>Ga0183099_1000002_pt1 | contig 394375 bp, 403 predicted proteins | sample Biomet1_FD_127788 | JGI IMG/M metagenome (GOLD analysis project Ga0183099, IMG submission 127788) | Microbial communities from bioreactor (seeded with anoxic lake sediment) at LBNL, California, USA - Biofuel metagenome 1 | ecosystem: Engineered > Bioreactor > Anaerobic > Unclassified ...
TCTACCGTCTTTGTTGAGTAGCGAACGGGTGAGTAACGCGTGGGTAACCTGCCTTATAGCGGGGGATAACTATTGGAAACGATAGCTAATACCGCATAACAATAGAGATTGCATAATCTTTATTTGAAAGTACCAACTGGTACACTATGAGATGGACCCGCGTTGTATTAGCTAGTTGGTAGTGTAATGGACTACCAAGGCGATGATACATAGCCGACCTGAGAGGGTGATCGGCCACATTGGGACTGAGACACGGCCCAAACTCCTACGGGAGGCAGCAGTAGGGAATCTTCGGCAATGGACGAAAGTCTGACCGAGCAACGCCGCGTGAGTGAAGAAGGTTTTCGGATCGTAAAACTCTGTTGTTAGAGAAGAATGTTGATTAGAGTGGAAAATTAATCAAGTGACGGTATCTAACCAGAAAGGGACGGCTAACTACGTGCCAGCAGCCGCGGTAATACGTAGGTCCCGAGCGTTGTCCGGATTTATTGGGCGTAAAGCGAGCGCAGGTGGTTTAATAAGTCTGATGTAAAAGGCAGTGGCTCAACCATTGTGTGCATTGGAAACTGTTAGACTTGAGTGCAGTAGAGGAGAGTGGAATTCCATGTGTAGCGGTGAAATGCGTAGATATATGGAGGAACACCGGTGGCGAAAGCGGCTCTCTGGACTGTCACTGACACTGAGGCTCGAAAGCGTGGGTAGCAAACAGGATTAGATACCCTGGTAGTCCACGCCGTAAACGATGAGTGCTAGTTGTTTGGGGCTATCCAGCCCTAAGTGACGCAGCAAACGCATTAAGCACTCCGCCTGGGGAGTACGACCGCAAGGTTGAAACTCAAAGGAATTGACGGGGGCCCGCACAAGCGGTGGAGCATGTGGTTTAATTCGAAGCAACGCGAAGAACCTTACCAGGTCTTGACATACTCGTGCTATTCCTAGAGATAGGAAGTTCCTTCGGGACACGGGATACAGGTGGTGCATGGTTGTCGTCAGCTCGTGTCGTGAGATGTTGGGTTAAGTCCCGCAACGAGCGCAACCCTTATTGTTAGTTGCCATCATTAAGTTGGGCACTCTAGCGAGACTGCCGGTAATAAACCGGAGGAAGGTGGGGATGACGTCAAATCATCATGCCCCTTATGACCTGGGCTACACACGTGCTACAATGGTTGGTACAACGAGTCGCAAGACAGTGATGTCAAGCTAATCTCTTAAAGCCAATCTCAGTTCGGATTGTAGGCTGCAACTCGCCTACATGAAGTCGGAATCGCTAGTAATCGCGGATCAGCACGCCGCGGTGAATACGTTCCCGGGCCTTGTACACACCGCCCGTCACACCACGAGAGTTTGTAATACCCAAAGCCGGTGAGCTAACCTTTTAGGAGGCAGCCGTCTAAGGTAGGATAGATGATTGGGGTGAAGTCGTAACAAGGTAGCCGTATCGGAAGGTGCGGCTGGATCACCTCCTTTCTAAGGAAAAATGTTTGCTTAGGCAAAACATGGATAACTGTATTTGGGAATGTTTCTGTTTTATTTAGTTTTGAGAGGTTTATACCTAAAACTGTAAAAATCTTCTCTAACAGAAGAAGGGGCCTTAGCTCAGCTGGGAGAGCGCCTGCTTTGCACGCAGGAGGTCAGCGGTTCGATCCCGCTAGGCTCCATTGTCAACGAAGACATAAAAATAGGCTTAGGATGTTGAAAGAGGCGTTTAGCTTCTAGAAACTCAACTAGATTTGATCATTGAAAACTGAATAACAATTTCTAAAATAACAAGAAATAAACCGAGAAGTGGCGTAGTAATACGTCACCTCAAAAAAAAGCGTGAGTATGAAAATACTCAATACTTATTACCAGATACTTAAATGTATCGAATTAAAGGTTAAGTTAATAAGGGCGCACGGTGGATGCCTTGGCACTAGAAGGCGATGAAGGACGTGACTAACTACGAAATTCTACGGGGAGCTGTAAGTAAGCATTGATCCGTAGGTGTCCGAATGGGGAAACCCAGTAGCTAATGGCTACTACTGTTTGTGTGAATACATAGCACTTACAGGGCAAGACGTTGTGAACTGAAACATCTAAGTAGCAACAGGAAGAGAAAGCAAACGCGATTTCCTTAGTAGCGGCGAGCGAAACGGAAGAAGGGCAAACCAAGAGACTTGTCTCTTGGGGTTGTAGGACTGCGCAGTGGACTTATATTTTATAGACGAATTACCTGGGAAGGTAAGCTAAAGAGAGTAATAGCCTCGTAGTTGAAATAGAATATATACCTAGCAGTATCCTGAGTACGGCGAGACACGAGAAATCTCGTCGGAATCTGGGAGGACCATCTCCCAACCCTAAATACTCTCTAGTGACCGATAGTGAACAAGTACCGTGAGGGAAAGGTGAAAAGAACCCCGGGAGGGGAGTGAAATAGCACCTGAAACCGTGTGCCTACAACAAGTTCGAGCCCGTTAATGGGTGAGAGCGTGCCTTTTGTAGAATGAACCGGCGAGTTAAGTTATGATGCGAGGTTAAGATGAAGAGTCGGAGCCGTAGCGAAAGCGAGTCTTAATAGGGCGACATAGTATCATGATTTAGACCCGAAACCATGTGACCTATCCATGAGCAGGGTGAAGGTGCGGTAAGACGCACTGGAGGCCCGAACCAGGACACGTTGAAAAGTGTTTGGATGACTTGTGGATAGCGGAGAAATTCCAAACGAACTTGGAGATAGCTGGTTCTCTCCGAAATAGCTTTAGGGCTAGCGTCCAACTTGAATGTCATGGAGGTAGAGCACTGTTTGGGTGAGGGGTCCATCCCGGATTACCAATCTCAGATAAACTCCGAATGCCATTGACATGCGTTGGGCAGTCAGACTGTGAGTGCTAAGATCCATAGTCGAAAGGGAAACAGCCCAGACCATCAGCTAAGGTCCCAAAATATATGTTAAGTGGAAAAGGATGTGGGATTGCACAGACAACTAGGATGTTAGCTCAGAAGCAGCTATCATTTAAAGAGTGCGTAATAGCTCACTAGTCGAGTGATCCTGCGCCGAAAATGTACCGGGGCTAAAACATATTACCGAAGCTATGGAATTAAATTTATTTAATTGGTAGGAGAGCGTTCTTATCAGCGACGAAGGTATACCGTGAGGAGTGCTGGAGCGATAAGAAGTGAGAATGCCGGTATGAGTAGCGCAAGACAGGTGAGAATCCTGTCCACCGTAAGACTAAGGTTTCCAGGGGAAGGCTCGTCCGCCCTGGGTTAGTCGGGACCTAAGGAGAGGCCGAATGGCGTATCCGATGGACAACAGGTTGATATTCCTGTACTAGGTTATATAGTGATTGGAGGGACGCAGTAGGCTAAGATATGCCAGTTAATGGATTCTGGTCTAAGCAGTGAGGTTTGGTATGAGTCAAATGCTTGTACCTTTAAGATTGAGCTGTGATGGGGAAGCACTTTCGAGTGCGAAGTATCTGATGTCACACTGCCAAGAAAATCTTCTAGCGTTTAATTATAACCTACCCGTACCGCAAACCGACACAGGTAGTCGAGGCGAGTAGCCTCAGGTGAGCGAGAGAACTCTCGTTAAGGAACTCGGCAAAATGACCCCGTAACTTCGGGAGAAGGGGTGCTCTACATTTGTAGAGCCGCAGTGAATAGGCCCAAGCGACTGTTTATCAAAAACACAGCTCTCTGCTAAATCGTAAGATGATGTATAGGGGGTGACGCCTGCCCGGTGCTGGAAGGTTAAGAGGAGTGCTTAGCGTAAGCGAAGGTATGAATTGAAGCCCCAGTAAACGGCGGCCGTAACTATAACGGTCCTAAGGTAGCGAAATTCCTTGTCGGGTAAGTTCCGACCCGCACGAAAGGCGTAACGATTTGGGCACTGTCTCAACGAGAGACTCGGTGAAATTTTAGTACCTGTGAAGATGCAGGTTACCCGCGACAGGACGGAAAGACCCCATGGAGCTTTACTGCAAGTTGATATTGAGTATCTGTTGCACATGTACAGGATAGGTAGGAGCCATTGAACTGAGGACGCTAGTTTTCAGTGAGGCGTTGTTGGGATACTACCCTTGTGTCATGGCTACTCTAACCCGCACGGCTAATCGTCGTGGGAGACAGTGTCTGCTGGGCAGTTTGACTGGGGCGGTCGCCTCCTAAAGAGTAACGGAGGCGCTCAAAGTTTCCCTCAGCATGGTTGGAAATCATGCGTAGAGTGTAAAGGTATAAGGGAGATTGACTGCGAGACATACAAGTCGAGCAGGTACGAAAGTAGGACTTAGTGATCCGGTGGTACCGCATGGAAGGGCCATCGCTCAACGGATAAAAGCTACCCTGGGGATAACAGGCTTATCTCCCCCAAGAGTTCACATCGACGGGGAGGTTTGGCACCTCGATGTCGGCTCGTCGCATCCTGGGGCTGTAGTCGGTCCCAAGGGTTGGGCTGTTCGCCCATTAAAGCGGCACGCGAGCTGGGTTCAGAACGTCGTGAGACAGTTCGGTCCCTATCCGTCGCGGGCGTAGGAAATTTGAGAGGATCTGCCCTTAGTACGAGAGGACCGGGGTGGACTTACCGCTGGTGTACCAGTTGTCTTGCCAAAGGCATCGCTGGGTAGCTATGTAGGGAACGGATAAACGCTGAAAGCATCTAAGTGTGAAACCAACCTCAAGATGAGATTTCCCATTCTTTATGAATTAAGAGCCCTGAGAGATGATCAGGTAGATAGGCTAGAAGTGGAAGGGTAGTGATACTTGGAGCGGACTAGTACTAATAGCTCGAGGACTTTACCTAAAACTAGGATACGGAAAGCTTTTTTCCTAAGAAGTTAGCTTGAAGTGCAACTAGTAAAGAAGAACGTTTTTGGTTTAAGTGAGTTATTTTAGAAATTAGTTATTCAGTTTTGAGTGTTCAAAACATCGTTTTGAATCGGGGGCTAGGGGATACAACGTTTTCCTCCTCTGATAACGAAGAATTGAAATTCAAACCAGTTTGGTGCTTATTGCATGAGAGATACACCTGTTCCCATGTCGAACACAGTAGTTAAGTCTCATTACGCCGGAAGTAGTTGGGGGTTGCCCCCTGTGAGATATGGTCGGTGCCAAGCGAAGAGAAGCGACTGCGAAGCCGCTTTTATTGGAGATTAAGGAATTGATCTTCAGTAGGGAGTTTAGCTCAGCTAATGCGTAAGCATTTGTTTCGAGGATTGCGTTAGCAACCGTAGAAACAGGGCAGTTGAGTTAAGCTCTCAAGATGGGAGTTTAGCTCAGCTGGGAGAGCATCTGCCTTACAAGCAGAGGGTCGGGGGTTCGAACCCCTCAACTCCCATTAGTATTATGATACTGAAAGCGGTGTGCGTAGCACAAACTTTCGTAGAAAATTAGGGATTTGTCGTAAACAAGCGAAGCTTGTGCGGACAAATCATCTATTTTCCTAGAAAGTTAGCTAGAAGTTCTAATAGGTCTCGTAGTGTAGTGGTTATCACGTCGCCCTGTCACGGCGAAGATCGCGGGTTCAAGTCCCGTCGAGACCGTTAAAACATAAAACAATGTTTTAAAGCCACAAGGAATTGTGGTTACCAAGTATTGACTCGTTAGCTCAGTTGGTAGAGCAATTGACTTTTAATCAATGGGTCGCTGGTTCGAGCCCAGCACGGGTCATAAAGCGGATGTGGCGGAATTGGCAGACGCACTAGATTTAGGATCTAGCGCTTTACGGCGTGGGGGTTCAAGTCCCTTCATCCGCATTTTCCTTAATGAGGAGAATGCCTTAATCGGCTTAGCTCAGATGGTAGAGTTGAAAGCAGTGCTTTCATGTGGATAGAGAAAACGACGTTTTCTTCATCTCAGATACTCTACTGAGCAAGTCGGGTAAGAAGTCTTAGCCGGCTTAGCTCAGTTGGTAGAGCATCTGATTTGTAATCAGAGGGTCGCGTGTTCAAATCATGTAGCCGGCATTAATTGAATAAATAGATATGCGAAAGTAGTTCAGTGGTAGAACATCACCTTGCCAAGGTGGGGGTCGCGGGTTCGAACCCCGTCTTTCGCTTATGCTAGAGGTAAGCCGGGGTGGCGGAACTGGCAGACGCACAGGACTTAAAATCCTGCGAAGGGTGACCTTCGTACCGGTTCGATTCCGGTCCTCGGCATCGCTAGAGATAGCGGTGGATTTTACTTTAAGGAGCACCCTTGGCTCAACTGGATAGAGTACCTGACTACGAATCAGGCGGTTGCAGGTTCGAATCCTGCAGGGTGCATGGAAATTTCGGATCGTCAAAAGCTTGCTTTTGTAGAGCGTAGAAATTTTCATGTGAAATATGTTGTGATTGCGTAGCAATCCGAACGCAGTGAGCTTAACGAGAGTTAAGACAAACTATTTCACATATCAGGAAATGTGGTAAGCACATTAGAAGAAGATTCGGGAAGTAGCTCAGCTTGGTAGAGTACTTGGTTTGGGACCAAGGTGTCGCAGGTTCGAATCCTGTCTTCCCGATAATTGACGACTGATTTCAGTCGTTTTTTTGTACATACGATTATCAACTTAAATTTGTTATAATAAAAAGAGATAACTGAGGTGATGAAATGAGAGTTGTTTCAGGACAATACGGGGGAAGAATCCTCAAAACATTAGAAGGTAAAAATACACGTCCTACTGGAGATAAAGTAAGAGCAGCTATTTTTTCTATGCTTGGACAATACTTTGATGGTGGACTTGTTTTAGATTTATATTCAGGTTCGGGTGGACTTGCAATTGAAGCAATTTCTCGTGGATATGATAGGGCGATTATGGTGGAAAAGGATCGGCAGGCCCAGCAAGTGATTCAAGCCAATATCGACATGACAAAAGATAATGATCGCTTTACCATGATGAAAATGACATCAGATAAAGCTATCTCATTATTAAATGAGCCTTTCGATTTAGTATTTTTAGATCCACCCTATGCCAAAGAACAAGTTGTTAAGGATATTGAAAAACTAGAAGGTAATGGCCTTTTATCACCATGTGTAACGATTGTTTGTGAAACGGATAAATCTGTTGATCTACCTGCTAGCATAGTGAATTTCAGTCTTATCAAGCAAAAAACATATGGTATTTCGAAAGTGAGTCTTTATGAACGCAGTTGAGCAATCATTTTGGGGAAATTTTAAAGCAAGTGCGGAGATTAAAGTGCCTTTTTAGGGCAAGCTGGTCTTTTGGCGCAACGGTTGAGATGATAGATGGATTAGGGCAACTCGTCCTAGATGGAAAAAACAGGTATAGCCTCTGTCGTCATTTTTTAGGAGCGTGTTAATGAGCCTTTTCCTACGGAGAATAAGGTCTATGATATTTTATTAAATAGCTCTAAATCACCAATTGCAATTTTACAGACCAGGAAAGTCACGTCTTTTATGTTTTGTGAGGTGACAGAAGAAATGGTATGACTGGAAGGAGCGGGAATTTTGTCCTTCCCTTACTGGCAAGCTGCTCACCGTCATTTTTTCCAGACAACATTTGCCAAAGCAAAGTTACCCTATGACGGCTCTGCTTTATGAAGAATTTGAGGTAGTTTACAAATGAAAATCGGTTTATATACAGGGACATTTGATCCCATTACCAATGGGCATCTCGATATCATCCACCGCGCTGCGAAACTTTTCGACAAGCTTTATGTTGGTATTTTCAACAACGACAAAAAAAATCCGCTCTTTACATCGACTGAGCGGGCAGAGATAATGTGCCAGCTATTGTCGGATTCTGAGCATATTGAAATCATCGTTCATGAATCGGATTTGACGGTCAATGTTGCTCGTAAATTGGGCGTGACGGCGTTGGTTCGAAGCGTTAGAAATGCGCAAGACCTAGACTATGAGTCAGCCATGATTTATTTTAACCATGAGATGACCGGGGTAGAGACTGTGTTGCTCGCGGCCAGTCCAGAGCTTCAGTATGTGAGTAGCTCGAGAATGAAAGAATTAGCACACTTTGGTGTTGACGTGTCAAAATGGGTGCCGGAACTTGTCGCACTTGAATTGGAGAAAAAATTTGAGCAAAAATAAAAAGTCATTGATAACAAAACGCTGGGGGATTATTAGCATTGTTGGTATCCTAGTCCTACTTGGTGTTCTGCTCCCCCTACCGTATTATGTTGAGATGCCTGGCACGACTGAAAATGTCGGCACAATGGTTAAGGTTAATCAAGCGCCATTGTCCAAAAAATCAGAAAAGGGGTCTTTAAATTTAACGACTGTTTCAATGATGCGGGCAACGGGTGCGAGTTTGATTTATGCGGCGTTAACGGATTTTACGGATGTTTATAGCAAAGAGGACATGATGGGCACCCAGTCGGATGCTGACTATACGCGGATGAATGCTTTTTACATGGCGAGTGCGCAGAATGCTGCTATATATGAGGCATTTAAGCTGGCTGGTAAGCCCTTTGATTTAGAATATAAAGGCGTATACGTCTTAGATGTGATGAAGGAGTCAACGTTTAAGAATGTCTTGCATATCGCAGATACGGTGACTGGTGTCAATGAGCAAAGTTTCAAATCGTCTGAGGCATTGATGGCATATATCAAATCTCAAAAGATTGGTGCTAAGATTTCAGTTCAGTACTTAGATGAATCGGGGATGTCCAAATCAGCAGATGGTAAAACGATTAAGATTTCAGATGGTAAGGCTGGCATTGGGATTACACTGGTCGACCACACAGCGATTAAGAGTACGCCTGAGGTAACGATTGATGCAGGATCAATTGGAGGTCCGTCAGCAGGGATGATGTTCACGCTTGAAATTTACGCTCAATTAACAGGTCAGGATTTAACGCGAGGTCGAGAAATTGCCGGTACTGGGACAATTGAAAAGGATGGTAAGATTGGGCGTATTGGTGGAATTGATAAAAAAATAGCTACCGCAAGTCGAAATGGTGCTAAAATTTTCCTGGCTCCTGATGATGAAATTACGAAAGAAATGAAAAAAGCTGAGCCTGATGTTAAATCAAATTATCAAGAGGCACTAGCTGCTGCTAAAAAAATGAACACGAAGATGAAGATTGTACCTGTAAAAACAGTGCAGGATGCGATTGATTATTTGGAGAAGTCTTAAAAATCCTTGTAGTTCATCAGATCTGGAAAAAAGTTGCTCAGAAGATTGTGAAATGACTTTCTGAGCAACTTTTTTTTATGACTTTGTGAAAAAGATAGCTTGATTTTACTGTATTGAATACGAATTAACTAAAAAAATCACAAAGTTGCCAATTTCACAAATGATAATTTTTTAAATATCACTTTACAAACGCTTTCAGTGTGATATAATAAGGTCATAAAGGTAAGTTAATTGTTTCACTAACTTATCTAAACCTAATCGTCACTACCATTTTTAGGCATGATTCTGAAGGTATTACCACTTTGATAGAAAATAAGGGGTTGTCACAAACAAGCATAGCTCGTGAAGACAAAAATCTTTTGACTAGAGGGTAAACTTGAAGTTCAAATTTAAGGAGAAAAAAGATGGCTACAAAAACTGTAGAGAAAACGGAAACATTTGACGTTGCTGGCATGATTGATGAGCTTGCTGTTAAAGGGGCAGAAGCGCTCAAAGGTCTTGAAAAATTAAACCAAGAGCAAATCGATCATATCGTGCATGAAATGAGTATGGCTGCGCTTGACAAACACATGCCACTTGCCAAATTGGCCGTGGAAGAGACTGGTCGCGGTATCTATGAAGATAAAGCTATTAAAAATATGTATGCGTCTGAGTATATTTGGAATGCTATTAAAGATAACAAAACAGTTGGCGTTATTAATGAAGATAAAGAAGCTGGTATCGTTGAAATTGCTGAACCAGTCGGCGTTATCTGCGGTGTAACACCAACAACTAACCCAACGTCAACAACAATTTTCAAATCTATGATTGCGATCAAAACACGTAATCCAATCATCTTTGCTTTCCATCCATCTGCACAAAAATCTTCCGCAGCCGCAGCACAAGTCGTCTTAGATGCCGCAGTCGCAGCAGGTGCACCTGAAAACTGTATCCAATGGGTGACGACACCTTCAATTGAGGCTACTGGTCTTTTGATGAATCACCCAACGATTGCGACTGTTTTGGCAACTGGTGGTGCAGGCATGGTTAAATCAGCCTACTCAACAGGTAAACCAGCACTTGGTGTAGGTCCTGGTAATACACCAGCTTACATTACGAAAGATGCGAAAATTAAACGTGCTGTTAACGATTTGTTCCTTTCAAAAACATTTGACAATGGTATGATTTGTGCGTCTGAGCAAGCGATCATCGTTGATAACGAAGTTTACAATGACGTTAAAGAAGAATTCTTGGCACACAATGCTTATATCGTATCATCAAAAGCTGAATTAGCGAAACTTCAAGCAGCAGTTATGTTACCTGATGGTCATGCAGTTAACCCTAAAATCGTTGGTTTTTCAGCTAAATATATCGCTGAATTAGCAGGGATTAAAGTACCAGAAGAAACAAAATTACTCATCGCTGAAATTGCTGGTGTTGGTGCTGACTTCCCGTTATCACGTGAAAAATTATCACCAGTCTTGGCAATGGTTAAAGCTAACTCTACTGAAGAAGGGCTTGACCTTTGTGAAGCCATGCTTGACCTTGGCGGTCTTGGTCATACGGCTGTTATTCACACAGAAAATGAAGACTTACAAATCCAGTTTGGTATTCGCATGAAAGCTTGTCGTATCCTTGTGAACACGCCAGCATCTGAAGGCGGTATTGGTAACATTTACAACGAAATGTTGCCATCATTGACACTTGGTTGTGGTTCATATGGACATAACTCAGTTTCACATAACGTATCAGCAGTAGATTTGATTAATGTTAAAACGCTTGCTAAACGGAGAAATAATATGCAATGGTTCAAATTGCCACCAAAAGTTTACTTTGAAAAAAATTCAATCACTTACTTGCAACAAATCAAGGCTGAACGTGTGATGTTGGTTTGTGACCCAGGTATGGTGCAATTTGGCTATGCTGACCTTGTTCGTAAACAACTTGAAAAGAATCCTAATGATCCAAAAGTTGAAATTTTCTCAGACGTAGAACCTAACCCGTCTACTAACACAGTCTATAAAGGTCTTGAAATATTCAATAGCTTCCAACCGGATGTGGTGATTGCACTCGGTGGTGGTTCAGCAATGGATGCGGCGAAAGGGATGTGGATGTTCTTCGAACACCCAGATACATCATTCTTTGGCGCTAAACAAAAATTCCTTGATATCCGTAAGCGTGCTTATAAGATTGAATATGCTGAAAAAGCAACTTTCATCTGTATCCCAACAACATCTGGTACAGGTTCAGAAGTCACACCATTTGCGGTTATTACTGACTCAGAAGACCATACTAAATACCCATTAGCTGACTACGCTTTGACGCCAGATGTAGCAATCATCGACCCACAACTCGTGATGTCAGTACCAGCTAGCGTAACTGCCGATACAGGTATGGACGTCTTGACACACGCAATTGAATCATATGTTTCAGTTATGGCATCTGACTATACACGTGGTCTGTCATTGCAAGCTATCAAGATTGTCTTTGAATATCTTGAAAAATCAGTTAAGACTGGTGATGCTGAATCTCGTGAGAAAATGCATAATGCCTCTACAATGGCTGGTATGGCCTTTGCTAATGCCTTCCTTGGTATTTGTCACTCAATCGCCCACAAAGTTGGTGGTGCTTGGAACATTCCTCACGGACGGACGAATGCGATCTTGCTCCCACACGTTATCCGTTATAATGCGAAAGATCCTCAAAAACATGCCATGTTCCCTAAATATGACTTCTTCCGTGCGGATGAAGATTATGCAGACATCGCACGTTTCCTAGGTCTTAAAGGTAACACAACAGCTGAATTGGTTGAAGCTTTGGCAACTGCGGTCTACAACCTTGGTGTTGCAACTGGTATCGACATGAACTGGCAAGCACAAGGCTTGACGAAAAAACAAATGGACGCAGAAATTGATCACTTGGCTGAAAAAGCTTACGAAGACCAATGTACAACTGCTAATCCAAAAGAACCTTTGATTTCTGAATTGAAAGGTATCATCGAAATCGCTTATGACTATAAAGGCTAAGCGAAAGTGATAGCTAAAAAACTTACAAACAAATGCTTGTAAGTTTTTTTGTGCTTGGTGTTAATAAATATGTTATACTATGGCAAAATGGAGGGGTGCTATGGAACTGTTTGATATTTATGATGATGATCGTAATCTAACTGGCAGAACAGCTGAGCGTAATCAGAAACTTAAAGGCGGTGAGCATCAGCTGATTGTCCATGTGAATATTATGAATACACAAAATCAACTCTTGATTCAGCAACGTCAGCCACATAAGCAAGACTTCCCTGGTTATTGGGATATTAGCGTAGGCGGTGGTGTCCGAGCTGGTGAGACGAGCAGAGAGGCAGCTGAACGTGAAGTTTTCGAAGAATTAGGGTTGGAGATTGATTTAACACAAACCGTACCCTATTTTTGGATACACTTTCCGAATGGTTTTGCTGATGAATATATCGTCCATCAGGACCTGAATTTGGGAATGCTGAATTTACAGCCTACAGAAGTTCAGGGGGTTAAGTGGGCGAGTTATGATGAAGTGATGAGCATGTTGACAGAGGGCACTTTCTTTCCTTATCATCGTTCAATGCTTGAATTGATTTTTAGTTTTTCTGAAATAGGAGAAAAAACATGATTGAAGTGAGAAAAGCAAGAATTGATGACCATGCGATGATTTATCGCCTTGGTCAAGAGACGCTAGGTTATGATTTAGATGAAGCGTTTAGCCAAACACGGCTACTAGATGTCTTATCAAAACCTGCCAATCAAATTTTTGTGGCTTTTGTTGATGGGGAACCCGCTGGTTATGTTCACGTTCAGGACTACGACGTGACATATGCCATTCCCTATAAAAATATACTAGGTCTAGCCGTTTTTGAGCAATTTCAAGGACAAGGTGTCGGCAGAAGTTTGATGCAAGCAGCAGAAGCCATTGCACAAACTGACGGCGCATCAGGTATTCGCTTGAATTCAGGCGAAGATCGACACGATGCTCACTTATTTTACGAGCGAGTAGGCTACGAACGGGTTAAATCACAAGCAAACTTTAGAAAAGTGTTTTGATGGAAAAACTGACACTAGCCGTGACCATTGACCGACCCGTAGGTTTTAATCACCATGGCACGATTTATCCCGTAAACTACGGCTACGTCGCGGGGGTAATAGGTGGTGATGGGGAGGCGCAGGATGTCTACATTTTAACGGAAGATGACAAGCCTCTGGAGAGTTTTATAGGACAGCTAATCGCAGTTGTCCATCGTGCAGATGATGTTGAGACCAAGTGGGTGGTGACAGACTTTGGAAAAAGTTATATAGCCGATGACATCATGACAAGAATCGCTTTTATGGTACAATATTTTGAGTCAACAATTGAAATGGTGGAGGATTAAATGACACAAGATTTGACAGTAGATATTGCGGAAGGTCGCTTAAATATTCGAGTCGCCGCAATCATTCAACAAGATGATAAGATTTTTGTATCACAATGGCCTAACGGGACAATCTCTTTAGTAGGCGGACGCGTTGCCCTCGGAGAAACAACGCAAGCCGCGATTAGCCGTGAAGTAGCTGAAGAAACAGGTTTAATTGTAGAAACGGCTAGCTTATGTGCGATGATTGAGAATTTTTTCAAATATGATGATACATTTTATCATGAGTTTTTGTATGTCTATGACGTAACGACTAATGTTTTAGAGTTTGACCAATCAGCACCCGATTTTGAAAGTCAAGATATTTTGTGGTTGCCAATTAGTGAAAGTGCTAGCTTGCAGCCAGAGATTTTATCTGATGTTGTCAGAGATAAGCGTGATCAAATATTACACCTTGTAAATCAAGAAGCTAATCTCGTGTCATAAACAACGGTGTCATAGTAGTACGATGTAACTTTAGAGAAAGACAGTCAAAAAAACCTCTTGATTTAAGATCAAGAGGTTTTTTGATAAATTTTATGGCTCATATTTGTTTTTGTAGTGCTCTCCCCAGGTCATCATAGAATTGAGAACAGTATCTAAAGATTGCCCAAGCGGTGTTAAGGAATATTCCACGCGTGGGGGAACCTCTGCATAAACTTTGCGCGTGACAATACCAGATGTTTCGAGTTGTCTCAGATTATCAGTCAATACTTTTTGGGAAATACGACCAATGGAGCGTTTCAAGACACTAAAACGCTTTGTTTCAATTAATAGGTCACGGATGATTAAGAATTTCCATTTATTGCCGATAAGAGAAAGGGTTAATTCTACAGGGCATGCGGGGAGTGATTTTTCGTTTTCGATGATGCAAACCTCCAATAGTTACAAAAAGATACCTAGGTAATATAATAGTGCCTACTTATATTTTTTCTGCTTATAAGTTATTATATACTTGTAGTCAAGATATAGCAAGTTGATATAGAAAATAAGGGGTAAATAGGATGAGCAAATTTTTAGTTGTCGCGGCAAATGGTAAAGCGGGTCAAAAGACCGTGAATGAACTGATAGCGCGTGATTTGGATGTGACAGTGGCTGTCCGTCAAGCAAACAAAACGCAAGCCAGTCAAGTTATTATTAAAGATTTATTTGATTTAACCGTTTCTGATGTGAAAAACTTTGATATTGTGATTGACGCATTTGGCGCCTGGGCGCCGGAGGCACTTCAACAACACACCACATCTTTGGCACATTTGGCAGCTATTTTGGCACCGAATGCACGTTTGGTTGTTGTTGGGGGTGCGGGGTCTCTCTACTTGGATGCGAGTCACACGGTGGCTTTAAAAGATAGTGCAGGTTTTCCGGATGCTTTTAAACCACTTGCGAGTGCAATGGGTGAGGGATTGGCGCGTTTGCGGACACTTGATGTTGATTGGACTTATATTTCGCCAGCGGCTGATTTTGTCGCGGATGGGGAAAGAAAGGGTCACTATGTGATTGAGGGGGAAGTTTTTACGACGGATGATAAGGGTGTGAGTCAAATATCGTATGCTGATTATGCGATGGCCTTGGTTGATATTGCGACAAGTGATAATCACCATAAAGCGCGTGTATCAGTTAGATGGTAAGAAGTTTGCATTGAATTTCGTGATTTTTTACTTACGAAGAAAAAGTATTTGTGTTATACTAAAGATAATTTACTGCGTATAATGGTTCAGCGTAAAGGTTGTTACCCGATTCTAGTCGGATACCCTTTGCGCTTTTTTTGCAGTAAATAATAGAAAAGAAGAGGTGAATACCCAATGGATTTTTATATGAAGTTACCCCGAAACGGTAAAGAATTTTTTTTATTTCTTGCGATAGTCGCCGTTATTTCGGTTAATATCATTGCACCAGTTATTTCAGGATTCGAGGCCGGATTTAGTTTAGAGACATGGGGGCATACCCTTGCGTCAATGCCATTTTTGTTAGTGGCAATCGTAGCTTTTGTTTTGATGACGCACATGCCTGCAGAAAAGGTAGCAGCTAAAATAACAGAAGAGACGGATAGCTTTAATGCCAAAATAACGATAACGATTTTGATTAATGTCGCGATGATGTCAGTGTTAATGACTATCGTAGGTGCGATGATTGCAACGAAAACAATTAGTTTAGCACCATTCCAACAGTTCTTTTATAAATGGCCAAGAAACTTCACAATTGCGTTGCTTACAGAAATGTTGATTGCTCAACCAATTGCACGTTATGTCATCTATCGACGCCATTTGAAAAAGTAATAAACACTTGAGAAATGCCATTTATTAGAAATGGATGTATAATAAAAGAGGAGGAAAGCAAATGAAAATTACTTATCACAATGCAGGCAATGCGCCAGAAACGAAAACGTTTAAAGATATTGCTGAGTTTCTAATGTTGCAAAATCGTGAAATTCCAGCGATTCAAGATCACTATGAAGTAGATGCGCTCTATGTTGGTGATGAGCAAGTTGATTTTAAAGGGACAATTGGCGATTTGTTTGATAAAAACAACAATTAAGTCTTGTCAAATCAGGAAAAACCGTGTATAATTAAGTGGTTGCCGTAAAAATATGCGGGAACTTAAACCACATTTTGACATGATCGTCCCGTAGTGCTAGCTGTAAAAGCTAGTAGCGGGGCGAGTTGACGGTCAAAAGAGGAAAAAACTATTTTAAAAGGAGACTAGCTCATGGCAGTCATTTCAATGAAACAACTACTCGAAGCGGGTGTTCACTTCGGTCACCAAACACGCCGTTGGAACCCAAAAATGAAACCGTACATTTTTACAGAACGTAACGGGATTCACGTTATCGACTTACAAAAAACAGTTAAACTTGCTGACGACGCTTACAACTATGTACGCGAAGCTGCAACAAACGGTGCTGTTGTTCTCTTCGTAGGTACTAAAAAACAAGCTGCTGAAGCTGTTAAAGAAGAAGCAACTCGTGCTGGTCAATACTACATCAACCACCGTTGGTTGGGTGGTACGTTGACTAACTGGGGTACAATCCAAAAACGTATCGCACGTTTGAAAGAAATCAACAAAATGGAAGAAGACGGTACTTTTGAAGTCCTTCCTAAAAAAGAAGTTGTTTTGCTTAACAAACAACGTGATCGCTTAGAAAAATTCTTGGGCGGTATCGCTGATATGCCACGTATCCCTGATCTTATCTACATCGTGGATCCACATAAAGAGCAAATCGCTGTTCAAGAAGCAACTAAATTGAATATTCCAATCGTAGCTATGGTTGACACAAACGCAGATCCTGATCCAATTGACGTGATCATCCCTGCCAATGACGATGCGATTCGTGCGGTTAAATTGATTACAGGTAAAATGGCTGATGCAATCATCGAAGGTCGTCAAGGCGAAGATGCTGTTGAAGCTGAAGATGCAAACGTATCAGAACCAGCATCATCTGAATCAATCGAAGAATTGGTAGAAGTTGTGGAAGGTTCAAACTAAGCATACGCCTAGTTTGAATTGATCAATGAAGCAACACGAAGTGTTTCTTCAAAAACTAAGCATACGCCTAGTTTGAATTGATCAATGAGGAAACATAAAGTGTTTCTACAACAAAGAAGGTTCATCTTGGTTTGATTGACCTTGACGTTTTACCAAATATCTAACATAAAAATCGAAAGAGGGCGGGGCCTACGCCTCAGCCCTCTTTATTTATCTAAACTAGCTGAGTTTCGGCTCCTAGCTCCTAGGAAAATAGATGATTTGTCCGCACGAACTCCGTTCGCTTACGGCAAATCCCTAATTTTCTAGGGAGCTAAGCAGTCGCCTCAACATCTTAAAGGAGAAATCAAAAATGGCAATTACTGCAGCTCAAGTAAAAGAATTGCGCGAAAAAACTGGTGCCGGCATCATGGATGCTAAAAAAGCACTTGTTGAAGTTGATGGAGATATGGACAAAGCAATTGACTTGCTCCGTGAAAAAGGGATTGCAAAAGCAGCTAAAAAAGCTGACCGCGTCGCTGCTGAAGGTTTGACTGGTGTTTATGTTGACGGTAACGTTGCAGCACTTGTTGAAGTTAACTCAGAAACTGACTTTGTTGCCAAAAATGATCAATTCGTTGCCTTGGTTAACGAAACAGCAGAATTGATTGCTAAAAACAAGCCAGCTGACAACGATGCAGCACTTGCCATTGTAACTGCTACTGGCAAAACTTTGGGAGAAGCTTATGTTGAAGCAACTTCAACAATCGGCGAAAAAATTGCTTTCCGTCGTTTCCAATTAGTTGAAAAAACTGACGACCAAAACTTCGGTGCTTACCAACATAATGGTGGTCGTATCGGTGTTATCACAGTTATTGAAGGTGGCGATGAGTCTCTTCCAAAAGCAGTTGCCATGCACGTTGCTGCCATGAGCCCAAGCGTTTTGTCTGCTGAAGAACTTGACCATGACTTCATCGTTAGCGAAACAACTGCTTTGATTTCACGTATTGAAATTGAAAACGAAGACCGCAAACGTACAGGTAAAGCATTCTTGCACGTCCCACAATATGGTTCAGCTGCGCAATTGACTGATGATGTTTTAGCAAAAGTTGAAGCAGAATTCAAAGAAGAACTTAAAGCCGAAGGCAAACCAGAAAAAATCTGGGACAAAATCTTGCCAGGTAAAATAGCTAAATTCTTCGTTGATAATACACAAATTGACCAAGAAAATGCGCTTTTGTCACAACTTTACGTCATGGACGACAGCAAAACTGTTGCTAAATTCCTTGAATCTAAAGATGCTAAAGCAATTACATTTGCACGTTTTGAAGTTGGCGAAGGTATCGAAAAAGCTGCTAACAACTTTGAAGCTGAAGTACAAGCAACAATGGCCGCTGCACTTGAAAATTAATCATCACGAATTAATTGTAAGAAGATAAAATAGTTGTTTGATAGTGAGCGTGATTAAAGGTATCAAAAGATTTCTTTTAATCTTGGTATATGACACTGCTACTTTTTAAAGCATCGATTAATCAAATGACTAAAAAATACACCGAAATTGAACTTCCGGTGTATTTTTTGCTTTAAATGTGGTATAATGAAACACGGAATTTGTAAATTCGAAAACAAGATATAACTGTATTAATAGACCCGTGATGGAGAGTAAATAGAATGCCAAACAGTATCATAATCGCAATCGTCGTCTTACTTGCAATCGTCGTTATTTTTTATGTGGCGTCGATGGTGCTACGCAAAAAAACAGAAGATCGAATTATTGCGCTTGAAGAGCGTAAAGAAGATTTATTTGATTTGCCAGTACAAGAAGAGATTGATGCCGTCAAAAAATTGCATCTGGTTGGACAAAGTCAGACGATTTTTCGTGAATGGAATCAAAAATGGATTGATTTGTCGTCAAACTCTTTTGCGGATTTAGAAAATCACATTTTTGAAGCAGAGCAATTGAATGATTCATTTAGATTTGTTCGCGCACGTGCCTCTGTTGATGCGTCCGAAAGTCAGATTGAACTTATGGAAGAAGATGTGCAGTCAATTCGTGAGGGTATTTCAGAGTTAACGAAACAAGAAACGATTAATTCATCTAAGATTCAAGATTCTTTGGATTTATACCAGGCTTTACGTGCTGAAATTACAGATAATGCAGACAGATATGGTGTTGCCCTAGGTGAACTTGAGGCTCAGTTAGATAATATCGAAACTGAATTTAGCCAATTTGTAGAGTTGAATTCAACAGGTGACCCGATCGAGGCATCTGAAGTTTTAGAGACCGCTGAGGAGCATACGATTGCCCTAGGTGCAATTGCAGAACGTATTCCAGCTATCGTTGAAGATATGACTGTCAAATATCCAAAACAATTGGAAGAATTGGCACAAGGCTATCAAGAATTTTTAGCACAAGATTTCAAATTGCCAGGATCTGTAAGAGTAGAAGAACGTTTGCAAGAAGTTCGAGATGATTTGAAACAAACGTCTATATTTGTTGAAAACTTTGAATTAGATCGTGCTGATGCACAATTGGAACAGATTCAGTTGAACTTAGATGGTCTCTACGAAATTTTTGAGGCTGAGTATAAGGCACGTCGTGATGTCGCCAAAAATGCTAGTATTATCAAAGATTATATTGCACACACACGAGCAAACAATAAAAATCTTCTTTTGGAGATTGATCATGTTTCTCAAGCCTATGTTTTAACAGGTAATGAGATGGGAATGATTCGTGGCTACCAAGAGCAATTGGAGCAATTAGAGGCCGGTGCCTATGAGTTGCTAGATGTGATTCAAGAAAATGCACAACCTTACAGTTTACTTGGCAAGGAAGTTGATACAATCATTTCTACACTCGATGATATTGAGAAAAATCAACTTAAAATCAGTAACGATTTGCAAGATTTACGTAAGCAAGAAAAAGCAGCTCAAGATGCAGCTGATACTTTTGACCGTGAAATCAGAATTTTGAAACGTTATGTTGAAAAACGTAATTTACCGGGTTTGCCACAAGTTTACTTGGATAAATTCTTTGCGACATCAGAGCGCGTACAGACTTTGTTTAAAGAATTGAATAAAGTGAAGGTGAATATTGATGGCGTTAATCATTTGGTTGATGTGACAACGGAAGATTTATCTAATCTTAAAGATGCAACCGATGAATTGGTAGACAAAGCACGTTTGGCAGAAGATTTAATGCAATATGCCAATCGTTACAAAACAACGAATGAAGCGATTGCCAAGAGCATTGCGCGGGCGTATCAATTATTTGAGCGCGATCGCAATTATGCTGCATCCTACGAAGAAATTTCAGTTGCATTGGACGCGGTGGAACCGGGTGCAAGTGAACGTATTTCAAATGTCTATCACAACACCAAAATGACACCAGATTATCGATAAGACGAAACTCGCTAATGGCGAGTTTTTGCTTGTTCTATCAGGAATTAAATGAGGAATTAGCACATCTAATATTAATTATGATATAATTATAGGGTATGCATTCGAGCACAAATATAACATGGCGTGAGATGCGGAGATATTCCCTCTCAACGGCTGAGCTATTATGAACAGCTATGTTTGAGCTTAAAAAGATAAAGATAAAAAGAAAAGAGGCTTTTCATGACAAAAGGTATTATTTTAGCAGGTGGTTCAGGAACGCGGTTGTATCCATTGACACGTGCGGCGAGTAAGCAATTGATGCCAATATATGACAAACCGATGATTTATTACCCACTTTCAACTTTGATGCTTGCGGGTATCAAAGAAATCTTGATTATCTCAACACCGCAAGATTTACCACGTTTTGAAGAACTTTTAGGTGATGGTAGTGAGTTTGGCATTTCTCTGAGCTATGCTGTCCAACCTAGTCCTGATGGTTTGGCACAAGCTTTCATTATCGGTGCTGATTTTATTGGCGATGACAACGTTGCCTTGATCCTTGGCGATAATATCTACTATGGACCAGGTATGTCAAAAATGTTAGGGCGTGCTGCAGCTAAAGAAAAAGGCGCGACAGTCTTTGGCTACCAAGTCAAAGATCCAGAACGTTTTGGTGTTGTTGAATTTGACGACAACATGCGTGCTGTCTCAGTAGAAGAAAAACCTGAACAACCTAAGTCAAACTATGCCATTACTGGTCTTTATTTCTATGATAATGATGTGGTTGAAATTGCTAAAAATATCAAACCGTCACCACGTGGTGAACTTGAAATCACAGACGTCAATGATGCCTACCTCAAACGTGGCGATTTGGATGTTGAAGTGATGGGGCGTGGGTTTGCTTGGTTGGATACAGGGACACATGAGTCACTTCTTGAAGCGGCACAATATATCGAAACAGTACAACGCATGCAAAATGTTCAAGTGGCTAACCTTGAAGAAATTGCTTATCGTATGGGCTATATCACACGTGAACAAGTGATTGAATTGGCACAGTCGTTGAAGAAAAACGAATATGGTCAATACTTGCTAAGACTTGTGGAGGCAGACTAATCCATGACTGAGAACTTTTTTGAAAAAAAATTAGCTGCGCGTGAAATCGCTGAAATCCCTGGTATGTTAGAATTTGATATTCCAGTCCATGGTGATAACCGTGGGTGGTTTAAAGAAAACTTCCAAAAAGAAAAAATGATGCCGTTAGGTTTCCCGGAAAGCTTTTTCGCTGAAGGCAAACTCCAAAATAATGTGTCATTTTCTCGTAAAAATGTTTTACGTGGTTTACACGCTGAGCCTTGGGACAAGTACATTTCGGTTGCGGACAATGGTCGTGTACTTGGTGCATGGGTTGATTTACGTGAAGGCGACAGCTTTGGTAATGTTTATCAAACAGAAATTGATGCCAGTAAGGGTATCTTCGTCCCTCGTGGGGTTGCCAATGGTTTCCAAGTGTTGAGCGATGTTGTGTCCTACAGTTATCTTGTAAACGACTACTGGGCACTTGAACTCAAACCTAAGTACGCCTTCGTGAACTATGCTGACCCAACGCTTGGCATCAAATGGGAAGATGTTGCGAACGCTGAAGTGAGTGAGGCTGATGAAAATCACCCCTTGCTTAAAGATGTGAACCCTTTGACAGCTGATTTGCTGTAAAACAATCTCTCGAAAAGACAAAGCTATAAAGAAAATAAGTGACTAAAAGCGTTGGTGGCCGTTGTCAATCGCTATTAGAAAGCTAGCTTGATTAAGGAAGTAAAGTAAATGACTGAATTGAAAAAAATAATCGTAACAGGTGGCGCGGGTTTTATCGGCTCTAATTTTGTACATTACGTGTACAACAACCACCCTGAAATTGAAAAAATTATCGTTTTAGATAAATTAACTTATGCTGGGAATAAAGCCAACATTGCTGAGATTCTTGGCGATCGTGTTGAGTTGGTTGTGGGTGATATTGCAGACGCTGACCTTGTTGATAAGTTGGCAAGCCAAGTAGACGCAATTGTCCACTACGCTGCTGAGTCACACAATGATAACTCTCTTAAATCTCAGGATGAGTTTATCCATACTAACTTCATCGGGACTTACACGCTAATCCAAGCGGCACGCAAATATGATTTGCGTTTCCACCATGTCTCAACGGATGAGGTCTATGGTGATTTACCTTACCGTGAAGACTTACCAGGTCATGGCGAAGGTGAAGGGGAAAAATTTACAGACCACACGCCTTACAATCCTAGCTCGCCTTATTCATCAACAAAAGCAGCGAGTGACTTGATTGTTCGTGCTTGGGTGCGTTCGTTCGGTCTTAAAGCAACGATTTCAAACTGTTCAAATAACTATGGTCCTTACCAACATATCGAGAAATTTATCCCACGTCAAATTACCAATATCTTGGCGGGTATCCGTCCAAAACTTTATGGTGATGGTAAAAATGTCCGTGACTGGATCCACACGGAAGACCATTCTTCAGGTGTTTGGACAATTCTCACAAAAGGTGTGCTTGGTGAAACTTATCTAATCGGTGCTGACGGCGAAAAGAACAACAAAGAAGTCTTGGAAGAAATCTTGACTGAAATGGGTCAAGAGGCGACAGCTTATGACCGCGTGACGGATCGTGCTGGTCATGACTTGCGCTATGCAATCGACAATACGAAACTTCGCACAGAGCTCGGTTGGGCGCCTAAGCATACTGACTTCGAATCTGGCTTGAAAGAGACAATCAAGTGGTATACCGATAACAAGGACTGGTGGGAAGCTGAAAAAGCGGCTGTTGAAGCCAATTATGCTAAGTCACAAGAGGTGTTGAAATGATTTTAATTACTGGGGCAAATGGTCAACTAGGTACTGAGTTACGTTATCTATTAGATGAACGTGATGTGGACTATGTCGCAACGGATGTGGCACAGCTTGATATTACAAATGCTGAGCAAGTAAACAAAGTTTTCGCAGAAGTCAGACCGACATTGGTCTATCATTGTGCAGCTTATACAGCTGTTGATAAGGCTGAAGATGAAGGCAAAGCGCTTGACTATGCGATTAATGTCACAGGGACAGAAAATATCGCTAAGGCAGCAGCAGCACACGATGCAACACTTGTTTATATCTCAACTGACTATGTTTTTGATGGTCAAAAACCAGTTGGTGAAGAGTGGGAAGTTGACGATGTGCCAGATCCACAAACAGAGTATGGTCGCACAAAACGTCTGGGTGAAGAACTCGTAGAAAAATACGCTGAAAAATTCTATATCATTCGGACAGCTTGGGTATTTGGTAATTATGGTGCGAATTTCGTCTTTACCATGCAAAAACTAGCTGAAACACATGATAGTCTAACGGTCGTCAATGATCAACACGGCCGCCCAACATGGACGCGGACGTTGGCTGAATTTATGGCATATTTAACGGATAACCGTAAGGCTTTTGGTTATTATCATTTGTCAAATGATGCGACAGAAGATGTGACTTGGTATGATTTTGCTGTTGAAATCTTAAAAGATACTAATGTGTCAGTTAAACCAGTAGATTCAAGTCAATTCCCAGCTAAAGCAAAGCGTCCTTTGAACTCAACGATGAGTTTGACGAAAGCTAAAGCAACAGGTTTTGTCATCCCAACTTGGCAAGATGCTTTACAAGAATTTTACCGACAAGAAAAACCTGAATAATTTTTTAAAAAGTATGCGTGTACGCATGCTTTTTTGCTTATACCGGTTGAGGTGTTCGAACTAAATTGATTATCTGGGGCGGTATCACTAGCAGTTTGTAAAGTTCTCTATCTGTTACAAAAATCAGCAACCATTTGCAAGGCGGGAATGGTGGATATGATGTTTTGTAACCTGTTGGTAAAATGACAAGTATAGCGATTTATGCTATAATAGTAAGGAATATCTTGAGAAATGGGTGAGAAATGCAACATGTGTTTATAATTGGCTCGCGCGGTTTGCCGGCGAAATATGGTGGCTTTGAGACTTTTGTTGAAGAGCTAGTGAGTCATCAACAGTCAGATCAAATTAAATATCATGTTGCGAATCTTTCAAAAGATGCAAGTGGCAAACATTCTGACTATAAGACTGCGGATGTTTTTGATATTAAGGCTAGACATTTTGGTCCAGCAAATGTCATTTTTTATGATCGAGATGCAATAAACTATGCGTTAAGCTATATTAGAAAAAATAAGATTGCGAACCCGATATTCTATGTCTTAGGGAATACATTGGGTGCTTTTATAGGGCATTATGCTAAGAAGATTCACAAAATTGGTGGGAAGCTGCTGGTTAATCCGGATGGTCTTGAATGGAAACGAAGTAAATGGATTAAACCAATTCAGATGTATCTCAAATTTTCCGAGCAGAAGATGGCTAAGATAGCTGATTTGATTATTTCGGATAATCAGGGGATTGAGGATTATTTGAAGGCCGAGTATGGAGATGTGACTTCAACGGTGATTGCTTATGGAACAAATCCTGTCGCGCGTGATACGACGATAGATATGGCATGGTTTGATGCGCAAGGTGTCAAACTAAAAGGTTATTATTTGGTTGTCGGACGTTTTGTACCGGAAAATAACTATGAGGCAATCATTCGAAATTTCATGGCGTCTGATACGACACGTGATTTGGTGATTGTTACTAATCATCAAGGTAATCCTTTCTTTGATAAGCTACGTGAAATCACTGGGTTTGAGCAAGACAAGCGTGTCAAATTCGTTGGGACGGTTTACGATAAGGAAATGCTAGCTGCGATTCGACAGCAGGCGTTTGCCTATATCCATGGGCATGCGGTCGGTGGGACAAATCCTGGTTTACTCGAGGCAATGGGGGCAACAGATTTGAATCTGGTATATGATGTAAGCTTTAATCGAAATGTGGCTTTGGACTCAGCATTGTTTTGGCAATTGGATAATTTATCAGCGTTAATAGCTCAAGCTGAAAAACTTGAGGCGTTGGAAATTGCTCGGTTAGCAGAAAAGGCACGTGCGATTATCGCTGAAAAATATACTTGGGAGTGGATTGTGACACAGTATGAGAGGTTATTTTTGAATGAAAGTTAATATTGTTCTCTCGACTTACAACGGGGCTAAATTCCTTGCTGAGCAGATTGAGAGTATTCAAAAACAAACCTTTACAGACTGGCAGTTACTGATACGCGATGATGGTTCAACAGATGAGACACCACAAATCATTCAGCAATTTGCGACATCAGATAAGCGCATCAAATTTATCAACGCAGATAATCGAGAAAATTTTGGAGTTATCAAAAATTTTTTCACGCTTGTTAAGTTTGAACTGGCGGATTATTATTTTTTCAGCGACCAGGACGATGTTTGGTTGCCAAACAAAATGGCAACGATGTTAGATGAGGCGCAAAAGTATGATCAAGCTAAGCCCTTAATGGTCTACATGGATCTATCAGTCGTGGATCAAAATTTAGTTGTAACGCAGCCTTCAATGATTCAGAGTCAAAGTCATCATGCTAATACGACTTTACTACCAGAGTTAACTGAAAACACAGTAACTGGAGGGGTATCGATGATCAACCAAGCTTTGGCGAGCAGATGGCAAAGTACGGAGCAGATTATTATGCATGACTGGTACTTGGCATTACTTGCGACAGCAATAGGTGAACTCGTCTATATTGATCAGCCAGGTGAGCTTTATCGGCAACATGAGAATAATGTTTTGGGTGCAAGGACACTTAGAAAACGGCTTAAAAAGTGGTTGAATCCGATGCAAGCTGTTTATAAATATTGGGATTTGATTTTCAATAGCCAAAATCAGGCGAGACTTTTATTAAATCAGCCAGATTTATCTGATGACAAGAGAGAATTAATCGAAAAATACGACGGTCTCTTGAATCAAACCTTTAGTAACCGCATTAAAATGATTAAAAAGTATCACTTTAAAAAAAATAAAGCATTTCACACAGCCGTTTTTTGGATGCTGATTGTGACGAGGATGGGGTATAGAAAAAAATGAATTCGAAAAACTGGATTTTATTAAAAGAATTGGTTAAGACTGATTTCAAATTACGTTATCAGGGCAGTATGATGGGTCATTTATGGTCTATTTTGAAACCATTGATGTTGTTTAGTGTGATGTATGTTGTATTCATCCAATTCTTAGGATTTGGACGGGATATGCCACATTTTGCTGTGGCACTTTTGCTCGGTATGGTCATCTGGAACTTTTTTGCAGAAACGACATCAATGGGCTTAACATCTATTGTTGGACGTGGAGATCTACTTCGCAAGCTAAGTTTTCCAAAAGAAATTATTGTCTTATCCGTAGCAGTTAGTGCTTTTATCAATTTTTTGATTAATTTACTTGTTGTCCTATTCTTTTGTGTGTTAAACCATGTGGAAGTGTCTAAGTATGCGATAATTTCTCCATTATATATTATACCGTTATTTGCCTTTTCGCTAGGGATTGCTTTTATTTTAGCAACGATGTTTGTATATTTTAGAGATATCGCACCAGTTTGGGAAGTTGTGATGCAGGCTGGTATGTATGCGACACCTATTATTTATTCACTTTCAATGATTAATAATCAAACGGTAAAAGCAATTATGATGTTGAACCCTTTGGCAACCATTATCCAAGATTTGAGACATCTTCTTATCTATTCAGGCAATCAAACGGTAGGCGATTTTATTAATACTAAATGGATTATTGCAATTCCATATGTACTGCCATTTGTTGTCTTATTTGTTGGTTATATTATTTTCAAAAAACATGCGGATAGATTTGCGGAGATTATTTAAATGACTAAGAATATAAAAGAAAAAGAAGTTGCTGTTTCAATAAAAAACGTTAGTAAATCATTTAGATTACCAACTGAAAGTTCAAATAGTTTACGAACAACACTTGTCAATCGAATGAAAGGAATCAAAGGTTATAGTGAGCAAAAAGTTTTAAAAGATATTTCATTTGATGTTGAAAAAGGTGATTTTTTTGGTATCGTTGGTCGAAATGGCTCAGGAAAATCAACTTTGCTTAAAATTATTTCTCAAATTTATGTACCAGAAAAAGGGCATGTTGATGTAAATGGTAAATTAGTCTCATTTATTGAACTTGGTGTTGGCTTTAATCCAGAATTAACTGGGCGCGAGAATGTTTATTTAAATGGTGCGATGCTTGGATTTTCTGAGAGCGAAGTTGATGGTATGTATCAAGAAATTGTTGACTTTGCTGAACTTCATCAGTTCATGAATCAAAAATTAAAAAACTATTCATCAGGCATGCAAGTTCGATTGGCTTTTTCAGTTGCAATTCAGGCTAAGTCAGATATTTTGGTTTTAGATGAAATCTTGGCGGTAGGGGATGAAGCTTTTCAAAGAAAATCTCAAGAATTTTTTGATGAAATTCGCCAAGATAAAGATAAAACCGTTATCTTGGTCACACATGATATGAATGCTGTTCAGCGTTATTGTAATAAAGTAGTGTATATCAAGGATGGCTATCTAGATCATGCGGAGACTATTCAAGATGTAACCACACATTATTCAGAAGATAACCTTGCAGTCAATCGAGATAAATCAGGTAGCTCTGATAACAATAAAGCTGTTGAACTTAGTATGATTCCTAAAAGTCCGCTTGTTTTAGACAAACCAAGCCAAAATTTTGAATTTGATATCGTCTATAAAATTAACGATGAGAACATTAAGAAAGAACCTAATTTATATCTCGCCTATGCGCTCCATGATATTGGTCGAGGTGGTATTATCTACGATAGCGGTTCGATCAATGTGAAGGGGCAAAATGTCTTACATGCTAGTATTCCAATGACGAATTTTCACAACACCAATTTCAGATTGACTGTAAGTTTGAGAAGAGATCCTAAAATTAAAAACGAAGAACATTTTGACACAGAACCTATCGCCTATACAAGTGGGGATGACGATATTTACTTTAAATATTTTAATGTAGAGGATAAATATACCTACGGTCTATTAAAGGAATTGTAAGATGAAACCACTTATTTCTGTTATTATCACGAATTACAATTATGGTCAATATATTGAAAAAGCAATTCAGAGTATATCTAATCAGACATACGCCAATATTGAGTTGTTGATTTATGATGATGGTTCCAATGATCGTTCAGTTGAATTGATTGAAAAAATATTGCCATCGGTTACAGTATCAAAGTTAAGATTTATACAACAAGAAAATCAAGGTATCGTTAAAACAAGAAATAAAGCTCTGAAAGAGTTAACAGGTGACTATTATATTTTTCTTGATGCGGATGATTATTTTGATTCTGATTTTATTGATAGTTTATATCAAATTGCCGCTGAGACAGGCGTTGATGTAGTCTATCCTAATTGGCATGTCATTGAGTTAGATACGGGTAAAGATTATCAGACTGATTTTCCTGAATTCTCTCTTGAGGGTTTGCAAAGACAGCAATTACATTTAAATCCAGAGTCTCTTGTCAAAACTACTGCGGTTGGAAATATTGCATTCCAATCAGAATTTATTGCCGAAGATTGGCAATTTTTCTTACATTTAGCGTTTTTGGGTAAAACCTTTAAGCTTGCTAAAACGAGTTATACGAATTATCAAGTTAAGGCAAATAGTCGGGCATCTAGAAATAGCTACACAGAGGATACCTTTGCATTTGAAGCGATATTGGATGAATTCAGAGAAGAATTCACAACTCAAGTGATTGAGAAAGGCTATATCGCTCAAAAGAGAATGGCTGAACTTGAGATAGATAGAGCCGCAATTCAGGAACGACTCCGTATTTCTGAAGAAAACCTCAGCTTGTTAAGTCAAAGTAATACGTATTTGACGGAAGAAGTGGCTCAACTAGAGCAACAGAAAAAAGATTTGATGATTGTAATTACTCAAAAGGAAGCGCATATTCAAAATTTAGAGCAGTCGAAGCTTGGCAGATTACAAAGGTTTTTCAGAAGAGGATTAAGAAAATGATGCGCCGAATATTATTTTATGTTCATTTTAATAAATATAATCAATTGAGTGAACATGTGGTTTTTCAACTCAATGAAATGAAACCCATATTTGAAAAAATAGTACTAGTTTCAAATAGTTTATTATCTCAAGAGGACTTGGCAAGGCTTCCTCATGATATATTTATTCAACGGGAAAATTCTGGCTTTGATTTTGCGGCATGGGCAGATGGTATTGAGACTATCGGAATGACTGAATTAGCGCAGTATGGTTCAGCAACCTTTATGAATGATACATGTTTTGGCCCGTTATACGATATGATGCCATACTATGAAAACTATGAGGAAGAAGCGATTGATTTTTGGGGCATCACGAATCACCGTAAGACCAAAGAAGTCGCAGAGCATATTCAGAGTTATTTCGTAGTTTATCATCAGAAAATTCTTCAATCTAAAGCCTTCCAATCTTTTTGGGAAAATGTTGAGGTATTGGATGATGTTCAAGAAGTAATTGAAAATTACGAGACATCATTGACATCTGAGCTGATAAAGGTCGGGTACCAATATAAAACGATTTTAGATACGTTGAATCGTTCAACGAGTGGTATGTTACATCCGGATTTCTCTTATTGGAATCCATCGGTAATTGTCCAGGAAAAAGTGCCCTTTTTAAAAATAAAAGCTGTCCAAGCTTTTAAGGATATGACACCACTTGTTTTGAATGAACTTTCCAGACAGAGTAACTACCCTATCAACCAAATCTATTCTCATATGTCTCGTTATGTCGAGCGACCAGACGAGAAATATCTGCTAGCAAATAGCTACCTAAATTTGACAGAAGTGACGGCACAATTTGAACAGCCAGTTGCCATTCATCTACATGCCTTCTATACAGATTTGTTGTCTGAATTTTTTGAGCAGTTTATTACTTATAAATTTCGCTTCGACTTGTTTATTACAACAGATGTATTTGAAAAAAAAGCCGAAATTGATCAAAAGTTATCGGAGTTTAAATTAAAAGCTCAAATTTTTGTCACGGGTAATGTTGGACGTGACGTATTGCCCATGTTGAAATTAAAAGATAAATTATCAAGTTACGAAATTATAGGTCATTTTCACACTAAAAAATCGAAAGAAGCAGACTTCTTAGTAGGTGAATCGTGGCGTAAGGATTTGATTGAGATGCTAGTGAAACCGGCAAATCAAATCGTATCGCAATTTTCAAATCAAAAATTAGGCTTGGTTATTGCCGATATACCGACGTTCTTTAGATATAATGAGATTGTTAATGCTGCTAATGAAGCGCAAATCGCACCGCACATGAATGATTTATGGCAACGTATGGAAATGAATAAAGCTATTGATTTCACACAAATGGCGACTTTTGTGATGAGTTATGGAACTTTTGGCTGGTTTAGATATGATGCCCTTCACCAATTATTTGATTTAAACTTGACTGAGGCTGATATTCCTAAAGAACCCTTACCGCAAAATAGTATTTTACATGCTATTGAACGGGCGTTGATTTATATTTCATGGAATAATTTTTATGATTTTAAAATATCACAAAATCAAACTATTTTAACACCGTTTATCGATGTCAAAACGATGAATCACAGTCAAAACGCCCCAATTAATTGGGATGCGCTTGGTGGCAGACGAGCATTGAAATACTTAATCAAAAAATCTTTGATTAAAACTAGAATTATTAGATGAATTAATTGATGACTAAAAATTTTTGAGGTAAAATAGCGTCATTTGTATATGGAGAAGATATGATAGAAAGAAATATCACTGACATAGTGACTAATTTGCGACAGAATAAGTTTATCTTTTTAGCGTTAATTGTTTTACTATTTTCATCACATTATATGGTATTTGATCAGGTTGACTGGCCCATAAGGTATATGTTGATTGCTTTCTTTGTGATTGTTATTTTAATGATTTTTCTAGATTTTAATGCACTAGATAAAATGCCTCGAAATGCCTTTCTGATTATTTTGTTAATTGGTTCGATGAATAGCTTGATTTTACCTGCTGGAACAGGACTTGATGAACAGTCGCATTATGCGAAAGCAATGCAAATAGCAGATGGACGTTTTATAAATCAGGTGGATAAACAAGATTTTAATCTAGTATCTCCTGATGCAGCATTTAATCCAGAAGGACAAGTTGACAAATATAACTTATATAGTCCGGAATGGTTACAATTAAAACATGTAAAGTCAAATTATTCACTGGCTAAAAATAAAAATTATAATATCGCTAACCCGGTTTTCATCCCATCTGCAATAGGCATTAAGATAGGTAGACTCATTAGTCCAAATGTTTATGTATCCTATTATTTAGGTAGAATTTTCAATGTTCTATCTTTTGCAGTAATGGCTTACGTAGCTATAAAAAAATCAAGAAAATATCAAGTTGCTTTATTTGGCATGTCTACTTTACCATGGTGTCTCTGGATCTCTGCAGGTTATAATTATGATGCTTTTTATTATGGTTTGACTTTATTAGTAGTTTCGTGGTTGATCAATATGCTTGACGATGAGAAAAAGATCCAAGTGAAAGATATTGTTTGGTATTCTATTTTTTCTGCTTTGCTAATCTTTTCTAAACCACCGATGGTAGTGATGATAGTTTTACCACTCTTTATTTCAAAATCATATTATCAAACAGTAAAAGTTAAGCTACTTTCAATTATTCCAATGATTATTGGTATTTTTTGTTCAGGCTTATGGCTAATTCAGGCACGAATTTTTTCGTTATTTGGCTATCAAGTAGCAAATATTCAGAAAAGTAATCCTGAGCAGATTTCTAATATAACTTATTTTAGTAAACACTTTATAGAAACGATTGAAACGTTTTCTAGAACGTTTTTCAAATTATTAGGTGAAAGTATCCCTACACAAATAGCAACACCTAATGCACATTTAGCACCACCTTATTTAAAAACTGGTCATGATATTAGCAATAATATTAATTTGCTAATTTTTATTCTTGTGCTTATTCTTTCTAGTTTTGTGATTAAAGTCAATTTACCTAGATACTTTAAAAACATTTTGATAGGATTGAATTTATTTATTATCTTTGCAACGATTTATGCAATTGCAGGGGATACAAGAGTATACGCTCAGGGAGATACCGTTATCGATGGCGTTCAAGGACGATATGCGTTCGCTTTGTTAGTTATGTTACCCGCGTTATTAAGTTCACCGATAAAAAAAATCTTTGGACAAAATTCAAAGACACGACTACTCAATTCAAATTTGGAAAATTATGATAGTTCATTAATCATTAAGTTATGTCTGTTTGGCGCGTTTTTAACTAGTTGTACTAATTTTTATGTCACAGGGTATTTATTGTTTTAAAAATTTAGAATTAGAGGTAATATGTTTCAACATACATTTGTAATATGTGCTTATGGGCAATCCCCTTTTTTAGAAGCTTGTATTAAGTCTTGTGTCAATCAAACCTCTGTTAAAGCCAAACAATCTAAGGTTATCTTATATACTAGTACCCCTAATGATGAGATGGAAATCTTATGCCAAGAGTACGAGATAGAAATGTATACTAAGACTGGTGGTGGAATTGGCCGTGATTGGAATAGTGCATTATCGTTTGTAACCACTAAGTATGCAACGATTGCTCATCAAGATGATTTATATCTTCCCGATTATGGTACAGCAATTTTGTCGGTCTTTGAAGAGTCGCAAGATACGAATCTAGTGTTTACAGATTACATTGAAAATGATGGACAAAACCAACCTCGACCACGTAATTTGAATTTGAAGATAAAAACTATCGGTTTAAAGATTATGTCTCTTTTTCAAAATAAAGCCTATCAAAGGCGTGTTTATGCGTTTGGCAATTTTATTTGTTGTCCGGCAGTTTCCTATAATTTGGAGCGATTGACTGATTTTCAGTTTGATGAAAAACTGAAAATGGCTTTGGATTGGGACGCATGGGAGCGTATTATGAAGCGTCCTGGTAGAATTAAATTCATCCCTTGTGAGTTAATGTATCACCGGATTCATGAAGACTCGGAGACGACGGCTAATACGGTAGATCAAAATCGAGAAAACGAAGAATTGATGATGTTTAAGAGGTATTGGCCTAAATCAATTGCGAATTTACTCATGAAGTTTTATGTTAGGAACCAAAAAGGGAACATTTAGCCTTACCCTCTATTTATGCTATAATGAATGGAGCAAGAGCCATTTTGGAGAATAGATGAAAAAAGAAAAAATCCTCTTAATTATTCCCGCCTATAATGAATCTGAAGGTATTGTAGGGGTTATAAAAAAAGTAGAAGTTTATTGTGAAAAAAGTGATTACAAAATAGACTATCTCGTGATTAATGATGGCTCAACTGATGATGAGGAAGAAATACTATTGTCGCATCGAATTAAGCATGTGGAATTGGTTCAAAACTTAGGAATTGGTGGGGCTGTTCAGACAGGTTACCTTTATGCCAAGAGAAATAATTATGACATTGCCATCCAATTTGATGGTGATGGGCAGCACGACATTGAATCTTTGCCACATCTTATTGATCCTATTATTAACGGAGAAGCTGATTTTACAGTAGGCTCTAGATTTGTTGCAGATAGTATTTCAGATTTTAAATCAACAGGTGCTAGACAATTAGGAATTAAAATCTTATCTCTACTCATAAAATGGACTTCAAAAATTAAAATAAAAGATGTAACAAGTGGTTATCGAGCTGGTAATCGGAAAGTCATTGAACAGTTTGCCGAACGTTATCCTAGTAAGTATCCAGAACCTGAGAGCTATATGCATTTATTTGCGAAAAATATTCGTGTGCAAGAAGTTGGTGTTCAAATGTTTGAAAGAACAACTGGTGAATCTAGTATTAATTTACGAAAAGCAATTGGTTATATGATTGATGTTTCATTGTCAATTTTGATAGCAGCATTGTTAGCAAAGGAGGACTGACATGATGCCTTTACAATTACAAGTTATTGCGGTTATTTTGGCTTTTGTTTTTTTTCTTTTGACTATTCAATTAGTTCGTAAGGGGCGTGCAGAAGTTAGACAGATGAAAAAGTGGTTACTGCTGGCAGTCATCATGCTGATAGGTGCTTTGATACCCGGCGTTGGCACTCGAATTGCCAAGATGCTTGGTATAGTTAACCTGACTTCGTTAGCCTTGTTTACCTTGACTGGTGTTTTATTAGTTTTTGCTTTGAATGCTCATATGTCATTGATTAATGCTGAAAGACAGATTAAAGTGTTAACCCAAGAACTATCATTGTTAAAAAAAGAAGTGCGTGAAGCAACTGAGGATGAACAATAAATGCAAGGAATTTATATCACTCAAGATTTGACACATGCTGATGGTATTAATGAAAAAATCTATAAGCAAATTGAATCGTTTAAACAAGCGGGAATTGACGTTGAAATGCGTGCAAATCCTAGACGAACACTGTTAACTTTGGTTCATAATTTGATACCTTTTTTTTCAAAACAATATTTTAATACTGATGTAGATTGGCAAAACCAAGATTTTGTTTATATTCGAAAAGGTGCGGTTCTGGATAGAAGTGTCTTAAATTTAGTAAAAAAAGTTAAACTATTAAACCCTAAAATTAAAATTATCCTTGAAATGCCGACTTATCCTTATATCGATGAATTTCCATGGTTTATTAAGTGGGATATTTGGCTGAAAGAGAAATTAGCGACATCTAAGCTGAAAAAGTACATAGATTGTATTGTGACCTACTCGGATGATTCGGAAATTTTTGGTATTCCTTGTCTTAATATTTCCAATGCATATGACTTTAAACAAGTACCTCACTATTCAGAAAATGAAGAGGATACAATTCATTTGATTGCAGTTGCTTCTCTAACTTTCTATCATGGTTATGATCGTGTGATTGAAGGAATGAAAAACTATTATCAAAGTGGTAAAGCCAGTCAAGAGGTTAAATTTACCCTGATTGGAGATGGTCCTGTTTTAGAGGGATACAGAAAACTTGTAGAAGAATATCAACTCGTAGATAAAATTTCGCTAGTAGGAAGAAAAAAACAATCAGAATTAGCACCTTACTTTAATCAAGCAGATATTGGAGTAGACTCTTTAGGCAGACATCGCTCAGGCGTTGTTTATAACAGTAGTTTAAAAGGAAAAGAGTATTTGGCAAAAGGATTGCCTATTGTATCTGGTGTAAAAACAGATTTAGATGATCGTGATTTTCCATATTATTTACGTGTTTCTGCTGATGATACACCACTTGATATTTCGGAAATTATAAAATTTTACTACGATATAATGAAAAATAAAACAAAACAAGATTTAGCACTTGAAATTTTTCTGTATGGTAAAAATAACTTTAGTTTCGACAAGACTTTTAAATCAGTTATTGATTTTGTGAGGGAATGATATGAATAAAAAATTGTCAGTGATTATCGGGGTATATAACCCGCCATTAGATTTGTTTGTTCGCTGTCTGGATAGCATTATCAATCAGACTTATCAAAATTTGGAGATTATCCTATTAGATGACGGGTCAACCAATGGTGCAGGAGATATGTGTGATGACTATGCTCAAGAAGACAATAGAATTCGTGTGATTCACCAAAAAAATTATGGAGCACATGCTAAGTTTGAGATAGGCTATGAGCTTGTTACGGGCGATTATGCGACAATTGTTGACAATGATGATTTTTTAGAGTTGGACTGTTATGAACATCTAATGACTGTTGCGAACGAGAGAGATGTAGACGTAGTTGATGCAGGATTTATCCATCATGATTTTCGAACCGGAACTATAACACCACGTTATGTAGGTACTGCATTTGAATATGATAATATGAAAGATATCTTACTTAATCTCCAAAATACATGGTGGGTAGATGCTTGGTGTCGTATAGTTAAAAAAGAATGCTTGAAGCAGAATGAAGATTTTGAACTTCTGGATAGGATAGAGTTCATTAATGCTAAGTGTTTTGTACATATTCCATATGCGGGTTATCATTGGTGTGAGCGTCAGGGATCTACTTCGACAAGCCGATTAAATGATTGGAATTTTGATATTTTAAAGAAAAAACAGTGTATAAATAATATCAATCTTACTCTTAAAAAATATCCATTTTTAAAAGAAGAATTATTAAAATCTAGACTGAATTCTTTAATAGGTGCCTATGATAAGGCTATCAATACAACTAAACCAAAAACAAACCATGAGGAAGAAATTTTAGAACAATTTCGAAATTATTTAAAAGTTGATAAAGAGTTCATGAGTCAGTTAAAAGTGATTGATAAAGTCAAATATTTTGCGGTTACACATGGCTTACTTTATTGGCCAGCAATACTTAACCACAAGTTAAATATTATTAAGAGGTAAAATAAAATGAAAAATCGCAACCAAAATATTACAATGCAACTGAATGGTCGTTTGGGAAATCAGATGTTTCAATATGCTTTTGGTCGCGCAGCACAAGAAAAATCTGGTGGTCAATTAATTATCAATTTTTATGGAGTTGAACAAAAAGATAGAGAATTCCCAAACCAGATGTGGGGAGATAGTTTGCAATTTTTCAATACAGTCTACCAAAAGGAAACTATGGCACCTCAAAGCTTTTGGAGAAAGTATTTATCGATAAAACAACGTTTACTAGTCTATCTCCGAGGTATTTTAGGTAAAACGTTTTTAAAAGAATCAAAATATCAATCTTATGAAAATTTATCTGGAATGGATAAGTGGATTGCGGATTATTTTAAAAAAAATTCGTTATATATCTTTCCTATTCGGACAGATGTTTACGATGTTGGGAGACATAAAAATGCTTTTTGTTTAGCTTTTTTTGAGGATGAAAAGCTTTTTAGAGATATCCGACCAACGCTTATTAATGAATTTACACCCAAAGCACCATTACGGGAAGAAAATGTTTCACTTTATGAGGCAATTAATACTACTCAAAGTGTTTGTGTTACGATAAGACGTGGAGATTATCTTAGCGAGAAATATAGAGATGCTTTCTTTATTTGTGATGAAAATTATTTTATAAAAGGCATTGAAATTATTAAGCAAAAAATAAATAACCCAGTTTTTTTCTTTTTTAGTGATGACCTAGAGTATGCAAAAGAGTTTTCAAAACATGTTATGGGTGAAAATGATCAGTATTTTATTGAAACTGAAAATAATCCAGTATGGGAGAAATTACGCATTATGAGTGCGTGCAAACATTTCGTTATTTCTAATTCTACTTTTTCTTGGTGGTGTCAATATTTGAGTAATAATGATGAAAAAATAGTTATTGGACCCAAAAAGTGGAATAATAATAGTGAAAATAATTCTTGGGTTCAGGATGAGTGGATAAAAATCTAATGAAAGATAAGATGTAATATATCATGAAGAATGAATTTAAAGCGGGTATTTTATTTAGTGCGATTGGGCAATATGGTAATGTCGTTATCCAACTTTTAATTAATGTAATCTTGTCAAGGTTGCTGACACCAAAAGAGTTTGGTGTCATTGCAATTGTTCAAGTTTTATTACTTTTTTTTCAAATTTTATCTGGTCAATCTATCAGTCCGGCAATCATTCAAAATAAAAATTTAAATAAAAAAGATTACGGCGTTATTTTTAATTACATGATTTTACTTGGAGTCAGTTTAGCCATAATTTTTGGTTTCAGTGGTATTTTGTTATCTAAAATCTATGGCAATGAAATTTATCTATCGTTAAGTTGGCTAATGTCTATTTTGATAATTGCTGACTCGCTTAGTTGTGTACCGAATGGAATACTTTATAAAGAGAAGAGATTTAAAGAGATAAATATTCGACTAATTATTTCACTGATTATTGGTGCAGTAATTGGTATTAGTGCAGCTTTTTTGGGTGCAGGAGTTTATTCATTAATTATTATTTCAACTGTTCCAGCTGTTGTTTCACTGTTCTTTAATTTATTATTAGTTGATATTCAATATACAAGATCAATGGATATTAAGCCAATAAAAGAGATCATCTTTTTTACGAAACATCAAACGGCTTTCTCATTGATCAATTATTTATATAGAAATATGGATAATTTATTGGTTGGTAAATTCTTAGGTGCAACTAACTTAGGAAATTATTCTAAAGGCTATCAACTGATTTCTTTTCCAATAACTGTTTTTTTAGGAGTAATTAATCCAGTTTTACAACCAATTTTATCAGAACACGAAACCGATGTCGGTTTGATTAGAGAAACTTATTTAACAATTTCCAGAGTATTATCATTAATTGCTCTTCCAGTATCTGTTTTTATGTGTTTAAATGCGGATCAAATTATTTATTTTTTATTTGGAAGTCAATGGTCGGGTGCAATTAGCCCTTTTGCTATTTTGAGTCTAAGCATTTGGGCGCAAATGTTAGCACAGATGATTTCTGTATTTTGGCAATCTCGTAATTTACCTCATATTCAATCTCGAAATGGTATTGTTTCTCTATTTATTATCGGAATTTCAATTATTGTTGGGATTTATTTTGGAAGTATAAAAAGCGTTGCTTTAGCAGTAACAATTTCGTACATCATCAATTTCTTTATCTCAGCTAGTTTGTTATTACGTATAGGTCTAAATGGATCAATATATCAATTGTTGAGTATACTCATTAAACCATTTGTTTTAAGTGCTATTATCATTATTATTTTTATGATAACGATGCCATATTTGACATTTAATAGCTACTTTATGACATTATTAGTACGTGGCTTGATTTGGTTATTTATTGTTGTATTGTTTTATATTTTTACTAAAGAGTTTCAAGTGATGAAAAAAATTTTAAAAAGAGGATAATATGTTATGTCTAGTAATGATTTAATTACAGTAGGGATACCTATTTATAATGTTCAACAATATCTATCAGAGTGTCTGGATTCAATTGTTAGACAAAGCTATTCTAATTTAGAAATAATTTTAATTGATGATGGGTCTACAGATCAATCGGGAGATATAGCAGATAAATATGCTCTCAAAGATAAAAGAATTCGTGTGGTACATAACCCCAATAAAGGACGTGCTGTTTCTAGAAATAATGCTGCAGCACTTGCAACAGGTAAATTTATTGTTTTTGTTGACAGTGATGATTCGGTATCGGACGACTATATTTCACATCTGTATGAATTAATTTTGAAACATAAAGCTTGTATGGCAAGTGTTGGAATGCTTAAATTCACTAATATCACTGAAATAAATACAGAACGAGTAAAAGAAAGTATTACGATTTATGAGGCTGATGAAGTTATTAAACATTCAGTCAATATTCCTAATCGGACTTGGGGGAAAATCTATAAAACTGAACTAATAAAAGATAATTTAACTTTTGTTAATCCATTTAATGATACCGGAGAAGATAATATTTTAGCAGTAGAGTTATTGAAAGTATACAAAAAAATAGTCTTATCTGACTTACCACTATATTATTGGCGATATACAACTACAGGTATTACATCGACAAGTTCTAAATCAATACCATATACTATGTTGTTTTTGGGTAATAGGTTTGTTGGCAACCGAGAATTTATAGAGTGGTGTATTAAACACAAACCTCAATTAACAATATTTGCAAAAGTTAGATTGGCTTATGCTTTATGTGGTGAATATAACTTGATATTATCTGTAGATAGTCCTAGTCTTGATCACCGAGCATATGTTTGGTACATGAAAAAATTTTTACGAAAAAATTTGTTAGATTTCATTAAATTAAAAGAAATACCACTTAAAATTAAACTTTGGTTTATTGTTTCTGCTTTTTTTCCAAAATTTATCTATAGGGTCATACAAAAGAAGGTTGAAAATCGTTGAAAAAAGTCTTATCTGTTATTGTGGGTGTGTATAATCCCCCGATTGATAAATTTAAAAAGTGTGTTGATTCTATCTTGAATCAAACCTATAATAAGTTGGAAATTATTCTATTAGATGATGGTTCAACTAATGGGGCACAAGATATTTGTGATGATTATGAAAAAAAAGATCATAGAGTTAGTGTGATTCATCAAAAAAATTATGGTGCACATGCGAAATTCGAAATAGGCTATAAAATGGCAACAGGAAATTACATTACCAACATTGATCATGATGATTATTTGGAGTTGGATTTCTATGAAAAAATGATGGATGTAGCAAACTCAAGAGATGTTGATGTGGTTGATGCAGGATATTTACATCACGATTATCGAACTAAAGAAGTTTCATCAAAGTTCGCAGATTCGTCATTTGAAATTCATGGCTCGAAAAATATTATTATGGCTGCAATTAATGGTAGAATTGCAGTAGATTCATGGTGTCGTATTTTTAAAAAAGAATTAATAAAACAGGATCAAGATTGGAATTTATCAGATCCGTTAACTTTTATTGGGGCTGAAACATTAGTTCATATTTCTTTTGCAGGATATCATTTCGTCAATGTCAAGGGGACAACTAGTAGTGAGCGGCTCAATAGTTGGATGTTAGAACAATTAAATCTTTTTGAGGATAAGACAAAAGTAAGTTATAGTCTATCCGTGTATCCTTTTCTAAAGGATTATATTAATCAATCCAGAGTTGCGTGGCTACTTCGTTGTTATTTTTATATGCTTCAGACCCCTAAAAATGCTATTACCAGCAAGTTTAGAGATAGTTTAGTATATGAAAAAGGTTTTGCGCACGAGATTAATGGCGTTGAAAGAATTAAATATTATTTAGTGACACATAAAATGCTCTATATTCCTTTCAAGATTTATTTATACGTCAAATCTTTTAAATCAAGGAGAAGCAGTATATATGAATAAACGAAGTCTAACTGTGGTAGTCTCAAGGGCTAGTGCTTTAATTTTGTCCATTCCAAAATCTTTTATTCTCTGTTTATATATTTTTGGATTTAAAAAAGGTATTAAACTACCAATGATTTTTCATTATAGAACGAAAGTCAGAGTATCTAGAGGACATATAAAATGTACAAAAAAACGTATTTTATTTGGCTTCGGTGGGACTGATGGTATTAGTAGAAAAGTTCAATCTTACTTTATAGTTGAGAAAGGGTTCTTAATATTTAAAGGAGATGCAAAATTTGGAGAAGGTTCTTCAATACGTGTGAGTAATGGTAAAGTTATAATTGGTGATGGGTTATTATCTAATAAAAATCTACTATTATATGTTGAAGAGTATCTGGAAATTGGTGAAAAAGCGGTAATAGGTTGGAATACCGATATTAGAGATGGTGATGGTCACCAGATAGCAGGTAATCAAATGAATATCCCAATTCACATTGGTGATAATTGTTGGATTGGTAGTGATGTACTAATCTTAAAAGGTGTTAAATTAGGAGAAAATTGTATTATTGGTGCTAAAAGTGTTGTGACAAAAGCAATCTCAAAAAGTTTTATTCCTGCTAATTCTACAATTGTCGGTATGCCAGCAAAAGTAATTAAAACTGATATTGAATGGACAAATTGATAGCGAGTGTATTTATGGTTTCAAAACTTTCAAAACAAATTGATACTACAAATTTTTATCTGAAAAGAAAATATGAGGAGATTAAATGAAAATTTCAATTTTCGGTCTAGGCTACGTTGGTCTGGCTAATGCATTGCTATTAGGTCAACATGAAGATGTTATGGCCTATGATATTGTAGATGAAAAAATCAAAATGTTACAGAATAAGCAGAGTCCATTGGTTGATATAGATGTCATTGACTTTTTAACGCATGATAAAAGCAAGGTTGACTTTACCACAGATTTTGAAAAAGCTGTTAAGCATGGTGATTACTTATTGATTGCGACACCGACAGATTATGATGATGTGAATAACTTTTTTGATACATCAACGATTGAAAACGTCATTGAAAAAGCTTTAGCTATCAAGTCTGATGCGACCTTTATTATCAAGTCCACTGTTCCAGTCGGCTATGTTCAACAAATCAAAGCCAAATATCAGACAGAAAATATTATCTTCTCACCAGAATTTTTGCGAGAAGGTAAAGCTTTGTATGATAATCTTTACCCGTCACGGATTATTATTGGCGAAGATTCATCACGTGGTCAAGAAATTGCGGAGCTATTCAAACGTGGTGCTTTAAAAGTTGATGTTCCTGTATTATTGACAAATTCTACTGAGGCTGAGGCGATTAAGTTATTTTCAAACACTTATCTAGGCTTGCGCGTTGCTTATTTCAATGAGCTAGACACCTATGCTGAAGTCAAAGGCCTTAACACGCAGCAAATTATCGCAGGTGTTGGACTTGATCCACGCATTGGCGAGCACTATAATAATCCAAGTTTTGGTTATGGTGGCTACTGCTTACCAAAAGATACCAAACAACTAAAAGCTAATTATTCAGATGTTCCTGAGAATCTCATTTCTGCCATTGTGGCATCCAACACAACGCGCAAGGATTTTGTTGCAGAACAAATTTTAGCACGCAAGCCGAAAGTTGTCGGTATTTACCGTTTGACGATGAAAACAGACTCTGATAATTTCAGACACAGCTCTATCCAGGGTATCATGAAACGTTTGAAGGGCAAAGGAATTGAGATTATCATTTATGAACCAACATTAAAAGAGTCAACATTTTTCAACTCTCGTGTGATTACTGATCTCTCTGAATTCAAAGCAATGAGTGATGTTATTGTTGCTAATCGTATGGAGTCAGACTTAACAGATGTCACGGATAAGATTTATACACGTGATTTGTTTCATGATAATTAATTACTACTGAGTAATATCAAATCAAAAGGCTTTGTTCCTACGAATAAAGCCTTTTGATTTGAATTAAGTTAGACAAGGCTTGTATTGACTGTTGGAATACTTTATAATTATATAGAGAGTTAGATAATTTTTAGTAATGTTTTTTATAGCAAATGTATCAATGTTTTGAATAAGAAGTGGAATTGCTTCGCTATTATAAAGGCGTTAACAGCCTTTTGGGTTACGGGTGAGCAAATGTTTATGGGGGCAAAAATAAAATTGAATGTGTCAGAAAGAAATAGTATGAAAAAATTATCAATCATTGTACCTTGTTACAACGAAGAAGAAACCATTGATATCTATTTAAAAGAGATGAAACAAGTTGAGTCTGAAATGCCACTTGAATTTGAATATTTATTTGTTAATGATGGGTCAAAAGATGCCACATTAAATCGCTTGAAAGAAGCTGCGAGAAAATATACGAATGTAAATTATATTTCTTTTTCAAGGAATTTTGGCAAAGAAGCAGCTCTCATTGCTGGATTAAAAAACTCAACAGGTGATTTAATTACGGTCATGGATGTTGATTTGCAAGACCCGCCTGAATTACTACCAGAAATGTACCAGAAAATACAAGAAGGTTATGATATCGTTGGTACGAGACGTTCTAATCGAATTGGTGAACCTGTGTTACGCTCTTTTTTTGCTAAGAAATTTTATCAAGTTATCAATCATATCTCTGATACAGAGATGGTGGATGGTGCGCGTGATTTTCGTTTGATGACGCGTCAAGTGGTTGATGCAATCTTAGAATTAGACGAAGTGAACCGTTTTTCTAAAGGAATTTTTAGTTGGGTTGGTTTTGATACTTACTACCTATCATACGAGAATAGAGAACGTTCTGCTGGAGAAACAACTTGGAATTTTTGGTCTCTTTTTAAGTACTCCCTTGAAGGCATCATCAATTTTTCTGAAGCACCTCTAACTTTTGCGACATTAGTGGGAATTGGTAGCTGTGTGATTTCTATATTAGCCATGCTTTATTTCTTTTTGGATAATTTAGTGAAGCAAAATCCAGTTCCAGGTTGGCCATCGCTTGTTTGTATTATCTTATTCTTGGGAGGTTTACAACTTTTTTGTCTGGGAATTGTTGGAAAATACATTGGTAAAATTTTTACAGAAGTTAAGAAACGACCAAATTATATTATAAAAGAGAGTCACATCAAAAGCGAAAATTAACATTTATTTGGTGAGATAGGTGTTCAATTTTATAAGTAGTTTACTCATGGGAAAATATATAAGAATGAAAAAATTTATTAAAAAAATAATGATGCCTTTAGTTTTTAGCTTGCTAATGGTTATATATACGCTAGGATCATCTATTACGTTGGGGGATACGGAAGCATTTAAGAGCTATGCAAGAGAGTATAATTATCATTATCTATCTTTTGCAATATCACGCTATATTTCATGGAGTAGTCGCTTTCTTATTGAAGCGATTACCGCTTATTTTAGTGTTCATTATATTCAATTTTTTGTTCTAATATTTTTGCTTAGCTTTTTATTGATGGTCTCATTTGTTCGCTTGATAGGATTTGATGAAAATAAGTATTTGAAATACAAACTAATTGTTCCTACTCTTGCTATTTTTTTCTTTCCAATTAATCGTCTATTTGACAGCGCGGGAGTCATTGCAACAATGACTAACTATTATGTTCCGATGTGCTTAATGGCCTACAGTTTGCTTGTTTTTAAAAAAGAAACTAGGCCATACGGATATGTGTTTAAACTATTGGGATTTATTTTTGTCGTGCAACAAGAGCAATTTGCTCTGTTAAGTTTTATTGTTTTCTTCACGGCGATTGTTTATCAGTTGACTCAAAAAATATCAGTTAAAAAGTATATCCCCTTTTTGTTTTTATCAGTGATGGGCATCCTTTCTGTTAAATTATCACCTGGTAATACTAAACGAACTATAACGGAAATTAAAGAACATTTTCCGGAATTTGCTAATATCAGTCTTCTTAGAAAACTCGATGTTGGTTTTATTCGGATGACCTATGATTTGTTATTTAATGGAGAGGTTACCCTTTTTTTAATCTTAATGTTAGTTAGTATTCTAATTTATGCTATACTCAAGAAAAAGATCAATCAAAGTATAGGATTGGTGACAATACTTACAATGATTATATTACCTTATCTTCACATATGGACGCCTGTATCCAAAATGAAGGTCATATATGATTCTTTTCCTAAAGGGGTACATGGAGATATATTATCTATTACGGGGAATACAGCTATGTCAGTATATCCGGATATAGTAATGATTTTGATGTTAGCGGTTATTCTAGCCATCATCTGGACTGTTTTAACATCTTATCAAGATAGGGTAATCGTCTTTACTTTGTTAATAAGCGGTACGGCAACCAAAATGATGTTGGGTTTGAGTCCGACAGTCTCTATATCTGGAATCAGAACTTTTGTTCCAATGATTTTTTGTGGGTTCATAATCACTATATATTTTGCTAAGCTGGCTTTGGATGAAATTATTGAGAATAATAAAGAGGCCAAAATAAAAAGTAATAGTTGATTTATTTTTTAGAAATAGAAACATGGTAAAGCCATGTTTTTTATTTATCATAAATTTATTAATTTAAATGCTTTTGTGTTATAATTGATTAAATAAAGATGAGATAAGTTGGATTTAACAACGATGGCTAGGAGATAAATGATGAAGAAAAATAAAGTGGTAGCACTAATGTCCATAGGCGTACTGATAGTCTCATTAGCCAGTGGGCCATTTGTCATACAAGCGGTCGGAACAACAAGTGACAGTCAAACTCAGATTGATGATACATTCCAAACTAATCTAGCAAGTGAACAGTCTTCTGAGCAGTCAACTCCTGACTCACAAGAAAGCTCAACAGAAAATGATGCGAAGGTTGAGTCTCCAACAATACAGCATTCGTCTAAGCTGACAACGACAACATCTGAGACGCCAGATGTCATCACTGGCATAGAAACTAGCGTGTCTAAGTCTAAGATTGCAATTGGTGAAGTGGTTCAAGTTTCAGTCGCTGTCTTACCAAATACTGCAAATCAAATAGTTCAATATACCGCTTCAAATTCAGGGGTAGCTAACGTCGACAGTGAAGGTAAAGTGACTGGTTTATCAACAGGTGAAACAGAAATTACAGTGACGTCAGAAGATGGTACGAAATCAGAGAAAATAATGATTACTGTCGTTAAGACATCAGTTGTTTATCAATCACATATTCAAAATATTGGTTGGGAAAATACTAAGACAGATGGGGCGATGTCAGGTACTCAGGGAAAATCCTTGCGTCTTGAAGGAATAAAAATTAAGCTAGATAATCCAACATATTCTGGACGTATTGATTATCAAGTACATATTCAAAATATGGGTTGGCAAGTTACAAATGGTAAAAATTATGTTTCTGATGGGGCACTTGCAGGCACAACAGGTCAATCCAGGCGTTTAGAAGCTATCAAAATATCTCTAACAGATGAATTGAACAGCTATTATGATATCTACTATCGTGTTCATGCTCAAAATGTTGGCTGGTTATCCTGGGCTAAAAATGGGGCACCAGCGGGGAGCCAAGGGCTTTCTGCTAGAATGGAAGGCATTGAAATTAAGCTCGTTCCTAAAGGAACGGGAGCTTTTGAACAGTCGCGTGCTTTTGTTTCAGGGACGACTATTTCTTATCAGACGCACATTCAAAGCATCGGTTGGCAGGCTTTAAAAGGCAATAATCAACTTTCTGGGACGACAGGTCAGGGCAAACGTTTAGAAGCCTTGAAACTATCTACTGCTCAGACAGGACTTACTGGCTCTATCGTTTACCAGACACATATTGAAAATATTGGTTGGCAGTCTAAAGTTTCTAATGGTGTTATGTCAGGGACAGCCGGTCAAAGCAAGCGACTTGAGGCGCTTAATATTAGTTTAACAGGTGAATTAGCTAGCTTTTATGATGTCTATTATCGAGTTCATGTTCAAGATAAAGGGTGGATAGCGTGGACTAAAAATGGAGGGAATGCAGGTTCTAGTGGTGCTTCTAAACGACTTGAAGCGATTCAAATTCAATTAATTCTTAAAGGAGCTGCTACTCCTGCAACCGGTAAAGCCTTTTTATCAGCGAGTGATTTCAAACTGAAAATTGGCAAACCCTACTATTATTCGCAATGGGACGGACGTTGGTCAGGTAATAGATTTAACGCATCTACCATTGGATCATCAGGCTGTGTGCCGACGAGTCTTGCGATGATTTTAAGAGGTAGCTATGGTATGAATTTGACGCCTGCTGATGTTGCAGCGCGCATGGATGTCTATAGTAGCTGGTCATTCGGTGCATCAGGTAAAGATATTATTGCGACAGCAAATGCTTACGGTCATTCAGTAGAGGTTGTCACATCTCAGGGCGTTGCTGAGCAACGATTAAGAGAAGGCTATCCAATTATCTGGTTGGAAAATGTCGGAATTGGACATGCAGTCGTCTCTTTTGGTAATAGCGGTGGGAAAACTGAAGTACTAGATCCCTATAATCGACAATTCTTTAATGGTTGGTATGATATCTCATACCTGTGGAGTAAACCGTCTGCAGACTCAATGGATTGGGACGCTGGAAGACCAGTCTTTGTCATTAAATAGAGGATATATAAGATGAAGAAGAAAATAATAGTAGTATTTGTGATTTTAGCAAGCGTCACCTTGGTAGCTTGTGACGCCAAAAAAGAGAAGACAACTCCTACCAAATCTTCTCCAAACTCAACGAGTATACTTGAAAAGTCAAGCACTCCAAAATCTTCTGAGGAACCGATACCATCTGAATCAATAGTTTCTTCTGGTGAGACAGTTAAAACAGAAGATGTTCAGGGTTCTGATTTAACTCAGGCAAGATTGAAACTTTATCAAGCAGGTATTGATTCTTCAAGTATTTCAGACGAACAACTTTTAAGATACTGGGATGAAGCCAAGAAAGAAAAGCTAGATTTTGTTAAGTATGTGCAAGATAAAATCTGAATTTTTTAAACATATACTCGTCGTTTTTGATATTCGCCATCATATTTGGTATGATAGATAGTAAAGGAAATATAAAAAATGTTAGTGATAAATTAACTAAAAATAAAGAGTGGAAAATATATGATAAATAAAAAATGGTTTTTATCAGCAATTATCGTAGTATTTAGTTGTTTACTTGGGACAAAAGTTGAGGCGGCAAGTGCAGTCAATAATTATATTATTAATAACAACATTAAACCTGTAGGTGAAGCTTTATCACTTGGTAGAATTTATAATCAAAATACCAATAAAAATGGTGGTATCAACATGGATTATACTGGTGGGAAACCTAAGATGGTCATTATCCATGAAGTTGGTGTTGATGGTGGGTCAATTAATGGCTCCATTGACTACATGGTTAGAACGCAGGATTCGGCTTTTGTCCACTCATTTGTTGATGGCTCGCAGCTTATCACTATAGCGGATAAATCTAAGAAATCTTGGGGTTCAGGTGGTTGGGGAAACCAGTATGGTATCCAGATTGAGCAAATGCGTGTGACTACGAATGCCGCATTTTATAAACAAATTGCGACACTCGCAAATTGGACTGCAGAACAGTTGGTGACATATGATATGGGTGCACCAAAATTAATGTCAAGCCCTAGCAGTCCTCAAAAAAATGATTTATCAATCAAGCCTGATGGTAATTTAGCTAGTCATAAAATGATTGCTTATAAGTTCAATCAAACAACTAACCATGTTGATCCGGATGCTTATTGGGCGAGGTTTGGCTATGATATGAATCAATTTCGAGACTTAGTTGAGTACTACTATAATCAACTTGGGACACCAAAGATTACCAGTACTTCAGTAGAGGGCGATCCAGCAACTGGTGACTTTAAAGTACGGATTAAGACAAGTGGTGCTGTAACAAAGGTTTCAGTGCCAATCTGGTCTCAAGCGAACGGACAGGATGATTTGTTTTGGTATCCGGCGACTAAAGTACAAGATGGTGAGTATTTAGCAACATTTGATGGTGTAAACCATAATTATGAAAGTGGTCTCTATGCTATACATGCCTATGCTTATAATTCCAGTAAACAGACATCTTCGGTTGTGAATAATAATTTACAAGTCAATTATCCGACGACCCCTATCGTTCATTATCAAACACATGTAGAAAGTATCGGTTGGCAACAGTCGGTGACGGATGGTGCAACGAGCGGCACAGTAGGTAAATCACTTCGTGTTGAAGCGATGAAGTTATCGGTAACAGGTAATGTATCAGGTGGCATCCAGTATCAAACACATGTGCAGAGCATTGGTTGGCAAAATAGTGTTGCCAATAATGTTTTATCTGGAACAACGGGCAAATCATTAAGAGTAGAAGCTGTTCGAATTGATTTAACAGGTAATCTTAAGTCACAATTTGATATTTATTATCGTGTGCAGTCACAAGACAGAGGTTGGCTAGGTTGGGCAAAAAACGGTGAATCTGCTGGTACCCAAGGCTTTAGTCAGCGACTTGAGTCAATACAGGTTAGACTAGTTAAAAAGGGGACAGCATTTGATGTAGGTGGTGAAGCCTTTCTGACATCAGATTTGGCTGTTAGGTATCAAACGCATATACAAGATATTGGGTGGCAGGCACCTGTTAAAGATGGTGCAGTGAGTGGTACAGTAGGCAAAAGCTTGAGGTTAGAAAGTGTTAAAATCAACGTTGATAATGTTGCCTTTAACAAGATGACTGGTGGTGTTCAATATCAAACTCATGTTCAGAGTATTGGTTGGCAAAATTCTGTTTCAGATAATGCCTTATCCGGTACAACTGGCAAGAGTCTGCGTGTAGAAGCAATCAGAATCAACTTAACGGGTACATTAGCGGAAAATTATGATATCTATTATCGAGTTAATGTTCAAGATAAAGGTTGGTTAGGTTGGGCTAAAAATGGTGAGTCTTCCGGAACTCAAGGTTTTGCTTTACGACTTGAAGCTATGGAAGTTAAATTGATTAAAAAAGGTACGACCTTTGATGTTGGTGGCGAGGCTTTCTTTGATTCGGAATTAGCGGTTGCTTATCAAACGCATGTTCAAGATCTTGGATGGCAAACTTCGGTTAAGAATGGTGCTGTTAGTGGTACATCTGGCAAAAGTTTAAGATTAGAAGGTATCAAAATTGATGTTGCTAACGTTGCTTTCCATAAGATGACTGGAGGCATTCAATATCAGACGCATGTTCAGAGTATTGGTTGGCAAAATATAGTGTCAGATAATGCTTTATCAGGGACGACCGGTCAAGGCTTACGGCTTGAAGCGATTCGGATCAACTTAACTGGTACTTTGTCGCAAAACTATGATATTTATTATCGTGTCCATGTTCAGGATAAAGGCTGGTTAGGTTGGGCAACAAACGGAGCTTCAGCAGGAAGTGAGGGGCAGTCCCTTCGCCTAGAAGCGATCCAAATTAATTTAGTGAAAAAAGGGATAGCATTTGATGCTGGAGGTATGGCTTTTATAATGCCTCCCCTAGCAATGATACCAACACCAGTACCAACACCGGTATTTAATTTGACAGGTGTTAATGATACTCAAAAAGCATGGTTCAATGCCCTTTATCAAGATGCTCAAAAACTAGCAAAAGATAATGATTTATTCCCATCTATCATGATGAGTCAAGCTATTGCTGAGAGTGCTTGGGGGCAAAGCGAGTTGGCAACAAAAGCCAACAATCTTTTTGGAATCAAAGCTGATGCCAGTTGGAAAGGTGCGAAATATGCTGCTTTAACTAACGAGGTGATCAACGGTCAAACCGTTCAAGTTATGGCTGATTTCCGTAAGTATAATAATCAAGCTGAATCTTTGAAAGATTATGTGACTAAAATCAAAACAACTAAAAATGGTTCTGCCTTTCGCTACCAAGCGGTTTGGCGCAGCAATGCAAAAACCTATCAAAATGCAGCCCAAGCATTGAAAGATGCTGGCTATGCGACAGACCCAAACTACCCAACAAATTTGATTAATCGCATTGTCAAGTACAGATTAGACACATTAGATTAACCTAATCAAAACAACAAAAAAGTTCTATGATTTCCTAAATCATAGAACTTTTTAGATATTTTACAAGCCAGTTCCCCGAATCAAGTCAACAGTAGACCGATCCAAGCGTTTCACAATTTCTTGTAAGAAAGCTTGTGCGGTATCAAAATCTTCCAGTGAGAAGAGGGTTTGATGGCTGTGGATATAGCGGGCACAAACACCGATTGTTGTCGATGGAATGCCTGAATGTTTCAGATGAGCAGCGCCAGCATCTGTGCCACCTTTTGAGACATAGTACTGATATTTAACGCCAGCTGATTCTGCGGTATCCAGTAAGAAATCACGCATGGCCGGCAATAAGATATGACCAGGATCGAAGAGTCTCATCAATGTGCCGTCACCAATGCGACCATCAGCACTAGCATCAAAAGTATCTTGAGCAGGTGAACAGTCGACGGCGAAGAATAAGTCCGGGGTGAATTTAGTTGTAGAGACGTGTGCGCCACGAAGGCCGACTTCTTCTTGAACATTAGCACCTGCTATGAGGGTATTTGGCAGTTGAATCTTGTTATCGCCGAGATGTGCTAAAAGCTCAGTCACCATGAGGCAGCCGTAGCGATTATCCCAAGACTTGCTGATGACATTTTTTTTGTTGGCAGTCAGAATAGCCTCAGTTTGAGGAACGATGACAGCACCAGGATGGACGCCAAATCTTTCGGCCTCTGCACTATCTGCAAAGCCTGCGTCGAAAATAATATCTTCTACTTGTGGCATGGCAGGGGCTCCACCTGTTCCACGCATGAGATGTGGCGGTACGCCACCCGTGATGACTGGTAGTTCAATACCATTTCTGGCAAATAAAGTAAAACGCTGAGCAGAGATGACGAGTGGATTCCAGCCACCGAGCGAAACGACACGAAGGGTGCCGTCAGGTTTGATTTTGCTAACCATGAAGCCGACTTCATCCATGTGACCAGCGACCATGATCCGTGGGGCAGTCTCATCTGAAGTGTGTTTGATACCAAAAATGCCGCCTAGGCCATCAGTTTGCACCTCATCGACATGAGGGGTGATGTTTTGGCGCATGAAGTCTTGCATGGGGCGCTCAAAACCTGATGTTGCTTGGATTTCAGTAATGGCTTTGATTTTGTCAAATGTAATCGACATATTGTGATTTCTCCTTAAATCGCTCAGCTAACTTGAGGTAGGCTAGCTTTTTATTCATTCTATTTCCATGATACCAAAATAATGGCGAGATGGGGTGAAAAACACAATCGGTTAGCGAGTGGGTGAAATTTATGCTAAAATATAAGCATGAAGAAAATTTTGAAAATGGGAGTGGGTGCACTTGTCGGTGCTAGTCTCGTCGTCAGTGCCAGCGCGCTCTATCAGAAACGAAAAGATAAAAATCTAAGTAAGCTTTTGGCTTTGGCCAAACAGCATTTTATGTTTGATGATATATTAACCAGTTGGATTGTGATGGCGCCAATTCTTTTTCATGTTCATGAAGGTGGTATCATTCGTCAGGATGGCACAATTGTAACGTTTGAAATTGATGCCGACACTTTGCGAATTGTAGAAACACATGAGTCAGAAAAGGCTGTATCAGCTAGAGGAGAAGAAAAATGATCATTCCGAATAGTGTAGAAGAATTAGCAACATACGTCGAAAAAGGCCACAATGTCTTCTTTTTCACAGCAGATTGGTGTGGGGACTGTTCCTTTATTAAACCAGCCATGCCAGAAATTGAAGCAGCACATCCAGAATATACCTTTATCGAAGTTGACCGGGATATCTATATCGACGTTGCCATTGAATGGGGAATTATGGGGATTCCTAGCTTTGTCGTGATTGAAGACGGCAAGGAAACAGGCCGTTTGGTCAATAAATTACGGAAAACAAAAGAAGAAGTAAATGCATTTTTAACCAGTGTCAAAGGTTAAAGAGCTTTCCTAAAGGAGAAGAAACTAAAATGATTGCGATTTATAACACTCACTTAAATGATGTCTTGATGCTGATTACAGGGGACAATCAAGGTGAAAAATTAACGGCAACACGCAAGGATAATGTTGCTAAAGTGATGCGTGAGGACAATGGTGAAGTTGTTGCTTGGAACTTTTTTGATGTGTCAGCTTTGTTGCCAATTACGGGAAATGGTCAAGTTGACCTTTCAGACGCCGATGTTGCTAAACTAAACGTTGCAATTAAAGCCGCTGGCTTTGATGATGTGTTGATTCCTGATCATGCGCCTAAATTTGTGGTTGGTGAGATTGTAGATCTCGTGCCACATCAGGATTCTGATCACCTCAATATTGCACAAGTTAAGGTAGCTGAGGATCAAACGATTCAAATCGTAGCAGGTGCGCCTAATGCGCGTGTAGGTCTGAAAACAATCGTAGCACTACCTGGTGCGATGATGCCGAGCGGTGCCTTAATCTTTGCTGGTCAACTTCGCGGTGAGTCTAGCTTTGGTATGATGGCAAGCCCACGAGAATTAGCTTTACCAAATGCCCCGCAAAAACGTGGTATTATCGAACTCGCAGCGAGTGAAATCCCAGGCACTGCCTTTAATCCAGCTAAACACTGGCATAAATAAAAATAGACAAAACAAAATTCTTTTATTTACGTATAAGTAGATAGGAGGATTTTTTATATGTTAAATAAAAGTTTATTAATCGGTCGCTTGACTGCCCAGCCTGAGGTGAAGAAAACACCGACAGATAAATCTGTCTTGCGCGTGACCTTAGCTGTTAGCCGTCAATTTAAGAATGCTGATGGACAACGTGATGCGGATTTTCTGAGCATTATCATTTGGGGGAAGCCCGCAGAATTGTTTGCATCTTATGCTAAAAAAGGAAGTCTGGTCTCAATTGAGGGAGAGCTTAGAACACGACGCTATGAAGACAAGGCTGGTGTGATTCACTATGTGACAGAAGTCTTATGTCAGCAATTTAACCTATTAGAAAGTCGCGCAGCAGTTGCTTTAAGAGAAAATCAAGTTGACGATGTCACAAGTGTTATGTTAGAGGCTGAAGATTTACCGTTTTAGTGATGGACAATTCAAAGATAACCGGTTTAGCTATGCCATGTTAAGCATGAACTGCCAAAAGGGTGGTTCATTTCATTTTATCTTGAATATTTTTTATCTCTATTCAATCAAAAATCCTTGACTATTCCTGACCAACTGAGTATAATAGAATTGTTAGCACTCGAACACACAGAGTGCCAAAAATTAAAAATAATTGGAGGCTTACCAAATGTTAAAACCATTAGGTGATCGTATTGTTTTACGTGTTAAAAAAGAAGAAGAGAAGTCTGTCGGTGGCATCGTTCTGACGACAAGTGCAAAAGAAAAACCATCAACAGCAGAAGTTATTGCTGTTGGTGAAGGTCGTCATACACACCATGGCAAAGTGATTGAACCAGGTGTGAAAGTTGGTGATATTGTTGTTTTTGAAAAATTCGCAGGAACTGAAATTAAAGATGGCTCTGAAGAATTTTTGATTGTTCGTGAAGACGACATCTTAGCGATTGTAGAATAACAAACACAGCTTATAAAGTAGAATTATCAAATTAAATTTACGGAGGTAGAAGAAGTGTCAAAAGATATTAAATTTTCATCAGATGCGCGTGCAGCTATGGTACGTGGTGTAGATGTTTTAGCAGATACAGTTAAAGTAACGCTTGGACCAAAAGGTCGCAATGTGGTCTTAGAAAAATCATTTGGCTCACCTTTGATCACTAACGATGGTGTGACAATCGCTAAAGAAATTGAGTTGGAAGACCATTTTGAAAACATGGGCGCTAAACTCGTTAGTGAAGTGGCATCAAAAACAAACGATATTGCAGGTGATGGTACAACGACTGCGACTGTTTTGACACAAGCTATTGTACGCGAAGGCTTAAAAAATGTCACAGCAGGTGCTAATCCAATCGGTATTCGTCGTGGGATTGAAACATCTGTCGCAACAGCTGTTGAGGCATTAAAAAATATTGCGATTCCGGTTTCGGGTAAAGAAGCAATTGCGCAAGTTGCTGCTGTTTCTTCTCGCTCAGAAAAAGTCGGCGAGTATATTTCTGAAGCTATGGAAAAAGTTGGCAATGACGGTGTCATTACAATTGAAGAATCAAAAGGGATGGAAACTGAACTTGAGGTAGTTGAAGGGATGCAATTTGACCGTGGTTACTTGTCTCAATACATGGTAACAGACAACGAAAAAATGGTTGCTGATCTTGACAATCCATACATCCTGATTACAGATAAAAAGATTTCAAATATTCAAGATGTCTTGCCGCTCTTGGAACAAATCCTACAACAAAATCGTCCGCTCTTGATTATTGCTGATGATGTGGATGGAGAAGCTTTACCAACACTTGTCTTGAACAAAATTCGTGGGACTTTCAATGTTGTTGCAGTTAAAGCGCCAGGCTTTGGTGATCGTCGTAAAGCCATGCTTGAAGATATTGCTATCCTCACTGGTGGTACAGTCATCACTGAAGATCTCGGTCTTGACTTGAAAGACGCAACAGTTGACTCACTTGGTCAAGCAAGCAAAGTAACTGTTGATAAAGAGACAACGACAATCGTTGAGGGCGCTGGCGGAAAAGATGCCATCGCTAATCGGACTGCTGTCATTAAATCACAGATTGAGCAAACGACATCTGACTTTGATCGCGAAAAATTACAAGAACGTTTGGCTAAATTATCAGGTGGTGTCGCAGTAATTAAAGTCGGTGCAGCCACTGAAACTGAGCTTAAAGAAATGAAACTTCGGATTGAAGATGCTTTGAATGCCACCCGCGCAGCAGTTGAAGAAGGTATTGTTGCAGGTGGTGGTACAGCGCTTATTAATGTCATTGCGCAAGTTGCTGACATCGAGTTAACGGGTGATGAGCTAACAGGCCGCAATATCGTCTTACGCGCGCTTGAAGAACCTGTCCGTCAAATCGCTAAAAATGCAGGCTATGAAGGTTCTGTCGTGATTGATAAACTCAAACAATCAGCAACCGGAACAGGCTTTAATGCGGCGACTGGCGAGTGGGTAGATATGATTGAAACAGGCATCATTGACCCAGTCAAGGTGACACGTTCAGCTCTTCAAAATGCGGCATCAGTTGCTAGCTTAATTTTGACAACTGAGGCTGTTGTCGCAAATAAACCAGAACCAGCAGCTCCTGCAGGAATACCTGGTGGTATGGATCCATCAATGATGGGTGGCATGATGTAAGCAGCAATAGAACCCTTAGTTAAGGGTTCTTTTTGATGTTCTCGATTTGTCAAAATGATGATTCCTGAGGAGATATTTCAAAGTATAGACTTGCTTTAAAAACGGATCATTTAAACCATAACTGGTATAAAGGAATAGCTATTTCCGAACTTTTCAGAAATATCGTCAGGTAAAAAACAGGGCGCAAGGTGGCAATCTCTATGTAGATTTGATATAATAAAGTGTTGCAATTTGCGCAAGTTTTAAAGATTATCAAGTTCTGACTTGAATCTTGAAGGAGAAGATATGTCATCAGTAGTAGTCGTTGGGACCCAATGGGGTGATGAAGGTAAGGGGAAAATTACGGATTTCCTCAGTGAAAATGCAGAAGTTATCGCGCGCTATCAAGGTGGCGATAATGCTGGGCATACCATTGTTATCGAAGGGACTAAATACAAATTACATTTGATTCCGTCAGGGATTTTCTATCCGGAGAAGGTTTCTGTCATCGGAAATGGTGTGGTTGTTAACCCGAAATCATTGGTAAAAGAGTTGGCCTACTTGCATGATGCAGGAATTACGACAGATAATTTGCGGATTTCTGACCGTGCGCACGTTATTTTGCCTTACCACATCAAATTGGACCAACTTCAAGAAGATGCTAAGGGCGTTAACAAAATCGGGACAACGATTAAAGGCATTGGGCCAGCTTATATGGATAAAGCTGCGCGAGTTGGGATTCGGATTGCCGATTTACTTGATAAAGAGATTTTCGCTGAGCGTTTGAAGACAAATCTCGAGCAAAAAAATCGTGAATTTACGAAGATGTATGAAATTGACCCAATCAATTTCCAAGACATTTTTGAAGAATATTATGATTACGGTCAACAAATCAAGAAGTACGTGACAGATACATCTGTGATTTTGAATGATGCTTTAGACGCTGGTAAACGTGTCCTCTTTGAGGGTGCGCAAGGTGTCATGCTTGATATTGACCAAGGGACTTATCCATATGTGACATCTTCAAACCCTGTTGCAGGTGGTGTGACGATTGGTTCAGGTGTTGGACCATCTAAGATTACTAAAGTTGTTGGCGTATGTAAAGCTTATACATCACGTGTTGGTGACGGACCATTCCCGACTGAATTGAACGATGAAATCGGTCATCAAATTCGTGAAGTTGGTCATGAGTATGGCACAACAACTGGTCGTCCACGTCGTGTGGGGTGGTTTGACTCGGTTGTCATGCGTCATTCACGTCGTGTGTCTGGTTTGACAAATCTGTCACTTAACTCGATCGACGTTTTGACAGGTCTTGATGAAGTTAAAATCTGTGTGGCTTACGACCTTGATGGTGAGCGGATTGATTACTACCCAGCAAGTCTTGAAACATTACAACGTTGCACACCAATCTATGAAACATTGCCAGGTTGGTCAGAAGATATTACAGGTGTTCGTCATTTAGATGACCTACCTGAAACAGCGAAAAATTATGTTCGTCGCGTCTCTGAACTCGTAGGCGTGAAAATCTCAACTTTCTCAGTTGGTCCTGGTCGCGACCAGACAAACGTGTTGGAAAGTGTTTGGGGCGTTTTATAAACATTTTAATTTATAAGGTTAGAAATAAAGTGCTCGGCTTTGGTCGGGTGCTTTTTTTGATTTTTTATTGGGAGAAAAAGTGCTTTGAATATATATTCAATTTAAAATACTGAATTGAAAGCGAAATAATTTAGGAATTTCGAATTAAGTAAATATTACCATTGATTTTAGAGAGTAAAATAACTAAATAATAAAAAATAAAGAATTAAAATAATAAAAAAATAACAAATGTCTTGACATATGTGTTATATCTTGATAAAATTATAAATAAGTTATATAAATAATCAGAATAGTCAGTCCAGACTGTTCATCATCACTAGTCGTTAAGCGACTGCTACTGTACAGCAATGGGTTTTAGTACTTAGCATCACTAAAACCTAATATCTATTAGCTTATTAAAAAAGAAAGAGGAAATTTTATGTCACAAATTAGCGTAACCCCAGAAGAACTCAAACAACAAGCGCAAGTTTACATTCGTTCAAAAGAACAAATCGAACAAGCCATCCAACAAGTCAATCAAATGAATTCAACGATTGCGGAAGAGTGGAAAGGTCAAGCCTTTCAAGCTTATCTCGAACAATATAACGAACTTTACCAAAACGTGACGAAGTTTGAAGAGTTATTAGAAAGCATCAATCAACAGCTAAACAAATATGCAGATACGGTCGCTGAGCGTGATGCACAAGATGCACAGAGCTTTGGGTTTTAAACATGGGCGCCTATCAAGGCGCTTTTTGTGTATTTGTACGCTAATGGTTGGTGCTTTTGCGTTTTCTTTTCCAGCTGTAAAAGGAAGTGCAGATGGTAATCTAAAGTTAAATACAGACGTCTTAGTGAACAATGGGACTAGTATTGGTGGAAGTGGTGAATTCTCTATCCGAGGTCAGTTGTTTTCTAGCGAGTTAGAAGAACAGAGCCAAAAACTTAAAGAGAGTCAAGCGCAACTCGCAAAACAAATACAAACAATACAGTTTGATGATAAGAGCACGCAAAGCCTTGATATGAAACCTGTAACAAAAAACTTGTTTCAAAACTATCAACCACAGGTGATTTCAAGTGCAGAAAAGACCGACAAAAAATCGGAAGGGAATATTTATCTAATAGGGACTGTTGGCGGAGTATTTTTGCTGTCAATCGGTGTTCTGATTGGCAATAGGCGTGCAAAAAGCAAACGGAGGAAAAAACGTGTTGGAAATTACGTTAGTCATGCAAGGTATTGAAGTAGATATGGTTGTACCAAAGCAAGCAACTTTTGGTCGATTGCGTTCGCTACTTCGTTCCGTATTTTTGGAACATGGGAATGCCTTGCCAGAAAATATCTTTCTAAAGATTCAGGACAAAACAGTCCGTTTAAAAGATTCGGATTGGTTGAGTGATTTTGGGATTGGCAATGGGGATAAGATTGAAATTGTGGTAGGAGAAAGTGGAGAATCAAATGAGATTGTTTAACGGAGAAGAGACGCTTGAGTTTGAAAAAGAGAAACAAGCGATTCTTGTGAAACTAGAAAAAACACAAGTGGAATTATCAGAATTAGAAGAAATCAACCAATACGTGTCCGCAGAACAAACCGAACAAGGCGTACAATTGCGCTACGACTTACAAGAGGGTCTTTTGCCGTTTCCTCAAGCCTGTACTCAAGCAAAAACACAACTAGAAAAATTAGAATTAGCGACCTTGTGTAGTCCGTTTCAAGAGTGTAAGGGAGAGTATCAAATTCCCTTTATCCATCCTGAAAATATTTATTTTGAAGGTGAAAAACTGAAAATCATTCATTTTGGTTTAAAAGGTCTGGTAACGCCACAGGCAGAAAATCCTGTTTTGTTCTTAAAAGCAGTTAAAGGATTGATTTTGTCTATTTTCCAGTCGAAAGTAAGTTATGAAAAATGCCTGGAAGGGCTGCCAAGTTTGAAAGATCCTTTCTCAACGGGTATTCTTGAAGCTGAAAATTTAGAAGCACTTTTTACATTTTTGAATGCAGCATTAACAAAAGAGAAAACGAAAATCAATCAGTCAAAACGTCTTGTCTCAAGAAGAAGTTTTGTGGCTGTTCGTGTATTTGGGTTACTTGCGTTTGTTTTCGCAATGATTATGGGATTCTTTTTCTACCAATATAAAACAAGTAGCGACAAATCTGAAGCTATCGTTTCGGCTCAAACGAGTTTCATCACGAATAATTATGCTAAAACACAGGCGGATTTAGAAAAATACAAACCTGCAAGTTTACCGAAATCTGCTAAATATATCCTTGCAGTATCGTCTGTGAATTTGGCAGATTTAACCAGCACACAAAAACAAACCATTTTAAATACGCTATCCATTAAAACGGATGATAATACACTCAATTACTGGGTTAATATGGGACGCGGACATTTTGAAGAAGCTTTGAATTTGGCGCAAAACTTAGGAGATGATCAATTAACACTGCTTGCCTACACTGACTTGTATCAAGCAACGAAATTGAATACCAAGATGGCTGGAGATAAGAAACAAAAGCGCCTTCAAGAATATACAAAACAGATTGAGGAATTAACGAAAAAGTTAGGGAAGTGATGAGATGACACTATTTGAAACACATGAGGAGCGCAAAATTCAGACGTTTTCCTTAGATGAACGCTTGCATCCTGAAGAAGTGATTTTTGTCATCTTTTTGTTTAATGAAACACTAGACAAAATCACGCTAACCACAACGCATCCCTACTATAACACGGAACAATATAAGTTCGGGATTGTCAATGATGAATTGTTGATCAATGGGTCAAAAACGGGTGTGGGGAAACAAGACATCAAGGGACAGTCGTTTTTTATTGTGTCCGAAGAAAATGCGGCAACGAGTTATTTTATCCGCAATGAAACAAAAGATTTTGTTTTTGGCAAGTCTGGGAACAGTGGGATTCAAGTAATAGACGAGTCTCTGCTTATCCTCCATAATCAAACGTTGACGGTCAAACCAGAAGGCGAAACCGTTTATCTGAACGACCGATTGATTACGCAAACAAGGATTGTACCAGTAGAGGATGGCTTGCGCGTTTTGATGCCCTCCTTTTATCTGGAAAAGCGTCAAGACCAATGGAAAATCACGAGTTTTTCGGATGCGATAACCTTTAATCGAGACCAGTTATTAAAAGTTTCAAGGACAGAAAATTATCCGAAAGACTTTCCAGATTATCGCAGGAGTCCCAGATTAAATTTAGAAGTCCCAGAAGAAAGCTTTAAACTAGATAGTCCAACCAAGGACAACGCTAAAGATAAAAATGGTCTGATGAAGTTATTGATGCCACCATTGGGGATGCTTGCCATGACAGGGATTACAACAGTATTAAGTGGACGTAACCCAGTCATGATGTTAGGTATGGGTGGTATGAGTCTGATGACCGCTGGGATTAGCGTTTCCCAATATGTCACAGAGAAAAAAGAAAAGAAAATCGAAACAGCCCAACAAGTAGATGATTATAAAGTTTATCTGATAAATGAAGTCAGTCGATTGGGCACGACTTATGAAGCAGAAAAGAACGTCTTACACTACCAACAGCCTACGCCACTCGAACTTTCTGAGTTAGTGGAGCGCTATGACGCAAGAATTTATGAACGTCAACGACACAATAAAGATTTCTTAGAAGTTTCTCTTGGCTTAAGTGATCAACCATCTAACTTGAAAGTAGAGATTGGCGCAGATGCGAAAGATTTAAGTGAAGATGCGGTACATTTGAGAAATCTTCAAAAGCGTTATACGATTCAGCGCAATGTTGCCACACCGATACAACTAGCGAACACAACGCTTGGGTTTGTGGGGACACAAGAAGTGTTGAAGGACACTGTTCAAGCCCTCTTATTTCAAACAGCGTTCTTCCATTCTTATCAAGATGTGAACTTTATCAGTTTGGTTTCAAAAGATGCTTACCAAGAAACCTGGCAAGCATGGCGCTTACTCCCACATTTTAAACTAAATGACTTGAATATGCGAGGGCTCATCTACAATGAAAAAGGGCGGGATGTGGTGCTGAATGCCTTCTATCAGCTCCTGATGAAACGCAAGCAAACAGTGAATGAGGCAGGGAAAGAAAAGCCTCAATTCTCGCCCCATTATATTTTCACGATTCAAGATGATACCTATCTTGCAGGACATGGACTGAATGAACTTCTCGCAGAAGACATGAGTGCCTTAGGTGTTACAGTGATTTGGTGTAAGGAAAAGAGCGTCTTGTTACCTGAGACGGTCACGACCTTAATTGAAGTGCCCAATGAACAAAAAGGACGACTCGTGAATGTTGACAATGTCTACGTGGATAAAGTGTTCAAGCCTTATGTCTTGCCTGAAAACTTGGAACAGAGCTTGCGTACCCTTTCCAATTTAAACCATTTGGAAGTGGAGAAAAATGCGGTACCCGAAAGTTTATCGCTCCTTGAACAATACGAAGTGAAAAGAGTCGAAGAACTTGAAATTCCGAAGCGTTGGCAAGCAGCCCAACCAAACAAGTCCATCAAATCACTTATTGGATGGCGTGGAAAATCAGATTATGCTTATTGGGATTTACACGAACGTGCGCATGGGCCACATGCCTTGGTCGGTGGGACGACAGGTTCTGGGAAATCGGAGTTCTTAACCACGTACCTCATTGGTCTTGCGATTAACTTCTCACCAGAAGATATTGGGATGTTAATCATCGACTGGAAAGGTGGGGGAATTGCCAATACCTTGGATAAACTCCCACACTTTATGGGTGCGATTACCAACCTTGACGGTGCAGGTACAGCACGAGCGCTTGCCAGTATCAAGGCAGAGCTAGACAAACGCCAACGAGAATTTGCGAAGTTTGGGGTTAATAATATCAACGGCTATATGTCGTTGTATAAGGAACGGCTGACACCGAAAGAAGGAATCAAATATCCAACGAAACCCTTGCCACATTTGGTTCTGGTTTCAGATGAATTCGCCGAATTGAAATCAAATGTCCCTGAATTCCTCGATGAATTGACCTCTGTTGCACGTATTGGTCGGAGTTTAGGGGTTCATTTAATCTTAGCGACTCAAAAACCAAGCGGTGTGGTCAATGACCAAATAGAAGCCAATTCGAAATCAAAGATTGCGCTGAAAATGGCAGGCGTTCAAGATTCCAATGAACTCCTCAAAACACCAGATGCAGCACACATCACAAATCCAGGACGTGGCTACCTCAAAGTCGGCGAAAACGAAGTGTATGAATTGTTCCAAAGTGGTTATGCGGGTGTGCCTTATGACCCAGAAGCGAGTCAGGAAGAAGTCGTTGATGAGCGTATTTATAAAATCAATGCGCTTGGTCAACACGAATTGCTTTATGATCCAGGCGAAGAAGTGAAACAAGGCAAAGACACCAGTGACTTACCTACTCAATTAGAAGAAGTCATTTCAGAAATTGGTAAAACTTTTGACCAGAGTCAATACGCCTTGCCAGATAAACCGTGGTTGCCAAACTTGGGAGACAATCTCCCAACACCGAACGTTGAACCGACAGGAAAACGGACGCTCAAAGTGCCCTTAGGATTACTTGATATTCCAAGTAATCAAACACAAGAGAATTATGATTTTAATCTTGCCAAACAAGGGAACACCGTTATTTTCGCAAGTAGTGGCTATGGGAAATCAACGATTCTTCAGACCTTAGCTTTGAACTTGGCGAAGGCCAATACCCCTGAACAAGTCCAACTCAACTTGTTAGACTTTGGGAATAATGGCTTATTGCCACTCAAAGATTTACCACACGTAGCAGATATTGTGACGCTGGAAGAAGAAGAAAAACTTCAGAAAATGTTGGATAGTATTGCGGAAACACTTGCGATTCGTAAGAAACAATTCAAGGATGCAGGCGTTGCCAGTCTTGAACAATATGAGGCGAAGAATAAAGAAACCCTCCCAATCATTGTGACTCTCTTGGATAACTATGACGGGTTAAGTCCCAATGACAAACGCAAGGATGGGATTGATAATCTGCTCTTGCAAGTCTTGCGAGATGGGGCAAGTTTGGGTGTCTATCTTATCTTTACAGCCAGTCAAACAGGTGCGGTTCGGATGAACATGACGAGTGCGATTGCGACGAAAATGGCTTTATACCTCAATGAAGAAAGTGAAATTACGACTATCATGGGGCGTGAGAAGGTGCTTCAAGAAGCTAAAGTTGGTCGAGGGCAGGTCATGGTCGATGTCCCAAGAGCGATTCAATTTTATTTACCAGTTGAGGGAACGAATAGTACAGAGATATTGGAGCATCTTGAGAAGGAAGTCTCGACACTGAATGAAAATTGGAATGGTATGCGCCCTGCGAAGATTCCGATGGTGCCGGAGGAGTTGACAGAAGAAATCTTTGAGTCCTTTATTTCCGTTAAGGAAGAAAACACCTTGTATCTGGGGTTAAATAAGGCAACCTCGAATATAGAAAGTATCGAACTGTTTAACGGAAATGCAATCGGATTTTTCTTGGGAAATAAAAAACAAACAGGTTTTGTAACTCATTTTCTAGAAAAACAATTTTCAAAATTTGAAGATATGGTTATTTTTGATATGGTTGGTAATCTATCAACTTATCCTTCAAGCATCTATGTTGGGAAAGATATGATTACTCAAGATTCTGTGAGTGTAGTAGATTCTATTCGTTCGTTACGAAAATACAGGGCTGACGAAAAGTTTGTTGTTATTTTGAATGGACTTGCACAAATTTTGAATAAAATTGTTTTAAACCCAGAAGAATTTTATAGCATTGTGGAAGAGAGCAATCACAATATACAGTTTGTTTTATTGGATGTTTTAACAAATGTTGGTGGGAATTATGGCGCAGTCACGACAGCAGCAAAAGAAAATCTCCCGTATATTTTCTTTGGAGGCGATATGCAAAAACAAAATTTTGTGGAAATGACTCAAGAAGCACGGAAGAAAAAAATTCAAGTTTATGAATTGATGTGTTTGAACGATGAAGTCATTTCAACTGTTGTATTGCCAAGACAGGAGAATGAAAATGAGTAAAGAATTTTTGCCATTAGGTAGCGCAATCAAATGGAAAAAAGATGAAGAGTCCATCTACATCATTATTTCTCGAGCCTTTATGCAACCTCCAGAACAAGAAATGATAGCAGGTTATCAATGTTCTTTATATCCTCAAGGCTACGCAAAAGATTCTAGAGTGTATATCGTCAAAGAAACAGAAGTTTCAGAAGTGTTGACAAAAGGCTATACCGATGATTTAGATATTGATTTTGCGAAACAAAAAGTGGAGGAGCTGACGGAGCGAATTCAAAATGCTCCTTCAGTAGCTCCAACAGCTGAGCAATCTAAAGTGGAAGTTTCTAATAACAATGGGTTGACACATGAGGAAATGCTGGCGAAAGATCCTTTTTACAAATTTAGAAAAATGAAAGAGAGCGAAAAAAGATGACATATTTTGATATTAATTCATTTATGAACGAGTTCGATGCAATTAATGTTGAAGCGAATAAAGAAAAGGAACGTAAACTGATTAGAGAACTACTAGAAACAAAATCAAGTCGAATTCCGACAATCAAAAATAGTTCTACAAAACAATTGGACGAGTTATCTGAAGCAATGTACGATAAAACCAAAAATAAAATTCCAAATGACATTGATGGTGCGCTAGAAGGAAAAGCAGCAAAAGCTGGGCAAGATTTCTTAGGTGAGATTTCAAAACCAACATTGAGAAGTGCAGTGAAGGGGTGATGAGCTGTGGACGAAAAAACAAGAAAACGCCGAATATTAGAAGAAGAATTCATCGATGAAAAGAAAAAAATAAACAATGGGATTGAAACCATCAATGAAAAAATGAACGAATTTCGCCGAGAGAATAATCAGCTAATGGAGAAGTTTATTTACTATACCCAAAATGATGATGTCAATCTCAATGAGGTGGAAGGAAAATTGAGAGCTATTGAAGAAGAATTTTATCATGAGGCGCATAAAAGAATTATAAAGTTGGAAGAAGTTGCGAGTGAGTTAAATAGAGAGTACGAAAAATCTTTGTTGGAATTAGATAAATGATGAAAAAAAGATTCTTATTCATTGCATTAGCTTTAACTGCTTTTATATTAGTAATTGCGGCAATATTCCAAAGTTCCGTGATAGGAAAAAGTGATGATCAAAAATTCATAATAAAAAATGAATCTGTCATCAAGAGCATCCTATGGGAAAAATTCGACGAAAAAAGAGAAAAAATAAAATCACTTGATATACTTGAATCGACTATTGAAGGATATTTTGATAATGGAGGGGATATTTCTGGTAATTATCATATTCGTTTTCTGGCAATTGCAAATAAAGATGAAAATAAAGTTATTAACGTAGAAATTAATTTTCCAAATGCCCAAATAGGTCCCTTCACTTTTACTAAACCAAATCCATATAAAAAGAAAATGGATATGACATTCTCTAAAGAAACGATTGATGCTTCTGTGGAGGATAAAGAGGCAGAGAATAGAATGGATTCATGGTGGAATTTTGTTCCTGAAGTTTGGGGTGCAAATTATGCAAGTGACTCTTATGATGAACACTCCGAATCTCACAAAACTATTGAAAAAATTTATGCAGTTCATCGTCAAAATATCATAGACTATCTAGCAAAAATAAATAATATTTCTTCCAATGAAGTGATTGAAGAAGAGGTCAAGAGTTTGTCTATAAATGTAAATAGTCTATCAAAAAGTCAATTTGAATTAGATGTAAACTATTTAAACAAAAAGGACAAAAACAAGAACATTTCCATGATTTTTACTTTAAGTAGGGAAAATTTATCGGATATATTTTTACCTATTCAAGGAAGAATAGGTAATGAAAAAGAACAGATTTCATTTTCAGCTCAAAAAGAGATACACGTAGAAGAAGAAATACGGAATATGCAAGAAGAAGTTGCGGCATATCAGGAATTGAAAGAAAAGGAAGAAAAAAAGCTTGCTAAAGAGAATGAAGTGGCAGAAAAAGAAATTTTCAAAAAGTATAAAGAAAAGTGTCAAGAGTTTATTACCCAAAAAATAACAACAGGTGAAAATGTATCAGGTAAAGGTACAACAGAGCTAAGATATAAAAAAGTTGAATACGAGGGAATTTACAAATTTTCTGTCTTTTATGAATCGTTTTTTATAATGGGAAATCAAAGTCGTAGTTTAGGTTTTATCTATGAAGTACAAGTGACATTAACGGATGAAAATCTTAAAAATACCGATATGCCAATTGAAGCGAAGATTGTTACTCATTACAATGGGCAGACTGTTGATGGATTGCCCTCAAAAATTTCTTTAGATTAGAGGTTATTAAATGAGAAAAGTAATTATCATTTTAATGACAGGCATACTACTTTTTACCTTAGGAGGTTGTCAAATGACAGATACGGAAAATGTTATAACAAAAGAAGAACAGATAGAATTTTTAAAGTCACACGAACAAGAGATAACGGATTATATTAAATCTCAGAATAAAAATATTAAATTTGTTCAGTATGAATGGGATACTGTAGACTTAGGAACGATTGGGAATGGAACACCTCAAGGAGCAGGAAATTTGTTGTCTGTTCAAGGAGTACTAAATAATACTAAGTCTATTACTTTTAAATTGGGAATATTGGTAAATGGGAATTTTATCAAAAATAACGACTATAAATATAGTTGGGTAACAGTATATGTTTCAGGTTTTGGAGAATCATTTGCGAAAGATGCCCCAATAAAATAACAATGGAGAAATAGAATGAGCGATTTAAAAAATTACGGAGACATTTTTGCAGATTTATCACAATCCGCTTATAACAAGAGACCAAATCAATTTCCATTGATAAACGAGGCTTTGAAATGAAAAAAAAATTTAGTGTTTTATTGATGGTGATATTACTTTTTATCTTAGGAGGTTGTAAAATGTCGACAGAAAAGACAGTAACGAAAGAAGAACAGATTGCTTTCCTTAAGGAACACGAAAAAGAAATGACGGATTATATTAAATCCCAAAATAAAAAAGTCACTAGTGTACAATGGGATTGGGACAGTGTTGTTGTGGGAAATATTGGGAATGGAACACCGCAAGGTGGTGGAACAATGTGGACAATAAGAGGGGGATTTAATGAAATAAAAGATTCAGATTTTATTTTATCAACTTCTAGTTGTGACGGTGAAAACTTTTCTGTAGGCTTATTAAGCTCATTAAGCATATTAAAGAATGGAGGGTGGTATATTTATGAGTAATTTAGAATCGTTTAATAATTTATATGCCTCACTTGCAGAAAGTGCGTATAACAATAGACCAAATCCGTTTCCCAACTATCAAAGTAAGGAAAATTTCAAAGAAATTGATTTTTCACAATCGGCAACAGTAATTTACAAAGATAAAGATACAAAGAAATGGATTTCCGAAACCACGCAAGGAGGAACCAACCTTCCAAATGACGGCAAAGTCTATCTCCAACCAGATCCAACACTTAAAATCACAGACAAAACCATTAGTACGACCATACCAAAGGCAAACGGTGGCTATGAAACACAACAACATAAAACAGGCGAAATAGCCAAAGGATTATTAACAGACTCCAAAGCAGGCTACAATTCATATTTTGTAACAGATAAACCCAGCGTAAAAGATTCTAAAGAAACTTACTTTGTCACCCGAGGTAGTGATGCTATATCTTTAAATACTTTGAATGACTGGGTAATCAATAATGCCAGTTTCACGTTATTTGATTCTTACATTCCACAAGCAAAATTAGCTGAAAAAGCAATGGAGGCTAAGGTAAAGGAGCTACCAACTGGTGCCGTAATGAATGTAACAGGTCATTCGCTTGGTACAATGGTTTCTATTCAAGCGGTAGCGAATTTACCAGCAGGGGACATCAATAAAATTGGCCGAGTGGTATTGTTTCAAGGTCCTGATGCACGTTCAAGTATTGAAAAAATGTCCGCACAGGCAAGAAAAAACATTGAAACGTTAGAGGCGCAAGGAAAGATTGATTATTACGTGAATCCCTTTGACATCGTTTCAATGTTGAATCGTAATAAAAAAGGTGTAGACGAAATTGGAAATGTTCATTATTTGATGCCTATTTCTGGAACAAGCACTTTTCAGATGGATGCTCCCTATGGCTCTAGTCATGACTTTGGACAATATCAATTTAATAAAGATGGTAGCATCAAAGAAGCCAATGTGAAAGATAATCCAGAGATTTTTGAGGCAGGAATTCGAGTATCACGATTGATTGATGAAACATTAGAACAAGTAACAAAAGCTGCGCCTAAACTTGGGAGCCAAACGCTAACAACAATTTTAGGACTACTGGGAAGTGCGGCAACACGTAATCCAATTAGCGCGATCGTTGCAGCTGCTAATGGTTATTTGACTTATGAACAAGCGAAAAAAATATATGATGATTTTTCTAAGAAATATAATGGTATTATTGCTGATACCGCTAAACAAATGAAAAGAAATGATAAAATTTCTAGTCTGAAAAATCAAATTTCTCGCAGTTCAGGAGGAAAAAAAATAAAACTTCGTGCTGAACTTGCGGGTGCTGTCTCAGAAGAAGCAAAAAGCTATGGTCGAGAATATGAGGAGCTTGTGAAGAATTGTCAACAAGAAACAGAAGATGAAATTGACCGACTTGTTCAAGAAGTTTTTGAAGGAGCCCATGGTTTAGCATTCCGTCTTCCTTATTATGAGGTAGATGCAATGATTCAAAGTTTCCAAAAAGATAATCTTTGGGACAATTCACAAGCTGAAGATAATTTAAAAATAGCGAGAAAATATAAAGAAAAACTTGATAAATTTAGCGATGCTTTGAAGAATGTTTCAAATAATATCCAGTCTTATGATGGTCAGGCAGGTAAAAGTTTGTTTAACGAGAAGCCTAAAACGATACTTCAGCCATGGGATTTACATTTTTAAAACAGAAAGGAGCACCAATAAATGAAGCACAAACCAACACTCACGGACAAACTGAATAACTACTACCGTAGGCTACAACTTATTGCAGGTATTTCTTTGTTTGTTGTGCTGTCAGCGTTGGTTGTTCTTCTTGTCTTTCTCAATCAAAAGCCGCAAGAAAAAGTCAAAGCGAAAACGCCAACGATTGCCCTTGTCAATGAGGATAGTCCCTCCAAGTTTAACAATCAAGACTACAACTTTGGGAAGAATTTCATTGACTTGGTGTCGAATGACAATAAATACAACTGGCAAGTAGTTTCTCGTTCCGTTGCGGATAAAGCCTATTCAGAGGGTTCAATTGATGGGGTTATCTACCTCCCTCAGACCTTTTCAAAGGATTTGTTGACGCTACAGGATATTGAACCGACACAAGCGGAGGTTGTGTATAAAATTCAACCACAGGCAGACGAACTGTCGGAAAAATTACTTCAAGACAAAATCACGTCTGCCTTATATGATTTCAACCAAAATGTCGTCAAAATGTATTACGCCAGTGTCGCAGGCAATATTGCTGAAGCCGAAAACCAGATGAATGCCACAGTTGGCAAACAGGAAAATTTGGTTTCAACTTTATCTCATCAAGTGCATCAACCCTTTCAATCTAGTATGCCCAATTATGCGAGTTTTATTTCTGGGACAACTAGTTTGAAAGGCATCAATCAAGCGAATGTTGCCATGCAAAATAGTTTTACTGATAGTACTAAAAATTTGATGAAACAAACTGGCGAGAGTTTTTCAAATCAATTGCCACAGATCACCAACTATTTTGAGACACAAAAGAGAATCGCTAGTATCAATGTAGCCAATGCAAACATTGGGATAGCGAATCAAGCTGATAGCGACCAAGTCTTTTATTATAAACAATTTGATGTCTTGAACACAGATATTGTCAATGGTCTAAATGATTTCTATCAAAAAGACACGGCGGGTGCTGAAACAGGTCAGCTGGTCGATTTGAGGCAGAAAGTCACGGACTATAATACATTGACTGAAGATGTTAAAGGGGATATTTCAAATCAAATCACAACGCTGACAAATAAGCGAGATGAATTACTTGGGCTTGAAAATGATTTGTATCACCAGTTTTTGGCACAGAGTATAACTGCGACAACAGATAATTTTGATAGTTTCGCAAATTTACAAACGCTTGATAATTCAAGAATGGCATTGGCTATTAAACTTCAGACATCTCTTGGTAAACATGATAATTTGACTGGGAGTGCCTATTTAACTAAACTTCAAAATCTCATTAGTAGTCTATCTTTGACCGACTCTGATTATAAATTAGATGACTTAGTGGCAAATGGTACCATTGATAATATTACGAGAACGAAGTATAAAGAAGAACTACAAGTGATACGGCAATATGCGACTGAGTTTGGTTTGAGTAATGGTGCAGTGACATTGGGAGATAGCCCAACCGCAGATACGGTTACTCAAACCTTGACACGAAACATCAAGATAACAGTGCCGGCAGGAACTACCTATAAATCTTCAAAATTTCCTTCCGAAGTGAGCGTTAACCCTATTTCTGCAACAGGAATAACAGTCAATGCAGATAATAGTGTTGTATTAGATAATCCGCACCCAATAAATCCAGATGGGACAACAGGAACTGGGAGTCCGACAACTTTTGAATGTCAACTGGCTGTGGCATTGAGTGATAAAAAGTCATATAATTTTACGACGACTTGGAAGAACCAAATCAATGAAACTTTATCAACGACAACTGATACTTTCGCTTTAATACCCAAGGAAAGCACGACAAGTTACAATCAATATGTTGTGGATAATTTCCAAACTATAACAGATTTACTTGGGAAAATTGACAGCACAGCAAGTATGATTGCAACACTTTTCTCAAGTCCTGGAGCTGATTACACGAGCTTACTTTCGGCAACAAGTAAGGCTGATTTTCAGAATGCGAGCCCAAGTTCCATTTTTAATATGTACGGTAATATGGATTTATCGACACTTTCGGATCGTTTAAGTGATCAAGATGTTCAAGATTTTTTGACGATAGGACAAAATGATTTGAATAAAGTCATTCAGACCATAGAGGAGTTGAACAGTTCCATTTCGGCATTGCAAAATGATGTATCAACTTTACAGAATCATCTCCCTGAGAACTACTTCACAGATAATTTAGCTACATTGACAACTTGGTATACGAAAACTGTGTCAAAAATTGATGAGACCTACAAAAATTGGCAACAACAAAATGCAACCCCGCTTCAAGTAGTGGAGTGGAATAAGTATGATAGTACTAAAACTGAACTCTACATGGAGATAAGTAACTCGCTCTATGAACAATTTCAAACTCTAGTGACAACAACTGAAAAATCTATGGCAACAATTGCAGAAAGTTCAACCGTTGTTAAAGATAACGCCACACAATTTGAGGAGTTGGTGAATCAAGCAATCAGTACGCAAAAAGATGCACAAAATCTCCTTGCGAATACGGATAATTTGGTATCTACTGGTAATCAAGGTGTTGATGAGTCGAAAGGATTCTTTGGAGATTTCTCAAAAACACTTGCCAATACGAGAACCAAAGGTGTGAATACACAAGGTATTTATGATTTCTTCGCCACACCGATTGCGACAAGTAATGCCACACCAAAGCAAAACTTGGTAGTCAATACAAAGCAATCTTTTGATGTACGCCCTCTCGTTATTTTTAGCATTGGATTAGTAGCAGGTATTTTTGCAATGATTGTGGGACAGCTTGTCTTGCATAAAAAGAAATAAGAAGTCCAAAAGTGCTGATGGTGGGGATATTTTCTTTCATCAGTGACATTTTCAATCAAGCATTGATGTGGTGGTAAGCAAGCATGAAAGCAATTGCCTCAACGGCTTTTGTGTTTGAAATGGTAATGGATGAGGCATAGAAAAAATTAATGGAGAAAAAATGACAAATAAACAACACGCTTTAGTGGGAAATATTCTAGCAACACTATCTTTTTTGATGACAGCTTATACAACGTTATCGCTTAATCTCAATTCAGCTGATACAGTGGTATCTTCAGCTTTTACGGTAGGCATCTTTATTGGTCTTAGTTTTAATTTTATCTTGCATGTCTTGACTTGGATTGCCTATGTGAGGATTGGTAAGACAGGTGATAAAGGCTGGAAAATATTCTTACTGGTTATTGCTATTATCTGGATATTGGGAGCGGTATTTGGGATATTAGGAGGTTTCATAATGGGTGTCGGTGGTATTGAGTTGCTCGGAGCCCTATCACAACTGGTTGGTAGTATCTTCTTTATTATCGCTTTCGCCTTAAAACCTCAAAATATCACTATTTCTAATGGTTGATATGAAAAAATAGGAGAGTATATTAATGAAAAAGAAAATAGGAATAATAGTTTTGGCTTTGACATCCGCATTGTTAATGACGGGGTGTGGTGCGAATGGTGCGAAGAAAGAGACCAAAGATGGCTCAAAAGCAAGTGCAGCGAAAGCGGTAGGACTGGAAGTTAATCTTAAAAATGGATATGTTGCACTTTCTGAGAAAAAAGAGATGAGTGACGATACAGAATACCTCGCACTTGAGGTCAATGTTAAAAATACGAGTGACAAGAAAATTTATTTAAGTGACGAGAACTTTGCTTTGTACCAAAAAGGTGATGACGAGAAAATAAAACCTGAAAGAACGTATGACTTTGCGATATCTTACGATTATAAAGACACTTTGTTTACAGAACTTTCAGAGGGGAAAAGCACAACAGGCACAATTGTGTTTGAAGTTAAAAAAGCAAAACATATAAATTAGCCGTATCAAAAACATCACCTAGCCTCGCACAAAAAGAAAAAGATATTGAGATTTCAGTTGATTTGAAAAAATATGATAAAACAACATCTAATTTCACAGAAGCTGAGAACGCCTTGGCAGCCTATATTGATGTTGTGTTCCTAAATAAAGCAAATGCTGCTTATGGAAAATTGGTATCAACTGGTAAAGATGAAGCTATTGAGACAGCTAAAAAAGCGTTTGTCAAAAATTTTAAAGACAGTTTTATGGATTTTAGACCAAGTGATGAACAAGCAAGTGCGGCATATGATCAATTTCGTGAGGCGCAAGCCAAACGTTCATCTTATAAACTGACAATCATAGGTTTTTATGATAATAAAGCGCTGGTTAATGTTAAGTTGAATGCCTTATCTAGGGAAAACATTCGTCGCCTTATCGGTGATTATGAGAGTGCTTATTTTGATACGACAGATGATTATGATTACAAAAAAGCAGAAGAAGATGCCTATAATAAATATAAGGAAATTCTGGATAAATCAGACTTAGTAGAATCAAATGATAAACTCAATATTGTGATGAGCAAAAAAGATGGCAAATGGGACATCAAGATGAAAAATGTTGATGCATCGCAAAATGAATATCTTCTCCAAAGTTATATCGGAGATGTAATGGATTATTAAGCTTTAAAAACACTCTTTAGAGTGCCAACTCTAAGGAGCGTTTTTTTTAGTTTGTTAGTGTTGTCTAAAAAAGTATGAGACTAATCTCAAATTTTTACAAGAGCAGTCTTTTTTGATATAATGATATAGAATAATGGATGATAGCGGAGATGAACATGAGCGAATTTAAGCATTTATACGATGATTTTAAACCAGAAAATTATAAAATTTTTCTGGATGTTAACCGAGAAACAAAAAGATTCAAAGGTCAAGTCACTGTAACAGGTGAGAGTCTGACGACTAATCTTGCATTTCACCAAAAAGATTTAGAGATGACATCAGTTATCGTCAATGGTCAAGCAGTCGATTTCAGCTTGGATGAACCATCAGAAACGGTAAGTTTTAAGGCCTCTGAGCTAGGTCAAATGACAATTGACTTCACATACTCTGCAGCTTTGACTGACAATATGACTGGTATTTACCCATCATACTATGATGCTGATGGTGAGAAAAAACAATTAGTCGGTACACAATTTGAGACGCATTTTGCCCGTCAAGCCTTCCCGTCGATTGATGAACCAGCGGCTAAAGCGACCTTTGACTTATCAGTGAAATTTGACGAAAAAGAAGGCGAAGAAATTGTTTCAAATATGCCAGAAATTTCAAATGAAAATGGTGTACATACCTTTGATACAACGGTTAAGATGTCATCTTACCTTTTGGCTTTCGTCTTTGGCGATATGCAGTCAAAACTTGGTGAAACGAAAAATGGGACTCAAGTTGGTGTTTTTGCAACCAAAGCTCATAAAGCCCAAGCGCTCGATTTTCCTTTAGATATCGCGATTCGTGTTATCGAATTTTACGAGGATTATTTCAAAGTCGCCTATCCATTGCCACATTCATGGCATATCGGTCTGCCTGACTTTTCAGCAGGCGCGATGGAAAACTGGGGTGCCATCACTTATCGTGAAGTCGCTTTGCTTGCTGATCCAGATAACTCGACGCTTGCTAGCCGCCAATACGTGGCGCTTGTCATCGCTCATGAACTTGCACACCAATGGTTTGGTGACTTAGTGACAATGGAGTGGTGGGATGACCTCTGGTTGAACGAATCATTCGCTAACATGATGGAATACGTTGCCATTGATGCGATTGAACCTGATTGGCACATCTGGGAGCAGTTCTCAGTATCTGAAGCTCCTATGGCGCTTAATCGAGATGCTATCGACGGCGTGCAATCAGTCCATGTTGCAGTTAACCACCCTGACGAAATTAACACACTTTTTGACGGTGCGATTGTTTATGCTAAAGGTGCTCGTCTCATGGTCATGCTCCGAAAATGGCTCGGCGACACTGATTTCTCAGCAGGCCTTCATGCATATTTTGAAGTGCATCAGTATGGCAATACCGTTGGTCGTGATTTGTGGGATGCTTTGTCAGCAGCATCAAGCCGTGATGTTTCAGCCTTTATGACATCGTGGATTGAGCAGCCCGGCTACCCAGTACTAAGCGTGTCCGTAGAAAATGATGAACTCGTTTTACGCCAACAACAATTCTTTACAGGTGAGGGTGTGGATCAAGGTCGTCTATGGCAAATTCCGCTTAACACGAACTGGACTGGTCTGCCTGATGTTTTATCAGAAGCAGAAGTTAGAATTCCAGGTTTTGCGGTTTTGTCAGCTGAAAATGTCGGCAAACCACTCCTCTTTAATGCGCAAAATGCCGCCCACTATTTGGTCAAGTATGATGCAGCATTGACTGAAAAAGTAACTGCAGCAGTCCCAACTTTTGATACGATTACAAAAGTTCAACTCATCCAATCTGCCTTGAAATTGGCAGAAGGTGGCTTGTCTGACTACGCTGACTTGGTTAACTTGCTTGCGACATTTGATAATGAACCGTCAAACGTTGTCAACTTGGCGATGTCCCAAGCGCTCAATGCTTTGAAAATTTTCATTGACGAAGATACTGATTCAGAAGTCAACTTTAAGAAATTTGTTGCCCGTTTGTTTGACAAACAATATAACCGTTTAGGTTGGGCTAAAGTTGCTGGTGAATCATTCAATGATGAGCAATTACGTGCTTTACCAATTTCATGGGAAGTCTACGCTGAAAACGCGGATGCTGTTGCACAATCATCAGAGGTATTTAGCCAACACGCTACTGATATTCACAGTATTCCAGCTGATATCAGACAAGTTGTCCTGAAAAATGAAATCGTTGAAAACGAAACAGATGAATTAGTTCAAAAGTACTTCGATGCTTATACTAAAACGACTGATCAAACTTTCCAACGTGAGTTGAATGTTGCCGTGTCTAGCACGAAGAAAATGACAACAGTCGACACCATCATCTTACAATATCGGAATACTGATTTGGTGAAACCGCAAGACTTGCGTTTCTGGTTCTCATCACTTGTCAGCCGCGACTTTTCACAGGCTGCTGCCTTCGATTGGTTAGTTGAAAATTGGGATTGGGTGCAAGAAAAGCTAGGCGGAGATATGGCGTCTGGTGACTTTATCAAAGTCATAGGTAATAGTTTTGATACAGAAGCAAAATTGCAAGCCTTTATTAACTTCACAGAACCATTCAAAAATGAACCAGCCTTTAAACGAATTATCGAAATGGCCAAAACACAAATTGCTGCTAAGATTGCCTTGTTAGCTGATCAAAAAGCAAAAGTTGTGGCTTTGTTTGAAACGATTTAAGGGAAAGAACATCATTTAAAGCACTCTGAATACAGTGTGCTTTTTTTGTTTCAAATCAGATTAAGCTTTAAGTAAGCACATCAAGCAAATGAGGCATTCATCTTGTTTGTTTTTATTTATTAAAATACTTGCCAAGCTCAGTTATTTTTGGTATAATTATAACGTTGTCTTTGTGAGTTTCATAGCTTTCAAGAGTACAACCGCACGAAGTTAGGTTTAAGCGAAGTCATTCCACCTACCAAGGCGAGTCTAACATATTATATAAGGAGGAAACACGCAAATGACTTATGCAATCGTAAAAACTGGCGGGAAACAAGTCAAAGTTGAAGTAGGACAAGCAATCTACGTTGAGAAATTGGACGTTGAAGCTGGCGCTACTGTAACTTTTGACGAAGTTGTACTTGTTGGCGGTGAAAAAACTGTGATTGGGGCGCCATTCGTATCTGGTGCAACTGTCGTCGCAGAAGTTGAGAAACAAGGTAAACAAAAGAAAGTTGTCACTTTCAAATACAAACCTAAAAAACACTCACACCGTAAACAAGGTCACCGTCAACCGTATACAAAAGTTGTCATCAAAGAAATCAACGCTTAATCGCGACAGTTTAATCAGATGATCAACATCAAGTTTAGTCGAAAAGATGATCAGATTACACGCTTTGTGATTACAGGCCATGCCTTTAATGGTCAAACGGCGCATGACATTGTTTGTGCTGGCGTTTCAAGTCTTGCAATCACAACGGTCAACTCCCTAGAGACAATTGCTCATTTTCAACCTCTGGTTGAAGTGGATGAAGTTGAAGGTGGTTTTCTCGATTGTGAAATCTTGTCTGATTTATCCGACAAACAAGCTGAAATTGCTCAGATATTGCTGCTAAACTTCGAAAATGGTGTTAAAGCCATTGCCGAGGAGGCAGAATATAGCAGTTTCATCCAAGTTACCTCAAGGTAATCTACTAAGTGAACTGTTTGGGTTAGATTTTGAAACCATAAGTATGAAAATCGGTCGTTCAAAAACCGAACGACTGAATCAACGATTTCCTGACTTATGATTCAAAATCTAAGCGAACCCAAACAGTATCCTACATTAAATCAAGGAGGAAAAACCCTATGTTGAAAATGAATCTATCGTTGTTCGCCCACAAAAAAGGTGGTGGTTCAACTTCCAATGGTCGTGATTCACAATCTAAACGTCTTGGCTCTAAAGCTGCTGATGGACAAACTGTGACTGGCGGATCAATCCTTTACCGTCAACGCGGTACTAAAATCCATCCAGGTGAAAACGTTGGCCGTGGTGGTGACGATACACTTTTCGCTAAAATCGAAGGCGTTGTAAAATTCGAACGTTTCGGTCGCGACAAGAAGAAAGTATCTGTTTACCCAGTTGCTAAGAAAGCTTAAAAATTGCGACGAGCCTAGGCGAGAAAGCAAAAAAACTGCGACGAGCCTAAGCGAGAAAGCAAAAAAGCTTAAAAATAAAAACTTTCGACTCTAGGGTTGAAAGTTTTTTCATGTGACAGGGGTTGAATACCCAAGAAATGAGGAAAATGATGATAGAAAATGAGATGTTAGATCGTTTTTTACGTTATGTAAGAATTAATACACGCTCTGATGAGACAAGTACAACAGTTCCAACGACACAATCACAAGTTGCGTTTACAGCCATGTTGGCAGACGAAATGCGTGAAATTGGCTTAGAGAATGTCCATTATTTAGAAAGCAATGGCTATGTCATTGGGACAATTCCAGCGACGACAGCTAAACCAGTCCGTAAAATGGGTTGGATTGCGCATGTGGACACAGCTGATTTTAATGCGGATGGGATTAATCCACAAATCGTCGAAAACTATGATGGTAACCCAATCCAACTTGGGACAAGTGGTTATGCACTGGATGCCAAAGACTTCCCTAATCTAGCTAACTACAAAGGTCAAACCTTGATCACAACAGATGGCACAACTTTGCTTGGGGCTGATGATAAGGCTGGTATTGCTGAAATCATGACAGCAGCTGATTTCTTGATCCAACATCCTGAGATTGAACATGGGGAAATTCGTGTTGGTTTCGGACCGGACGAAGAGATTGGTACGGGTGCCGATTTATTTGATGTCGCTGATTTCGATGTTGACTTTGCCTACACCATTGATGGTGGGCCACTAGGTGAGTTGGAATACGAAACCTTTAATGCTGCGTCAGCTGTGATCACAATTGCTGGTCGTAATGTTCATCCAGGAACAGCGAAAAATCAAATGATTAACGCCCTTCAACTGGCCAATGATTACCACAATCAATTGCCAGAAACAGCCCGTCCAGAACTGACTGATGGGCGTCAAGGTTTCTATCATTTGGCAAGTTTGACAGGTTCTCCAGAAGCAGCTACGATGACTTATATCATTCGCGACCATCACCGGACGAATTTCGAGAAAATGAAGTCAGAACTTTTAACAATTGCTGAAAAAATGAACGAGAGTTATGATGAGGACCGTGTCAATGTTGTCTTGAAAGATCAATATTACAACATGGCTGAAGTGATTGAGAAAGATATGTCTATTGTCGCACTAGCTGAAACTGCGATGAAAAACCTGGGCATCACACCTAAGATTGAACCTGTGCGTGGTGGGACAGATGGCTCTAAAATTTCATTTATGGGCATTCCAACGCCGAATATTTTTGCGGGTGGTGAAAATATGCACGGTCGTTTTGAGTTCGTGAGCGTGCAAACCATGCTGGCAGCTGTTGATACAATCATTGAGATTGCTAAATTAAACAGCACACAACTTTAATTGTGAGTATCTGTGCCTATCTATCAAAAAAATCAGAGCTCTTTTCGAGTTCTGATTTCATTTTTAACGGACGATTAAGATATCGCATTTGGCATGGGTAACGATGTATTGAGCAACTGATCCGATGAATAGTCTTTCAATGTAGCTCAAGCCTGTCGCACCAATCGTAATTAAGTCAACGTTTTCTTCTTTAGGGAGTGTCGTAGACATCATAATCTTAGGAGAACCAAATTCGACTCGGGTCTTGACTTTACTAATACCGGCTTTTTTCGCCTCTTCAGCGAAATCAGCAATGAGTTGTTCCGCTCCTTTTTTGGTGTCCTCAGCTACCATTGTGTCGTAGGTTGAGATGCTTTGAAAAGCACGCAAGTCGATAATATTAACGAGTAGAAGTTCTGCATCATTTCGTTTTGCGACAGCGATTGCGCGGTCCAAAGCATTAGCAGATTCAACGGATCCGTCAATCCCCACCATAATTTTGTTATATTCTTGAAGCATAGCTTTTCCTCCATTCATGATGCTCTAGGGTATTTTGACGCGGCATTCGTGCCAAAACTGGGCAGAAAGTAGTCGTGCCCTCTACTTTTATTATATGCTCATTTGGTAAAAAAGTAAAAGAAAAACTTGTATTATATGATTTGAAAGGCTCAGGTCTTTTGGCGTTGGCGTGTATGGGGCATTTGTGCTATAATAAGCCTTATCAATTAATCATATGGAGAGAAGAAATGAAAAAGTTGTCTGATGATGAATTTGAACAAAAAATTCAACATATGCGCGAGCTTTATTTAGAAAATCATGATAAAAGTGAATTAAAGACTGCTATGGCAGCTAAATTATCATTTTTAGATCACTTTCGTAGTCGAGATAATCAAAAAGCACGTTTGCGTCGACAATTATCAGAATTAGAAATTAAACGATGTCGGGCGACTTTGGATAAGAAATCTGCCCAAAAATTTGACCAGAAGTTAGCCATGAAAAAAGCTTTATTCAAACAATTATTGGATGAGAAAAATGATAATTAATGGTAGTTTTTGAGTGCTGTTAAAAACCATAATATAAGATGGAGTGGCCAATTAATGCGCTATACCTAAATAGGATGAGTTATAAGCACTCTCAACAATGAGGTCAAGCATCTGTGACAAGTTAGAAAGTGAAAGGAGATCATACACGGTTGATTCATACGGTATTTTATGTCATCATATTTTTTGTTGCATTAATTGTTTCTAATGTCATCAATAAGGTATTCCCTAAACTTCCACTACCTCTCATTCAAGTTGTCTTTGGTCTGATTTTAGGTGTACTTGGAGCAGGAGATGTCTTACGCCTAAATTCTGAGCTTTTTCTGGCCTTTGTTATTGGTCCCCTTTTGTTTAGAGAAGGAGAAGAAGCTGACGTGAAAGGGATTGTCAAACATGGACGTACGGTAACACTGCTTGTATTCCCTGTTGTCTTTGTGACAACCCTTATCGTCGGGATTATCGGTCATAATTTTTATGCTGCCATTCCTTTAACCGCCTGTTTTGCCCTTGGTGCCAGCTTAGGACCAACCGATGCAGTAGCGGTGAGTTCGCTCTCTGAGCGTTTCGATTTTCCAAAACGAATCATTGCCGTCTTAAAAGGCGAAGGTCTTTTTAATGACGCATCTGGTATTATCGCCTTTCAGTTTGCCATATTAGCGTTAACTACAGGAGAGTTTTCTCTTGGGAAAGCTGTTGGCAGCTTAGCACTGTCAGCCATTGGGGGAGCGCTAGTTGGTTTTCTAGTGGCTTGGTTAAATCAAACTGTTCTGACCCTGATGGAAGATGTCGCGGCGCAGGATGTCACGGGCTATCTGATGTTAGAGATTGTGCTCCCTCTATTGGCATTTTTCCTAGCAGAAGAATTTCATGTTTCAGGAATTATTGCTGTTGTTGTGGCAGGTGTCATGCAGGCAAGTGGTTTCAAAAAAATTACTTTGTTCGATGCTCAGGTTGAAAGTGTTTCAAAAACAGTCTGGGATGCTGTGACGTTTATTTTGAACTCCATTGTCTTTTTATTTCTAGGTATTGAATTACAACAAATCATGACACCAATCATCAGTAATGCCTATTATGATAATTTTAGGTTATTATTCACTGTTTTAGTGTTAACCGCAGCTTTGTTTATCATGCGTTATGTGATTTTAAGTGTCTATTATGCCGTAATTGCTAAAAAGCGTCATCAAAAATTTTCCCGTTATGTTGATGATATTTTACTTCTGACCTTTTCTGGTGTTAAGGGGACAGTATCTGTTGCGACAATCTTATTACTACCAGAAGCCGTTGCTCAGAAGTATTCCTTGCTTATCTTTCTTGCGGCATCAGTAACAGTTGTCAGTTTCTTAACGGGTATTTTGGTACTACCAATCATCGCGCCTAAAAAAGAAGAAAAGGTTGATAATGTCTCAAAGATTGCTATTTTAACTAGTGTCGTCGAACAGCTTGAGCAAGAATCAGTAAAAGGTCGAAATAAACTCGGCTATATTGCAACGATTGATAACTATCAAGCGAGAATTCGGAAATTGATTATTAATCAAGAATCAGCGACAATGACCGCCGAGTTTAATGACTTACAGCTTTTGATTCTTCGACTTGAAAATGAAGGTCTGGAAAATGCATTCCGAAATAATGACATTACGATTAAAACTTATCGGATTTACCAAAGATATTTGAAAGAGCTAGAACGCTCAATTGTTCATAGATTTGTTTCAAGTTTAGCCTTCGCAGTTGCCATTTTTATACGGGCGATTCGCTTGGTTTTGAGTAATATTTTACATACTAATATTCATTTTAATCGAAAAAAAATACAAAAATTGGTTGGCGATTCTAAAACGGAAATTCGTGACCTTTACTTCAATAATACAAGTCTTATTTTAGATGCCCTAGAGAGTTTGGAGGGGGTCTATAATACTGACTTGATTAATTATCTACAATCAGAACGCTTGCGTGCGTCAGAGCAAGTGGCAACGGGCGGTTTCATCACCCGAATCATTACCAAGGCGCGGCCTAATAATTTAGATGAGATGATGCGCGGCTATTATTTAGAACGCAAATTAATCTTTGAATATGAGGCACAAGGCTTGCTAACAGCGAGAGAAGCCAAAGTGATGCGAAAAAATGTCAACGCCCTCGAAAATTATTCAATGACTGACAATCATTCCAACTTGCTCTATGATTTCCTAGAGTATACACCAAAATAAAAACTGCGAACTCGCAGTTATTTTCAAGTTCAAAATATGATAGTGAAAGCAGTATGACGTAGCACAAACTTCTGCGCTTGTGCAGGTTCGTCAATTATCTATTTTTCTACAGAAGTTAACTTGAAGTTCTAATAAAAGGAAGAAACATGATATATTTTGATAATTCAGCGACAACAGCGATTGACCCCACCGTCCTGAAAACATATACAGACGTTACCACAAAAATAATGGGCAATCCGTCTAGCTTGCATAATTTAGGGACAGTTGCTGGGCGAATGCTAGAGGCATCTCGCAAACAAATTGCCGACCTACTCGGCAAATCAGCATCGGAAATTTACTTTACCTCAGGCGGTACAGAAGGTGACAACTGGATCCTAAAGGGTGTGGCATTTGAAAAACGTGTCTATGGGAACCATATCATCGTCTCAAGTGTTGAGCATCCTGCGGTCAAAGCATCAGCCGAATGGCTTGCGACACAAGGCTTTGAAGTGGATTTTGCCCCTGTTGATAGCCATGGTTTTGTCAAACTTGATGCCTTAGCAGCTTTAATCAAAAAAGAGACGATTTTAGTCTCAGTTATGGCTGTTAATAACGAGATTGGCACCATTGAGCCAATTCATCAGATTGCGGACTTGTTAGCGGATAAACCAACGATTTCTTTTCATGTGGATGCGGTACAGGCTGTTGGTAAGTTAGATGTGTCGGAGTTTTTGCCTGAACGTGTTGATTTTGCAACTTTTTCAGCGCATAAGTTTCATGGTCCTCGCGGTGTTGGTTTTGTCTATATTAAAAAAGGGAAAAAACTGCAACCCTTATTAACAGGTGGTGGTCAAGAAAATAATCAACGCTCAACGACGGAAAATGTGGCGGGTATTGCAGCGACAGCTAAGGCTTTACGTATGGTGCTGACAGATTCAGAGGCTAAACTTACGAAATTGGCGGCGATGAAAGAAGTCTTATTGACGGCACTGGCTGAATATTCGGATGTTGTCGTCTTTAGTCAGCGAGATAACTTTGTACCTCATATCATTACTTTTGGACTCAAAGGTGTCCGTGGTGAAGTGTTAGTACATGGGTTTGAAGCACATGAGATTTACATATCAACGACAAGTGCCTGTTCGTCTAAGGTGGGTCTAGCGTCTAGTACCTTAACAGCGATGCACGTGTCACCTAAACTTGCGACATCCGCTGTTCGCATTTCCTTAGACGAGACCAATAACATGGTAGAAATCGAGCAATTTTTGACGATTTTCAAACAACTCCATGCCAAATTCCAAAAAATACAATAAAATATAGAGATACTTTTTCGCTAGGTGAGGGTATCGGGCATCTTTCGCTAGTGTTAGGCGAGGGATTTTAAATAGAAAGTGACTATGACAAATTTAAATTATTCAGAAATTATGGTTCGCTACGGTGAGCTGTCGACTAAGGGCAAAAATCGGATGCGTTTTATCAGTCGTTTGGCTCAAAATATCCGAGAGGTTTTGACAGAATTTCCGACGATTTCGGTTAAGGGTGAGCGAGACCGTGCGCATATCTATCTTAATGGTGCAGCCTATGCGCCTTTGGCTGAGAAATTAGTCAAGGTGTTTGGTATTCAGAATTTTTCGCCTGCGATTAAAGTGGACAAAAATATGCCAGCAATTGAAGCAGCAGTGGCAACCTTGATGAAAAATGTGTATCAAGAAGGCATGACGTTTAAAATTACGGCTAAGCGTTCTGACCATGACTTTGAGTTAGATAGCACAGAGTTAAATCGTGAGTTGGGGCATACGGTTATTATGGCAGTGCCACATGCGAAAGTACAGATGAAAAAGCCTGATATTGATTTACGGGTTGAAATTCGTCCGGACTTCGCTTATCTGAGCTATGAAACGATTAAAGGTGCGGGTGGCTTACCTGTCGGTACTGCTGGTAAAGGGATGCTGATGTTGTCTGGTGGGATTGACTCGCCAGTTGCGGGCTATTTAGCGCTTAAACGTGGCGTTGAAATTGAGGCGGTTCATTTTGCTAGCCCACCTTATACGAGTCCTGGTGCGCTCAAAAAAGCAAAAGACTTAGCTAGTAAGTTAACAGTTTTTGGCGGTGATATTCAATTTATCGAAGTGCCATTTACTGAGATTCAAGAAGAAATCAAAGAAAAAGTACCGATGCCTTATTTGATGACAGTAACGCGTCGTTTCATGATGCGTGTCGTTGATGAGATTCGGGCTCGTCGTCATGGTCAAGTCATCATCAATGGTGAAAGTCTAGGTCAAGTGGCTAGCCAAACACTAGGCTCAATGACAGCTATCAATGCAGTCACTACAACGCCAGTCATTCGACCAGTTGTGACTATGGATAAATTAGAAATTATCGAATTAGCTGAGAAGATTGATACGTTTAATATTTCGATTCAACCCTTCGAAGATTGTTGTACGATTTTTGCACCACCACAACCTAAGACCAACCCTAAGCTCGAAAATGCTGAAAAATTTGAAGCGCGTATGGCTATTGATGATTTGGTACAACGAGCGGTTGACGGCATAATGGTCAGCCAAATTACTGGTGAGGCACAAGTCGATGATTTAGAAGTAGCTATTCAAGATTTATTATAGAAAAGGGAAGTCGCCTATGTTTAGTAAAGAAAAATTTCCAGGGCTATTAGCACTTGGTATTTTTACGTTTATGTCTACCCTTGATGGGTCAATTGTTAACATTGCCCTGCCAAGTATGGCACGTGAAATGCACCTTGATATGGGGCAAGTGACTTGGTCAGTGACCATTTATTTAGTCGTTATATCAGGTTTAATTCTGTTATTTGGTAGACTTGGTGACTTAGTTGGAAAAACAAAAATTTTTAGCATTGGTAGTTTGATTTTCACCCTAGGCTCACTACTCGCGGGGATTAATCTAGGACTACATTTTCTACTCTTTTCAAGGATTGTACAAGCTGTTGGGGCATCTATGACCATGTCTAATAGTTTTGGGATTACTAGTCAACTCTTTGAGCCGGCTTTGAGAGCTAGAGCTATGAGTATCATGTCTATGTTTGTGAGTTTAGGTGCCATTGCAGGACCTGCAATCGGCGGCTTTATCTTACAGTTTGCGAGTTGGTCGTACATCTTCTGGATTAATGTACCTTTAGGCGTCGTTGCCTATCTCATTGGTAGAAAAGCCTTGCCGGAAGATCCTGGCTCAGGTAGTGTGAAAGATGCCGATTTACTTGGGGCAACACAGATGTTTCTAACGATTGTCGCGTTCTTCATCGCAGTCAGTCTAGGACAAGCTCAAGGTTTCATGACGCTGTCGGTCATCCTAAGTTTTGCTGCCATGATTGCACTTTTTGCTTGGTTTATTCATACAGAAAAAACAGTCGAAAAACCTTTGCTGAACCTCAATATTTTCAGCAGTAAACTCTTTAGTATGAGCGTTTTGACGAGCATGACAATGTTCACAGCGGGTAGTTTTGTCAACATCATCATGCCATTCTATCTGCAAGATTATAGAGGTGCTGCCGCTGGTTTTGCAGGAATGGTGATGATGGCCTATCCTGTGGGAATGTTCATTTTTAGTCCGATTGCGGGTGTTTTGTCAGATAAATTTGATAAAGAAATCATCACTTTCTTTGCTATCTCTGGTGTATTGATTGTGCAGCTGGGCTATCTCATGATTGGTAAGTTGACAGTTTTGCCAGTTGTAATGCTGATCTTGTTCTGTCATGGTGGCAGTGTCGGCTTTTTCCAAAGTCCTAACAATGCTTTAGTCATGTCAACGGTGGAAACGAAGTATCTGGGAATTGCAGGATCAGTCAATGCCTTGGGACGAAACCTTGGCTTTGTATTAGGAACAACCTTAGCGACAACGGTTTTATTTGTTGCCATGTCCAATCAAATCGGTCACCGTGTTTCGGGTTATGTCAAATCACAGCCTGAGGTCTTTCTCCACGGTATGCACATTGCCTTTTATGTGGCTTTAGCACTGATTGTATTTGCTTGGAGCTTGTCAGGTTATCGTTTACTCACACGGAAAAAATCTGCTTGATGCTGAATTAAGCAGATTTTTTTGATGTTTTGAGGAGCGAATATAACTGAAAAATAAGATTTTTATTGAAATTTCTGAATCATCTTGATATAATACACGTAATGTTAAATGGAATCTGGGGGTGAAAAACGTGATTGAAAAAGAACTGTTAGGGGAAGTTTTTCATGATATTAGGAAAAAACGTGGCTTGAGCATGAAAGAAGTCGGGGGTTGTGAGATAACAGATTCACATATATCGAAATTTGAAAAAGGCAATGCCATGTTATCGGCTGATAAGTTGTATTATGCGCTTTCTCAGATGCACATGACACCAGCTGAGTACGGTTATCTTTTGAATGGTAATGAGTCTAGTGCATATGAAAAATTACTTGCCCAAGGTTGGCGCTATTACTATTCAGCTGACAGTGAACAATTGAAAAAATTAATTGAAAAAGAAGCGTCTAGGGGAGGCAAACTGAAGTTTGATAGGTTGAATTTGATTGTTCTGAAAAATTTGTTGAGTGCTATAGATAGAAATTTTGTTTATGCATCAAAAGAAGATGAAGCATACCTATCAGATTATTTTTTTGATGTTGACTATTGGACAACTGCTGATGTGCAAATATTTTCTTCTAGTTTAGATTTATTGAGTAGCTACTTGATTGATAAACTGATACGAGAATTGTTGAAAAGTAACTATTTTTCTGGTATTCATGACAATGACAGGCGAATAAAGTCAACCTTAATTAATGTTTTAGCAGAGTTTCTATCTAGAAAAGAAAGCGCTTATTTTGAGGGGCTAGAGTATGCAGTCTCTCACATTATTAAGAAAGAAGATGTACTTGAGATAGCTTGTTTAAATTTTTTGAATGCTGAAAATCAGTACCTAAAGACTAAAGATGAGATGTTCAAAGAAAAGATGAGGTCGATTGTAAGCGCACTTGGAGTGATTGGTGCGGAGACACATGAAAAAATATTACAATTACGTATTGAAAATATTCAAAAATCCAACTAGCAAAAGTTGGATTTTTATTAGCTAAAAGTATTTGGTAGAGTGACTAAAAATGGACTGATAATAGGGATTAGAAGTAGTAAACGTTTAGAAATACTTTTTTTCATGATTTTTCTCCTTTTAAATAACTCGTCTTATATATATTATACAGTATTTATCATAAATTCATAAATTTTCGTCATATATGACGGTTTTTGTGGATTGAAAAAATTATGGTGTATAATGAATTCATAAATTAAATCGTATCTCGCTTAACTCATGCTGTCTAACATTTATTAGTCAGCCTTATAAAATGAAAGGAAATATTGAAGAGTTTTTATGAGATCTATGTTGCTATTTCCTCCTGGTTGGGATCCTAGAAGTCCGTATTTAGCTTTACCTGTTTTGAAAGCGTATTTAGAAGAGCATGAAAAAGAGATAGCTATTCGAGATATAAATTTAGATTTTTATGATTTATTTTTTTCTGATACTTATTTTAAAAAACTTGGAGAGAAATTTCCTGAAGTAAAGAAAAATTTGTATTGGAAAGCAACGGAGTATATAGATAAAGCTAAGGGATACATTCGACAAAAGGAATCGTCAGCTGAAGATAAGAAATTTGCTTGGAATATTTTTTCTAAAATTTCTTATCTTTCAGGGAAAATCTATGATGGCTTTGAAATAGATTTTAATAGCTTAAACTTTAAGTATTCATATAAATCTACTGAAGATGTTGCAATTGCAATAGGGGATAAAGCTGTGAATCCTCTGATAGAGTATTTTGAAAAAGATTGTTTTATTATAAATGAAATTATCAGTAGTCAAACGGATTATATTGGAATTTCTGTTACAGTAGCTACGCAGTTGATTCCAACGTTAACATTATGTTCAGTTATTCGCAAAAAATGTCCGAGTGTAAAGCATATTCAATTAGGTGGTAATTTTATCACTAGAATAGCAGATTTAATTGTTGAGGGGCATATGTTTTGGGATTACATTGATTCTATCTTGGTGTATGATGGGGAGGAAAATCTACTCAATCTAATTCAAGTTCTTGAAGATAATGCTAATTTTTCAGAAGTTAATAATCTGTACTATTGTGATGAGAAGAGTCATTTAGTAAAGAATCAAATTGTTGCAGCGAAAGCTATTAATCAATTGACACCAAATTTTGATGGTTTTAAATTGGATAAATACTTTACAGATGATGTTTGGCTACCTCTGTATACTTCAAGAGCTTGTTTATGTAAATGTGCATTTTGTACTATCCCTAATGCTTCTGGTGGTGTATATCGACATATGAAAGCTGAACAGGTTGTAGATAACATAAAAAAACTACATGAAAAGTATGATATTCATAATTTTTCATTTGTAGATGAAACGTTTTTGGTACCAAAAATGAAAAGAATAGCGACATTACTTAATGATTATAATAAAGACATTTCTTGGTATTGTGAAACTAGATTTTCTAAATTATTAACTTTGGAAACAACTGAAATATTAAAAAGAGGAGGGTGTCAAAATATACAGTTCGGATTAGAATCTTATAATCAACGTGTTTTAGATGCTATGAAAAAGAACATAAAATTGGATTGGGTTGAAAAAAATATTATAAATTGTCTTAAATCAGGTATATCAGTTCACTTGTTTTTTATGACAGGATTTCCAACAGAAACTTATGAGGAGGCATTGAATACTTATAGGTTTGTAGATAAGATTTTAAACGATTCGAAAAAGAAATATGGTCTAACAAATTCGACGATGGGTTTTGGAGCGTTTGGTTTGGAGGTAGGGTCAGAGGTGTATAATAAGCCTGATGAATATGGTATAACAATTTTACCAACTGATAAATTCTTTGATTTAGATATCTCAAGAAATTATAGCGCTTCTATTGGATTATCTCAAAAGGAAACACAAACTTTAATACAGAATCAAAAAGATAAGTTCGTTTTTGAAAATAAAGACCTAATTTGTGAAAATCCGAAATCTATTAGGCCTTCTGAAATGGAGATTATTTCTCAAAAAACAGTTAGGAATAAAACTAAGGTTTTTCAGGTTTTCAAAGATAACTATGAGAGTAGATTTTACTCAATGCATAACTATATTTCTCATATTACCAAAAAAGGATTTACTATTTTTTATAATATGAAAGAAGATACTTTCTTACAAGTTTTTAGAGATGAAGTTTTTGTTAAAAACAATAAGGTTTATTTTTTTAGTAATAAACTTATCGCTGATTTTGTTTACTATGGATTTATTGATAGTTCAGAAAAAAAGATTAGCTTAGTAGGTTGGGATTCAGTTGTACAAAAAAATTATAAATTGTTCTTGAATGATATTATTATAAAGAAAATTGAAGGTAAAATTTTTGTTAGTAATATAATAACCAATGAGACAATGATAACTAACAGTCTAGGATATGAACTTTTGACTTTTTTTAACAAAAAACGTAGCTTTAAAGAGTTTATTGAATTTATAAAAGAGGTAAGGGTGATTATTCCGATAGATAAGATCGTTAAGTTATTGCAAGATGGTTTAGAACAAAATATTTTGAAAGTTTTAGATACTCAACAGGAAAGGAGGTGAGGTTGAAATGAATATTGAAAAAATCAAAAAATTGGCTTCTTCAATGAAGCTAGATTCAGATAAAGGACTCAAAAACCAAGAGTGTGTATCTGGTACTAAATATGTTTAATACTGAGTTGTCGCCAAGAAACAAGTAATACTTTTTGTTTCATGCTAAAATCAGTCGAGATCTATCAAATCATTGTTAGAATTTTGTCTGATTGCTAAATATTTCATATATTTAGTTATTTTGAAAGACAAGTTTAGCTTGTCTTTTTTGAGGTTATTATTAATATGTCTTCTAACATTAAGTTTTTACTTGCAAGTAGAGTTTTTTCTGAATTTTCAGGGGCTATGTACAATTTGGTTTTACCGCTTTATATTCTAAAAATAACTAACTCGCTTGCTGTTACAGGATTATTTTTCATTTTAGCTATGTTACCATCAACGCTGTTGTTACCAGTACTAGGTGTTATAATTGAAAATAAATCAAAACGTCAAGTTGTAGGAATTGGACTGTTACTGATTGCCTCTATATTTATTGTGCAGTTATTGGTTGTTCAGACTTCAAATGAAGAACTACTTATTTTTATTTTAGGGATATTGGCAGCTATTTTTAATATTTTAAATGCTACATCTGATATTGCATCAAAAGTATTATTTTCAAGTTTAGTGCCGAACAACTTTTTAGAAAAATATAATGCATTAAAAAGTATTTTTGATAATGTTTCATTATTTATAGCGCCTATGATTGGTACCTTGATTTATGGCTTGTTAAATTTTAGTGCTGTTTTAGTGTTTTCTCTAGTTTTAACAGTTATATCGTCTATATTTATTTTTAAAATAGATGGCATATTAGAAATTAAATCGGATAAAAAAGTATCTTTTTTAGTAAATTTTAAAGCAGGATTCAATTTTGTTTTGGAAAATAAGGAAGTTCTAAATTATGTACTGCTTGTGACCTCTCTTAACTTTTTTGTTGCTTCGTCAGAAGAGGTTATTAATCCGGGAATTTTACTCCAGAAATATAAGATTCCGACAGAAATCTTTGGTTTATCAAGTTTAGCATTTACGCTAGGGGTTACTTTATCCGGAATTTTAATTGCAAGAAAGCAACATATCGATTTAAAAAAATATTTACCGTATCTATTTATAATAAATAGTTTTGTAATGGTAATTGTTGGTTTGCTGTCTATAGTGATGTTCGGAGCTGATAAATATATTTATCTATTGTTCTTTTTAATTTTGCAGATTATCATGGGTTTTATCACTATTCTAGTAAATGTGCCAATGACTTCATATTTTCAAAGTAATGTTCCCATAGAATTTCAAGCAAGATTTTTTGCATTCTATGTTTTTGTTGCAACGCTTTCAGTTCCTTTTGGAATTGCTTATAGCGGATTTTTAGCACAAAGGATTGGAGCAGATGTAGCATATATTTGTAATAATATCTGTGTTATACTTGTTGTGCTAGTTGTATTTAGAAAACAATTTAAAATAAGTCAATGATATAAAATCTTTCTCAAAGGGACTGTCAGTTTTTATTAGTGGTGACTTTATTGCAGCCTTTGCGATTCCCTTTATCGAGTTTTTCTACTTTATTCCGCTACAAGTTTGGTACACCACGGATATTCCAGAAAAGATTCAAGACGTAGGCTTGCTTTGAGTGGTGCCTTAATTTCAATCGCAATGCCGATTGGTAATCTATTTTTGTCTTTTGCATATTTTAAGTTTATCAAAAAAAGATTTTGGCGACGCGAAAATTTGGAACTGAAAAAACCTGCCCTTAGTGGGCAGAGTTTTTACTTTAATCAGTAATTCACAATCGTATATTTTTTCTTACCACGGCGAATCACAGTGAGTTCACCTTCAAGTTTATCCGCATCAGTCAACATATAATCAAGCTCAGTTTGACGTTCCCCATTGAGGTAAATCGCGCCATTGGTAATGTCTTCACGCGCTTGACGACGACTTGGAGAGATTTTGGCATCAACAAGTAGATTAACCAAGTTACCATCAAAATCACTAGCAACTGTATAGCTAGGCACATCTTTTAAGCCAGCTTTGATGTCTTTGACTGATAAGGCTTTGATATGACCTGCAAAAAGTTGCTCTGAGATATTCACTGCTTGCGCATAGGCAGCTTCGCCGTGAACCAAAGTCACGACTTCTTTAGCCAATGTTTTTTGAGCCAAGCGTTCATGTGGTGCAGCCTCAAATGCTTTGGCAATGGTATCAATCTCATCAAGGGATAAGAAAGTAAAGATTTTCAAGAATTTCACAGCGTCGGCATCAGCGATATTGAGCCAGAATTGGTAAAATTCATAGGGTGATGTTTTATCAGCATCAAGCCAGACGGCATTGCCCTCAGACTTGCCGAATTTTTTACCGGTTGAGTCAGTGATCAGCGGTACTGTAATGACATGGGTTTCATTACCTGACTTTTTACGAATTAAATCAGTCCCAGCTACCATGTTTCCCCATTGGTCAGAGCCACCGATTTGGAGGTTAACCCCGTGATTTTCATTGAGTTGGTAGAAATCATAGCCTTGGAGAATTTGGTAGGCAAACTCAGTATATGAAATGCCGGTTTCAATTCTTTTTTTGACAGATTCCTTGCTCATCATGTAGTTGATGGTGTAGTACTTGCCGACATCACGCAAAAATTCAAGGACGTTCATGTTGGCGAACCAGTCGTAGTTATTGACCACGATAGCAGCGTTTTCGCCCTCAAAACTTAGAAAACGTGATAACTGTTGCTTAATCGACTTAGACCACTCTGCCACGGTGTCAGTGGTTTGGAGTGAGCGCTCAGCATCTTTAAATGACGGGTCGCCAATCATTCCAGTCGCCCCACCAACGAGTGCCACAGGATGATGCCCAGCAAGCTGCAAGCGACGCATATTTAGGATAGGCACCAAATGCCCCAAATGGAGCGAATCTGCAGTTGGGTCATAACCCGTGTAAAAGCTAACAGAAGTTTCTGTCAAGGCTTTGACTAGCGCTGATTCATCTGTCGTTTGAAAAATCAAACCACGTGCTTTGAGTTCTTCGAAGATATTCATGTTCAATCGTCCTTACTTTAGAGGTTGTCTTTATTTGCTGCCGGTACATGGTAGCAGATAATACTTTATATGTGTTATTTTATTATACTGATTTGAGTATAATGTATCGTGACATAGCCACAGAGGATAAAGTGTTAAAAATACCATATTGAAAGCTGGGCAGACATAGTGTCACCTCAATTAGCTAAATTTTTATAAATTAAGTCTATTATATCAAAAAAATCAAGATATTTTAAGGCGTGAGTCTATATTTTAACAGATATCGTCGATGATTTACTAAATTAAAACTTGTCGGATAAGTATCTGAAATCCCTGATCTGATACTGAGTTTACGAAAGTGTAAGTCAAAGCTACTAAAAACTGGTGTGTCATTTCAATATCATCAAGAGGTACAACGATGTTTTATTGCCTTGAAACTAAATCAGTAGGAGAAAGTAGTATAACTATTATCAAAATAAGCTTAATGTCATTTTTCTTATTTTAAGTGCAGAAGGCTTTCATTTCACACATCATCGTAAGAAGTATATGCTGAACTTATTGATTAGTTTTTGGATTTGTCAGATTTTATTTATGACTATACCAGCTATCTTGCTAACCTCTAAGGTAGAGCTGATTAACTCTATCTTTGGGACTTTATTTTTAGGTCGATATGCCATGTGGGTGTATGATGGCTAGTCAAGATATGACATTTATCATCAAATGGATTTTTTATATTCTCTATCCAATTCACATTATCTGCTGTACCTCTTGTCTACTTTGCTTTTTTATAACCAGTTAATGCGTAGATTATTGCTAGATACAAAAGAGAAGGAATCCCTATGTCTAAAGGCTTGTAGGGCATATAGTAGTAGGTAAAAGAAAAAAGTTGTGATATAATAAAGCTATGACTAGAGAATTTTCCGATAAAGAACGTGAGGCGCTACAGCATCGCATTGAAGCTAAAAAAGCGAAACGTAACGAAAAAAATAAAAACAAAAACAAAAATAAAAAAAGTCCTTCCGATGGTAAAACTATTCTAGAGACGACTTTTATAGTTGTCAGAGGTTTGGGTGTCGTTTTTGCGACGATTTTGAGTCTTGGTATTATTTTTAGTGCCGCGACAGGAACGGGTTATTTAGTGAGCTTGATTTCAGACGTCAAAGTACCGTCAAGCAAAGTATTGACTGAAAAAATCAATACCATTCCTGAGGCATCTGTGATGACTTATAGCAATGGTCAGTCAATTTCTGATATTTCGAGTGATTTAATCAGAACAAAAGTGTCAAGTGATCAGATGGCACAAACAGTAAAGAATGCCTTGATTGCAACAGAAGATGAAAATTTTGAACATCACAAAGGCGTGGTACCCAAGGCTTTCTTCAGAGCAATTTTGGGAGAATCAATGGGAGGGTCGTCTTCAGGTGGCTCAACGATTACTCAACAGTTGATAAAGCAACAAGTCCTTGGAGATTCACCAACTTTTAAGCGCAAAGCCACAGAGATGGTATATGCGTTAGAGCTTGAAAAACATTTTACCAAGGATGAAATCTTAACAGACTATCTAAATGTCTCGCCTTTTGGTCGTAATAATAAAGGTCAAAATATTGCAGGTGTTGAAGAGGCAGCTAAAGGAATTTTTGGCAAGTCAGCTAAAGACTTGACGATTCCAGAAGCAGCTTTTATCGCAGGTTTACCACAGAGTCCTATTGTTTATACACCTTATGGTGCAGATGGCAATCTTAAATCTAAGGAAAATATGCAATATGGCTTAGATAGACAAAAAGATGTTCTCTTTAACCTTTATAGAAATGGTTATATCTCTAAAAAAGAGTACGAAGCTTATAAAGCCTATGATATTTCGACTGAATTCATTGCGCCGGCAACAGCCGAAACAGCAAGTCATGGTTATTTATATCACGTGGTCTATAATGAAGCCTTTGATAAAGTCTATGATTATTTGATTAAGACAGACAAAGTTTCTGAGGCTGAACAAGGTAATGATGTGATTAAAGAAACCTACCAAAAAATGGCAGAGCAAAAATTGCAACAAGGTGGCTTTACAATCACTGCAACCATTGACCAAGGGATTTATCAAGCCATGCAGACAGCTGTCGCAAATTATGGCTATCTCTTGCAAGACGGCACAGGTGAAAATCAGACGGGGAATGTCCTCATGGACAATAAAACTGGCGCTGTTCTTGGCTTTGTGGGTGGTCTGGATTATAATAGTAACCAAAACAACCATGCTTTTGATACGCATCGAAGTCCTGGTTCATCGATTAAACCGATTATAGCTTATGGTCCAGCGATTGATATGGGCATTTTAGGTAGTGCAAGTCGTTTATCTAACTATCCGACTAAGTTCTCTAGTGGCGAGCCTATCATGCATGATACATCAGCGGGTACGCAAGAGATGATGACCTTGCAAGATGCGTTGGATACATCTTGGAATATTCCTGCTTACTGGACCTACCAAACAATGCTTAAAAACGGACAAAGTGTCAAACCTTACATGAGTAAGATGGGCTATCAGGTTGACAATTATCAGATTGAATCACTGCCTTTAGGTGGTGGGATTGATCCTTCCGTTGTCCAACATACGAATGGTTATCAAGCCTTGCTAAACGGTGGACAATATGAGCAGTACTATGTCGTTGATAGTATTAAAGATGGTAATGGTAAAGAGATTTATAAACACGAAAGCAAGCCAGTGCAAGTGTATTCAAAAGCGACGTCATCAATTATGGCAGAGCTTTTAAAGGGACCGATTAAGTCACAGAAAACAACGACCTTTTATGGTCAGTTGTCTAACTTGAATTCAACGTTAGCGGGTGCTGATTGGGTAGGTAAAACTGGGACATCAAACGACTTTGTCGATGCTTGGCTTATGGTTGCAACGCCCGCAGTAACGCTCAGTTCTTGGGTCGGTCACGATAATAATACGCCAATGGCTGCGATGACGGGTTATAACAATAACTCACAATATGTTGCCCAGCTAGCCAATAGTATTTATCAAGCTAATCCAGATGTGTTTGGTATTACGCAACGGTTTACACTTGATCCATCAGTGACAAAATCAACAGTCTTGACAGCAACAGGTGAAAAACCAGGTACATTCACAGGTGGAGGCTACACGAACTTTACATTATCAGGACCCACGACGACATCTTATTGGGCTAAACCAGAAGGTGCACCGACGACGCAATATAAATTTGCGATTGGTGGTAGTGATAGTGACTATGTTGATGCTTGGACAAAAATTTTAGGTAGTAATACTGGTAATAATGCCAATAATAACGCTGGTAACACCACGAGCAGTAGTACTGATAATGCAAATAAGAAGAAACCGTAAGGTATAGAGAAATATAGAATAAAAAATAATTAATAAACGTGAATGGCTGAGCCGTTCACGTTTATTAATATTTTTACAATTTAGTACTAAGTGCTATTCGGTGTCTACTGATGTATCCGATTGTTCTGAAGACACGGTTTGTATCATACCTGAAGTCACTTCAAAAATCGTCATCTTATCAGGCAAATGCTGCAGATGATCAAGCGTCGTTGTTGTGATGAATGTCTGTGTTTTACCGATAACCAGAGCTAATAAATCGAGTTGTCTTTGGTTATCAAGTTCACTCATCACATCGTCTAAGAGTAAAACAGGATAATCACCAGTTTCTTGATGGATGAGCTCAATTTCAGCTAATTTGACAGACAGTGCAGTCGTGCGTTGCTGACCTTGAGAACCAAAATTGGAAACATTAATATCATTGATAAAAAATTGTAAGTCATCTCGATGAGGTCCAACAGAAGTTTGGGCACGAAACTGGTCTTTTTGACGCGCTTGCTTGAGCTCGACTGCAAAGTCAGTCTTGACATTTTGAGCATAAACGATGCGTAATTTTTCTTGACCGTGGCTCAGATGATGGTGCAAGTCAGCAGAAATCTCAGTGAGACTGGAGATAAATTGTTTGCGATGGTTCATGACTTTTTCGCCATATTCGACCAGCTGGTCATCTAAGACATCCAAAAAATTAGGGTCAATTTTTGATGCATCGAATTTGAGATAACTGTTGCGCTCTTTGAGTGTTTTATTATAGCGCATCAAATCATAAAGATAAACTGGACGAATCTGGCCAATTTCCATATCAACAAAACGTCTGCGCACACTAGGTGCACCCTTGATAATCGCCAAATCCTCTGGGGCAAACATGATGACATTCAAATGTCCGATATAATCAGCCAGTCGATTTTCCTTGAGATGATTGACTTTGGCAATCCGCCCCTTAGGTGTCAAGGTAATCTCGAGTGGGACAGTTGTATTTTTTTTGATAATCGTGCCTGATACCGACATCTCTTTTTGCTCCCAACCAATCAATTCCCGGTCAGTATGTGTTCTGTGGCTACGCGTTAAGGCAAGAAAATAAATGCTTTCAGCAATATTAGTCTTGCCTTGGGCATTTTTTCCGACGAAAATGTTTAAGTTGGGATGAAACGTGAGGTCGAGATGGTTATAATTTCGAAAATTGGAGAGATGTAACTCGGAAATAATCATAGGTATTTATTTAGCACCAGGGAATTTAGGTTTGCTCGTTTTACGTTTATAGTATTGCTCTTTATTGTTAGCAGCTGATTTTTGACGCATTTCCGTTTTTTTGTTATCGGCGTTGATTTTTTTGACAATGGCTTTGACACGTGCCTCTTCGTCAAGTTCGGCTTGATGTTCCGCAATTTCATCTGCTGTCGCTGCGACAATACTAATTTTGAGACCAAAGCCTGGGAATTCAAGCACATCGCCATCAAAAAGTTTTTTACCGCGTCTATTTTCGTATTCACCATTGTACAAAACATCGTTGGTTGCTAAGAAATGTTTGGCTGCACCACCTGTTTCAATAATCGCTGCTTCTTTGAGCAACTTACCTAGGGTGATAAATTCATCGTATATCGTATAAGTATTCATACCTCATTTTAACATAAATTAAGGTCTTTAGGCGTGCAATCGGAATCTTTCGTTAAATGAGTATAACTTGATAGGAAATAGGGCATGAAAAATCTAGCGATACTGACAATCAGTGCGCTATAAAATTTGTTGAAATCTGCTACTTGATTTGGTGTTCGGATGCCTATATTTTGGTATAATAGAAAAGTACATAAATAAAGGATAAACATGAAAATAAAAAATGGCGTAAATTTACATATAATCAAGGAAACTAAGTTTAAGACAGTGCAATTTTTGGTGCGCTTTCGCGCTAAGATGTCACGCGCTAATGTTGCTAAACGTGTGATTATTTCTAACCTCTGGGAGACATCAAATGCAGTTTTGACGACCAATCAACAATTTCAAAGAAAATTATCGGAGATGTATGGTGCAAGTTTTGCGACTGGCGTGTCTAAAAAAGGTGACAATCATTTTTTGAATATCGGTATGAGTGTTGTTAACTCAAGGTTTGTTGAGGGTGATACGGTAACCGATGCGGTTGAACTCTTACATCAGGCCTTGTTTATGCCTTTGATTGATGAGATTGGCTTTGATGAGGCTACTTTTGCGCGTGAAAAGAAAAATCTTTTGCATTATTTGGCATCGACGCGTGAGGATAAGTCCTACGTGGCATCTATGCGCTTGAGCGAGCTCTTTTTTGAAGATAAAAATCTATCGACACCTAGTATCTCAACAGTTGAACTGATGGAGCATGAGACACGTCAGAGTGTTTTTGAGTACTATAAAAAAATGTTACTGACAGATACAATTGATATTTGGATTCTGGGTGATTTGTCAGCGGCTCAGGAAGCGAGTGTCAGGACTTATTTTTCAGACATGCCTTTTACTGATAGGGAGCCCTTGAGCACTGTCTTTTATGAGCAAGAAATAGCCAATATTGTGCGTGAAAAGACGGAAAAAGAAGCAGTCAATCAATCCATTTTACAGTTGGCTTATAGTCACCCAGTCAAATATGGCGATTCGGATTATCTTACGATGCAAGTGTTGAATGGTCTTTTAGGTGGTTTTTCACATTCAAAATTGTTCACAAATGTACGTGAAAAAGAAAGTTTGGCTTATTATGCTAACTCGCGTTTTGATACGTTTACAGGTTTCTTGAAAATTTCAGCTGGTATTGACGCGGGACAACGCAGTAAAGCTTTAACGATTATTCGAGCACAGGTTCGTGCTTTGGCACAAGGTGATATTTCAGATAGTGAACTAGACCAGACTAAAAATATGTTGAGAAATGCTTATTTCTTATCACTAGATTCGCCGTCAAACCTCATTGAGCAGGCTTATATCAAACAACTTTTACCAGACCGTCAGCTTTCTCAAGCAGAATGGTTGCAAAGGTTGGACGCTGTGACAAAAGCTGATGTTGTTAGAATAGCTAAAATATTGAATTTACAAGCTTTGTATTTTATGGAGGGAGAAAGTCTTGGAGATTAAAAAATATCCACAAGTCGGTGAGACACTCTATAAAGAAATACTAGACAATGGCTTACTCGTTTATTATTTACCAAAGCCTGAATTTAATAAGACTTATGGTTTGTTCACGACAAATTTCGGTAGCTTAGATACGCAGTTTATCCCACGTGGCAGCTCAGATATGCAGACCTTTCCAGAAGGCATTGCTCACTTTTTGGAGCATAAATTATTTGAGAAAAAAGATGGCGATGCCATGAACTTTTTTGGTGCATTGGGCGCTAATTCCAATGCTTTTACAAGCTTTACACGGACGTCTTATTTATTTTCAACTATGGAAAATGTTGAACCTAATGTTGAATTGTTATTAGATTTTGTTCAGGAGCCATATTTTACGCAACCTTCTGTCGAAAAAGAACAAGGCATTATCACACAGGAAATCCAGATGTATCAAGATGATGCAGACTTTAGACTGTTTTTTGGTCTTCTACAAAATCTTTATCCTGAGTCACCTTTAGCTGCTGATATTGCAGGTACGCCCCAGAGTATCAGACATATTTCAGCGGAAGATTTATATGAAAATTATCGGACCTTTTATCATCCAGCCAATATGACGCTCTTTTTAACAGGACCGTTTGAGGTATCAGAAATGTCAGCTTTGGTTGAGAAAAATCAAGCTGAGAAACGATTTGAGCCGATTGAACCGATTCAGCGTGCACCGTTTGTGGCAGCAGCACCGATTGCGACAAATCATTTGGCTTTTGATGTCACGATTCCTAAACTTGCGCTAGGTTTTAGGGGGTATGATCGTTTGCCGTCGGACCCTTTGCTCAGATTTGAGTATAAGTTAGCGATTCAACTTATGTTAACGATGATTTTGGGAAATACGAGTAGTCGTTATGAAAGCTTGTATAATCAAGGCTTGATTGATGATTCGTTTGGTTTTGATTTTGAAGTGGCACCGCAATATCATTTTGCCAGTATGACGTCAGATACGATTTATCCAATAAAACTCGCTAAAGTTTTGCGTGATACGCTAAAAAGTTATAAAATAGAAAGTGATTTCAATTTAGATCATTTGACGATTATCAAAAAAGAGATGTTAGGCGATTATTATAAGTCTTTAAATTCGCTAGAGTTTATTGCCAATCAATTTTCATCTAACCTTTTTGAAGGTATGACTTTCTTTGATTTCCCAATGATTTTGTCAAGTCTGACATTGAGAAAAATTGAACAACATGCAGACCGATTTATCAAAGAGATGGTCTCGACTGAATTTATCATGAACCCAAAGTAAAACAAATCAAAATCGACTATAATACTAAACATAGAATTGAGTTTCGGCTCCTAGCTCCTAGGAAAATAGATGATTTGTCCGCACGAACTACGTTCGCTTACGGCAAATCCCTAATTTGCTCCTGCGATTACTCGTCGCAGTAAAACATTCTACGGAGCTAAGCAGTTGCCTCAACATCTTATATAGAAAGGAGTTCTCGTGGCAAAAAAAACAGTAGGACAAGTTTTACGTGACCAGCGTGCGAAGCTTGATATGACGCTCAACGCAGCGGAAGCATTAACACAGATTAAAAAAATGTATATCGTCGCTTTAGAGCACGATGATTATGATGCCTTGCCAGGGGACTTTTATGTCAAGGCTTATCTCAAACAGTATGCAGAACGTTTGGACCTTGATTATGACCAATTGGTCACAGCATATGAAAAAAACGAACCCATTGAAGTAGATGAAACACCTGATTTATCTGAAAGTTATCAGTTTGTAAAACCTTCTGAACGCCTTGAAGCAGATGAAGAACTAGGCGACAAAAAGTGGCGTTATTATCTGCCAATCGTTTTATTAGGGACTGTTGCTGCCCTTATTATCATTAGTATTTCAGCCACCGTAGTCCTTAACAAACCTAAAAACAGTGGGATTGCAGAACACCTTTATAGCGTGTCAACTAGCTCTAAAAGTAAGGCATCAGCAAGTCATTCTGCGCCAAGTACATCGTCTATTTCTTCAGAATCAAAAGCATCAGAACCGCCCAAACCAGAAATAGCGGTGACTGGGAATGGTCAAGCACTCGCAGCAACGGTGAAAAATGTCGCAAGTCCAGTGAAAGTTAACCTCAGTACGGCAGCGGGACTAGCTGTTTGGATTGGCATGACTAACTCAGACTTGCCAGGTGGACAGATTACTTTGACCAATGCTACCCCGACGACGACAACCTTGACTGGGAACCAGACAGTCTTGACATTGGGTAAAACAACAGGACTAACCATTAAAATTGGTGATACCCCAATTGACTTGTCAAGTATTGTGGCACCTGAAAGTCCAGCAACCTTGACGATAACAATAGAATAGAGAACTGATGAAATTAACCAAAGAAAACTTACCTAATAATTTAACCATTGCCCGTATTTTTGCGATTCCACTTTTTATCCTGATTTTAGCATTGGGTGGCCACGCTCATGTTTGGCAAGTCATCGCTGCGATTTTATTTGCAGTCGCATCTGCAACTGACTGGTTAGACGGTTATTTAGCACGTAAATGGCACATCGTCTCAAATTTTGGTAAATTTGCGGATCCCTTGGCCGATAAAATGTTAGTCATGTCAGCATTTATCATGTTAGTGCCCTTGAAATTGGCACCAGCTTGGGTGATTGCCATTATCATTTGTCGGGAATTAGCCGTGACTGGTTTACGTTTACTCTTGGTTGAACAAGGTGGTGTTGTGATGGCCGCTGCCTTACCAGGCAAGATTAAAACCTTCACACAAATGCTATCTATCATCTTCTTGTTACTAGGTTGGCACTTACTTGGTGTGATTTTCTTATACGTCTGCCTAGCCGCAACCATTTACTCAGGTTATGACTACTTTGCCCAAAATATGTCAGTCTTTAAAGATGCAGACCAATCACAGCAATAAAATCTTGCAAAATGGTAAGGACTAATATATAATTAAGATAAGCAATCAGAGAGCGGAGGTAGCTGGAAATCCGCATGATAGAGAAAGTGACAGTTAAAGATTATAGTTAGCGACTTTATAGCTACAGAGCTAGGAATGCCTAGAAACCCAAGGTGGTACCACGATATTGTCGTCCTTGAGCGTAGATTTCTACGCTCAGGGGCGTTTTCTTATAGGAATTGAGAGAGGTAAATAGCAAATATGAAATTACAAAGACCTAAAGGCACAGTTGATATCCTGCCCGGTGAAAGTGAAAAATGGCAATTTGTCGAGGCAACCATGCGTCGTGTTTTTGCGACCTATCGTTTTAGTGAAATTCGCACGCCACTTTTTGAGCATTACGAGGTAATCTCACGTTCCGTTGGGGATACGACAGATATCGTAACCAAGGAAATGTACGATTTTTACGATAAGGGTGACCGTCACGTGACCTTACGGCCTGAGGGAACAGCACCAGTTGTCCGCTCTTATGTTGAAAACAAAAAATTTGCGCCAGAAGTCCAAAAACCATTTAAAGTTTATTATACGGGTTCAATGTTTCGTTATGAACGCCCGCAGGCTGGTCGTCTGCGTGAATTTCACCAAATTGGTGTCGAAAATTTTGGCTCAAAAAATCCTGCAACGGATGTTGAGACAATCGCTATGGCTAAAGCCTTTTTTGACCAAGTTGGTGTCAAAAATATTAAGCTTGTCATCAACTCATTAGGCGATGCCGAGACACGTGAGCGCTACCGTGAGGCCTTGATTGCCTATCTGGAGCAGCATTTGGAAAAGCTCTCGGATGATTCAAAGCGCCGATTACACGAAAACCCCTTGCGTGTGTTAGATTCCAAGGATAAACAGGACATCACTATCGTCAAAGACGCGCCCTCAATCTTGGATTTCTTGTCTGATGCGAGTCAGCAACACTTGACTGACGTCAAAACCATGCTTGAGACCCTAAATATCGCCTACACCGTCGATCAAAATATGGTGCGTGGTCTGGATTACTACAACGACACGATTTTCGAGTTCATGACGGAAATCAAGGGCAAAGAGCTGACGATTTGTGGTGGTGGTCGCTATGATTCACTGGTCAGCTATTTTGGTGGGCCTGATACACCTGGCTTTGGCTTTGGTATCGGAGTGGATCGACTCTTGCTTGTCCTAGAGGAGCAAGGTGTGTCGCTACCAGTTGCACAGCCACTAGATGTTTACGTGGTTGTTTTAGGCGCAAGTGCCAATGTTGCAGCGCTCAAGTTAGTGCAATCGCTGCGTGAGCAAGGCTATACCGTAGAACGTGATGTCTTAAATCGCAAGATTAAGCAGCAATTCAAATCTGCAGAAGAGTTTGGCGCCAAGACCATCATCACTCTCGGGGAATCAGAAGTTGAGACTGGAGATATCGTCGTTAAAAATAATGCGACACGTGCAGAAGTCAAGACGACCTTGTCTGACATTCAAAGCCAGTTTGATGCTGTCTTTACAGAAGTGACGACTGATTAATGGCAGATAAACTCAAAATATTGATGGGCTTGTCAGCTTTATCAATGGCTGCTAGTTTGTATCAGATTATCACAAACTCTCATCAGTTTGACCATACTTTTTTAGTGATTTATTGCGCCTTGATTGTGATTTTTAATCGGGATAAGGCGATTACCCGAGGTAAAATTGCGCGGGTTATTGTGATCATCACGCTTATCCTTTTACTCGTGACATCATTTCTCACGAGGTAAGGCATGACAAAAAATACAGTCCATCTATCAATCAGAATTTTAGTAATTTTAATCATCATCATCAGTATCCTCAAACTGGTACAAGGCGATACTAACGGTCTTAACCTATGGCTCTTTGTTGTCCTCTATGGGGTGGCAATCAAGAAAATCAACGCTTTCCTTAAGGAAAGCCGTTTGACGACAAGTCTAGTCTTTCTAGCTGTTGGATTGCAGCTTGTGATGTGTGTGTTACACTCATTTTAAGTAGAAAATAGTAGTATATTAAGGAAGTAAAAATGAAACGAACATTATATGCGGGCGCCGTCCGCTCAGAACAGATTGGTCAAACAATCACCCTCAAGGGTTGGGTGGCACGCCGTCGTGATCTTGGTGGCTTGATATTTATTGACCTACGTGATCGTGAAGGTATCATGCAGTTGGTGGTTAATCCTGAATTAGCCTCAAAAGAAGTCTTGGCAACAGCAGAGAGCCTACGTAGTGAATTTGTCATTGAAGTGACAGGAATAGTCGTTGCTAGGGCGCAAGCCAATGATAAATTAGCAACCGGACAAGTCGAGCTTGAAGTTGCTGAGTTGACCGTTTTAAATGCTGCAAAGACAACACCATTTGAAATCAAGGATGACTTAGAAGCCAGTGATGATACACGGATGCGCTATCGTTATCTGGACTTGCGTCGTCCGGAAATGTTGTCAAACTTTAAATTGCGTCACAATGTGACTAAGGCAATCCGTCATTATCTGGATGATTTGGACTTTATTGATGTTGAAACACCGATTTTAACTAAGTCAACACCGGAGGGGGCGCGTGACTATTTAGTGCCGAGTCGAATTTCGGAAGGGCATTTTTATGCCTTACCGCAGTCACCGCAAATCACCAAGCAGTTATTAATGAACGCTGGCTTTGACCGTTATTATCAAATCGTCAAATGTTTCCGCGATGAGGACTTGCGAGGTGACCGTCAGCCTGAATTTACACAGGTCGATTTGGAAACCTCTTTCCTTGATGAACAGGAGATTCAAGGTTTGACAGAAGGTTTGATCGCAAAAGTTATGAAAGATACGAAAAATATCGACGTGACTTTACCTTTTCCTCGCATGACTTATGATGACGCCATGAATCAATATGGCTCTGATAAGCCAGACACGCGTTTTGAGATGTTGTTGACAGACGTCTCTACCATTGTCAAAAAGGTAGATTTCAAGGTCTTCTCAGAAGCGCCAGTCGTGAAAGCCATTGTTGCCAAAGATGCGGCGGATGCTTACTCACGTAAAGACATTGACAAAATGACAGATTACGCCAAACAATTTGGTGCCAAAGGTCTGGCTTGGGTTAAATTTGTGGCCAATGAATTCTCAGGTCCTATTGCTAAATTCTTGCCAGAAATTTCGGATGAATTGGCTGATACGCTGGCTCTGACGGATAACGATTTGGTCCTATTTGTGGCGGATGAATTGGACGTGGCAAATGCGACACTTGGTGCCCTCCGCAATCAAATCGCCAAAGAGCAAGACTTGATTAACCAGAATCAATTTAACTTCCTTTGGGTGATCGACTGGCCGATGTTTGAGTGGAGTGAAGAAGAAGGTCGCTACACAAGTGCTCACCATCCCTTTACCTTGCCAACAATAGAAAGTGCGCATGAACTTGAGGGGGATTTAGCCAAGGTTCGTGCGGTCGCTTATGATATTGTGCTCAATGGTTATGAATTGGGTGGCGGTAGCTTGCGGATAAACCATAAAGATTTGCAAGAGCGGATGCTCAAAGCGCTTGGGTTTACAGCAGAAGCTGCAAATGAGCAGTTTGGTTTCTTACTTGAAGCTATGGACTACGGTTTCCCACCACATGGCGGCCTAGCCCTTGGTCTTGACCGCTTCGTTATGCTTCTAGCTGGCAAAGATAATATTCGTGAAGTCATCGCCTTTCCAAAAAATAATAAGGCGACAGACCCGATGACGCAGGCGCCTAGCTTGGTTTCTAACCAGCAGTTGGCAGAACTCAATTTAAAAATTGGAAAATAATATCTTCTATGATGAACGTGATTAAAAATCTCTCTATCGAAAAACTGATGTATAAACTTTCAGCATCAGTCGTCTACGCGATTCTATCTGCGGTCGCCCTGAATTTCTTCTTTCAGCCTGGTCACGTTTATTCCAGTGGGATAACAGGTCTAGCGCAGATTTTCACAACTCTATCTTATAAATTACTGGGTCATAATATCCCCGTATCCATTACTCTCTATCTGCTTAATATTCCCTTGCTAGTTTTAGCTTGGCTAAAAATCGGCAAAAGATTTACCATTTACACGGTGCTTACAGTTACCCTGAGTTCAATCTTCATCCATATCATTCCCGAGTTTACCTTGACGCCAGACCCGATTATCAATGCTATTTTTGGTGGTGCGGTCATGGGTGCGGGGATTGGTTATGCGCTACGCAGTGGGATTTCCAGTGGTGGGACAGATATCATCAGTCTCTATATACGGAAAAAAACAGGTCGCCAGGTTGGGAACATCAGCCTCTTGTTCAATGGTGTCATTGTAATCCTTGCAGGTATTCTTTTCGGTTGGCAGTATATGTTCTATTCGCTTTTAACGATTTTTGTATCAAGCCGTGTGACGGACGCTATCTATACCAAGCAACGTAAGATGCAAGCAACCATCATTACCAAACATCCGGTAGAAATTACTCAGGCCTTACATCACAGATTACACCGAGGGGTCACAGTGGTTAACTCAGCTGAGGGTGGCTATACAAAGGTGACAATGACGATTTTGATTACGATTATCACACAAGCCGAATATCAAGAATTTAAATATATTATGAAAGAAGTTGACCCGGCAGCCTTTGTGTCGGTCGCTGAAAACGTCAAAGTCTTAGGACGTTTTGTGGAAGATCAAAATTAATACTAATTCGCCTAAAAAATGTTAAATTTTTCGATTAAATATCGTCAATCCATCGTTAATATTTTTCGACATAACACCGCTATGCCTTCAAAATATTGCCTTGTCTTGACGACATTTAATTCGAAAAGATACTTATCATTTTTAAGGCGAATTAGTATAAAAAATAAAAGATAAGGTTTCTATGCTCGGTTAACCAAATAAAGTAAACATTTTTGACTATTATGTTTTCTTTCTTTAGCTAACTGAGTATAACTTTGATAAGATTGTGACACATCATCACAGTCTTATTTTTTGAAAGTTAGGAAAAGCCTTTGAGCGGCCGAAGTTCGCGAATGACCCTGCTTGGCGGAAGCACAAGCGGATATCAAGTTTCAAGGTTTTATAAAGTGAAAACGCAGAAAGCTTTTGAGCGGCCGAAGTTCGCGAATGACCCTGCTTGGCGGGAGCGCAAGCGGATGTCAAGTTTCAAGGTTTCATAAAGTGAAAACGCAGAAAGCCTTTGAGCGGCCGAAGTTCGTGAATGACCCTGCTTGGCGGAAGCGCAAGCGGATGTCAAGTTTCAAGGTTTCATAAAATGAAAACGCAGAAAGAAAAATAGATGAATAAAGAAGTTAAATTTCACCCCGTAAATTTCTTGATGATTGCATTGGGGGCGGCGATTTACGCCTTTGGTTTTGTTAATTTTAACATGGTCAATCACCTAGCTGAGGGTGGTATCAGTGGGATCACCCTGATCTTTCATGCCCTGTTTAAACTCAATCCAGCTTACACACAGATTCTGTTCAATATCCCTTTGTTCATTTTGGGTGTCAAAATATTCGGTAAACGAGGTATGATTTACACCATTCATGGGACTGTCTGTCTATCTGTTTTTATCTGGCTCTTTCAGCGTATGAGCTTTTCAATTGATCTTGCGCATGATACCTTGATAGCTGCACTTCTCGCAGGTATTTTTGCTGGGATTGGTGGCGGTATCGTCTTTCGATTTGGTGGGACGACCGGTGGTGGGGATATCATTGGACGTTATTTTGAGCAGAAAAAAGGCTTAGCCCTCGGACAGACCCTCTTCGTTTTTGACATTGTTGTCCTAACCTTATCACTCTCTTATATCGACATCCAGCACATGATGTACACCGTCATTGCTAGTTTCGTCTTTAGTCAAGTTGTTGCCGTCGTGCAAAATGGTGGTTATACCGTACGAGGGATGCTGATTATTAGTAGCAAATACACAGAAATCAGCCAAAAAATCACGGATGAAATCGGTCGTGGGGCAACCTACCTCAAGGCAGAAGGGGTCTACTCAGGCCAAGGAACCAAAGTTATCTATGTCGTCTTGAGTCCTGTGCAAGTTCAAGCGGTCAAAGCCATTCTAGCAGAAATTGACCCAGATGCCTTTGTCTCCATCATCAATGTGCATGAAGTCATCGGCAGTGGGTTTACTTATACGGAAGATTTGAACTTGTGAGTTTCCGTTTTAAAAAAGATAACAAGTCAAGGTAACCAAAACAAAAGGACATCTGTCAATCGACAGATGTCCTTTTGTGCTATTTCACTTCAAAAATATAAATTACTTTTCAGTTTCGAATATTGTCAAGACAAAGCAGTATTTTTAAAGTGAAATAGTATTAATATCAAAACAGTTTCATATAATCATCAAAGATGCCAGAAATCTCTGCAGCAGAATTGGCTTGATTAATGGCAACCTTAACCTTGGCGGCACGAGGTGCCCCTTTGAGGTAATAAGCGGCGTGCTGGCGGAACTCACGTGAACCATTTTCGTCACCTTTGAGCTCAGTTAAGCGCGTCAAGTGAACCTTAGCCGTTTTGATTTTCTCAGCAACAGTCGGCTCAGGCATTGCTTCACCAGTAGCTAGATAATGTGCAGTCCTTTTTAGCATCCAAGGGTTACCAAGTGCAGCACGCCCAATCATTACGGCATCGACACCGGTTTCATCCAGCATGCGCTTGGCATCCTCAGGGGTTTTGACATCGCCATTTCCGATAAAAGGAATGGTCATCTTGCTTGCAACCTTGGCGAGCCAATCCCAGTCAGCCTTGCCTTCGTACATTTGAGCTTTAGTTCGGCCATGCATGGCAACGGCAGCAGCACCCGCTTTTTCAGCAGCTAGCGCGTTTTCGATGGCAAAAAGGTGATCATTATCCCAGCCTAGACGCATCTTAACCGTTAAAGGTAAGTCGATAGCAGATGAAACGGCGGATACCACATCATACACTTTATTAGGGTCTAGCAGGAGGCGAGAACCAGATTCATTTTTAGTAACTTTAGGGACAGGACATCCCATATTAATGTCGATAATGTCAGCCGTCGTATGTTCTTGGACAAATTTCGCAGCTTCCACCAAAGTCTCAGCATCACCACCAAAAATTTGAATCGACAAGGGATTTGGTACGCCATCAAAATCAAGCATTGATAGGGTTTTAGCATTGCGATGCTCAATTCCCTTGTCAGAAATCATTTCAGTGACGACAAGACCTGCCCCAAATTCTTTAGCGAGGCTGAGAAAAGCTTTGTTATTGATACCAGCCATCGGCGCAAGGACGATGCGGTTTTTGATGTCAATGTCCCCAATTTTCCAGGGTGTATCGTAGGTATTTGTCATGTTATATCAGTTCTTTCAAATCATTTTCTGAAAAATTGTAGACTGTTTCACAGAACTGACAGATAACTTCAGCTCCGTGATTTTCAGTAATCAATTTTTCAACTTCTATTTTGCCAAGGCCTTGGATACTGGCAGCAAACCGTTCTTTAGAGCAATCACAGTGGAAAGCCAAAGGCGATTCTTCCAAAATTTTGTATTGGTCTTGTCCGTAAATGGCGTCTAAAATAGCTTTAGAGTGGTCATGTGAACGCAAGAGTTTGGAAATGGCAGGCATTTTCTGGATGCGTGCTTCAAAATCTGAGATTTCAGCCTCAGGTGCATCTGGCATGACTTGAACTAAAAAGCCACCGGCAACATGGACGGACTCATCTTCATTGAGCAAAACATTCAAGCCAACAGCAGATGGTGTCTGATCAGATGTTGTCAGGTAGTAAGCCAAGTCCTCACCTATTTCACCAGAAATCAAAGGTGTTTGTCCAGTATAAGGCGTTTTCAAGCCCATGTCTTTAACAACTGAAAACCAGCCCTGACCGACTAAATCGCCGACTAAGACTTCACCAGTTGAGCCACGTTTATAGTCCACGTTAGGCTCTTTAATGTAGCCTTTGACATTACCACGTGTGTCTGCAACCGCAATGATACTGGTAATTGCACCATTACTTTGGACGCGTACCGTAATCGTATCATCACCTTTTTGATTGGCACCTAAAATCTGCGCCGCAATCAAAGTCCGCCCAAGCGCAACCGTTGAGCTAGACCAAGTTTTGTGTCGCTTTTGTGCCTCACTAACCGTTTGCGTCGCTTCAAGCGCATAAGCTCTGAAATGCCCATTATTTGAGATTGTCTTGATTATTTTATCCATGAGTTATATTTTAACATAAATGCGTCTGACTTGTATAGGAAGTGGTATCGCTTTTAGTTTTGGTAGAAGAAACGCAGTCAGTTGTTTTAATTGTTAATGATGTTGCTTAGCTTGAGCAGACGACAACGACAGCCGTTCCATAATCGAAACGTCCTAACACAGGAGAACGGAATGAAAAAAGTTTAGCGAGTCGTGCTATCGAAGTGACTTCGCCGTGAGCATCTTGTACCTGATTAAAAGAAAATATTTAAAAGTTAAAGGTTGATCTTTTTTGCCCCTTTCATAAGGTGCTTTGAGCCTATTCACGATTTGACAGGCGTTAACATTATTTGACTATTCTATTTATGAGTCATATTTTAATATAGTTGTGTCTTGCTTTTAGTAATGAGCACAGTTTAGTTTGAGCAGGTTTAGCATATCATTTTGCCGTATTTGGAAAAGAGGGTATACTATAAACATAAGATATAATATAGAAATGTGACATATTTTTTTAATTTAACAAATTGTTTTGTACATTTATGAAAATAGTGTATAATAAAGTTGGAATTTAATTCTAATCAAAAAATAATACAAAACCGTTTATTTATCATAAAAAGTCAATAGGATTAATTTTAAGAACACTTGACAGGAGAGGGGGACAGGCATATGATTAACAGAACAGAACAGAACAGAACAGAACAGAACAGAACAGAACAGAACAGAACAGAACAGAACAGAACAGGCGGCTAGTTGCGGTCATTTTAATGATACCTCATGAACTGAACTTTAAATTAAAGGTCGGACATTTTGTCTTGCCTTGATTTAAAGTTCAGTTCTTTTGCGTTTTAAATCGATTATCGAAACTTGAAAACCAAGGACTATCAGAAAGGAGAAGATAAGAAGTGAAAAAAATTATGAAACATATAGGCAACGCCTTGCTTTGGGTGTTGACACTTGTGTTTATGCTTGTATTGGTTGGCAACCTCTGGATGATGTTTCAGTCAACTGTCCAGCATTCGAAAGCACCTAGTATTCTAGGGTATAGTCCCTTGATTGTGAATACAGGTTCTATGGCAGGGGATAAAGCAGATGATTTTAACGCAGGGGATTTAGTCATTATTCACAAAACGAAAAAAACGCTAAACCTTAAAAAAGGGACCATCATTACCTTTGTCGACCCACATTCGGAATCTAAGGCTTTGGTGACACACCGGATCAATCGGGTCATTACACATGGTAAGGATCACGTTTACGAAACAAGAGGGGATGCCAACAACACCAGTGACAAAGGGGTGATTAATCCATCGCAAATCGTCGGTGTTTATCAGACACACCTGAAAGGTTTCGGCTCAAAACTGATGTTCTTACAATCACCAAAAGGGATGCTCTTGTTCATTGTTCTGCCACTTATCATTTTGTTTGGTAGCGATTATATTGTTCAGGCCTTTAAGTCAAAAGCATCTAAGGTGTCTAAAACAGAAGAAGAGCCGATAGTGAGTGTTTAAAACTAAGAAGATGAAGAACCGATAAGGTTAGAGAGGAAAATGTTATGAAATTAAATGGGAAAATAGTGAGTGCATTGGCACTGGTCACACTGGGCGCAGCAATCGGAGGCGCGGGCACACTTGCCAAGTACACCTCTCAAGTCGAGGTGGGTTCAAGCGAAGCCCGTTTGGCAAAATATCAGTTTAATCAAACAGGGACACTTGATTTGTTTGCAGCGAGTTATGACGGCACGGTTCAAGCTAAAAATGGGACAGACCTACTCATCGCCCCAGGCACAACAGCCAAAGCAAATATTGCTTTTGAGTCAGATTCAGAAGTCAAAACAGAAACAGTCGTCAACTTAACAAAAGTAGAAGCAGAAGGTGTCTTGCTGGATCATATCAAAGTAAATGTGTCAATTGCTGGTGCTGCACCAGCTGCTGCGACACTTAGAACAATCAAAGATGCGCTTGCTGATGATAAAGAAGTGACACTCGGCGCTCCGGTCACAACCAATGCTGCAACAGCAGATACCATCGTGACACCTGTTACTTGGACCTACGACTTTGAGGGGGCTGGCAGCTATGACGCAGATGATACTACCGCGGCAAGTGGTGGGACAATGCCAACTGTCAAACTCACATTTACAGGCATTAACACACAAATTGACTAATCTAGTCTAAGCATGAAAAAAACTGAGTTTTGGCTCCTAGCTGATAGCAACTTTGTTGCTTCTATCCGTAGATTGAAAGCTGTGATTTCAACTAGGAAAATAGCTGATTTGTCCGCACGAACTACGTTCGCTTACGGCAAATCCCTAATTTGCATCTGCGATTACTCGATGCAGAAAACGTGCTCCTGCGATTACTCGTCGCAGCAAAGCGTTCTACGGAGCTGGACAGTCGTCTCAACATCTTAATATAAGGAGAACTACTATGAAACTTACAAAAAAACGCCTTGCAATCGTAACTGCAGCTGCAGCATTGGTAACCGCCGGTATCTTTGGTGGCACTTATGCGAAGTACCATACTGAAACACTTCCAACGACTGATAACGCACGTCTCGCAAAATTCTATCTTAACTCAGAAAATACGCTTGACTTATTTAAAACAGAGTATACGAATACTACTGGTATTGGGACAGATGTCAAAAATGATGGTAGTGATACCAAAAATCTCATTGCACCCAATGTCACAACAACTCAAAATTTGACATTCAAAGTTGCGACAGAAGTTAAATCAGAATTGACTTTCCAAGGTCTGACAATTGAAACGAATTTACCAACTGATCTTCAGCCATATATTTCTGTTTCAATTAATGGCACTCGGTATACTCTGGCTGATTTGAAGGCTAGTGTTACCCCTGTAACGTATACTGTTGCAACTGTGCCAGCAGGACAGACAGCTACTGACTATCAAGTTCCCCTAGGCTTTACTTGGGAATTGGATAACAGTGATACTGTAGACGCAAAAGAAACAGCAGCAGCAATCGCACAAGCGGGAAATCCGAGCGCTGGCTACTACCTAGAGGTAACAGGTCAGGCAACCTTAACACAAATCGACTAATCTATCATAAGAAATGGAGCGTAGGCATATGAAAATCACAAGAAAACGTGTCTTGAACACAACAGCAATCGCAGCAATTTTAACTGCAGGTGTCTTTGGCGGGACTTATGCCAAATACTTGTTACAAGTTGATACCCAAGCAGACACAGCTCGTGTCGCAAAATTCTATGTCGGTTCTTCTGAAGTGAATTTGTTTGCTAATACTTATGACAATGAAGAAGGCACATTAGGAGCGGATATTGCGACAACAGATAAAGACACCAATCTTATTGCACCAAATTTTACAGCGACAGCCGAATTGACGTATGACGTTACTTCTGAGGTCAAAGCAGAGTTGAAATTTGACGATCGAACAAAGGTTGAGACGAATTTGCCAGCAGATATTCAAAAAGATCTCAAGGTAGTTGTCGGCGATACATCGACAGGTATTCTCTATACAGGGACAGTTTATGACCTCAATCAAGCTAATGGTGCTGGTCTGCCATCATTTACAAAAATCAAAGATATCCCTGCACACACAGTCGGTGCAACAATTAAAGTACCAGTGACTATCTCATGGGACTTAGAAAATGGTCATGATAAGGTGGAAACTGATGCGGCAATGGCACAATATGTCGGAACAGATTACACTTTGACAATTTCTGCAGGTGCAGTCTTGACACAACTTGACTAAACATGGCAAAAAGCAAGTTAAAAAACATGATACTGAAAGCGGTGCGACGTAGTCGCAAACTTTCGTAGAAAATTAGCTTGAAGTTCAAAAAAGGAGCAAGCAAATGAAAAAAATAATACTTATGGCTATCCTTGCTTTGTCGCTGCTGTCAGTTGGTGATGTTGTTCAAGCAGCGACACCAGATGCAAGTTCTGGTGCAACGGTTGCGGTATCTGATACGAATGGTGTAATTTGGACTTCTGAAAATAAAGTGCCAATTTTCTCAGATTCAGTCTTTTATCCTGGTTATGATGATGAGTATTGGTTTACCGTCAAAAATACTAATTCTCATGCAATTGAGTATCGTATGGTGTTTGATTTAAAAGATCAATCAGGCGTGCCATTAGATATTAAGGTTAGCCGTGATAATCGAACGATTTTTGAACATCAAACAGCGAACCATGCGACTGAGGAAACAGTAGAGAGCGAAAATTTGAAACTGCCAGCTGGTGCGTCATTCAGCTATCGTTTTAAAATCACATGGCATGATAATGCCTTGACAGATGCAGAAGATACAGCGCATGGTTTAGCAGCTATGACCGAAAATAAGACCACTTCTGTCAATTTCTATTTTGAAAAGCCGAATAATGGTGGTAACATCCCCGGCGACACAGATGAAACGACTGACGGGTCAACAACACCTATCGGTCTACCGACCACAGGTAATACACAACCTATCGGTCAGAAACTCGCAGACACTTTTGGAAAATTAGGAGAAGAAAATGCTACTTTGGTAAGTTCTTTAGGTGTTGCTGCGATTGTGATAATTGGCATCTTAGTGCTGAAAAGGAGGAGAGCAGATGAAAAAAACTAGACGACTAATCCTTTTAGTCATTGGTGTTGCTGCCTTATCTGCTGGCTCAATAGGTTACAGTAACGCTAAATACAGAAAAGAAATTAATAATGAAACCACAGCACGTCTAGCGCAATGGCGCGTCAATCCAGAAGCACTATCAGGGAGCCTAGATTTGTTCTCGGGCAGCTACACTGCAGCAGGTGAAAATGATACGGATGGCGTTGATAATATGACCGCCTCAAGTGATCCTAAAGGAGCACCGATTGCCTTTGACGGCAATAACTTACTCGCACCGGGTGCTAAAGGTAGCACAATCTTAGATTTTTCAGGTATCGAACTGGGTGACACAGAGGTAGCTTATCAGATTAAATTCGTGGATATTGTGCCAGGTGCCGACTTGATTTCACAGTATGTGACGATTGGTGAATATGGTGCAGGAGATGGCAAGGGGGTTACGCCTATATCTGATCCAGTGTTGGACTCGCTAAAAAGCAGAATAGTTTACACAGCAAGTGTTGATGGCGGCACAACAATTAATGGTGACTTATCAACGCTTGAGACTGGGCTAAAAACCTTAACCGTTCCGGCAAATGGGAAAGTTACAATTTCATGGGAATGGCCCCATGACAGGTACAATAATGGTGGCTATGATGTGCAAGACACAGCAGTCGCTGACTTAGCAGAGAGTCGTACGGACTTGCGACTTGTCGTGAGACTTGCCTATCAAGCAGTTCAAGTCAATTAAATGCCGCAAAGGGGAACAATGGTTAAAAAAATCATGAGTGTAATTATCGCTACCCTGCTAGGTTTCATCTTGATAGGCAATGTTTATGGCCTCGTGCAGCGTAAGACAGGTCAGACTGTTTTCACTATGTTTCTGGGCTTTGGCAAAGCCATTGTCGTGAGTGGGAGTATGGATCCGGCAATTAAAGTAAATGACATCGTCCTCGTGCATAAGGTGCCACAAGCAAGGTATCAAAAAGGCGACATCGTTACCTATCGTTCGGACGATTATCCTGTCACACACCGCATCCAGTCAGTAACAGGCGATATAGTTATCACCAAAGGCGACGCCAATGATGCGGCAGACCAACCGATAAAAACCAGTGATATTTATGGGAAAGTGATCCTCGTCATTCCTAAGCTTGGCTATCTGCTCCGTTGGTTGCAAGAGCCACTAGGACTAATGGTTTTGGCAACAGGTTTAATCGCTATCTGGGAAAGCGACAAATGGCTGACCTTGCCAAGAGGAAAAAAAGATAAAAAGTAGGTGAAAATATGACACATCATAAAAAAGTTTACCGAGTGCTAGTCTACCTAGCGATCTTGGGAGCTGTGGGGACAGGCGCGACTTATGCCAAATATGTCAGTCAAGTCGGCTCAGCAAGAGAATCAGCAAAAGTTGCAGGTTTTAATGTGACGGCAAGGCTGGAAACATCTGGCACTAAGAATATGACTGAAAATACAGCGACAGATACAGGTCTTAATACAGGCAAATTCCAATTTGAAATCAAAGGCAGCGCAACAAGTCAGCAAATGACCGTGACTTTCACGAATAACAGCAAGGTATGGGTCAAACCGATTGCCAGTGGTGGTGCAGCGAGCCAAACGGATTTGTCAACAGTTTTAGCAGGGCAAGTCATTAAACAGGGCGAAACGAAAAGTTATGATTTCACTATCAAATCAACCTATGGTTTAGCAGATAAAAATCTCATTTTTACAGCCCAACAAGTCATGACAGAATAGAGAGGAGAGGCTTATGAAAACAAAAACAAAAATTGGTTTAACACTAGGTTTGTTGTCACTCCTCGCGCTCGGCGGCTTGACACAGTCTAAATATGTCCGCAATGCGACGATTGAGATGGATGTGACCAGTGAAACGGATCCGGGTGTCTTTTTGGTCAACAACACATTGGAAGGAAATGCTGGTTTACCATGGACGACCTATACCATTCCTAAAACAGGTTACTATGCCCTCCAACTTCGTGGTGGAGATGGTGGGACGAATCTGGATGCTAAAGGTGGTAAAGGCGGGGTTGTTGAGGCAGTTTACTACTTAGTTAAAGATCAGCAAATTCAATATACGCTTGGCGGTCGTGGTGGCTGGTATGAAATGGGTTCTCAAAATGGCACGAATGGCAAATCATCTTACGCGAATGGCGGAACTGGTGGCGGTGGCTCTACTCCACAGAGAGAAGGATCTGGTGGTGGTGGCGCTTCAGCTGTCCGTTTAAATGGTGATGCTTTACTGGTTGCTGGCGGCGGTGGCGGCGGTGGCGGTGCTCCGTCTAATAAACCTTCTATGGCGGGGGTAGGGGGCTCTAATGTCGATGTCGATGGCTATGGTGCCTCTAACCATCCAAATCTGGCAGGTACGATTTCGGCTATAAACATTGATAGACGTCGAACAGACTCAGGTGCTAACCTCAATGGTCAGGGGTATAGTATTATTAATCCTAATGGTGGCGGTGGATCCGGTGGCGGCTACGGAACTTCCTTTGTTGGCGGTCAATTTGGTACAAATGGCGGTACTGGGAAAGGATACGCGGGTGCTGGTACTGGGGGACATTCCTATGTTAATCCTACGGTTAATTCAGTTGGCTTTATCGCACTAACGAGAGTGTTAAAAGCGACATATGCAACAAAACTACCAACAAGTGGTGGAGATTTCATTCCTTTTCCTACGAGTACAAACACTGGCGGCAGTACCTCAACAGCGGGTCAATTCAGAATCGCCTATCTCTGGAGCGATACAACAGCTGACCATACAGCCATTGATAATATTTACAAATAACACAGGAAAACCAAATGAAAAAATCATGTCAGACACTCATCTGACACGATTTTTTTTTATAAATATTTTTCAGCTATTTTTTTGTCACCCGCATAAGGTGCTTTGACACCATTCACGATTTGATAAGCGTCAACACCTTTGCCCGCAATAATGACAGCGTCGTCGGCATTAGCCGTCGTCGACATCGCCGTCTGAATCGCCGTCTCACGGTCAATGACAATCCGAACATCGCGAGAGATAAAACTTGCAATCTCACGCGCAATCTCAGCAGGATCCTCAAAATTCGGGTCATCTGCAGTTAAAATCACATCAATATCAGGCAGCTGCTCCAAAAGCTCTCCAACCCCTTGGCGTCGACTCTCACCCTTGTTCCCCGTCGTTCCCATCACAAGCGTCACGTGCCCCGTCTGGTGCGGCACAACCACATCAACCAGCTTCGCCAAACTGTCGGCATTGTGCGCATAGTCGATAAATACCTTGGCACCATTGGCTTGTGTCAGCACTTCCATGCGGCCAGGGACAGTCGTTTTCGCAACCCCCACTTTCGCATCAGTCAAGCTCGCCCCCAGGTGAATGGCAGCCAGACTTGCAGCGACAGCATTTTCTTGATTAAAACGGCCAATTAACTGAATCTCAAAATTTGTATCAAGTGCAGAAAAAGAGAAAGCCTCAGAGTTTGAAATCGGGTGCTCAGAACCCTCACCATAAAAGGTCGTCTCGCCTGTTAACTCAGATTTAACAAAGTCAAAATGCGTCATCTCTGCATTGACGACTGCATAGCGTGCATTAGCTAGCAACTGACGCTTGCAGTAGAAGTAGTCCTCAAAAGTCGGATGCTCGATAGGCCCGATATGATCAGGTGAAATATTAAGGAAAACCCCGACATCAAAAGTAAGCCCATAAACACGTGATGTCTTATAAGCTTGTGACGAGACTTCCATGACCAAATGCGTCATACCATTGCTGACAGCCTCACGCATCATGCGAAAAAGGTCAAGACTTTCAGGTGTCGTCAGTTGTGACTTGAAAAAAGTCTTGCCATCAAGTGTTGTCTCCATGGTTGAAAATAGAGCAGTTTTACCACTATTATGTGTATCTAGGATATTTTTAGCAAAGTAGGCAGCAGTTGTTTTCCCTTTAGTACCAGTAAAGGCAAGCGTTTTGAGCGCATCTTGTGGTCTGTCATAGAAAGCCATCGCAATCAAACTCATGGCGTGCTTGACATCGTTGACAATGATGGCGGGTATGCTGACCTCGTAATCTATTTCAGACACATAAAAAGGAATCGCCAAATCAGCTAGAAACTCCCGCTTGAAATTCAGCCCCTTGGCAAAAAAGAGGGTACTGTCCGACACCTCACGACTATCATATGAGAGCTGGCTAAAAGTCAGATCTTGTATGGGCGCACTAAAATAGGCACCATCAATGATGATGTCACGAAAATTTTGGTCTTGTTTTAGAATAGCAATCACTGTCTTTAAAGTTATCATGACTCTATTATAACGGTTTTTCTGGTAAAATTGTTGTATAATCAAATTTTGGCTCCTATTATTGCCTATGGCATTGGAGTTACCGCTTAGCCGTTGATTAATTGACTGAAAATAGTTAGAAAGTTGCGTATCACTTTTTAGTTAAACGAGTATAGCTAAGTCGTCTCAACATCTTAATGCAAGGAGTAAAAACATGCCAGAACTACCAGAAGTCGAAACTGTTAGACGAGGACTAGACGGACTTGTCAGTGGTCAAAAAATCACAGCACTTCGAATTGACTATAATCGCATGATTAAGTCTGATTTGACGACTTTCAAAAACAATCTCATCAATCAAACCATCCACGAAGTCAATCGCCGCGGTAAGTATTTGCTATTTGAGTTAGGCGAACAGACCCTGATTAGTCACTTGCGGATGGAGGGGAAATGGCTGAGTTATCTCAGTACAGATATTCCGGACAATAAGCATTTTCATGGCTTTTTCGACCTCTCAAACGGTCAAACCCTCGTCTATCAAGACGTTCGCAAATTTGGCACGATGGAACTTGTTAGAACAGACAAACTTGCAGATTTTTTTGCCGATAAAAGAATTGGACCAGAACCGACAGAAACGGATTTTAATTTAAGAACGTTTCAACATCAACTCTCAGGCAGCCAGAAGAAGATAAAACCCTATTTATTGGACCAGTCTTTGGTGGCGGGTCTGGGCAATATCTATGTGGATGAGGTGCTGTGGCTGGCTAAAATTCATCCGTCAGAAATCGCTCGACATCTATCTGCTAAAAAAGTGGCAGAGCTCAGGGGTGCAGTCATTCATATCTTAGAAAAAGCCGTCAAATATGGTGGTTCGACCATTCGTAGCTATAAAAATGCACTTGGTCTTGATGGCACGATGCAAGATTATCTGCAAGTTTATGGCAAAACGGGTCAGCCATGTGCGAGATGTGGTACGCCAATTGAGAAGTATAAACTGGCTGGACGTGGGACGCACTTCTGTCCCAAATGCCAGAAATTAAAAAAAGTTTGAGCAAGATGGCGGTGCTTTACGTATATTAAAGTGAGTGAAAAAATGGTATAATAAGATATTGTGAGCGTTCTTGATAACCTTAAATAGGGGAGCTGCTGGACAACTCAAAACTGAGTTAAACGAGTATATTTAGAACTTAGGCTCAGTATCCAAAAGGAGATAAAATTGGCAAAAAAAGCAAAGAAAAATTTAGATGATATTACTAAAAAATTTGGTGATGAGCGTGAGAAAGCGTTAAATGATGCCTTGAAAGTCATTGAAAAAGACTTTGGTAAAGGCGCTTTGATGCGTCTTGGTGATAAGGCTGAGCAAAAAGTTCAGGTGATGAGTTCAGGCTCATTGGCACTTGATATTGCATTAGGTGTTGGTGGCTATCCTAAAGGCCGGATTATTGAAATCTATGGGCCAGAGTCATCAGGTAAAACGACAGTTGCTCTTCATGCAGTAGCGCAAGCTCAAAAAGAAGGCGGCATTGCAGCCTTTATTGATGCGGAACACGCGCTTGACCCTGCTTATGCAGCAGCGCTTGGTGTCAACATTGATGAACTCTTACTTTCTCAACCAGACTCTGGTGAGCAAGGTCTTGAAATTGCTGGTAAATTGATTGATTCAGGTGCCATTGACTTAGTTGTTATTGACTCAGTCGCAGCCCTTGTTCCCCGTGCTGAAATCGATGGTGAAATCGGTGATTCTCACGTTGGTTTGCAAGCACGGATGATGTCACAAGCCATGCGTAAATTATCAGCGTCAATCAATAAAACCAAAACAATCGCCATTTTTATCAACCAATTGCGTGAAAAAGTTGGTGTCATGTTTGGTAGCCCAGAGACAACGCCTGGTGGTCGCGCGCTGAAATTTTATGCATCTGTTCGTTTAGATGTCCGTGGTAACACGCAAATCAAGGGAACTGGTGATGACAAAGATACGGCAATGGGTAAAGAAACCAAAATTAAAGTCGTTAAAAACAAGGTAGCACCACCATTTAAAGTCGCGGAAGTTGAAATCATGTTTGGTGAGGGGATTTCTCAAACTGGTGAATTGGTTAAAATTGCTACTGATTTGGATATCATCAAAAAATCTGGTGCTTGGTTCTCTTACAATGATGAAAAAATCGGTCAAGGGTCTGAAAAAGCTAAACTTTATTTGAAAGAACACCCAGAAGTATTCGCTGAAATCGATCACAAAGTCCGTGAAGCATTTGGTTTGATTGAAGAGAAGACAGTTGAAGCGCAAGCTGAAGACAAATCAGCGCCAAAAACAAGCAAGGCTAAAAAAGAAGCAAAAGTAGCAGAATCTGAGTTAGTATCTCTTGAATTAGATACAATTGAAATCGAAGAATAAAGTCTTTTTGTGATAAAAAACTAATGGTAAATTAAGCGTCTTGACTAAATACTTTCATAATTTATTTAAAAATTGAAGTTTTTATGGAATAGGTCTTTTGACTGATGACAAAATATGTTATAATTGATATCATATAAATAACAAGAAATGCGTTAGAAGTACCAACACGGAGGTCACTATGATAACAATTTACACAGCTCCATCCTGCACGAGTTGTAAGAAAGCAAAACTATGGTTAGGTCAGCATGATATTTCCTATGATGAGAGAAACATCATGTCAAGTCCTTTGTCAACTGACGAAGTCAAACATATTTTAGAAAAATGTGACGATGGCATTGAATCTCTGATTTCAAATCGTAATCGATTTGTGAAATCACTAAATGTTGATTTTGAGGAGCTCTCTTTATCAGAGGCTGTCACAATTATTTCTGAAAATCCACAAATTCTACGTCGTCCGATTATCATGGATGATAAACGCCTACACATTGGTTATAATGAAGAAGAAATTCGCGCATTTTTACCTCGCAGTGTACGTGTCTTAGAAAATGATGGCCTACGTTTGCGTGATGCCATTTAAACAATCAAAGTACGGTATTCGTAATTAAACTGTTCGCCAGTGGTGGGCAGTTTTTTTGTGGTTTTAAATTTAATTCCTCGTTATGATGTTAAAATTATGTCAAAAATAGGGAAAATAAAAAGACAAGCATGTCGCTTGTCTCATTATCCCTTACTGTTAGAGCTGACGATTAATCTTTTTTGCTTTTGTTGATGGTGTGTCTTATATGTTTGAAACAAATGATTGTTTAAAGATATGCGTCACGTTTGGTACGAAGATGAGTACATGATAAGCTAAGAGATATCATAAAATTTGATGGAGAGATTAGTCGCGGTCAATTTTTTCCTTGATTTTTTCAACGCCATCTTCAATGGCTTCTTTTACATCAGAAGCCGTTTCTTTTACTTTACCGATAGCTTGATTCATCAAGCCCTCGGCTTTTTTCTTGTCATCACCAGTTACAGTACCAGCGATTTCTTCTGCTTTACCTTTTAATTTATCAACAGTTCCTTTATCAGTCATCGTGTTCTCCTTTTAAGATGTTGAGGCGACTGCATTGAGACGTAGAATTCTTTTTCCGCAATGACTAATAGCAGAAGTGAATGAGGTGTTTGCCGTAAGCGAACAAATCATCTATTTTCTTGGTCCCAAGGTGCCAAAACTCAATTTAATTAGATGTTGACCTGAAGCTCAGCTTAATGATGGTTACATCAAGGCTAACGTTTAGTTTTTTTGAAAATATTTTTTATCTATTGGATAAACGGCTATAGTTAAGTCAATAATGGTCGTTCTTAATGGAAAAAAATAAACCACAGGTGACTAAATTTATGCTCTGGAAACAAAAAACAATAACAGTAAGTTTAATAAATTTCTTTAGAGTTAAAGTTACTTTTAGCTCATTTATACCCATCCTCAAGTTTAGTATACCACATTTTGAAAAAGAAAGATAAATAAGGATTAAAAACTGGTAGACTGTCTTTTGTATTAAAAGAATACTTGCTGTTTATAGAGATGATTTAGTTCATGTAAAAATTGATAAGGAGTAAATTGATAAAAAATTGTCTGAATAAATAAAACAGACTAGCCAAATCAAGTGCTGTCTATTCTGGAGTTAAGAAATTAAATATTTGACAGACAACTATCAATTTTGTATAATTGATATGAAAATAAGCGGATATGAGGATGTGTTGTGTATGGAAATAGAAAAACTATTTAAAGCGCTTTCTGATCCAACGAGAGTGAGAGTATTGTTATTATTATCTCAAAAAAAATTATGTGTCTGTCAACTACAAAAAATTTTAAAACTCCCCCAAAGTAAATTGTCAAAACATTTGGGTAAACTACGGGATTTGAATTTAGTTGTAGGATATCAAGATGGAAAATTTATAAAATATGAACTTTCTAAAAATTATTTTCTTGAAAATATTCTAGTGTTAGTTAAAGAATCTAAGAATTTAGACGAACAATTTCAAGTTGATTTGAGCCGAATTGATAAATTTGATTATTTGATTGGAGATGTTCAATAATGTGGACTTTTATTAATGATCAATTATTTAAAATGGTTTGGTTAAATGACTTAGCTGGGTGGTTTGTCGAGACTATCTTTAAATTACCAACGGATGAGAAAATTGGTGGAAGTTTACAATTTTTTATTTTTGATACCGTTAAAATATTTATACTTCTTTCTGTACTTATATTCTGTATGGGTATCATACAATCTTATTTCCCACCCGAACGCACGAAGGTGTTGTTAAGAGGAATGCGAGGATGGAAAGGGAATCTATTAGGTGCACTAATTGGTACAGTTACACCATTTTGTAGTTGTTCAAGTATCCCAATCTTTATTGGTTTTACTACGGCTGGTTTGCCTTTGGGGGTTACGTTTTCTTTCTTGATTTCATCCCCAATGGTAGATATTGCATCAATCATTATGCTGATGTCATTTTTCGGTTTAAAGATAGCTGTTATTTATGTTATAGTAGGATTATTATTAGCTATTATTGGTGGGACTGTAATTGATAAGCTAGGTATGGAAAATCAAGTCCAAGAATACATTCGAAACATGGAAGAGGGTTCTTCTTTCAAAGAAGATCTGACCTTTAAGAAACGTGTATCCCTTGGTGTAGAGCAAGTAAGGGAAGTTGCTGGAAAAGTTTGGCCTTATATTCTTATAGGTGTTGGTATCGGAGCGGGAATCCACAATTGGGTACCACAAAGTTTTGTTGAAAATATCCTAGGCCAAAATAATCTTCTATCCGTTACATTAGCCGTTTTAATTGGTATACCTATCTACGCAGATATATTTGGTGTCTTACCAATTGCTGAAGCCTTGTTTTCAAAAGGTGTCCCTATTGGGACTCTAGTCGCCTTTATGATGTCTGTCACAACGTTATCTTTACCATCTTTAATTATGTTAAGTAAGGTAGTTAAACCTAAATTATTAGGGATATTCGTTATTATTTGCCTTATCGGTATTTTAATTATTGGATTTTCTTTTAATTGGTTTTTTGTATAATTTTATGCGTTTTACAACAAGCATTGGAAGGGAGGTGTTTATTTATAAGTGTGTTTAGTGAGACGTTTCTTTTTCTGGGAATCCGTTTTTAGAGGTTTCAATTGAACGGCTGCCCTATATTTATTTGAGTTTTTGAACTCATTTTCTAGTACAGCTGATTCTAGAAAAAGACCATTGACAAAACACATTGGTAATTAGTATTATCTATAGTAACACTTCTTGTTAACAAGTATTTTCTTGTATACATGTTGCTGAAAAAGAAAGGAAGAGAAAATGATTATTAAAGTCTTAGGACCAGGTTGTAAAAATTGCAAAAATTTGGAAAAAAATACTTTAGATGCCTTGAAATCTAGCTCCGTAGAAGCGAAAGTTGTAAAAGTTACAGATATTGCAGAAATTCAAAAATATGGCGTGATGCGTACACCCGCCTTAGTTATTGATGAAGAGGTTGTCGTATCTGGTAGAGTACCAAAAGAAGACGAAATTGCACAATGGATTAATGGCTAACAAAAATGCCTCTTCATATTGATTGAAGAGGTATTTTTGTTAGCCATTTTAAAAGATGAATAGATCATAAATAGAACACATTCTTTTATTTAGAATGTTTAAAAATTTCCTGATAATTCTTGTTGCCCCCAGATAAATTATAAACTTCTTTAAAGCCTTTACTTCTCAATACATTTTGAGAAGCGTTTCCTGTCACTCCTTTATTACAATAAACAATTGTTTTCTTACTCTTATCAAGTGTTGAAGCCTTTTCTCGTAATTCTGCTAATGGTATGTTAATAGCGTTAAGGACATGATTTTTTTCATAACTTTTTGGATCTCGAGTATCAATAATTGTAATATTTTCATTGTTTTTTTGAAGTTCCATTAAGTCATGAGGAGTAATAAGTGGAGCTGTTGTTAGAGCATTGGTTAATGCCATACCTGTATATGCTACTGGATCTTTTGTAGTAGAAAATGGTGGTGCATAGGCTAAGTCCATGTGGAATAAATCTTCTGCAGTAACTCCTAAAGTTATTGTTGAAGCAAAAACATCTATTCTTTTATCCACGCCTTGAGGCCCAATGATTTGCACACCCAAAATACGATGAGTGAGCTTGTCAGCCACTGCCTTAATAACCATTTCCTTTCCGTGCATATAGTCTGGTTTATCTGGCTTAATATTAGATAGTACTGCAACTTCATAACCTTCAGCTAGAGCTTCTTTTTCTGTCAACCCAGTTTGAGCAATTGTTAAATCGAAGAAACGTAAGATACCAGTTCCTAAAACACCTTGAAATCGAAGTTGTCCACCTGTCATAGCATCTCCTGCAATTCTCCCCATCTTGTTTGCGGTAGAAGCTAAAGGACGATAAATAGGCTTACCTGTAATAACGTGGAAGCTTTCTGCTACATCACCTACTGCATATACATCGGGTATGTTCGTTTGAAGTGTATTATCTGTCGCAATGGCCCCTGCTTTTCCAAGTTTTACACCAATGGATTGAGCTAGGGCTACATTAGGTCGAACACCAGTTGCTAAGATATACATATCTGCAGATAGTTTTGTTCCTTTGTTAGTGATTACTTCGTCAAGTTGGGTATCACCAACTAAGCTTTGTATCGTTTCTTCAGGTCGGAAATCAATCCCTTGTTTTACCATTTCGTCCTCAATACGGATAGACATATCCCAGTCTAAATGTGACATAGGGTGTTTTCCACGTTGAAGAATTATGACCTTAATTCCACGTTCTTTGAGTTGTTCAGCGACTTCAAGACCGATAAATCCTGCTCCTACAACTACAGCAGTCGTAGGTTTTTTATTTTCTATAAAGGACTTGATTTTTTTCCCACTATTAATATTTTTCACTTGAAATACGTTGCTGAAGTTACTTTCTTCAAAAGCATCAGGTACCTTGGGTGTTGAACCTGTGGCAAACACTAATAAATCATAGTTATCTGTAAATAGGTCGCCGGTAATAAGATGCTTTCCTGAAATTTCTTTCTTCTCATGGTTTATGGCAATTACTTCATGTGAAGTAAAAATGTCAACGTTATAACGCTTTTTAAACCACTTTGCATCACGTGGTGTCAACTCTTCAAAATCTGGTATTTCTCCGCCAATTGCATAAGGAATCCCACACACAGCATACGAAATATCAGTATCTTTGTCATAAATAACAATTTCATTTTCTTCAGAGTTTCTTCTGGCTTTTGCAGCTACACTTGTGCCAGCCGCTACTGAACCAATAATCAAAATTTTCATTAAGTAAACCTACCCTTATCTAATATCACGTGACTCTTCCTCTTTTGACAATCAATTTGTTGTATGATGCAATACTTTTACCAAGAATACATTATGGAGTTCTATTGCCAAGTTTATCTATGAGTCTATTTTAATATAAAATCGAGTAAGAAACTAGCTAGATGATTAAGGATTCTAGTGTAAAGTTTAAAAAACAAACTGTTAATTCGAACAGTCTACCATTAAAAAAGCTGATATTGTGTTTTGGTATTTTACTTTGACAATTAATTCAAATGTTGTTGGCTTTGATAAATTTCTTGTATACAAAGCAGAAATGAGATGGAAATAAATGATATACTATATGTAGCCAATACTTGCTTCTTTGTAAAGGGAAGTATATATGAATATTAATAAAACCAAAATATGGTAACATACTACTAGTACAAATAATGACACGATTTTTACAGGGTTGCGGGTTGGGGCAGTTCCGGCACTAATGTGGTCAAATGTTGATTTTGAAAATAAAGTCTTGAATGTAAGATATACTTTAGATGACAGCACGGTATTAAGTTCGGACTTTGAGTTATCATCTTCTAAAACAATATGCTTATACTCATATAGGAAACTTCTTGTGAGTAAACGAGTGTTTAAATCTTGAAATGGTTTGAAAAGAGAACGATAATATAAAATTAATTGATAAACATTTTTGTTTAGTTACTTATCAAGTCAAGGAAGAGCATTTGATCCGACAACTGTTAGGACATTTTCATGTTTCTAGGTTAGCTGAAAAAGGAGTGCCATTAAAGCGATTATGTAAATTATGCGACATAAGGACACTAAAACGACTCTAAATATTTTTACAGAAGAAACAAGATGAGAAGTGGCTGACATAATAGATAGAATTGATTTTTAGTTAATAGAGATTATTTTTTATAGAGTCTCCAAAAAATTAGGAATTTTAGGGAAACATAAGGAAGAATATGACATAAGGTGGTGTCTAACAACCCTTGATACAGAAGGTTTAGGAAACATTGAGAAGAAAGAAAGGGAAATAAAGTGATTTTTGATACACATACTCACTTAAACGTTGATAATTTTGCAGGTCGTGAAGCTGAGGAAATTGAAAAAGCGCGTGAATTTGGTGTCACCAAACTTAATATTGTTGGGTTTGACACCCAAACAATTGCGCAAAGTCTGGTATTATCAGCAAGCTATGATAACCTGTATTCGACTATTGGATGGCACCCGACAGAAGCAGGGTCTTATACATCTGAAATTGAGGCTATGATTGTCCAAAATTTGGCGAACCCAAAAGTGATTGCCCTTGGTGAGATTGGTTTAGACTACCACTGGATGGAAGACCCCAAAGACGTGCAAGAAGCAGTTTTCCGTCGTCAAATCCAGTTATCTAAAACGCATGATTTACCTTTTGTTGTTCACACTCGTGATGCCATGACAGACACTTATGATATCATCAAGTCTGAAGGGGTAGGTCCACGTGGTGGCATTATGCACTCTTTTTCAGGTACTTATGAAGAAGCCATGCAATTTTTAGACTTGGGGATGATGATTTCTTTCTCAGGTGTTGTGACTTTTAAAAAGGCGATCGACCTGCAAGAGGCTGCGACGAAATTACCGCTTGACAAGATTTTGGTTGAAACAGATGCGCCTTATCTGGCACCGATGCCTTTTCGTGGTCGGGAGAATACGCCAGCTTATACGAAATTTGTTGTCGAAAAGATTGCAGAACTGCGGGGCCTTACGCCAGAAACAGTTGCTCAGGCGACTTATGACAATGCCCTGCGAATTTTTAGGATAGCACCATGAAAATCATCATTATCGGAATAGCTGGTGCTGGGAAATCAACCCTTGCACGGCGATTAGCTGATAGCTTGAATTTGCCAGTGCTACACTTGGATACACTTTGGCATGCGACAGATTATTCTGCTGAGGCAGAGCGTTTGTTTCGAGAAAAACAGCAGACTTTTATTAACAGCCATGAACATTGGTTAATTGATGGCAATTATTCAGGTAGTTTGGACGAACGTCTGCCCTATGTGGACAAAATCATTTGGTTAAAAATGTCGCGGTTCAAAGCCATTTTCCGTGTGATGAAAAGAAGTTGGGCTTTTCACAAAAATCGCCAGAGTCGACCTGAAATGCCAAGTGAATTTACGGAGAAACTAGACAGTGCTTATCTTGATTTTCTGAAATTTGTCTGGGATTTCCCCAAAAAAAGTAATAAAAGATTGGCTGCTCAACTTGATCAATTTCAAACTTGGGACAAGGTGGTCGTCTTGAAAAATCAGCGAGAGATAGAGAAATATTTAACAAATGAAGCAAAAAATTTATGAAATCGTTGTCGTTGAAGGCAAGGATGATACGGCAAATCTCAAAAAATATTACGATGTTGACACCTATGAAACGCAAGGATCGGCGATCTCAGATGATGATTTGGAACGGATTGAACGTTTACATGATTTACGTGGCGTTATCGTCTTTACAGATCCTGACCATAGTGGGGAACGCATTCGCCGCATCATCATGACTGCCATTCCCACAGTCAAGCATGCCTTTCTCAATCGGGATGAGGCCAAGCCAAAATCAAAGACCAAAGGCCGTTCCCTCGGGGTAGAACATGCGAGTTATGACGATTTAGAGAAAGCCCTAGGGCATTTAACGTCGAATTTTGATGCAGACACTGTCTTTGATATCACGCATGGTGACTTGGTTCGGTTAGGTTTAATCGGTCATACGGACAGCCGTCAAAGACGAGAATATCTGGGTCAGACACTTAGAATTGGTTATAGCAATGCCAAGCAACAGCTCAAACGTTTAGAATTGTTTGGCATCACCCTAGTAGAAGTTGAAGAAATAATGGAGAACTATTCATGCACATAGCAGATTACCGCGTTACTAAAGCCATCTTAGACCGTCATGGCTTCTCATTCAAGAAAAGTTTGGGACAAAATTTCTTGACGGATACCAATATCTTACAAAAAATTGTCGATACAGCTGAGATTGACCGTCATGTCAACGTCATCGAAATCGGTCCAGGTATTGGCGCTTTGACAGAATTTATCGCTGAAAATGCAGCAGAAGTCATGGCGTTTGAAATCGACGACCGCCTGATTCCGATTTTGACAGATACCCTACGTGACTTTGATAATGTTACTGTGATTAATGAGGATGTCTTAAAAGCTGACTTACAGACGCACATCCGTAACTTCAAAAATCCCGACCTGCCAATCAAAGTCGTGGCTAATCTCCCTTACTATATCACAACGCCAATCTTGATGCACTTGATTGAAAGTAAAATTCCGTTCACCGAGTTCGTCGTCATGATGCAAAAAGAAGTCGCCGACCGCATTTCAGCTGAGCCGAATACCAAAGCCTATGGTAGCCTCTCCATCGCTGTTCAGTACTACATGACGGCTCAAGTCGCTTTTATCGTACCGAAAACGGTTTTTGTACCAGCACCTAACGTCGACTCAGCTATTCTCAAAATGACCCGGCGCGATGCGCCAATGGTGGCGGTTTCAGACGAAGATTTCTTTTTCAAAGTTGCTAAACTTGCCTTTCTCCACAGACGTAAAACACTTTGGAACAATCTCCAATCAGCTTTTGGTAAAACAGCAGAAGTTCGCGAGCAACTCACACAAGCACTTGAAGCTGCAGATATCTCGCCACAAATTCGTGGGGAGGCACTTTCAATTCCAGAATTTGCTAAATTATCTGAAGCACTGTTACCATTGAAAAAATAAGACAAAAAACAGTTTGATATGTGTCAAACTGTTTTTTTCATGGCAATGTGCTGGATATCAGCGTCTAAAAAAATATCACCAAAAGGTTCAAAACCTAACTTTTCATAGAAAGGGATGGCTTGTATCTGGGCATGAAGCTCTACTATTTTAAAATGTTGAGCATGTAAAAAGTCTAGAACTTGAATCATTAGTTTGCGTGCATATCCTTGACCTCTGTAAGGTTTGAGCGTTGCGACACGTTGGATTAAAGCCTGTTCACCATTGGCCGAAGGCAAGATGCGCAAGGTCGAAACAGGTGTCTCTTCTTGATCGTCAAGCAGTAAAACGAAGTGGACAGCATATGCCTCGTCTTTGTCGATTTCGAGGGAAAGGGGGACTTGCTGCTCTTTGACGAATACGGTGTTTCGAATTTTGAGAGACTGGACATAGACATCTGATAAGGTATCACGGGTATGCTTGATTTTCATGGTTCTCCTATTTGTTTGACCGGTAAATGTAAGGATTTGGGCATAAAAAATATATTATGGTCAAAATCTGTTATAATTAAGGTAATTATAACAAATTTTTGGAGAAGATGTACTGTGCAGTGTTTCCTGCCCAGTCTAGTAGGTGGAGAAATGTTTAAAAGCTCGAAATTATTTTTTTGGACAATAGAGATGCTGGCCGTCGTGACTTTGATTTGGCTGTTAACACATATTAGTTTTGTTTTCAAACCAGTGACAACCTTATTTTCATTAGTATTTTTGCCTTTTATTATCGCAGGGTTTTTATATTATGTTTTTAATCCGCTAGTCTCTTACTTAGAGAAAAAATTTAAGTTAAAACGGATTTGGGGCATTGTGCTCGTTTTCATTTTGATTATCGGCATCTTCGTCTATACTGTGATGGCACTGGTACCAAGCATTATCACTCAGTTGTCAGATTTAATTAAGGCATCAGGAAATATCTACCCTCAACTGCAAAAATGGTTGGAGAAATTATCCGAGAATCCTGCTTTTAGCGAGATTGACTTCAAGGCGCTGCTCAATAAAGCTAATATCAGCTACATGGATATTCTGCAGAACTTGCTGTCTGGTGTAACCTTGAGTGTGTCCAATGTCGTTGCGGTTGTCTCTAAAATTTTCATGGTTCTAGCCTTGGTTCCTGTCTTACTTTTCTATATGTTAAAAGACGGTAAGTCCATGTTACCATTTTTGAAAAAAACAGTTTTAAAATCGGATAGACTAAATATCGTAGGCCTCTTGAATGATATGAATGACACAATTTCCAAATTTATCAGTGGCGCTGCGATTGACTGTTTGTTTATCTTTGTGACAGTCTTTATCTCTTATTTAATCATTGGGATTCCCTATGCGTTCTTGTTTGCAGTTTTTGCGGCAATAACGAACCTCATTCCTTATATCGGACCTTATATCGGTGTGGTACCGGTTATCCTGACAGTGGCATTTACCAACCCAATTCAAGCGCTGATTGCCGTGATTGTCGTTCTGACCTTGCAGCAACTTGATGGCAATATCATCTATCCAAAAGTCGTAGGTTCAGCTGTTGAAGTCCATCCTGTGACTATTATGGTGCTCATGCTTGTGGTCGGCAGTCTCTATGGTCTTGTCGGGATGTTAATTGCTGTGCCTTTCTACTCACTAGCTAAAGAAATTGTCAAGTTTTCATGGCGTCTTTGGGAAAATCATAAAGCAGCACGACTGGATGAGACTGAAAACGAGAAGTATGATATAATAGAGAAATAATGTCTTGTCTAGCGATTTTTTCTGATGTGTGATACATATCGATTTAAAAATGCTAGCAGGCTTCATACTAACACTGAAACTACATTGGAGGAATACAACTCATGCACCCTGACCCCGAAAGTCAGTCCTTATTATTTCAAATTGGTTTACTGATTTTTTTGACCATTCTTAATGCGCTCTTTTCAGGTGCCGAAATGGCACTCGTCTCGACTAGCCGTGCGCGTGTCGAACAAAGAGCTGCCGAAGGTGACAAGAAATATCAACGATTACTCGGCATTCTGAATAAACCTAGTAACTTTCTGTCAACGATTCAAATCGGGATTACACTGATTAATATCTTGTCAGGGGCAAGTTTGGCTGAAACCTTGGCATCAAAACTCACACCTGTATTAGGTGGTACACCAGGAGCCAAAAATTTGGCATCGGTGATTATTCTTGCCATTTTGACTTATGTTTCGATTGTTTTTGGTGAGTTATATCCTAAACGTATCGCGCAAAATCTTAAAGAAAAATATGCTTTAGCATCGGTGACACCACTGAGAATTTTAGGTGTTATCATGAGTCCATTTGTTTGGTTGCTAGCGACATCGACTAACATCCTAAGTAAATTGACACCCATGACTTTTGATGATGATTCTGAGAATATGACGCGTGATGAGATTGAGTACATGCTCAATGCAGACAGTAGTGCACTGGATGAGATTGAACGGGAAATGCTGGCAGGTGTCTTTAGCTTGGATGAGCTCATGGCGCGTGAGATTATGGTGCCAAGAACTGATGCTTTCATGATAGATATTAGTGAAGGAATTCATGAGAATATCGCAGCTGTTCTTGCTCAAAACTACAGTAGAATTCCCGTCTACGTTGACGATAAGGATAAGGTTGTAGGTGTTTTACATACCAAAACATTACTAAAAAGTGCTTATGAGAAAGGATTTGACCACCTTGACTTACGTCCGATTTTGCAAGAACCACTTTTTGTGCCAGAGACAATCTTTGTTGATGACCTATTACGGGAACTAAAGAAAACGCAAAATCAAATGGCCATTTTACTTAATGAGTATGGTGGTGTTGAGGGGATTGTTACACTTGAGGACCTCTTAGAGGAAATCGTTGGTGAAATCGAAGATGAATCTGATATTGCTGAGAAAGATGTTTTCAAAATTAATGAGCATATTTTCATCGTCAAAGGTGGCTTGACTCTGAATGATTTTAATGAATATTTCGATACATATTTAGAATCAGATGATGTTGATACGATTGCCGGTTATTTCATGGCGGGTATTGGTGCCATTCCAGGTGAAAAGGAACAAATTGATTATGATATTGTGACAGAAAAAGACAACTTGACTCTAACCAGTCTAGAGGTTGAGGGAACGCGTCTCATTAAACTACGTGTGACTTTTCATGAACCTATTGAGACTGAGGAAAAAGATAGTGACGAAAAATAAAATTTAATCTGCGAAAGCAGATTCTTTTTATTCTATCAAGTTATATATCTGTGACAAGATAAAAATAGTCTAGCAACTTAATAAGTTGTTAGACTATTTTGCTTTTTATAGTGATGCGGAGAAAGGGATTTGAACCCTCACACCCGTACGGATACATGCACCTGAAGCATGCGCGTCTGCCATTCCGCCACCTCCGCTCAACTATTCCATTATATCAAAAAAGTGAGAAAAGTGTCGGATAAAAGATAGGATTAAATTTTCCATCTTTACAACAAATGATAGTTTTTGGAAGAAAAAAACTTAAAACAATTATTTTTGGAAGTTTTTGATAGAAAATGCTTGACAATGAATGATTTTGCTTGTATAATAAAACTGTAAACGGTTACAGCGAGTGTTGATTTTACCTCCATCAGGTAGATGTTGCTGAATCATTAGGAGAACGGCCATGCTAAAGAACGCTAGAAAACAAAAGATTTTAGACCTTGTCAATCAACAAGGGTATGTGACTTTGGAGCTTTTGGCACAAGGTTTGAACACGAGTGAATCGACGATTAGACGCGATTTAACGGAGTTGGATAAAAGTCAACAGCTCAGACGTGTTCATGGTGGGGCTGAAAGTTTATTCAACTTACGCTATGAAGAAGGTGTTGCTGAAAAATCTGTTAAAAATGTGCAAGCTAAGCAAATTATTGCACAAAGAGCAGTCAGCCTTCTTAATAATGATGATGTGATTTTCATGGATGCAGGGACAACTGTTGCCATGATGACGGACTATCTAACGGATGTGGCAAACATTACAGTCGTCACTAACTCAGTTCATACTGCGTCAACACTGATGGATAAAAAAATTAAAACCATTATCATCGGTGGTGCGGTTAAACCAACAACAGAAGCTGTTACAGGTAATTTTGCGATTCAGCAACTCGTGACCTTTAACTTTAGCAAGGCTTTCATCGGGGCGAATGGTATCTCAAGAGATGGTGGTATCACAACGCCAGATGAAGAAGAAGCGATGATTAAACGTTTAGTATTACGACAGTCCAAAAAGAAATATATTTTAGCTGACAGTTCAAAACTAGGCCAGATCTATTTTGCAAAAATTGCAGAATTTGATGACAAAATTGACATTATTACGGAGGAAATTCATGATTTACACAGTGACACTTAACCCATCTATTGACTTTTTGGTACGCTTACCAGAGTTCAAAGTAGGCGAGGTTAATCGAATGACTAGCGACGATAAATTCCCTGGTGGTAAAGGGATTAATGTTTCGCGTATTTTAGCTCGCCTTGGTTCAAACTCGACTGCTTTAGGTTTTCTTGGAGGCTTTACTGGTGCATTTATCAAGGAAAAACTTGAAGCAGAAGATATTCAAACAGATTTTGTCAAGATTGCATCAGACACGAGAATCAATGTCAAAATCAAATCGAATATCGAAAGTGAAATCAATGGTGCAGGACCGAAAATCTCAGCAGCAGAGCAAGATGCCTTCTTTGCCAAACTTGATGGTTTAACAGCATCAGATATCGTTGTCCTAGCCGGTTCAGCACCAGCTAGCCTTGGACAAGATTTCTACCTAGATGTCATTAACAAAATCAAAGCGCAAGGCGCTGAGTTTGTCATTGATATTGAAGGCGATGTCTTGGTTAAATCTTTAGCCAACCGCCCATTGGTTGTCAAACCTAACAACCATGAGTTAGGTGCTATCTACGGTGTCGAGTTTGATAGCGTAGAAGAGTTGATTCCTTATGGTCACAAGTTATTGGCTGATGGCGCACAATACGCCATGATTTCCATGGCTGGTGATGGCGCGCTCTTATTTGCGGATGGCAAAACTTACTTTGCCAAAGCGATTAAAGGTACGGTAAAAAATTCTGTTGGAGCTGGTGACTCGATGATTGCTGGTTTTGTCGGAGAATTTGCCAAGTCACATGATGCGGTCAAAGCTTTCCGTCAAGGTGTCGCTTGTGGTACCGCAACAGCTTTCTCAGATGACCTGGCATCAACAGCATTCATCCAAGAAATCGCTGACCAAGTGGTCATTGAAGAACGTTAATTCATTTATTTTATATTTAGAAAGGTTTTCTTATGAAAATTCAAGACTTATTGCAAAAAAACGCGATGATTTTATCGCTCAACGCAACCAATAAGGCAGATGCCATCTCAGAAATGGTTCAAAAGCTCGTTGACACAGGCTACGTCACTGACTATGACACGTTTAAAGATGGTATCTTGGCGCGTGAGGCTTTGACAACGACTGGTCTTGGCGATGGTATTGCCATGCCTCACAGCAAAAATGCGGCAGTCAAAGAAGCAGTCGTGTTATTTGCGAAGAAAGATGGCGGACTAGACTATGAATCATTAGATGGTCAACCAACTGATTTATTCTTTATGATTGCAGCGCCGGATGGCGCTAATGATACACATTTAGCAGCACTTGCTGAATTGTCTAAGTATCTCATGAAAGATGGCTTTGCGGATTCACTTCGTGCAACATCAACGCCTGACCAAGTGTTAGCAGCATTCAACGCTGCTGAAGCAGCAACAGTTGAAGAAGCCGTTGCTGCAATTAATAATGACGGAGACTTCGTCGTTGCGGTGACAGCTTGTACAACAGGTATTGCCCACACTTATATGGCTGAAGAAGCGCTTAAAAAACAAGCAAAAGCCCTCGGTGTGGCAATTAAAGTCGAAACAAATGGTGCATCTGGTATTGGTAACAAATTGACAGCAGAGGACATTAAAAAAGCCAAAGGTGTGATTATCGCAGCTGATAAGGCTGTCGAGATGGACCGTTTTGATGGCAAACCATTGATTTTGAAACCAGTTGCGGCTGGTATTCGTGAACCAGAAAACTTGATTAAAGCAGTACTTTCAGGTAACTTACCAACTTATAAAGCAACAGGTCAAGCCCAAGAAAATAACTCTGAGGAAAAACTCAGCATCGGTAAAGCTTTCTACAAACACTTGATGAGTGGTGTTTCAAGTATGTTACCGTTCGTTATCGGTGGCGGTATTGCGATTGCGATTGCCTTCCTCATTGATAATGCCATGGGTGTACCAAAAGATCAACTTGCTAACCTTGGTAGCTACCATGAATTAGCATCAGTCTTCAAACAACTCGGTGGTGCAGCCTTTGGCTTCATGCTTCCAATCCTTGCCGGTTACATCGCTTACTCTATCGCTGAAAAACCAGGTTTAGTTGCAGGTTTCGTTGCAGGTGCGATTGCATCAAATGGTCTTGCCTTTGGTAAAGTACCATTTGCCAGTGGTGGTGAGAAGACATTAGCTTTGGCTGGTGTACCGTCTGGTTTCTTGGGCGCACTTGTCGGTGGTTTCCTTGCCGGTGGTGTTATCCTCATTCTTAAAAAAGTATTTTCTAATGTCCCACGCTCGCTTAACGGTATTGTTTCAATCTTGGTTTATCCAGTATTAGGTGTTTTGATTACTGGTTTCCTCATGCTCTTTGTCAATATCCCGATGGCGGCTATCAACAGTGGCTTGACAAACTTCCTTAATAGTTTATCAGGTGCCAATGCAGTGTTACTAGGGGCTTTACTTGGTGGCATGATGGCTATTGATATGGGCGGACCGTTTAACAAAACCGCTTATGTTTTCGGGACAGGAACACTTGCAGCGACGGTTGCTTCTGGTGGTTCAGTTGTCATGGCAGCAGTTATGGCTGGTGGTATGGTACCACCACTCGCAGTTTTTGTTGCAACATTACTCTTTAAAAATAAATTTACTAAAGAAGAACAAGATTCTGGTTTGACAAATATTGTTATGGGATTGTCATTCATCACTGAGGGTGCCATTCCATTTGGCGCAGCTGACCCAGCGCGTGCCATTCCATCCTTTATCCTCGGTTCTGCTGTTACAGGTGGTCTTGTCGGTGCGCTTGGTATTAAACTCATGGCGCCACACGGCGGTATCTTCGTTATCGCTTTGACAAGTAATCCAATCATGTATCTAGTTGCTGTTGCAATCGGTGCAGTCATCTCAGGTATTGTGTTTGGTGCCTTGCGTAAAGCGAAATAAGGATCAATCTTACCCAAATTTTTATCATAAAAAGAACGTCTGCTATGGACGTTCTTTTTGTTTGACCGTAGAATTGCTCACAAATCAAAAACCTGATGACAAATCGATTCATCAGGTTCTGCTTTAATTGTTATTATTTCATAGTTGGGAATAACAAGACGTCGCGAATAGATTGTGCACCTGTCAAGAGCATAACCAAACGGTCAATTCCGATACCAAGACCACCAGTTGGCGGCATCCCGTATTCTAAAGATTCAACGAAGTCGTAGTCAACGCCAGTTGCTTCATCATCACCATTTGCTGCATCGCTGGCTTGTTTTTCAAAGCGTTCTAGCTGGTCAATCGGGTCATTCAACTCAGTAAAGGCATTACCAAACTCACGACCTACGATGAAGAGTTCAAAGCGGTCGGTAAAGCGGCCGTCTTCTGGATTCTTCTTAGCCAGAGGTGAGATGTCTACTGGATGACCATAAACGAATGTCGGTTGGATTAGAGTCGCCTCGACATATTTTTCGAAGAATTCATTCACAATATGGCCCCAACGGAAATGAGGTTCAACTTTGATGTCATGTGCTTCAGCGACTTTAACCGCATCATCGAAATCAACGATGTCAAAGAAATTGACGCCTGTTTTTTCATTGATGGCATCAACCATGTGGATACGTTTGAAGTTATCAGCAAGATTGATGGTTTGCGCGTCATATTCGACAACGTCTTTGTCAACCGCAGCTTTTGCCACGTGTTGAATCAAGCCCTCAGTCAAGTCCATAACGTCTGTATAATCGGTGTAAGCCGTGTAAACTTCCAGCATGGTAAATTCAGGGTTATGTGTCGTATCCATACCTTCATTACGGAAAACACGGCCGATTTCGTAAACTTTTTCCATGCCACCGACAATTAGGCGTTTGAGGTGAAGTTCTAAGGCAATACGCAAGACCATGTCAATGTCCTGAGCGTTGTGATGCGTGATAAAAGGTTTAGCCGCAGCACCACCAGCTTCGTTGTGAAGGACAGGTGTCTCAACTTCAAGGTAGTCTTGGCTATCAAGGTAGCGACGAACTTCTGAGATAATTTTGCTACGTGTGACGAAACGCTCAAAGCTTTCGCGATTAGAGATCAGGTCTAGGTAGCGTTTACGATACTTGGTCTCAGTATCTGTCAAACCGTGATATTTTTCAGGCAATGGACGCAGGGATTTAGATAGGAAAGTAATCTTATCCGCTTTAATAGACAACTCGCCCATATCTGTCCGCATGACTTCTCCTTCGATACCATAGAAGTCACCGAGGTCGGCATGTTTGAAGATATCATAGGCTTCATCACCAACATTATCCTTACGAACATAAATCTGAATTTGACCTTCACGGTCTTGGATGTGGGCGAAAGAGACCTTCCCTTTACCACGTTTCGTCATTATTCGACCAGCAATTGTTGCGCGTTCAGCAAGTTCATGCAAGTCTTCTTTAGACTTATCAGCGTATTTAGCATTTAAAGTTGCTGAGTTAGCATCACGCTCAAAACGCTTACCAAACGGGTCAAGTCCAGCTTCGCGAAGTGTTTCTAATTTCTCGCGACGCACTAGCATTTGGTCGTTTAATTCTACTGTATTTTCATCAGTCATTGTTTTCTCCCATTTAAAAGTTCATTGCTTTCATTTTATCATATTATAGTAGATTTGTGTAGCCAGCGATATAAAACAAAACGATTTTTAATCATTAAAAATCGTTTTGTTGCGTTCAAATTAATAGTTATCTAAAAAGGCAGTGACCTTGGCATAATAGCCAGTCTTATCTGTTTCTAAAGATTTAGCATGTTTAGCCCCCTTGACGATAAATTTTTCACGTGGGCCTTTCGTTGCGGCGTAATTTTGATCAACCATTGCTGTCGGTACAAAATCATCGGCATCGCCGTGGATGAAGAGAACCGGTAGCTTGTTATGAGCGAGCGCCTTGACAGAGCTTGCATCTGCCTCGCCATAGGCGAACCCTGCTCGGATTTTAGAGAGTGCAGATACCTCATAGAGTAGCGGAAAGGCTGGCAAATTGTACATATCCTTGGCTTGGAAAGTTAGTTCATCCCATACAGAGCTGTAACCGCAGTCCTCAATGATGTTTACCACGTTTTTGGGTAAATCTTGACCGGACGCCATCATCACAGTGGCTGCGCCCATAGAGAGGCCAAAGTAGGTAATCTTAGACTTAGGGTTAGTCTTAATCAGTTGATCTGTCCATTTGGTGAGGTCGCATTTGTCCGTCACCCCATAGCCAATCAAGGTCCCGTCAGATGCCCCGTGTGCGCGGTTGTCAGGCATGAGCACGTTATAGCCAAGTTTATGGAAAAGCATACCATAAGCCGCCATCTGTTCCTTGCTGCCGTTAAAACCGTGGACTACGATGACCGTTTTATCTGTTTTATTTTCAGCTGGGACATACCAAGCTTTGAGATTTAAACCGTCATTTTTTAGGGACAAGTTTTCTTTGTCTAGCTTGAGAAAATCTTTCTCATCTTGATAAACGGGAGAAGCTTGAGGTGTTGCGGCATGACTGATAAAGGACTTATCGCCACGAACCTGCGCCACATGGAAGAAGTAAAAGCTAGCACCGATTGAAACGATAGCTAGGAATGAGACGATGCCTACAATTATTTTAAATAGTGTTTTCTTTTTTATCATTACTATATTGTAACAAAAATAGGAAAAATGAACATATTCGATGATCAAAATGTAGTTATAGCGTGCGTTATTGCTGCTGTTTTTTATTGTCACGCCTGACTGTATTTGAAAATTTATGAGGAGAATTTACTGCTAAATAAAGAGCTGCAAAATGTGAAGTGTTCTGAAAGTAGAAGATTTTCAACTTTTTAAATAAAATAAATTGACGTGATAGAATAGAGCTGGCAACGCTAAATGAGATATGCGAATGTATGCCAGTATAAAATTCGCTATCATTTTATGTTTTTATTTGGCAGTATTTCGATTAATAAATTGATAATTGAATGAATAGATGTTAAAACGAAGAAAAGTAAGGCGAATTATGCTGTAACGATTACGGTTGATTTGACTAAAGCTGATAAAACTAAATTAGCTCAAATCTTTCTACCTATTGATTTTTCTAAAATAAAAGCCTAAAAAACTGCTGAAAAAGAACTGAGAAATTTACAGTTTAAAATTGAAAAATGACAGGATACTGTTAGTAGAGTAGCTTAATTTCCTGATTGATGAGCAATAGAAATCGCTTAATTGAGGCGATTTTAAATTATTATCAATAAAAATGAAAAAATATACAAAAAACCGCTTGACAAATGTATTTTTATGCAGTAAACTGTATATATAATCAAAAAAACAAAGAAATTGAGGACTTATACACATGGCAAAAGAAAAAATTGTACTCGCCTATTCAGGTGGTTTAGACACGTCAGTTGCAATCAAATGGCTCGTTGACGAAGGCTATGATGTCGTCGCTGCTTGTTTGGATGTTGGCGAAGGCAAAGACCTTGATTTCATCAAAGAAAAAGCCTTGACGGTTGGGGCTATTGAGTCATACGTTATCAATGCGAAAGAAGATTTCACGCATAACTATGTTGGTTACGCTATCAAAGGTAATCTCATGTATGAACAAAAATATCCACTCGTTTCAGCTTTGTCACGTCCATTGATTTCAAAAGCCTTGGTTGAAGTGGCGCGTGAAACAGGTGCAGCTGGGATTGCCCATGGCTGTACAGGTAAAGGTAATGACCAAGTGCGTTTTGAAGTGGCGATTCATTCACTTGCCCCTGACTTGAAAGTCTTAGCACCAGTTCGGGAATGGAAATGGTCTCGTGAGGCTGAAATCGAATATGCCAAAAATAATGGTATCCCTGTACCCGCAGACCTTGATAATCCATACTCAATTGACATGAACCTCTGGGGTCGTGCCATTGAGGCAGGCATTCTCGAAAATCCTTGGAACGAATGTCCAGAAGATGCTTTCTTCATGACAACGTCTATCGAAAATGCACCAAATGAAGCTGAATTCATCGAATTGACCTTTGAAAAAGGCATTCCTGTTGCGCTCAATGGTCAAACATTGCCCTTATATCAACTGATTAATGATGTCAATGTCATTGCGGGTAAACACGGTATCGGTCGGATTGACCATGTAGAAAATCGTTTGGTCGGCATTAAATCACGTGAAATCTACGAATGTCCAGGGGCGACTGTTATTCTCAAAGCCCATAAAGACATTGAAGATATTACTTTTGTTCGTGAAGTGTCACATTTCAAACCAGTGATTGAAAACGAACTCTCAAACACAATTTACAATGGGCTTTGGTTCAATCCAGCGACTGATGCGCTTAAAGCCTATATTGACAGCACACAAGAAGTTGTCAATGGGACAGTGAAAGTGAAACTTTATAAAGGCAATGCCATCTGTATCGGACGGAAATCACCTAATTCACTTTACGACGAGAACTTGGCAACTTATACAGCAGCTGATGAATTTGACCAAGATGCCGCAGTCGGTTTCATCAAACTTTGGGGACTACCATCACAAGTTAACGCCCAAGTTTGGGACAAGTTAAAAGGTTGAAGCGACTGTTTAGTTTCGTAGAAATTTAGGGATTTTCCGTAAGCGAACGAAGTTCGTGCGGAAAAATCATCTAATTTCCTAGAAACTAGGAGCTGAAACTGGATTAAACTTGATCAAGAAAAATAAGCCAGTCATCAAATAAACTAAGTCAGAGAACTAGATTTGAGACGTTATAACCAATAACGATTTCAGAGAGAATCATTGGTCAGGTTAAGAAATTCCGTGAGATTTCACCACATAGAAATTAAAAGTAATCAGGGAATTACAATTTCGCTTTAAAGCGCTAGACTAGGCGCTTTTTTGATATAATAAATTAAACCTGATAATGGTAGATTAAATTCTACTTTAACTAGAGTTACTAAAAAGCTGAGAATAGCGATCAATCTAGAAATAATGGAGACAAGACAATGGCAAAACTATGGGGCGGTAGATTTGAAGAAGGCCTAGATAAAAAAACAGAAGCCTTCGGGGCATCGATTACTTTTGATCAAAAAATGGCGCGTCAAGACCTAAAAGGTAGCCTTGCACATGTGACGATGCTTGCTTCAACAGGGATTTTAACAGCAGAGGAAGCTGAACAAATCAAGACGGGCATTCAAAAAGTCGAAGCGAAATACGAAGCAGGCGAGATCGAATTTAAAATCGAAAACGAAGATATTCACATGAATATGGAAACTTATCTGCATGCAGAAATCGGACCAGTCGCAGGTAAACTTCACACGGCACGTTCACGTAATGACCAAGTCGCAACGGATATGCATCTATGGATGAAAGATACCTTATCAGAAACCATGGATAAATTGCAAAACTTACGTGACGTTATTGTGACCTTGGCGTCAGAACATATTGAAACCATCATGCCTGGCTATACGCACTTGCAACATGCGCAGCCGATTTCATTCGGACACCATCTCATGGCCTATTATAGTATGTTAACACGCGATTTTGAGCGTTTTGCGTTTAATATGAAACATGCTGATATTTCGCCGCTAGGCGCGGCGGCACTAGCTGGAACGACTTTCCCCATTGACCGGAAAGAAACGGCGGCACTCATGGGCTTTAGCGACGTTTATGTGAACTCGATGGATGCGGTGAGTGACCGTGATTTCATCCTAGAATTTCTCAGCAATGCTAGCATTCTCATGATGCACCTGTCACGTTTTTGCGAGGAGCTGATCCTTTGGTGTAGCAATGAGTTCCAGTTTGTGACTTTGTCGGATGCCTTTTCAACTGGCTCATCCATCATGCCGCAGAAGAAAAATCCAGATATGGCTGAGTTAATACGTGGTAAATCTGGCCGTGTTTATGGCAATCTCTTTGGCTTGCTTACGGTCATGAAATCTCTACCTTTAGCCTATAACAAGGACTTACAGGAAGATAAGGAAGGCATGTTTGACACAGCAGACACGATTTTGACCAGCCTTGATGTCATGGCAGGGATGCTGTCGACACTATCGGTCAATGAAACCGTTATGGCTGAGTCAACTGAAAAAGACTTCTCAAACGCCACAGAACTTGCTGATTACCTAGCTGCTAAAGGACTGCCTTTCCGCCAAGCGCATGAAATCGTCGGGGAAATGGTGCTAGAATGTACGAAGGCGGGGTATTATTTGCAAGATGTGCCATTGACACGCTACCAAGAAGTATCGCCCTTAATCGAAGTAGATATCTATGAAACTTTGAAGTCTCGGACTGCTGTTCAACGCCGCAATTCCTATGGTGGCACAGGCTTTGAACAAGTCAAGATGCAAATTGCTTTAGCGCAGGCTGATTTGAAACAGAAAGTTGATTCTGAAAAAGAATAACGTGTTAATTTATATCAAAATAAATGAGAAATGTACCCTTGAAATGGTGCATTTTTTGCATATTTATGGTAGAATTGGTTAGATAAATTACTGTAGGAGAATCTATTTTGGCAATCAAAAAAGCTTTACGAATTAAGAAAAAGATTGATTTCGATAAAATTTTTTCTGCCAGAAAATCAACGGCTAACAAGAAATTTGTGATCTACCAATTGCCTTCAAAAACGACACATTTTAGAGCAGCAATTTCAGTGAGCAAAAAATTAGGGAATGCGGTCACCAGAAATCGCGTCAAACGTCTCGTCCGTCATGCTTTAATACCACTTTCTGACAATTTATCACAAACTGACTTTGTGATTGTCTGCCGAAAAGGGGTGGAAACCTTGACTTTTGATGAAGTGCAGAAAAATTTAACACACGTCTTGAAGGTAGCAAAAATTTATCAGAAATCAGAGATATCATCAGTTTAGTTTTTAGAGTTTTAATGATACTCGTTCAAGTATCAAATCAAAACACAAGATTTTGAGATAGTTTTACCCAAATCAAGAAAAGCAGCCTAAAACGTAGAGCTATACGATAGGGATGATTGATGAAGAGTTGGCTGAAACTAGCCAAAAACTGTTTTGATTTTGTGCTTGTATGAGCGTCATGACAGCGTTAGGTATAGAAAAGGAAAATTGTGAAGAAAAAACTTAAATTAGTCGCCTTATCAGGTCTAGCAGTCCTCGTTTTAACGGGCTGTGGTCGTACGGATATTACAGGACATTCAAGCGGTCTGTGGGAGCAATTCGTTTATGGCTTTGCCCAAATCATCCACTTTCTTTCATTTGGTGGTTTGGTCGGCCTAGGTATTATTTTATTCACCCTAATCATCAGAACGCTCTTATTACCTTTGATGCATATCCAAACAAAATCAACGCGTAAAATGCAAGAAGTGCAACCTGAATTGAAAAAAATTCAAGCACAATATCCAGGTAAAGATGCGGAAAGCAAACGCTTAGTTGCTGAGAAAACACAAGAACTTTATGCGGAAAATGGTGTGAATCCTTATATGGGATGTCTGCCATTATTGGTGCAAATGCCGATTCTCTGGGCTTTGTATCAGGCTATAACGCGTGTTGGTTTTCTGCGTGATGGGCATTTTCTTTGGTTTGATATTTCGGGTCATGACCCTTACTTTATCTTGCCAATCCTTGCCGCAGTATTCACCTTTGCTAGTTCATGGCTAACCATGAAAGCAGCGCCTGAAAAGAACGGTATGACAACTGCCATGACCTATGTGATGCCAGTACTTATCTTTGTGATGGGGGTTAGTGTTGCAGCCGGTGTGGCGCTTTACTGGACTGTGTCAAATGCTTACCAAGTTTTCCAAACCTTGCTTTTGAACAATCCGTTCAAACTACAAGAGGAACGTGTCGCCAAGGCGAATGCAGAAAAAAATAAAGAAAAAGCCCGTCAAAAAGCATTGGCAAAAGCTAAGAAGAAAAAATAAGCTAATTTTAGTGACTGGCGGCGTAGTTTGCTGTCAACGATAAAAAGAAATAAATCTATCCTAGATACATTTATCAACATCAAAGTAGTACTTAAGCAATACCTCATAAAGGAGTAGTTAAAGAAATGGCTATTTTTACAGGAAATACAGTAGATGAAGCGATTGAGCGTGGGTTGAAAAAACTTGGCATCAAACGTGAAAATGTCCATATTCAAATCGAGCAAAAAGATAAAAAAGGGTTCTTGGGCATTGGCAAAAAACGTGCCCGTGTTAATATTGATGCGATTCAGGAAGAAACTGTTCGTCAGGCTGACCGGCTAGCCACGCGTGGCTTAGATGCTGAATTTATAGCAGACTCGCCGAAAGTTCAATCCGCTATGGAAGCAACACTTGAGTTATCACAAGTTGTTAAGGCAGTTAAAGCAGCTGAAAAAGCAAGCACGGGTGATTTAAGCCAAGAAGATAAAGAGGCAATTATCGAAGAGGCTAAGAATGAAATTGCTGAAAGAAAATTAAGTGACCTTGAAGGCGATATCGGCCCCGCAGCAATGGCTGAGGAAATGACACACAGTCAGAATAAAGTGATTAAAGAAGTTTCAAAATACTTGACATTAATTACACAAGATATGGGTGTTCCAGCATCGGTTTCGGCTCAAAATGATGGCGGTTTGATTGTTTTCAATCTTAAATCATCGCAGGATGGTTTGTTAATTGGTAAACATGGTAAAATTTTACAGGCTTTACAAGTTTTGGCTAAAGCATACGCTAACAGCTTGACAGAAGAACGTGTCATTCTAGCGATTAATGTTGGTGATTATCATGAAAAGCGTAAGGTGTATATTACTAGCTTAGCGCATCATGCGGCAAAACGTGCACGTAATGGTGAAACAGTTTATATCAATGATTTACAAAGCAATGAACGTAAAATCGTCCATGCTATTATCTCACGTGAACCAGACGTTGCCAGCCGTTCTGTTGGTCGTGATAGTGGTCGATATATCGTGGTGACAAAAGAAAATTAAGATTATCTTGACAAATGCTTGTAAAAACGATAGAATATTAAGGTATGTTTAGTAACTGATCAAAAGCCTAGGCTAGACATAAGGTTGTTGGTTTACCAACAGTCAAAAATTCTGTACAGGAGGAAAAAACATTATGAAACGCACTTTTCAACCAAGTAAACGTAAACGTCAAAAAACACACGGTTTCCGTAAACGTATGTCTACTAAAAACGGCCGTCGCGTCGTTGCCAGCCGTCGTCGTAAAGGACGCGCAGTTTTGACTGCATAAAATACGATAAAAAGAACATAGATACTCGAGCCTATGTTCTTTTTTTATCGTCATTTTATCGGTGATAGCTAGTTATGAGTTAGTATTAAAACATAATGTGCTAAGAAAATGAATAGAATTAAAATGTATATAGTTTTTGTGGGCATAGTTGCTAAAATTTTGATACAATAGTACTGGAAACGATTACAAGGAAAGAAAGGCTCTTGCTATGAAAAAAATTAAAATTGCCAATACGGACATGACAGCTAGCCAACTTATTTTAGGGTGTATGCGCATTAATGAATCAGGTAAAAATCCTGTTGAAACGATTCAGACTGCATATGATCACGGCATTAACTTCTTTGATCATGCAGATATTTATGGTGATGGGGAATGCGAAACAATTTTCTCCAAAGCTTTAAAAGAAACAAGCATTTCACGCTCGGATATTTATTTACAATCTAAAGTCGGGATTAAACCAGGGATTGCCTTTGACTTTTCAAAACAACATATCATCGAAGCGGTAGAGGGGTCATTGAAGAGATTAGACACAGATTATCTGGATGCCTTACTGTTACACCGCCCAGATACCTTGGTTGAGCCTGAAGAAGTTGCAGAAGCTTTTTCTCAGCTTGAAAAAGCGGGTAAGGTTCGTGCGTTCGGGGTATCCAATCAAAATCCTGGTCAAATTGAACTCTTGAAAACAGCGGTTAAACAGCCACTTAATATTAATCAGCTTCAATTCGGTCTTAAACACACGGGCATGATTGATACTGGCATTAATGTTAATATGGAAAACCAAGCAGGTCTCGTTCGAGATGGTGGTATTCTGGAATATTCACGTATTCATGACATGACGATTCAAGCTTGGTCACCTTTCCAATATGGTTTCTTCGAAGGTGTCTTTGTTGGCAATGATGAAAAGTTCCCTGAACTCAATGCTAGATTACTAGAGCTTGCAGAGCAATATAAGGTGACACCATCTGGCATCGCTGTGGCCTTCATTAATCGCCATCCTGCTAAGTTTCAAACAGTTCTTGGTACAATGACGCCATCTCGTATTATTGAAGCGACAGAGGCTGCTGATATTGTGTTAACGCGTGAAGAATGGTATAGCTTATATATGGCAGCAGGTAATATCCTACCATAAGCCTTAAAATGCTAGAGATTTTCCGATATGTTGGAGAATGTCGGCATTTTCTTCATTTGTCTAGATAAATGAAGAGTATTGTTTGAATTTTTAGCAAAAATAACTTATAATGAAACTAACTCAATAAATGACAGAAGTGAGGTGACAGATATGAGTTTTACAGATGAAACGGTACGTTTCGAGTTTGATGACTCGAGCAAAAAAGAAATTGGCGAGACACTTGTCAGTGTCTACAAGTCTCTCGGCGAAAAAGGCTACAACCCGATTAACCAAATGGTCGGTTATGTGTTATCAGGCGATCCAGCTTATATCCCGCGCCACAACGATGCTAGAAACAAAATCCGTCGTTTTGACCGAGATGATATCGTTGAAGAATTGATTAAAAATTACCTCAAGGATCAAGGTGTGTCACTTTGATGCAACGTTTAATGGGGCTAGACGTCGGTAGTGTAACTGTCGGCGTGGCCGTAAGCGACTTGCTAGGCTATACAGCTCAGCCTGTTGAGACGATTCGGATTAACGAGTCAAAAGCAGATTATGGGTTTGAGCGTTTAGCAGAACTTGTCAAAGACTATGAACCTGCAAAATTTGTCTTAGGTTTGCCTAAACACATGAACAATGATGAAGGTATTAGGGCACAAGCCAGCCGTCATTATGGTGATTTGTTGTTCGAAAAATTTGGTATTCCAGTTGATTACCAAGATGAGCGACTCACGACAGCCCAAGCAGAGAAGATTTTAATTCAAGGACACACACGTCGAGAAAATCGCAAAAAATATATTGATAAATTGGCGGCTGTGTTGATTTTACAGAATTATCTTGATAGCCACACTTTAGGGCATCTCTAAAAATTCAGTTTTGCCCAAATTACCCATTTTTCCGATATTCATCGTCTACCTTCTCATCCCATGAACCACATGGACTTCGTTGGTATCTTTGATAATCGAAAATGGAATCGTTTGTTCTAAAAGCGATTTTTTGAGATACCCTTTATAAACTAGATTACGGAGTAAATAATGACTGAACATACACATCATCATGACCATGAGCATGAGCAAGAATTTATCACTTTGATTGATGATCATGGAAATGAGACTTTGTTTGAAATTCTTTTGACAATTGATGGTCAAGAAGAATTTGGTAAAAACTATGTCTTAGTTGTACCAGCTGGTGCGGAAGAAGACGAAAACGGTGAAGTTGAAATTCAAGCATACGCTTATACACAAAATGAAGATGGTACTGAGGGTGACCTCTTGCCAATCCCAGAAGATTCTGATGAAGAATGGGATATGATTGAAGAAGTTTTCAATACATTTGTAGAGGAACAAGACTAAAGCAACAGCAAAAACTCTGAAAGTGGACTTATCTGATGTTAAATCAGGATGGTCTGTCTTTCAGAGTTTTTAGGTTGTACTTTTGCATCGTTAAAGTCAGGACTGCGAAATGTTCATCATCAGTCGTTGTCAAGAATATCGTCAGCTGCATCAGTCATGATGACCATGTGATCAAGAGCCTTGACTTCAGGTAATAGCATGCTTACGATATTGCCGATAAAAATGCTGACGCCTGCAATAATCAGAAGGGGTGGGATACCGATGGTTTCAGCAAGTGGTGCCGCAAAAATCAGACCAATTGGACTTGCCATGGAGGTCATGGCTTGCGCAATACCCATAATGCGTCCAGTTTGTTTAGCAGGGAAAGCCTGTTGAACGATCGACATAAAGAGGCCGTTTGCTGCCATGAAACCGACGCCGCCAGGGAGTTGTAAGGCGATAAAAAGCCAAAGTCCATGGCGATTGTCAGGTAAGAATCCCATGAGTGTGAAAGCGAGACCTGCCAGATAATACCACACAACACCAATTGTCAGTCGGCGTTTAGTCGTGGCAAAAAGGCCAATGAGGAGTCCACCCAGAAGGGAACCGATGGACCAACAAACTTCAACGATAGAGGCATCTGAAATACTACCATGAAAATAAGTGGTCGTAATCAAGGGGTAGAGTGAGAAAGCAGGCCAAGCAAACATACCAATCAAGGTAGTAATGATTAAGAAGTTAAAGATACCTTTATGATGTCGAACGAGTTTAAAACCTGCCACTAATTCGTGAAAATAGGTGTTTTGCTTCCCAAGGTGATCAAAACTAGGAATTTGTGTCATTACTACTGTAATTGTCGCAATAATGGCACCAGCGACATCAACTAGCATGATTTGAGAAATGGGTAGCGAGCTGTAAAAAAGTGCGCCAATAGCTGGTGTGATAATCATTGAGGCGCTATTAAATGCACCGTTGAGCCCGCTGACTTTAGGTACAAATGTTTCTGGAACGAGTGTCGGGATAATGGATTGCGTTGTTGGTGTCTGAATGGCACCTGAAAAACTTCTGATGAACATAGCGACACCTAACAACCAAAAAGGCAGTGGACCACCCTGTCCATAAATTGCTAGGATAATTGCAGCAAGTGCAACAATCCAATCACCTGACAGTAAGAGAATTTTCTTATTCATGCGATCAATTAGTGGACCGACTAAGGGGCCAATAATGATGCCAGGAATAAATGCAATTAGCATATACATGGCAAGTAACGTTGGACTTTTAGAGCGATCGGTCAAATACCAAATCAAGGCATATTGCGCAATCATGCTTGTGAAAAAGGACAATTGTTGACCCACAAAAAGTGTAAAAAAATTCTTTTTCCATTTTGTCTTCATATACTTTTAATTTTATCAAAATTTTGATAAGACGGAAATACCTTTGATGATTTAAGTTGAAAAGTTTATATATAGATGAGACGAGGTGAAAAAGATCAGATGCGTCAGGATGGATCTTACTAACATGTTTTATCCGATGGCAAAAATGTTCTGAATTATCGGAATCTAGCTTGACAAATAACTCTGGAAGTAGTAAACTAACGTTAGTTTATAGTAAGCTAACGAGGTGCATATGACAATTAAAAATAAACTAACGACACTGCGAGAAAAATCTGGTTTTAGTCAAGCAGAGGTCGCGAGAAAAATCGGCGTTTCGAAGCCAACATATTGGGCTTGGGAGAAAGGGAATGCTAAGCCTAAGGCGGAAAGTCTTAAAAAACTGGCAGCATTGTATGACATAAATTTGGATGAACTGATGGAAAAAACTAACGAGAAAGTAGCGACACATATGACAACTTTTGAAAAATCCGATAAACTTGATGATGTTGCTTATGATATTCGTGGACCAGTTTTAGATGAAGCGAATCGCATGCGCGCTAATGGCGAGAAAATTTTGCGTCTTAATACAGGCAATCCAGCCGAATTCGGCTTTACAGCTCCAGATGAAGTGATTCGTGATTTAATCATGAATGCGCGTGATAGTGAAGGATATTCAGACAGTAAGGGTATCTTTAGCGCGCGTAAAGCCATTATGCAGTATTGTCAAGTGTTAGGTTTTCCAAATGTTGATGTTGATGATATTTATACTGGTAATGGTGTGAGTGAACTCATTTCTATGTCTATGAATGGCCTATTGAATACTGGAGATGAAGTTCTAGTGCCAATGCCTGACTATCCCCTTTGGACTGCGTCAATTAGTTTGGCTGGTGGTCATGCTGTGCATTATTTATGTGATGAGTCAGCGGAATGGTATCCTGACATTGCAGATATCAAGTCAAAAATTACGTCAAATACGAAGGCGATTGTCATTATTAATCCAAATAATCCGACAGGTGCTGTGTATCCTCGAGAGGTCTTGTTAGATATCGTTGAAGTGGCACGTCAGAATGATTTGATTATCTTCTCGGATGAGATCTATGATCGCATTATTATGGATGGTATCAAACACGTACCGATTGCGACTTTAGCACCAGATTTATTTGTCGTGACGATGAATGGTTTGTCTAAATCACATCGAGTGGCTGGTTTCCGTGTTGGCTGGATGGTGTTGTCTGGTGATAAAAGACGTGCCCAAGGCTATATTGAAGGTTTGAATATGTTAGCCAATATGCGGCTATGTTCGAATGTTCTGGCGCAGCAGGTCATCCAAACATCATTAGGTGGTACGCAGTCTGTTGATGAGCTATTGTTACCTGGTGGTCGTATCTATGAGCAACGCGAATTCATCTATAAGGCTATGAATGAAATCCCAGGAATTTCAGCAGTGAAACCTAAAGCTGCCTTCTATATTTTCCCTAAGATTGATACAAGGATGTACAATATTCATGACGATGAGCAGTTTGTTTTAGATTTTCTGAAACAAGAAAAAGTCATGTTGGTTCATGGTCGTGGCTTTAACTGGAAAGATCCAGATCATTTCCGGATTGTTTATATGCCACGTGTTGATGAATTGGCGCAAATTCAAGAGAAAATGACACGATTTTTATCTAAATATCGTCAGTAAATTGTTTTAAAATAGAAAACAATAAATAATTTTCTGAATATTGTTGTATTTCTGATTTGTTATTGTTATAATAAAGCTATAGAATCTTTTTAAAAATAGGAGAAGTATGACTACTTTATTAGAAAAAACAAGAAGAATTACGGCGATTTTGCAAGAAGGGCTTAACAACTCTAGCGAAGAATTACCGTATAACGGCCTATCGGAACGTTTATCAGCGGTAATTGATTGTAACTCTGTTGTCATTGATGGCAAGGGGGTTGTGCTTGGCTATGCCATGCCATATAAAACAAACAATGACCGTGTTGAGGCGATGTTTGATAAACGCAAATTATCAGATGAGTATGTTCAAGTCGCATCACGTACTTATGACACTGAGGCTAACTTGCCTGCAGATGCGATGTTGTCACTTTATCCTCAAGAAGTTATCAAAGATCATCCTGATGGTAAAACGACAGTTGCGCCAATTTATGGTAGTGGCTTGCGTTTAGGGACATTTATCATCTGGCGTAATGAAGAAGCGTTTAGTGATGATGACCTTGTCTTGGTTGAATTGGCAACGACGGTTATTGGTATTCAGTTATCAAATCTTCAAATCGAAAAGATGGAAGAGAATATCCGTAAAGCCGCAGCTGTTAATATGGCTGTTAGCACGCTCTCTTATTCTGAAATGAAGGCCGTTAAAGCAATCCTTGAAGAATTAGGTGGCATTGAAGGTCGTTTGACAGCCTCTGTGATTGCTGATAAAATTGGTATTACACGTTCAGTAATTGTGAATGCTCTTCGTAAACTTGAGTCAGCAGGGATTATTGAATCTCGCTCGCTTGGTATGAAGGGAACTTACCTTAAAGTTGTTAATTCAGGTATTTATGAAAAACTTGAAGGTCGTAACTTTTAAGGTTATTGAGTTAATGAATTTTTAAAAAATAGCAGTAATTTTAACATAAATCAGTTGAGAGAGCGCCTGTTGCTGAGAATGGCGCCTGATGTTTAAGATGAAGAACACTATTTTGATACAATTGAATAAAACTAGTAAAGGCTATTGTGCTCTAAATTTTGATTTTGGCGCAGTGGCGAATTAAGGTGGCACCACGAATTTCGTCCTTTTCTGACGATATTTGGGGTGCTATTTTTGTTAAGTTTTCTGTCGCGAAACTGTTAAGTCAGTGGTCTAGTGTCTATCGGTTCTAAGAAAAATACCGTTGAGCTAAGGTCAGACACCATTGACACAAATAACTAAATAATTCTAAATTTTAAGATATATCAATGTATACCTATGGTAAAATAGGTTAAGTACGATAATAAGTAGAGGAAAAATATGAGAACAAAAACGATTGAGACAATTTTGAAACAAGGCGAAACCGTGACGGTAAAGGGGTGGGTAAACTCACGTCGTGACCATGGTGGTGTCATTTTTATTGATTTACGGGACTTTTCTGGTCTTTTGCAAGTCGTGATTCAGCCTGAAAATGTGGCTAATTTTTCGGCAGCTGAACATTTGCGTGATGAGTATGCCATTTCAGTCACAGGGAACATTCGCCAACGTGGTGAGGGGCTTGCTAACCCTAATTTGGCGACGGGGCAAATCGAATTGGTCGCAGCTGAGCTTGCGATTTTAAATGCATCTCAGCCTTTGCCAATTTCACTTAATGAAAGCAATAAATCAAGCGAAGATTTACGTTTGAAATATCGTTATTTGGATTTGCGTCGCCCTAAAATGCAAGAAACCTTGAAAAAACGTGCTAAATACCTATCATTTATTCGTCGTTTCATGGAAGACCAAGACTTTTTAGAAGTGCAAACGCCGATTTTGGCTAATTCTTCACCAGAAGGAGCACGTGATTTCTTAATTCCAAGTCGTATCCATTCTGGTAAATTCTATGCCTTGCCACAAGCACCGCAACAGTTTAAACAGTTGCTTATGGTCGGTGGGATTGATAAATACTATCAAATCGCACCATGTTTCCGTGATGAAGATCCGCGTGCTGATAGACTTTATGGCGATTTCTACCAGCTTGATTTGGAGCGCGCATTCGTAGAGGACGGCGAAGAAATTCGTTCAGAGATGGAAGTTTTAATTCAGAATCTGGTTAAAGATTTTGCTGGTAAAGCGCTTGTCTCAGAAGATATTCCGCGTATTTCTTATGAAGATGCTATGAACATCTATGGTAGCGATAAGCCTGACTTGCGCTTTGACATGACTTTGGTTGACTTGGATGAAACACTTGCGACAACTGAATTTGCTGTCTTTAAAAATGCTAAAAAAGTCAAAGCGATTTGTGTTAAAGGTGCTGCTAGCTTGTCACGCTCACAAATTGATAATTTCACTGAAATCGCTAAAAAAGAAGGTGCTGGCGGTTTGGCTTATTTGACTTATGTCGATGGGGGCATCAAATCACCGATTGCTAAATTCTTGACAGAGGCTGAATTAGCTGAAATTACAGCCAAAACGGGTGCTGAAGATGGCGATATCGTTTTCTTTGGTGCGGGTAAACCTGCCATTGTAAACCGTGTGCTCGGCCGTATGCGTAATGAATTTGCGGATTTCTATGACCTCAAAGATAAAAATAAAGTAGCACTTTGCTGGGTCGTTGATTTTCCATTTTACGAATACGACGAACAAAATCGCAAAGTTGACTTTGGTCATAACCCTTTCTCATTGCCAAAAGGTGGTGTTCAAACACTTGAAGCAGCGAAAACAGATGCAGATAAGTTGGCAATCAAGGCAGACCAGTATGACATGGTTATGAATGGTTATGAAATTTGTTCAGGTGCTGTTCGTAATTACAATCCAGAAGTGATGTATAAAGCCTTTGAAGTGATTGGCTATGACAAGTACTTTGTTGAGCAAAAATTTGGTGCCATGTTAGAAGCCTTTAAATTTGGTGCGCCACCACATGCTGGCTGTGCCTTTGGCCTTGAACGTATCTTCATGGTCTTGACTGGTGAAGAGAACATCCGCGAAGTTGTTGCCTTTCCGAAAAGTGCGGCTGGCGTTGACCTGATGATGGATTCACCGAGTGATGTTGACCCTAAACAATTAAATGAATTGAAATTAGTTTTGGATATTGATTTTGACTAAACCTGTCAAAAATTGATATAATAGACTCAATTAATCAAATAAAACGAACATTTTGGGCTATTTTTCGTCACTTTATCGTTGATAAGCCTTGCCGTACATCTATGCGTCTTTGCTTTATCGTATCTGACATTGAAGTTGTCGCTTTAGCGACTTACGGAAGAGCTATGGGCAACGTGACTTGGCGGTTTTGGTATTGGCACTTAGCGCTTTAGCGCATTACGTACCTGCTATGTACAGTAGACTTGATTTTTGAAAGAATCTTAGTCGCTGGATTACCGCTTAGCCTTTGACCGAATTAGCAAAAACAGTTCAAAAATTTGTTCCTTTTCTTTAGTTAAGTGACTATAAAACATGACATTATACGGATATTTCTAGAATTGCACCGGAAGGTGTCACACTAAATTTTTAGGGATGCCCCGAGGTTTGATTCCCGAAAAAAAGAGGAGAAATCAATGGAAATCACAAAAGATGACGTAAAACACGTCGCGGATTTGTCAAAATTAGCCTTTGATGAAGCAGAAACTGCTGAATTTGCTGGCACATTGACAAAAATCGTTGATATGTTTATGAAATTAGAAGAAGTAGATACAACAGGTGTACCGTTTACATCAAATGTAGCAGATAATATCAATGCGTGGCGTGAAGACGTTGCGGTTGCAGGCTGGAACCGTGATGAATTGTTCCAAAACGTGCCAGAAGCTGAAGATGGCTTTATTAAAGTACCCGCAATTATGGAGGACAACTAAGCATGACAACGATTAAAGCACTCCATGACAAATTGGTCAATAAAGAAATCTCAGCAGTTGAGCTTGCCAAAGCAACTCTGAAAGATATCAAAGATCGTGAAGGTAAAGTTGATAGCTTTATCACGATTACAGAAGATGAGGCACTTGCACAAGCTGCTGCCATCGACGAGCGTGGAATTGACGCATTAAACCCAGTTTCTGGGATTCCGATTGCGGTTAAAGACAATATCTCAACTAAAGGGATTTTGACAACAGCAGCATCAAAAATGCTCTATAATTATGAGCCTATTTTCGACGCAACTTCTGTAGAAAAACTATATGCTAACGACATGATTATCGTTGGTAAAACTAACATGGATGAGTTTGCCATGGGTGGCTCAACTGAAAACTCAGCTTTCAAACCAACCAAAAATGCTTGGGATGAAACAAAAGTACCTGGTGGTTCATCAGGCGGCTCTGCGACAGCTGTTGCAGCTAACCAAGTTTTGCTCTCACTAGGTTCTGATACAGGTGGCTCAATCCGTCAACCCGCATCATTTAATGGTGTGGTTGGTCTCAAACCAACTTATGGACGCATTTCACGTTTCGGTCTGATTGCCTTTGGCTCATCACTTGATCAGATTGGACCATTTTCACAAAACGTTGAAGATAATGCCCTCTTACTCAATGCTGTTTCAGGTTACGATCCAAAAGATTCAACCTCGTCAAAAGTTGCAGTCCCTGATTTTACGTCTAAAATTGGTCAAGATGTCAAAGGCTTAAAGATTGCCTTACCAAAAGAATATTTAGGCGAAGGGATTGATCCTCAGGTAAAAGAACAAGTCTTAGCTGCAGCTAAACATTTTGAAAAGCTTGGTGCGATTGTTGAAGAAGTGAGCTTGCCACATAGCAAATATGGCGTGGCTGTTTACTACATCATCGCCTCATCAGAAGCCAGCTCAAACTTGCAACGTTTTGACGGTATCCGTTATGGTTTCCGTGCAGAAGATGCGGTTGATTTAGAAGATATCTATGTGAAAACACGCTCACAAGGTTTCGGTGAAGAAGTGAAACGTCGGATCATGCTTGGAACATTTAGTTTGTCTTCAGGTTACTATGATGCTTACTTCAAAAAAGCTGGACAAGTTCGGACTTTGATCATGCAAGACTTCCAAAAAGTTTTTGAAAACTATGATCTCATCATTGGTCCAACAGCACCGACTGTTGCCTATGATTTAGATACACAAGGTCATGATCCAGTTGCCATGTATTTGGCTGACTTGTTGACTATTCCAGTCAATTTGGCAGGGTTACCGGGGATTTCAATTCCTGCTGGTCAAGTTGACGGTCTACCTGTTGGCTTGCAAATCATTGGTAAAGCCTTTGACGAAACAACGATTTACCAAGCAGCAGCAGCCTTTGAAGCAACGACAGATTTCCATAAAAATAAGCCAGTCATTTTTGGTGCCTAAATATGTCAGTTGACCAATTGATTAAGCGGTTGAATGCGATTGCTGATGCAGGTTTGATTTATGGCAAGAATGCCTTTGATTTGGAACGCTATCAGGATATCAAAGATGTCTTGCGTGAATTGACAGGCGATTTGTCAGATTTAACACCAGCAGAACTTAGTGATTTATTTCTTCCAACTAGCCATTATCCAACACCGATGATTGACGTCCGAGCCTTTGTAAAAAACGATGATGGTAATGTCTTACTCGTCCGTGATCAAGCAAAAGGAGATTGGGCTTTACCTGGTGGGTATGGTGAAATTGGTTTTTCACCTTGTGAAAATGTCCTTAAAGAGTTAGTAGAAGAAGCAGGTGTCACAGGTGAAGTTGGTCGTTTGTTAGCTGTTTTTGATACGAATAAGTGGCAACCGCAAGGGAGACAGTATTATAAATTGGTCTTTGAATGTCACGCTTTAAGTGAAGATTTTCAAGTGAATAGTGAAACGTCAGAAATTGGTTATTTTAACTTGGAGGCCCTAACTGTTCCTTTGTCTGAGAAACGCAATACACGTTCACAACTGAATTTGCTAGAGGAGTTATCCCAAACTGGTAAGCAATACGTTGATTAGGCATTGACTCAAACAATAAATGGAGAAAAATAAATGAATTTTGAAACAGTCATTGGACTTGAAGTCCATGTCGAGTTGAATACCAACTCGAAAATTTTCTCACCAGCGCCTGCGCATTTTGGTGCGGGACCAAATGAGAATACCAATATTGTCGATTGGAGTTTTCCAGGTGTTTTGCCTGTCATGAATAAAGGGGTTATCGAATCTGGTATTAAAGCAGCGCTTGCTTTAAATATGGATATCCACCAAAACATGCACTTCGATCGCAAGAACTATTTTTACCCAGATAATCCTAAAGCTTACCAAATTTCACAATTTGATGAGCCGATTGGTTATAATGGGTCAATTGAAATCGAGTTGGAAGACGGGACTAAGAAGACACTTCGAATTGAACGTGCTCACTTAGAAGAAGATGCAGGTAAAAATACACACGGCACAGACGGCTACTCCTACGTTGACCTAAACCGTCAGGGTGTCCCTTTGATTGAAATCGTATCAGAAGCCGATATGCGCTCACCTGAGGAAGCATACGCTTACTTGACAGCTATTAAGGAAATCATCCAGTACACGGGCATTTCTGATGTGAAGATGGAAGAAGGTTCAATGCGTTGTGATGCCAACATTTCTCTACGTCCTTATGGTCAAGAAGAATTTGGTGTGAAAACAGAGTTGAAAAACTTGAACTCCTTTAACTTTGTCCGTAAAGGTTTGGAATATGAAGTGGCACGTCAAGCCAAAGTTTTACGCTCTGGCGGTGTGATTCAACAAGAAACACGTCGTTATGATGAGAAAACGGGCGAAACAACGCTGATGCGTGTCAAAGAAGGGTCATCAGATTACCGGTACTTCCCAGAACCAGATCTACCACGCTTTGAGATTTCAGATGCGTGGATTGACGAAGTCCGTTCAACCTTGCCAGAATTTCCGAAAGCACGTCGTGCTAAATATGTGGCTGAGCTCGGGCTTTCTGACTACGATGCGGCACAAATCACAGCAGCAAAAGATACGGCTGACTTCTTCGAAGCTGCGGTCAATGCGGGTGCGGATGCGAAATTGGCATCTAACTGGTTGCAAGGTGAGGTCGCGCAATTCCTCAACGCAGAAGGGAAAAAACTTTCAGAAATTGGTTTAACACCAGAAAACTTGACTGAAATGCTCAAACTCATCGCTGATGGTACAATTTCATCAAAAATTGCTAAGAAAGTTTTCGTTGAATTGGCGAAAAATGGCGGTTCTGCCGAAGCCTTCGTTAAGAAAGCTGGCTTGATTCAAATCTCAGACCCTGCTGTTTTGGTACCAATCATTACAGATGTCTTGGCTAAGAATGAAAAAGCTGTCAACGATTACAAAGGCGGCAACAAAAATTCTGCCAAAGCCCTGATTGGTCAGCTGATGAAGGCAACCAAAGGTCAAGCGAATCCACAAGTTGTTCAAGAGTTGTTGTACGCTGAACTAGATAAATAAATAGGAGTTTATCATCTTGACGAGACTTGTAGGATGATAAAAGAAAAACTGATTCGGATGATACATTTGAGTCGGTTTTTCTTTATTTAAATGCTTGAGTATGATACCATGAGGAGATGGCTTTAAAATAGTTTGCCTGTCTCATCAATCAAACAGTTTTGTGTCAGATGATGATGTGGTAGTTAACGTATTAATTCTAATAACAAACAAGGAGGTTTGAAAAAAACACGATGACAGACAATACAACTGATAAAATATCTCCCAAATTAATTGCGGCGATTTTAGCAACGGGTATTCTTAATTTTGCCGGGATTACAGTCGAAACGGCAATGAATATCACTTTTCCGATTTTAATTGAGCAATTTAATATTGGGATTTCGACAGTTCAATGGATGACGACGCTTTATTTACTGGTTGTTGCAGTGACTGTTCCAATCTCTTCATTTTTGAAACGTCGTTTTACACTTAAAAAATTATTTATTGTAGCTAATCTCTGTTTTATTGCGGGAGTTGTGCTGGATGCTATAGCACCAAGCTTCTCGATTTTATTATTGGGGCGTTTTGCTCAAGGCGTTGGGACGGGGATTGCCTTGCCTTTGATGTTTAACATCATCTTGGAACAAGTACCGCGTCAAAAATTAGGAACAATGATTGGTCTTGGAACCCTAATTACAGCAGTTGCACCAACGGTTGGGCCAACCTTTGGTGGGGTTATGGCAAGTTCACTGGGGTGGCGTTATATTTTCATTTGCCTACTACCAATCTTGATTTTCTCTTTTATCTTAGGAATTATGACCATTGAACAAAAAACTGAGCCTCAGAAAATTAAATTAGATGTGGTAAGTTTTATTGCAATCGTTGCGACATTGGTTGGTTTTATTTATAGTCTCAGTAACTTGAGTGCTATGTCATTTATAAGTTTACACGTTTTAGGTGCTTTTGTGATGGGGATAGTTGGACTTGGGATCTTTATCTATCGTTCTAATCATCAAGAGAGTCCTTTGATCAACTTAGTTGTGTTCAAAAATGTCTCTTTTGATGGGCATGCTGTGAGTTCTTTTATTTTATTAGCCTCTTTACTAGGACTTAATCTTGTGTTACCTAACTATATCCAGTTGGTGAACGGTGACTCAGCAGTTGCCGCAGGATTAGCAGTTTTGCCAGGTACGATTCTGAATGCTGTCTGCGTTTCTTTTAGTGGCCGTATTTATGATACCATTGGTGCAGCTAAACCGATTCTATTGGGTACTTTGCTCTCAATTATTTCGTTAGTTCTTTTTTGTCTCATGAGTAGCAATTTGACCAACTTAACGATTTCAATTCTCTTTGCTATCTACTGTATTGGCTTTGGGTTGACCTCAGGTAATGTCTTGACAAATGGCCTAGCTCAGTTGCCTAAAGACTTACAGACAGACGGCAATGCTGCGATTATGACGTTGCAACAATTCGCGGGTGCTTTTGGGACATCCATTACTGCCATTATCATCGCTTTCAGCCAAAAATCAGCCATTTCTAAAGTTATTGGAACCCAACACGGCTCACGAAATGCTTTAATTCTTTTCTTGATTATGGCTGCTCTTGAGTTTATGATTTTGTACTTTGTGATTAAAGTTTATCGTCAAGAAAAGATAAAAGCCTAATATTCAAATAATGGTTAAAGAACGGCTCTAAAGAGGGTTCTTTTTTAGTATCACCTAGTAATTAAAACGCTATCTTAGCATCAGGAAATTCGATACTTTTTTGTTAAAATAAAAGCAAAGTCGTCAGTAAATCATGAGTATATGTGGAGAAGAAGGTATAACAAGTCAAGCAGAAAAAATTAGAGAATCATTCAAGATATAAAATTGGATTATGTATCCAGTGCTAAAAATATTTTACTGAGCAATCTCTTATATTATGGTCACAGTGATATTTTTGAATCTCAAATTCAATTTGTCAATTTCGTGTGGTTGTTAAAATTAAGGACAATCGACAGTAAGTTAATTTGTGTAAATTATAAAGCGGACATCGGAGAGATGCCTGTTTTTATGTTAAAATAGAACCATGACAACTACAGAAAAAAAACTACTTTTAATAGACGGCTCATCCATTGCTTTTCGGGCCTTTTTTGCGCTTTACACGCAGATTGACCGCTTTGTTGCGCCGTCTGGTTTGCATACGAATGCGATTTTTGCCTTCCATACTATGTTACGTAATGTTTTGGATTCAGTCCAACCCACACACGTACTCGTCGCTTTTGATGCAGGCAAAACCACCTTTCGGACGGAAATGTACGCTGACTATAAAGGTGGGCGTGCGAAGACGCCCAATGAGTTCAGAGAGCAGCTACCATTCATTAAAGAAATGTTGGAGGCGCAAGGTATCAAGCATTATGAGCTAGCAAACTATGAGGCAGATGATATCATCGGTACCTTGGCGACGCAAGCGGAAAATGGTGACTTTGATGCGATAACGGTTGTTTCAGGCGATCGAGACTTGACCCAGCTGACCACAGACAAAACGACGGTGGAAATCACGATTAAGGGTGTGGCAGAACTTGAAACCTACACACCGGCTTATCTGAAAGAAAAATTAGGCTTAACGACTGCGCAATTTATTGACTTGAAAGCCCTTATGGGTGATAAGTCAGATAATATCCCTGGCGTGACGAAAATCGGTGAAAAAACTGGCATTAAATTACTGTTAGAATACGGCTCGCTCGAAGGTATTTATGATCATGTCGACGGCATGAAAACTTCTAAAATGAAAGAAAATCTGATCAATGATCGTGAACAAGCTTTCTTATCAAAGGAACTCGCGACGATTGATTTGGATTCGCCGATTGAGATTCAACTTGACGACGCGATTTTTCAAGGCGCTGACTATGACAGACTCAAAAAATTCTATCAAGAGATGGGCTTTCAGAAGTTTCTGGAAGACCTTGAAGGTGTGACAGAAAAGGTAATTGAAGAACTAGACTTTACAGTCGTTGAAGCTGCAGTGACGCCTGAGATGTTTCATGAGGAACAATTCTTCTATCTGGAAATTCTAGGCGAAGATTATCAGCGCGAACCGATTATCGGCTTTGCTTGGGGTGATGACAAGACGATTTATGTCTCAAAAAATGTCGATCTGCTCAAAGACTTCCATTTTCCTAAGAACACCTTTGATTTCAAGAAAAATAAGGTCTTACTAGGTCGCCATGGCATTGACTATCCACTCGTTACATTTGATACTATGCTTGCTAAATACCTCTATTCGACGATTGAAAATAATAAAGTTTCAACAATCGCAGATTTATTTGGTCTGAATTTGCCAGACGATGATTTGGTCTATGGTAAAGGCGCCAAGCGTGCGGTGCCTTTTGACGATGTCCTTTATGATCATCTTGCTCGAAAAGTAGATGTCCTCGTCAAAACGAAAGCAGTCTTGCTTGATAAGCTACGGGAAAACGATCAGGAAAAACTCCTATCAGATATGGAGTTACCACTTGCTAATGTCCTCGCTAAAATGGAAATGGCAGGTATTAAAGTGTCAGGCGGCGTCCTAAGTGAGATCGGTCTGGAAAATGAAAGAGTCATCGCAGATTTGACAGCAGAAATTTATGAGCTTGCTGGTGAGACCTTTAATATCAATTCACCGAAACAACTAGGTGTCATTTTATTTGAAAAAATGCAACTACCTGTCATCAAGAAAACCAAAACAGGATATTCAACGGCTGTTGATGTTTTGGAACAGTTAGCACCACAAGCGCCAATCGTTGATAAAATCTTGAAATACCGTCAAATTTCTAAAATCCAGTCAACCTATGTCACGGGGTTACTCGGTGAGATTATGGCTGATGGCAAGATTCATACGCGTTATATTCAAGATTTAACACAGACGGGTCGTCTGTCAAGCGTACAACCCAACCTCCAAAATATTCCAGTTCGTTTGGCTGAAGGCCGTAAGATTCGCAAGGCTTTTTTGCCTGATAAAGCAGACTCTGTCCTACTATCAAGTGACTACTCACAGATTGAATTACGGGTGCTTGCCCACATTTCAGGTGATGAACATTTGATTACGGCCTTTAACGATGGTGCTGACATCCATACGGCAACGGCTATGCGCGTGTTCGGTATTGAAAAACCAGAAGATGTCACGCCAAACGACCGTCGTAACGCCAAAGCCGTTAACTTTGGTGTTGTCTATGGCATTTCTGATTTCGGTTTGTCTAATAATCTGGGGATTACTAGAAAAGCTGCCAAAACATACATTGACACGTATTTTGAACGGTATCCTGATATTAAAAAATATATGGAAGATATCGTTAGAAGTGCTAAGGATAAAGGATATGTCGAAACCCTTTATCATAGAAGACGTAATCTACCAGAAATTAATGCTAGGAATTTTTCAGTGCGTTCATTTGCAGAGCGGACTGCCATTAATAGCCCTATCCAAGGTTCAGCGGCAGACATCTTGAAAGTTGCCATGATTAACCTCGATCGTGCGTTAACAGATGGTGGCTACCAAGCTAAAATGTTACTACAAGTTCACGATGAAATCGTCTTGGATGTGCCACGTGATGAGTTAGACACCATTAAAAAATTAGTCAAAACGACCATGGAAGATGCGATTGCACTTAAAGTACCGCTATTAGTTGATGAAAATAGTGGTAAGACATGGTATGAAGCGAAATAAACAGTTGGTTATCATCCGATAAGATTTAACGGAAAAGCAGGCTTTCATAAGGCTTGTTTTTTTCGATAGAAAAGCTTTACAATATGGTATTTAACAAGATGGTTTAGACAAACTGCTGATTGGACGAACATCAGTTATCACGACTCATAGATTATCCATTTATCAAAAATTCTAATTATGTTTTCTATGTTGTTCACGGTGATGCACAAGAGTTGACCATCATAATACTTTGAAGGTAGAGAAAGGCACTTATTATTATCCATATCAGTCGCAGTTTGATTTGTTGTAGCGGAGGATAACAATCATTTAACTAAATTAAAATAATCATATCAAAATCGCACTGCTCTTTGAAAAAGGGCAGTGCTTTTGCATGTGATCAAATGGGGCTGATAATGTTTAAGTTACTCGAGGAAAAATTGGTTGACCTAGAGTTTATCTTAATTCGCTAAGCCTTTAAATTACAGACCTGTGTTCGCGCAATAAACTAAGGGATATGACAACGACTTGTGATAGGCCCGCCCCTTTGAAACCAGGTGGAAATATAGACGAAATTTGAAAAGAGAGAGAAGGAAAATAATCGTCAAGGTATTGATGAAAAATAAGCAGCCGTTTATTTTAATGATACAGCAATTACTTTACTTTAAATATCTTATTTTTTGGAGGAAAAAGTGTATAATATAAATAGATTACACTAGGGTTTGAAAGGTATGAACTTCTCATTCTGCTAACATTTATGTGTATCTGTAACCAATATGGGTCCTGACCCATGATTTAAAATTAAGTCACACGACTGTCAGATTAGGAATGGAGAATGAAAATGAAATATTGCCAACACTGTGGAAATGAAATGAAGTTAGAAGACAGATATTGTCAAAATTGTGGTGCGGACTCGCAAGTGCCAGTGACACAAGCTGCTGATATAACAGCAGAGACATCTGACGCAAAAGAGTCGATGTCTGGTACAGAAAGCACACAAGAGTCAGAAGACAAGACATCAGAAACTGCCTCAACTTCTCAAGATTCAGAAGAAGAGATACAAGCTATATCACCAGTTATACAAGAATCAGAAACAGCTTCACAAGATACATCATCAACCTCTCAAGAGACTGTTGCGCCAAATCAAGAAGAACCTATCGGCACTACCCAAACAGCATCAGCTTTTGCACAAGTAGCAGCTGCCACACCGTTGAATACTAATGGTATCGAAACTAAATTTAACTGGGGTGCTTTTGTGAGTCCTTTCAGTTTTGGGATTGCGCATAAGACTTATCTCGGTTTACTGAGCTTGCTAGCAATCATTCCGATTATAGGTTGGATTTTTGGGATTGTTTGGGCTTTTGTTTTCGGCTTTAATGGCGAAAAATGGGCATTAGAAAATGCTGCTAACCAGTATCGTGATAATGAAGAATTTCGTAAGGTTATGTCACCTTGGCATCGTTATGGTCTCGTAGCCTTTATCATCGCTGCAGTAGTCATTGTTCTTTACCTCATCATAATTATCGTGATGTTTTCATCTCTTTTACACTTTAATGATTATAACTATTAATAGAACTCAAAAGGAGTAGTGAACCGTGAACAATTTCAGAATGTATGTACCAACGGATATCCGTTTTGGTAAAAATCGCTTAAATGAATTGCCAGAAGTCTTAGAACCTTATGGTAAGCGTGTATTGCTAGCTTACGGTGGTGGGTCGATTAAGCGCTTTGGTTTGTATGATAAAGTTGTCGACTTACTTGAAAGTAATGGCTTTCATATTATTGAGTTGGCAGGCATCGAGCCCAATCCTAAAATTGACTCAGTTCGAGCAGGTGTTAAACTCATCCGTGAACATGCCCTAGACGTTATCTTAGCAGTCGGTGGCGGTTCTGTTGTTGATGCAGCTAAAGTTATTGCAGGCGGTGTCTACTACGATGGAGATGCTTGGGATCTTGTCGAAGATAGCAGTAAAATGAGTAAGGCGGTACCAATCGTTGACATCCTGACACTTGCTGCAACAGGCACAGAAATGAACCGCAATGCTGTCATTTCAAACCCTGAACGCAATGAAAAACTCGGTACTAGTGGTTGGGAATTGTTGCCTAAAGTCTCATTCTTAGATCCAACCAATACTTTCACTGTTCCTGCCACTCAAACTGCCGCAGGCGCAGCAGATATTTTAAGCCATTTATTTGAGCAATATTTTAACCACACAGTTGGTGTAGATGTTCAAGACAATATTGCTGAGGGGCTAATGAAGGCAGTCATTCAGCACGCACCAACCGCCATTCAGACGCCGGATGATTATGTTGCAAGAGCTAATATTCTCTGGGCATCAACCCTTGCATTAAATGGCATTCCAGGCAACGGCCGTGTAGGTGGTTGGACTTGTCACCCAATCGAGCATGAATTATCAGCCTACTATGATATTACTCACGGCATTGGACTTGCTATCCTAACCCCACGTTGGATGGTATACTGCCTCAACCATGATGCCACGACGATTCCTAAATTCGCCCAATACGCACGCAACGTTTGGCACCTTGAAGGCGACGACGAGATCATCGCCCATCAAGCCGTCAAGGCAACCCATGATTTCCTCAAATCTCTGGGCATTCCTATGACCCTACCAGAAGTTGGCATCACAACTGATGAGTTGGTTACCGAGATGAGCGCGCAAGCCGTGCAACATGGTCATTTAACGCAAAGCGCTTATGTCGCTCTTGAAAATGACGATGTGGCTGAGATTATCCGTGCTTCATTTGACGAGATGACAGATTTCTAAACTCAGAAGAAATATTTGAAAAGCCTGAGAAATTAGGCGTTTTCAAATATTTTTTGATTTGTTGCCTAATGTTTGACAAATTGAGATATCAGCAGTATAATTGTTATCACGCTAATAGTTATGCAACTAACAATATATACTCGTTTAGCTCAAAAAGTAGCACCTTTTTGAGGGCAACTACGTTGTCTCTATTGGTTACTTGAAAGCAGAACTCTTTTTGCGCCGAGTAATCGCAGGCGCAGTGCTTTCAACTATTTTCAATCACTTCGTCGTTTGGCTATTATCTTAGCGATTTAGCGCTTAGATAAATAGCTATGTACCACGTGCCTAAGTGATTTATCACTTAGGCGTGGGACAATAAGTCTTACCGTATACCTGTAAGCCTTCGACTTATCGCCTATGGCATTGAAGTTGCCGTTTTAGCGGTTTTACCGCCTAGCCGTTGACTAATTGACTGAAAATAGTTAGAAAGTTGCGTATCACTTTTTTAGTTAAACGAGTGTAGAAAGAGGACAAATGAAGGAAGAAAATATAGGTGCAGAATTACGTGCGCTCAATATTTCACTGTTACGCTACCTAGCAAAACATAAAGTGAGAACGAACAAGGAGAAGTCTGACTATCCAGATGAAACACGAGGTTTACAAATCTGGGTTATTGATTATCTGATTAAACACCAAGATGAAGATATTTTTCAGAGAGATCTGGAAAAAGAATTTGTCATGCGAAGATCGACGGCAACTAACTTTGTAAAAAAAATGGAGCAAGCAGGACTAATCAGACGCAAACCTGTTGCCTATGATGCCAGGCTAAAGAAAATCATCCTAACTGACAAAGCTTTCGAATTACAGGCTGGGATGATGGCGAAAAAAAAGGAATTCGAAACACTTTTGCGTGGTGATTTATCTGAGCAAGAAATCAAACAATTCATCGCAACGATTCAAAAAATTAAACACAACTTGCATGAGCAATAAGTTTTTAATCTGAGACCAACTATGTCTTTAGACCATCAGATATGGTTACAATCAAAATCGTCATCTCAATAAAATAAAGGAAGTAAGTATGCTTAAAATCTTAAAAAAAATCACTGGAAAAGAGCTTAGATACGTAGGTATCAGCTTGATTTTCATTGTTATTCAGGTTTATTTAGACCTTAAATTACCGGATTACATGAGTAAAGTAACTAAGTTAATCCAAGAAAAAGGCACAACCGTGTCACAAATCTTTGATGAAGGTCGCTGGATGATACTTTGTGCCTTCGGCTCACTCGTCGCCGCAGTCATCGTTGGATTCTTTGCTGCCAAAGTCGCTGCCGGTTTATCAAGAACGCTACGTCATGATGTTTACCATCAAGTCTCAGAGTATTCAATGGCTGAAATCAACCAATTTTCAACTGCCAGCTTGATTACCCGCTCAACCAACGATATCACGCAAGTTCAAATGATTGTGGCGATGGGGCTGCAACTCAGTATTAAAGCACCAATCACAGCTGTTTGGGCTATCATGAAAATCGCCAATAAATCATGGGAATGGACAACAGCCTTAGGCGTTGCGGTGCTGTTTCTTTTAGTCATGATTAGTATCATTGTGACACTTGCCATGCCACGCTTTAAAATTATTCAAAAATTAACGGATAAACTGAACTCAGTAACCCGTGAAAACTTAACAGGTATTCGTGTCGTTCGTGCTTATAATGCACAAAAATATCAAACAGATAAATTCGAAAAAGCCAACAATGATATCACATCAACTAACCTTTTTATTCAACGCTCAATGGCTTTCATGATGCCGATGATGTCACTTGTTTCATCTGGTTTGTCAGTTGCCGTTTATTTGATTGGTGCGACCATTATTAAAGCCGCAAGTGTTGGTACACCGGCTAATTCCCCACGTATTAATCTCTTTTCAGACATGGTTGTGTTTACTTCTTATGGGATGCAAGTCGTAATGGCATTTATGATGCTGACGATGATTTTTATCATGTTCCCACGTGCGAATGTTTCTGCTGGACGTATTAACGAAGTGATTGAAACAGCATCAACCATTAAAAATGGGACAAAAGACGGTTCAGCAGCTAAAGAAGTCGGAACGGTCGAATTTAAGAACGTCTATTTCCAATACGCTGATGCTTCTGAACACGTCATCGAAGGTGTATCATTTAAAGCGAATAAAGGTGAAACAGTTGCCTTTATAGGCTCGACCGGATCTGGTAAATCAACGCTGATTAATCTGATTCCGCGTTATTATGATGTGACTGCTGGTCAAGTCTTAGTCGATGGTGTCAATGTTAAAGAATACACGGAAGAGGCATTGCACGATAAGATGGGCTTCATTCCACAAAAACCAGTCATGTTTGACGGTACCATTCGGTCAAACTTGGCATTTGGTACCAATGCGCATGGTGAATTAACAGATGAAGACTTGATGAAAGCTGCACGTATTGCACAAGCAGAAGAATTCATTAAGAAAAATCCTGATGGTCTTAACGCCGAAGTTTCTCAGGGTGGTCTTAACCTGTCAGGTGGTCAAAAACAACGGCTCGCCATTGCTCGTGCCATTGCCCGCAAGCCTGAAATTTTAGTCTTTGATGATAGTTTTTCAGCCTTGGACTATAGAACTGACCGCATTTTAAGGGATACTTTGAAACGTGAAACAGCTGACACGACGAAACTCATCGTTGCGCAACGGATTGGCACGATCATCGATGCTGACCAAATTATTGTTCTGGATAAAGGTAAAGTCGTGGGTCACGGAACGCATGACGAGTTGATGGCAAGTAATGAAGTCTATCAAGAAATTGCCTATTCACAACTGTCTAAGGAGGAATTAGCCTAATGCCGACAATAAAAAATACCCCTAAAAAATCTCATAGCGGTGGCTTTGGACCAGGTCGTGGTCTCGCTTCCGGCGGTGAAAAACCCAAAGACGTCAAAAAAGCCCTAGGCGATTTAGTGAGATATGTCAAACCCTGGTATGCAGCAATTCTAGTCGCAGCAGCAGCAGCATGTGGTGGTGCTTATTTGACGATTATCGGGCCTGACCGCTTATCAGAAATTACCAATAAGATTATGGAAGGGTTGAAAGCCAGCTTTATCCCGAAAGGGATGCCAGGTCATGGCGATATTGACCTGAAAGCTATCACATCAATTGGGATAACGTTAATTGCTTTCTATTTAGGTTCAGCGATTCTGAGTTATGCCCAAGGATTTATCATGGCAACCGTGACGCAGCGGGCATCTAAAAAATTACGTCAGGATATTTCGACTAAAATCAATAAATTACCATTGCGTTACTTTGATAGTCACCCTTATGGTGATACGTTATCGCGCGTGACAAATGACGTGGATGCCATTAGTCAAGCGCTTAACCAATCTGTTGGTAGCTTAGTCTCAGCATTGACTTTGTTCTTTGGTACAATCATTATGATGTTTAAAACCAACGTTGAAATGAGTCTGACTGCCATTGCGACAACAGCTATCGGTTTTGGTTTAATGATGTTGATCATGACTAAATCACAAAAATTCTTTAACGCCCAACAAAATGGGCTCGGCGAGGTCAATGGTTTTGTGGAAGAAGTTTACACAGGTCATAACATTGTCAAAGTCTCTAATGCAGACAAAGCCAAACAAGATGAGTTTGATGAAATCAATGAACGATTGTATAATTCAGTTTGGAAATCTCAATTTCTGTCTGGCTTGATGATGCCAATCATGCAATTTATTGGTAACTTTGGTTATGGTGCGGTCTGTTTGGTTGGGGCGATTTTAGCCATTGACGGTAAAATAGAATTTGGCGTGATTGTTGCCTTCATGATTTATATTCGTCTGTTCACCCAACCCTTAACACAAATTGCACAAGCGGTAACGTCTATGCAATCAGCAGGGGCAGCCTCAGAGCGGATTTTCACATTCTTTGCGGAGCCTGAATTAGAAGACGAAACTGGTAAAGCAACGACATTGGTCAACCCTAAAGGGGCTGTTGAATTTAAAAATGTACGCTTTGGTTACACTGATGAACGTGTGATTATCAATGATTTCTCAGCTAAAGCTGAACCAGGGCAAAAGATTGCTATCGTGGGTCCAACAGGTGCGGGTAAATCGACCATGGTTAACTTGCTGATGCGTTTCTATGACATCAATTCTGGTCAGATCATCATTGATGGTACGCCAATTATGGCTATCACGCGTGAGGCTGTTCATGACCAGTTTTCAATGGTCTTGCAAGACACGTGGTTGTTTGAGGGCACAGTAAAAGAAAACTTGATTTACAATCAAACGAATATCACAGATGAACAAGTCATTGCTGCTGCTAAAGCGGTTGGCGTCGACCACTTCATTAATACCCTGCCGAATGGTTATGACTCTGTATTGAAAGACGCGGAAGAATTATCAGTTGGTGAGCGTCAACTCTTGACTATTGCGCGTGCACTTTTGAAAGATGCGCCAATGTTGATTCTTGATGAGGCGACATCATCTGTTGATACACGGACAGAAGAATTAATTCAAAAAGCCATGGATAAACTCATGGAGGGTCGGACAAGCTTTGTCATTGCGCATAGATTGTCGACTATTAAAAATGCTGATTTGATTCTCGTCATGAAAGACGGTGACATCATTGAAAGTGGTAATCATGAAACCTTACTTGAGCAAGGTGGTTTCTACGCTGATTTGTATAATTCACAGTTTGAAAGCGTTGCTTAATTGATAAAATGAAAAAGTAGTTTAGACAATTGTCTAAACTATCTTTTTTTGTCAAAAAAATCGACTAAAAAGGGTCACTAATGGCATATATAAAGTCGTTTAGGGTATACGGTGTTTTTTTTAATCAATAATAAGGTAGAGTGAATATAGCATATCTTTTCGTGATAAATCAATAAAGGACGAATCTGACAACTAGCGTGCAGAAAAGTTTAATAGGCATGGCATTATCGACATTACGAGACACAATGCACAGTGTTATAGTGGTATTTGGTATTTATAATAACGACTTGGACTTAAGAGAAATATTTGAGCATAGTTTACGTATAGTAATAAAGTGCTGATTGCTTTGTCCTAATAAGAGATATGAAGATGTTGATGCAGAAGGTGACTGTTGTAGATTGGAGAAGAGCAGAAATGAATTTAATTATTCTTGAGGATGATTTGTTGCAACAAGAGCGTTTAAAAAAATTTATTCTAGCTTATTTAAGTCAGAAGAAACATTCGATTGGGCGTATGATTGTTTGTGGTAAAACAAGACAACTTTTAGAAGAGCTAGAGAATATCTCTCAAAATAATATATATTTTTTAGAGACGGCGATAAAAGGTGATCTTGATGCTGGGCTTAAAGTCGCGCAGAAAATTCGAAAGTTTGACCCACTGGGTCAGATTACCTTTGTCACAAGACACAGTGAATTTGCGACACTGACTTATGAGTATAGAGTTAATGCGCATGATGTTATTGATAAAAAATTGTCAGAAATGGCCTTCTACGACAGGATTATCGCTAACATTGAAGATTTTTTAACCTTTAATGAGCAGCTACCTTTGAGTGAAGTTTTCACCTATTTAACAAGAACTGGTAAAGTGATTACTGCTCTTTATTCGGATATTTATTTTTTTGAAACAGGTAATTTATCCCATCAAATATTACTCAGTATGAAAAGTGAGGTTATTCCTTTTTATGGTTCTCTAACAGACATTGAAAAAACTTCTGAGTGTTTAATACGTATCCATCGTAACACTGTTGTTAATAAAAATAAAATAAAAAGATGTCTAAAAAAAGATAAAAAAATAGTACTTGAAGATGAGACAACATTTTATGTTTCAAGGTCTGGTCGAAAAAATTTAAGAGAAATAAATAAATGGTAAGACTAGAATAGAGTACTTGAAAATGCTAGTCTGGACGATTTTTTGAACCAATGATATTTTATAAACAGACAGACATCAGGTTTGTTATAATGAAAACTAGGGTGATAAGCCGTAGTAATTGATGATGAAGGTGTTTAGAGAAAGTTGATTCATAGGCCAAAATGAGAAAGTGGCGGTATCATAGATGCAAGATTTAGTGAATTTCAGAGATTTAGGTGGCTACCAAGCACAAGAAGGAAAAAAAGTCACACATGGCAAAGTTTTAAGAGCTGCCCAACCCATTGGGCTATCAGAGTCGGATAAAATACCTTATTAAAAGATTATCATCTCAAAAAAATCATTGATTTTCGATCTCAACAAGAAGTCGTTGAAAAACCTGTTGACACCTTATCAGGCGTGGCCTATCTCAATATTGATCTCATGAAAGACATACAGTCGGGGACATCAGGCTTAGCAGATTTGTCAAAAAGCGCATCAGTTTCAGAAGTTGATAAAGCCATGCAAACCATTTACGGTGAACTCGTCTTGGATAAGACCAGCCAAAAAGGCTACGCAAACTTTCTTGAGCAGATTATTATGCAAGAAGAAGGTGCCATACTCTTTCATTGTTTTGCTGGAAAAGACCGCACCGGTGTTGGTGCTGCACTCATACTAAGTCTTTTGGGTGTCCGCCAAGCTGACATCGTGTATGACTATTTGCTGACCAATACCCAGAGACAAGAGACGAATCATAAAATGACAACCTTCGCAGCGTCACAAGGCATGACAAGGGAACAACTGCTAGCCTTAGACAGATTATTATCGGTTGATGAAACCTACCTAGGGCATGCCTTTTCTAACATAAAGGAGAACTATGGAACGATTCAAACGTATGCAACCGAGGCTCTAAATTTTGAGCAAGACAAGCAAGCCTATCTGCACAAGCTATTATTAACAGACTGACTCGCTCTCAGCAATAAAATCATGTTAGCGGACAGTATTTGATTTTAAAAAGAGTTTGAAAGAGAAAAACTAGCCCTAATTGATCATGATAGACATGATCAATAAAAAAATAATGTAAAAAAATTGTAAAGCGACTTTACAACTGTTAAATTTTGAGTTACAATAAATCTGTAATAAAAATAACAAAATATAATCATTGTTAGATGAGGCTCCTATACTGGAAATATGCTACTGCCGCGAAATGTCGAGAGACGCCAAGCTGGTTAAACAAAATAAATCGTGAAGGTTTATTTCAATGTAGCTAGAAAATTTTCTTACGCCGTATAGTGCTAAAGTTCAACGATAGGCTATGTGTGCAGATAAATGATTGAGGAATCTTGTGCATCAACTTATTGTTGATGTGCGGATTCCTTTTTGTTTGACCTGACTATTTCGTTACGCTAAGCCTGGCTAGCTAGACAAGACAAAATAATCAGATCAAACAAAAATACCTACCATCAAAGCCGTTTATGAAACTTAATTTAATACAATGATTCAACGAAAGAGAAAAGGTGTTGATGAACGGTCAGCGCTGTACAAACTTAGGAAAAGACGTAAAGACGCTTTATCGTCTGCGTACTTTTCTCTAGTTTTCTAGGTGGCTGCTCATCATAAACCGGATTAGAGGTCTAAAAATGGAAAAAAAGACAAAAGCGTTTGAATTACAAAAACTTGCCCTACAAGCACCAGAACAGTTATTTGGTGACTACCAAACGACGCGAGAAGGTCTTGGTACAGCAGATGCTAAAGATCGTCTGGAAACTTATGGCATGAATATCGTGGCATCGCAAAAACCGTTACCTGCATGGAAAATCTGGCTCAATGCCCTTAAAGATCCCTTTGTTATCGTCTTGATTTTGCTAGCAATCGTCTCTTTCATCACCAATGATATTGAGGCGGTTGTCGTCATGAGTTTGATGGTTATCTGCTCAGTCTCTATTAGTTTCTACCAAGAATATACGAGCCAAAAAACCAGTATCAATCTTCGTGAAATGATTGAAAATACAGCAGCTGTCATTCGTGAAGGCGAACGTCAAGAAATCCCGATGGATGAAGTTGTCCCTGGCGATATCGTCAAACTCCATACTGGTGACATGATTCCAGCAGACGGTGTTCTGCTCGATTCCAACGACTTGTTTATCAACCAAAGCTCGCTCACAGGTGAATCACTTCCTGTCGAAAAACTACCTTTGACAGCTGACAATCGTGCAGATAATGCCGATAAACCAGCAGTTGATTTACCCAATCTTCTCTTTATGGGGACAGACGTTCTGAGTGGACAAGGCACCATTCTCATCTTGAAAACTGGGAAAGATACATTCTTCGGAGATATTGCAAAGAGTGCGACAGGCAGCAAAGCTGAGACGGCATTTGAAATTGGTCTAAAACGCGTTAGTTCCCTACTCTTGAAGATGATCGCGATCTTATTTCCGATTGTCTTTATCCTCAACGTCTTGACTAAGCATGATGTCAATAGTGCTTTTTTCTTCGCCATTGCCGTCGCGGTTGGTTTAACGCCTGAAATGCTACCAATGATTGTCAATTCAAATCTGGCAAAAGGGGCGCAAAAACTTGCTAAGGAAAAAGTGATTGTCAAGAAACTGTCTGCTATCCAAAATCTGGGAGCCATGGATATCTTGTGTACCGATAAGACAGGGACAATCACCGAGGACCGTGTCGTGCTCATGCACTATGTTGACCCTTTTGGCAATGAAAACGAAGACGTTCTCAACTATGCCTACCTCAATTCTAAATACCAAACCGGTTGGCGCAACCTCATGGATGTCGCTGTACTAGATTACTTTGATAGCAAGAAAAAGACCTTACCTTTTGCCAATGTCAGCAAGATTGACGAAATTCCCTTCGACTTTTCACGTCGGAGACTATCTGTTGCTTTATCTCTGGCTGGTGAGCGTGTGATGATTACCAAAGGTGCCGTTGAAGAAATGGCAGAGGTTTGTTCTTCTGTCCTTATCAATGGCGAAAAAGTCGCCCTAACGCCTGACCTCATTGAGCAAATGAAAGCCGTCAATGTCAAGATGAATCAGGATGGTATGCGCGTGATTACCGTCGCGCAAAAAACGATTGACAGTGATGTCATTCACATCGCCGATGAAAATAACCTGACCATTCTAGGCTTTATCGGCTTTCTTGACCCAGCCAAAGCATCAGCCATTACTGCGATTTCCTCTCTTCAAGCACATGGTGTGACAGTTAAAGTCTTGACCGGCGATAATGCCATTGTCGCCCAAAAAGTCTGCGCAGACGTCGGTATTGATGCTGAGCACTACCTGCTTGGTAGCGACATTGATGGCATGAGCGACGCTGAGCTGACCGAACAAGCAGAAAACCTGAACCTCTTTGCCAAGCTCAACCCCATGCAAAAAGAGCGCGTCATTGGCTTACTCAAACAAAAAGATCACATCGTCGGGTTCATGGGGGATGGCATTAATGACGCCCCTTCTTTAAGAACGGCAGACGTTGGTATCTCAGTCGACACGGCAGCGGATATCACAAAAGATGCCAGCACGATTATCTTACTAGAAAAGAGTCTCCAAGTCCTAGAAATCGGTGTCCAAGAAGGTCGTAGCGTCTTTATTAACATGATGAAATACATCAAAATCACCCTCAGCTCTAACTTCGGTAATGTCTTTTCGATTTTGATCGCTAGCGCCTTTCTACCATTTCTGCCAATGTTATCAATGCAACTTCTCGTGCAAAATCTTATCTATGATGTGGCGCAGCTCGCAATTCCTTGGGACAATGTTGATCGAGAAGAAATTGAGAAACCTGTTACTTGGAACATGAAGAACTTACTGAACTTTACTTTCTTAATTGGACCAGTCAGTTCAATCTTTGATATTCTGACTTTCATCCTCTTATACTTCGGTTTCCATTACAATACCATCGCAAGTCAAGGGACTTTCCAAAGTGGTTGGTTTATCGTCGGTTTGATTACACAAACACTAGCCTTGCATATTTTAAGGACAAAAAAAGTACCCTTTATCAAGAGTAGTGCCAGCATCACAGTTTGGGTAGCAACCATTGGTGTCTTTGTCATCGGAGGCGTGTTGAGTTTGACATCTATCGGTCATTTCTTTGACCTTCACTTGCTGCCAGTGACTTACTGGTTGATTTTCCCGTTTATTATCATCGGCTATCTCATTACCTTGCAATTTGCTAAGATGATTTATCAAAAAAGTAGTGAGTAATGTAGAAACGATAGCAAAGCTCTTTTAAATATAAAATGACTAGATAGACTATCTGTTTAGTCATTTTTGATGTCGATTAAGGGAATACTATAATTCATTATAACATTGTGATATACTTAAGGGAGTAAGAATAGGTATCATGCTTTCGAATTTGTTTTTATATCAAAAAGGAGGGAAATATTTGAAAATAGAAGAAATTCAAGAAGGTAGCTTTTATAGGGATAAGCGAGTGGCACGAGGATTTCATCAAGTAGATATCCTTGATAATACGATAACAGCATCCACCTTGTCACGTTTTGAAAACGGTAACACCCAATTAAAAGCTGAGACACTTTTTCATCTCATTGAAAAAATCGGTATGACAGCTAGTGAATATGATAATGCCCGTCGTCACTATCGGTTAAATCGTATGGATAAACTTTATGATAATTTAAATCATATCATGTTTTTAGGTAAGGAAAGTCTAGCTGAATCTGAAAAATTTATAATCACATCACCCAAAGATAGGTTTGAAAAACTATCAAACATTTTGATAAAAGCTGTTTTAGAAGATGTTACAGGAAAATCTTATATTTCGCCTGTAGACAAGCAACTAGTAGGAGATTATCTCTTTAATATTGAATATTGGTCAGAATTTGAGATGAGGGTGCTTTATTATACTCGCTTTATCTTAGATACAGGAGATTTATGTGACTTTGGGGAATTACTGATTAAGCGAACACAACATTTCTATCAAGGTGAGATTAAACGTTTGTTTTTAGCGACACTCAGTTCTCTCTATGGTGTACTGGTTGAAAGGCAAGCGTTTAGAGAGGCGAGTTATTTCAGAGCTTTTTTGCAAGAGAAAGTGACACAAAAAGAGTTGGAAGTGTTCATATGTTTTAATATTGAAAAACTTGCTCATGATTATCTACTGGATAGAACGAAAAAAAATCTTACTCAGATAGAAGATTATCTGAATAAGATTGAGACAATAGGTGTGACGGTTTTAGTTAAATTTTATCGGGAGTGGCTTAAGAAATTAGAGTCTAAGCCAGTTACGAATTAATGCTAATAAAGACATACTAATACCTACTTTCTTATTTAATATGTAAAGAGATTTTCTTTATGATTTATGATAGCCTAAAATTAGGAGAATATAGAAAACTTGCAAAAATGGGCAATTGTCTAACAATTGCCCATTTTTGCAAGTTTTCGGAATAGTCTCAATTTAGTGGTAAAATGAATTTGTAAGGTTGATAGAAAGCATTTTCCTAAATATCATAAAATCTGTCAACGCCTATCGAGAATTTATAAAATTGTGATGAAAAGGTTTCGTGAGGGTGAGGGAAAATTGTTTCTTGATAATCTTATTGCTGATATCGCGCCGTCAGTCATCTTGACTCGGATTGATTAGTTCAGAATTTGTTTCGTTGATGATGTAAACAAGTTTGGCTTATGAAATTTGAGATTATTGTAGTGAGCGAAAGCTTATGGAACACTCGTGATTAGATGATAAATTTTAGAAATGGAAGGAATACATATATATGAACAAAACAAAATTAGCGCTCATTTCAGCAGTTGCACTCTTCTCAATTGGTGTAAGTGTTGGTGTTTCGGCAGATGAAACAGTAAGTGAAGTAGTAGCTCAGGAACAAATTGTTTCAGTTGAACAAAACGAATTTGATACAAGCAATATTTTAAGTGTCTTTTTCGATGGGAAAGATACTCATGTGTCACTTAAAAATGGGGAAAATTGGGCATTAGAAGATTATGAAGGGAAATTTGGTGATTTTGAATTTACATCGCAAATTACGCCTTCAAGACTGCGTGGTGTGCCGTCAAGTAAATATTTAACGACATCGTGGTATGGCTATGGAACGCCCCCAGCTAGAATGTCAGTACAGAGTGGAGTGTATACGTACAATGATTCTAGATATGGTGGAAAAGTTCAAGCTATCTTTGGAGGCAGCATACCTAGAACTGGTGGGTCACAAGGGACAGGAGGAGGCGTAGCAGCATATTATGGCGGTAATTGCCCAGTGATTGCTTTGTCGCCTGCATGAGAATGAGGAAAAATAATGAAAAAATGGCTAACCAAGAACAAATGGTATATCGTCTATACCCTTATTCCCATTGTCTTTGTCATATGTACTGCGGTTGTGATTAAGGGGCATCCTCAGACGGATACTAGTATCACGATTTATGGTGTTAAAACTGTTGAACATGATAAGGCTACTAGTTTAAAAATTTCTCAAATGGTTTTGACTGATGGTGAAATCATTGAACATCCAACCATGGCGGATATTCGTGAGCATAACTTACTAACTTATCACAATACTCAAGAATTAAATGATAACTTAGTATTTCCAAAGAGTATGTTAAATTAGGATACAGTCAAAAACGGAAAACGGGCTATTAAGTTAATTTGCCATCGTTACAGAGGGTAAAGAAGTGTAAGGAATATAAGAAGATATGAAAAAGTGAAAAAAATGATATTTAAGAAAACTTTGGTTGTTACCTCAGCAGTAGCTTTGTTGTCACTGACGGCAACAATAAATGTCAAGGCAAATGAGGTGACTAGTTCTAAGCAAGAACAGGTCGCATCAGAAACAGGCAATCAAAATACTGTCAAGGTTGAAACTAAAGATGAAATTGAAGCTAAACTTAAAGTAGCAGAAGAAAAGGGTGAAGTTTCTATTGCATCAGAAAAAGATTTAGAAACATTAATTAATCTTGAAGAAGGAGTTCAGGAAGATTTATCAAACTTTATGGATAACAAACCTCTTGAGGCTGATAAACCATCAAGAGCTGTTAGGGCACGATATGGTTCGTGGTCTTGGCGAGATGGGGTTATTGCATTGACAGATGGTGGTTCAGGGAGTCAAGTTCCAGTTCTTGGTTTGGAGTGGTCATCTTGGCACGCAGCAATTGTTGCGCCCCAGTGGCTCTATGCGGTAGTCGAAGCAGGACCTGGTAATGGTGTATTTGTAACCTATAGTTCTGCAACAACTAATAATTTTGAAAGGCGCTATCCTAATAATCAAGTTTGGCAAGTTGCCCCAAGAACAACCTCTGTCTCGCAGGACTTAGAGGCAGGGCGTTGGGCTGGTAGACAGGTTGGTAAACCTTATAATAATGATTTTGCAGGCGATATTAGAAGAACAGATAAGTTTTACTGTTCCCAACTTGTTTGGGCGGCTTACTACTATTCATGTGGATTTGATTTGGACTTAACAAGATATAATACTTTTGGTACTTGGCGTATTCATCCTAAGGAAATTTATGATGCAGATACAGCTTTGATTTATCGTAAAAAATGATGAAGAGAAAACGATATTTAATCAGTCTATTGCCACTTGTCCTACTAGTTTTAATGATAGTCATTTGGTTGCGTTTAAAATCCAATACAAAGCAAATGAATACATTTTTAGCGCGTGACAAGTCACAAACAATAGCCGTTTTAACACGTGAAGCATTGCAAAGTTATCAAGTGATAGATAAAAAATTAGTTGGAAATGGCAGTGTACCTATTAAGACAGCTGATGTGGTTAATGATAGTCTTTTAATTGACAAGACACTTTTATTTTCAACAGGTCATGTGACATCATCGACTAAGGATTTTTATATCTATACCCTTGATTTAGATAATGGAAATCTTCATAAAAATAAACGTCAAGCCTTTCCAACAACTGGGGAGGTCAAAGATAGTCAGCATTTTTATACCTTGACCAGCGAAGCAGGACTAAAGACGACGGTTCAGCAATTTTCTAAAACAGGCAAGTTTTTAAAAGAAGCTGTGATTGATGCACCAAGTGTCGGTACGCAAGTATTTGAATATGGTGATGAGACATTTGTCATGGCTGGAACAGAAGACCTTGGCTACGATGAAACTTATTATCGAGGGCGACTGCACATTTTTGATACAAAAAATCTAGCCTATAAACGATATGTTGATTTAGAGACAGATGATGCTCCCTATAGAAAGAACTATTCAAGTATGCAGGTTATTAATGGGGTAGGTTATTGTTTCAGCGATGTTAAAAGAAAGCGTCATGACACTACACCAATGGAACCTGATAATACGCTTTTAAGCTATGAATTTGCGACGGGAGAGATGAAAGAAATATCTCTGACGGGTACGCCAGTCAAATGGCTGTCAAAGTCTAGTGATTATCTGATATATGTATTGGCAGATGAGGAAACTAAAAGTAGTTTACGACTTGTCAATATGACAACAGGAGATGAATATATCCTTCCTGCTGATGAATTGATTGGCCAAAGCAGTCAGATTGATGTGATAAATAATCAATATGTTGTTGTTGCTGGAAAAAATCATTTGGGACTTTATGATTTATTGACTGGAACGTTTTTAGATGACATAAAGTTAAAGAAAAAAGAAGATGAAGCTGATATGCTTGTTAAGTTGAGCTATTTATCATAGTAAAAAATATAAGGGCAATCTTCAAACTCAATATTTTTTAAGTTTATACTCAAACCAAAAGCAAACATGCTTTTCAAAATTTGATAAGCTAGTTTGTTTTTTTCTATTTTCAAACATTCAGTTAGCATAATGTTTGAAATATGATATAATTAGCAATGAAAATAAATTTTGAAAAGGAAATTTTATCATGTCTAAAATTTTAGTTTTTGGTCACCAAAATCCTGATACAGATGCTATCGGCTCATCTTATGCCTTCGCTGAATTATCACGCTTGCGTGGTCTTGATGCCGAAGTTGTCGCACTTGGCGAAGTCAATGAAGAAACAGCCTTTGCCTTGGACTACTTTGGTGTGACAGCACCACGCGTGGTCACATCTGCTAAATCAGAAGGTGTTGACACAGTTATTTTAACTGACCATAACGAATTCCAACAATCTATCTCAGATATTCGAGACGTCACAATCATGGGCGTTGTTGACCACCATCGTGTGGCAAACTTTGAAACAGAGGCACCATTGTTCATGACTTTGGAGCCAGTCGGTTCAGCATCATCTATCGTTTACCGTCAGTTTAAATCAGAAGGTCGTGAGTTGTCAAAAGCAACTGCCGGCTTGCTCTTGTCAGGTTTGATTTCAGATACGTTACTTCTTAAATCACCAACGACACATCCAACTGATTTTAAAGTCGCTGAAGAATTGGCTGAAATTGCAGGTGTTAACCTTGAAACTTACGGTCTTGCTTTACTTAAAGCAGGGACAAATTTGGCAACTAAATCAGCAGTAGAACTCATTGATATTGATGCGAAAACATTTGAACTCAATGGCAACGCTGTTCGTGTGGCGCAAGTCAACACAGTTGATATTGCAGAAGTTTTGGAACGTCAAGACGAGATTGAATCAGCCATCAATGCAGCTATCACAGCAAATGGCTATTCTGACTTTGTTTTCATGATAACAGACATCGTTAACTCAAACTCAGAAATCCTAGCATTGGGTCAAAACATTGGTAAAATTGAGGTAGCCTTTGACTTCGAACTTAAAAATAACCATGCCTTCCTAGCAGGTGCTGTGTCACGTAAGAAACAGGTCGTGCCACAATTAACAGAGTCATTTAATCAATAATCGAATCGTATAAAAAGTGGTGCAGAACCACTTTTTTGCTATTTTTCAAAACTTTTGTTAGAATATGTTTACAAGTGTAAACAATTTTAGAGGAGAAAAATGGCAAAAAAATCAAAAATCGCAAAATTCAACAAACAACAAGCCTTAGTGGTGAAATATGCCCAGCGCCGTCAAGAATTAAAAGCAGCAGGAGATGTTGAGGGGTTGAGTAAACTCCCCCTTGATAGTCATCCCAATCGCTTGAAGAACCGTGATTTACTTGATGGTCGCCCACATGCTTACATGCGGAAATTTGGGATGAGTCGGATTAATTTCCGAAGGTTGGCTTATCTCGGCCAAATCCCCGGAGTAAAGAAAGCCAGCTGGTGAGTATCAAAAGAGTCGTCGACTGTATGCACACGTATTGACACAAGTGGGCTAAGGTATTAAAAAATCCTGAACGTATCAGGATTTTTTTGGTAGGACGAAATAGCTGTTGTTGACGATGTTGACGGTGACTGGCATCTGGTAGAAGTCGCTCAGGACGGTTTCGGTTAGGAGCTCATGTGGTGTGCCGCTACGCACGATTTGTCCTTGGCGTAGGAGCATGACTTTCTGAAAATCTGGTGTAATTTCGTCGGGATGATGAGTGATGTAGAGTAGGGTCGGGCCGTTTTCGAGTTGGGTGATGTGGTGGAGTTGTTCAAGTAGGCGTGCTTTGGCGAATAGGTCAAGACCGCTTGTTGCCTCATCTAGGATTAAAATTTGGGGTTGAAGGATTAGGCTGCGGGCGATGAGGAGTAATTGCTTTTCGCCCTGAGATAGGGTGCCGTAAATACGGCCGATTAAGGGTGCCGCCCCGATTTGATGCATGAGTGATCTTGCGTCGTCTAGGTCAGTTTCGGAGAAGGCACGATAGAGCATAGAGGAGTTATAGCGCCCAGTTAGAACGAGGTTTTCTGCGATGATGTCAGGCCTGAACCGTTCCGCAATGAAAGAGCCGACGATGCCGATTTTGGCGCGGAGTTCTGGGATGCGGTCGATGCCAAAACGTGTGCCTAGAACGGTCAGATCACCGGTTGTTTTCCAGTTTTCAGCCATAATGAGTTTTAAAAGGCTAGATTTGCCTGAGCCGTTGAGTCCTAGGATTGCCCAGTGTTCATTTTTATCGACAGTCCAGTTGATATTTTTTAAGATGTATTGCTGATTTCTAACAAAATCAACGTTTTTCATGTTAATTATCGCCATAGCTTATCCACTCCTGAGTTTTATCAGTCTTTTTTATTATTATACAATAATTATTCTGAAAAAGATGTTGTGAACTGAGTTTAAAAGTCTATTGTTTTAGGGCTTTAGTTTGTCAAGATGGCGCACGTAAATGAGAAGTATGTTTTTCCTTAAAATTGGAGAAAAATATGGTGAATCATCAGTGCATAAGGTATGATATAATAAGTAGGAAGAAAAGTCGGAAAAAAGCATGAATATGGCCGTTTAAAAACGGAGAAAAAGATAGAGTAATTGATAGCATTTTCGAGAATGAAGAGATACAATATTATCAAGGAGAATAACTAGATGAAATGGTCGTTACAAGAATTAAACAAAAAACACTCAGTGGAATTTGATGTAGCTTTTGACTTAACGCAAGAATTGACCGCGCGTGAGCCAGAAATTTTAGATGTGTCTACCGTGGCGGTTAGAGGACGTGTCGATGCAGATGGCGGTATATACTGCTTGAATTTTGCTGCAGACTATACTTTAACCATGCCGTCGTGTCGAAGTTTGACACCCGTTGAAGTACCGATGACCTGTAATGTGTCGGAAATTTTCACGACACAAGAGTATTTTGATACACATAAATCAGATTTAGATGCGGATATGTTCTTTGTGCTCGACAGAGATATCATTGATCTGGACGAGTCCGTCGCGGATAATATTCTGCTAGAAATCCCTATGCGTGTCCTGACGGAAGAAGAAAAAAGCTCAGAAGATATGCCCTCTGGATCGTCTTGGCAAGTTCTCTCTGAAGAAGACTATTTGGCAATGCAAGCACAAGAAGATACAGAAGTTGAGAAAAAATCACCTTTTTCTCAACTCAATGGTCTATTTGAATAAGCAACATTGTATTTAAAAGTAAAAAATAAGCCCGATACTCAGGGCTTTTTTGGTGTATAAATAGCATTTTATAAGCGTTAAAAATTTTTCGGGATAAAAAGTTAGAATTTCAGACTTTTAGGGTTGAAAATATATTAAAATTATATTATAATTAATTATTATAAAGTATAAAAATTGTAAGATTTGATAGGAGAATATTCAATGACACAAGCAAACTTTGGTGTGGTCGGCATGGCAGTGATGGGTCGCAACCTAGCGCTCAACATTGAGTCACGTGGCTATACAGTCGCAATTTTCAATCGCTCGAAAGAAAAAACGGAAGATGTGATTGCTTCACATCCAGACAAAAAATTTGTGCCGAGCTATGACATTGCGTCATTTGTAAACTCAATTGAGAAACCACGTCGCATTATGTTGATGGTTCAAGCTGGACCAGGGACAGATGCAACGATTCAAAATCTCTTGCCACATTTGGACAAGGGTGATATTCTGATTGATGGTGGGAATACCTTCTACAAAGATACAGAACGTCGTAATGCTGAATTAGCAAATTCAGGTATTAATTTTATCGGTACGGGTGTTTCAGGTGGTGAAAAGGGTGCGCTTGAAGGACCTTCAATCATGCCTGGTGGACAAAAAGAGGCCTATGAACTTGTCAAAGACGTTTTAGAAGAAATTTCAGCTAAAGCGCCAGAAGATGGCAAGCCATGTGTGACTTACATTGGCCCTGCGGGTGCAGGTCACTATGTGAAAATGGTGCATAACGGCATTGAATATGGTGATATGCAACTAATTGCTGAATCTTATGACCTCATGCAAAGATTGCTAGGTCTCAGCGCAACTGAGATGCAATCAGTTTTTGCTGAATGGAACAAAGGCGAGCTAGACAGCTACCTCATTGAAATTACAACAGACATCTTGACACATCAAGATGACCAAGGTCAAGATGGCCCAATTGTTGATTACATCTTAGATGCTGCCGGTAACAAAGGAACTGGTAAATGGACAAGCCAATCAGCGCTTGATTCAGGTGTGCCATTACCGTTGATTACAGAGTCAGTTTTTGCACGTTATATCTCAGCTTACAAAGAAGAGCGCGTTGCAGCAAGTAAAATCTTATCAGCACCAGACTTCAAGTTTGAAGGTGATAAAGCAGAGTTGATTGAAAAAATTCGTCAAGCGCTTTACTTCTCGAAAATCATGTCTTATGCCCAAGGATTCGCACAATTGCGTGTCGCCTCTAAAGAAAATAACTGGGATTTACCATTTGGTGAAATTGCTGCTATCTGGCGTGCTGGATGTATCATCCGTGCTCGTTTCTTACAAAAAATTACAGATGCTTATGGTCGTGATGAAGATTTAGCTAACCTTTTGTTAGACGAATACTTCATTGACATTACTGCTAAATATCAAAATGCGGTACGTGATGTTGTGGCACTTGCTGTTCAAGCAGGTGTACCTGTGCCAACCTTCTCAAGTGCGATTGCTTACTTTGACAGCTATCGCTCTGAAAACTTGCCTGCCAATCTAATCCAAGCGCAACGCGATTACTTTGGTGCGCACACTTATGAACGAAAAGATAAACCTGGTATTTTCCACTATTCATGGTATGACGAAAAATAAGTCAATTATCTAACTAGGCAAAAAGCCTTGCTTTCTAACTAACTTAAATCTGAATTCAAATAGAAAAGAGAAAATTTAAAATGGGAAAAAAAATTCTAATCATTGAAGATGAAAAACAACTTGCGCGTTTCGTATCACTTGAGCTTGAACATGAAGGATACAGCGTTGAAACACGCCATGATGGCCGTAGCGGTCTTGAAGCAGCCATGACCCAAGAATGGGACATGATTCTTTTGGATTTAATGTTGCCCGAATTAGACGGTTTCGAAGTAGCCCGTCGCTTGCGCAATGAAAAACAAACACCTATTACTATCATGACAGCCCGTGATAGTACAATGGATAAAGTCGCTGGTCTTGATATTGGTGCTGATGACTACATTACAAAACCTTTCGCAATTGAAGAGTTACTAGCGCGTCTTCGTGCCAACTTCCGTCGTCAAGATCGCGAAGTCCAAAAGCGTAAGAAGACTGACGGTACAACTTTCCGTGATTTAATCATCAACAAGAAGAACCGTCAAGTACAACGTGGTGAAGAAATCATCGATTTGACAAAACGTGAATACGATTTGTTAACAACATTGATGAAAAACGTTAATGACGTTGTGACACGTGAACAATTGGTTCAAAATGTTTGGGGATACGAGGAAGGAACAGAAACAAACGTTGTGGATGTTTACATTCGTTACCTTCGTAACAAACTTGACCAAAAAGGGAAAGACTCATACATTCAAACTGTTCGTGGTTTGGGTTATATGTTACGTGAAAATAACTAAGCAAAATGTCATAGTTTTATAGTTTTTAAGTTGACAAACAAAACACAAGATTTTGGCTTGAACTAGCCAAAATCTGTTTTGATTTAGTGCTTGAATGCCTATATCATTGATAAGCTAACACCTGTCAGCTTATCAATTTACATAGATAACTCTGAACAAATGCAAGGTGTGTCAATTAATCTTGGGTGAGAAGTGTGTCTTACTTCAAGGTAGTTTTTAAAACCATTATCTGAAAGATTAAGGATGTCGAAATGGTTAGGGATATAATGTAGTTGACTTTAATGTTCTGAGATAATGTACTAGTGGAATATTTTAACTATGATGAAAAATGCCATAAAAATTTAGGAGAAGGTAATGGAGACTTTGCCATCTAAAAAAAAGCAACCGAAAAAACGTAGTATAATGCTCAAGTGGTCCTTTGCAAATATGCTTTTTTGTTTCTTGGTTTTCACAACATTTGTGACCATATCTTATCAAACCTCAGTTCTCTACTTTTTGGACGGTGAGAAAGACGGTCTTGTCAATGTTGTTGATGACCTTGTAGAGAAGCTAGAAAATAGCGATGATGCTTTGACACCAGATAATATCTATCAATATCTAGGGTATCAAGAGCCTGGTGTTCTGGATACTCTCTATGATGAAGACGGACATGTGATTAAGTCTGCTGAAGAAGTCGGCATTCCAGTTGTTGGCTGGCGCTCATTTCAAATATATGATATCACAGGACAAATGATTTTTACCACACAAACCTCAAGTTTACCACTAGCCAATAAAAAATCAACTGCACCAGTTATTGTGACAATAGGTGGTAAGTCTGGCTATATCATAACACGAGAAATCAAGTCTAAAAAAACAGGCAAAGTTGTAGGGTATTTGCAGTCCTTTAATAATCTAGGATTTTACTATAATATTCGCAATAAACTTCTGTTTATCTTGATAGCACTTGAGATTGTCGCCATGTTCCTTGCCAATTTTATCGGCTACTTTGTCTCAAATCACTTCTTAAAACCCTTGTCTAAATTACACGCCGCTATGAGACGTGTGACACATTCACCTTCAAGTGAATTTAAGAAGGTTGAAATTCACTCTGGAGATGAAATTGAAGAACTTGCAGACGTCTTCAATAAAATGATGTATAAAACACATGACTATATTGAAGGGCAAGAAAGATTTGTTTCTGATGTGAGCCATGAGTTGCGGACCCCGCTTGCTGTACTAGATGGTCATGTCAACCTCTTATTGCGTTGGGGTAAGGATGACCCAGAACAGTTAAAAGAGTCCCTAGAGGCATCTAGGCAAGAAATTAAAAAAATGTCAAGTATGATTCAGGATATGCTTGACATTACCCGCTTAAAACAATCGGATGAATTTCAAACAGAAGAAACAGAAGTTGTTGGCAGCGTAACTGATTTGATGAATAATATGGAAATGATTCATCAAACCTGCAGTTTTGCTTTTGAGGCAAATTTAGAACCACATGCCAAAGCTCAAATCTACAAGAATCACTATATTCAAGCATTAACTATTTTAATCGATAATGCGATTAAGTATTCTGGTGCGGAACAAAGTTATGTTAAAGTTACTTTGTCTGAAGATGATAGAAACATCATTACCTCAGTATCAGATAAAGGGATGGGAATTTGTGAAGAAGATCAAGCCCATGTGTTTGAGCGCTTTTTCCGAGCTGATAAGGCTAGAAATCGTGAGATTGGCGGAACAGGTTTAGGACTTTCGATTATTGCGAATATCGCCCAAATATATCATGGTTCTGTCTCCGTTAAATCGAAGCTTGGTGAAGGTTCAACCTTTACGCTTGTCTTGCCAAAAGCTGAGTCGCTTTATAACTTATAAAATAGAATGAAACGTTGCAGTTGCAACGTCAGACTGTAGACAAAAAGCACAAATCGCTAAAGATTTGTGCTTTTTGTCTACCTTATCATCTTAAAACTCATCCAAAAATTGAAAAAATTCACCTTTCCCCTATCTCTATTTGCCATAATTTTAGCTAATTTTTTCATGTTCAGGCACGCAAAAGTAAGACCAAGCTTCATGTGCATTTTATCTCGGCCATTTTCATGTGTATATCTCAGATTATGATGTTCCTTGGCAGTCCCAAACAAGCGTTCAATCGTTTCTTTACGTCGCTTATACGTTGCCTTACCCCAAGTCGTTAAACGGTTTTGCTCGATTTTATCTAGATAAAGCTGCCAAATATGTCTGAAAACTGTCTTCTGTTTGTTTTGTGAAGTTGTACATTGTGCTAAAAATGGGCAAGTAGCACAATTTGCCTTGGTGGTTCGATATTCTTGGTACCCATCACTCGGGTCGTTTTGTAAATCAACTGTTTACCATTTGGACATGTATAAGTATGATTCACATAGTCATAAATAAAATCTCGTTTTCGAAAAAGTTCTTTCTTCCCACGTGGTCGCGTGTAAGGAAATAGGCCAGTTCGACCATCATCTATCAACTTTTTAGCAATGGCAGGTGTTTTATACCCTGCGTCTGCGACAATTGTCTCTATTTCTGGAAACTTTTGGATTAATTTAGCGTACAAATCAAAGAAAGTCCGACTATCGTGAAGATTACCACGATCTGCTGTGTAACCCAGCACCCAACCGTGAGTATCGCAGGCAACCTGTGCTGAATAAGCAAAGACCTCCTTATGTTCACCTTTATGAAACCAACCACTATCACAATCTGTCGTGGATACTTTAGTGTTTTTGACGTCTTTTCTTCTGATTTTTTGAAGGGCTTTTTTCCAGCCTTTACCCGCACCTCGTTAATCTCTTTCTCTAATGCTTCTTGATAAATCAAGGCTTCAACCGCAACTTCTTGATTAACAAATTGATGACGATTAGCGTGTGCTTTAATATGTGTGCCGTCAAGATAAACCAATCTCGGTTCAACTAATTTTGCCTCAAAGACTTGATCCAAAATACGGTAGAAAATCTGTTCAAATAAGTCCGTGTCTTTGAAACGCCAACTATAATTTTTACCAAAGGTCGTGAAATGTGGCACTTCATCTTGGAAATCAATACCAAGAAACCAGCGATAAGCCACGTTCACTTCGATTTCTTTAATCGTTTGGCGCATACTTTGAATACCAAAAAGATATTGAATAATAGGGAGTTTAATGAGCATGACGGGATCAAGGCTTGGTCTACCATATTCAAGACTGTATTTATCTCTAACTAAGTCGTAGATAAATTCAAAATCAACATATTGATCAATATGTCTTAGAAGATGATCTTGAGGGACTAAATCTTCAAGAGAATAGAAGCCCATTTGACTACGACCAATCATCGTTTGTTTACGAAACATGCCTAAACCTCTCAATCAATAACTTGATACCCTTATTTTACATAGAAAAAAGACAAACTGCAATTATTTTTGGAGTTTGTCTTCAGTCTGACGTTGCAGTTGCAACGTTTTTTCTTGCTTTAAAATTTTATTTGAATTTTTTGAATATTCCCTATTTACAACTCCTTTATTCTGTGCTAGAATATGTATCATAGAAGATGTCATAAAACGTGACATCGAAAACGCTTATTGAGCTATGCTCATCTTTTGATATGATTTTAGGAGATATCTATGAACTCAGGAAGTATTGCATTTATCATTATTTGTGCAGCTCTGGTTTTCCTTATGACACCAGCGCTTGCCTTTTTCTACGGTGGCTTAGAGCGACGTAAGAATGTGATTAACACGATGTTGATGGCTGTTATACCGTTAGGAATAGCCTCTATTCTTTGGATAGTGATTGGTTATAGTTTATCGTTTTCAGGTGATGGTACTTGGATTGGTGACTTATCCCACGTCTTTTTTAATGGTGTAAGTTCTTCTAACAATACCTTGCATGGTCTTGAAATTCCTGATGGTCTATTTGGTGGTTTTCAAATGATGTTTTCGATTATCACGGTAGCGATTCTAACAGGTTCTGTGGTTGGACGGATGCGGTTTACACCACTCGTGATTTTCATGGCTTTCTGGTTAGTCATTGTTTACTATCCTTTGGCACATATGGTTTGGGGTGGCGGTTTCTTAGCTAAAATCCATTCGATTGACTTTGCAGGTGGTAACGTCGTTCATATTTCATCAGGTGTCAGTGCCTTAGTCTTAGCACTTGTCTTGGGCAGACGACGTGATTACGCTAGATTAGAATATCGCCCACATAACATTCCTTTTGTCTTGCTAGGTGCTGGACTACTCTGGTTTGGCTGGTTTGGTTTTAATGCTGGTTCAGCACTCGCTGCTAATGGTCTTGCTGTTCATGCTTTAATGACAACGAACACTGCAGCAGCAACAGCTATGTTATCATGGCTATTGGTTGAAAAGATCACGATTGGTAAACCTACTTTGGTTGGTGCATCAACTGGCTTGGTTGTAGGACTTGTTGCCATTACACCAGGGGCTGGTTTTGTCTCACTCTGGTCATCCATCTTGATTGGGGCGTTGGTATCCCCAATCTCTTACTACTTCATCTCAGTTATCAAGCATAAATTTGGCTATGATGACGCTTTGGATGCCTTTGGAGCGCATGGTATAGGCGGTATATTTGGTGGTATCGTAACAGGTATTTTCACTGTACCATCACTTGCTTTAGAAAAAGGTTATGCGGGGCTTATCTATGGCTCAGGTAAGTTGTTCCTTGCCCAACTTGAAGCCATCTTGTTCACGATTGTCTTTAGTGCCCTTGCGACTTTCATCATCATTAAAGTTATTTCACTCTTTATGGCAATTCGCGTTAGCGACCGCGAGGAGGCTATTGGGTTGGATGACAGTGAACATGATGAAACAGCTTATCCAACATTTATGGGCTTGGATAGCTAAAACTCTGAGATGATACTATTTCGCGTTTTTGATGCAAAATAGTATTAGGTGATTGTTTTGAACGTTTATAAATCAGATGAAACATCAAAAGAATGAAGCCACAGATACCAGTGTATAATTAGAGTAGGAGAATAAAGCAATGAAAAAAGTAGAGGCGATTATTCGCACGGAAAAATTAGAAGATCTAAAAGATGCCTTAGTCAAAAATGATTTGGCAAAGGGCATGACAGTCACCCAAGTCTTGGGGTATGGTAATCAAAAGGGCTTTGTGGAGTATGTCCGGGGGCAAAAATTGAACACGACGCTATTAGCGAAACTCAAAATCGAGATTGTAACGGTTGAAGAACGTGTCTCTAAATTAATTGAGGTGATTCGTGAAACGACCCAGACAGGTGAAGTCGGAGATGGGAAAATCTTTGTTCTGCCAGTTGAAAATGTCATTCGCATTCGTACGGGAGAGCAGGATGCAGATGCCATTTAAGGCGATTTGATATACTATCATACTTATGCGTACTTATAGACTTAGTATGAAATGGTGGCAGGAGTCATCAAAATTTAAACAAAACTTAATATAATAGAAGTAACCACACACAACCACGCAAATAAAACACTTAAAAGATGGCTTTTTAGGTATACCTAGGTATATTTAAAAGGTTTCAGAGTTTAAGCGTTTTTTTGTTGGCATCATAGACGCATGACTGAGTATTGAAAAAATGAGATAAAAACGGTAGAATTAAAGGATATGAAGACAAGATTCGGATGAAAAAACGGATTAAATAAGGAAAACAATCATGAAAATAATCACAAATTTTGAAAATAAAAAAGTATTGGTTCTGGGTTTGGCTAAATCCGGGGAGTCTGCGGCGCGTGTGCTTAATCAACTAGGGGCAATTGTCACGGTAAATGACGGTAAACCTTTCGACGAAAATTCGGCAGCCCAAGATTTATTAGCCGAAGGCATCAAAGTTGTGACAGGTGGTCATCCACTTGATTTGTTGGAAGAAGATTTTGCGGTCATGGTCAAAAATCCTGGCATTCCTTATGATAATCCAATGGTTGAACGGGCGACTGCTTTGAATATTCCGATTATTACAGAAGTTGAGCTGGCATATTTGATTTCTGAGTCACCGATTGTTGGGATTACAGGGACTAATGGTAAGACGACAACAACAACCTTGATTGCGGATATCTTAAATGCAGATGGCAGGGTTGCTAAATTGTCGGGAAATATTGGTTTTCCTGCTTCTGATGTGGCATCGAAATCTACAGTTGATGAGACTTTGATTATGGAGCTGTCTAGTTTTCAATTGATGGGAATTGAAACTTTTAGACCTAAGATTGCAGTCATAACTAACTTATTTTCAGCGCATTTAGACTATCATGGCTCACAAGACAATTATGAGGCGGCTAAATGGCGAATTCAAGAAAATATGACTGCTGATGATTTTTTAGTACTGAACTTTAATCAAGCAAAACTTCGGAGTAAAGCTGGAGAAACAGCAGCACAAGTTGTGCCTTTTTCAACAACTGAAATTGTTGAAAAAGGTGCTTATGTTGCAGATGGCAATATCTATTTCAAGACTGAAAAAATCATGGCTGTGGCGGATTTATCTTTACCTGGTGAACATAATGTCGAGAATGCCTTGGCTGCGATTTGTGTTGCCAAGTTATCCGACGTGTCAAATGCTGCAATTGTACGTGTTTTGACGACATTTTCAGGCGTCAAACACCGCCTGCAGTATCTGGGTCAGAAAAGTCACATCAAGTTTTATAATGACAGCAAGGCGACGAATATTTTAGCGACCCAAAAAGCGCTATCTGGGTTTGACAATCGCACACTTTGGCTTTTAGCTGGAGGTTTAGACCGTGGCAATGGCTTTGATGAGTTGGCGGTAGATGTTGCTGATTTGAAAGGGATGGTTGTCTTTGGAGAAACAGCGTCTAAACTTCGTGCGCTGGCAGAATCTCTTGAGATTCCGGTCTTTGATAGCGAAAATGTAGCGACAGCAGCGCGTCTTGCTTATGACAAAGCTGAGTCAGGCGATACAGTTCTTTTAAGCCCTGCCAATGCTAGCTGGGACCAATATAAGACTTTTGAACAACGTGGTGACTTATTTATTGACGCGTTTAATGGATTGGAAGAAAAATAATCATGAAAATTATTGTTAGTGGTGGAGGAACGGGTGGTCATATCTATCCAGCACTTAGTTTTATCAACTATCTCAAAACGGTTGAACCAGATGTATCAGTGCTTTACATTGGCACAGAAAAAGGGTTAGAAGCTAAAATTGTTCCGGAAAATGGGATTGACTTTAAAACGATAGATATACAAGGCTTTAAACGCTCCCTGTCACCTGAAAATGTCAGAACGGTCTATAAATTTATTAAATCTGTGTCGGATGCGAAAAAAATGATCAAGGATTTCAAACCTGATGTGGTAATTGGTACGGGTGGCTATGTCGCTGGTCCAGTGATTTATGCCGCAGCCAAGCTGAAAATTCCAACGATTGTTCATGAGCAGAACTCTATTCCAGGTGTGACAAACAAGTTTTTGAGTCGTTATGCAACGCGTGTCGCGCTTGCTTTTCAAGAGGCAGGGTCGTTTTTCCCGTCTAAAAAAACGGTTTTTACAGGTAACCCAAGAGCTCAGGAAGTTGCTGATTTGACAGATTCTAGTAATGTACTTGGTCGATATGGTTTAAGAACAGATAAAAAGACAATCGTCATTTTTGGTGGTAGTCGTGGGGCTCTCAAAATCAATACTGCAGTCGTTGAAGCTTTGCCCGAGCTAGCGAAAAAAGATTATCAGATTCTTTATGCCTCTGGTGAAATTTACTACAATGACCCAGAATTTTTAGATATATTCACAGCATTTAATCTAAAAGAAAATATCAAAATAGTCCCTTATATTAACAACATGGTTGAGGTTTTAAATGATGCCAATTTGATTTTATCAAGGGCAGGGGCAACGACCTTAGCTGAGATTACGGCACTTGGTTTGCCATCTATCTTAGTACCGAGTCCTTATGTCACTGCTGATCATCAAACAAAGAATGCTGAGGCACTTGAAAATGCTGGCGCCGCAATCATGATTAAAAATACCGAGTTAACTGGTAAGCGTGTTGTTGGTGCGATTGATAGTCTTTTGCTGGATGACGTGAGATATCGTCAAATGGCTGAAAGTGCTTTGCGTGAGGGTGTACCAGACGCAAGTAATCGTTTGTATCGAGTGCTCAAGGATGTATTAAATGGCAGATAAAGATAAACAACCTGAACTGACACCTTGGCAGCAAGAGCATGCTGAGTTTCAAAAGAAAAAGCAAGAAGAGGCAGCGAAATTGGCGCGTGAAGAAAAGCGCAAGAAGCAGCCTGCTAAGGTCGAATCAGTCATTGAAAAATATGAGGCAACACCTAGTCAACCGATGAAAGAAGAGAAACGCCCATTCCTCAAGCGCTTTAATTTTTTTGCCTCGCCAAAAGAAAAGGGAGAAATTGCTCAAGTATTAGGTGAAATCTGGCCTTTTATCCTAGTAACGCTCGTCATTTTTCTGGGCAGTATCTATGTCATCTCGCCGCTCAGTAAAATTGCAAGTTTCACTGCAACTGGTAACACACATGAGTCAACCGAGCAAATTGCTGAGGCAACCGGAATTAAAACTAATGACCATGTCTGGCAGGTCATCCAAAAATCGACTGCTATCTCGACTAAAATCGAACAAAAGTTTCCGCGTGTCAAGTCAGCGAAAATCTCATGGGTATTTCCAAACAACTTTAGCGCTAAAATCGTCGAATACAGTGAGAGTGTCTACCTTAAAACAGGAGACACGTATCAGTTAGTGTTGTCAAATGGTGTCATTTCAACACAAGAGCCTGTTGATGCACAAAAACGAGCTGCTCTACCAGTTTTAGATGGCTTTAGTGCGAAAGAAGTTAAGTCATTTGTCGTAGCTTACGAGACACTTAAGCCAGAACTAAAAGCCCAAATCACAACCGTTACTAAGGTGCCTACGAAAGTAACACCAGACTTCATTGCGCTTGAAATGAAAGACGGCCACCAAGTTAGAGTGCCTCTAAGTCAAATGGCTGAAAAACTCCCTTATTTCACTAGTGTCGCCTCAAATCTCACCGAACCTAGCGTTGTGGATATGGAGGCAGGTGTTTATGCCAAGTCTAAGGACGCCTACCAGAAAGATTTAGACGACGAAAAAGAAAAAGAACAGAAAGCTAAAGAAACTGCTGCCGCAAACGAGTCAGACCAACAAGCATCTGATAATGGTACTGAAACAGCAAGTACCGATACCACACAGGGTACTGAATAGTCAGAAACGGTCCCGAAATACTTCAAAATAAGATGATACAGTAACAAAAAATCAGGTTTAACTTACTGATAACGTGTTATTTTAAAAAAATGAAGATGGAGAGCAGTAAAGGCAGGGGCTATAATGAAAAAAAGAAAAGTCTGAATATCTTGACATTTAAGATATAATTAAGTAAACTAAGAAAGTGGTTACATTTTATTAGTTCAATATAACATGGGAGAAAAATATGACAAAAAAGACAAAATTAATGGGCATAGGTTTGATGTCTGTAGCAGCTCTAGGTATTTTTGCAGCCTGCGGTAACAAATCTGATTCTAGTGAGTCTGACGGTAAAGATTATTCATTCTATTATCTCACAGACCCTGAGACTTTGGATTATACTTTTTCAGGTCAAAAATACACTGCTGAAAATACAGCCAACTTTGTTGATGGTCTCGTGTCTTATGACCAATATCGTCAAATCGTGCCAGCCTTGGCTAAATCTTGGGATGTCTCAGAAGACGGAAAAACATATACTTATCATATCCGTAAAAATGTCCCTTGGGTTGATGCCGATGGCAACGAATATGACACAGTCAAACCTTCTGACTGGGTTACGGGTTTGAAACACGCTGCAGATACTAACTCTGAGACACTTTACCTAGTTAGCGATTCAATTACAGGTCTTGCAGATTATGCCAGCGGTAAAGATAAAGATTTCTCAAAAGTTGGCATCAAAGCTGACGATAAAGCTGGAACATTAACTTATACTTTAAATGCGCCAGAATCTTTCTGGAATTCTAAAGCAACTTATGGTATCTTGTACCCAATTAATGCTGAGTTCTTGAAAGAAAAAGGCAAAGATTTCGGTAAAGTCGCAACAGATGGTATCTTATACAATGGTGCTTTCATTGCAACGAAATTTGATAATAAATCAGCGATTGAATATAAAGCCAACGATACTTACTGGGATAAGAAAAATGTACACATCAAAAATGTTAAATTGTCATTCTTCGATGGTAAAAAACCAGAAGATCTCTACCAAAACTATATGGCTGGTAAATATAATCAAGCACAACTTTACCCAACAATGCCATACTACAAAAATGTTAAAAAATCTGACGTTATTTGGACAGCCCAAGAAGCAACAACTTACTTTGGTATGTTTAACTTAAATCGTCAAACTTATAAGAATACAGCACATGATACAGATGCTAAGAAAACAGCAACAAAACAAGCTGTTTTGAACAAAGACTTCCGTCAAGCAATTGGCTTTGCGATTGATAAAGCAAAATACAATGCACAACGTGTTGGCGAAGAAGGTGGCGAAAAACTTGTTCGTAACACGCTTGTCCCTTACGATTTTGTGACAATTGCTGGTAAAGATTACGGGACTGCTGTTCAAGCTGATCTTCAAGCGATTGATGGTGATGTTTGGTCTAAACTTTCAGTTGACCAAGGTAAAAACTCAACTTACAATGTTGATTTAGCTAAAGCGTCATTTGCTAAAGCTAAAGAAGCTTTGAAAGCACAAGGTATTGAAGTTTCAAAAGAAAACCCAATCATCTTGGATGCACCAGTTTTAGATACAAGTACAATCAACATTGCTGCTGCAGCATCAATGGAAAACTCTCTTGAAAAAGCTTTCGATGGTGAAGTTAAATTGAACTCAATCAAACTTGCCATGGATCCATATCTCCAAGCAGTCTTCTCATTCAAGACAGCTGCTGAAGCAGATTACGACTGGAACATTTCAGGATGGGGACCAGACTACGCTGATCCAGCAACTTACCTTAATATCTTGTCACCAAAACAAGGCGATATCACCATTAAGATTGGTCTTGAACCAAGTGTAACACTTGAAGGTGAAGATAAAGGTGCTGCTGCCAAAGCTGCCGTAGATATCGATGCTTATCAGAAACTTTTGGATGAAGCGAATGCTATTACGAACAACACAGATGCTCGCTATGAAGCATTTGCTAAGGCTGAGGCTTGGTTGATTGATAACGGTATCGTGACACCAATTTATTCACTTGGTGCTGTTCCAATGATGCAAAACGAAGTACCATTTACAAAAATCGATTCTAACACGGTTGGGTCAACTGCTTATTCTTACAAATATAGAAAAGTAAGTGATAAAACAGTCACAGCCAAAGAATATGAAAAAGCGTTGAAAGAATGGAAAGCTAAAGTTGAAGAAAAATCAAAAGCAGCTACCAAATAATAGCAACCACACCTAGCGCCTATCGTAGTAAATGGTAAATAGGAACTTTTGAAGACCTTGTCATCTGAGATGAGGCGACCAATTGAACTCTTGATTTAGACTTAATCGGTCGCCTCTTGACGAGAGGTAGTGAAAGTGGTTTGATTTTATGCTTGATTGGATAGAGTGAGTATAGGATGAAGCAAAGGTGAGACTAGATATTTCTGGTCTCAGTTTTGCGTTTAGAGAGACTATCTGAATTGTCCTTCTTGACTAGCTAGTTAACAATCAACTTAACGTAAGTATCTTAATTCTTAATATAGAACGGTTTGAAATAGATGAAAAAATATATCTTTTTTAGAGTGTTGCGAGCGCTGCTGTCCATCGTTATTGTGACAACAATTGTTTACGCACTCGTCTTTAGTTTGATTCCACGTCGTCAGATCTTTATATCAGACGAGCAATATGCCCGTGTTGCCGGTAAAGCTGACGCACGCCGTGAGTACGAAAATGCAGTCTTTGATCGTCAGGGTTATATTGACTACTTGAACCAAAAAGGTTTGGTCAATAAAGTCCAAAAAATTGATCCCAATTATGACGGCACTGACAGCAAAGCCAATCTACAAGCGGCTAAAAAATGGGCAAAATCTGCCAAGGGGGATTGGAAAATTGAGCAATTGCCAATTTCTAAAAAGATTTACGCCACGCGTGAAATTCCAATTTGGCAACGTGTCGGGAAGTTTTACGCTAACCTGATTCAGATTGATCATCCTTGGAAAATTCAAGATGAATCCAACCCTAATCTTAAGCGCTACATCAAATTCACTTGGGAAAAAGGTGGTGGTCCAGCCATCATTGGTTCAGGAACTGAGCATAAATACTTACTGTATTTTGATGGCACTTTTCCGTTCATCCACCAAAAATTTATTACGATTAATTTGGGACAATCTTATCCAACCTTTAGTGGTCGCTCAGTTGTTGACGTCTTAACCAGCGGTCAAGGTGAAACGGTAACACGTGAAATCACACTTGAAGATGGCAAGAAGATGAATACTTCTATGAACATTCATACAGCGACTTACCAAAGTCCTAAAAACCAAAGTGAACGTATGAAACGAATTTTCAAAGATGACTACACAAATGTGAAGAATTTTTATCAAGATCCATCTATGATTGGTAACTCAGCTAGAATTTCAATTATAGGGACAATTTTAGCTTATCTTTTTTCAACTTTCCTTGCAGTCTATCTTAGCCGTCATGCAGGTGGTATCATTGACCGTTTTGGCCTGATTTTCATCACTGCATTGATTGCCTTACCAAGTTTGGCGATTATCTATACAGATAGATTCCTGGGTTCGTTGATTGGGTTACCAGGTTCGTTTACAACATTAGGCGCAGGAAATGTGGGAACTTATGTCATGCCAACACTGATTATCGCGTTGATTTCCACGCCACCACTAACTATGTGGGCACGTCGTTATATGGTTGACCAGCAGTCGGCTGACTATATCAAATTTGCACGTGCAAAAGGGTTATCAGAAAAAGAAATTTCGCGTAAGCATATCTTTAAAAATGCTGCGATTCCAGTTGTTAATGGTATTCCTGCGGCGATTGTCGCAGCAATCGCCAATGCGACAATGACTGAAACTATTTTCCTTATCCCTGGTCTTGGTAAAATGTTACCAGATTCGATTGCTGCCAATAACAGTCCGATGGTTGTAGGGATTACCTTCATTTTGACAACTTTAGCGGTCTTTGCGGTCTTGTTAGGTGATATCGTCATGCAAATCATCGATCCCCGAATTCAATTTGCAACGAAATCTAAAACAAAATCTAAAACAAAACTTGCGAAAGGAGAAAAGTAAGATGTCAGATAAAGAATTATTTTCGTTCGTCCCTGCCAAAGGAGACGAATCTGAAATCATCAGTGCACCACTTTACTCTTATTGGAAGAGTGTGGGACGCAAGTTCATTTCTTCAAAACTCGCAATTGCCATGCTTGTTTTATTGATTGCTTTACTCTTGATGAGTTTCATACAACCAATTTTTTCAGGTTATACAGTTATTAATTCAGGGAAAATTGATGACTTTAGCCTGCGTTATAACTATCCTAATTTTAGAGATTGGTTTGGAACGGATGCAACGGGTCAATCGCTCTTTGATGCTGTTTGGGCAGGTGCTAAGACATCTATTTCAATTGCCATGCTTGCAACACTCATCTCAACTTTTATCGGTGTCATTGTAGGGGCAGTTTGGGGCTTGTCAAAATCTATCGACAAGTTCATGATTGAAGTCTATAATGTCGTTAACAACGTCCCACAAGTTTTGGTTTTACTCGTTTTATCTTATGCGTTTGGATCAGGCTTCTGGAATTTGTTGTTTGCCATGTGTGTGACATCATGGGTCAGTATCGCCTATCAAATTCGTGTCCAAGTGATTATGTATCGTGACCGTGAGTACAATATTGCCTCTCGCACACTCGGTACAAAACCTGCGACAATGATTGGTAAAAATATTTTGCCATATCTTATCTCAGTTATTGTAACGATTATCAGTAACCAAATGCCAGTCTTTATCTCTTTGGAAGTTTTCCTTGGATTCTTAGGCGTTGGTTTGCCATCTGATACACCGTCACTTGGTCGTATCATCGCAGATTATACAGATAATATTACCAATCATGCTTATCTTTTCTGGATTCCAGTATTGATTCTCGGACTGGTGACTGTCTCACTTTATATCGTTGGTCAAACACTTGCTGATGCAAGTGACCCTCGTACGCACCAGTAGAAAGGAACCGTTTATTATGTCAAATAAAAAAGTTATCCTTTCTGCAAAGGATATTAGTGTTGAATTCCAAGTCCGCAATCGTACTTTGCGTGCAATTCGCAATATTTCAGTTGACTTACATGAGGGTGAAACCTTAGCACTCGTAGGTGAATCGGGCTCTGGTAAATCAGTTTTCACTAAAGTTTTCACGGGGATGTTAGAGACAAATGGTTCTGTTTCGACTGGAACAGTGACCTATGGTGATATGAATTTAACAAATTTGAAAACAAATGCCGAGTGGGAAAAAATTCGTGGTGGACAAATTTCGACAGTCTTTCAAGACCCGATGACATCACTCAATCCGATTAAAACAATCGGTAGCCAAATCTCTGAAACAATCATTAAACACCAAGGAAGATCATCTGAAGAAGCTAAGGCAATCGCCATTGATTTGATGAATCGTGTCGGTATTCCAGAAGCTGAAAAACGCTATGATGAGTATCCTTTCCAATATTCTGGTGGTATGCGTCAACGTATCGTTATTGCAATTGCTTTATCATCACGACCAAAAGTCTTGATTTGTGATGAGCCAACAACAGCTCTTGATGTGACAATTCAAGCACAAATCATCGCTTTGTTGAAGGAATTAAAAGAAGAATACGGCTTTGCCATGATTTTCATCACACATGACTTAGGTGTGGTGGCATCAATTGCTGATAAAGTGGCAGTGATGTATTCTGGCGAAATCGTTGAGTATGGCACGGTTGAAGATATCTTCTATGACAGCCGTCATCCGTATACATGGGCTTTGCTCTCTAGCTTGCCACAGCTTGCAACAACTGAAAAACTTTACTCGATTGCTGGTACACCACCTTCTCTTTACTCTGAGATTAAAGGTGATGCCTTTGCACCTCGTAATCCAAAACCAATGGCAATTGACTTTGTTGAAATACCACCAAAATTCCCAGTTAGTGACACACATTGGGCAAAAACATGGTTGTTAGATGAACGTGCACCAGAGTTAACGAAACCAGAAGGTATTCAAGATTTACACGATAAAATGGTTAAAATTTACGCAAAAGAAGGAGGGGCTTAAAGATGGCTGAAAAATTATTAGAAATTAAAGACCTCTCGATTTCTTTTGGTGAAGGTAAGAACAAAAATATCGCAGTTAAAAATGCCAACTTTGATATCTATAAAGGTGAAACTTTCGCCCTTGTAGGAGAGTCTGGCTCTGGCAAAACAACCATTGGCCGTGCGATAATGGGCTTAAACAATATTGAAAACGGCGATATCATTTTTGACGGCAAAAAAATTAATACGAAATTGTCTGGTTCGGAAAAAGAAGAATTAACCAAAGATATTCAGATGATTTTCCAAGACCCTGCTGCCTCACTTAATGAGCGGGCAACCGTGGACTATGTTATCTCAGAAGGCTTATATAACTATCATATGTACAAGGATGAAGCAGATAGAAAAGCAAAAGTAGAAGCCATGCTGAAAGAAGTTGGTTTACTGCCTGAGCATTTATCACGCTACCCGCATGAATTCTCAGGTGGTCAACGTCAACGTATCGGGATAGCACGTGCGCTTGTTATGGAACCACGTTTGGTCATCGCAGATGAGCCAATCTCAGCCCTAGATGTGTCAATTCGTGCCCAAGTACTTAATCTCTTGCAACGTTTGCAAGAAGAAAAAGGACTGACTTACCTCTTTGTTGCGCATGATTTGTCAGTTGTTCATTTCATCAGTGATAGAATTGCCGTGATTTATCATGGAGACATTGTAGAAATGGCCGAGACAGAGGAATTGTTTAACAACCCAATCCATCCTTACACGAAATCACTTTTATCTGCGGTACCAATTCCTGACCCAGCGCTTGAACGTCAGAAACAATTGATTGTCTATGATGATTCAATTCATGATTATGAGACAGACAAACCTAGTTTCCAAGAAATCAAACCAGGTCACTTTGTTTGGGCTAATACTGCTGAAGCAGAAAACTATAAAGCACAAGCATGATAAGCAAAAACAAAAACGAGCTGAGGCTTGTTTTTTGTTTGATAACACATTTAAATCTCAAGTATATGCCTCATATCAAGAGAAATAATAAGGAAACACAACTTAATGATAGAAGACGTGAGCGAAAGCTCGCGTTTTTTGTTATAATAGAAAATAACTATAGAGAAAATACAGAAAATCAAGGTGACAAAATGTCAATGTTTTTAGATACAGCACGAATTGAAGTAAAAGCCGGAAAAGGTGGCGATGGCGCCGTTTCTTTCCGTCGAGAAAAATATGTACCAGATGGTGGACCTGCAGGTGGTGACGGTGGTCGTGGTGGCGATGTTATCTTCGTCGTAGACGAGGGTTTGCGTACCCTTATGGATTTCCGTTATAACCGCCATTTCAAAGCGAAACCAGGCGAAAAAGGCATGAATAAAGGGATGCACGGTCGCGGTTCAGAGGATTTGATTGTTAAAGTACCGCAAGGCACAACAGTCAAAGATTTCGAAACAGATAAGATTTTAGTCGATTTACTAGCACCAGGGCAAACCTTTACCGTGGCACATGGTGGTCGCGGAGGTCGTGGCAATATTCGCTTCGCGACTGCAAGAAATCCTGCACCTGAAATCGCTGAAAATGGTGAACCAGGTGAAGAACGGACATTGTTACTAGAACTTCGTGTTTTGGCAGATGTTGGTCTCGTAGGTTTTCCATCAGTTGGTAAATCAACTTTATTGAGTGTGATTTCAAACGCACGTCCAAAAATTGGTGCCTATCATTTTACGACCCTAGTCCCTAATATTGGGATGGTACGTGTTGGGGACGGCGAAAGCTTTGTCGTTGCAGATATGCCAGGTTTGATTGAAGGCGCTAGCCAAGGAATTGGTTTAGGAACACAGTTTTTGCGCCATATTGAGCGGACGCGCGTTTTGCTACACGTCATTGATATGAGTGGTATGGAAGGACGCGATCCATATGATGATTATGTAGCCATTAATGATGAGTTAGAAGGTTACAACCTGCGACTTATGGAACGGCCACAAATTATCGTTGCCAATAAAATGGATATGCCTGATGCAGAAGAAAATCTAGCTGAGTTTAAAGAAAAACTTTTCGCAAACTATGAAGAGTTTGAAGATAAACCACAAGTTTTTCCAGTTTCTGGTATTTCACGCCAAGGCTTACAGAACTTGCTTGAGGCAACAGCAGAACTATTAAGTGAAACACCTGAGTTTCCATTGTACGAAGATGCAGACTTTGCAGATGATAACAAAGAAGCCTACTATGGCTTTGATGAGGGCACTCGTGATTACGAGATTACGCGAGATGATGATGCCTCATGGATTTTATCTGGTGAGAAACTTGAAAAACTCTTTACCATGACGAACTTTGATCATGATGAGTCTGTCTTTAAATTTGCCCGCCAATTACGTGGGATGGGAATTGATGAGGATCTTCGTGGTCGTGGTGCCAAAGATGGTGATATTGTGAGAATTGGTAATTTCGAATTTGAGTTTGTGGATTAATGAGACACCTTTAAGTATAAAAACGAAACAGTTTTTATGCTTGAAGGTGTATAAAACACAGATGAGTATAATTTGGAGGTAGCAAGATGGGATTTAAAATTATCGGAAATCGAGATGCAGAAGGTAATTTTATCGCTTCTGCGGATGCTTGGCCACCAGAAAAAATAGCTGAGCTATTTGATAAATACAATCCCAATCGCAAATTGCGGTTGGCGCGCGAAGCAGCAGAAAAAGAAGATAAGAAAGAAGACAAAGCCATTTGAACTCTCTTGAAATCAAACTTAATCACCCTGACGATGGGGCAAATCTTTTCGGAGCTCAGGAAAAACACTTGAAATATCTGGAAGAGGCGATTGGTGTCACCATACATTTTCGTAGTGAAGTAGTTCAGGTGGTATCGGACTCCGACGAAAAAAATGAACTAACTCGTCTAGTTTTACAAGCTCTACTAGTCCTAGTTAGCCGTGGTCAGACTGTGAATACACCTGATGTTGTCACAGCTCTGACGATGGCACGAAATGGTGAAATCAATAAATTTATCGCCCTTTATGAAGAGGAAATTACCAAGGATAGCAATGGTAAACCAATTCGTGTTAAAACGTTAGGTCAAAAAATCTATGTTGAAGATATCTTGCACCATGATATTACATTTGGCATTGGACCAGCTGGAACGGGAAAAACTTATCTGGCTGTTGTTTTAGCGACCACTGCACTCCGTCGGGGGCAGGTCAAACGCATTATCGTTACACGCCCAGCAGTAGAAGCCGGAGAAAATCTTGGTTTCTTACCAGGTGATTTACAAGAAAAAGTCGATCCCTACTTGCGCCCAATTTATGATGCTTTGTATAATGTTTTAGGTAAAGTAACAGTTGAGCGCATGCTAGAACGTGGCACGATAGAAATTGCTCCTTTAGCTTATATGCGGGGTCGAACTTTGGATGATGCCTTTGTCATTTTAGATGAGGCACAAAATACCACCACTATGCAAATGAAAATGTTTCTAACGCGGTTGGGCTTTAACTCTAAAATGGTTATCAATGGTGATATTAGTCAGATTGATTTACCGAAACACGCTAAGTCAGGTTTGATTGATGCCAAAGATAAACTCGCTAAAATTAAGCAAGTTTCTTTTGTCTATTTCTCTGCAAAAGATGTCGTCAGACACCCAGTTGTAGCTGAAATTATTCGAGCATATGAAGATGATGCACAAGAACAAGGACAATCGGAAGGAAGCCATTATGAGTGACTGGCGAGAAAATCGGATTGCAGCGGCGCAACGTGGTGAAAATCCAATGGTGATGGTAGAGTTATCATCTGGTTTTGCTTGCATTGGGGATACGCAATTTTTAGAGGGTTATTGTGTGCTTTTACCCAAGCGAGAAGTATCTAGTTTAAATGATTTGACCTTAGCAGAGCGTAGTCAATTCTTGACAGACATGTCCTTGATTGGTGATGCTTTACTTTCTGAGACGGATAGTTTTCGAATTAATTACGATATTTTAGGGAATACAGATAATTATCTTCATGCCCACATTTTTCCACGTTATCAGTCAGAAGCACCAGAACGTTTGAAAAAGCCAGTTTGGCTTTATGATGAATCACATTGGTTTGATGATGCTTATGCGTACGATGCGCATAAACATGGTGAACTTCGCTCAAAATTAACAGCTTATTTAAAAGATTTTGAACAGACCAAGGGGCGCAACTGATTTCGCTTGTTAGAGAACAAACAGAGAAAGGAGTGGTTGAACATGTATATTGAGATGCTAGACAAAACAGGGCAAGTACCAGATGAGCTACAACAGGATACGATTAAGTTACTAAATTTTGCAGCTAATTTTATCCATTTACCTGAAAATAAAGAAATGGCCATTACGTATGTCTTGAATGATGAGATTCAGGTCATTAACCGTGAGTATAGAGGTAAAGATGTCCCCACGGATGTGGTCAGTTTAGAATATGAACCAGAAGACATTGCTTTTGGTGAAGATTTCGAAATGCCAGAAGAACTTCAGGCAGAGTTAGAAGACTTTGATAGTTTTATTGGTGAGCTTTATATCTCTATTGAAAAAGCGCAAGAACAGGCTGATAATTATGGTCATAGTTATGCGCGTGAGATGGGCTTTTTAGCGGTACATGGCTTTCTCCATATCAACGGCTACGACCACATGGTACCAGAAGACGAGAAAGTGATGTTTGCCTTACAGGAAGAGATTTTGACTGCTTATGGCCTTACGAGATAAAAATACAGAGAAAAAGTGGAAAAACCGAACGGTTTATGCCTCGCTCGAATTTGCCTTAACTGGGATTATCACTGCTTTTCGCGAGGAACGTAACTTACGTAAGCATGCCGTGAGTGCTAGTTTAGCTATCATTTTTGGTTTTGTCTTTAGGATTTCAAGGGTTGAGTGGCTATTTTTACTCTTGGCTATTTTTCTAGTTATTTTTGGAGAAATCATCAATTCAGCGATTGAAAATGTCGTTGATTTAGCAAGTGAGTATCACTTTTCTATGTTAGCAAAAAATGCCAAAGATATGGCAGCAGGAGCGGTCCTATTTATCTCGCTATATGCTGTTATCGTTGGCATGATGATTTTTTTACCTAAAATTTGGTTGCTGATTTTTTAAATTCAGCGAAATAACGAAAAAGTTGAAACGTGGGCGCAGCCTGCGTTTTTTAATAGGCTCGCAGCGTGTCTGAGAGTTGCTCCGGTGGTGTAAATATCATCAATAATTACCAATTTATCAGGAATCTCCGCCTTGTCTTTCAGAGTGAATGGATTATCAGATGTCAGTCTCTCGGTTCGTGTTTTAAGAGATTGGTGGCTGGCTTCATTTTTGATTAATAGGTCAAGAAAAGGTAACTTAGCGCTGCTTAAAAAGCCAGCAACCTGATTGAACCCACGGGTTTGTAGACGCTCAGGTGATACGGGTATCGGTACGATGAGTTGTTTTTTTAGACTGCTTGTGAGTACAGTATTAAAAGCAGAGCGCAGTCTAAAATCACCCTGAAATTTATAGGTCTGAAAGTAAAATTTTGCAAACTCATTATAGTGGAAAATGGCACGATGTGGGATAGGATTGGTGACTTGTTGACAATCATTACAAGTACCTGTAATATCAGGTTTATAACAAATTTGACAATGTGTTTCTGAAATGACGTCAAATTGTGTCCAGCAATCCCGACAGACAGTTTCACGTGGTTTTCGAGACAAAAAAATATCCGAGAATTGAAATAGAGGTGTCAGTATATTGTGACACAACAAGCAATTGGTCATGTGAAACCTCCCAATCGATTCATCTGGCGAATTTCGGATATCGCTCGTGTCATGTCTCTAGTCAAACCAGTATGAAAAAAGTAGACCAGACCTGTCGGTCGCTCAGGACTTCGCCCAGCACGCCCAGCAATCTGAATCAGACTAGATTTGGTAAACAGGCGATGCTCACTGTGGACAACAAAAACATCAACTTTAGGGAAAGTCACACCACGCTCCAAAATTGTGGTTGAGATTAAAATTGTGAGTTGGCCTTGTCGAAAGCGTTCAATTTTATCAACACGATCTTCACTAGTAGAGGCAACAAAGCCTATTCTCTCATCTGGGAAAAGACGGCACAAATGCTCAGAGAATAATTTCCCAAAGGTAATGACGGGCGCAAAAATGAGGAGCGGGAAACCTGTTTCACGCTGTTTTTTGATGTGACGGTAGATGAGTTTTTCACTGCCACTGAAGATGACTTTAGGGACAACGAGGGGGTTATCATGAAATCGGCGAGACAAAGAGACTTTTTCTAATTGACCCCGTTTGACTAGCTTGTCTAATTTATCCGTAGAAGTTGCAGTAAGATAAATCAAAGTTGAAGTCATTTTGCGAGACTGCTCAGCTGCAAAGTAAAGAGCATCATTATCAGCGAAGGGAAAGGCATCCACTTCGTCGATAATCAGCAAATCAAAGGCATGACGAAAACGCAGCAGTTGGTGGGTTGTAGAAATAACTAGTGGTGTTGGAAAGTAAGGCTCTGATTCAGCGTGCAAAAGAGAGATTGGTATGGAAAAATCACGAGATAGTCTGGTATGAAGTTCACGAGCGACATCGGTTCTGGGTGTTGCAATACCAACGGTACCACCACTTGATATGATCTTAGACACCGCTGCATAAATCATCTCAGTTTTACCAGCCCCAGTGACGGCATGGACTAAAATCTGGGATTTTTGGTCAATTGCAGTGATGAGCGCTCTGGAAACCTCTGCCTGATAAGGTGTGAGCTGGCCATTCCAGAGGAGGGTATCTTGGGGTGAAAAATTTTGCTGCGGTAGATGATAAAGCAGTTCATCAGACCGAATGCGTCCGAGCTGCAAACACTCAGGACAAAAATAAGCAGAAATCTCTAACTTGACAGTTTGGAGAAGAGAACTCGTGCCACACCGATTACAAATAGCACACTTGTTAGTGAGCGTCATACCTGGAAAAGTTACGGTATTTGCAGGTAGATGTTCAAAGTCATCGCCAAGTTCTTGTCGCGTCAGCAAGCGACCAAATAAGTTATTCATACTTTCTTATACGTAATCCAACAGAAAATGTTACAATATTTTTATGACGATTACGATAAAAAATGATTTTATATTTGAAGAAGAGATTAAAAAATCACGCTTTATTTGTCACCTCAAGCGCGTGACAAGTGAAGAAGAGGCGCGTGAGTTTATCACTTCAATCAAAAAACAGCACCATAAAGCCAATCATAATGTTTCGGCATTCACAATCGGTGAACATCAAGAAATTCAGCGCTCATCCGATGATGGCGAGCCTTCTGGGACAGCAGGTGTACCGATGTTAGACATCCTAAAAAAACGTGAACTGACCAACCTTGTCGCAGTCGTGACACGTTATTTTGGCGGTATTAAACTCGGCGCGGGAGGTCTGATTCGTGCTTATGCAGGTAGTGTCAACCACGCCATTGACGCCGTTGGGCTTGTCAAAATTGTCGAGCAGACGCAGCTAGACCTACACATGGATTACGGGCTTTTTGACAATGTTTCTAGGTATCTAGCAACTGCTGGTCTGGCTATCGCCGACTCAGTTTTCACGGATAGGGTTGTCATCTCTATCTTTGCGGATACAGCAGATATTGAACAACTAAAACTTGACTTAATTGAGCAGTTTCATGGTAAGCTAGACCTAACTGTAGGCGATAAAAAACTTGTAGAAGTCGCTATTTAGTGCTATAATAGACTTCTAGGAGATCTCTTGCTAGACTTCTTGGAAGAAATCAGACAAAATGTGCTTGTCACATTGCTTTAGAATTCGGGGTCGTTCTGGATTCGACAGGTGTTGTCGCGTATGAGCTGCGATTAGTGAGGCGCCACTCTAAACCGCCGCAGATAAATATAACTGCTAAAAATACACAAACTTACGCAGTAGCTGCCTAAACCACAGCCTGCGTGCCTGACTTTCGCTCGCCTATGGCGATTTGATGGCCTAATTTAGTAGGATACGATTTGATGGTGTCTTGACATTAGAGAAGAGATTAAGAGACTCGCAAGCTAACTTTGTTCGAGGATTGTCTCGTTAGCTTGTTAAATTTAGACAGTCCCTATGATTGTAGACGCTGATATAGCAAGGCATTTGGACGTGGGTTCGACTCCCACCGGCTCCATTATTACTATTCACAAATATTCATAACTATCTAAAAGCCTTTAAAATAAGGGTTTTTATTTTTATTAAATACATGTTTATTCATAACATTTCATAAAAAGGACACAACAAAGGACACAACTTTCATTGTGTCCTAGAAATCCACGTATTTAGAAAATTTCTCGCCAATATCATCAATGGCCTTTTGCGTAATGTGAGTATAGATGTTCATAGTCGTCTGTAAATCAGAGTGACCAAGTCTGTGTTGCGCTTGCTTTAATGTCATACCAGATTCAAATATCAAGCTAGCATGTGTGTGTCTAAATCCGTGTATCGTTATTTGTTTTAAATCGGAATCTTTTATTATTTGCAGCAGCCACTTTCTAGGTTTTGATGGAGAAAGTACACCACCATTTTCAGATTCAAATATTAGTTTTCTATCTGGATATTCTTCACGTAAATTATCCAGTATTTCAATAGTCTTTCTATCCAAGCTGATAAGGCGTTCAGATGCCCTGTTTTTAGTCGTGCTGACCTCTAAACCAGATTGTGACCTAGATATAGCTTTATTTATTTCAAGTGTGTTATCGTGCAAGTCAGACCATTCTAACGCTAGTAGCTCACCTTTTCGTATGCCGGTGAATGCAAGCACTCGGAATAGGGCTATTTTTCGAATGTCGCCAGTCTTTTCAGCCAAAGACATGAATTTTTTTAACTCATCGTGATCATAAAAGTTTTTATCTTCTTTTCGTTCCCTTTTTATTTTTGGAGCTACAACGCTTATAGCTGGGTTGGTATCAATATAACCAAGTCTTATGCCGTAGTTGAACACGCTTCGAACAAATCCTAATAGCTTTCTTCCGAATTTGAGTTTGTTACTCCATTCATTTTGAAATTCCTGTATCATTCTTGGAGTGATATTTTTTATTTTTTTATTACCTAAATCTGGCAAAATATGATTTTTGAATTGCCTATCTGTTTTGTAGTAAGTAGAATCAATTACACTTTTTTCGTACTCAGAGAGCCATTTCTTGTAAAGGTTTTCAAATGTTATATCTGTTTTTTCTTCGGGTTTTTCCAGCTCGCTTTGTAGCTTAAATATCGCTTTTCTGGCATCTGATTTAGTTTTAAACCCACGCTTTCTAGTAAACTTACTTCTTCCATTCTCTTTTCCAACGTATATTTCAAAAGAATATGCGGTCGTACCGTCTTTTTTCTTGTATGATTTTATTTCCATACGTCTAATCTCCATATTTTGTGGTAAAATAAAAAGGTAGTCATCCTTTTTACTACGTTTATATATCGTTACTCACAAACTTTCCGAGGGAGTGAGTGGCGTTTTTTAATTTTTTAACGGTACGTCTATTCCTTTATTTTTATCATAGTCGCTATATAAATAAAGTGTTTTGTAACTATCTGAATTTATTTTTGAGTACATAAAAGAAAATTTATAAACTTTATCTCGATACGTGAATTCGCCAGCGCCATTCAAGATATTTTTATAGGTGGTTTTTCCGTCAGAACTTTTATTATCTGGAAATATGTTGACTTTTAAATTGTTTTCAGAAGTATCTATTTTAAAATTATCAATTTGATATGCTTTTTTTATTTGAGCTTCTGCTAAAACAATAAATTCTGCTTTTTGACTAGTGTTTACAGCTTTGACGGTATCGTCTGATTTAGTTTCTTTTTTTAATTCGATTGATTCTGATGATGCTGTTTTCTTGTCGTTTTTGGTAGTAAGACTATTCGCTAAACCAGCAAATAAAAATATAACTATCAACCAAAACCACCATTTCTTGTAAATAGGTTTTCCGTCTTTAGCAACTTTTTCGTCTCTTTTTCCCATTTTTTCATTCTCCCTCAGCTTTTAACGTGAATCCTATCTGCACGATAAATTTATTATACACCAAAACCTAACCTTTTTAGGCTAGGTTTTTAATTATTCACTTTTCAAGCGGTGTGAAACTTGCTATCACTTTACCGATAATTCTCGGCTCTTCTGAGAAAGGTGCAAACTTGTCGCTATATTTTTCATTAGTAGACACAAGTCGCAGGCCGTTTTCTTCTTTATAGACTTTCTTAATATAACTTTGACCATCCCAATCAACTGCATAAACGCAACCATCATACTCAAATGGGCATGCTTTAATCAATGCTACATCGCCATTTGGATAGTCTGGTAACATTGAATCGCCGAATATCCAACTCGCAAAGTCATAATCATACTGTTTGTCATAGTAAACGGTATCATAGTTACCGTCATCAAAATAGCCATAGCCTGTTCCTGCGGACAGTTTTTCTTGAACGTTATAAGGAAATAGTTGAACTAAATTTTCTTTATTTTGTTCATCTAATTGTTCCTGAGCTGTGTTGATAACAATTTCTTGTCTTGGTTTTTCTAGCTTTCCGAAGATATTATCGAGAATTGTTTTAGTAGATTTAACATTATCTTCTTTAGGGAAGAAATCATCTATATTTTTACCGAATATATCAGCAAGTTCGAACAAAGTATCTTGATTAGCTCTCCTTGAACCGTTCTCGTATCTGCCAATGGTTTGCTTAGTTGTTTTTAGTAAGTCAGCTAAATCAGATTGAGTCATATTTTTAAGCAATCTCAACTCTTTTATCTTATTACCTATAAACAGCGCTAATTCTTCTTTATCCATTAATAACCTCCTTCCATATTTATATAATACCATTAAGTAACCGAAATGGCAACTATTTTTATCAAAAAAAGAAAATTATTTTAGGTAAAAGAAAAAAATATTTTTTTTTTGATAAAAACTATTGACAAGTAACCGAAATGGTTATACAATATATTTGTAACCAAAACGGTTATCTAAAATAAAGAAAGGAGTGGTTTGTATGCAGTCTAAACTATATGATATTAGAAAAAAGAAGAAACTATCTCAACAAGAGATGGCAGACTTCTTGGGAATCAGTAGAGTTTCTTATGGCTCTAAAGAAAGAGACCAATTACCGTTTAATCAAGATGAAATGTTTGATATCTCGCATTTGCTTAAAAAGCCTATTTCAGATATTTTTTTACCTCGTAGTAACCGAAATGGTTATACAGATGAAATTAAAGTAAACAAAAAGCATCTAGCTAGTTAGAAAGGAAGGAATAACATGAACGAATTATCGCAAGTTGAAAATTTCAACGCAAAAATTTACGGAACGGCAGATGAGCCACTTTTCTTAGCTAAAGATATAGCTGAAATGTTAGAGATTAAAAATAATCGAGACATGCTCAATAACGTTGATGATGATGAAAAGCTGATGTCGGTAGTATCTACATCAGGTCAAAATCGTCAAATGTGGTTTTTGACAGAAAGCGGGCTTTATGAAGTTTTAATGCTATCTCGCAAACCAAAAGCAAAGGAATTCAAACGAAAAGTTAAAGAAATTCTTAAAACAATCCGCAAACACGGCGCATACATGACAAACGATAAAGCGCAAGATGTGCTGCACGGTAATGGTTTAGCTGACTTGCTTATCCAAGCTGGAGAACAAATCAAGTCGCTTGAATTTGATAAACAACAGTTGCAAATTGAGCTAGAAGAAGTCAAAGAAAAAACAACTTATCTCGATCTAATTCTTGAAAGTCCTGACGACATCCTGACAACTCAAATCGCACAGGATTACGGATACAGTGCAGTATCATTCAATCGCATCTTGCATGACTTGCGCATTCAACGCAAAGTCAACAAGCAATGGGTGTTGTACTCAAAATATATGGGCAAAGGCTACATCGGCAGTCGTACAAGTGATTTTGTAGACAGCAATGGTGTTGCACGTACATCAATTACGACAACTTGGAAACAAAAGGGTCGCAAATTTCTTTATGAAGTTTTGAAGAAAAACGGCTATCTACCTTTAGTTGAACAAGACGACTTGGCTAGTTAGAAAGGAGACAAATATGTTACATCACTACATCACAAATTATGGGGCTGAAATGCCAAACGGGGAAATTGAAAATAGAGTTGAATCTTGGTTTCAGATTAACTTTCTAAAATGGTGCTTTTGTATATCAAAAAAACGCATCATCTTAGATGCGCCTTGGAAAGATTAAGATTTTTCCATCCTTGTCCAGGTTTATTTACCATATTGTGCTAAAGGAGGAAATATGTGGAATAAACTTAAAAAAATACTAGATGAAAAGCAAATGACAACTTACCAGCTATCAAAGTTAACTGGAATAAGCGAACAGAGTTTTTCAAAATTGAGAAATGGATTGTCTAAAGAGCTTTCATTTGGTTCGATGGTTAAAATAGCTGATGCACTTAATGTTAGCTTAGATGAATTTAGGTAACAAAAAAGCCAGTCGGCAAACTGGCAAAGTAAAAATTATTATAAGTCAATTTTATCACAGAAAGGAAAAATATGGAATCCAGTCAAATTTTTGGAGAACAATTCATGAATCTGCTGAAAGAACAAGCCAAGGAAGCTTACCTGGAAGGTGTTAAAGATGGCAAGAAGTCACTTAAAAATCGTGGCTTTGGCAATATCACAGAAGCTCAGAAGATGTCAGGGTACGGAAAAGCGGCCATAACTAAACTCAGGGATAGCGGTGAAATATCTTACATCATGAATGGTGCTAAGTTTCTATATGACCTTGACGATCTATATCACTATATGCAAAGGAATAAGGAGACGGCATGACACGATTCGAACCAAGCGCACACGCAAAGTTGTTATCGCAACTAGATAAGCATAACAAACAGAATTTAGAGTATTGGAGCAAGAAAAATGAAATTAAAGCTGATTGATTACAAAGAAGATTATCGTGTTGAACAAATTGGTACTTGCGAGTTATGCTTTGGTACTATGGGATGCAATAACCCTTCATTCGTTTTCAAAAAGGATAATGGAGAAAAAGTAGAAGTTAATGGATACTGCTGGGATTGGGGAAATTACACAAGTGTTGAAACAGTTGGTAATGTCATTGATTTTGCCGAGTATATTTGCGATATAGACTTCAATGAAGAAGAAGATTTATTTAGTTTTTGGTGGATTGATAAGCTTGTATCTGAATACAATTCAGCGAAGGAGCAAGCGGAATGAAGAACTACAAAATCATCAAAGAAACTGACTATCAAGAATTACAAAATGAACTGACACGTAGCAAGTTACTTGAAACATCTTTACGTGCTGAGATTGCACAATTAAAGCGTGACAAGGAACAGATGGAAATCGTTCGTAACAATCAGTATATGAAGATTGACGAGCTTAATCGTGACATTGAAGGCTACAAGGAGTATCTAACACCTATTGACCAAATGCCACTGATTACCAGTTTCAATCCAAAAGGTTTCAGCACTGATGTGGTCAACTACATCGCAAGTGCTGAGAATAGCGATGAGATTATTAGTTACTTAGCAAAGGAGACGGCATGAATGAACAAGCATATCAAGACCAAATGGCAGATGATGCACAGTTTGAAGCTGAGCAAGAGGCGTTGCGTGAAGAAATGTTAGATAAGTATGACGAGTTTAAACCGTTATTAGAAGAAATGATTGATGGTAGTTATCAAGTATCTCATGCAGGAATTTTAGAGTTTCTTGCTGACCAAAAAGAAAAACTAGCAAAACACATGCGTGAAGATGAGTATCAAGAAGCAATTGAGCTTATGAATATAATTATGGAGGGATAAAACGTGGCGATTGATGTAGCAACAGGCGAGATTATAGAGTCGTCTGAATGGATAGCGGTAGTTGAATCTATCAACAGTAAAATACCTGATATTGTTCAGGATATAGACACAAAACAAGCGTTAAAAGGAGTGAAATCAGATGCTAAAACATTCATTGATAAAATCAAAACACAAGAAAAAAATGATTTAGCGGCACTTACTGATCAATACTATCAACGAAATGTTGACGTTTTTGATGCACGCTCAATGGCTCTTGAAGCGATTAAGAAAATCGATGCTGTTGTCAATGATTTCGATAACAGTCGAAAATTACAAGCTAAAGAAAAGGTAGAAGCAGAAGTAGCGCACCAAAACAGTGTGCATGGTTTAACTGGCACAAGATACGAATTAAATGCAGCTCGATTCCTCGGTGTTAACAATCTAACTAAATCAGGACAATTGAACAAAACAACGGGCGATAAAATCGAAGCCGCTGCTTTGCAAGGAAAATCAGACCTTGAACATGACATTTTGTTCGAAAAAGCTAGGCAAGACGAAGCTAACAAAGCTGCTATCTTAGCACAAAAAGAAAAAGAGCTAGAAGCTAGAGAAAAAGCAGTGGAACAGATTGCTAGCGCTGATATTGTGGCCATGCAACAACAAGCTGATGAAGCTAAGAGGGTTGCAGAAGCTAAGCAGACAGTAGCTAATAGGGCTGTAGAAGAAAAAGCGAATGCTGAACGCATCATTTCTGGTGTATTAAAACGAATTGACGATTTAAGCACTAGAGTTAATCCTGATGCGATTTATACAGGAACTTCAGTGCTGTCAATGCTAGCTAAAATTTCGAATACTTTGAAAGGACAATAAAATGGGAGAATTAACAGTCACGCAAAAATGGGTTAAAAGTGCGCAAAACTTACTCATGGAACAAATGACCCAAGGCTTATCAACAAGAAGCGGGTATGACATTCAGGGCGCTCTGAGTTATGCTATCTTGAAAATGCAAAACGATAATATCTTAGATAGTGTGCAACCAGAAACAGTAGTTCAAGCGCTTTTACAAACTGCATATATGGGTCTTGACCCTAGACAAAATCAAGTATATTACATTAATTATGGCGGAAAGTTACAAGTACAACCTAGCTATTTTGGAAAGATTGCACAGCTGAAAGAACTGCCTGAAATTAAGTCTATAAAAACAGAGGTAGTTAGAGAGGGAGAAGAATTTAATTTTGATGATTTCGAAATTACACATAAGAGAACATTAGAAACTTTAGATAATTCTATTATTGCTGCGTATGCAATTATTGAAACCAATGATGGTAACAAGTCAATCGAAGTAATGAGTGCCAAACAAATCAATCAATCGTGGGCACAATCAAAATCTAAAAAACTTAATTTTACAAATCATGGAGAAAAGTATCTTGTTCCTGTTAATGATGTACAAGCCAAGTTTCCTGATCAAATGGCAAAAAGAACTGTGATCAGTCGAGCAGCTAAGTTTGTTATTAACACTTCTAAAAACCCATCTGTCGCAGAAGTCGAAAACGAAGAAAGCGGAAATGGTGTTAGAGATGTAACACCTGTTGATGATGAATTGGTTTTAGAAGAAGCGGTTAAAACAGGAAACGTCATAAAATCCTCAGAAACGAGCGACACAGAACTTGAACATCAGGATGATACAAATACATCAGAAGTTGTCAATGAGCCTGTAGATTTAGATTTAGGGGGGTTATAAATATGAATCAAACTTGTTTAATTGGTCGCTTGACCAAAGATGTTGAACTGAAATACACACCAGCAAATCAAGCAGTAGCGCAGTTCGTACTCGCAGTAAATCGAACTTTCAAAAGTGCAAACGGAGAACGTGAAGCCGACTTCATCAATTGTGTTATTTGGCGACAATCAGCAGAAAATTTCGCAAACTGGGCTAAAAAAGGTTCTCTAATTGGTATTACAGGACGTATTCAGACACGGAACTATGAGAATGCCCAAGGACAACGTGTTTACGTGACTGAAGTGGTTGCTGATAATTTTCAAATGTTAGAAAGTCGCAATCAGCAACAAGGAGAGTCACAAGGTAATCAGCAATCGAAAACCCAATCACCAGCTCCTGATTTTGGGCGAGATAGTGACCCTATGAGAAATGGTACACCGCTCAATCTAAGCGATGATGACCTGCCTTTCTAAGGAGCGAAAACATGACAAAAGAAGAATTAATTGACGCTTTTGGTGTCAATAACTGGAGCTATGAAAAAGGCGACCCTTACAGGGAAAAGTTGCTAGAACTTAGTTATGGCGAGCTGATAGACAAACTTATCCACCTGAAAAGCCAGACGGCTATTGTGAATTTTGGAGGTGTAAATGGCTAATAAAACCAAGACAAAAATATACTTTTGGCTTAAACTTGATAATAATTTTTACAAGAATTTGGCTATAAAAAAAGCTAGGAGGTTAGCAGGTGGTGACACGATGGTCATCATTTACCAAAAACTTATGCTTGAATCTTTGCAAAATAACGGAGTTCTTTATTTCGAGGGTGTTTTGGAAAATATTGTAGAAGAGTTGTCGCTGCAACTTGATGAAGATGTTGAAAATGTCGCGATGACTTTAGATTTATTTACTAAGTCAGGACTCGTTCAATTGAATGATAGCAATGATATTGAAATGCTTCAAGTCCCTGCACTTATCGACCAAGAGACCAACTGGAGCAAGTACAAAAGGGACACGAGAAAGAAAGAAGATATCAAAAAGTTGGACAATGTCCAACCAATGTCCAACCACTGTCCAACAGAGATAGAGATAGAGTTAGATAAAGAGATAAAGATAGAGAAAGAGATAAAGATAGAGAAAGAGATAAAGATAGAGTCAGAATCAGAGAAAGAAGGTAATGCTGATTCTGAGTATAAAAAATTAACTGATTTTTATCAAGTGAATTTCGGCGTCATCAATCAACTTATCTCAGAAGATTTAAAATTCAATCTTAAAGATTATGGCTATGATCTAGTTCACGAATCTATGAAGCGTGCAATTTTCAGGCAAAAGCAATACGCTTATTCAGTTCAGATATTGAAATCATGGTCTAAGAACAATGTAAAAACTCTTTCTGATGTTGAAGCTGACGATAACAAGTTTAGTAGGAGCAAGACAAATGGAGTTGACGACAAGTCAGATTGGACGTGGGCTGAGAAGAAAGCAGGTTTTAGAGAAGTATGACTGATTACTTAGAGCCATTCGTAGTTAATGAAAAGCCACTCGCTAGTCTAGCTAAAGATTTAGTAGTTCTTGATGAGTTTTGCTCAATCCATAAAGAAGAACAACTAGTAAGTCATAAGCTAAGACCACAAACAAAATCTTGCAAGCGTTGCGTTGAAGATAAGAAGATAGCTAAGATAATGGATTTCGGCGGTTTACCAGATTGGACAATCAGAGATTTAAACACTGGTGAGATAGTCAGATATGAGCCGATGAATGAAGAAATTGATGGCGATGTCATTTCAAAAGGAGACTTCAAGCAAACAAGAAGTAGCCTTTCTGAAATACTTGATAAATTTAAAGCTAAAAAAGGATACGACTTAGAAAAGTCTGGAGTTGTTGAATTTGCTTATACGAGTGAATCTTTAGAGAAACTTGAAAACTTTGAAAAGTGGCTATATGCTAACTTCAAAGATAATCATAAGCACGTTGAGAAGATTATGGTTCATGAGTATTTAGCAATGTCTAAAAACGCTTATATGAGTAACGAAAACAAGCAAAGGCTTATCGATAAAAAAGGGGCTATCGAAAGAGCTGAAATTATCATAGTTGATAATCTTGGTGATTATTCACCAGACGAACAAAGTCAGTTTCTAAGTTTGATGAGGATGTTACAAAACAAAAAGTTTATTTTGTACACTTTCGCAGATGCAGACGACAGGATTAATAAATTACCTGCATCCGTTAAATTTGCGATAAAAGGCAACAGAATGGCTATTTTATAGCAATAACAAAGGAGATAACATGAGCGAACGGAAATATGAATTATATCAAGTTGTTGATTTGATTGGGACAAAAAGATTTCAAGGTGTTTTCACTAAATCGGAACTAGCAAAAATCATGGACGGCGCTTTATACAGAAGAGCGCCATATGGCGAAATCTTTGAAACAGGTTCACGGACTGGGTGGTATCACGTTGAAGATGACGACAGCTGGGACGATGAATGGATAAACCCACTTATCGAGCTTATTCCGATTGAGGAGGAAGATTGAAGTTTAAATTCGAACTATCAAAAATGCCGACGACAAATCAGCAAAAAGGCGTAACGTTTATCAAAGGAAAGATGATTAGATTTGATCGTAAAGGAACTAAAAACACAGAGCTATTAAATCACTTAATTAAAAATCGCCCAAAAAAACTTATCTCTGATAAAACGACACCGATTAAGTTATCCGTGACATTTCATTATGCTATTAAGCAAAAGAAAAAGTGGTGGCAATGGAAAACAACAAGACCTGATTTGGATAATTTGCTTAAAGGGTTACAAGATTATATGACAAAGCTAGGCTATTATGCTGACGACAGTCAGATTTGCTGGTTAGAAGTAAAGAAATTTTATAGCGAGAAAAATATTATTGAAATTGAAATAGAGGAGATAAAAAATGAATGATGAAACTTTCGGAGAATTATTCTGGAGTAATGTTGACAAGCTGCTGAAAGAAAACAAAAAAGGACTGAAAGATATTTCAAGATTTCTCGAAAGCAATCCCAAAAAAGCTGAAAACTTGTATCACAGACTATATCGCAGTCGTTCAGAAGGTACAAATCCAGATAATGTCATGGGAAACGGAATATTCGAGTACTGTCTACAGTTTGATGAACTACTGACAGTTGGATATATGTACGATGAGTTGAAAGAGGAGGTTGAATGAAATTAGTATTACTACTAGCATCTGCTATGACAGCAGTGCTGATGATGATTCATATCTTAGAACAGCGATACAAGCGCAAGCGTATTGCTGAGATTGAGCAGAATGAGATTGAGGAGAAGTTGAAAGGTAGGTATAGAAAATGACTAAAAAACAAGATTCAATCAGCACATCGTGGCTGTACGTGATACTTATCTTACTTTGTTTGTTTGGTGCTGTATCGCTTATATCGACACTAGAGACTAACAAGGTAAAACGTGAGCAAATACAGATATACAACCGCATCAACAACATGGAGCGAGCTTTGACGACTAAGGACAAGGAAATTGAGCAGTATTTGATTAAGGAGAAGATTAAATGAGCGAGTTTGAAAAAGAGTTTAATAAAACATTTGGTAGCAATTCTATATCAACTTTTAATATAGTTAAGGAACATTTCAAATATTGGCAACCGCCTAAACAACTTGTGGTTGTTCCGCAGTTTGTTGCTGATTGGTTTGAAGAAAAAATGAGCGTGGCTTTCTCGGAAGTTGTTTCGGCATATAGTTTCAGCGGCAATGAAGTTATCGCATGGGTATATGAAAATGGCGGGATCGATTTACTGTGTAAGATGAAACTGTATGGTTACACGGTCGAGAAAGAGAAGTTGTATTATTTGAAACATATCGATATAAGTAGGACTAATCCATTATATGATAGTTATTTATCAAGACATGATGTTAAACTTGGTACCTTTTGGCATCAAACGACGGCAAAAAATCAAAAGCCAGAGCTTAAAAAAAGCATGTTTACGCAAGAAGAAATTTATAAACTACAAACTGGTAGCTATGAGCAGATTGAGGTGGAATAATGACAAGTAATCATGACCCAGAAACTGAAATCAGACGCAGAGTTTACAATCGCACCAACGACGTTCAATTGACTTACGAAGAATATTGTTTGTTGAGAATCAAGCACATTGACGACGGAGAAGCCGAAGAATCTATCAAGAATGCTGAATTAGGATATTCAACTGCTAAAAAAGGCAAAGTTAAGATGAAGAAGAAATGGAGTAGAAAATGAAATATAAACACGAAGAAAAAAGGAATCTAATTCCAAAATTATTGGTTATTGTCGGTGTGATTGCCGTTGTGCTGTGGTGGTCGTTTGTATGAAAAAGGAGAAAATAATGTTTAAAAAAGTTACATTGTCATTAGTTGTTGCAGTTGCAACATTGCTATTTGTCGCTGGTTGTGCTGAATCTGATAGAGTATCCGAAAACATCTCAAAAGATGCTGATAATTTCAAAGTAGACAGACAGATTACTGTCATCAATACCAGAAGTGATAAAGTTATCTTGCAGGCTACAGGAAAAATGAGCGTTGAACGTTCAAATAAAAAGACAACTATCGTTATTAGGACAGGAAAAAATGCTTACAAGAAACATATCATCTATGAAAATTCATGGACTGCATCTAGCATCGAACAAATTGAATCACAACCATCAAATCCATACGCATATAATTTCGCTGTGAATCCTAAAATGATTTTGCACGGTTGGACTGATGTTCAGTTGGTTAATGATTAAATGCTTGTGTGAGGTCGAGATTTAACGCTGACGAGGTTTGAGGTATAAATGTACCAAAAGTAATCTAAACTAGCTAATTTGCGCTGAGATTGCCTAAGTTATCGAAAGGAGAAAGAAGAATGAGTGAGATAGCAACTGAGTATGTCGACAAAACACTTGAAACTGATAGTCAAGAAATATCAATTTTTAAATTATCTGGAGAAAAGCACTACTCAATTAGCTGTACTATACCAAAATATGCTAGAAAATATCGTGATAGATTGACGACTGGCAGAGTTGTTATTAACAAGGTTAGTGGTCAAGTTGTCGAGTTGCACGGAATTTTGGACAGCAGCAACGTTTCATTTTCTAAAAAGAGAGATTTGACTGATGAACAACGTGCAGAAATTGCAGAGAGGTTCAAGAAGAATGTTTCTCTGTGAGCTCCATAGTTATGCAGTTTAAAATGTAAATTTAGCGTTTTAAACTTAGTTTAGTGTAAATATATGGTTGAGTAGTAAAACGCTGTGAGCGTTGAAATAAGACCATTTTGTTGACGCCAACAAAAATTGAAATATCAAGGTTTAGAAAGGATTGACATTGAAAATAGACGAAAGCGTGCTGTTTGAATTAACTGGAGAAAAAGAAGTTTTTAACATTCCGCAAAAATTGATGAAAATGCTAATTGACGATAGCGAAAGAAAGCACTTGATTAATGAGCTAGAAAAATTTGAACACGGCATTTCTTGCTCGTTTCAAGAATTTTTCGAAAGTGAAATCGCAGACCGAAAAACATTTAAACAGGACTATACACCTCAATCAATAGGCGAAATCTGTTCAAATATCGTTGGAACTGGTGATTATTTAGAAATAGCAGCAGGAACTGGTTCGCTTGCGATAAATGGGCAATATAAAGATTCATCAAAATTATATTTGACTGAGTTCTCAGAAATAGCACTGCCATTTCTGATTATAAATATGCTATTACGAAAATACGATGCGGTAATCAGTCATGAGGATTCGCTCAGCGGTGATGTGTTTGCTACTTATAAGACGACAGATGGACAACTTGAAGTTATCGACAAAGTAGACGATTACAAAGCACAAAGAATTGTTATGAATCCACCGTATTCCGCTAAGTGGGAACCAACAGAAGACCCGATATTTTGGGAGTACGGCACTCCGCCAAAAGCTAAAGCTGACTTTGCTTTTATTTTAAAAGCATTTGATAAGTTAGACGACAATGGGAAAATGGCGGTAGTGCTGCCACACGGAGTGTTATTTCGGGGTAATAAAGAGCAAGAAATTAGGCAGAATCTGCTAGATCGCGGTTATATATCTGGCGTGATTGGCCTTCCTGATAAACTGTTTGCAAACACAGGTATACCAGTGTGTGTCTTGGTGTTGTCAAAACAAAAGACTGATAGCGTGATGTTTATAGACGCATCGTCTGAGTTTGATAAAATCGGTAAGAATAATGTATTAACTGACGATGTTATCACTAAAATATCAGATACGTTCAATAATAAAAAAGAGATAGAACGCTACTCTAATCTCGTTGGTTTAGATAAAATAAAAGACAATGATTATAATTTAAACATTCCGAGATATGTTGATACATTTGAGCCTGAGCCTGTCATCGATATATACCAAGTGCAACGTGAGATTATTGAGTGTAATGCTGAGATAGAGAATACGAGCGCAGAATTAAACAAAATGTTTGGAGAGTTGGGGTTACCGAATGATTTCAAAATACTTTAATGTGGTAAGTGCAACAGATACGCCAGATAATTATTTGAGTGTTGGATATGATGTAGATGTTATAGAGTACAAGCATGAGACAATCCAGAGCGATAAGCCAAGCAAATTAGTAAGTTTGGAGAAAGGAGACATCTTAGTTGGGACGGTTAATCAACAGGTCGCTTTGTTTGTCGGAGACTTTGAAGTTTATGCTCAGCAAGGTTGGAAAGTGCTTAGGTTAAAAGACGGCTCTGATATTGATGTCGTTGGAGTGTTCGCGTTCATGAATACAGTTGAGTTCGCTAGGCAACTCAGAAACGCTTATCAAGGAGAAACGGTCAATAATTTAATGGTTGGTGAGTTGCTAAAATTAAATTTACGACTTAATGCAATAGATGATAACACTACTAAAGGATTCATGTTGCAGATTAGATTGCGCAAGTTATTAGAAAGGCGAACTTATCTGATAAAAGATCTTAAAAAGGGCATGATGCAAAGGATGTTTGTGTAGAAAGGAGTATCATTGTACGATTTTGGATTTGATTGGTCTCAACAAGAAAGAGAGCAGATAATTCAGTACGCTAAAGAAGTGCTGAATAGCTATCGAGTATTAAAGCGTAGAGAACGCATGATGTTGCAGGCAGAAGCGCCAGATGTTAAGAGCCCAACTTTTTCAGATATGCCTAGGTCGCAGAATCTATCTAACTCGTCGGAAGATAGAATGATTCACTATCTGGCAGCATTAGAAGAAGCTAAAGACATGAGATTGCGTTACAAAGAGATTGAGAGGGCAATCGATGCATGTCAAGGAGATGATGGTGTGTATGTTAGCTTGCTGAGACTTAAATATATCGAAGGTAAGCAGTTATATGCTATTTGTAGCCAGTTGAATTATGGCGATACTTGGCTGTATGAAAAAGGGTTAGATAAAGCGCTAAGTTTATTTGCAGAAACGTGGGATTTCGGAAGGATTCCAAGAGAAGTCAGAAACGGAAAAAATGCGGAAAAACTGCGGAAATAGTGAGGGGAGAATGATATGAAATGATTGGTATAATTATATTATGAAGATTGCGGATAAATATTCAATCACACACACATTTAATCACGTATTACCGCATGAATCTTGCAGGCACGTCCTGCGTACGTAAGCGAACTATCAAGTAATACTTGACAGTTAAAGGGGTGGGCTGGTCTATCGGAATGCATCGAAGAGAATGTAGGTGCGAGCGGATAAGATAGATGCAGAGACAGGGTCGCAATCTGAGGGATATATCCGCGTACATATTATGTGCGAGCTTGAACCACACTAAAAGCCAAGCTAGGGTTTATTGTGATTTTTTGACTGCTAGGAAAGACTAGCGACTCATTGTGGTTAGTCCACAGTTGGCAAGTATGGATACAGATAGGCTGAAATTACCTATCAACCGTTCGATTCGGGGATTGTCAGTAAGGGTCATGATAGTAGAGCCCGATAGGTAGTACCTATGAATTCTATCGTGGTACTCCATACGTGACTTAAGGCCAAAAGTCCGGGAGCTAAGTTTCTGACTGATCATCAGTAGCGTTGACATTGCTGGGCAGTAGCTTATGAATGTGGACACGTTTGTAAGTGCAGGTTCGATTCCTGCGTTGTCAGTAGCTTAGTTGGTATAAGCGTGAATAATTAATCAAGTCATAGCATGTGCTGTGGCTTTTTGTGTTGGAGGAAGATAATCATGGTCGAGTTTGCGTTAGCTGCTATATTTGTTTGTCTTTTGTTTATATTAATATTTTACTTTATTTATAGGTGGCTGTAAGGAAAGGGATATAGGGATAGGATGAAAGTTATTAAAACGGTAGGACATTTAAGTAATCTAGAAAAAATGGAATTCAACACATTAAAAGAATTGAAAGATTATCTGAATAGTGTTGATGATAATGAGTTAGATGTCAAGATTGCTAATGATTGTTCAGGAGGTAGCTTAGAGTTCCTTGAGGTAACTTTACCTAGTGGAGAAGTTATCTATACATTTTAGTTATATTAAGGAAAGGATATAGGATAGGTTATGAAAGAATATGCAAATCAAATAATGAATATGTTTGGTAAACTAGGATTAGATATACATACTTCGCAACGGTTTACTGGTATCTCTGACCAATCAGCTGTTAAGTTTGACGATGTTGTATCTGTTGTAAATGGAGCAAGCGCGCCTTATAGCAATAAGGTTATTGAACTGGGCAAAAAAGCTATTAAGTCTATGGAGGCAGTTAAGCAGTTCCAGGCTAATCAGTTGGATAAATAAGGAAAGGATATAGGTTGGGTTGTGACAGATGTATCTTTCTATAAGTCTACTAGGTGGACTGCTAAGCGTGACAAGATACTGAGACGAGATAAGTATGAGTGTCAGAATTGCAAGCGATACTTCAAGACTAAGACAGCTACTACTGTTCATCACATATACTTCTATGAGGACTATCCTAAGCTATCTCTTGTTAACTGGAACCTTGTAAGTCTATGCAGTAAGTGTCATAACATGATGCATAATAGGTTTGATGATACTCCTACTAAATTAGGAATTAGTTTGCAGGAAAAGAAAAAGAATGAGTTTGAAAAATGGTTATACCCCCCTACCAATCGCGATAAAAATTGAAGCTCTAAGGGAACGACTAGGGTAGTCTTTTCCAAATTTACGAGAATTTTGAAAAACTTTTTTTCATAATCTGAAAGGAGGTGATGGATTGGAGAAGATACCTACAGAGCGCACGATTTACGACTATACGATAAAGCAAATGAAGGCGTTAAAAGTGCATGATGTTGCGTACAACAGAATTGTCGGGATTTACGCTGGAATGTTAAGGCAATATTATATTTTAGTCAAAGATTGGGAGAAAAACGGTTGCCCTGCAACTGTTGAAAGTGCTGCAGGTTCTCTTAAAAAGCATCCATCACTAGATCAGATTGAGAAATTAAGAAAAGACATACTATCTTACTCTAATCAGTTAATGTTAAATCCAAAAGCTAACAATGCAGGTCAAATTAAAGAAGATGATGAACCTAATCCGTTCGCAAATTTTATAAAGTAAAGGAGGTGTTAAGTGGATAAAGTCAGTTTAAATTTCTTAGAAGCAAAAAAGTATGCAGATGATTTAGTCAGTGGTAAGAAGTTGGCAAATGTTGAGCAAGTTCAGGCTGCCAAAAGGTTTATTGATGACTTGAAATCAGATAAATGGGATTTTAGAAATGAGCAATTTGATTTTGTGATAAGTCTTATCGAAGGTACTATCAAGCACCAACAAGGACAAGATTTAAATGGAGCTGATTTATCTGGAACTCCTCTTTTACTTTTACCGTGGCAGAAGTTTATCATAGTTAATTTATTTGGTTTCTTCAATAAAGGAACAAGCATTAGGCGATTCAATGAAGCGCTTATTTTTTTGCCAAGGAAACAAGGGAAAACGGCTTTTTCTAGCGCTTTAAGCTGGGCTAAAGGTGTTGTTGATAGGAAATCAGGAAGCAAAGTCTACATACTAGCTAATTCAATAGACCAAACTAAAGAGGCTTTTGGTTTCTTGTCGTATAACTTATCTTTGGTTCGAAAAGGATTTAAAAAATTCAGGTTGCGAGATAATAACCAAGAACACTCTATCAAGGCTGGGTTTTCAGATGGGAAGATAGAAGTTATCGCCAAGGCTAATCAAGAGGACAAGTTGGACTCGTTCAACTGCAATGGATTGATACTTGATGAAATACACTCATGGAAAAAGGCTGGTGCTAAGAAGTACACGCTGATGAAGAATGCCATGAAAGCATACCGGAATAAGCTCCTTGTTGGAATTTCAACAGCTGGTGATGTCGCTAACGGATTCCTTGCTATGAGAATTCAAACATTAAAGAAATTCCTTGACGGCCAGATAAACGACCCTGTTTATGACAGCTATTTCATTTTTTTATGCATGGCTGAACAGGATAAAAAAGGTAACATTTTAAATCCAGTCACTCATGAAGTCACAACGATTGATGACCCGCAAGTTTTGGAATCATTGACACCATCACTAAACCAGACTACAACGCTATCAGAATTATTAGCTGATGCTAGGCAAGCTATGTTAGAACCTCAATTGAAAGCCGAGTTTCTTAATAAAACTTTGAACGTATTCACGACTGCCGAGAATGCTTATTTTGACATTGACGAATTTAAGTACTCTGATAGTCAATTTGATTGGACGATTGAAGAATTATCTAAGTTGCCAATTGTCTGGTATGGTGGCGCTGACTTGTCTAAGCTACACGATTTAACGGCGTCTGCTTTATACGGCACTTTGAAAAATCATAAGTACAAAGATTCTGACGGTATCGAGCAAGTGAAAGATATAGACATATCAATCACTCATGCTTTCTTTCCTCGTGCTAGAGCGATTGAAAAAGCCGAGGTTGACAATATACCGCTGTTTGAGTGGTCAGAAGAAGGTTGGGCAACGCTGAGTAATACGCCTACAGTTCTGTATGATGATGTCGTCAAATGGTTCATTAATATGCGAGCTGATGGATTTAAAATTAAGGAAATTCACTTTGACAAAAAGTTTGGTCGTGAGTTTTTCTTGAAGATGAAGAAAGCTAAATTCAAGATGTTTGATGCGCCACAATATTTTTACAGAAAATCAGAAGGTTTCAGACATATTGAAGTTAAAGCTAAAAACGCTGAATTATATTATGCTCACAGCTTAGCTTATGAGTATTGTGTTAGCAATGTCGTCGCTATAGAAAAGACAGATGATATGATTCAGTTTGAAAAAGTTTTACCGAATCAACGAATAGATTTATTTGATGCGAGCGTATTCGCTTGCGTTGCTAGTCTTGAGGCTGGAGAATCCAAACAACAAAAAGAAGCATGGGGAATTAAATAATGGCTTTTAATTTTATGAAAAAGAAACAGGTCAGGTCAGACCCTAACACTATAAGTATAGAGTACGTGTCACCGACTCAATTCATCGAATCAATTTCAGACAGTTATGTCAGACTTGCTGACAATCCGGAAGTACGTATGGGCGTCGAGAGAATCGTCGACATGGTTTCTAGCATGACGATTCAACTTATGAAAAACTCCAAAAAAGGAGATACAAGGATATTTAACGACTTATCAAGAGTTGTCGATATCGAACCTAATCCTTACATGACGAGAAAAAACTTCATTGCATGGATAGTAAGGACTCTGTTAATCGAGGGCGGCGGTAACGCAGTTGTTAAACCGGTGTTTGACGGTTTGAAACTAAAGGCATTGCTTCCGATTCCGCCTAATGCCACAACGTTCAACACTGATGATTACAAGTATTCAATTAATGTCAATGGAAAAGAGTATAGTCCAGACACTTTGCTACATTTTGCGATAAATCCCAGACCAAACAACCCTTTTTTAGGCAGCAGTTATGAATTTGTATTGAAAGATTTAGTTGATAACCTCAAACAATCTTACGTGACTAAGAAATCTTTCATGAAATCCGAGTACATGCCAAGTCTAATCGTGTCTGTTGATGCTGATTCGGATACTTTTTCAAACGAAGAAGGACGCAAGAAGATTGAAGAACAATATTTGAAGCGTGAAAATTCACGAGCTCCTTGGATAACACCTTCTGGAATTATTGATGTTACAAAAATCACACCACTAACGTTAAATGACTTAGCTTTAAATGAAGCTGTAGAAATTGATAAAAAGACGGTCGCATCTTTACTCGGTGTTCCGCCTTTTCTATTAGGTGTAGGTACTTATAACAAAGATGAGTACAACAATTTTGTAAACACGAGGATTTTGTCAATAGCACAATCTATTCAACAGACTTTAAATAAGTTAATTCTAGACCCTACAATGTATTTTAATTTCAATCCACGAAGTTTATACAACTACTCACTTACTGAGTTAGTGACTGCTGGTGTGCAAATGGTCAGTGTGAATGCTCTCAGACGTAACGAGTTGCGCAATTGGGTATCATTGCCACCAGATGCCGAAATGGATGATTTACTAGTGCTTGAAAATTATATACAAGCGCATGACGTTCAAAATCAAATGAAATTAGTACAGAACCAAGGAAAATCAAACACAGAAGATAGCACACCTTAAACTTATCAGAAAGGTTGGTGTTTTTTTGAAATTTAAAGAATTTGAAAACGAATATACTTTCGTAGCAGAAAAAAAGATGCCTAGTGGGATGACAACTAGGATTACTTTTTATGGAGATTATTGGGACAACCAACGTACTGCTGAGTTTAGTATATGGTTGGTCGTTTTCAAAAAAAGGAAACAAATACCAGGACTTACATTGCATGCAACTGGTAAAGATGGATTAAAAACTCTTTTCTTCGCAAGGCAAGCAGTTTTAGATTTTGAAAAGTTTATTGTAGAAAAATACGGAAATTGTCACGAAAAAATGTTTATAAACATACAGTGGGATGATAACCGGAGACGTGATTTGTATTATAAAGGACTGAGTAATCATGGATACAGCTTTGGTTGTTTCAATGGTTTAAAGGTTTTATCTAAACAAATCAAGTGAAAGGAGGTGAGAGTAATGAACAATCGTAAGTCTTTGCAAGCCAGAGACATCGGACAACTAGATAATAACCAAGAAGCTACTGATAAGAAGATTATCAGTGGTTATTTTATTGTCTTTGACACCGAAACTGAACTTTATCCAGGTGTTCGTGAAGAAGTTTCGCCAGATGCGCTTATAGGTGTTGATTTAAGCGACGTAAAGGCGCTTATAGACCACGATACTGCTAAAGTGTTAGGCAGAACGAAAGCGAACACACTGAGCTTGTCAGTCGATTCTAAAGGGCTTTATGGCGAGATTATCGTAAACGAATCAGACCAAGAAGCCATGAACTTGTATTCTCGGGTACAACGTGGCGATGTCGACCAATGTTCGTTTGGTTTTGAAATTCTGAATGAAGAAATGATTCAAAATTCTGACGGAACTGTCAAATTTATCATCAAGTCAATCAATCTTTACGAAGTTTCTGTTGTGACTTTTCCAGCTTATCAAGAAACAGCTGTGGAAGCACGCAGTAAACAGATTGAAGATGCGCAAAAACGTACCTTGCAAGCACGCAAGGACGAATTAAAGGAGAAATTAAATGGCATTAAAACAACTTATTTTGTCTCGTAAAATTAGCGAGCGTTCAACTCAACTTTCTAAATTGCTAGAGCAACGCTCATCTTTAGAGAAGCGTGAAGAAGAAATTACACGAGCGCTTGAAGAAGCTGTAAGTACAGAAGATGTTAATGAAGTATCTAAGTCTGCTGATGAGCTTGAAAAAGAAATCAAAGATTTAGATGAACAAATCAAAAAATTAGAAGATGAAAAAGCAGGTCTTGAAAAAGAACTAGAAGCAATCTCTAGCTCAGATAATTCTGGCGCTACTGACTCAACGGAAACAGGAACAGGTGGTAATCGGTCTATGAAAAACAAAAACATTGCAACTCGTGAAGGTGGCGAAAAACTAGAGCAAACACGCTCAGCTATCAATGCATTCATTCATTCAAAAGGTGCGCAACGTGCCTCTGTAGGTTTTACATCTGTAGAGGGCGGAGCGCTTATTCCAGAGGAGCTGTTAGCTCCAGCTCTTGTTCCTGAGGATATTGTTGACTTAAAAAAATATGTCAATGTCATTCAAGTGAACACTGCATCTGGTAAATATCCAGTAATTGCAAAATCAGGAACAAAAATGGCAACTGTCGCTGAATTAGAAGCTAACCCTAAATTGGCAAATCCGGCATTCACAGAGGTTGATTTCAGCGTCGCTACTCGTCGTGGATATATTCCGATCTCGCAAGAAATTGTTGATGACGCTACTTATGACGTCACTGGTCTAATCGCTGACGAGATTGCAGGCCAAACGTTAAATACAACGAATGCAGATATTGCAACTGTTTTGAAAACTGCAACACCTAAAGCGGTTGTAGGTGTTGACGGCATCAAAGACACTATCAATGTTGCGATTAAACGCGTCTATAATGTCAAGTTGATTGTTTCTGCATCACTTTACAACGAGCTTGACAAGTTGAAAGATAATAACGGTCGTTACTTGCTTCAAGATTCGATTACTTCCGCTAGTGGAAAAGTGTTGCTTGGTAAAGAAGTAGTGGTGTTAGATGATGACGTTATTGGTTCGGCATCTGGCGACTTAGTCGGTTTCTTAGGAGACCCCAAAGAGTTCATGAGCTACTTTGACCGAAAACAAGTTTCAGTTGCTTGGGTAGATAACCAAATTTATGGTAAATTACTTGCTGGCGTAGTGCGTTATGATGTCAAAGCTACAGACACAGAGGCTGGTTTCTACATCACTTACACTAATGCACCTGCTGGCGCATAAGGAGCGACGTTATGAAGTATATCACGATTGTTGCTTTCACTGACAAGCTCACAGGAGATGTGTACTATGTTGGCGATAAGTACCCAGTAAAAGGAAAAGCCAAAAAAGCTAGATTAGACGAGCTATCATCATCTAGCAATCAACGCAAAATTCCATTAATTAAGGAAGTGAGTGAAGATGAATGAAACAGAGTTTAAGGCATCAGCCTTGGACTTGCTTAAAGCCTCCTTAGGCTATAAGTCAAGTGTCCGAGATAATCTGCTAACAATCATTATATCAGGCGTTATTGATGAGCTGAGAGAAGAAAAGGGGATAACCTTAGACTTTGACAATTCGGCTCACTTAATGCTTGTCGTTGACTTGTCAGCGTTTAGATACGAAAACAAAGGCGGTGGTATGATGCCTAGAAATTTAGAATATCGTCTCAGAAATCTAATTATTAAATACGGCGGAGGTTCTCAAATTGTCTAATTGGGATTTAGAAGTATCTCTACTTAAAGTTTCTGGTGAGGCTACAAATAAAATCGGCGATAAAGTACCAACTTATGAAAAAGTTGAGATACTAGCATTTGAAAAGCCAATCACTCGTGGCGAGCTGATTATTGCAGGTCAATCAAATATAACGATTACTAAAATAATTGTGATTCATCCGTTCGAATATTCTAACGAGGAATTAGTGGAAATTGACGGTATCGTGTATCAAGTTGTCAATGTTTATAAAATTTCAAATGAAGAAATTGAGCTTAAGTTGAAAGCCAAAAAAGGAGTCGTCTGATGGATATAGCTTCTCAGATTGCTAATGCACTTGCTGATTACTCAGAAGAAGTCAATCATAAATTAGAAGACGCTAAAAGCGTTGTAGCTGATGAAACTGTTGCTTATCTTAAAGCTAATAGTCCAGTTGGCAAACGTGGCAAATATGCCAAGGGTTGGCGAAAGAAAAAAGAAGGTACTGGTTATGTAGTTCATAACGCTACAGACTATCGACTCACTCATCTTTTGGAAAAAGGCCACGCTAAGCGCAACGGCGGTCGTACTAAAGCAGAGCCGCACATATCAGATGCCGAGAGACTGGCGATTGAACGGATGGGAGTAGAAATTCAAATATGACACTTCAAGAACTTAGAGAGTTGCTAGAAACTCTTGAGATACCAGTTAAATATAGAGCTTTCAAAGTTGGAGAAGCGCCAAATTTACCTTATATTCTTTTTTACAAAGAGGACAATCAAGGCACTTTGAAAGCTGATAATCAAAACTATGCAAAAGTTAGCAATGTCACTATCGAGCTTTACTCTGATGAAAAAGATATTGAGCTTGAAGAACAGTTAGAGTCTGTTTTAGATTCAAATAAAATAGACTATGACACTTACGAAAGCTACTTAGATACAGAAAGTATGTATGAAGTAGCTTATGAGATAACAATTTAAGGAGATATTAAATGACAGTTACAGAAAATAAGGTAACTTATGGACTTGAAAACGCACATTACGCTAAATTGACATTTGGCGAAGGTGGCGTTCCTACATTCGCAACACCAGTTCCACTTGCTGGTTCGGTAGAGTTTACAATGGATCCAGAAACAAACTCAGTTGAGTTCGCAGCTGATAACGACTCACAGTACTTCACAGAGGATGAAAACAACGGTTACAGCGGTACGCTTACTATCGCCAATATGCCTCTATCGTTCAGACAAGATATTCTTGGCGAAGTAATCAATGTGACAGATGGCACAATCACAGAGCTTGCAGATGCTAAGTTCAGCCCATTTGCGTTGCTTTTCCAATTTGACGGCGACAAAACGAAAACTCGCTATTTAATTTATTATTGCAACGGAAGTCGTGCGACTATCTCATCTAAAACAGGCAAGGACATCTCTGGTGTAGAGTTGCCTTTCAAAGCTAAACAGCTCGCTGTTGGCAACAAAAAACTTATCAAGACGCAAACAACAAGCGAAGAATCTACTAAGTATGCCGATTGGTTCAAGAACGTCTACTTAGAAGTAGCGCCAGCATAATAAAATTAAGGCAGCTTTTCGGCTGCTTTTTTTTAGGAGAAAAACATGGAAAAAACAATTTATATCGACGACAAACCAGTTCGCTTAAAATCGACAGCTGCAACTGCTATGCGCTATAAAGCGCAATTTAAAAAAGATTATTTTTCTGAATTACTCAAACTTGCCAAAGTGTTTTCGGGTCAAGGAAAAGATGGAGAAATTGATTTACAAGATATTTCTTACGAAAATATGAGTCTTGTCGATTTTGAAGTGCTTTATAACTTCATTTGGGTTTTGGCAAAAACAGCAGACAAATCAATCCCAGAACCTCTTGAATGGCTAGATGGTTTTGATTCAATGCCTATCGCAGATATTTTCCCTGAGATTTCAGAATTACTCCAATCATCAATTGAATCAAAAAAAAAGTAGACAAAAAAAGCGGTTCTGACGAGTTGTTTACCGAAGAATCCTTTTTTTATGTTTGTAAGCAAGTTGGATTGACAATGGCTGACTTGGAAGATATGAATATCGGTCAATGTTTAGATTTCATTCAAGAATGGGTAGAAAACAACGACAAAGACAGTAATAGCAAAGTATCGACAAGGAAAGCGACACAAGACGACTTTAACAACTTTTAGAAAGGAGATAAATGGCAGGTAAAAACATAAAAGGTATCACGATTGAGATTGACGGTAATGCGACAGGTTTAGACAAGGCTTTAAAAGGCGTTAATAGCACCTCTGTAAAGCTTAATTCTGAATTAGGTCAAGTTAACAAACTGCTCAAATTTGACCCGTCAAACGCCACTGGATTGGCTCAAAAGCAAGAGTTGCTGACTAAATCAATCGAGAATACCTCAGACAAGCTCAATCAGCTTAAATCTGCACAATCGCAAGTAGATGCGCAGTTTAAGTCAGGGAATATTGGCGACGAGCAGTACAGAGCATTTCAACGTGAACTAGCATCTACTGAGCAAAGTTTAAAAGGCTATAAAACACAGCTCTCTAACTTGCAGTCTGAGCAACAGAAATTAGGGCAAAATACAGATAGGTTGAATACCTATTTCAGCGCAAGCGGTAAGTCAATAGACGACTTTAGCGGAGTTTTAGGCACTAAATTAGTTAATTCCATCAAAAATGGCACTGCATCTAGCGACCAGTTAGAATTGGCTTTGAATAAAATCGCTAAAGAAGCACTTGGCGCAGAAGGTGACGTTTCGAAGTTTAAAAACGCTTTAGATAAAGTAGACGATGGCGGAAGTATTAATAGCGTGAAAGCTAATTTAGAAGAACTCAAAGTAACTTCTAACTCTACTGATGAAGAATTATCTAAAATCGGCGGCGGCATTACATCTGGAAACATGATGCAAGCTACACAAGTTCTATCAGATGCAGGAGAAAAAGTAAAAGAGTTCGCAAAAAATGCGCAAGATGCATTCCGTGAAATTGATGACGGAATGGATACCTTTACAACAACAACTGGTAAAAATTCAGATGTAATTAAAGCTTCATTCGATGCGATATATACGTCTATGCCAATTGAAAGCACCGCTGATTTAGGGCAAGCGCTAGGTTCTTTAAATCAACAATTTGGTTTCACTGGCGATAAATTGACCGGATACGGAACTCAGCTGATGCAATTTGCTGAAATAAATAACGTAGATGTCAAATCAAGCATTGATAACGCTAAAGGCGCTATCGAAACTTATGGTCTCAGTTATGATGACCTAGGAAGCGTATTAGACACGTTCACCTCTGTATCGCAAAAAACCGGAGTCTCTGTAGATGACTTGATGTCTAAAACGATAGATGGAGCACCTCAAATCAAAGCTCTTGGTCTTTCATTTGATGAAGGCGCACAAATGATAGGCCAGTTTGAACAGGCTGGAGTAGACGGTTCAGCGGCTCTTAGCAGTTTGTCTAAAGCCAATGTCGTTTATGCGAAAGACGGAAAAACGTTGCAAGATGGTTTGAAGGGCACTATCGAATCAATAAAAAACGCAAGTAGCGAAACGGATGCTTTAACTATAGCCAGTGAAGTTTTTGGCACAAAAGGTGCAACAAGAATGGTCGACGGCATAAAGCGCGGTAAATTTAATTTTGACGAGCTAGGAGGTGCTGCCGAGAAATCAGCTGGAACAGTAAAAAACACATTCGATTCTACTGTAGACCCGATAGACAAACAAGCAGTAGCTCTTCAAAGTGCTAAAGTTTCGTTTGCTGAAATTGGTGCAACAATCGCTGATGGATTGCAACCAGTTTTAGATTCGCTAATACCTATTTTGAAATCAATTGGAGAAGCATTTTCAAGTTTACCGACAGGCGTAAAAACTTTTATTGTGGTAATCGGAACTCTGCTTACTGTATTTGCTGCATTAGCTCCATTTATAGCTGCTATGATTACGATATTCAGCGCAATTTCAGCAGCGGTAGTTACAGCTGGTGGCGCTATGGCGTTTCTTACAGGAACTTTATTGCCAATTATAGGTGTAATTGTAGCGATAATCGCAGTTATAGCGCTAATTGTTCTTGCTATTAAAAACTGGGGCGCTATAGTTGATTGGCTTCAAGGAGTTTGGCAAGCATTTTCAAGTTGGATTGGTAATTTATGGAATGGTATTTCTCAAACTGCAAGTAATGTATGGAATGCAATTACAAGTGCTATAAGTAGTGCAGTCAATACAGTTTTATCAACGGTATCTAATATTTGGAATACGATTCAAAGTACAACTTCAAGCGTTTGGAACGGAATTCAATCGGTTATATTTGGTGTTTGGAATTCAATTACATCAAGTGTTAGTAGTGCAGTTAATGCTGTTCAAAATGTAGTTAGTAGCGTGTTCAACGGATTAAAAAATACTGTGTCAAGCATCTGGAATGGCGTTAAAGACGCAATTATGACACCGATTAATGCTGCAAAAGATGGAATATCTTCGGCAATTAATGCTATTAAAGGATTTTTCAATTTCTCAATCACATGGCCGAGAATTCCTATGCCACATTTTGGAATTAGCCCATCTGGTTGGAAAATTGGCGATTTATTAAAAGGATCTATCCCTTCATTATCAGTTGACTGGTTCGCAAATGGTGGTATTTTAACGAAGCCAACCGTATTTGGTCAAAACGGAAACAGCCTTATGGTCGGTGGAGAAGCTGGCAAAGAGGCTGTAGCGCCTCTATCTGATTTGATGGCTTATGTTGAAGCGGCAGTCGCTAATCAGATAGGCGATATGAGTGATAATTTCGCTCAGATGATTCAACTGCTATCAATTATTGCTGGTAAGGAAACAACGTTCAACTTAAATGGACAGACAATAATTGATGAACTAGCACCAGGCATGAAAAAGAAAATTGATAAATTGGACATTTCAGAGAATATGAAAAGGAGTTATATATGAGTTTATCAGTAATATTCAATGATATTGAGCTTAACGAACTTATAGACGTCGAATATGGAATGAATCTTAATGACGGAGCCGACTGGCAACCTGAGTTAAGTCAAATTTCTGGCGGAAACGGCTCTGATTTTTTGAAAACAAGCTATTCTGCTAAAACAATTACTATGCCTTTCAGAATCAAAAACGACATACAAACTAAGTACGATAATTTACAGAAATATTTAAATGTTTCTAGTGTGAAAAGGCTTTATTTCGGCAATCTTGAAAATAAGTATTTTTTAGCTGTTCCTAGCTCAAAAATAGGTTTAGTTACTGAAAAAAATGGGTTCATCGCTAGAGGAACAATCACTTGGATAGTTCCTGATGGCATTTCTCACGCTGACAATCCTAAAGGACCATATACAGCCACACAAGGCGCTGACGGACGATACAGCGTGACAGTTACTAACGAAGGTAATGTTGACATACCAATCACTATGACAGCGACAATGAACGCCGAGAATGGATATATTGGTATGTATACAGATTACGGTGTAACTGAGATTGGAAACAAGGAAGAGGATGACACAGAGGACTATGTGAGCGCGACAACGTTGTTTAGCACAGCTGACATTCCATCTAAATTCACTCGTTATACTGGAACAAATATCGAAAACTCAAGCGTTTCAAACTCTGGAACAGCAACGAATCGCACAATTGGTGGAAAGACATATCTTCACTTATCAGATGTAGGAACCAACAACGGTCACTGGCACGGCGCAAGTTATGTTTACGATTTCCCTCCTGACGGCGTAGGCAATATTGGTAGCGTCAATGCTTATACGTATTTTAATGAAGTATTTTGGGCTGGTGCACTAGGGCAGGTGGGTCAAACGCAAGTCCACTTTGCGACAGCTGATAATGAGTTTATTTGTGGATTTCATTTGTCAAAATCGGATACAAAGGGTAACACAGGTAATTACTATATGCGGTATAGAGATAGCGCAACAACTATCAAGACATATAAGTCTGGCAATTTCAAAACAAGCCATCTTGATAGTCAAAACCCTTTCAATTTACCACGCGGACACTGCGATATGCGCAAGCGTGGAGCTGAAATTACTTTCTTTTGGTGGGGTGGGTATCCAAAGATAACAGTTCCTTATCTCGCTGATAAAAAAGTCGCCAAAATGTACATTAATCTGTACACATTAGACAACAAGCCTTTGATGAGTTATTTTGATTTTCGTAACGTAAGACTTATCAATGATAATGCTACCTATAATCGTGATATCAAAAACCGCTTTCCATCTGGTTCAAAAGTCAAAATGACAGGTGCTGATAGTAAAGTATATGTCGATGAATTACCAAAATTGGCTGAAAAAGTAGACGGGTCTAACTTGTTTACGATTCCGCCAGGCGAGACGACGATATATTTTCAGTGTTCGGATTGGTGTGAGACACCGCCAACTTATCAAATAGAGTTCACGGAGGCTAATTTATAATGCAATTTCACATTTTAAATGAAAATTATATGCCAATAGCTGTGATGGATAACGATTTGCCTGATGCGATTCACTTTCAAAAGTCAAAATTGCAACGGTTTTTAACAGGTTCAGCAGATTTTTTTGAATTTGAAACATCTAAAATTCATGTTGATAGCGATAAGTTTCAAGTTGGCTACTGGATTGCTTTCAAGTACGACTCACGAGATAGACTGATGTACATCAATGATATACAAGAAGCTGAGCGAGACAAGATGATGTCCATCTCAGCTTTAAGCAGTAACCTTGACCTGAACCAAGAAAAAACTCAGCCTTTTTCTGCTGATGTAGCACGTCCTTTTTCGTGGTATTTTGATAGGATTATGAGCGATACAGGCTATGGAATTGGTATCAATGAAATTTCAAACTTGACTCGAAAACTGTCATGGGATAGCGATATGAGCCACAGAGCTTTCTTGCAATCAGTCGCAACGCAATTCGATAATGCTGAGCTTGATTATGAAGTTGTGTTAAACTCGGATTTCTCAATCAAAAAACGTCTAGTCCACATCAAGAAGCAAATTGGAGAAGTACGTGATGACATTGAGTTGCGATATGGAAAAAATATCAAGACTGTCAAGCGCTCAACTAACATCGACAATCTATATACTGCTATCAAGCCGATTTCAAAAGACGATAACGGTAAAATAACAGATATTAGTAGCATTGCTGATTGGCAAAAACTTGACGAAAATGGAAATGTAGTGCTATTCCATAAAAAAGGTAGTACTCTCATCTATGCACCACAAGCCAATGCCAGGTTCGGCAATCGTGGTTCTGGTGTAACGTCTGGTGGATATGTCGTATTTGACGATAGCTATGACAAGGTTTCTCAATCTGAACTTTTCAACAGGAGTGTTGCGAAGTTAGAAGAAATTAGTGTTCCAGCCGTGAATTATGAAGTTGAAGGACGCACGGAAGCTAAAATAGGCGATACAGTAAAGATTGTCGATGATGAATACTCACCAGAATTAATCTTATCAGCACGCGTCTTAGAGCACGTAGTCAGCTTTGATGATGCGACAGTTGAGCAAGCTATATTTGGCAATTACAAGGCTTTGCAGTCTCAAATTTCAGCTGATTTAATTGCTAAAATGCAACAACTAGCTGACGAAAACGCACCTTACAAAGCAGTTACTTTGACGACGAATGGATTAACTTTCAAAAATTCAGAAGGTAGCACAACCTTAACAGCTAGACTGTACAAAGGCACAAAAGAGATTGCACCAGAAAGCTATGCGTGGACTATCAATGGCGTAGCTATACCAGAATCTAGCGAACAACACGAGGTTGTTGCTAGTGACATCTACGGAAAAGCTGTTGTGCGTTGGTCTGCGATAATCAATGGAGAAGTTGTGGCGTTCGACGAAGTGACGATTATTGATGTCTCTGATGGCGTTGACGGAGATAAGACGCATGTTGCTTACGCATACAGTTCAGACGGTACGAGCGGTTTCGTTACCGCTTACCCTAATATCAACTTGTTAGATGGTACCAGAGATTTTAGCGGATATTGGGGCAATACTTGGGGCTGGTACGATGATGGTTTATATAGAGATTTAAACGTAAAGAGTTTTAACGGACAATGGAATGGGATCTATAAGTCATATACGATACCAACTTATGGAGATTATACTTTTTCAACATTCGTCAAAAGCGAAAATTCAACTTCTGAGATACACCGATACGTGTTAATCAACGAGCAGTACGTAAGCGATGTCATCATAGGTAATCAATTTGATTGGAAAAGAGATAGCTACACTTTTTCAGGACTAAGCGCAGGAGACGTTGTCTTTGTTAAATACGAAAATGCTAGTAATAACAGTCAAAAACTTTCTGTTTCAGGTCATAAGCTAGAAAATGGCTCATCATCAACATCATGGATGCCATCGTCAAGCGAAGTAACAACTGCTGACTGTCCAAAATACAGAGGCGAATACTCTGATACATCAAGCGAACAGTCAACAAATCCATCGAATTACACTTGGACTCTAGCAAGAGGTGATGACGGAGTAAAAGGAGATACTGGACAAACTGGTGAAAAAGGTGACCCAACAGGCGTTACTAAGAGCGCTACAGAGCCTCAAAACAAGTTTGTTGGCATGATTTGGTATGTAGATAGTAACACCGACGTATCAAGCCCTAACATGGAAGTTGGAACAGTCGCACAAAGCCACGGTCAGTACACATGGAATGGCACTAAGTGGTCGCTATATATGCTCAGGTCTATTAATTTGATGGTAGATGATGCTTTCATCAACAATGCTATGATTGGCTCGGTAGATGCTGCTAAAGTCACAACTGGAACACTTGACGCTGAACGAATAGCATCAAGCTCGATAACATCGGATAAGCTAGATGTCAATGAGATTGATTCATTGAAGATTACTAATACCTATACCTATGATGATAATGGCGCTCAGCACAACGGTGTCGTAGTAATTGATAACGGCGTAAGAATAGTCGACAATATAGGGACAACTAGGACAATTGTAGACTTAGTATACAGCTCTGGTGGTCACGGATTGTTCGTCCAGTCAATACCAAATATATCTGACATGACTAAATTCAAACAGGCTTGGTACTCGTCAGACTATATGTATATGTCTGATACTATCAATAATCGGAGTGGCAGTATAACAGCAGAACAGTTGACGATTGTTCCGTGGACGAATCTAACGTACCTTTCCGGATACACAACTGCTGAAAATAATCCGTGCCAATATCGTAAGATTAAAAACTTAGACGGAAGCTATACCGTGCAGTTTAAAGGACAGGTAAAGCCGGTAAGTGGCAGTTTCCCTGGAACAAACTCAGAAAGTAACTTTCAAATTATAGCGAATCTTCCAGCCGATATTAGACCAAGTACACATACGTTTCTTACAGCTGCCGGAGATATGATGGGGACGCAAACAATTCGCATAGGAGCGCTATCTGACGGAAGGATTCAAGTAGGGGTTCGTGGTACGGCATCTGCGTATATTGGCATCAATTCACTTGTATACACTATTTAACAAAGGAGAGGAAACATGATAAGATTCACAAATTTAACACCAGTCTACGAGCAAGACGGCACTATCATCGAATATCGTATTTCTGTTGACAACAACACTGACAATAACTCAGTTAGCGCAAATTTAGTAATACCAGCTAATGAAATTGACACATCGGATATTTTGAGTGTTTGCAAATCGAAACTTCAAGAAACAGTATCGTGAAAGGGGATTTATGCCAAAAGATGACGACACTGGAATTTGGTTCGAAGTGTTGCAACGCCTTACTAAGATTGAGACTAACACAGAAGGACTTAACGAAATATCTGGAATAGCCAGAAATGCTTTGGCTAAATCGGAAGAAAATTCAAAAGATATTGAAGAAATTAAAGAAAACCAAAAGTGGGCATGGCGTACTATCGCTGGTATTGGCGTGACGTTCATTGTTTACTTTATAACTAGAATGATAGAGAGGTAATTAAAATGTCAAACAAAACTTATAACATCTTGAAATGGATTGCTATTGTGGGATTGCCACCAATCGCAGCATTTGTCGGCACAGTTGGTACTGCTACAAATTGGGAGTATACAAGTATCACAGTTACTATTATCACAGCATTAGATACTTTATTGGGTGCTTGGGTTGGTGTGTCACATATCAATTACACGAAAGGAGAATAACACAATGACATTACGACAAACAGTTAACCCAAATTACGGCATTGGTGCTACTCGCGGCTGGTGCTTGCAGTATGTAGATGACGCTATCAGCGCACCCAATCGGACTTACTCAGCACAAGCTGCCTATGAGGCAGCAAAGGCTAGAGGATGGGTCAGAGCTAATACAGACATGCCACGTGGCTTGTGGAGCGTTCTATTTTGGTCTATTGACAATGGCGAATACGCTGGTCTCGGACACGTTGCGCTATGCTATGTTAATAACCAAGGCCAAATGGCAATCCACGACAGCGAAGTACACGCAGGCGCTAGACAGCCTTATGGCTCATTACAAGAGCTTGCAAACTGGTTCGGCAGCGCAGGTACACGGCTTACTTTCCTCGGTTGGTCAATTGGTGTAGATGGTCGTCAAATTATCGAAGATTACACGCCACCTAAACCAAAGCCAGTGATCTATATTGGCACATCAGCACATGTTCAATCAATCGGCTGGGGTAAATACTCTCAAACAATCGGTACAACAGGCAGAAGTTTGCGATTAGAGGCTTTCGTACTGCCTGACGATATCGAGGGAGAGGGTCACATTGAAGATTTAGGTTGGACTGCACGTCGCAAGTCAGGTGAGATTATTGGTACTGCCGGCAGTTCAAAACGACTTGAAGCGATTAAGCTGTATGGCAATATCAAGTATCGTGTGCATGTCCAAAGCAAAGGCTGGACAGGTTGGTGCACATCAGGTCAAGTTGCTGGCACAACTGGACAAAAGTTGCGCATTGAAGCGATTGAAATTGTCAGTCTGTAAAAAAATATTTAAAAATATTTTCAAAATAAAATTAAAAGCTTTGTGAACCTAGTGTTTGCAAGGTTTTTTTGTTGTAAAAAAAATATTTTAAAAAAATTGAAGAAAAGTGTTGACAGTCTGAAAAATACCAAGCACGAGTTGATGACAATTGCTGATTTGCTTGATAAATTGGTTGAGCAGGATAGTGTGATGTGATCGTTTTTCAAAAAGGACACGAAAAAGGATACGAAAATAAATAAAAGACATTTAGTTAAGGTATTTATATAACTCCCACCGGCTCCATGTATAGCAAAAGAACCCTTATAAATAAAGGGTTCTTTTCTTTTAGGGTCTCAAATTTGGGTCTGCCTTTTCAAAAATCAACAAAAAAACGAGAACAATCTCGCATTTTTTTATTTTTGAACAAGTTTAATTAGCTAACTTTAGCGGCAAGTGTTTCAGCAAATGCTTCTAGTTTAACGATGTCGTCTTCTTCAGCGGCCAAATCAACTTTGACACTGTCAGCGCCTTTTTCAGCTGACGTTTTAGCAAAAGCAGCTTCAAAATCATCAACTGATTTGCAAAATTCATCGTAGAAAGTATCACCAGAACCAATAACACCGAAGATTTTACCTGAAAGGTCCAAATCTTGTAAATCATCGTAGAAATCAACGATTTCGTCAGGTAATTCGCCATCGCCGTAGGTGTAAGAAGCGACAATTGCGATGTCGGCATCTGCAAAATCAGATGCATCAACAGTCGTACATTCGTCAATATCAACGTCGAGACCAAGTGCCTCAAGTTTTTCTGCAACGATGTCAGCAATTTCTTCAGTATTACCCGTCATGCTAGCATATACAATCTTAGCCAAAGCCATAATAATCTCCAATTTACATTTTATATTAAGGAAATTATACCAAATTGCGCTAAAAAATCAAGTTTTGTGTCTTTTTTAGTGCGGTGCCGACTTTAACTCGCTTTATATTATTCAGCATTTAAGTGATAGAAATGTATTTACTAGCTAAATAGTTCCCTAAAGGTGCTAGAAATTTGATAAAATAGAAGTAGACTAAAAAACAAGAAGGATAATTTATTAAATGATTACACTTAAATCACCTCGCGAAATTGCTATGATGCAGGACGCCTCAGACGTTTTAGCGAGCATCCATGTTGGGTTACGCGACATCATCAAACCAGGTATTGATATGTGGGAAATTGAGAGCTATGTGCGCCGTATCTGTAAAGAAAAAAATGCCATCCCATTGCAAATTGGTGTCGACGAAGGCAATGTTGACCCCTACCCTTATGCCACTTGCTGTTGCCTCAACGACGAAGTGGCTCACAGTTTTCCGCGTAAAGGTCACATCTTGAAATCAGGTGATTTGATTAAAGTCGACATGGTCATTGGTACAGGTGGCGGTATTGACATGAGCAAAGCTAATTTTGATGATGGTATGGCGATGAAGGCTCTGGCAGACAACTTTACGGGTGGCGTTGCGGATTCGTGTTGGGCGTATGCAGTTGGTGAAGTCTCTGATGAGGTCAAACAGCTCATGGCTGTCACTAAAGAAAGTCTCTACCGTGGGATTGAGGCGGCGCAAGTTGGTAACCGGATTGGTGATATTGGCTATGCTATTCAATCCTATGCTGAGAGCTTTGGTTATGGTGTTGTTCGTGATTTGGTTGGTCACGGTGTTGGCCCCACGATGCATGAAGATCCACTTGTACCACATTATGGCATGCCAGGGAAAGGTCTTCGTTTGCGTGAAGGGATGGTCCTGACCATTGAACCGATGATTAACACAGGTGATTGGGAGATTGACCACCCAAGTAATGAACGCGGTTATACAACGCTTGATGGTAGTCTTTCTTGCCAATACGAGCACCAATTTGTGATTACTAAGGAAGGTCCAGTCATTTTGACGAGTCAAGGTGAAGAAGGGACGTATTAAGTAGGACAGTAAATGAGTAGCATGAAAAATTTAATTGCAAAAGTTCGAGAATCCAGGCGTCTCAATGATTTTATGTTTTTTTATAGATCAGCTGAGATGAATTTGTCGAGTATTGCAGTCGCTTATTATCTGCTCTTGTCTCTGTTTCCAGTTTTAATGATTGTCGGAAATATCTTGCCCTTTCTTCATCTGGATACTGCTATGATTTTGGAGTTTTTGCAGGATAATCTACCACATCAACTCTATGCCACGGTAGCTAATATTGTCGAGAATATTTTATCCAATCCGAGTAAGGGTTTGCTTTCAGTCTCAGTTTTGACTGGATTTTGGACCTTTTCTAAAGCCATGACAAGTTTGCAAATGGCTATGAACAAAGCTTATGAAGTGAGTCATCATCGTGATTTTCTTGTCAGTCAATTCTTTTCAATTCTTGCGAGTTTTGCGATTATCGTTTTCTTGTTCGCTGCGGTGCTCCTGTCAACATTTGGGCAGACTGTATTAGCTAAAATTTACAAGTATATCAAGTTTGACCCACAACTCTATGCCACTTTGCATAATATGACGATACCCGCAGTCACCATCACAGTGTTTTGCGCCTTAGCCCTGCTTTATTTTATTATGCCGAATGTTAAAATTCGCAAAATCAAGTACGTCTTACCTGGTGCTATTTTTTCAACCTTTGTCTTAGTTTTCTTGACCAATGTCCTAGGGAAATACATCGGCAGAACAACAGATGCCATGGCAGACTTGAAAATTGTCGGAAGTTTGGTGATATTCGCCTTGATGCTTTGGTTTATCTTTATCGCAAAAGTACTCATTTTCGGTGCCATTTTAAATGCAGTTTATCTGAAACGCCATGGTGACATTGAAACCAGACGAGGTGAAATCGTCGCTATTATCAAAAATGTAAATAGTAAAAAATCAGAAGAAAAAACCAAATCAAATTGATTTGGCTAAGTAATGGGACAAGGTAATGAAACCTTGTCTTTTTTGTTTGGAAAAGGGATTGTTAATCGCCTGATAACTAGCAGAGAAAGTCTTTAGCAGCCTAAAAAACGACATTGTTGCTAACAATATCAGTGAAAATGAAGGCATCCATTGGGTGGTGCTCAAGATAGTGGCGCAAATTCAGGAACAGTATAGACGTTAGGGATGTCTCTATTTATCATCATTATTGGTTTGTAAAAATCAAAAATTTAGAGAAGATATAGTTTAAGACGATGGTTAAGACTTGGAGGAATAGTGTCAGTAAGAAGACACTTTGAGTGAGGGAGATATGAAAAGCATTCGTGATGATACCCGGATACGTGTCAATGAGATACCAGTTCGCCATAACGGATAGGAGCATTACAAAGATACGGCTAGTCACAAACTTAATAAATTCGTGTAGAAGTGAATTTGTTGTCCGTTCAAAGACCCAAAATTTGTTACTCACAAAAGCAAAAATGATAGAAATAGTTTGAGCGATGATTTCTGATGCCACACCGTTTTGAAAGATAGAAAATGTCAGCATTTTAAATATAAAAAAAATGAGAGTTGCTGCGACACCTGCAACGAGATACTTAAAAACTTGGTTAGCAATGATTTTTTTCAGTGTTATTTTCATACTAGAAGTATATCATTTTTAGGATAAATCTGCTATACTTATACTTGCTAGAAAACAAGCCCTCTGTACTTTCTCACTTTGACAGAGCGTATCATACTCGCAAATGCGATAAAGGAGACTTTCATGAAAAATTTTAAAGTGATTGACATGGTGCAAATTGCCATTGTCATCGCCCTCTATGTTATTATTACGGTCGTTTTAGGACCATTAGGTTCTGGCGCCGTACAATTTAGGCTATCGGAATTATTTAACTTTCTTGCCTTCTACAATAGAAAATACATCTGGGCTGTCACCATTGGTTGTATGATTTCAAATTATATGGTCTTTGGGATTGTTGATGTCATCGTTGGTGGCTTATCCACTCTCGTTTTCGTCAGCTTAGGTGTCTATCTTTTCAAAAAATATCTGAACGAAGAGGTACTCAAAGGTCTTACCAACAAAGCCTTTATCTACTTTGCTATCTTTTTTTCTCTCTCAATGGTCACAATTGCTGCCGAGCTTGCCATCATGTTCCAAGTACCTTTTTTCTTCACGTGGTTGACAAGTGGCTTAGGAGAGTTACTATCACTTTTGGTTGGTGCGGTAATTATTTCTCAAGTCTCGAAACGCATCGATTTGACGAAATAAGCGTATAATAAAACTATGACAATTTATAATTTTAAAGTAACCAACAATAAAGGAGAGCTTGTCTCTCTATCTGACTATGAGGGTCAGGCTCTTCTAATCGTCAATACGGCGACAGGTTGCGGTTTTACCCCACAATACAAAGGGCTTCAAGCCCTTTACGATACTTACAAGGCGCAAGGATTCACGATTTTAGATTTTCCTTCTAATCAATTTGGCGGACAAGCGCCTGGTAGCTCAGAAGAAATCGCTGAATTTTGTGAATTGCGCTATCACACGACATTTCCACAATTTGCGAAAATTGATGTCAATGGTGAAAACGCTGAGCCGCTTTATACTTACTTAAAGGATGAGCAAGGCGGTGCTGTGTCATCTGACATCAAATGGAACTTTACGAAATTCCTAGTCGATAAAACTGGTAAAGTCGTGAAACGCTATGGGTCAGCTAAAAAACCTGAAAATATCGCAAAAGATATCGAGGCAATACTTTAAACGCTCATTTGGGCGTTTTTATGTTATAATAAATGTATAGAAAACGCTTACAAATACAATTATCAAAAGAATGGAGCAAGAGTATGAACAAAGAGCAAATGGTCTACAAACTCAAGCAACTCGGACATAATCAAGCTAAAATTGCTGAAATTTTTATTGGCAATCAAGAATTTCACCGTGCTGAAATTGCCCAAACCAAACACATTATGTATGAAAACTTTGCGGAATTATTGGAACACTGGTTGGAGGATGAAAAAGAGCATATAGGTGCCTAAAAAAGATAAGAAAAAACGATGTCAATCAGTGAAATTGGCATCGTTTTTGTCTGTCATTTTATTGAGGTCTTTCTAAATCAAACAAATCACCTAATTCAGCATAGGTATTGCCGGCAAGTCTTGCAATGGGTTGAAAGGCATCAGGTTTGACATAGAATTTTTCAGCGTCAAATACAGCATCAGAGAAAGCAAAATTGGTGATTTCAAGTAGCATGAGATTGCTGACAACATAGCCATTGGATTCAATTGGTATATGTTTGAATAACTTCGCTTCAAATCGGATTGGCGCATTGATAATAGACGGGACGCTAACTGTTCGAGACGGCTCAGTTGGAATGTCGAAAGTCCTAACCTCACTCATTTGACTTGGTAGGCTGGCTGCAGTTTGATTCATCTCTTCAACGTTATCCGGTGAGATGAAGTGAATCACAGCCTCTTTCGTTGCTAGCAAATTATTGACTGAATCTTTTTGTCCTAACATCGAGATGCTGACCAATGGTGGTTGGCTACTTACAACGTTGAAGAAACTGAAAGGTGCAGCATTAACGACGCCATTGGCTGATTGTGTCGTCACCCAAGCAATAGGTCGTGGGATGACACTACCTGAAAGTAGTTTATAAGCTAGATAAGGATTGTGACGATTAAGTTCATCAGTCGTGAAATTTTTCATAAAATTGTCCTTTGCTAATGAAAACGACGACATGAGTCGTCATTTTCAAAATCTACTTGATTTATTTATCGTTATGGATGGCTTGCGGATTGTGTGCCAAGACCCGTGAAATCGTCCAGATGTCATTGTCATCACGTTTGTCATGGGCATCTGATGTATCTAGTGGGCGTAGGCGAGCGACAGTTGCTGCTTTAACCGCTTCATCACCAGGGAAAAGATGTGGTGGTAAGCTGAGGTCGAGACCAGCTTCTTCTTTCGTTTCGTCAATCCAGAAACCGCTTGTCATCAAAGCTTCTTCGTAAGAATCAACTTTACCTGCCCCAGATTTAGCCATATCAAGGGCACCAATTCCTGGTGTGTCTGTCGCTAATTCAAACAATACTTGTGGTGCGACGCGGAAATATTCACTTGAGAAGTAGAAACGGTCAACCAATCCAGAATCAGGGAAACGGAAAGATTTGATACGCTCAATCCAATAGCTAAGACTTTCAGGGTCTTTCACGCGAAGTGCTAAATGATGAATATTTCCAAAACCTTGCCAAGCAACACCTTCATTTGGGGCATCTTCAATTATTAATGTTGCACCATTGCCACCTTCAGCGAGTTCGTATTGATGAAAGGCACCTTCATCACCTGTTTTACGGAAACCTAAGACTTTATCTAACACTAAATCCATATGTTCATAGTTGGCAACTTTAACAAAGACTGGGCCAAGGCCTACGATGGCGTGCTCATCAGGTACATTTGATAATTGCCAAGGTTGTCCTGCTGGGACACCAACATTTGTTTCGTCTGAAATGAGTTGATATTGTTGACCATCAAAGTCTTCAAATTCGACAAATTTCTTATCAAAACGTGTTTTAATTTCACCATGAATGACTTCTGCCTGTTCAAAACGTGTCAACCAGTATGTTAAGGAGTCATCAGAAGGGACACGGAAAGAGGCGCGGTCAATATTGTTAGTGCCTTTAGTTCCCTTAGGGATACCTGGGAAGTCAAAGAAGGTCATATCAGTACCCGCATTACCATCTTCATCGGTAAAATAGAGGTGATAAGTTTCATAATCATCCTGGTTGACGGTTAATTTAGCAAGGCGTAAGCCCAAGATGTTGGTAAAGAAATCATAAATATGTTGGGCGCTAGAACTAATAGCAGTGACATGGTGAATACCACCAAGTGGGTAACGGTCGTCAATTTTAATGGTTGAATCTTTCATGGTAACAAGCTCCTTTTTTTTAAAAAACCTCAAATTAAAAATCAGTTAAATTATACATCGTTTACGTTTGTAAACTCTAATGATAAGTTCATGATAAACTATTTCAGAAAATAGTGCAAGCATTTTGACTCAGACTAAAAAATAACTATTTGTCAACCTTTTATCAGGTGCAATTATGCTGTTCAGTTTGATTTTAATTTTTGTAAGATACTTCGGAATTGAAATTTTACGGGATTTTGTTAGAATAGACCTATATGATAAAAGAACAATTTTACGTGTTTATATTCGGAACAATTATCTATGCTTGGTTTTTTGCGGATGCTTTATTGACAGGCCGCCTCTTTTTGTTAGGATTTTGGAGCTTTTTGTTATTCAGAAAATTAAGATTTGCTTATCGCGCAGATCGCTGGATACGTTTGAACAGTAAAAGTAAATAACAAGAGATATAATCGCAGTTTCGTGATGCCTTGAAAAAGCTCTGACACCATTGATAGGTATCAGAGCCATTTTTTTAGAGAAATTTCGCCAGAAGATAGGACTTTGACTAGGCCGTCAGAATTGACAATTAGCTCGCCAGTTTCTGTTAAATCAGTCGCAGTACCGATAATTGTGTGGCCGTTTTCTTCGAATTCGACTGTTTTGCCGAGGATGAAAGAATGTGATTTATAGATGTTGAAAAAGTCTTGACTGCTACTTAACTGGTGAAATTGTGACCAGATTTCAGCAATTAATATATCACGTGTGATGGTAGGTGTTTCATTTGTAAAGAGAGAGCCTGCTTTTTCTCTTAACGCAATAGGGAAGCTTTCAATATTAAAATTTAGGCCAACACCGATGATAATTGAGTTGCTTGATAGTAGATGCTCGACGAGGATGCCACAGATTTTTTTATTATCTAAATAAATATCGTTGACCCATTTGACGAGTGGTTTTTTTGTCGTTAAATTTTCTATTGCTGTAAGGACGGCAGCTGCTGTTAATATGGTATAGTCTTTGACGTCTTCCGATATTTTAAGGACAAGCGACATATAGATGCCATCACCATTGGAGGCAAAATATTGCCGACCAAAGCGACCACGTGTTTGTGTCTGCATATCTGCGATGAATAATTTTTTGTCGACTAGGTCATTTTTGGCATCAATTTGTGTTGAGGTAGTTTCAGCTACGACGGATACGTCTGTTAGCCAAGGATTTTGGGCTAGAATCATTTCTCTTTTAATCATGCTTAAATTATATCACGGAATTAGCCAGAAATGATGGCGAAAAAAAGTTGGACGTGGTAGAATAGGAGTGTTACTTTCCGAAGGTGGTTTATAAGGCTATCTCTAAAAAATAAGTTTCACATCTTTTGGTTAAAATACTCGGTTATTTCGATAGTGCTCCGTGCCGTGTACAGAAATGTCTTGTCGCTCTGCCTTGTACCGACTATTTTTATCTCAAAAGGTGTAAAAGCAGTTGATAGAGGTACCCTTAAATTTCCAAAAACCGTTTCCTGTAACCGAAAAACTAGAAAAGTAGGGGAAAAAATGATGTCAGAAAAAATTCTATTTACCAGCGAAAGCGTCTCAGAAGGTCATCCAGATAAGATCGCCGATCAGATTTCAGATGCCATATTAGATGCCATTCTCGCTCAAGATCCAGATGCCCATGTGGCAGCTGAAACCGTGGTTTACACGGGTTCTGTTCATGTGTTTGGTGAAATTTCAACGACAGCTTATGTCAATATTGACGAAATTGTCAGAAATACGATCAAAGAAATCGGCTACACCGATGCTAACTTTGGCTTTGACTACAAAACAGTTGGCGTTCATCCGTCTATTGTTGAGCAATCACCAGATATTGCACAAGGCGTTAATGAAGCGATTGAGGTGCGAGAAGGTGAGCAAGTAGACGAATTTGATTTAATCGGTGCAGGTGATCAAGGCCTGATGTTTGGGTTTGCCAGCAAGGAAACGCCAGAGTATATGCCACTTGCCATTTCCTTGTCCCACAAGTTGGTTAAAAAATTGGCTGACTTGCGTAAAGCAGGTGAGATTGCTTACCTGCGTCCAGATGCTAAAAGTCAAGTTACGGTTGAATATGATGAAAAGATGAGAGCAAAACGCATTGATACTATTGTCATCTCAACACAGCATGCACCCGAGGCGACCAATGATCAAATTCATGCGGATGTCATCGAAAAAGTTATTAAAGCAGTGATTCCTGCTGAGCTATTAGATGATAAAACCAAATATTTCATCAATCCGACTGGTCGTTTTGTGATCGGTGGTCCCCAAGGGGATTCAGGTTTGACAGGCCGTAAGATTATTGTTGACACTTATGGTGGCTATGCGCATCATGGTGGCGGTGCTTTCTCAGGTAAAGATGCGACGAAAGTTGACCGCTCGGCATCTTATGCGGCACGCTACATTGCCAAAAATATCGTGGCTGCAGGTCTTGCTGAAAAAGCTGAGATTCAGCTTAGCTATGCGATTGGTGTTGCACACCCGATTTCGATTCATGTGGAGACATTTGGCACTGGGAAAGTCTCTTCAGAGCGCTTAATCACAGCCATCCGTGAAAATTTTGATCTTCGTCCTGCTGGGATTATTAAAATGTTAGATCTCAAGCGCCCAATTTATCGTCAGACGGCTGCGTATGGGCATTTTGGTAGAACTGATGTAGTATTACCATGGGAAAAATTAGATAAAGTTGATATTCTGCGTTCGCTTTTGTGAAATATCTTATAATGTGATATAATGAATTCGTATGTGTTAAGCTATTGCTTAAAACTACGAATTTTTTTAGACATCCCTAAAGCTGATATGGTAACGAAGATGTTTAGAAATTTATAATAAATCAGGTTTAGCAAGGGTTTGAAGGATATTTTAAACTAGCAGGCTGATTGATAAATTGAATTTTAAACATTCTTTATAAGATAGAGGTTTTAACGATGATCTGATATTAGAATAATGAGGTAAACAATGGTTGTAGCATTAGTTGCTGGCATCATCATTGCCTTGTTGATTGGATTAGGAATTGGTTTTATTTTCCGCAATGCGCAATTAAAGAGTGCTCAGGCAGATAGTCAGAGTTTAATTGAACATGCTGAAAATAAGGCGAATGAACTCACAAGACAGGCTAAGGCCGAGGCTGAAAACCTGAAAAAAGAAGCTGAAAATCTGAAAAAAGAAAAGATTTTAGAGCTGAAAGAAGAGGGTCAAAAACGTCGTGAGTCGATAGAAAATGAATTTGCAGAAACTCGTATTGAGTTAAAAGAAACTGAGAAACGTTTGAAACAACGTGAAGAAATCCTTGATCGTAAGGATGATACTTTAACGCGTAAAGAACAATCTTTGGATTCAAAAGAAGAAAATCTATCAAACAAAACTAACACGCTCAACAAGCGCGAAGAAGCATTGTCGCAAATTGAAGCAGAAAAGGCTGCGGAGCTTGCACGGATTGCAAGTCTGAGCCATGATGAAGCAAAAGATATTGTGCTGAGTCAAACTAAAGAATCGTTGTCAAAAGAAATGGCACAGTTGATTCGTACGAGCGAAGATAAAGCGATGGCCGAGGCAGATAAAAAAGCCAAAGATATCATCACATTGGCAATGCAACGGGTATCAGGAGATTTCGTGAGTGAGCAGACGGTTAGTGTCGTGACACTACCTGATGATGGCATGAAGGGGCGGATTATTGGTCGTGAAGGCCGTAACATCCGTACTTTTGAAGCTTTGACAGGTATTGATGTGATTATCGATGACACACCAGAAGCGGTTATCTTATCAGGCTTTGACCCGATTCGTCGTGAAATTGCCCGCTTAACCCTGGAACAATTGGTCCAAGATGGTCGTATTCATCCAGCACGTATTGAAGAATTGGTCGAAAAAAATCGGAAAGATTTGGATCGGAAAATTCGTGAGTATGGTGAGCAAGCTGCTTTTGAAGTCGGAGCACACACGTTGCACCCTGACCTTATGAAAATCATGGGTCGTTTACATTTCAGAACCTCTTATGGTCAAAATGTTCTAAACCATTCGATTGAAGTGGCTAACCTTGCTGGTAATCTTGCTGGCGAGATGGGTGAAAATGTTACCTTGGCTAAGCGTGCCGGTTTCTTACATGATATCGGTAAAGCACTAGACCATGAAATTGAAGGTAGTCACGTTGAGATTGGAACCGAATTAGCCAAGAAGTATAAGGAAAATCCAGTTGTGATTAATGCAATTGCCAGTCACCACGGTGATACTGAGCCAACCAATAACATCTCAGTATTGGTGGCAGCAGCGGATGCTTTATCTGCTGCCCGTCCGGGTGCTCGTCGTGAATCAATTGAAAACTATATCAAACGCCTACAAAACTTGGAAGAAATTTCAAATGGCTTTGATGGTGTTGACACATCATTTGCACTACAGGCTGGTCGTGAAATTCGTGTCATGGTCAATCCAGCTAAATTGTCAGATGATAAAATGACAGTTCTGGCACATGACATCAAAGAAAAAATCGAAAATGATATGGACTACCCAGGAAATATCAAGGTAACCGTTATCCGTGAAACTCGCGCGATTGACTATGCCAAATAAAAAAGTGTCACCTGTGAGGTGACGCTTTTTTGATGACTGAGGAATGGCATTGCGTGACTGAGAGGCGATTAGCAGGTGATAAGATATCATTTTTAAAATCACAGTTTAGTCGTTTCAATCACTCAAGCACCTTTTCAAATTAAAGATATTATGGTAAAATGTAAAAATAACTAAATGAACGCACGAAAAGTGTTAATTTTTTTGTGTGATTCTCTGAAAGAAAGAGTGCAAACATGCCAGAACGTGGATTATTAATTGTTTTTTCTGGGCCTTCTGGGGTCGGAAAAGGAACTGTCAGGGCAGCGATTTTTGAATCAAGCCAACATCAATTTGAATATTCAGTGTCAATGACGACACGGAAACAACGTCCGGGTGAAATTGACGGTAAAGATTACTTTTTTAGTACGCGTGAGGCGTTTGAAGAGAAAATCAAGGCCGGTCAGATGCTGGAATATGCGGAATATGTAGGCAACTATTACGGTACGCCTTTAGAATATGTCAATAAAACATTGGATGAAGGTAAGGATGTATTTCTTGAAATTGAAGTGCAAGGTGCTTTACAAGTCAAGGAAAAAGTGCCAGATGGTGTTTTTATCTTCTTGACTCCGCCAGATTTGGATGAATTACGTGACCGTCTAAGTGGTCGTGGTACAGATAGTCTTGAAGTGATTAATGAGCGTATGGCAAAAGCGCGTGAAGAAATCAAACTCATGAGTGAATATGATTACGCTGTTGTTAACGATGAAGTACCACTTGCTGTTGAACGCGTGAAAAAAATCGTAGAGGCAGAACACTTCCGTGTGGACCGTGTGATTGGTCGCTATCAAGCAATGCTGGATGCTGCAACACAAAAAATTAAATAATGGTATTCGTGTAGACAAGTGATTGTGTTTGGATTACCTATAAGACGTAAGCTTATCTGCAAGTTAAAAATTAAATCCTGAACTGTTGTGACTCCGTTAGCTATCGAATAGAGCCAGTTAACTTGAGAAACTAGAATTATAAATGATAAAGAGGTTATCAAATTATGATGTTAAAACCGTCAATCGATGTCTTGTTAGACAAAGTCGATTCAAAATACTCACTTGTTGTTTTAGAAGCAAAACGTGCGCATGAATTACGTGATGGTGAAGCTGCGACGCAATCATTTTCATCTGTAAAACCAACTTTGCAAGCCTTGGAAGAATTGGCAGAAGGTAATGTTAGCATTCACCCAGCACCTGAAGCAAAGCGTACAGCTTTGAAAGAAAAACGTGAATTAGAACGTTTGCGTAAAATTGATGAAGAACGTAAAATCAAAGAGCAAATCGCTAAAGAACAAGCAGAAGAAGAAGCAAAACAACGTAAAGATAAGGGTGTTACTGAAAAAGTTACTGCTGGAACGCCAGTTGTAGCGGTAGTAGAAACACCTGAGGCACCTGCTGCGGTTGAAGTAGACGCTGATGTTGAGTAAAATAAAAACTGCTTTGGCAGTTTTTTATTTTACGCAAACCAAGCAGACGGCGCTAAACATTGTGATAGTCAAATACTGCCGCATTAAAATGCAATAAAGGAGTTGCTATGTCCCAAAACATCGCGCAAGTGGTTGTCGACGTACCGACAATGCAAACAGATAAGCCCTTTTCTTATAGGATACCAGAAGAACTTGCCACCCTAATCCAGATAGGCATGCGTGTTCATGTGCCATTTGGGCGAGGTAACCGCTTGATGCAAGGTTTTGTTGTTGGCTTTGAAGTTGAAACATCACAGGAATCGGCTGAGCAAGAACTGAAAACAATTGCCGAGATCTTAGATTTTGAGCCTGTGTTGGATGCTGAACAACTTGCTTTAGCTGATACCATGCGAGAAACGGTTTTTTCGTATAAAATATCGATACTTAAAGCTATGTTACCCAATCTACTTAACTCATCTTATGATAAAATTTTGACGACAGAAGATGAAAACATCGCTAAGCAGTATTTTTATGACAATCAGGCTTTACATTTCTCTAGTTTGGATGAACGTGAACAGGCTGTCATGATGAAACTTCATCGTGAAGGTAAAATTTCAGTTGAGTATGTCGCCCAGTCTAAAGAAACCGTTAAGACTAAGAAACGGTTAACACTGGTTGACAAGCAAAAGTTAGACGAGTTGTCAATTTCTGCTCGTGCTAAAAAGCGCTTGGCGCTACAAACGTTTCTACAAGAACAAAACCATGTCGCACAAAGTATCTGGGATTACACAGATTTGGTCAAGACTTTTTCACGAGAAGCTGTTAAATTTTTCATATCAGAGGGCGTTTTAAGCTTATCAGAAGTTGAAGTTTCTCGTGCTCAAGCTTATTTTGATGCTATTGTCTCAGATGAACACAAGCTTTTAAATGCTGAACAGGCAGCCGCTTATGAGACGATTATTGACAGACAAGATAAACCATTTCTTTTAGAAGGTGTGACCGGATCTGGTAAAACAGAGGTTTATTTACAAGTCATTGCACACATGATTGAACAAGGCAAAACGGCGATTATGTTAGTGCCGGAGATTTCTCTGACACCGCTTATGACCAATCGTTTTATCGCGCGTTTCGGTGAGCATGTGGCAATCATGCACTCGGGCTTATCCGATGGCGAAAAGTATGATGAATGGCGTAAAATCAAATCTGGAAAAGCTAAGGTTGTTGTTGGGGCAAGATCCGCAATTTTTGCACCTTTGCACAACATCGGTGCGATTATTATCGACGAAGAGCACGAAACCAGTTATAAACAAGATAGCAATCCCCGCTACCATGCGCGAGATGTTGCGATATGGCGTGCGCAGTACCATGGTGCGGCGTTGGTCTTAGGCTCTGCGACACCTAGCCTTGAAACGCGTGCACGAGCGCAGAAAAATGTGTATCAACTCCTGCGTCTAACGCAACGTGCCAACAATCAGGCTGAAATCCCTGAAGTTAGAATTCTCGATATGCGCAAGCACTTGAACGACAAGTCGGCCTCTTTTTCAGAAGCCTTGCTTGATAAAATTGCTGAGAAAATAGCGAAACGAGAACAAGTTGTGCTCATGCTTAATCGGCGAGGCTATTCTTCTTTTATCATGTGCCGGGATTGTGGCTTTGTACCAGAATGTCCAAACTGCGACATTTCGTTAACCCTTCACATGGATACTAAAACCTTGAATTGTCATTATTGTGGGCATACGACAGGTATTCCTCATACTTGCCCCAATTGTCAAAGCAAGAAAATTAGGTATTACGGTAGTGGCACGCAAAAAGTTGAAGAGGAATTGTCAGAACTCATGCCTGAAGCCAGAATTTTACGGATGGATGTTGATACCACTAAGAAAAAAGGCGCCCATGAGCGCATTTTGTCAAGCTTTGGTGCAGGTGAAGCAGACATTCTTCTAGGGACGCAGATGATTGCCAAAGGCCTTGATTTTCCAAACGTTACTTTGGTTGGCGTTATAAATGCTGATACAGCTCTGAACTTACCCGATTTTCGCTCATCTGAACGCACCTTCCAATTACTGACTCAGGTAGCAGGTCGTGCAGGTCGTGCAGATAAAAAAGGCGAAGTCTTGATTCAGACCTTTAACCCAGATCATTACGCCATTCGTTTAGCGCAAGCGCAAGATTATGAAGACTTTTATCAGCTAGAGATGGACTTTAGACGGAAGTTGAATTATCCTCCTTATTTTTATACCGTACAGCTCGTCATATCGCATCAAGATGAAGACGAAGTCGTCAAAAAATCCTATGAAATCATGGCCTTGCTCAAGGCAAATTTATCAGAGCAAGCACGCATTTTGGGTCCTATTCCAAAACCCATCGCTCGGACGCATAATTTATATCACTATCAACTGCTGATTAAATATCGTTTTGAGGCCAACTTAGAGCAGGCACTGAATCAAGTTTTGGATTTGACACAAGTGCCTGAAAATAAAAAATTGCGGATTATCATTGATAATGAACCGCAGAATTTTATGTAGTGGTTGGATGCTAATTTTGACGACAATAATTTTAAATAGGTATGGAATTAGAACAAAGTAAGGTAAAAAAGGATATCCCCATTTTAAAGCACATTCTGAAAAGTCGCTTAAATTTAAACTGTTAGGTTTAATTTTAAGCGACTTTATTAGTTTGAAGTATTTAAGCTTTGATATGCCAATCTAGAAAATCACTTCTGTCTAAATACCCTTCTTTTTTATGAATTTCATCTACAATTTTTAAAACTAATGGTGAAGCATTAGTTTTATTAATCTTATCAAATGCAATAAAAGCTGTACCATCAGAGTCGTTGTCGCCATCTATGACTTGACTTGGAATGGTTGTTGGATTTTCAAAATCTAATTCGATATCGTAAACAGCAAAAATATGGTGTACTGTCTTTACATCATTATATGGTTTGACGAAGGCATCGTAAACTCTATTGTTGTCATAACCTATCACAGGGAAACCAGTTTCTTCTTTGACTTCTCTTACAAGTGTTTCGGATAAACTTTCCCCCACCTCTTGGCTACCACCAGGTAAATCATATCTATTTTGATAAGGGCCAGCTGTTTTGTTAATGCAGAGTAGTTTATCATCCTTGACAAAAACGCCATACACACCAAAATGATTACCTATGTTTTTCATTTTCTACCCCTCACTTTTTTGGTTTAATTTATTATAAATTAAATTAAGATAAATAGAAAGCGTTAATCGCGTCATGAGGGCTATATTATCGTCGGATTTTTAAGTTGATAAAGGGTGTATTAAACATTGTGGCTTAATATTTGCTATAATAGAACTATGAAAAAAAATCAGGAAAACTTTAACGAGACAGAAAACATTAATGACACAATTTACGGCGTTCACGCTGTCGTAGATTCGTTGACAGAAAATTTAGGAAATAAACTTTATATTCAAGACGATTTACGCGGTAAAAATGTTGATAAAATCAAGGCGCTGGCAAGTGAGAAAAAAGTCGGTATTTCTTTTGTTAGCAAAGAAAAGTTAAAAGAGATGTCAGATGGCGGTGTTCACCAAGGGTTTGTTCTCAAAACAAGTGCTTATGCCTATAAAGAATTGTCAGACTTATTGGCGTTAACAGAAGATGCTGAAAATCCTTTGTTAATCGTGATTGATGGTTTAACTGACCCTCATAATTTGGGTAGTATTCTTAGAACAGCAGACGCGACTGGTGTTTCGGGTGTTATTATCCCCAAGCATCGCTCGGTCGGCGTGACGCCGGTTGTTGTCAAAACATCTACTGGTGCCATTAACCATATTCCAATCGCTCGGGTGACGAATTTATCGCAAACCTTGGATAAGCTGAAGGCTGCTGGTTTTTGGGTCTTTGGTACGGATATGAATGGGACGCCGCATGCGAAATGGCAAACGCAAGGGAAGGTTGCTTTGATTATCGGTGCTGAGGGTGCTGGCATTACGTCAAACATTAAAAAGCAAGTCGATGAGATGATTACGATTCCTATGAAGGGGCATGTTCAGAGTTTAAATGCTGGTGTTGCTGCGGGGATTTTGATGTATGAGTGGGCCAGAAATTTCGGGCAATCAAACTAGTTAAAGGCAGACAGCTATGAAAAAACAACTTTTAATTGTTGACGGCTATAACATGATAGGCGCTTGGCAAGAGACACATCGGCTTTTTCAAAATAATGAGTTGGAACAAGCGCGTGATTTGCTACTAAAAAAGTTGTCAGATTATGCTGGCTTTGAGGGACTAGAAATTATCTGTGTATTTGATGCCCAATTTGTGCCAGGCGTGACGAGTAAGTTTCTGGTGCATAATGTGCTTGTGATTTTTACAAAAGAAGATGAAACAGCAGATAGTTACATTGAAAAGTTGGCTGGTAAATGTCATAATGCTTTGACAACAGTTTATGTTGCGACAAGTGATTTGGCTGAGCAATGGGTGATTTTTTCACAAGGTGCGATGCGAATTCCGGCGCGTGAACTTGAGGAACGTGTGAATCTCAGAAAACAAGATTTGACGCGACACGCTACGACAATGACAACACAAAAACCACGGACTTCTTGGGCGGATGCACAGTTAGATGAACTCAAAAAATTAATGTTTGAAATTGAGTGATAAAAGATGCTGAGATAACGCATAGAGACTAAACAAAATTGGAGTGACCATGACTTATAAAATCATCACAGATTCGACGACAGATTTATCGGATGCTTATATGGCAGCACATGATGTTGTGATGTTAGGTTTGACCGTAACGCTTGATGAAACGACTTATCAAACCGTCGGGCTTGATCGCCTCACGAGTGATGTTTTGCTTGAAAAAATGGCAGCAGGTGCTAAACCTGTTACCTCGCAAATTAACGTCGGACAGTTTTCAGAGACTTTTAAATCAGTTATCCATTCTGGAAATGATGTGCTTTATCTTGGATTTTCATCAGGCTTGTCAGGGACCTATCAAAGTGCTGAAATGGCTAAACAACTTGTTTTAGATGAAATCCCTTCAGCCCGTATTACGACAGTTGATACTTTAGCAGCAGCATCAGGCGAAGGTTATTTGGTCAAAGAAGCAGTTAAACTTAGGGATAATGGTGCGAGTTTAGATGAAGTTGTGGTAGCGATGCAAGATTTGATACCGCGTTTGCGTAGCTGGGTGATGGCTGATGACTTATATCACTTGGCGCGTGGTGGTAGAATTTCTAAAACTGCAGCTACCGTAGGTACTCTAGTTAATATCAAGCCGATTATTGATGTTGACCCAGAAGGTCAACTGCGCCAGGTTGGCAAAATCCGAGGCAAGAAAAAAGCCTTGAAAACCTTAGTGACAAATACCCTGACTGATTTTGATCCGGCTTATCCTCATGTCATGGTTGGGTATTCTGGAGAGCCTGATGTTGCCGAAGAGGTGAAAGCAGAATTACTGCAATCAAATTTGATTACGGAAGTAACTCTAACGCCTTTAGGACCAACGATTGCTACACATACAGGGACTGGTACGATTGCTATATTTTCAATAGGAAGAACACAGCGTCTCTAAAAGAATATGCATAAATAACGAAAATCACAGCAAATATCTTGTTTTGCTGTGATTTTGTGTTAAAATAAAAAAGAGTGTTTATGCCGATAATCGGATATTAGGCAACTTTTTACATAATTAAAATTGAAAATGATGAATGGATAATGGAAGGAGTCACTTTAATGGCCAAAAGTGGACTTTATACGGGATTGGATATTGGAACTAGCACGATCAAAGTGTTGGTAGCCGAATACGTCTCTGGTGAAATGAATATAATCGGCGTCGGAAATGCAAAATCTGACGGTTTAAAAAACGGTACAATTGTTGATATTGAGAAAGTTGCGCAAGCGATTCGCAAAGCTGTAAATGCAGCTGAAGAACGTGCAGGCATCCAAATTACAGGGTTGAATGTCGCAGTTCCAGCTAATCGTCTTGAAGTTGATGCCTGTCAGGGTATGGTGACAATTAATAGCGACTCAAAAGAGGTCGTAGAAAGCGACATCAGCCAAGTCGTTGCTAGCGCCCTCATGCGTGGCATGATGCCTGAAAGAGAAATCATCGCTGTCGAACCAAAAGAGTTCACAGTTGACGGTTTTTCTGGTATCTCAGATCCGCGTGGTATGTTTGGTGTGCGTCTTGAAATGAAAGGACTAGTCTATACTGGTCCTAAAACATTAGTACACAATATTCGTCGTGCAGTTGAACGTGCGGGACTTAAAGTTGATAATATCGTGATAGCGCCACTTGCCTTAGCACATCATGTGTTAAATGAAGGAGAACGTGAGTTTGGGACTGTTGTCATCGATTTAGGTGCGGGTCAAACGACTGTTATCGCAGTTCGTGACCAAGAATTACAGTTCGCTCACATCATTCCTGAAGGTGGCGACTATATTACAAAAGATATTTCAACAGTTTTAAATACATCTCTTGAGCAAGCTAATAATTTAAAACTTAACTATGGCGAAGCCTCTACAGAACGCGCTAGCAAGGAAGAAAAATTCCCCGTAGATGTTGTTGGACACACAGAACCAGTTGAAATCACAGAGTTTTATTTATCACAAGTTATTGAAGCACGCCTGACGCAAATTTTTTCACGTGTTCGTCAAGACTTAGAACGCTCACGTGGCCTTGAACTGCCTGGTGGTATTGTTTTACTAGGCGGTGCTGCTGCGATGCCAGGTGTAACAGAGTTGGCAACAAAAATTATCGGTGCCAATGTTCGCCTATATGTCCCAAATGAAATGGGACTTCGCAACCCAACTTTTGCACAAGTGATTTCAATTGTGGATTATGTTGGCAGCCGTTCGGACATTGAAGTTTTGGTGACGTCAGCAGCAGCAGGTAATGCTGTCTTCACAGAACCAATCGTTGAGACATATCATGAGCCTGCTGTTGCAACTTTTGCAGATAATGTTTATCCGCAAGCAACTGAGGACATGGGTTATGTAGTGCCTACACCACAACCACAATCGAGTGCACCAGTCCAAGACACTGAACCAAAAGAGGGTCTTGTTGATAAGGTTCGCAATATGTTTGGTAGTATGTTTGATTAAGTAGATGTTAACAATATAAAATAAGCTTGCTTAATCTTGCTCAACAGAGCCGTTGAGGGTTTGGTTTAAAGAGTTTTAGCAGTCAAGTCTAAAACTTTATGACTCGTTATGGTAAAAAATGAATTTGGAGATATAAAACAATGGAATTTTCATTTGATGAAGCGCTCACGCAAGGCGCAGTTATAAAAGTTATCGGTATCGGTGGTGCAGGTGGCAATGCCATCAACCGAATGGTTGAAGAAAGTGTTTCAGGCGTTGAGTTCATCGCAGCAAATACAGATGTTCAAGCACTTCGTGCTTCAAAAGCAGATACAGTGATTCAGCTTGGACCAAAATTAACACGTGGTTTGGGTGCAGGCTCAAAACCAGAAGTTGGTCAAAAGGCTGCGGAAGAATCAGCTGAAACCATCCAACAAGCACTTGAAGGTGCAGATATGGTTTTCATCACTGCTGGTATGGGGGGCGGTACTGGTACTGGTGCTGCACCAGTGATTGCGCAAATTTCTCGTGATTTAGGCGCTTTGACAGTGGGTGTTGTCACACGCCCATTTGGTTTTGAAGGGTCAAAACGTGGTTACTTTGCCTCAGAAGGTATTGAATTACTTAAAGCCTCTGTAGATACTTTACTAATCATCTCAAATAATAACTTGCTTGAAATCGTTGACAAGAAAACACCTTTGAAAGAAGCTTTGCAAGAAGCCGATAACGTGTTACGCCAAGGTGTGCAAGGTGTCACTGATTTGATTACAAATCCTGGTATGATTAACCTTGACTTCGCGGATGTGAAAACAGTTATGGCAAATAAAGGTGATGCGCTTATGGGCATCGGTACTGCCTCTGGTGAAGACCGTGTCATTGAAGCAACACGTAAAGCTATCTACTCGCCATTACTTGAAACAACAATCGAAGGTGCTGAAAATGTCCTTCTAAATGTGACAGGTGGTATGGATATGAGCTTGACTGAAGCACAAGATGCGTCAGAGTTAGTTATCCAAGCAGCAGGTAATGATGTCAACATTCTTTTGGGAACATCTATTGATGAGTCACTTAAAGATGAAATCCGTGTAACAGTTGTTGCGACTGGCGTTTCTGAAGATGACTTGCAACAAACAGCTACACGTCAAACACAAACAGCAGCGCCAGTTGCTGAACAACCTCGTCGTCGTGTATTAGGCTCATCAAACCTTGATTTGTCAAATAATAATTTTGCGACACGTCAAAAAACAGCAACACCTGAAAGTTCAGCTCCTGAGTCAGCGTTTGGTAACTGGGATATTCGTAAAGAAAACACAGTTCGTCAAACACCGTCAGAGCCAACAAGTACAACTGGTGTTAGCAGCTTTGGGGGGACAACAACTTCATCAAACGATGAAGACCTTGATATCCCGCCATTTTTGAAACGTTAAGCGATGACAATTTCTGAAAATGTTGCAGCTGTTCTGGATCATGTTATCACCGCTGAAAACAAATCAGGGCACAAGACAACCGTTATTGGTGTGACTAAATACGTTGATGCAGACAAAGCTAGAGAATTGGTTGAAGCTGGTATCACACATATCGCAGAAAATCGGACGGAACTTTTTCTGGACAAACAGGAGAAACTGTCTGATTTACCAATTACTTGGCATTTAATTGGCACCTTACAGCGTCGCAAGGTCAAAGATGTCATTAACCATGTAGATTATTTCCATGCGCTAGACTCGATTAAGTTAGCCTATGAAATTGACAAACGTGCAGATCATGTCATCAAATGTTTCTTACAGGTAAATGTTTCAGGAGAAACTAGTAAACATGGTTTTTCTCCAGATGAATTAGCAGATGTTTTGCCGGAAATTTCTAACTTATCAAAAGTTAAAATTGTTGGCTTAATGACAATGGCACCGATTGATGCGAGTGAGACAGAGCTGATTGAAATTTTTGACAAGGCAAAAAGTTTACAAGTAGAGATTGCCAGTCAAAATTTAGCTCATATCCCGTGCACAGAATTATCAATGGGGATGAGTCAGGATTATCAGCAGGCGATTTTGCACGGTGCAACTTTTGTTAGAATTGGTAGCAAGTTTTTTAAATAAAGAACGCCTCTAAATGTTAGAGATGACTAAAATAAGTAGGTAGAAATTAATGGCTTTAAAAGATTACATTGAGAAAGCAAAAGATTATTTTAATTTAGGAGAAGAGGAAGAGTCGGCACCAGCCGCTCGTCCACAAGTGGTGCCTAATCAGGCATCAGCACAACCGCAAGCGCAAGCCCGCCCGCAAGTTGTGACAAATGTTTCACCTAAAGCAGAAATAAAATCAGAACGTAAGCAAAGTCGTCAGTCTGACATTGCTGCAAATACAACACGTCAAACATCACAGCAACGTCCAGTTTCTTCTAGCATCGTACCAACGATTGCTATTAAAGAACCGGCTGCTTATGATAACATTATGGAATCAGCACGCGTGATTCGAAATGGTGAGAGTGTCTTGGTCAACTTTAAAAACATGGGTGATCAACAAGCACGTCGCTCAATTGACTTTCTAACAGGTGTTGTTTTCACACTTGATGGCGATATCCAAAATGTAGGGGGTCAAATTTTCTTACTCACACCAAATGGTATGACAGTAGATGCGGAGAAAGAACTAAGCATTCTTGCAGGTCGCAACTTTGAAGGTTTGGATACATACTGATGATTATATATTTATTGTATCGCCTCATCACAGTTTATGAATGGCTTTTGATTATCTATGCTTTACTGAGTTGGGCACCGGATTTAAGAAATAGTCAAGTTGGCAGAATCATCGGACAGTTATCTCGTCCGTTTTTGTCGATTTTTGACCGTTTACCCCTTCAATTTGCCGGGCTCGACTTTACAATTGTCGTTGCCGTTATCGCCCTGAACTGTATCCAACGTTTGTTGTTGATGATTTTCTGATGACACAAGCAATTTATCAACACTTTCGATCCACAGAACGAGCTTTTATTGATAAAGCCTCTGACTGGCTTACGAGCGTAATTGACAGCTATAGCTTAGTTACCACAGATTTTTTAAATCCGAGACAAGTCTTTATTTTAACGACTTTGGTGCAGGGGCAACATGCGTCGAACATTCAGATGTTCACTAGTTCAATTATCGCTGAAACAGAATATGTGAAGGTGATTTTAGCACCGACTTATTATCAACTGGAGAAAGCTGATTTTGAGATGGCTTGCCTACAGATTGACTTTGCCAGTAAATTTGTCACACTCAAACATTCACAAATCCTTGGCACCTTATTAGGTGAGACGGGACTTGAACGCTCTAAAATTGGCGATATCGTCGTTCACGACACTTTTGCGCAAGTTTTTATGGATGCTAAATTAGCAACATTGATAACGGACAGCATTCATAAAATTGCGCGCAGCGGTGTTAAAATTCGAGAAATTGACGTGACAAAATTCGTGAGCACAACTGAACAAGCTGTTACGAAAACTGTTACCTTATCAAGTTTGCGATTAGATAAAGCCATTGCAAGTGTCTTCAATATGTCTCGCAATTTAGCACAAAATTTGATACAATCAAATAAAGCTAAAGTCAATTATACAGAAGTCTTGCGAAATGATTTTGAGCTAGTTGCTGGTGATTTGGTTAGTATTCGAGGTCTTGGCCGAATAGAAATCGGACAAACACTCGGGTTAACGAAAAAAGATAAAGTCAGAGTTGAAGTCCAATTCATCTCAAACAAAAAGTAAATTGACTTTTGACGATGTGTGACGTATCTCATTAAAATTTGTTTTGATATTGAGTCACAAATTTTAAGGTAACAAAAATGAATGATAATAGGAGGTAGCACCTATGACTTTAAATAGTTTAGATGTTCAAAATAAAACGTTTCCAACCAAGATGCGTGGCTACAATAAAGCTGACGTTGACGACTTTCTCGATTTAATTATTCGAGACTATGACACATTTGCCGAAAAGATAAAAGACCAAGAACGTGAATTGAAAAGTCTACGCGAACGTGTAGAATACTTTGAAGGCATGAAAGAATCGTTGAATAAGTCAATCGTTGTTGCACAAAGTGCCGCAGATAATTTGAAAGAACAAGCAATCAACGAGGCAAATGGCGTGACATCTGAAGCGGGTCAAAAAGCACAATATATTTTGGAATCTGCTAAAAAAGAAGCTGGCGTTATTCTCAATTCAGCCTCAGACGATGCCCGTCGTTTGGTTAAAGAAACCGATGAATTAAAACGGAAAATGCGTATTTACCACCAACGTATGATGCTGATGGTAGAAGCACAACTCGAAGGTATCAAATCTCACGAATGGGAAGAAATTCTTAAACCAACCGCGACTTATATCGGAGATGGTGAAGAGAAATTGAAAGAAATTATTGAGAGCCATGAAGGAAATACGGTGCAAATTAGTCACACCGTTAGTCAAGTTTCAGATATTCTTGATGCAGAAGAAAATGAAACAAGGATAGAAACACCAGAAACAGTCGAAGCGGTTGACTCAGGTGATTCAGAAAAAGAAACAACAGATTCTGAAGTTTAAAAAACAAGCACAGTTCATAAACGAATATGTCCAGCGAGCAAGAGATGGTGGAAGCCTTGCAATCCCTTCGTTTTTGAATATCACCTTGTTTACAACTCATGCTTGCTTAGCTATTTAGCAGGAAAGTCTAGTTTGAGAGAAAATAATAGTTTGGTCTACTTTATCTGACTTTTGAGGCTTGAGTCATCAGGTGAATTAGGGTGGTATCACGGCTTTTCGTCCCTTGCGAAGGGCTTTTTTGTTTTTTTGGCGCGATAACTGCGTTAGCTTTCAGCTCCCAACCCCAAGGTTGCGTCGCTTCATCTGCCTTGTTCTCGCGCCAAAAAAATCAAAAACTGGTTATAAAACGCGATAACTGCGTTAGCTTTCAGCTCCCAACCCCAAGGTTGTGTCGCTTCATCTGCCTTGTTCTCATTCCAAAAAAATCAAAAACTGGATATAAAAATGCAATAACTGCGTTAGCTTTTAGCTCCCAACCCCAAGGTTGCGTTGCTTCATCTGCCGTGTTCTCGCGCCAAAAATTAAAAACTGGTTATAAGTTATAATATGTGGAGATTTCTGTAGATTTCATCTTATAACTACTGAAAAGTACCACAGCTGCTAGTTTACGTAAACTATAAATTAAAAATAAAAGAAAGTGAGGCGATGCGCTAATTTGTGGAAATATCACGGTTAGCTCATAACTGAATATGAAAATTAAAGAAACCTTGAACCTAGGAAAAACAGCCTTTCCAATGCGTGCTGGTTTGCCTAACAAAGAGCCTAAAATGCAAGAAGCTTGGGATGAAGCTAATCTTTATGCTTATCGCTTGAAAGAAAACGAAGGGAAACCATCGTTTGTCCTTCATGATGGCCCTCCCTATGCTAATGGTGATATCCATGTCGGCCATGCGATGAACAAAATTTCTAAAGACATCATTATTCGTTATAAAAATATGGCGGGATTCCGTGCGCCTTACGTACCAGGTTGGGACACACACGGTCTACCTATCGAGCAAGTGTTGACAAAAAAAGGGATTAAACGTAAGGAACTTGATCGTGCGGAATATCTTCGGATGTGCCGCGATTATGCCTTGACGCAAGTAGACTTGCAACGCAAAGGTTTCAAATCTTTGGGTGTTTTAGGTGATTGGGAAAATCCTTATGTCACTTTGCAGCCAGAATTTGAAGCAGCGCAAATTCGCGTTTTTGGTCAAATGTCTGACAATGGCTATATTTATAAAGGGGCAAAACCAATCTACTGGTCACCATCATCTGAAAGTTCGCTTGCAGAAGCAGAAATTGAATATCAAGATGTTCGTTCTGCATCGATTTATGTTGCTTTCAAGGCAACAGATACCAAAGGACTCTTGCCTGAAGGTGTGGAATTCGTCATCTGGACAACAACACCTTGGACAATTCCATCAAACTTGGGTATCTTTGCACATCCTGATTATGATTATGTTCTTGTTGCAGTTAATGACCGTCAATTTGTCATTGCCTCAGAACTATTGAACACAGTTGCTGAAAAACTAGAGTGGGCAGATTATAAAGTCCTACAAACAATCAAAGGCTCAGAGCTCGATGGTATGGTTGCCAAGCATCCTTTCTACGACCGTGATACCTTAGTTATGAACGCAGAATATGTGACCCTTGATTCTGGTACGGGACTTGTTCATGTCGCGCCAGGTCACGGTGAAGATGACTATTTCTTCAGTCGTAAATACAAACTTGGCGTTCTATCACCAATTGATGATCGCGGCTACTATACAGATGAAGCACCAGGACTTGAAGGGCTCTTCTACGATGAAGGTAATAAAAAAGTCACAGAATGGCTGGAAGAAAACAAGGCACTCCTGAAACTTGAATTCTTCACCCACAGCTACCCACATGACTGGCGCACGAAAAAACCAGTGATTTTCCGCGCCACACCACAATGGTTCGCCTCAATTGACAAATTCCGCGAAAATATCTTGAGCGAAGTTGAAAACGTTGACTGGATTGTGCCATGGGGTAAAACACGTCTCTACAACATGATTCGTGACCGTGGCGACTGGGTGATCAGCCGTCAGCGTGCATGGGGTGTGCCACTACCAATCTTCTATGCCGAAGACGGAACAGCTATCATTACGCCAGAAACGACTGAGCACATTGCCCAGCTTTTCGCTGAACATGGTTCTATCATTTGGTGGGAACGTGATGCGAAAGATCTGTTGCCGGAAGGCTTTATACACCCAGGCTCACCAAACGGTGAATTTACTAAAGAAACGGATATCATGGATGTCTGGTTTGATAGTGGTTCATCTTGGAACGGTGTTTTGAATGCTCGTCCAGAGTTGACCTATCCTGCTGACCTCTACCTAGAAGGTTCTGACCAATACCGTGGCTGGTTCAACTCATCGATTACAACCTCTGTTGCGGTTAACGGCATTGCGCCATATAAAGCCGTCTTGTCACAAGGTTTTGTCCAAGATGCTAAAGGTCGCAAATTTTCTAAATCATTAGGTAATGGGATTGCACCAAAAGACGTCACAAAACAATACGGCGCAGATATTCTTCGCCTTTGGGTGGCTAGTGTTGATAACACATCCGACGTGCGTGTCTCAATGGATTTGATTGGGCAAACATCAGAAGCCTACCGTAAAATCAGAAATACCCTTCGTTTCTTGATTGCCAACACATCGGACTTTGATAAAACAAAAGATGCAGTTGCATTTGAAGAGTTGAAAGGTTCAGACAAATACTTACTCGTGAGATTGAACCAAGTTACCCAAGCTGTTCGTGAAGCCTATGACCGTTATAATTTCATGGAAGTTTACCGGACGATTTTTAACTTCTTGACGAATGATTTATCAGCTTTCTACCTTGATTTTGCCAAAGACATTGTCTACATTGAAACAGCAAATTCAACTGAGCGCAGACGTATGCAGACAGTCATGTATGCTATTTTAGTCAAATTGACAAAATTATTGGTGCCAATTATACCGCATACTGCTGAGGAGATTTGGACTTACCTTGAGCAAGAAGAGGAAGCTTACGCTTACTTGACTGAGATGCCATCTGCTGAGCTTATCCCAGATGCAGCGGAAATGCTCGATTTCTGGTCAGCATTCTTGGAATTCCGTACGAGTGTACACAAGGCCCTGGAAATGGCACGTGATGAGAAAGTCATCGGTAAATCTTTGGAGGCTAGCGTGACGGTCTATCCAGATGAAGCGACGCGCGTCTTGTTAGCAAGTGTTGCAGAGACAGAAAATGTTGCAACACTACTGATCGTCTCAGAATTTATCGTCTCTCATCAAGCAGCACCTGAAAATGCTGTAAAAGTAGGAGATACAGCACTTACGGTTGCACATGCTAGTGGTGAAGTTTGTCAACGTTGTCGTCGAATTGATGAAACAGTTGGCACAAATGCTCACCCACACTTAGCAGAATTTTGTGATCATTGTGCGAGCATTGTTGCTGCAGAATTTCCTGATGCAGTTGCTGAGGGTTTTGAAGTGAAATAATGTTGCAAAAGAAAAATCAGACTTACGCCTGATTTTTTTTGAGTTTGATAGTGCGATAATAAGAGTGTAGATAAGGGTATCTACAGAATTAACTCATGTAAATTAATGTATCACGATGGACAACAGACTAAAAAAATGTGACATCTGATACAATAACAACTCAAAAGAAAGTGTGACGATATGAATAATCAAAAAGAAAGAATCATGGATTTGATGCGTAAAGGCATCATTACCGAAAGTGAAGCAATAGAATTGCTAGAAAAAGCTGGTTTAAATCAAGAAACAGTATCTGGTGATGAGACAGGACAAAAAACTGATAAAGATGGTTATCAAACAGAATCATCAGAAGCGGTTAAACAGTTTGTCAATCAAGCAGGTTCTCTTGTGAAAAGTCTTTTCCAATCCGCTAAAAAATCTGTCGATAATAATGTGGATTTCAGTAACGGTTTTCCAAGCCTTAAATATGTCTCAAAATCAGATTTCAAGGCATTTGAAGGGGACATTAAAGATATCACAGTTTCAGCAACATCTGGTGATGTGACAGTTATTACAAAAGATATCGACAAAACGATTATCGAAACAACTTACAAAGTATACGGTGGTGTGACAGAAGATGCCTTGGAAGATTTCTTACGTGATAATGTCATTATTGAACTTGATCAAGGTGAATTAGTTGTCAACGTTAAGAGCAAACGGATTGTTGTTGAAATGACAATTACACTCGCTGCTAGTCAAATTGAAGATGCTAAGTTTGATGTAGTTAATGGTACGACGATTATTAAAGACCTTGTCGCACAAGACCTCAATATTAAAAAAGCAAATGGTGATTTGAGCATTTTAGGTGGTAATTTTGAGCACGTGACTGTTAAAGCAGTCAATGGTGAACTCAAATTGGTCACGAACTTTGATACAGCTGATATTAACAGCGTCAATGGTGAGATTTTAGTGACAGCAACATCAATGTCTGCTGAAAATCTCAAGGTTAAAAATGTTAACGGAGATGTCAAAATCTCAGTACCTAACAACATTGGTGTTGTTGGTTATGTTAAAACAACATTTGGCAAGTATAAAACACGTATTGCACTTGATAACCCACTTGAAATTACCAAAAATGGGGCTGCCCTAATCAGAACAGCGACCAACAGTTTGACCCTAGATATTGCAACCAATACGGGTAGTATCTGGTTAAAAGATGGTGAGGTAGCATATCAAGAGACTGCAACAGCACCTGTCACACCAGTTCAAACTGAGGAAACGAAATCGGGACAGGTAACTGAAACACCAGAAACAACAATACCAGAAAAAATTGAACAATCTGAACCAACGGTTGTTCCAGAAGTTGATAACTCAAAATTTGATACAATTTTAGAAAACAAACCAGATGATGAAAGTGAGGTGAAGCAAAACCATGAGTAAACAATTGACAAAATCAAGAACCAATAAAAAAGTTTCAGGTGTGATTGGTGGCATTGGTGAGTATTTTGGTTGGAGTTCCGATGTCATTACTATCGTTCGGATTGTCTATGCTGTTTTAGCTTTGACAAGCTTTGGCTCTCTCCTACTAATTTATATTGTCGCAGCAATTGTCATGCCACAACCAACTCGAAATGAATGGAAAAATAAACAGGATTTTTCTGGATTTTCACAATGGCCTGGAGACAAGCCAACACAAAAAAATAAAAAGAAAGATGTGACACCCTTTGATGATGATGACGATTGGTCACAATTCTAAAGGCGAACATATCAGCAGAAATAACGTTTCATCTGACCACAGATGGAACGTTTTTCTATAATTTTTGATATAATAAAAACAAGTCAATCTTATTTTATCTGTTCAGATAAAGAATGATGGGAAATGCCTTTAAAAAGGAATGTGCCACTTGGATATAGCGACAGCGTAGGTCAAGTTTCAAGCATTTACTAAAATAATGCGCAGAAAGACTTTGAGCGGACAGAAGTTCGCGAATGCCCCCCCTTGGATGTAGCAATAGCGTAGATCAAGTTTCAAGCATTCATCAAAATGAATGCGCAGAAAGGGAAATATTATGGTGATAACAGTCGCTGAATTAATTGAAAAAATTAAATTTGATGTGATTTATACGTCGGAAGACGCATTGAAAAAAGAAATAACGACTTCTGATGTGACTCGTCCAGGCTTAGAAATGACGGGTTATTTAGAATACTATACGCCAGAACGGATTCAACTTTTTGGGATGAAAGAATGGTCTTATATTCAAAATGTCATTGGTGATAATCGCTATGATTTACTAAAAAATGTGGTGACAGATGCAACACCTGCCATTATCGTTGCAAGAGGCTTACCGATTCCAGATGAAATGATTAGCGTGGCTAAAAAACGTGATACTGTTCTTTTACAATCAACAGAACCAACAAGTCGACTGAATGGCGCGATAACAGCCTTTCTAGATGAAAAACTGTCAACTCGGACAACCGTCCATGGTGTGCTCATGGATATTTTTGGGGTGGGTGTGCTCATTCAAGGGTCATCTGGCATCGGGAAATCTGAAACTGGTTTGGAGCTTATCAAGCGCGGTCATCGTTTAGTCGCAGACGACCGTGTTGATGTTTACCAAAAAGATGAATTTACAGTCATGGGTGAACCTGCCGAAATCCTTCGGCATTTGATTGAACTACGTGGTGTTGGTATTATTGATGTGATGAGTCTTTTTGGTGCTGGAGCTGTCATGGATAGCTCGCAAATTGATTTGAGCGTTTACTTGGAAAAATTTGAAAAAGGTAATACTTATGATCGTCTCGGTAACGGAGAGACGACTATTGATTTTTCAGGCGTTCCTGTGCCACAAGTTAAAATTCCAGTTACAACTGGTCGAAACGTGTCAGTCATTATTGAGGCAGCGGTCATGAATTTCCGTGCCAAAAATATGGGCTTTGATGCAACAAAGATGTTTGAAGAACGTCTATCTAATCTGATTGCGAAGAATTCATAATGGGACAATTATTTTTAGCGATTAGTCCAATCGCACTTAAACTTGGACCATTTGAAATTCGTTGGTATGCCTTGTGTATTGTGACAGGTGTTGTAGTGGCTGTTTGGTTGGCAATGAAAGAAGCACCACGTCAAAAAATTAAGCCAGATGATATTTTAGATTTTATTTTGATTGCTTTTCCAGTCTCAATAATTGGCGCACGCCTCTACTATGTCTTGTTTGATTTTGACACTTATCGTCAGAATCCGGCTGAGATTTTTGTCATCTGGCATGGTGGACTCGCTATTTATGGTGGCTTGATTGCAGGGGCTGCCACACTATTCATTTTTTCATACTACAAAATGATTGCACCTCTTGATTTTCTGGATATTGCCGTGCCGGGTGTCTTAGTTGCACAAGCCATGGGACGTTGGGGCAATTTCTTTAATCAAGAAGCATTCGGTAAAGCAGTCAACTCATTAGACTACCTACCTAGCTTTATAAAAAAACAAATGTATATTGACAACAGCTACCGAACTCCAACATTCCTCTATGAATCCTCATGGAATCTCATCGGGTTCATTCTCGTCATGAGTCTACGCCATCGACTTAAAGGATTAAAATCAGGAGATATCGTAGCCTTCTACCTTGTATGGTATGGCATCGGACGATTCGTGATTGAAGGGATGCGAACCGATAGCCTCATGCTAGGCCCAATCCGCATCTCACAAGCCCTATCGCTAGTCCTTGTCGTAGGTGGCATCATCCTAGTTTTAGTCAATCATAAAATAAGCAAATATTTCCTTAATAAGCAGTAATTTGTTATAATTCAAGTAGAAGTATCGTCGTTTTGGATAATGGTCGTGGCTTAGCGAGATTAAGCTGTTATTAGTATCAAGAAAACGAAAGTAACATATATAGAAAGAGGTAGGTATGGGAGAGATAGCATTGATTATTATCGCTGTTGCTGCAGCAGTCTTAGTGATATTTTTGGTCGTTTTAATTGTCAAGTTCATGAAAACGGTTGATGAAATGAATCGAACGATTGCAGTTGTGACACAAGATACAGACATTCTACTTAAACAAGCAGATACGTTAATGGCTAAGACGAACACCCTGCTTGACGATATGAATAGAAAAATCGCCACAATTGACCCACTTTTTACAGCTGTTGCAGATTTATCTGAAAGCGTCTCTAAAATGAATCGCTCTGGTAACGACTTTGCAACCAGATTTAAAGGAAAGGCAGCCAATGCAGGTAAAGCAACAGCTATCGTTACCTTGGGACGTAGTGCCGGTAAATTCTTTAATCGAAAAAAAAGCAGAGCATAATGCTAGTTTAACTTGGAGTATACATCTTAAAGACTTTGAGTGGATGAAATTTGTAAATGATGCCGTTTAGGCGACATGACAACGAAGGTCAAGTTTTAAGATTTGACTTTGTGAAATTTCAAAAAGGAGAAAAATAATGGCTAAGAAAACAGGTTTTTTGGTAGGCGCAATCTTAGGAGCTTTGGCTGGTGCAGCAACAGCATTGGCGACAGCACCAAAAGAAGGTAAAAAATTACGTCAAGACGTTAAAGATTTTTATCGAGATTATAAAGAAGATCCTAAAGCTAAATTTGATGAAGTCAAAGATACAGCAGCTAATTTTTATGATGAAAAATCTGGTCAATTGGTTGATTTTTCAACTGAGAAATATAATGACATCAGAGAAAAATTTGATAATGGCGACATTTCAGCTGAAAAAGCAAAAGATTTTTTAGTCGCAAAAAAAGATGATATTAAAGCTAAAATCGACTCAGGTGAATTGTCAAAAGAAAAAGTACTAGATTTCCTAGCGCTGACAAAGGAAAAAATTGCTGATAAAGTTAGTGAACTTTCAGCTACAGTTGCTGAACAGACAGAAGAAGTAGAAGACGAGTTTGAATTAGAATTAGAGCAAGAAGACTTGGTCAAAAAAGCAGATGAAATTTCTGCCAAAGCAGACAAGTTAGTTTCTAAGACAGCGACTCAGGTTGGTGAAGCTGCAGATAAAGTTTCTGACAAATTGGCTGACTAAAATAAGCTAACAAAAAAGAGCTGTCAAAAGATTTTGACAGTCCTTTTTTAATTGGTTAGTTTAATGTAGCCGAGACGTATCACCCTAACTAGCTCAAAAGCTAGTCAAGTTAATATAAATTAATGTGACACACGTTTACGTGCAGCTTTACGACGATTTTCGTTAATGAATGCTTCTTTTTTGAGTTCAGGGTCAATGATTGTTTTCTTGACAGCGAAAACGCCTGCAGCAGTTGCAACGAGAGTTCCGATAACGCCAGTAATGATACCTTTACTAAATTTCTTCATTTGAAAATCCTCCTCAGTTATATGCTATAATTTAATTATAACATTTTCTCTCTGAAAATCGTTGTCTATAGTGGGTCTTTTAAAATATATTTTACTGAAAATACGAAACTAACCAAAAAACTAACCAAGCAATCAAAAATCATTAGTTGAATAAAAAATAAAGTCTATCAGCAAGAAAAAAACTGGTGGACTTTATTTTGTGTTTTAATAAATGTTAGTGAAAAGAATGATTTTTGATACTAATCGGGATTTGTAGTGATAAATACTGTAAAATAGAGATTTAAGAAGTATATAAATTGGAAATTGAATAAAAGTCTCCAAGAAGTGAATATTGACTAAATTTAAAATTATTAAATAAAAACTAAAGTGTATCAGTTTAATATTGGTTCATTTTAGTTTGTAATTAAACATGATTAAAATTGAGTAGTATTTATAATGGATTGCTGATATAATTAAATGAGATAAGGAAAATAACCTAGGACTTGCCAATAAAAAAGCAGATGATTTGACGGTTAAGAATAATCAGATGATGAAGGAGAAGATTGAAAACCTATAGTTATATTATCGTTCTTAATTTTAAGATACCTTGGAGGAAAAAATAAATGAACAAAAATAGGGGCTCTAAATTTAGAAAATGGGATTTACATTTGCATTCTCTGTACTCACATTCTCAATTGGCTAATCAATATGGGATAAAAGAAGATAATCAGGAAGAGTGCTTCGATAGGTTCCTAAAAAAAATAAAGGAAAATGATATCAAAGCAATCGGACTAACAAATTATTTTAATTTTCCAGAAAAAGATTTTTGTTTAAAAAGAAAGCTTGAAGAGCAAGGAATAGTAGTCTTTTTAAATTTAGAGCTTAGATTAGAAAATGGGAACGCTAAAGATGAGACTTGTGATATACACATTATCTTTGATAATTCACTAGGTAAGAAAGAGATAGAATGTTTTCTAACTAGTATGTCAGCAAAGGTTATTAACAAAAGACTTGATTCTATCTCTAGTAAAGAGGACTATAAAAGAGCCGTCGTAAATTTTGATGATTTGGTCACTTGTTTAGATGATAAAAGTTTAAATCTACAAAATCGGTATATGATAGGTATTTTAGGACGTGGAAAGGGTAGCTCTCGTTTATCTTCTGTCTTTGAAGACATAGCTAAACGTTGCGACTTCTTTATCCATTCAAGTGATAGTCAGAAAAACATAGATGTGGATAAAGAATATATAAACTCTCAAGGAAAACCATTATTGCAATCATCTGACGCTCATTCATTTGAAAAAATTGGAGAAAAATTTTCATGGATAAAAGCTGATTTAAATTTTGAAGGGTTACGACAAATTATGTTCGAGCCCACAGATAGAATTTCGCTAGGCAAAGATAATCCTGATACGAAACTAGATTATCAAGTAATTGATTTTATTGAGCTCAGTGATACAAAGAGAATTTATTTGAATTCATCACTTAATACTGTTATTGGCGGTAGATCAACAGGAAAATCTACATTAACAAATGCTATAGCAAAAGCGCTAGGAAATGAACATTTTGTTCCTATTGATGAAAAGACTAAAAAAGGTATGCATGTTTTTGATAAGAATATTAGTATTCGTTGGCGTGATGGGCAAGAACACCAAGACTTAGAATTTTTACCACAAGACTATATGATTCAAATTGCAGAAAATGACATACAGCGTAATAGTTTAGTAAGGAGTACGGTCACATCTGATGAGGACAATTATAGAAAGATAGAAAAATATGAAGAAGATGCGATAAAAAACCAAAATGAAATTGATAATTTAATCCAAATATGGTCGAATTTAAAAAATAAATTAGCAACTCTAATAAAACCTGAGGGTGACAAACAAGGTATAGAAACACAACTGCAGAAATTTAAGGAACAAATTTCAGAACAAGAGAAAAAAAGTAATTTTTCAAAGCAAAAATCTGAAGAATATAGACAGTCGGAGGCAGAGCTTAAGCACCACTTAAATCGTCAGAGGCTATCTGAAATTAATATTAAAAATTTGAACGATATAGGAAATATAGAAATTTCTCTTTCAACTCCGATACCTTCATCCGATGATACGAAATTTAGAGAAAATTTAGAAGAATATATTGAGATATTAAATGGTGAAACTAATAAAAAATGGCAACAGAAAATTAAGGAGTTAGCCGATGAGCAGAATAAAATATTTACTAAAAATAAATCAAAAGTAGATGAAATTTGGAATTCAGAAATTTTTAAGCAAGGTCAAGCAAATATTTCAAATAATGAAACTTTAAGAAAATTGACAGAAATTCAAAAACAAGAACAACTGAAACTTGATACATTTATTAAATACGAAAATAGTAAAGAAAAACTTGAGACACAGATCAAAAAAACACAAGCAAAAATATTAAGTAGTTACTCTAAATTTGGGACACTTCGCGAACAGTTACAAAATGAGTTTGAAGTCAAAGCAACTCCCGTTGAAATAAAAATAAATTTTCAACCCATAAAATTTGAAGAAAAAATTAAATATTTAAACGGTAGAAATACTACAAATAACCATTTTATAGAAGAATTTGATAGAAACTCTTTCAGCGAAGTAGGTAAAATTTTTGATATTTTAAATCTGTCCTATAATCAAGGTAAAAACCAAAATGATTTAATTAAGGATGTTTTATCTCAACACTGGTACACAATTAACTATATTTTGCAATATGATGGTGATAATTTTGAACAAATGTCACAAGGGAAAAAGGCTTTTGTAGTGTTGACTTTGATTTTGGAATTTAGTAAGGATAAAAAACCTGTAATTATTGATCAACCAGAGGATAGCTTGGATAATCGTGCAATTTATAACGATCTGACAAACTATTTAAAGCAAAAGAAAAAAGAAAGACAAATTATTTTAGTTACTCACAATCCAAACATTGTTGTTGGTGCAGATGCTGAGAACGTGATTATTGCTAACCAACATTCAGAAGATTCGCCCAATATTAATGGAATTCAATTTGATTATATTAACGGTTCTTTAGAAAACACTTACTCAAAGAAAGTGATATACGCACTCGAAAAACAAGGAATTAGAGAGCATGTAGTAGAAATTCTTGAGGGAGGTAAAGAAGCATTTGAAAAACGCGAGAAAAAGTATAAGTAAATTGCTGTAAAACGAAAAAATTAAAAAAGATAAATAGCAATAGTGTTTTATAGATTTTTCTATTTTTACTAAGTTACTGGTATAATAAAAGGAGCAATAAGACGAGATTAATAGTTATGTGTTGATATGTTAAGCATTATGCATAATTTTTTCAAAAGACTATAAATTGGAGTGTAGTAATTGAATAAAAAATAAAGTTTATCAACATAGTTGGTAGACTTTATTTTTTATTTAATATATTAAAATGTAAAGTTTAGATTAAAAAGGAAGATAAATAATAAAAAAATGGTATATTGTTGGATTTAGTTGGGGTAGTTCATGTCTTTGTAGTTATTTTTGAAATTAATCAGATCAATGCTAGAAATATGAACGGTAAATATTATTATTATGCTTCTACTTATCATGCTTATGATAAATCAGAATGCTTGAAAATAGATGGAATAATGTTGAATATGTTAATGAAGATGAATATGATAGAAGTAGCGCAATTCTTGATGAGTCTTCACATAAAATTTTTGGAGAAAAAGATTTGTTATATTCGTATGATGATGGTATGCGGTTTTCTTTTTTTAAAGTGTTATATCGATAAGGTTTGTCGGGTTTATTTCATAAAAAAATACAAGACTAACCAAAAAAACTAACCAATCAATCAAAAATCATTAGTTGAATAAAAAAATAAAGTCTATCAGCAAGAAAAAAACTGGTGGACTTTATTTTTTATTCAAAAGATGTATTACAAGGTATCTTAAGACCAGCTTTCAAAAATACTCGCTTATATAATTTTCAAAGAGCTTTAGTATCATGATTTTTATGAATTTTAAATGTTAATCATTTTAACTGATTTCAATTAGTTTCAACTGAATGGTGTGTATTTTACTGTCAAAATATGGAAATCCATTTCCGAAACGAAGTTTTTGTTATTATTTGAAGAAATATGCTGACAGAGCAAATGTACATTATATTCAGCCTAAGGGATTAAGGCATTCTCATGCCTCACTTTTGATAAATGAGTGAAATGTAACACCAATAGCAATTCAAAAACGGTTAGGACATTCTAATGTTGAAACAACACTAAATATCTATAGTCATTTATATCCCAATTATGACAAGGAAATTACTGATAAACTCAACAAACTAATTTGATGTGTTATTCAGTAGTGATGTAATTAATAGTTGACCATGATATCCTCCATCATCCCCTACACCTTCAATTAATTTATAATTTTTACTAAATATATCAAATATGCTTGTCATTTCATATATAGAGTGCTTGTTGAAATTCATTAAATTATATATAAATTTTTCATCTGACATTTCATAAACAACACCTTCATCATAGGATAATTTTCCTGTCCTAATATCACTATAACCTAATAGGTCAGTTGAAAAATTTCTTTTTATGAAATATATTTTCCAGATACCAGAATAACTTGTTTCATCTTTATTTTTCACAAAATTAATAAAGTCAAATTTTTCATTTTTAGTCTCAGGAATAGATAAAAATTTTCCAAAAATTGATTTTACAATTTCTAATTTAGTATGTTCTTGAAACCCTTTTAATTTTTGAGGATTTCCATCTATCATGAAAAATTTTTTATAACTTTCATCATATGTACCTAAAAATGTATTACATTTTATACATAAGCTTCGAGATGTTCTACCTTTTGGATATAAATCAGTAGCTAGGTGAGTATCAAATATCTCACTTAGCACATCATCTTTTCTTTCACCTTTATTAATTCTTAATTGAATTATCTTGTTTATCTCAGGAGATATGGTAAATTCTATAGATTTTATTAGATCAAAATTCACAATGTCAAAATTTCCGACACTCTTTGCAGGGTAATGTTCCTCACTCATTTTAGAATATTTATAATATGATTGGCATAATACACATCTATATTTCTTTTTATTTTTACTCAATTATTCTACTCCTTACTTCAGTCAAAATAATATTATCACTATTTATACTTTTTAATTTAATTTACTTTTATAAAAATTAGGTCATTTATTGCACGTTTTAAAATAACTGTTTTTTTATTAGTACATTGAGAATTATTTAAGAAAAATACTGTATTTAAGAGTATTCGTAAATCATTTTTGTTTTATAGTATAAGCGTAAAACAACATAATATTTGAGAAAAAATTATATTATTATTTTTTATTTAATGAAATGTTTCTTACCAATATTCTAAAATATGGAGTTTTTCCATTAACTTTTAAGTCTTTTCCATCATCTCCTTTTCTGAAACCTATTATTTCGAATTGACTAGGGTTGAATTTATGTAAAAATGTAATGGGAACTCCGATTACTCCCTCATAATCTAAAGGAATATCTTTCGTCTTGTTAACGTTAATTCCATTGTAATTATCATAAGTTGGGTAATTTTCTTCATTATTTTTATATATGTTTACAAGTTCAATATCTTCATGACGTTTAAAATTGTCTAAGTTAGTCAACCATAAGCAATTATTTGGTGAAATTATCCGTTCTCCATTTTCATTAATTTTTGTCTCCGTACCATATAACTCATAATGTTCCGGAACTATAAATCCGGATATACCTCGTCCCATGTTGATGCCCATCCAAGCTTTATTAGATTGAATTAAAGGGAATATTTCTTTATAAGTAATTACATTAATGTTTCCAATAACCAAAAAGTCTTTGTTATATTGTGTGACAGTGGATATGAAGTCTCTAAATAAAGAAAATGGTGGGTTAGTAACTACAATATCAGATTTTTTTAAAAGCTCGATACTTTCATTACTTCTGAAATCCCCGTCCCCATCAAAGTAAATAACATCTTCAATTGTTGGAAAAACTTTTTCATTATCCTTTCCAGAGTATTCATAATAGTAGCCTTTCTTAAAAACATTCAAATTATCAGAAAAAAGGTCAAGATCATTATAGAAATAACATGAAGAAATCAGTTTTTTTAGCCCAAGTCTTTTAAAATTTGTAGCAAAATATCTATAGAAGTTACTAGTTATCGGGTCATCACATGGACAAAAAACGACTTTATTTTTGAAATGAACTCCATAATATTGTAATTCACTTTTTATATCTTTTAATTGTGTATAAAACTCATCATTTTTATTTTGTTTTGCTTTTCTTAAGAAATCATTTTCATTTTTTCTCATTTTTTCTAATTAATCCTTTTTTGCTAATTGTGTAAATAAGTCTTTACTTAACATTCGAAGCGATGTTTCAGATACATCAAGCATAATTTTAAGCATTTGTTCAGTTGTCCAATTACTACCATCTGAGGTAATATACATAGAAGCTGCCTGTAACATTATATTTCTATTTTCAATAGCAATAAATTTATTTTCGCTAAGATTTTTATTAAACTCCATACCATAGTTTGAAGCAGTTAGTCGGTCAAGTCTATTTAATATTCCGGAGTTATAAGTAACAGTATATTTTGTTCCATCAGGACGTTCAACAATAACGTCTTGAATTAAGAAATTTGACCCTTCCAAAAAGATTATATATGGGAAATGTAACTCTGATAACATATAATTTGCAAATTCAGAAATATTTTTATGTGATCTTTCAATTGCATTTCCAGCAGCCATTAAATCTTGGTCTTTTTTTGTACCAACTTTAATGCCTTTTGAAATATTTTCTATATCTTTGCCTTGACGTTTAGCTTCAGTTACTAAAACTATTCTCCAATTGTTACTGTCATCTTTTACTTCTATAATTCCTCCATCAGGACGAATATTTGCATTTGGTAGTATTAGAGTTGTACCTAGCTCACTATCCAATTTATTTAGGGAGTCATTAATCTCTTTCTTTGTAATAAATGCTCTAATTCTAAAAGTAAGGTTTGGATATTTTTGTCTTAAACTTTCTAAAGTTAGTTTAGCAATTTTTCCAACTTTACTATCATGAATTTTTGCATCTTCTCCAAAAATACCTAATACTCCTTCAGATGCTTTTTGTTGAGCAGTTAGTCTATCCGACTGATTTTTTCTCGACATAATTTCTCCTTATAATTGTTCTACTTTTATATTGATCTCTTTTTTATTAGTTTTAGAAATGTTATATAAACCTATCCAGTCTAAAATCACATTATATAATGAATAAACTCCAGCTAAAAAAGATTCTTCTTTATATATTTGATTAATTGCATCAACATATACCTTATTTAGTTCCGATATTTTATATTGATAAAGTTCTTTTTGTTTATTTTCAAGCTCTACTTCTTTTTTTCTCTCTTTAATTATCCAAAGATAAATAGTGGGCATAGAACCTAATATTGCTATATAACCTGTCATTGTATTTTCAATATTTAAATTTAAGAGTCTATTTAAATAAAAAAATACAATTGCTAAAAATAGTGAGATAACTACAAAAAATAAAAAATGAGTAATATTCAACGTTTCTTTATTTAATGACTGATAATTTCTAAAATTTGTTTGTATTTTTGATTTTCGATTTATTTTCATCGAGTTCTTCTTTCTATACTAAACTTATTCATAAAAATAATCTGTTTCATAGTATGGAGTCATACCAAATTTATCAGAAATGATGTTGTTAAATTCATCAATTATAACTCCGTCCAAATGATATGGAAGATTTAAATTATCTATGATTTGTTGATAATTTGTATCTGGTGTAAACTCATATTTCTCGTCTAACATTTTCATCACTTCTTGTATCATATATTTGTTGGCTTTAAACTCTAGGTTGTCGTTTTGAAAATGATTAGTGATGTACTTGTCACAATCTCCATTTAGAAAATGTGCCGTCTCATGTAATATTGTGAGTGATGTATCTATATCGTTTAACTGCTCATTTATGAAGATTATAGGTTTATTTTCTTCAATACCAAAATATCCATTACCACTAAATTCCATGTATTGAATTTCTATTCCAAGTTCTTTTACTAGTCGTTTAATTTTAGATAGCATATATTAGTTATCTTTGAGTCTATCTTCCATTCTTTTGCGCAAAAATTCACGTATTTTTTCACGGTCTTCATCATACATTGGTTTACCGTCAAATGATTTAAATGTGTCAAGGGACTTTTCTAAGTCTTCATCAAACTGTTTTTGATTTTTAATGTCGGTATTTCCTAAAAGATAATCAGTAGAAACATTGAAAAAATCAGCTATTTGTTGAATATTCTTAGGTTTCATTCTTCCGTTTTCCCAGTAAGAATAACTTACATGAGATACATTTAATTTTTCAGCTATTTGTTTTTGCGTTAATTTTGCTTCTAAACGTAATGTTTTTAGTCGTTCAGGTAACATTTTATTCTCCTTGGAAAAAATAATTTATTTTTTAAAAAAACTGTTGACAAGATATTTAAGTTTTGTTAAACTAGGTTTATAGATTTAACAAAACTTAAATCTAATCTTGAAACAAAAGGCTACTTATTATAATATAAATAGCCGATTGGTTCAAGAAATCTATTCAAACAAGCTTGTAAGACTTGATTAATAATTCTAACTTAGAAATCAAAATAAATAATCAAGTCAAACAAAAAGCAAACTTTGAATAAAGTTCTTTGAAAAATAAATCAGAATCATTGAGATACTGGCTTACAATTCAATTATAGTAATTGGTCGTACTTTTATTATAACTGATTGAAAAGCCATTGTCAAAACGATAATGGCAGTGGAACTGTATAAGCCCAAGTAAGGAGTAGTGACTTACAAAACACTGCATAGATTTAGTGAGCCAAGACCTTGAAAAAGTGAGCCACAATTAAATCTCGGTCTATGTAGTGAATCTGTCTAACAAAGGAACGCATGGCGCTTGAAAAATGACTAAAAGTTTTTCGTATAGGTAATATGTTAGCTGACTTATGAAAGTATTTCAGCCTTGCTTAAAACAAGTACAAACGGTGGTGGGTTCGATTTTACTATGTCTTGAAAATGAAAGACTAGAGATTATATTGAATATTAATGTAACATAAAATATAGGTATCGGTCATGCTGATACTTTTTAATTTTCCGATAGAAAGCATTTGCTGAACATCATACAACATGAATGTGCTTGTTTCTATTAAATCAAGAAAACAATTATCAATGAGTGTCAACTTCGGTATGTTTGTTTCTTTAGTTATAAAGAAAATAATTGTCAATGAGTATCAACTTCGATATGTTTGTTTCCTGTGAAAATGACAATAGACAACTTTGTCTGTTGTAAACTGCTTATAAGTATTTCTCCCAACTTTCCTTGTAAGTAGTTTAGAGCAGATAAATATTTGCTTAATTACACTTAAATAACCTTTATTAATTGTATTTGATTTTGTTTTGAAGTATAATAGAGTTATGGAGGATTGACTATCATGACAACTATACAAAAAACTTATAGAATTGATGAAGAGTTACAACAAAAAGCCGAACAATATTTTTCAGAAATGGGGTTAAACCCTACTGTTGCAATTACAATGTTTTTTAAGCGTGTAGTTGATGAAAAGAAAATGCCATTTATACCAGAGGTTATTTCAGAAAGGGTTGATTATTCTATGGAAAGTAAAGAAAGATTATCTGAGTTATTGAGTAAGATTCCAGTAAAGAGCATTTCTGACATTAGTGAAACAGAGAAAAAAGAATTGTTAGACGGTTGGGAGTTATAAGTGGAAGAATTTGACATTATTATTGCGAAAGTTCCCTTTGAAAACTCCGAAGAATATAAGTGGCGACCTGTATTTATTTTAAGTGTCAATGGTCGAGCTGTTAAATTTTTAAGAATAACTACAAAATTTGCTACAAAATCAGAATATATGCAAAGCAAGTATTTTGAAATCATTGATTATATTGAAGCAGGGCTTAATCGTCAATCATGGATAGATACTTTTAGAGCATACCCTTTAGATGATGAAAATTTCAAAATTCATGTTTTGGGTAAATTAACAGAAAGAGATTTTGAAAGGTTTATTACGTTTTTGTCAGATACTGATTTTTTACTAAACTAGAAAAAAGGACTAGAGAAATTTAGTCTTTTTTCTTTACCAAAATAAAATATAGGAGAATTATTTTGAAAATACATGAGTTAAAGTTAGATACAGAATTTTTTGATGATGTGAAATCGGGCAAGAAGAATTTTGAAATTAGAAAAAATGACCGAAATTTTGAAGTTGGTGATACGCTATTTTTATTTGCATCAGGAAGTTGCTGTCATTATTGTAATGGAGTTTCTTTCAAGCGGTTTTATGAAGGTACTTGTAGTGGTTGGATGAATGCATATAAGAATGAAGCTGATTGCTTAAAAGCTAAAGTTTTAGAGATATATAATGCAGAACAAATTAATCCTGATTTAGACATAGTCAATAGTAAAAACTATGTTGCTAATTTACATGTCGTATTTTTTTTAAAAGATGTATCCAATGTTCTTAAGAATTATTTTCAAGCGGACAAGTTGCCTGAAGAATATGTAGTTATGATAATTGAGGTTTTCGAATAAAGTCAAATTATTGACCTAAGCAAGTCATTAAACTGTATTAATTTATGGAGGTGTAGAAAATGCCAAATTGTTTTAGTTGGTTGGATGCAAAAGATTATTTTTTCGATTTTGACCTGAACAAGTCATAAACTGTTTAGCCATATAAAAATGCTGATGAGGTTGGAAATGTCAACCGAGACCAGGACAGGGTCTTATATACTGTCTGATAATTGAATTAACTGAGATTGAAAACAAGGTATTGAGTATCTTGTTTTTTTAGTGGCTTTTCTTAATGGTAAGATTGTACGTTTAAAATATCTAACGTGTTTTTGGTTCAACGTGTAACAGGTTCAATCCCTGAAAGCTACATAAAATAAAAATAATATAGAAATAGTGGTATAGAAAAATGGTTGCTGTGTATGAAGAAAAATAGTGATAGTGCTTATCAAGAGCAGATTAAAAAAATGAGTGTTGAGGAGCTGACGGATACGTTGCGTCCTTTTTTTCTTAGAGAGGTGGACAATAATTATGAATTAAAGTCACGAGCTACTTTAGAGGAAGAACAAATTGATTGGATAAGTCATTTTATCTGTACCGATTTATTCGGTCCTTTTTAGTAAGGTGGACTAAACTTGACCTGAACAAGTCTCTAAACTGTGTTTATGTTGTGAAGTCACTATAATCAAAAGGCTGTACTTCCAGTCTTTATTTTTGATTACAATTAATTTTTAGGAGATAAAGTATGTCTGCATTAAAAACACTTTCAGTAAAGCTGGAAGAAATTATCGAGGATAAGAAGATTTGGGTCAATCCTAACCCAACTAAACTCAAGAAAACCATGACACAACCTGACTTGTTAGTTTACAGTGCTAGTGGTTTAGATGAGCCTAATTTCCGTGTTGTTATACCTGCTAATAAAGGTTTTGTGCCTGACAGTCGTGTGCAAGTTAAAGTTATCAAACCAAAACTAGGTGGTTTCATGTTTGATGAGGGTATTGCTGGTCTAAAAGATTCCGCTGTTATTTTTGCGGATAGTGTAGAGGAGATTAAATAATGGCAAAAGCAAAGAAAAAATATGGTCTTGATACTTTTAATAAAGAGTATTCTGTTGATGTTGAAGCAACTTATGGCGGTTTAACTTATCTTGATACGATTGCTTCAGAACGTTTTAATTATGAAGATACAGAAACTGGTGCAATCTATGACAGTCAAGCTGAACTTGATAAAGAACAACCTGATAAAAAATTTCAAAAGGTTGAAAATACACATAAAATTGAGCAACTCTATGTGCAAGTTTATTCAGAAGTCCAAAAAGACAACATGGATATTCGTGTACCGTTAGACTTTGACGACACTAAATTCAAAATGAATGACCGTGTACGTTTGACTGGTAAAGTTGTTGCTCGATTACAAACTGGCACAAAACGAGTTGATGTGACTACCGCAAATGGTCGGACTCGTCAAGAAACAGTTGCTGATTATTATTTCACGGTATCTGCTGAGGGCTTAGAAAAAGTAGTAACTGATTTTAAACCGACACAACAACAACCTGAGTCACAACCAAAACCAAAAGAAGAAAATCAAAAGAAATAATCTTTGATTTTTAGAAAGTTGGTGCTAAATGAAGTTATTCAAACAAATTTTCCATTTTAAGGGTATAAAAATTGGTAAGAAAGATAAAACATTACAAAAAATAATTGTGATTGTTTTACTCTTACCTTTTTTGTTATTATTTGGTTTTTTGACTTATCTTTTATTGCCACAATTGCTTTCAAATTACATTCTTTTGATAGTTTATATCATCTTGTTTATTGCAGTAAGTGCTTTAGCTACTTTCTTTGTTTATCGTCTACTCCATATCAAATTTTGGTTTTTTAAGAAGTTAGAAAACAGAAGATTGTTATTGAGACACTTGACAGAAAATCGGATATTTTATCCAATTAAGAGAAAGGATAAGAAAGATAAGATTAAGTATCCTGCTGTTTACCTTAAACAAAACAAATACACCATAATTGTTACCTTAGAATTACGTGGTGGGCAATTTCAAGATAAGTTCTTGAATATTGGCGGTGCTTTAGAGGTTACTTATTCAGCGGACTTAATGGGTAGGATAGACGAAAAAGGCTTTGTTTCTTATGTTTATTCTGCTGATACTATCTTAGGTCGTATCTCAGCTAAAGATGTACGTGTTGTTGACAAAGGTCTCATGTTAATGGAAGATGTTTTCTGGGACTATGTGCATGACCCACATTTATTAGTTGCAGGTGGTATTGGTGGTGGTAAAACCGTATTTCTACGTTCTATCTTAAATGGACTACTTAGAGTTGGTGTTGTTGAAATATTAGACCCTAAACAATCTGACTTTGAATCTTATAGTCAATTAGAAGTTTTAAAAGATAGAGTTGAAATTGATTTAGTTCAAATGATGAATAAAATCAAACAATTCAAAGAAAACATGGAAATCAGATATGCCACAATGCGTCAATTTAAGAAAGATAGAAACGAAAAAGAATTAGGCAATTTCCAGTCGTATGATTTGAAACCTGCTTTCTTGATAATTGATGAGTTCCCCTCATTTCGTGCTAGTATGCTTGAACAAAGGGAGTTAGTACCAGAAGCTGAAATAGTTATGGGTGCATTAAAGCAAGTTATCTTAAAAGGTCGTCAAGCTGGCTTCTTTGCGATTATCGCAACTCAGAATGTAAAAGCTGATGATTTACCGTCTACTCTTAAAGATAATATCATGACACGCGTTTCCGTTGGTCGTTTATCTCAATATTCTTATGAGGTAATTTATGGCGAGGAAAATAAAAATAAATATTTCAAGTATATTGAACGAATTAATGGCGAGCGTGTTTATGGTCGTGGTTATTATGGTGTATTTGGCAATCCTGCTAGAGAGTTCTTTTCTCCTTTAATGCCCAAACCTGAGGAATGGGAATATTATGATGAGTTTGAAACTTTAGAAAGACTTGAACTTGAATTTGACAGACAAGAAACAGTAGCTAAAACTTATACAGGTCAAGAATTATCTGAGGAGTTAGCGATTGATTATCGAGTGTTTAAAAAATATAAGTCTGAGTTTGAGACAGCAGGTCAAGAGTTTGACAAAACTTATAGTACTAGTGATTTGATTATGTTTGAAAGGGCGATTGAGTGTAGAAAATCTGGTAAAACTTACCAAGAATCTATTAGTGAAGCGATATTATGATGAAAAAAACAATTTTGACAACGATTGAGCGGTGGACTTGTCTGAGAAACGAGACCATAAAAAACGTGGCGAACAGCAGAGCCGTAAGGCGGAAGCGTCGTGAGTGCGGTTTTTATGGGCTTGTTGCGCAGTTACAAGCCCTTTGCCTATGCCCGTAAGGGCATAGGCAAAACAGCTTACACCCCGAATTGTAATACGGGGTGTAACATCGCAACCAACTAACTAAACTCAATTATATCAAGGTTTAGGACATTCAGTATAGGTTGCTTGAACATACAGAAAAGAGACTAAGATATGAAATATTATGCGGTTGTTGTAAAAGGCGAGATGAGTGTTTTTGATGAAGCATACGTGATTAGCGCTAATAGCTTAATGGAAGTCGAAAGTGATATTAGTACACACTATTGTGGTAATGATTTCTCTTTGGCTCGTTATGAAATAACTGAGATTACAGAACAGGAATATTGGAAACATGACGATAGACGAAAATTTTGATTTAAAAGGTATCATGAAAAACTACCTTTTGTCTCAAAAAGACATTGGTAAAATCGTTGGTGTGTCTCGTCAATTCATAGGTAGTGTTTTATCTGGTAAAAAAACATTAAGTCCTGAAAAGAAGAAAATTTTACTTGATTATCTGAGTTACGACTCAAAATATGAGCTTGAAACAAGTGTTGACTATCTGAGAATTAGATTTAAAACTTTGAAATGGTTTGAAGTGATTGAAGATTTACTCCTCATGGATAGTAACTTATTCAATATTGATGTGTCCAGTATGCACAACTACAACATGAGTATGTCTTATGGTAGTATCCGTATTTTACGACACAGTGAAAATATTGATATGGGGACACTTGTTGAGTTTAATGGTGGTGGCTGTCGTGAGTTTGAACAGGAACTCAAAGACCAAAATAGAACATGGAAACAATTTTTTGAAGATTGTTTCTTTTTTTCTATGAAGCAAAAAAAGGTAACTCGTTTTGAAGATTTAGATGATTACTTAAAATTCACTCGGCTTGACTTGGCGACTGATGAAATGTACTCAGAAAAAGGCAACTATAACTTACGTAAGTTGTATGACAAAATGTTGGCAGGTCAAATCCAAACACCTTTCAGGCAGTTTTCTTCAAACGAAAGTTTCTTATATCGAGACGGCGAGTTTATCTCTACTGGCTTATCTTTATATTTTGGTTCACGTAAAAGTAAATCAATCTATATCAATTTCTATGAAAAAGATAAAGAGCAATCTATGGCTCGAAATCTATTTGTTGATGAAATTCATGAGCTGTACGGCTATAAAAATCGTTATGAAATTAGGTTGTTTAGTGATAAAGCAACACAAGTCATTTTTGATTTCTGGTATAACGATATTCCACTACAAAATTTAGCAGGTCAAATTATCTCTCATTACTTGGATATTAAAGATGATACAGGTAATTGGGATATTGAGTGGTTAGATGTTTTTGGTTCAGATAAAAGTTATGGCTTTGTCAATAAACCTAGGGAAGTCAGTTATGACCGAACACTAAAATGGCTTGATTCATCTGTTTTTGCTTCTTTGAAAAGAAACATGGAGATTGATAGATTAACTGGTTCTCGAAAAACAATGGAGCTGTTTAACGAAAAAGAACTTGACGAAAAAAATCAACATTTAGTAGATTCTATTGTTAAACAGAAAAAGGAGAGGGCATTTTATGACAACTTCCATGAAATGATAGAACTTGAATATGACTGATTTAACATTATCTGATATTGAAAAAATCAATGAAGCACGTGAAAGACGATTGATTGAAGCGTCCCTAAAAGCGAGTACTCAAAGATTTCGTGGTAGTTATGAAGCCAAAAGAAAAATTATGATGAAAAACATCAATAGTGAAGCGTGCCAAATTATACGTATCAAAATTGATATTCTATGTGATAACAACTATTTGAGACACGATAAAAGGAAGTTTGAATATGGTCATCTTTATTATGGTTGGAGTAGAGAGGAGAAATTACAGGAACTAAAAAGATTAAATGTTGAATATGACAACTTACTCTATCGGGAGTAAGTGATTAAAATAATGATTGGGCGGGTATTGACCTTTAAAAAAACAAACTTTTAAGAAAATGAAAGAGGTATAACCTATGGCAAGTGCAACACAAGAATATCCAAAAATTGACCCTAAAAAAACGAAACAATTGATTAGTACTTTAGGGGAGCTGGTAGAAAAACACAATTTTGATGAAGCGTGGACGATTGCAGGACAGCTAAATAGTATTTTGAAAGAACAGGCTGAGCATATGAATGGGGCTGAGTATAGCGCTTTAGAGAGTGTTGTCAAGTCCTTTTATTCTCTCAACGAACAGTACAAAAAATTCAGTCAACGTACCTATGCTTTTGCACGTAAGGCAAATGATGTCGCAGGTTAAGTTTGACTGATAGGGTGGTATTATTTTAATCAATAGAAAGTGAGAAAAATGCAAATTAATGTTTTTGACATGATTAAAGATGATAAATTTTTCATTGGTAGCTATCCAGACGGCTTTTTAAGAGGTCGTTGGTTTACTGTTGAGGAGCTTGTTTTTTCTAGTTATGAAAAAATTGAAGCTGAGTATTTAGAGAAATACAATCCAAACGGTCAATCTGAGTTAGAACTTGGTGTATTTGATATAGACAATTTTTCTGGTCTATGGAGTGGGGAGTATGATGTTTCATCTTTAATTGATAAATTACGTGAAATTCAGTCAACGGAATATTATGAAATTGACTTAGAGATTTACGAATTTACAGAAGATTTTTTCGAAGAATCAGGTATGTCAGCTTATGATGTCGCACGTGCTGTCTATTTCGGTAAGATTAATAGTTGGAATGATGATTATATCGGTTTCAACGGTAACGGTAACTTTGTGACTTATTCTGAAACAGAATATCAAGATGAAATTGAAACATATGTAAAAGACTTAGGTCTTTTTTAAATTAAAGGGGCGCAAATGTCAAAGTTTGCGTTCTTATATTAGCAATATATAGAAAGGTTTACGTTGGCATGCTGAACATGGATATTTTAGTCTCATGGTTTACAGACACGGACAGAGTAATAAGGCTGATATATTAACTTATGAATATTGTGTTGGTGTAGGAAAAACTGAACTCGAAGAGCTAGGCTATACAGTTGAGATTAACGGAGAAAGCGTTAAGATTAGCTGGTAAAACAGAAAGGAAGCTTTTTATGCAAGTGACAGGAAAAACTAAAAGTGGCGAGCAAGAACAGTTGACAGTTGAAATTCATGATATTGAAATCGTGAAAACTAAAATCGTGAAGTCTATTAAGAGTGACAGTATTTCAGTTTTTAGCTTACCAGATGTCATTATTGATACATACGGCGATAGTGCATGGTCGGAAGCAATCAGTGATATTTTTGATAATCGTGAAAGTTACGATTTTACAAATTCTGAGTTAAAAACACTTGAATACTTAGTTGGTATTTAGATATGGAGTGAGGGAGTGAAAAAAATGTTTGTTATTATAGTTTCAATGTTTATTTTTATCTGTGTTTTAGGTACTCTTATTGATTTTAAACAGGTTCAAGTAGATTATTTAATTCCTATGAAAATGATTGAGAAAGATAAACACTTCTTGCCTGAGTATCAAGATAAGGCTGAGAAAAATATAGTCACACCAAAAGAAATAGTAGGTAGTAGAATTTTTGGAGATGTACCATTTAAACTTGATATAAATGGTAATTTACATCAAACTGAAACTAGTGATGAAAAATCAAAGATTTCAGCTGAGGACGATTTAAAAGTGACACAAATTTTTATTAGGGCAGATAGAAAAAAAGAGTATACAAAATTCAATTTCTTAACTAATATGAATTTTGACAAAAGTGAAGTTTTAGGTTTTAGACAAGGTATTATTTCTGATTTTGAAAATGATAGACTGCCTCCTATTGAATATTTTGATTATCTTGAAGCGGAGAAATTGTCTGCTAGTTTGACTAGTGATTTGGTTGGTCTTTGTGTGGTTAAAAATGACAAAGATATAACAAGTCAAGGTACTTTGAAAATTAATGATAGGTTGATTAGTTGGAGAATGACTGATTTAGAACTGAAGAAACTTAATAGTTCAGATGATATTTATAGTTTCTTTGTTTATCAGAAAAAAACAAAAGAAGTTTTCAGGTAAAGGAGTAAAAAACAACAAAAACAAAATGTCAAAAACGCTGTAAACCCTTGCTATATATGGTATAATAGGGGTATAGGTTAATAGTAATTATTGCTTAGAACGGATAAAAATTTATGAAAAAATTAGTAGAAAAAATCAAACAAACAACTTTGAAACAACGTGTCACAACTGGCGCAATTATTTTGTTATTGCTCGGTGGGGGTACTGGTCTTGCGGTCAATCGTCATAATGAAAATGTTTTGGCTGATAGTAAGGCTAAGGCAATCCAAGCTGATAAAAAGGCTAACCTTGAAAAGCACTTAAAAGCTGACAAGGAAGCAAAGGCTAAAGCTGATAAAGAAGCTAAAGCCAAGGCAGAAGCTGACAAACAAGCTAAAATAAAAGCTGAGGCTAAGGCTAAGGCTAAAGCAGAAGCTGATAAACAAGCTCAAGCTCAAGCAAAGGCACAGGCTGAACAAGCCCAAGCTGTCGCAACACAACAAGCCGAACAGGCACAAGCCCAAGTGGTTGCTGAGCAGTCTCAGGCACAAGCACAAGTTACTGAACAAGCCCAAGCAACTTATACTGCACCTACACCACAAACACCTGCTACACCGTCCTACACAGCACCTGCACAGTCTGCGCCTAGTCAATCTTCTTATCAAGTGGATTGGTCGCAAGCGGGTCGTGACCGTGATGAATACAATGCAAGTCAAGGTATAAACGCTGACGGTAGTAAGGAAGTTAGCGCTAGTGGTCGTACTCCGTGGGATAAATAACGATATAAGAGCCTTTTAAAGGTTCTTTTTCTTTTATAAAACTTTGACCGAAAAGTCCAAAAACTAAGTCCTAAGAAAGTCTTTTGGCTTTCTTTTTTTGTTGAAAAAATTTTAGAAAGAGGTACTTTTTTGAATAAAGATAAAAAAGTAAAACAGTCTCGTTTTCGTCAATGGAAGTCAGGCAAGAAATGGTTGTATAGCGCAACTGCTCTAGCCCTACTTGTTGGTGGTGGTTTTGCAGTAAGTCAAGTTTCTCATGTTGAATTTCCACAAACTTTTGTCTCAGCTGATGTTGTGAATGCTACTCAGATTGGCACGGTCAACGGACAACCAGTTGTAAAAGCACAATCTAATGACATGACATCTGCTAGTTTTCAAGGAACAGTAGACGGCTTGCTTGCTAGTGCAAATTTAGACGGTGCGAAATATGTAGCTGATAATATCGGTTGGCAAGCTGACACAACGCTTTTTGACGGAAAAGCTCTCTCAACCTTTGGGACTGGTGCTACATTCCCACTCGGACAAGACGGTTTCCAAAAGTCAGACCTTGCTATTCATGTAAATTTAAATGATGTATTTTTCGTGAATAATGTCGGTACAATTACTGACACGACTACTGGCGAAAAAATTAAAGTTTCGTTGAAAGTTAAGAACAATGGCTTTGAACATGGTAATGACGGGCAGACAAACCAAGATTTAATCTTTGGCGTTCGTAACGAGGGTGGCACTTTAACATTCGGTGCGGTCACGCCTGTTTCTGGTACGAATACGGGTGGCGGTCAATCTGAATCTGGCGGTGGTTCTGGCGGTGCAATCGGCGACGGTTCACTTGTTGGCTTCATTAACAAAGTCCGTACTACTGTATCATTAGTTCGTTCTGATAATGGTCAAGAAATTCCTAACAATGAGTTGTTAGTTGCTATGAAAGTATCTGATGTGGACGCTAACCAACTAGCTGAGGTAGGCGCAAATGGCGCTTTAGGCTACATTGTCAGCCCTGATACTGCTCTTTCAGTCTCAGGAAATGGTCTACGCTCTGATGATGATGGCGCTGTTATCACAGACTCTCCACTCTTGACCTCTAACTCCTATGTGGTCTTAAAGCATTTTAACAGCTCCCTAGTTGATTTCACGTATCTTGACGGTAAGGGCGACCACATGGATATTGTCTGGGCGTTGTTTGGATATTTGCCTTTCAAACTGAACGTGACAGGCGATTTACAGGTTAACAAAACTGGTGTTGAGTCTGGTGCTAATATGTGGAACGGCAACTATACGCTTAAAGGCAATGTCTTTACTGCCACAAATCAAAAGACTGGTAAAGTCTATACTGCTACAACTGACGAAAAAGGAAAAGCATTTTTCAAAGGATTGCCTATTGGTATGTATGATGTAGTAGAAACAATTTCATCTAACGGCTTTATCAACTCATTCAAGAAACAAACGGTTGAGGTTAAAGTCAATGCCAAAACAGCCAAGGGCTATAATGAAGTCTCTGGCGACAATCAAGAAATCAAGGGCGAAAATGAACTCTTGAAACTTGATAAAGATACTGGCAAGGCAGAAAGTCAAGGTAAAGCTGAACTCAAAGGTGCTGAGTATGAACTCGTCTATTTAGATGATAGTACTGGCGCTAGTCCTCACAAAAAAGGCGATATTGTTAAATGGTCTGACAATCCAAAAGCTAAACTGATTTCTGGCGAAAAGGTAACCGAGTCAGTTATTAATGGTAAAAAGGTCTCTCATGGCGATAATATCGTTGTCCGTATTGACGGTGCTAAATTCAATGCCTATGTTGGTGACTTAGCAAGTGGTAAATACGGTTGGCAAGAGGTCAACGCACCAGTTGGTTATGCTTCTGATAAGACAGTCCATGAATTTGAGATTAAGAAGAAAGATGATAAAACACAAAATATCATCACGCCTCAATCTAAATCACTTGAACAAGTGATTAAAGCTAAAATTTCAATTCAAAAGAAAGTTGAAATTTCAGGCGAAAGTGCTGAAAGTGGCTTCAATGACATTAAGTTCAATCTCACACCTATCAATGACACCAAAGCTGATACACAAACAATCACAACTGGTATCAAAGATGATGAGGACGGTTACGCAAATGTTGAACTCGTCTATGGCGATTGGAAGCTAACAGAAGATGAAGCAACAGCGCCAAAAGGCTATGACTTAATCAAGCCTATCTATATCCACATGACAACTGACCCTGAAACGGATATTATCACAATTTCCGCAAGTTATCATGAGGACTTCTCAAAACCATTTTCTACACGTACATTCTCACAAAGTGACAATGTGGACGGTAAGAATGACAATATCAAGGGAACTGTGGCAGGTAGTGTGTCAAGTGAAACACCATTTATCAGTCTTTCAAAAATCAATTTGACAGACAAAGATGTCCCAACACCACCAGAAACACCGTCTATTGATATTGAAAAATCATCTGAAAGTATTCCACAAGCAGGTCAAGGAAACAATTCAGATAAAGATGATAACTTAGGCAAGGGAGACGCTGATACCAAGACTACTGCGGTTAAACTAGCTGATAAAGCTCAAACAATCAACTTCCGTGTCACTAATAATGGCTCTGAAACCCTCACGCATATCAAAGTGACGGATAAAACCATTGAGGGTAAACAAGATGTAAAAGACATCAAGTGGACTTATCAAGGTAAGGCACTTACTATTAATAAAGACGGCGAGTTCGAACTTGACGGTAAACTCCTAGAATTGGCAGTAGACGGCTATATTGAAGCGACTGGTACGCTTGATAAACTAGCTGACGGCGAAACACACGCTGATGAAGCTACTGTCTCAGCTAAAGGTGCTATCTCTGGTAAACCAGTTGGAGACGGAGACAAGTGGTATGGCGAAAAACCTAAAACTCCAGATACACCGACAACACCTGCTAAACCTAGTCTGCCTATGACTGGGGAAGCTAAAGCAACACTTGCAGGTCTTATTGGCGCTGTGATTGTAGCTGTGATTGCTTTCTTGAAACATAAAGAAATCGCAAAAGCACTAGGCGCTATCAAGTCTAAAATCAAAAAATAAAAATCAAGACTAAACCACAACTAGCTATGAGTGTGCAAATGGGGTGCGAAGCCCTTTAGAAAGGGAATTTACTATGAATTGTTTTCCTTACTTGGATTACAGAAATAAATTAATTTTAATCCTTATTTCTATGGTTATTTCCATTTTGATTAGACTATATCGTTATGGAGATTTATATAATAGTTTGTTTTTTGTTTTATTTACAAATATATTTTTCATGATTTCCATTATAATACATGTAAACTTCGTATATAAAAAATCAAAAGAAGATGCTACCAATTGGTTTATATATTTGAGTAGTATTAGTATACTTTGGAATTTTTGCCTTTGTATCAGTTGATTTCTTTAGTGGGTTTATATTTATCCGGATTTCCGTAAATAACTATAAGTCCTATAATAAAGGATAAGGCTTGACCTATTCGTAAAGGAAAATCTTCAGTTTTAAAAAGAGTAAAAAATGGTTCATGATAATTATTATTAATTACAATATTTAATAGATGTAGTAATAATATGCATGGAAGTAATATGGTAGTACTTAATTCTAAGAAGTGACTTATAAATGTAAAAACTAATGTTCTGTCAAAAATGATAGGTAATAACATGACTAATAAAGCATATGCTAACCACAATAAAAACGGAATAAATAATAATACTAAATTTGATAGATATAATTTATTTATCATACCTTTTGAAATATGTATATTAAGAAAATATTGTTGTAGAAATTTTGGCATAGGTTGAAATATCATATCAACAGTATTTTTAAAATAGCTTAAAAAATATTTGCTGATAATAAAAGTGATCCACAATAGAAAGTGTATTTCTTTAAAACGAGAAGTGAATAGTTTACTTAAATCTTTAAATGTTATCATGTTTAGATTATAACAAAAATTATTATTTAAGCTAAACCACAACTAGCTGAGTGTGCAAATGGGGTGCGAAGCCCATTAGAAAAGGAGTGAAAAATTTGAGTGAACAAGAAGAACTCTACTATGAACTAAGTGATATTGCGCATGAAATGAAAATCAGAGTTAGTGATTTAATTATAGTTGCTAAGGAGTTAGAATTTGGCGAGGTCAAACCTGATGATTTATTTACTTTATCAGAAGCTAAACGATTGATTGCTCATTATGATGAAAAACAAAGTGAGCCTAAAAAAGTGCCTGAGAAAAAAGACAAAGGTTTACTGAAAACACTTAGAACTAAGAAAGATGAATTGTTTGAGCCTAAAGATGATAAGAAAAACAAGAAAACTGTTGCTTTTATCAATAAGCCCAAGAAAAAATTCACACTTAAAGGTTCTGGTACTTTCAAAAGTAAAGTCCTTGTCTATGGCACGATTGGCTTATTACTGAGTTTGTCAGTTGGTGCAACAACTTTATCCATTATGTCACGGTCAAAAGCATTGTCTAAACCAACTGTTTCAGTTGTTGCTGATAAGCGCTTGTTAAGTGAAACAGACAATAAAGTTAATGTCTATATGACTAGCTTTATTAGAAGTTATTTTAACTACTCGTCTCAAAATGATGGCGACTATTTAAAAAATCTAACTGATTATTTTGGCGATAATGTCAATATGACTTATCTACCTGAAAATAAAAGTGATATGAAATTAGTATCAAGTACTTTGCTTAAAATTGAAAACAACTTAGCTACATATGTTGTCAATTATGAAGTAAAGGAAAAGCCAGAAGATAAAAACAGTAAATTTCTTGATAGGTCTGTAGAATTTAACATTCCGTTTGCTAGTAAAGTTGACAGATTTTATGTGTCAGATACACCGTTTGTAACTGCTTTAAGTGAGTTACAAGGTAACAATGCTAAAAAGCAAGGTCTGACAAAACAAACACAAGACTATACAGAAAGTGAAGTTAAAAAATTTGGGACTTTCTTAGAAGCCTTTTTCACGGCTTATACAACTGATGATAAAACACTTGCCACTATGAGCGCTGATATTGTCGGTATTAAAGGCTATAAGTTTGATAAGTTACTTTACACTTATTATGCTAAAGGTGTTTCTGGTACAACAACTGCTGTTGTGACAGTCTCTTTCAAAGACGGTCTCAATTCAACTCATAAAGAAAATTTTGAGTTGTCAATTAAGAAAAATGGGGATACTTGGTTTATTCAAACACTAAACCACGGTGTCTCACAAGATTATTTCAAAGAAGAAAAGGAAAAATAAAATGACTAATATTTTAAACGCTGTCGCATTACTTATTCTAATCGGTGCTGGTATTGGTGCTTTGAAAGCCTTTGCGAAAGGCGATAAGACAAACGCATTGATGACTGGCTTAATTGGGCTTGCAGTATCTAGTATTCTAAGTCCAACTACATTTGAAGCATGGAAAGTAGTGATTAGTTCTGTGATTTCTGGAGTTGGTAAAATAATTAACGGTATTTCTGGTTCTTTGTAATATGGAAGATAAAGAAAGATACCCTGATAGGGATACATTTTCATACCAATTATCATTAGAAGCGCCCTCATATCTACCGCCAATACCTTTGGTTGGTGAAAAGAAATTATCATGGGCTTTTTATTTGGTTTTAGAGTTTACTTTATCAATGCTATTCTTTTGGAAAGTGTTGTTTTTCTTTTCGATATATTGGGCTTTCATCTTTTCAGCTTTAATTGCTTGGAATTTTGCTGACCCTGTGGCTGATTTAAAGATTGACGGTAAATTCTTTCATAGATATTTGTTTGATAAAATCATGTACTGGTTGATTTACGGTAGAAGAAAAAACACACATTACCTATCACAAGGTAATCTTATAAAGAAAATAAGGAGTTAGAAATTTGAATAAAAGAAATGGGATTGTTGCTTTTCATGGTAATTTGATGTTACGGTCAAATCTTGATGTCTATGCAATGTATGAAATTCCTGAAACGATTGTTAATACAGTAGATATTACACTGAAAAATGAATTTAAGGACTTGGTAGCTGATACCTTATCTGATTTAGAAGTTTTTGGTGGCTTTGAAGTCTCAACGATTCCATTTTCTACGGAAGCAACACATAATTATAAGTTTTTGGAACAAGATTTAGCAGAAGATACTAAAAAATTTGGCTTATATCTTATGAAAAGGCAAGCCGAAGAACTTAAAAAGCAAATTGGCGAAGTGTCTGAGGATAGATTCTTTTTAACCATACCGCTTAGAAATAATCATGTTTCACTTGATTTTAAAGACGGTCTTAAAACAGCTATTGCTGATTTTTCAAATAGAGTAATGGCAACAATTGGTACTGATGTCACTTTTGATGAAGATTGGTATGAACGATTTGAAGAACTCAATCATGAAATTTATCAAACACTGTTACCACTTAATGGCTATATGCCAACGAAAGACCAAACAATTTTTGTCAATACTGTTCAATACTCACGTGGTATGTCGGTTGATAAAGAACTTGAAGTAATTCAAGTTGAAAATAACATTGATAATTTTGGCAGTGCTGGTGTTAGTTTTGAAAATTATGGCATTTTAACTTTAAGCGACGGTGCGCAAACAACTTACTTAGCTATATTGCCGATTGCAATACCACCGTCAAACTTATCTTATAATCACTTTATCGAAAGACGGCGATTACTAGGTTTTGATACAGAGGTACAAACAAAGGCTATCTTTGCTAAGAAGAATGGCTTTAATTCAATGCAACAACGTGCCAATCGTGCTAAGCAAAAACATAAAAAAACAAATGAAGATATTGCCATGAGAAATGGTATTGTCCGTGATGAAATTGGACAAGCAGAAGCCCTTTCAGAAGATTTAGTAAAAAAATCAAACCGTGGCGAAACAATTATCTCTTATCTTCAATCACTGTTTATCTATGATGATGAGTACGACCGCTTACAAGAAAAAATAAAAATCGTCATGCGCAATTTCAAAAAAATTGGTATTGAATTGGCACGTGCTAAAGACGACCAAGTTTATCTTTTTTATAAGCATAGATTGACTGAGCCTTTATTTGAGAATGAACGCAGATACTTACAGACAACCACAATGGCAGGCTTCGCAGAAAGTCTGTTTTTTACTGGTCAAAAAGTAGGTTCTGATGTTGGCTTATATATGGGTAGAGTGGATTCAAGATATGACCGTTGGTCTGGTGGTTATAAAGAAGCACTCCAGAATTCGAGAAATCTTGTTTATTATAATCTGTTACAAGCTAATAAGTTAGATGTCGAGGGTAAAATCAGCTTTGATGGTCTTGTAAAAGTAACAGGTCAAATGGGCATGGGTAAGTCATTTTTTGTTAAGCAAACATTCATCATGAATAGTATATTGAAAACAAAATTGCTTTACTTTGACCCTAAAGCTGAGGTTAGAAAACAATTCATGAAGATTTTACATGACTATGAAGGTCAAGGTATTTATCCTGAAATATGTGACTATATCAAACAGATTAATTTTGTGACAGTTGACGCTAGAAATTCTGAAAATCATGGTGTCCTTGACCCGCTAGTTTTCTTGACAGGACAAGAAGCTAAAAACTTGATTATTTCTATGATAGGCGAGTTTTACGACTTGAAACAAAATGAACAATTTGAAAAAGAATTGTTACAAATGATTGAAAAATATTTAGTCTTGCGTGAAAATGGCGAAAAAGTTGGGACTAAAAATATCATGGAAGCACTCACGAAAAGTGATACTGACAGAGTGAGAATTACTGCTGAGTTACTACTTGAAAAAATGAGCAATTCTACTCTATCTCTTTGTTTCTCTGACGGTCAAAATGAGGCAATTAGTATGTCAAAACGTATTTCAATTATTGAAGTAACTGGTCTTGAATTACCAACAAGTGAAACAAGTATTACTGAAAATCAAAGACAATCTCTAGTCGCTCTTTATGCTTTAGGGCAATTCTGTTATAAATTTGGCTCTGAAAGTAAGAAAGAATCAATTACTTTCATTGATGAAGCATGGTTCTTTAATATCACTGATGTGGGTAGAGAAATTATCATGAAAATCAGACGGACAGGTCGGTCATTTAATAATTTCTTGGTATTTGTTTCTCAATCTCACAAAGACTCAAACTCAGAATTAGACGATACTGGTTTTGGTACATTGTTTAGTTTCAATTCTCCAACTGAAACAGATTTGATATTAGATACTCATGGTATTGTTAAGTCAAAAGAAACACGTACATGGGTGTCTAGTATGTCTATGGGACAATGTCTCTTTACTGACCCGTTTGGACGTACTGAACGGATTACAATTGACGGTATTGTTTCTGAAATCAATCCATTGTGTGACACAATCGAAACAGAATTAGTCGCAGTATAAAGATTTGAAAGGAAAAAATCAATGAAAAACAAAAAATCACTTGTAGATATGGTATTGGGTAGTATCATTTTTCTTGTATTCTTTTTGATGATGTTGAAAATGACTGGTCTTTATGAACCGTTCATCAAGACAATTAGATATTTACCAGATTTTCTGAAAGATATTAGTAATTCTTGGAAAGCGGGGCTTAAATGAAACAGATTTTAATTGCGCTAACCTTTTTAAGTCTGTTGTTTTGTGGTAGTCAAGCCTACGCTTTAGACACAGGTAATGCAGTTGTCACTAATGATACTATCGGTTCTGATAGTGGTATTAAAGCACCTGAGTTCGTTACAAATGCCCAAGGCGATATTGTTAATACTCCAGAGTATAAAGCAGTTCTAACAATTATTAATGATATTAAAAATCTAAGTAATCAAACACAAGGTAATAATGCGATTCCGATTACAGAAGAAACTTATCAAAAATATAATCTACTTTATCAAGGGGCTATTTCAAAATTATCAAATGCGGGATATGATAAAACAAAAACTGCTTCTGCTATTACAACGTTAAATAATGCTTATAATAGTGCTATTTTAACAAAGGCTGGTACAATTGATAGTTCAAATGATTATCAAGAAGCCTTAGCAAAAGAAGCAGGCGCTATTAATGCAAAAGATATGTCAGCCTTATCAGCTTATACAAGTTATATGTATATTGAAGATAAAGGCTTTTTTGGTACAAAAGAAGCTTTCCCTAAAATCATTAATTGGGTCGTACAACTGATTTTTGCAGGGTCAAAATTGATGTTTCTATTAGATTCATTGATTTTATCGGCAGTATCTAATATTGATATTTTTCAGTATTTGGATGATTTTGTATCTAAAATGCAGGCTATTCTGCAAGCACTACTATTACCTGTTATCTTTCCAATGGCTATGGTCTTTGTGGGTATTAGTGCATTCAAAGATTTGTCAGAAGGTAAACCTTTTGGCAAGAAGATTCTAGGTGTTATACTTCGTATTGTAGTAGCTGGTGTCTTTTTCTTACCAGTTTCAAGTGGAAGTGGTGCTTATAAAGGTACACATGTCATTACTCGTATTGTTTATGTGACTAAAAGTTTTACAGACACTTTTACAAGTTCTTTGATTAATAACTTATCAAAGGTAACAATCGCAAATGATACGACTGAAAAAACTTCTACAACCAATTTCACGGCTAATGTTTCAACGACAAATGATAAGGTGTCTGATAGTACAATTAATGCTTTGAAAACTCAATTATTTAATGTCATTGTCAAAGAACCTTTTAAGGAAATGAACTTTGATACCAATAAGTTACCTGATAACTCGGTACAAAGTGAACAAACGGCATTACTTGCAACAAAGGGGGATACTGATTCTGTCAGTAAGTATGCCAAGAAAAACAAAGAAGCTGGTTTCACAAAATTAGGCTTTTCAAGTATAGCCGATAAATTTATGGTTGCTTTAGCATCTCTGTTTAAAGGTTTTGTTTTAACTGTGATTACAGTTGGTACATTAATGTACACGTGGGTGTTACAGTTAATTGTTGTTTTTGCGATATTTGTAGCACCTATTATTTTAGTCTTGTCTATTTTGCCACAATTTGAACACATGGCTGGTAATTTGGCAAAAAGAATAGTCGTGTTTACGGCTTTATCAGTATCTGGTCTATTAGGTGTGCAAATGGGTCTTATCTTTAATAGCTTTGTGGAAATGGCATTTAGAAATGTGTCACATTCATATTATATTTCAATTTTCATACAGTTCGCTTTGTATTTCCTTTTGTGGAAACAAAGAGATAAGTTGACTTCTCTATTTGATACAGCTAAGAAAAGTGTTTCTGAATTGGCAAAAGGTAGTCTTGATTCTGTCAAGTCATTACCTAGCTTGTCTAATGCCAAAAAACCTTTTAAATTTAATAAAACACCTGCTCTTTCTACTCCTAGTGGTAGTCTACCAAATACTAGTTTTTCAACATCTAGTCCACCATCAAAAAGTAAATTTGATGGTGTGAAAAAAGCTGGTACCGCTGGTAAAACCTTAGCTAAAAAAGGTGTTAAAGGTACAGTTAAAGCAAGTGATAAAATACGTTTTGGTCAAGATGAAAAATCTAAACAACTTGCAATAGCAAAACGAAAAGAAACAACTAATAACTTGAAAGGTAAATGGGAAAACACAAAAGGTGCTTTTGTGGACACTAAGCAAGCTATCGCTGATTCTAAAGAGAAATTGAAAACTAAATTTTCAAGTTCTCTTGGTCTAATGCCTGAAAATGAAGCTAAGAAGAAACTAGCTAAATTTGATAGCAATAAAATACAGCGTTCTGAAAATAAGACTTTGAGAAATAAAACTTCACAAGCTATCAATTATCAGAAACGAAAAGATGAACTCAAAGGTAAATTTTCAGACGGCATTAAAAATGACCTTTCAACTAGAAAAGCTAGAAAGAAAGGTCAAGTCGATCGTTTGAGTAAAGAACTATTTACTGAAAAGCCTAAATTACCGACTTCTGACAAAAGTCAAAAACGTGATATTAAAATCAAAACCGCCAACGCAAAACGTGGTATTTTCGATAGCGGTATTATTGAAAGGAAAGGAAAATCATAATGAAAATCATCAAATATATTTTTGTAGGGATAATCGCTATCCCTGTTTGGTTTGTGGCTAGTTTATTTAAGAAAAAGTGAGGTAGCAACATACCTAGAAAGAAAATCAAATGAAAAAGAAAAAACATTTATTTCTGATAGGTATGTTTATACCTATTTTTTTTATATTTTTACTTGTCATTGTGGCAGGTGGCACTTCATCAAGTGCGGATAGTTTTTCGAGTTCTGCGGGTAGTCTAAATATTACATCAAAAGACCTAGCAAGTAAGGCTAATATTTCAGAAGAAAAAGCCCAAAATGTTATTGATATAGCTAACTATCTTATGAGTAAAGAACGCTTTAGCATTCAAGGTGCAAGTGGTGCTTTAGCAGTAGCTGAAAGGGAGTCAGGCTTTGACCCAGAAGCTGAAAATATCGGCGGTGGTGTGGCAGGTATCTTTCAATGGTCTGGTTGGTCTAATACGGTCAATGGCAATCGTTGGTCTAAGGCTGAAAGTAGGACACTCTCAATGGACGTTGAGTTGAAACTTGTGTCTACTGAACTAAACGGTGCATACAAGAGAACCAAAGACCTTGTGAGTGCTTCTTCCGACCCTAAACAAGCGAGTTTAGACTGGTCGCAATATTATGAGGGTGTATCACTTAGTGACGGTCAAACAAAGGCTGACAAGCTCCAAGATGATGCCCAAAAGTGGTATGACTTACTCAAAGATTATGTAGGCTTTAGTAGCGAAAATGGGCAGTATGTCAATGGTGTGATGTCAACTGATGTGCCAAGTGGTTGGTCTATTGACACACCATTTAGCGGTCAAGCCTATAATGGCTCTGGTTCATATCCACAAGGACAATGTACATGGTACGTATATAACAGGGCTTATCAGTTAGGCATTAAGTTTGATAGTTTCATGGGCAATGGTGGCGATTGGGCAAGTAAGTCAGGTTATTCTGTATCTCATGACCCTAAACGCCATACTGCCCTAAGTTTTGTCCATGGTCAAGCAGGTTCAAGTCCAGAATATGGTCATGTGGCATTTGTAGAAGCAGTCAAAGATGATGGCTCTATCTTAATTTCAGAAATGAATGTGACAGGACTACCACCACTCACTGTGTCTTATCGTACATTTACGGCTGATGAAGCTAAACAATTTTGGTATGTAGAGGGGAAATAATCTATGAATTTAACAGATTTTAGAATACGTGCAATGAATGATGAAGTCCAGATGATAGAGAACTTCAATTTTTTTGAGCAAAAAGTCGCAAGTTTTAAAAAAGACTTGTACTTATCGCCCTATGCCAAAATCAATGAAATTTTGGTCTGGTGTGAATTGCTTATTAAGTACGAAAAACAAATTGACTTACTTTGTCTTGAAGCAAAACAAGCAATACAAGATAAGTTAAACAAACTCAACCCTGATACAATTGAAAACCACGCAAACGTGGACGAAAAAACAATTAGTGTCTGGTCTGATTATGTCTTAGAATTACTAGAATTAGATAGGCGTTATCAAGATGTTGTCTATAATTTCTGTGTGACGATTGACAATTGTGTCAGATACTTGGTGATATATACAGATGAATTAGCTGAGTATGGATTCAACTTACCTCAAATTATGGTAAAGGTTAGAGAACTTGGGTCATTTCATTGGTTAAATAAGCACTCTAGAGCGAAGTTACTAGAGTTGAATTAAAAAATACTAAACCACGATTAGTTTTAAGCGTGCAAATGGGGTCCGAAGCCCATAGGAAAGGAGCCAAGATGAACAAAATTAACTTATGGAAAAAGATTGTTAATGTGTTATACTGGTATAATAGGGAGAATAAAAGAATGGAATATTGTAATGTATTTGATGTTGCTGCTACTATAATAAATTATAGTAAAGAGAACAAAAAACAGATTACCAATTTACAACTTCAAAAGTTTCTATATTATATTCAAAGAGAATACATTAATATCAATAACCAATTGCTTTTTGAGGAGGAATTTTGTGCGTGGGACTATGGTCCTGTAATTTATCCAATCTGGAAAGAGTACGCGAAGAATTCAAGATATCCTATTATGGATATAGAATCTGGAAATATTATTCAAGATAGTGATAAAAAAAATTTAATTGAACATCAAACTGCTAAGCTTTTGCAGGAAAATATTTGGGATTTAGTTGATAAAACACATGAAGAATTTCCATGGAAAACAGCAAAAGATAATGATGAAGATATTATCAAAAACGAATATTTATTTGAAGGATATGTTAGTTAATGAGTAGTAATTCAATAGATAACCTTGAGGCTTTTTTGGAAGCATTATCTTCTACAACTTCATTTTCAGATATAAAAAGTAAATTTTGTTTATTAAAAAGAAAAGTTTCTAGAAAAGAACTAAGTCATTTTGAAAGAACTATACAACAAAAAGATTCCCGTGGTTTAGACAGTATCACTAATGCATTGTCAAGATTAAAAGATTCTTATGAAAAAGACTATGAAAAATTTGTTGTTCAAGAAAAAATAGATATTGAAGAATATAATTCTTTGAAGAGAAAACAGCAAGCCATTAATACTAGTAAAATGCCTATTAATGGATCTCTAAAAGATTTGAATGATGCCTTGATAGAGGTAACTGAAACAGTATTTAATGGATATAATTTTAATATTGATGTAGCAAATTTAAATATTTTTATAACTATTGTTGACTATGAATATAGATACAGAGATTCTTTTCAAAGAATGGAAAGCGAACTTATTAAAAAAACTGATAAGTATTTAGAAACTAGGTGCAAAGAATTAATAGAAGCAGATTTAACTTATAAAGATAAGGTAAAAGATATAATAAAGTTAGATGGGAAAAAATTATTATCAGATGATTTTTTTGTTAAAGATTTAAAAACTATTTTAAAATTATTTGCTGCAATTATTTTTATAATTATTACAGCTTTGACGATTAAAAATTTCCAGGATGTAATAGAGATATGTAAGAATTTTTGGAAAAACTTTATCAAATAGATTATGAGATTTGCTGTTATTAGTTGGCTAACAAAGAAAAATTGAATATGTATTATAGAGACTTACTGTTTAGTGAGTCTTTTTTTATTGCTGGTAAGAAGCCTTGAGATATTCTCTAAGTTTATATCTTTAGTTTAATTGTAGAACACTTACAATGATGTGGGCGGTGCATATTCGTTATATGCAAGGTATATGAAATACAAAAGAAAGGAGTAAAACAATGGATATAAACAATTTTCCAGATAAACTTTTTACAAAAAAACAGTTGTTAGAAAAGTTTTTTCCTGCGATTCATAAGAGTACTCTTGAAAGATATATGCGAGATATTAATAAAAATGATGATTTCAAAGAAATAATTTCAAGACCAACATCACAAATGACTTTAATTAATGCTAAAGGCTTTTTTTTATATCTTAAATACAAAGAAAGTCAGTTGCATAAATGAAATGGTATAATTAGTGTATTCAACTAATGATATACCAGAAAGGTGGGGTATATTGTTTTTTAAAAGATTGGATAATGGTAAATACCGTTATTATGAAAAATTCTATGATGAAAGTGAGGGGAAGTGGAAACAAGCAAGTGTCACTTTAACATCTAAAACTAGGCAGGCGCAAGGAGAAGCGAGACGAAGGCTTGGGGTTAAGATTGACAAAAAAATACTTGAACATGATGAAAGATATAAGCAAAAACAGAAATTTCAAAAAATGACAGTCAGAGAAGTGTATAATGAGTACAAAATATTTAGGAAGCAGGAGTTGAAGGATAGTACATATGCTGTTCAATCTGTGATGTTAAATAGTGTTTTAAAAAACATTCTTGATGATTTGATAAATAATGTTTCTGCAAGTTATTTTCAAAGATACTTTATGTCAAGTCCTAATTCGTTGCGTTACAAAAAATCTCAAAAGTCTTTGATTAATTTGTTTTTTAAATATGTTTTAAAGTTAGGTTATATTGAATATAATCCGCTTGAACGTGTAGAATTGCCAAAACAAAGAAAAACTATTGAGGATATTCAAAAAAAACGAGAAAAATTTTTATCAATTGATGAGATGAAAAAATTCAAACAGTCATTTGAAGTAACTCCTCGTGAAGTCAGAATGAATTGTTTGATAGAGTTTATGTATTTGACAGGATTGCGAATTGGGGAAGCATTAGCTTTGATGTGGGAAAATATAAATTTAATTGATAGAAAGTTGTATATAAAATACACTTTAGATAAGAACTCAACAAGTATTATGGAATTTAAGCTAAACTCACCTAAAACGATTGATTCATATAGAGTTGTTTCAATTAATGATAGGTGTGTTGAAATTTTGAACACTATGAAGCAATTGAATACTGAGGTAAAAAGGAAAAATGAATTATTTGTATTTTTGAGCTTAACAGGTACTTTGATTAACCCTGATACATTAAATATATATCTAAAAAAAATAGCTAAAAAAGCAAACATAAAAAATAAAAAACCTGAAATGTTTTCAAGTCATATGTTAAGACATTCTCATGTTAGTTTGTTGACTGAGTTAGGGGTTCCTATTAAAACAATAATGGAACGTGTAGGTCATAAAGATGAGAAAACGACATTACAAATTTATACTCATGTTACTAAAAAAATGAAAGAAGATGTAGATGAAAAACTGAATAATTTGGAGTTGTGACGACTAACCAAAAACTAACCAAAAAGTTTGGTTAGCGTTACGTATCTTTGAATATCTATGTGCTATATTTCAATTTAAAGAGTGAATAGATTCATTTATATCAAGGTTTATGAGTATATATGAGTATCTATGAATACTTGTGTATGATATAATTTAATCATAACAAAAAAAATGAAAAAAGTGAAAAATTTGACAAAAAATAAAATTTTAATCATTGCAGGACCGACAGCAGTAGGTAAAACTGCCTTGTCAATTGATATTGCCAAAAAGTATAACGGCGAGATTATTAATGGCGATAGTCAACAAGTTTATCAAGAAGTTCATATTGGAACTGCAAAGGCGACAAAAAGTGAACAAGCTGCTGTACGTCACCATTTAATTGATATGCGTGAACTTACAGAATCATTCAGTGCATATGATTTTGTAAGAAAAGCCAATGTAGCAATTGCCGATATAGTATCACGTGACAAATTACCGATTATTGTGGGTGGTACAGGTTTATACTTGCAAAGCCTGATAGAAGGTTATCATTTAGGTGGTGCGGGGCATCATGAGGAGATGCGAGCCTTGCGTGAAGGACTAGAGTTATTAACAGATGAACAACTATTTGAAAGACTTGATGCACATCAGATTGAGATCCCAGAATTGAATCGTCGTCGTGCAATTAGAGCTTTAGAAATTGCCCAATTTGGTGAGGAGCTAAAAAATCAAAAATCAGATTATGATTATCTAATTATCGGGTTAAACACGGAACGCCAAGTTTTGTATGAGCGGATTAATCACCGTGTTGAACTGATGATGGCAGCAGGACTACTCGATGAGGCTAAAATGCTCTATGAGCACTTTAGAGAGGCACAAGTGGCGCGTGCTATCGGTTATAAGGAATTTTTCCCTTATTTTGATGGACAAATCACGTTACAGACTGCGGTTGAGGCTGTTAAGCAAAATTCGAGACGATACAGCAAGCGGCAAATTACTTGGTTCAAAAATCGGATGGCTGTTGATTTTCAGGATATTTTGGCACCAGATTTTAAAGAACAGGTTGAGCGAAAAATAGAAAGGTTTTTAGATGATAAAAACTGAGAAAATGCAAGAAAAAGTTGTCCTAGTTGGTGTTGAAACGTTTGATAATCATCAAACCTTCGAAGCATCTATGACAGAATTAGCTAGTTTAGCAGCGACAGCTGGTGCGGTAGTAACGACAATTTTCACGCAAAAGAAAGAACGACTAGACGGGAAATACTTAGTCGGAATTGGCAAATTGCAAGAAATCAAAGATAACTTAGAAGCTGATGAAGCCGACATGGTCATTTTTAATGAAAAATTGACACCGCGACAAAATGTAAATCTAGAAGGCTTTCTAGGTGTTAAAGTTATCGATAGGATGCAGTTGATTTTAGATATTTTTGCCCTTAGAGCGAGGTCGCACGTCGGCATGCTACAGGTTGAATTGGCACAGTTGAAATATTTGCTGCCACGTTTGTCGGGAAGTAAGGGATTAGAACTCAGTCGTCAAGCGGGTGGTATTGGCTCGCGCGGTGCAGGTGAAAGTCAATTGGAAACAGACCGCAGACATATTCGTCACCGCCTTGAAATCATTGAGGCACAGCTTAAAAAGGCTGAGAAAGTCCAAGAAAATAGCCGCCAAAAACGCAATCAATCAAGTATCTTTAAATTGGGATTAATCGGTTATACCAATGCAGGAAAGTCCTCAGTCTTCAATGCCTTAACGCAAAAAATTCAGTATGAACAAGATGAATTATTTGCGACTTTGGATGCAACGACCAAGGACTTTTCACTACAAGATGAATTTACAGTCACATTGACCGATACGGTTGGGTTTATTCAGGATTTACCGACGGAGCTAGTGCAGGCCTTTAAATCGACACTTGAGGAGTCGAAAAATGTGGATTTATTGCTACATGTGATTGATGCGTCAGATGCCAATCATAAGATTCATGAGGATGTTGTTGAGAGCATCATGAAAGATTTGGAAATGTCAGATATTCCGGTTTTGACTGTTTATAATAAATTGGATTTGGCGGATGATTTTGCGCCAACTATTTTGCCGAATGTTCAGATTTCAATTAAATCAGAAGCGGGAGTTCAGCAACTGCGACAGGCCATTATTGCTAAAATTAAGGAACTGTTTGTACCTTTTGAACTGACGTTACCTTATGAGGCAGCGTATCAATTACCAATACTTAGAAAAATTGCTTTAATTGATACGGTTGTTGCAGAAGATGAGACTGAGACTTACTATGTGTCAGGTAGTATTTCTGAGCGAGAAAAATGGAGGTTAACAGAAGATGGATTATGTTGAGTTAGCGATTAAATCAGGCGGTTTTATGGCTATGGATCGCGTCTTGTTAACCAATCGGTTGGCAACTTTAGAAACGGAGCAGGAGAAGTTAGCTTATATTTGTCCGCCGGCAAGCGTGATTAATGCTTATTTTGCTGAGCTGTATCAAAAACAAGGACCAGAAGTTGCGACAGACTACTTTTTAGAGTTGTCAACGACCTTTAAGAGTTTTTCAGCGACACCTAGTTTTGACTTAGAAGGTGCGAGTCATGCCCCGACTTTTCGCTTTATTCGTTTGAATTTATTGGGTAAATCTTTTGGTTTTGCCTATGAAAATGCTGATGGGCAAGCGATTGTCTTTAGTGAAAATCCTGATGAAGCAATGACAGATGAGCTGTTATTTGAAATTGCTCAGCTTTTCCCACAGTATATCATTTGTTTAGAGCAAGACCAATTAACGATGGCGACACATGACTTTGGTGAGTTTGATGAGGTGATTGCTCTGGATGAACTGACAACTAAGTCTGAAAATGAATCATATATTAAAATAACTGCCTTGAATATTGCAGATGGCTTGGCACAGTACGATAAACTGGTAAATCATAGCATTAGTCAGCGAAAAATGGTACAATTCAGTCATAGAACATTTTCACTTTATATCCAGAAAGTAGGCTTAAAATGACAGCAGTATTCCTTATTTTTCTACTCATCATTATCATTGTGGTTTTGGCGAGTCTTTCGAGCTTGTTTTATGTCGTGAAACAACAAAGCGTTGTTATTATTGAGCGCTTTGGTAAGTTTACGACGATTGCAAACTCAGGTTTCCACTTTAAATTACCTTTTGGCATTGACCGAATTGCAGCACGCGTACAACTCCGTTTGCTCCAAAACGATATGAATGTTGAAACGAAAACACAAGATAATGTTTTCGTCCAAATGACGGTGGCGACGCAGTATCGGGTAAATGAGCAGAACGTGACAGACGCTTATTACAAGCTGATGAATCCAGGTGAGCAAATTAAGTCTTACATTGAAGATGCTTTGCGGTCAAGTGTGCCTAAATTGACCTTGGACGAGCTTTTTGAGAAAAAAGATGAAATTGCCCTCGAAGTGCAACGTCAAGTGGCTGAAGAAATGTCAACTTATGGCTATATCATCGTGAAAACTTTGATTACTAAAGTTGAACCAGACGCTGAAGTGAAACAATCGATGAATGAAATCAATGCGGCACAACGGAAACGTGTGGCAGCGCAAGAACTTGCCAATGCGGACAAAATTAAAATCGTGACAGCAGCTCAAGCCGATGCTGAAAAAGACCGCCTTCACGGGGTCGGGATTGCTGAGCAACGTAAAGCGATTGTTGACGGTTTAGCACTTTCAATCAAGGAAATGAAAGATACGGGTGTGGATATTTCAGAAGATCAAATCATGTCGATTCTTTTGACCAACCAATATTTGGATACCTTGAACCAATTTGCTAATAATGGTAATTCGTCAGTTTTCTTACCAAGTCAACCTGATGGTATCGAAGATATTCGTACACAAATTTTGACAGCACTACAAGCTAAAGGTTAATTCTGAAAGCATAGAAGTATAGTCGCAGTTTGTCATCAATTGTTAAATTAGAAAAACTTCTCCCAAACGGAGAAGTTTTTTTGCCTTTTAGCGAAAAATTTGTTAAACTATAGTAGTTGTCAAACAGAAATTCCGTCCTTAGTGTAATGGATATCACGTAAGATTCCGGTTCTTGAGATGGGGGTTCGATTCCCTCAGGACGGATTTTTTTCTTTTATAAAGGCATCTCTAGAAATGTTTGCAAAGTGTTAAAGCTATATTTTTAAAGGTGTCATAAGCTTGAAGAGCGAAAGGAAACCATGGAAATACAATTTTTGGGAACGGGCGCTGGGCAACCAGCCAAGCAACGAAATGTGACCTCAATTGCGCTGAAATTACTTGCTGAGCGTAATGAAATCTGGCTATTTGATTGTGGTGAAGCAACCCAACACCAGGTTTTAGAGACGAGTATTCGCCCGCGAAAAATTACTAAAATCTTTATCACGCATATGCATGGCGACCATATTTTTGGGTTGCCTGGTTTTTTGTCTAGTCGAAGCTTTCAGACATCTTCCTCAGCTGATCAACCGCAAAATTTAGATATTTATGGGCCAGTCGGCATCAAAAACTATGTCATGACCTCTCTCAGACTATCAGGCAGTAAACTCAGCTATCGGATTAATTTTCATGAGCTAGACGCCAGTCATGCTGGGAAAATTTACTCAGATGAGACCTTTGAAGTCCACATGGCGACACTCGACCACATGATTTATTGTATGGGTTACCGCATCGTCGAAAAAGACAAAAAAGGCGAGCTAGATGCACAAGCACTCAAAGCAGCGGGTGTGCCTTTTGGTCCACTTTTTGGGAAAATAAAAAATGGTCAAGATATTGAAGTCAATGGTGAATTGATTAAAGCAGCAGATTTTATAGGCCCAGATAAAAAAGGCCGTGTGGTGACGATACTAGGGGACACACGCCAGACAGACCAAGCGATTCGCTTGGCAATCGGTAGTGATGTGCTCGTACATGAAGCGACTTACGAAGCTGGTGAGGCTAAAGTTGCTAGAAGTCATGGACATTCGACGACAAAACAGGCTGCTGAGGTCGCCAAACAAGCACATGTCAAGCGCTTGTTACTGACACACATCTCAGCACGTTATGTTGGTCCTTTAGTGACACAGCTTGTTCAAGAGGCAAAACAGACTTTTGAGAATAGTTATGTTGTCAAAGACTTGTATGAAGAAGTGATTCAGTCATGAAAAATTTATTGATAACAGGTGCGACAGGTGATATTGCGCGCGAAATTGCCAAACAGGTTCAAGGCTATCGCTTAATTTTATTATCACGAGATGTCAGCAGTCTAACAGATATTTCTGAGTACCTGTATCAAGTTGATATATCGGATGAAGTGGCTGTGATGGCGACATGTCAACATATTTCAGAGCAGTTTGGTGCGGTTGATGTTCTGATTAACAATGCGGGATATGGTTATTTTAAGCCATTTTTGTCTGACCATACTGATGATGTTCGTCAAATGTTTGACATTAATGTCTTAGCTACGATGCGTCTCACACGTGCTTTTCTACCAGATATGATGGCCCAGAAATCGGGTCAGATTATTAACATTGCCTCTATTGCAAGCTACATGGCGACAGCTAAAACGACCACTTATGCCGCAACGAAATTTGCTGTTCGTGGCTTTTCAAATGCACTACGTCAAGAAGTCGCTGATGCCAATATTAAGGTGCTAGTTGTCAATACTGGTCCTGTCTTAACTAAGTTTCATGCCGCAAATCCTGAGTATCTGGAAAAAGTTGGGAAAAATGCGGTGACTGCAACAGTTGTTGCGAAAAAAATAGTTCATCATCTCGGATCTAATAAGCGAGAATTAAATTTACCTTGGCAGCTAAACTTGGCCCGCATTTTTTCAATGAATTTTCCAAGTCTAGCAGATAAAATAACTCGGAGGTTTTTTAATCTAAAATGATTACACCTACCTATGATTGGCAAATCAATACGGATGAACCGTCAGATGAATTTGTCAAGTTAGTCAAAAAACAAAAACTAGATGACCTTTCAGCTAGATTGCTCTGGAAACGTCAAATTCGAACAGAAGAAGACTTAACGACTTTTTTAAATCCGTCACTTGATAATTTGCATGACCCATTCTTATTTTATAGCATGAGCCGAGCGGTTGAACGCATCCGTCAAGCAGTTGCCAATCAAGAAATTATCTTGATTTATGGTGACTATGATGCGGATGGCATGACAAGTGCGAGTATTATGAAAACAGCACTAGATGAAATTGGTGCTGAAAGTCTGGTTTATTTACCTAATCGTTTTACTGACGGCTATGGCCCAAATTTAGATGTTTATAAGTATTTCATTGAAAATGAAGGGATTGGCCTGATTATTACGGTGGATAATGGTGTTGCCGGTCATGAAGCGGTAGCTTACGCCCAGGAAAGTGGCTGTGATGTCATCATCACCGACCACCATTCACTACCAGAAACGTTACCGGATGCCTACGCCATTATTCACCCAGAACATCCAGATGGGCATTATCCATTTAAAGACCTAGCAGGCTGTGGCGTGGCTTTTAAGGTCGCCTGTGCGCTCTTGGAATATATCCCATCAGAAATGCTCGACTTAGCTGCAATTGGCACGATTGCAGATATGATGTCACTCAAAGATGAAAATCGAATTTTAGTCAAATTTGGTTTAGAAATTCTGAAGAATACTGAACGTGTTGGTCTTGAAGCCTTGCTCAAAGTAGCAGGGATTGAATCAAGCGATATCACTGAAGAAACGATAGGCTTTCAAATTGCGCCAAGACTAAATGCCCTCGGTCGAATTGACGACCCAAATCCCGCTATCGAATTGTTGACAGGTTGGGATGAAGATGAGACCCGTCAAATTGCCGAAATGATTGACCAGAAAAATGTTGAGCGTAAAGCGATTGTGGCTGAGATGATGCAAGAGGCTGAAAGTCAGTTGGATGATAGTCCAGTTCAGTTTATTTATCAGACGGGTTGGAATCCTGGCGTGCTTGGGATTGTCGCAGGACAATTACTTCAAAAAACAGGTAAGCCGATTGTTATGTTGTCAGAAGAAAATGGCATTTTAAAAGGCTCAGCACGCTCAATTCCTGCCTTCAATATCTTTGAGGCCTTGACACATCATCGTGATTTATTGCTTGCTTTCGGAGGTCATGCACAAGCAGCAGGCATGACCTTTGAGTTAGCAAAACTACCTGAAATTAAGGCTGCTGTCACTGATTTTATTAAGCAAAATAAAATCGATATGTCTGAGAAGAATACTTTGATTTTGGATGACAAAATTGCACTATCTGATATGACTTTGGAGACGATTAAATCACTATCTCAGCTAGCGCCATTCGGTCAGGAAAATCCTAAACCTCAGTTTTTGGTGAGTGATTATCGGGTGATTCAAAGTCGTGCAATGGGGCAACAAAATGCACATCTTAAATTAAAAATGCAACAAGACAAGACCCAGTTGGAAGCAATTTATTTCGGTCATGGTCAAGAAGCACTTGACTTTGAGCAGACAGCACCAGACCTTGCAGTGACCTTATCAGTCAATACTTGGAACGGTAATACATCTGTTCAGTTGATGATTATAGATGCACGAGTTGAAGGCAGCCAGTTGATTGACCTGAGAAATCAGCAAAATCAGACACAAATTCCAGAAAATGCCTTTATTTTCACAAATGAACCGGAAAATCATGCTATAATGAGTGAGGTTCTGGTGATTGCGGAAACGCCTAATGATGCTGAAGCCTTAGCTAGGTTAGAAAAAATCGTTGCTGAACAGGACTTTACAGCGATTTATTTCCAAAATCAAATCAAGCAAGCCTACTATCTAACGGGTGGTGGTACGCGTGACCAGTTTGCTAAGTTTTATAAGACGATTTATCAATATCCAGAATTTGATGTGCGTTATAAACTTAAAAACTTAGCTGAATTTCTGAATATCCCTGACATTTTACTCATTAAAATGGTTCAGATTTTTGAAGAGTTGGCATTTGTAACGATTAAAGATGGCCTAATGACTGTCAATCAATCAGCTGCCAAACGTGAGATTTCAGAGAGTCAAATTTATCAAGCACTACAAGAATTAGTCAAAATACAAGCTTTCTTTGCATTATCGCCTGTAAGTGACATTTATCATAAATTGAAAGAGAACTAAAATGGATTTAAAAAACTATATTGCAACGATTCCTGATTACCCTGAAAAGGGGATTGAATTTCGTGACATCTCGCCTCTAATGGCTGACGGTAATGCTTATAGCTATGCGGTTCGTGAAATTGTGCAATATGCGCAAGATAAACAAATCGACATGATTGTAGGACCTGAGGCACGTGGCTTTATCGTTGGTTGTCCAGTTGCTTTTGAATTGGGGGTAGGCTTTGCACCTGTTAGAAAACCAGGTAAATTGCCACGTGAAGTGATTGAAGCACAGTACGAAAAAGAGTACGGCTTTGATACTTTAACGATGCATGCAGATGCCATTAAACCAGGACAACGTGTTCTAATCGTAGATGATTTGTTGGCAACGGGCGGTACAGTTAAAGCAACAATTGAATTGATTGAACAAATGGGTGGAATTGTTGCAGGTTGTGCCTTCCTTATCGAGCTAGATGACCTCAATGGCCGCGAAAAAATTGGCGATTATGCGTATAAAGTACTCATGCATTACTAAAAAGATTAATCTTATGGTAAAATAGTCTTATACTCAATTAACCACGGAAAGAAAATATTTTGGACTATTTTCCGCCACTTCATCGTTGATCGAATTGGAAAAATAGCTCAAAAATTTTGTTTCTTTTCTGGAGTTAAATGGGCAAGATAAACTAGATAGCTTATCTTAGACATGATGTCGTAAGGTAACCCTATACTTTGTTTGATGGAGATAATAAATTGAAAATTAAAGCATTTGAAAATCAAGATTTGTCAGAACTTTCTATGATTGAAGTCGCACACGCGATGTTGGAAGAAAAAGGCAAGGAAATGGACTTTAACGTCCTTGTCAACGAAATCCAAGACTATCTTGGCAAATCAGATAGTGAAATTCGCGACCGTCTGTCACGCTTTTATACAGAATTGAATACAGATGGTAGTTTCATCCCACTTGGTAATAATGTCTGGGCTTTACGTTCATGGTATGCCATTGATGAAATTGATGAAGAAGTTGTAGCGCTTGATGAGTTGGATGACGAAGGCGACCGTCCTAAGAAAAAACGTAAAAAAGTGAATGCTTTTGCAGTAGATGGCATTGACATTGACTATAGTGATGATGACCCAGAAGATGATGACAATATCACTGATGCGGATGCCACTTATGACGATGAAAATCCAGATGACGAAAAAGACGAGGTTGAAGCCTTTGATGTCGAACTTGAAGAAGTTGAGATTGATGATGCCGAAGTTGATGGTATCGAAGAAGTAGACGATGAAGATGATGAAGATGAAGACGAAGATGACCTAGTCAATAAAAAATAATGGAGAAATCCATATTTTTTATTAAATTCTTGATTTTCAGGGATTTTCGTGTATAATCTAAAATGATAACTCATGACACCTCATCTAGTGAAATCTAGTCAAGTGTGTCTTACGAAAGTAGAAGATTGTTAATTTGGTAGAAAAAGATACGAAAAAATTTGAGCGAGAGACGTTTAAAGATAAAATTCTCCGCCAATTAGAAGAGGCTAGTCAATCTCTCGATGATGTCGCATCAGAGACTGGTTTTGCTACACCTAAAAAAACGTCAGTTACGCCTAAGTCAACCAATCGTTCTCAGGATTCCGATTATTTGTCTGATCCATCAACTCATGATGGGACATTTGATGAAACTGAACGTCCGTTCAGATCACGTTCGATTGCAAGTCGTGCATCAAAAGAATTGTCGGCTGAGTCTGAGTTTGATCCAGCGTTTCAAGATGTGCCTGATTCTTCCAAAGCATTTGGGGCACCTGAGCGTCGAACGTCGAATGCGTCTTTTAATCGTGGGGAAGAAGACTCACTAAAAGAGGATACAGCAGAAATTAAAAATATTAAAAGGGTTTCGCGTCAATCGCAAGAAAGTTATACGCGTTCAGCCAAGAAAAAATCTAAAAAATTGGCAGGCAAGATTATTGCAATTGTCGTTCTTGTCTTATTTGTTGTCGGAGGGGCAACTGGTTTTTTAGGCTATAGATATGTTAAGAGCGAGATTCAACCTTATAGTTTGACGGATAAGTCTACAAAGGCAATTGACATTCCTATCGGTGCTGCCAGCAAGGAAATTGGTCAAATTCTTGAGAAAAATCACATTATCAAAAATGCGACTGCCTTTCAGTATTATACGAAATTGAAAAGTTTAACTGGTTTTAAATCAGGGTTTTATAACCTTTCACCAAGCATGACACTAACGGAGATTGCGAAAACTTTACAAGTAGGTGGGACAGAGAAACCTGTTGAGCCCGTTTTAGGAAAAATAACGATTCCAGAAGGTTACACCATTGACCAAATGGCGGAGAAGATTTCGGATAATGTATTGACGAAATCAGAAAAGGACAAGACGCCGTTTACCAAGGAAGAGTTCTTGAAAGTGGTGACGGATTCGGCTTTCATTGAGAAGATGAAAACGACTTATCCGGAGCTTTTCGAGTCGTTGCCGGCTAGTGATTCTGGTGTTAAATATCAGTTGGAGGGTTATCTTTTCCCTGCGACTTATGAGTACACGAAGAAATCTACAATGGCATCTGTCGTTGAACAGATGATTGCTGTGATGAATCAAAATCTCCAGACTTACTATGCAACGATTAAAGCTAAGAATCAAACGGTTAATGAAATATTGTCTATCGCAGCCTTGACTGAAAAAGAAGCCAATAATGATGCTGACCGACGTAATGTCGCGCAAGTTTTCTATAATCGAATGAATGTTGGCATGACTTTGGGCTCGAATATTTCGATTCTGTATGCAGAAGGTAAGTTAGGGCAAAAGACTACTTTGGCTGAGGATGCCGCTGTGAATACGTCGTTAGACTCACCGTTTAACTTATATCTTCATCAAGGTTATGGTCCTGGTCCAGTGACTAGCCCAAGTCTATCTGCGATTAAGGCGGCAGTTGAGCCGACAGACAACAATGACTTGTATTTTGTAGCAGATGTGACGACCGGCAAGGTTTATTTCTCAGAAACTCAAGTCGAGCATGATGCGAATGTTCAAAAATATGTCAATGACAAGCTAGACAATAAAACACCAGATACAGAAGTATCACAATAAAAAAATTTAAAAGAGGGAAAGGAGATGAGGTTCATTGCTCGTGATAGCGTTTAACGTGATTGCATCATTGTTAGACGTATCTACAAGCAGTGACTCAACATCTTAGATTATGGCAGATACAAAAACCTATCAAATGACCCGCGAGGGCTTTGAAGAATTAGAAGCAGAATTAGACAATCTCAAACTTGTGAAACGTGCTGAAGTTGTTGAACGTATTAAAGTTGCACGTTCTTATGGTGACTTATCGGAAAACTCAGAGTACGAAGCAGCTAAAGATGAACAAGCATTCGTCGAAGGTCGTATCGCAACAGTAGAGACAATGATTCGTAATGCTGAAATCGTTGACAATGCAGGTGTGAAAAGCAATGAAGTTGCACTTGGTAAAACAGTCACTTTTGTTGAAGTTGGCGAAGACGAAAAAGAAACTTACAAAATTGTTGGTTCTGCCGAAGCGGATCCTTTCAACGGAAAAATCTCAAATGAATCACCAATCGCGGCAGCACTTATCGGCCGTAAAACTGGTGATACAGTTATGATTCCATTGCCTGTTGGCGAAATGGAAGTGAAAATCGTCAAAGTATCTTCTAAGTAAGTGTTAGGAGATAAGAACACATTAAAAACCATCCGGTTTAGCGGATGGCTTTTTGTATATTTCGCTTGTGTGTGCTAAGTTTAATCTTCAATCACTATAATAGAATACCTTTACTTGCTAGATTTTCCAGACACTCCTTTAAATAGGCTTGATTATGCTCGGGATAGATCGGAGTTGTTTGAGGACAAGGCTTGAGCGTCTCGTATTTGGGACATTTCAGACCGCGATAATCTGGTGCTAACCATTTTTTATCAGGATGATAACCACGTGCGGTCATCTCAGACATGACTAAGAGATGATATTGATAGAGCTTGTAAGGTGAATGCTCAAAGACATAATTGACTGTGGCGTGTTTCTTGCCCCACCCATTTCCTCTCAGTGCTGACGTTTCACGGTGTTGCCCTAGTAATTGCTGTCGTGGTAATTGGCGCAGCAACTTTTCGTGCCAAAGTCTCATTTTAATTTTCTCTTTTCCGGCATCTCATGAATCAATCGTGATTGCATTAAATATGTCACCTGATATTTTGATGTTAAACTTTTTAAAAACGGCCCTAAACCATCGTCATCAACCTCTAATTCATCCAATAAATGCAGATAAGCACGTTTTTCTTCAGGTGTTGCTATCTTCTTGAAATATCCCCAAACGTGCTCATAGGCTGTTGTCAGTGTTTTACGCGTAGGGGCTTGTCGTGCAGCCTCGTCTATTAATTTATCAAATGTGAGTGTCGTCTCATCTGTCCACTCATTGTTTTTAGCGAGTACCCTGATTTGATTGTAAAGCTGTTGTGAGCGGGCCATGACCCAATATTTATGTTCTGCCCACTTCACTTGCCAAGCTGTCATGATTTCTCCTTCTGACTATAATGTCTATCTACTCTTGTCATGTTAAACCATCTAACTCCTCTGCCTGCTACTGTTTTGAGTAGGCTATGACTTTATCTTGCCAAGTGTCGTAGATGTTCAGTAAGATTGCTCTGCTGTCTTGTGTGAGGTCTGCAACATCAACTTGGAAAAGCTTGGCTAATTTTTCAAGATTGTCTCTTTTGGGATGAGTAATGTCCTTTTTCCAAAAGCTGTAGGCAGATCTTGAAATGCAGAAGTGTTTAGTGATCTCCATTTGGCTCAAGTGATGGCTTAATCTTAGTTTTTTTAGATTTTGACTTAAACTCATGGCGGGAATCTTTCTTAAAATAGTGGCAAGCTTTTTCTTACCATTAGGGTAATCTATTTTTGAAATTTAGTCAATGGCTATTTCAGAAAACATTATTTTTAAATTTTATAACTAATTTGTGCGTATATTGGTATGAGGTGATAGTCTATGGCATTTTAAATATGTTTGGGATGACCGATTTCATCCAATCACGTTGATGTTTTCTAACAAGTGTTTATTAGGTATAACTGACTAAATAAAGCAAAACTAAATAAAGAAAAAGCGTGCTAATCAAATGATTGTTAAAGGCCTTTTAGAATAGGTTTTAAAGGACTTGAAAGTAGCAAAAAAAAATAAAAAATGATACAATGGTCAAACAAGGTCAGAAAAATATCGGACATGACATCACAGAAGAACTTCTAATGGACGATCCCGCTAAGGCGGAGTGATAGTGTTGGTTAAGTTTCGAGATTTTACGCAGTAAAATAGCAGAAAGGAGAAATTGTGAAAAACACATCAGATATGATAGAGAAGTACCTCAAGGAGTTACTTGCTCAGGCAGCAGAAATTGAAATTCGACGTTCAGAAATTGCAGAACATTTTGGCGTTGTCCCGAGTCAGATTAACTATGTCATTAAGACACGCTTTACCTTGCCAAAAGGCTTTGAAGTTGAAAGTAAGCGTGGCGGTGGCGGCTATATTCGAATTGTCAGAATTCAATATTCAGATGCGCATGATTTCTTAATGGACATTTTGGCTAAAATGCCAGAAAAAATGACCGTCAGCATGGCACAAGACCTCATGCAGTTGATGTTTAACGAAAAAATCGTGACAGAGCGCGAAGGCAATCTCTTGCTTGCAACGCTGAGTCACCCAGTCGTGACAGACTTACAACGCGCCATTTTATTAACCTCAATGATTCACCGACTGGATAAGATGGACTAAGGGGGTGGTTAAGCCGGCCTCTTGGAACCATAAAACTAAGGAAATAACGATAAATGACACAAAATTATACACGCATACTTGAAGATATCCTCAAAACAGCTCGCATTTTTGCCGCGGGCAATGGTTATGATTACGCAGAAACGTCACACATCCTGGCAGGGATGCTATCAAGCAATGATAGTTTTGGCCAAAACATTTTAACAGATCACGATGTAACGATTGAGACAGTGCTTGATGAAATCGAACAACATCAATTACCTGATCAAACAAAAGCAGTGCAAGCCATTCAGTTTTCACCTAAAGTAGAGCAGCTGTTGTTTGAAGCAGATGCACTTGCAGCGCAAAATCACCTAGCAGAAACCGGTTCTGAGCATTTACTCTATGTAATGTTGACAGATGATGACAATGTTGCCAAGAAAATCTTGGAACTTCATAAAATCAAAATTGCTGAAATTCTCAAAGATTTGATTGAGCTTGGCAATATGAATGTTAAAAAAATAGCAAAAAAAGCAGTTACACCAATGGGTAAACGTGACATCGCATCAGGTGTTTCAGCGACGAGTATCACACCGACCCTTGATTCAGTAGCGCGTGATGTGACAGAAGATGCCAGACAAGGTCGCATTGACCCGATGATTGGCCGTGATAAGGAAATCGAGCGCGTGATTCATATCTTGAGTCGTCGTACGAAAAATAATCCTGTCCTTGTTGGTGAGCCCGGTGTTGGTAAATCAGCCATTATCGAGGGGCTCGCACAGCGCATGATTGATGGCAATGTTCCTGCCAACATGGCGGACGTACGACTCATGTCACTCAATATCGCTAATGTCGTTGCCGGCACGAAATTCCGTGGGGAATTTGAGGACCGCATGACAGCCATTGTCGATGAAGTCAGTCAAGACGCAAAAACGATTGTTTTTGTTGACGAATTGCATACGATTGTTGGTGCTGGTGGTGGTACAGATTCTGTTACGGATGCCTCAAATATTATGAAACCTGCACTAGCGCGTGGCGAGTTTCAGCTGATTGGTGCAACGACTTTTAATGAGTATCAAAAATACATCGAAAAAGATGCAGCGCTGGAACGTCGCTTTGCGAAAGTTACGGTTGAAGAACCATCATCAGAGGCATCTATTGCTATTTTACAAGGCCTACAAAGCAAATTTGAAGCCTATCATCAAGTCAAGTTTGATTCAGATGCTGTCAAGGCAGCCGTTCAGCTTAGTGTTCGCTATATGCCAAGTCGTAGACTTCCTGATAAAGCTATTGACTTACTTGATGAAGCAGCTGCAGCTGTTAAAATTTCGGCTAAAAACAATCTGTCTGAGCAAAGCAAGCTAGATAAAAAAGCTTTACAACTTGATGAACAGCTACAAGAGGCGATTATCAATCAAGATTTTGTCCTAGCTAAAAACATCAATCAAGACCTGCAAAAAATTGATACCAAACGTGAAAAATTGACGGTTAAAACACAATCCGCGCGCGTGAGTGAATCTGATGTTTTTGCAGTTGTCTCTAACTTGACTGGCGTGCCAGTCACACAGATGAGCAAAAGCGAAATGACCCGCCTAGTAAATCTTGAAAAAGAGCTCCACAAACGGGTTATCGGACAAAGCGAAGCCGTTACCGCTGTTGCAAGCGCCATTCGTCGCAGTCGTTCAGGCATCTCAGATGATAGACGGCCAATGGGCTCATTCATGTTCTTGGGACCTACCGGTGTTGGAAAAACAGAGCTTGCAAAAGCCTTGGCAGAGACCGTTTTCGGCGATGAAAACAGCATGATTCGCATCGACATGAGCGAATATATGGAAAAATTCAATACTAGTCGTCTAGTTGGGGCACCTCCCGGCTATGTCGGCTACGACGAGGGTGGTCAGCTAACTGAGCAAGTGCGCAACAAGCCTTATGCCGTCGTTTTATTTGATGAGGCAGAGAAAGCTCACCCTGATGTCTTTAACCTCTTGCTCCAAATCCTTGATGATGGCTTTATCACGGACGGTAAGGGGCGTAAGGTCGACTTCCGTAACACGATTATTATCATGACTAGTAATTTAGGGGCGACCTCTCTGCGTGATGATAAGACGGTCGGTTTTGGGGCGGCAAACGCCTCTACCGACTACGTCGCTATGAAGACTAGAATTTTGGAAGAGTTGAAAAAACGGTATCGCCCAGAGTTTCTCAACCGTATCGATGAGAGCATTGTCTTCCACCCACTTTCTGAACAGGAACTATCAGATATCGTTAAAATCATGGCTAAGCCTTTGATTAAACGCTTGGCAGCTCGTCATATCACCTTAAAATTATCAACGAGTGCCTATCAGCTTATCGCCAAAAGTGGCTTTGAGCCAGAATATGGCGCTCGGCCAATTAGAAAAGCTTTGGAGAAAAAATTGGAAAATACACTTTCTGATAAAATTTTATCAGGAGATATTAAAGCTGGAAATACAGTCTCAGTCGGTGTTTCCAAAGGCGAACTCACCTTCAAAGTGACTGATTAGTCAAAAAGGTATTGTAAAATATTTGTGAAAAAACCGTTTTCACGGTATAATAAAAATATAAAAGATAAAGAGGTGACTATCATGATTAAATTTAACATTCGCGGTGAAAACATCGAAGTAACAGACAGCATCCGCAGCTACGTTGAAGAAAAAATCAGCAAACTTGAAAAGTATTTTACTGAAAATCAAGAGCTGACTGCCTACGTTAATCTTAAAGTTTACGCTGAAAAAACGTCAAAAGTTGAAGTGACAATTCCAGCTAAAAACATTACACTTCGTGCAGAAGATACCTCTCAAGAGTTGTATGGTTCAGTTGATTTGGTTCAAGAAAAATTGGAACGTCAAATTCGCAAATACAAAACAAAAGTGCAAAAGAAACGTAACCACATTGCAACTGGTAAAGTCTTTGAAACCTTTGTTGAATTGGCACCAGAAGAAGAAATCGAAGAAGCAAATATTGAAATTGTTCGGACTAAGAACATCAATTTGAAACCTATGGACGCTGAAGAAGCAGTGCTTCAAATGGATTTAATCGACCATGATTTCTTCATCTTTACAGATGGTGAAACAGGTGCGACAAGCATCGTTTACCGTCGCGAAGATGGAAATATTGGTCTGATTGAAACCAACTAATATCTCCTCATTAGTATGATAAACAAAAAAGTCAACACATCGTGTTGGCTTTTTTGTTATGATTTAGAATAAATGTCTCAAGATTAAATATGTAAGCACTTGAAATGAAAATTTTCTGTAAAAAAAGGTGTGGGACAGTATTTTTTCTTGAAATATCCGTAAAATAGTGGTAATATAAGGTGGTAATTAAAAAAATGCCATCGGGTGTTTAAAATTAAAGGAGACAAAAATGTCAATTATTACTGATGTTTACGCTCGCGAAGTCCTCGACTCACGCGGTAACCCAACTATTGAAGTAGAAGTTTACACTGAATCAGGTGCATTCGGCCGTGGAATGGTACCTTCAGGTGCTTCTACTGGTGAACATGAAGCTGTTGAGCTCCGTGATGGTGACAAATCTCGCTACCTTGGTAAAGGCGTACAAAAAGCTGTTGACAACGTAAACAACGTTATCGCTGAAGCTATCATTGGTTACGATGTTCGTGACCAACAAGCTATCGACCGTGCGATGATCGCTTTGGACGGAACACCTACTAAAGGTAAATTAGGCGCTAACGCTATTCTTGGTGTGTCTATTGCTGCTGCTCGTGCTGCTGCTGACTTCCTTGAAGTACCACTTTACCACTACCTTGGCGGTTTCAATACTAAAGTATTGCCAACGCCTATGATGAACATCATCAATGGTGGTTCACATGCCGACAACTCTATTGACTTCCAAGAATTCATGATCATGCCTGTTGGCGCGCCTACTTTCAAAGAAGCGCTCCGTTACGGTGCAGAAGTATTCCACGCTTTGGCTTCAATCCTTAAAGCTAAAGGATACTCTACTGCCGTTGGTGATGAAGGTGGTTTCGCACCTAACTTGAAATCAAACGATGAAGGTTTCGAAGTTATCATCGAAGCAATCGAAAAAGCTGGTTATGTACCAGGTAAAGATATCGTTCTTGCTATGGATGCTGCATCTTCTGAATTCTATAACAAAGAAAAAGGCGTTTACGAATTCGGTAAATTGGCTAACAAACCAGAAGAAGAGTGGGAACTTAAAACTGAGAAAGACATGATTGCTTACTACGAAGAACTCGTAGCTAAATTCCCAATCATCTCTATCGAAGATGGTCTTGACGAAAACGACTGGGAAGGTTGGAAAGAATTCACTAAAGCACTTGGTGACAAAATTCAACTCGTTGGTGACGACTTCTTCGTTACAAACACTGACTACCTCAAACGTGGTATCGCTGAAGGTGCTTCAAACTCAATTCTTATCAAAGTTAACCAAATCGGTACTTTGACTGAAACTTTTGAAGCAATCGAAATGGCTAAAGAAGCTGGTTTCACAGCCGTTGTATCTCACCGTTCAGGTGAAACTGAAGATTCTACAATCTCAGACATCGCTGTTGCAACTAACGCTGGTCAAATCAAAACTGGTTCATTGTCACGTACTGACCGTATTGCTAAATACAACCAATTACTTCGTATCGAAGATCAACTTGGTGAAGTTGCGGTTTACAAAGGCCTTGATTCATTCTACAACATCAAAGATAAATCTCGTTTCTAATCAGTTAACCTGATATCAGAGACTTGAATTGAGAAGAAGAACCTTTAGGGGTTCTTTTTTTGTTATAACAAGTGGATCATTATTTTATTGGAGAGTCTTCATGGCTAACTTAGCACCTTATATTTCGTCAATTTTTAATCTGTCAGTAACATAAATGTATAATGCCAGATTGAAGTGAACATAAGACAATCTATAACTGATTCTAATTAGTTGCAAATATACCCTTATGGGTATATAATGAGTATATAAATATATTGGAGGTTGTAAGGTGAAAAATATAACAGCAGAAGAACTTAAAACTAAGCTTTCGGAGAATATTCGAGTGATTGATGTGCGTGAAGGCTACGAATACAGTAATGGACATGTTCCAGGTGCGATTAATATCCCGATGAGTGAAATAGAAGGGCGCGTAAGCGAAATAAAAGAAGGAGACTACATTATTTGTCAATCTGGTGCGCGTTCAACAAATGTCTGTCAATGGCTTGAAATGCAAGGGTTAACTATCACTAATGTTCGAGGCGGAACATCATCATTCAGAGGAGTGTTAGAATATTAATGTTTAATTGGTTTAAGAAAATAGATGCTATCTCAACTTCTGATTTGTCTGTAGCTTTGAAAACGAAAAAGATGCAGTTGATTGATGTACGAGAAACAAGCGAGTATGCTTCTGGACATATCAAAGGCTCTAGAAACATTCCTTTAGGTCAGATTAGCTCATTTACAGCCCCTAAAGGGGTGAGAGTTGCAGTGATTTGTCAGTCTGGTATGCGATCTCGTCGAGCTTATAAAATTTTGAAAAAAAAGGGGTTGGATGTTGTAAATGTAAATGGTGGCATGATGGCATGGAAGGGAAAAATGGTAAACTAAATGACAAAGAGATTTTTGATTATCGGTGGAGTTGCCGGTGGGATGTCTGCAGCAACCCGTTTGCGTCGATTAAATGAAGATGCTGAAATAATTGTATTTGAGAAAGGGCCTTATGTCTCATTTGCAAACTGTGGTTTGCCTTATTATGTAAGCGGAGAAATAAAAGAGCGTGAAGGACTCATAGTTCAATCGGCTACCGCCTTGAAAAAACGATTTAACATTGATGTTCGTGAAAAATCTGAAGTTGTAAAAATTGATAGCGAAACAAAAACGGTGACAGTCCTTTCAGAAGGAGAAGAATACATCGAAAGCTATGACAAATTAATTTTATCTCCTGGAGCAAGACCATTTTTGCCCGATATTATTGGTTTGAATGACTCTGAAAACATTTTTACGTTACGCAATATTCCTGATGTTGATAGGATTGTTGAGTTCATAAAGATGAATAATCCTAAAAAGGCGACAATTATTGGGGCAGGCTTTATAGGCCTTGAAATGGCTGAAAATCTAGCAAATCGTGGATTACAAGTAACAATTGTAGAAAAAGCTCCTCATGTCTTACCACCGATTGATGCTGAGATGGCAGCTTTTGTCAATGAAGAACTTACAAAAAATAGTGTTAAGGTTTTGACGAATGCAGAAGCTGTTAAATTTTCGGGTAATGAGATTTTACTTGATAGCGGTGAAGTGATAGTATCAGATTTAACAATCCTATCAGTAGGTATTAAGCCCGAAACATCGCTTGCAAAACTTGCTGGTATTAAACTCGGGTTCCGAGATGGTATTGTTGTTGATGAACAATACGAAACTTCTATCAAAGATATTTATGCAGTGGGAGATGCAATTGTTGTAAAAAATCAAATTGGTCAAGATTCATTAATCTCACTTGCTAGTCCAGCAAATCGTCAAGGAAGACAAGTAGCTGATATTATTTCGGGATTATCATCTAAAAATAAAGGTTCACAAGGTACAGCAATCGTACGTGTATTTAATTTACAGGCTGCAAGTACAGGCTTGTCGGAGCGTCAAGTTCAATTATCAAATTTAACTTATAAAGCAATTCATATTACTGCGAATGATCATGCAGGGTATTATCCAGGGGCGAGTGCAATTACATTGAAACTCATATTTAACCCTGATAATGGCGAAATATATGGTGCACAAGCAGTTGGTCAAAAAGGTATTGACAAGCGCATAGACATTCTTTCAACTGCGATAAAAGCAGGATTGACAATCTTTGATTTACCTGAATTAGAGTTCACTTATGCACCACCATTTGGTTCAGCTAAAGATCCTGTCAACATGGTTGGCTATGCTGCAATGAATATTGCGCTTGGGCAATCATCCAACATTCAATGGCATGAGCTTGGACAAGAATTGCATCAAGGAAAAATATTACTTGATGTTAGAAACCCTGATGAGATAGCAAGAGGGAAATTTGTCCATTCAGTAAATATTCCTCTTGATGAATTACGTTCAAGACTAGGGGAACTTGATAAAACAAAATCCTATATTGTGAGTTGCCAATCAGGATTGCGAAGCTACAATGCAGAACGAATTATGAAGCAAGAAGGCTTTGATGTAAAAAATCTTGATGGTGCTTACGGTCTATACAGCAAAGCCACACAAGAGCTGATAGAAAAACCAACACAAAAAAATTAAAATAACTAAATAGGAAAGTTAAAAAATGTCTAAAAAAATTGTAATTATTGGTGGTGTTGCTGGTGGTGCTACTGCTGCAACCCGTTTACGTCGATTATCAGAAGAAGACGAGATAGTTCTCTTTGAAAAAGGACCATATATTTCTTTCGCTAATTGTGGTTTGCCTTATCATGTTGGGAAAGTTATTAAAGAACGAGAGGATTTATTGCTTCAAACACCAGAAGGGATGAGTGCACAGTATAACCTTGATATTCGAGTACTCAGTGAAGTGTTAGAAGTTCATCCTGAGGATCATAAAGTAATTGTTAAAAATCAGGAAACTGGCGAAACTTATGAAGAAAACTTTGATAAATTAATTATATCAACAGGTGCAAAAGCAATTATACCTCAGATTCCAGGTCTTTCTAATGCAAAGAATGTGTTCACTTTGCGAAATATTCCGGATATGGATAAGATTAAAGCACATATATCTAAATTTAATATTAAAACTGCAACCGTTATTGGGGGTGGTTTTATTGGTCTTGAGATGATGGAGAATCTTGTTGAACTTGGACTTAATGTTCAACTTGTGGAAATGTCACCACAAGTCATGCCTAATATTGATATAGAACTTGCTCAAATGCTCCATAGTCAGATTAATATGCATGGTGTAAAACTCCTTCTTAACAATGGGTTAAAGTCTTTTCATGATAATGGCATGAAAATTGAACTCAATGATGGACAAATATTAGATACCGATATGACGATTTTATCAATCGGTGTAGTTCCCGAAAATTCACTTGCAAAAGATGCCAATATTGAGCTTGGTTTTAAAGGGGCTATCAAAGTTGACCGGCAAATGAGAACAAATTACGCTGATGTATATGCTATTGGTGATGTGATTGAAGTTGAAGATGCGGTTTCTGGCCTTCCTACCAATATTCCACTAGCATGGCCTGCAAACCGTCAAGGGCGTTTGGTAGCAGATGTCATCAACGGAATGGAAGCTGAATATACAGGAACGCAAGGGACTTCTGTTGCAAAAGTTTTTGAGCTCACAGTAGCGGGAACAGGCAATTCAGAGCGTTTACTCAAGAGTCAAGGGATTGAGTATGAAGTAATTCATATTCATCCAAATTCACACGCAGGATATTACCCAGGTGCTTCTCCCATAGCACTGAAGCTCTTGTTTGGAAGAAAAGATGGTAAGATTTTTGGGGCTCAAGCTGTCGGGGTAGAAGGCGTTGAAAAGCGTATTGATGTAATAGCGACTGCGATGAAATTTGGCGCGAAAGCACCAGATTTAGCAAAAATTGAATTATCTTATGCACCTCCTTATTCATCTGCCAAAGATCCGGTCAATATGTTAGGGTATACAGCGGATAATATGATGCGTGAGAAAGTCTCAACTTTTCAATGGTCAGAAATATCGGATTTGAAAGCAGCTGGTGCATATTTCCTTGATGTGCGGGAAGATTTTGAGTTAGCGACTGGCTTGATTGAAGGTGGCATTCAAATACCATTGAACCAACTTCGAGATCGTCTCAACGAATTGCCAAAAGATCAAACGATATATGTGTATTGTCAAGTCGGGGCACGTGGCTACAATGCAGCAAGAATTCTTATGCAAGAAGGATTTGAAGTGAAAAATCTTGATGGTGGATATAAAACTTATAAAAATAGTAAATATCAACTTCGGAATATTACATTCAAGTCTGAAAATCTTGATAAGCCAAAAACTTCGCAAACTTTTAATGGTGAAGATATAGAACTTGATGCTTGCGGTCTCCAGTGTCCAGGCCCAATATTAAAGGTCAAAGAAAATATCGACAAAATGGAATTAGGTCAACGTTTGAATATTAAGGCGAGTGACTTTGGTTTCGCTGCGGATATTGAAAATTGGGCAAAAGCAACAGGTAATACAGTTATCAAAAACGAAATTGAAGGCAATAAAATTGTTGCAACTGTTTTAAAGGGAAAAGAAAATCCCGATGAAGTCTTAAAGGCATTATCAAAGATATCTGAAGGTACAATGACCACGACTCCAAAAGGAGCAACAATTGTTCTTTTTTCTGGTGATCTCGATAAGGCGCTTGCTAGTATGATTATTGCAACAGGTGCAGCTTCATTTGGTAAAGAGGTAACCATTTTTTGCACCTTCTGGGGCTTAAATTTGCTTAAAAAGAATGTCAAAATTAAGAAAAAAGGTATAGCAAAGCTTTTTGATATAATGTTGCCGAGCCAAGCTAATCAAATGCCGATTTCTAAAATGAACATGGCAGGCATGGGCTCTGCGATGATTAAAGAAGTGATGAAACAAAAAAATGTTGATGCTTTACCTATCATGATTGAAAAAGCTCATCAATTGGGAGTAAAATTTGTTGCTTGTACTATGAGCATGGACATTATGGGAATTGATAAAGTAGAACTTTTTGATTGGGTAGAGTATGGCGGTGTTGCAACATTTATTGGAGACAGTGAAGAAGCTAACATGCAATTATTTATATAAATAATTGTATATTGGCGATAATACTTTCACATCTTGCAAGGACTTGTTGGGGAGTTGTCTGAATCTACGGTTAAATTGCAAACTAACCGTAGATGAAAATTTCAATACACCATTTGCTATTAATATTGAAGGTATGTCAACCTGACGAGTCAAGAAATTGGAAAAGAAGTGAAAAATAGAAGAATTGTAACCAAATGCTCAATTCAAGAGATTATTGTTGAGTTTGGAAGTTAAGAAGAGTGTATAATTTTTATATGAATAGTTATAATAACAAAATGGAAAATCGAATTAAACGTGCTACAGGTCAACTTCAAGGTATCTTGCGGATGATGGAGGAAGATAGGGAGTGTGTTGATGTTATTACACAGCTTTCTGCTGTTCGTTCAAGTCTTGATAGTTTGATTGGAGTCATTGTTGCAGAGAATCTTAAGTCTTGTTTACTCGATGACTCGTCTGATAAGGACATTAAAATAGAACAAGCAATTAAAATGATTATCAAGAAATGATCTATAGGTGATAGATTAATTTGAACAATGCTATGACTAATACACATAAAATATAGTATTAGAACCAATATTTCATATAAGATGATAAAAAAGAATTTCGGGATAAACTATGCTCGAAATTCTTTTTTATGTATGCCATATTTTAATAAAACTCCCCATATTTTGGATATTTAGTCCAAGTTATGGGGAGTACTACTAAGACAAGATAATTTCTTGTCTTTTTATGTTAGATTAGATGAAAATATTGTTTCAAATATTTATTTGAGATAACCAAGGTAATCAAATTTTTCGAAAGTACGGTCATTAGCAATACCAACTAAAATGATATTAGGAGGTAGAGGGGTATTAGGGTCAACATTAAGTTTTAAATGACCTCCTTTATGGAGTCTTGTGCCGATAATATTTAGTTCATATTTTTGACGGATACTCAATTCTGCTAAATTTTTCCCTACCCAAGATTCGGGGATCTTAAAATTAATGATAGAAACATGATTTTCTAAATAGATGATATTTTCGATATGATGTTTAAGTATATTTGATGCAACTTGTTTTCCAGAATCTCTTTCAGGAGAAATGACATCCGTTGCACCAATGCCATACAATACTTCTTCATAAATTTTGTTCTTGGCTTTGGCTATAATTATAGGAATTCCAATTTTTTTACAATTAAGAATCGCAAGAACAGAAGACTCCAAGTTATTCCCAGTTGCAACAACTACTGTTTCACAATGGTCAAGTCCGACAGCTAACAGAAAATTTTTATCAGTTATATCTCCGAGTACAGCTTTGGTGACAATATTTCCAAATTCATTAACAATATTTTCTTTCATGTCAACGGCAATGACATCATGATCAAATTGACTAAGCTGTTTAGCAACAGCACGCCCAAAAATTCCTAGACCTAAAACTCCCACCAATTTTTTTTTCATATTAAAATCTCCTTATCCGACTAAAATATCAGTTTCAGCATAATTAATGTTCTTTTCCTTCTTTTGAATCAAACTGAACAGGAATGTTATAGGGCCTACACGACCAATAAACATCAGTAACATAATGATTATCCTTCCCTGTGTCGACAATTTTGAAGTCAAATCCATTGTAACGCCAACAGTATTCATAGCCGAAATAGTTTCGAAAAGCAAAGAAAAGGGATCTAAGTTAGGTTCAAAGCTTAACAATAAGGTATAACCAATAACAAGAATAGTAAAGAAGAAAAGCAAGACCGATATGGTTTGTTTAACTGTTTTACTTGCAATAACACGGTGACTAAAAGTTACCAATGATTGCCCAACGAGTTCCGATTTTATAAGAAGAAAAGCAATTGCAAAGGTCGTTACTTTAATTCCGCCAGCAGTTCCACCAGGTCCCCCACCAATAATCATTTGAAACATATAAATGAAATTTGTAGGTGCGAATGTGTCTTTAAATGAAATAGTTGAAAATCCTGCAGTACGCATAGTTACAGTCTGAAAAAAGCTGACCATTATTTGTTGAGGAAAGGTATAATTACTAATTGTTTTGGGGTTATCTTTCTCTAAGTACCATGTTAATAGTGTACCTAAAAATAAAATAATAACTGTTGTTTGCAGTATCAAACGAGTTTGGTTGGATAATTTTTTGTAAAAAACACCATGACCTACTGGTTTAGAGAAAAAGAGTCGTTTTAGATTTGCAATGACATCGTCCCAAACTGCAAAACCAATCCCGCCAAATATTATTAATGCTGAGACTGAAAAATTAATGGTGGGGTTTAAAACAAAAGCATTTAAACTTGATGAGCCAAAATTATCAAATCCAGCATTACAAAAAGCAGAAACAGTTAAAAATATACTGTTAAAAATGCCATGTTTTATTCCAAACCGTGGAATAAAATCAGTCATGATAATAATCCCAAATAGAGACTCAATGATTATCGTTGTTTTATATGCAAAAAATAGATATTCTTTGAGATTTTTACTATCTTTTCGATTAAGTGCAGATTGTAAGAGGGTATGACCTGCGAAATTCATTTTTTTTTGAAGAGCAAATACACCAAAGGCAATCAAAGTAATTAATCCTAGACCACCTATCTGCATCAAAATAATTGAAATAGTTTGACCGATGCCGTTGTAAATTTCTGAAATTGGTGCAATTGAAAGCCCTGTTACACAAACCATAGAAATGACATTAAAAAGATTATCAAGATAGGTGGTATGATAGTTATTTTGATATTGGGAAATGGGCAAAGATAAAAGAACGCTTCCAATCAGGATGACTAAAGCAAAACTGAAAGTTATCTGTCGGGTAATTGACCAAGATTTAATCAAAAAAAATTTCACATCTCCTCCTTAAGACATCAGTATAATCATGCAAATTGAATTTATATATTGAGTAACTTCCTAGTGATTTTTTTGAACACATCATTGATATAAATGTAACATTGTTTTTATTAATAGATAGTCCGTTGATACACTGAAAAATAATTGAGTATCTTTTATGCTTGTTGGATTAAGATTTCTAACCTAGGTATTTCAAGTATTTCTGGTGATATTCTTTTCTCAAAAAAAGATTTTGAATTAATTTAATTATAGCATTTTGTTTTTTAAAAGTGTTATACACAAGTCATGGTGGTTACATGATATTCAAATTTTACAAAACTGACCATAAAAATAATCAAGTAAAGTAAGATGATAGGTGGAATACAAAATGACAAGTTTAACTTCAGGATAGGAATGTCTATCCTTTTTACTTGGACATTCCTGATGATAGAACGGTGATGGAAGTGAAAAATTGCCTCCATGTTAGGTTTTGGAATAATAAATTACTACTTGCATTAATAGATTTTTTTAGATATAATTAAAATGAAAAATTAAAAAACTAAAAATTCTGCCAGATTATAAAATTACAAAAATATGAATAAATAATTGAGTTAAAGATGGCGTATATATAAGTATATTGAATAATTCTGGTGCTAAGATATGAGGAGATTAAATCACTAACTATTTTTACGGCTGTTTAATTAAATTTTAATACGCAATAATAAAATATAGGAGAAGATATGCAGGAGACACAGGAACAAACGATTGACTTAAGAGGTATCATTAACATTATTCGTAAAAGACTAGGCTTAATATTATTTAGTACCTTTGTAGTGTTAGTACTAGGAAGCATTTATACTTTTTTTATAGCCACACCTGTTTACACAGCAACAACTCAACTTGTTGTTAAACTACCAAATTCAGATAATTCGTCAGCCTATGCTGGACAAGTGGCTGGGAATATCCAGATGGCCAATACAATTAACCAAGTCATTGTAAGCCCGGTTATTCTTGATAAAGTTCAGAGTAATTTAAATCTACCTAGTAATGCTTTCCAAAAACAAGTTACAGCAACAACTCTAACAAATTCACAAGTTATCACACTTACTGTTAAATATTCTAATCCTTATGTTGCTCAAAAGATTGCAGATGAGACTGCAAACATATTTAGTATGGAAGCAGCTAATTTATTGAACGTTACGAATGTTAATATCTTATCCAAAGCAAAGGTTGAGTCAACACCGACTAGTCCTAAACCCAAGCTTTATCTGGCAATATCTATCGTTATCGGTTTAATTTTAGGCCTAGCTTTAGCTCTGCTAAAAGAAGTATTTGATAATAAAATCAATAAAGAAGAAGATATCGAGGCTTTGGGATTATCAGTACTTGGGGTGACAGCGTACGCTCAGACCAGTGATTTTAGTAATCCTAATTATAAAAAAGAGACATTGGATAGCGACACATCAATGTCACCCGATGAGCAGGAATTAAGTAGATTATCAAAGAGAAAAAAGAGATAGGAGTTTAGGATGTCTAAAAATAAAAAAAATATAGGTGACAATCGATACACGATTACGAGTATGAACCCTAAATCACCTATTTCTGAACAATACCGAACAATTCGAACGACTATTGAGTTTAAAATGATAGATCAAGGTATCAAAAGTTTTCTGGTAACATCTTCAGAAGCCTCTGCTGGTAAGTCAACAACAATTGCCAATTTAGCAATCACTTTTGCACAACAGGGTAAAAAGGTACTGTTAATCGATGCTGACCTTCGTAAACCAACAGTCAACTTGACATTTAAGGTACAAAATAGAGTAGGTCTCACTAATGTTTTAATGAATCAATCTTCAATTACAGATGCTCAGCAACGAACAAGAGTTTCCGAAAACCTTACTATAATTAGTTCTGGGCCAATTCCACCCAATCCTTCGGAATTATTAGGATCTATTGCAATGAAGAGATTGATTGAATCAGTGACGGAATTTTTCGATGTTATCTTAATAGATACACCACCTCTTTCTCTAGTGACAGACGCTCAGGTCTTGAGTAACTATGTCGGAGGAGTAGTAATTGTGGTTCAAGCTAATCAAACGAAAAAAGATGGCTTATTGAAAACCAAAAAGCTACTTAATCAAGTCCAGGCTAATATTTTGGGAGTTGTCTTACATGGTGCTGAGATGTCTGATTCAAATTCTTACTATTACTATGGGGTAGAATGATTGGTACAAATTAACTGCACATTAAGTGATAGGAACTAAGGTATAGGTGCTAAAATGATTGATATTCATTGTCATATTTTGTCGGGTATAGATGATGGCGCTAAAACTTCTAGAGATACTCTAACAATGCTGAAATCAGCAATTGATGAAGGTATTACAGTTATTACTGCCACGCCACATCATAATCCTGAATTTAATAATGAATCTCCATTGATTTTGAAAAAAGTTGAGGAAGTTCAAGATCTTATTGATGCGTATCACCTACCAATTCAAATTTTGCCAGGGCAAGAAGTTAGAATATATGGTGATTTATTGAAAGATTTTGCTCAGGGTAAATTACTGACCGTAGCGGGAACATCTAATTATATGCTCATTGAATTTCCTTCGAACCACGTTCCAGAATATGCTAAAGAACTTTTTTATCATATGCAATTACAAGGGATTCAACCTATTTTGGTTCACCCTGAGAGAAATACTAAAATCATCGAGCATCCAGAGATATTATTTAATTTTATTGAGCAAGGAGTGCTTAGTCAGATAACAGCATCAAGTATAACGGGTCATTTTGGTAAAAAGATACAGAAATTAACGTTTCAAATTATTGAAAACCATCTGACACACTTTGTCGCCTCGGATGCACATAATGTAACTTCACGTGCATTTAAGATGAAGGAAGCGTTTGAAATTATCGAAGAGAGATATGGATCTGATCTATCACAAAGGTTTAAGGACAATGCTCAATCAGTGATTTTAAATAAAAGCGTTTATGAAGGAAGCCCAACACGAATTAAAAAAACGAAATTTTTAGGATTGTTTTAGAGAATTTATCAGGGGGGTGAAAAATGGAAGTTCTTAAGGATGTTTACACACATGCATTAGAAGAGGAAAGATTAGTAGCGTTTAAAAAATTTTCACTTAGCGAAAGAATGATCAAGAGGGGACTTGATATTCTAGGTAGTTTAGTAGGTTCATTCCTATTTGTCATAGTAGCAACTTTACTCTATGTACCTTATAGAATCTGCTCAAAAAAAGATCATGGACCGATGCTCTATAAACAAAAACGATATGGTAAAAAAGGTGAAATCTTTTATATTTTGAAATTTAGGACAATGATTGTTAATGCTGAGGAATACCTGGAACTTCATCCAGATGTTAAGTCCAAGTACCATGACAATGGTAATAAATTAGAAAACGATCCCCGTGTGACAAAGATTGGGTCATTTATCAGGCAACACTCTATTGATGAATTACCGCAATTTATCAATGTGCTTAAAGGGGATATGTCATTAGTTGGTCCAAGACCAATTTTGCTCTTTGAAGCTGAAGAATATGGGGAACGTCTTCCTTATTTACTCATGTGTAAACCAGGGATTACAGGTTATTGGACAACACATGGCAGAAGTAAAGTTCTTTTCCCAGAACGAGCAGATTTGGAACTCTATTATCTCCAATACCATAGCATCAAGCACGACATCAAACTTCTTGCACTCACAATTGGACAAATCATAAACGGATCGGATGCGTATTAATATGAAAATTGCATTAGTAGGGTCAAGCGGTGGTCATTTGGCACACCTTTACTTGTTAAAAAAGTTTTGGAAGAACGAGGATAGATTCTGGGTTACTTTTGATAAAACAGATGCACAATCAATATTAAAAGATGAAGTATTCTATCCCTGTTATTACCCCACAAATCGAAACGTAAAAAACACACTAAAAAACACTATTTTAGCTTTCAAAATACTTAGGAAAGAAAAACCTGATTTGATTATTTCGAGTGGTGCCGCAGTAGCCGTACCATTTTTCTGGTTAGGAAAACTATTTGGTTCAAAGACGGTTTATATTGAGATATTTGATCGAATCGATAAACCAACTCTAACAGGTAAATTAGTTTACCCGGTAACTGATAAATTTATCGTTCAATGGGAAGAATTAAAGAAAGTTTATCCTAAAGCTATAAATTTAGGAGGTATTTTCTGATGATTTTTATTACAGTTGGAACTCATGAACAACCCTTTAATAGACTGATTCAAAAAGTTGATGAACTCATCCGTGATGGCGAAATTCAAGAAGAAGTTTTTATGCAAATTGGTTATTCAACCTACGAACCCAAGTATACTAAATGGGAGAAAGTTATTGGTTATGACGAGATGGCTGACTATCTCAAGAAGTCAGATGTTGTGATTACACATGGCGGACCGTCTACTTATATGCAAGTTTTAGAAGAAGGGAAAATTCCGGTAGTCGTCCCACGACAAGAAAAGTTTGGCGAGCATGTCAATGACCATCAATTGTGGGTGAGTAAACAGGTAAGAGATAAAAACTACCCATTGATAATTTGTGAAGACATTGAGAACCTATTAACAGATATTGAAAGGTCTCGGAAAATGAATAATACTTTTATAAATAGCCATAATGACGAATTTATCAAAAAATTTAACATTGAAATAAATCAATTAGTTATGAAAAGTGAGAAAATATGATTCCTAAAGTAATTCACTATTGTTGGTTTGGAGGAAATCCTTTACCAGAATCAGCAATAAAATGTATTGAAAGTTGGAAAAAGTTTTGCCCAGATTATGAAATTAAACAATGGTCTGAAGAAAATTATGATATAAATAAAATTCAATATGTTAAAGAAGCATATCAAGAAAAAAAATATGCTTTTGTAACAGATGTGGCACGACTTGATATTATTTATCATGAGGGTGGAATCTATCTTGATACAGATGTTGAAATTATCAAATCGCTGGATCAACTATTGGATAATAGCTTGTACTTAGGAATGGAAACAACTGGTCGTGTGAATACTGGATTAGGTTTTGGAGCAGAACCAAAGCATAAATTTGTGAAAGATAACCTTAATTTATATGCCGATATTCCTTTTGTGAGCAATATAACCTGTGTGACTTACACAACAAATATGTTAAAAAGATATGGCTTACGAAATAGGAATGAACTTCAACAATTAGAAACTATACTTGTCTTGCCTACAGAGTATTTATGCCCGTTGATCCTTGAAACTAATAGACTAAAAATAACTGAGAACACATATTCTATTCATCACTATGATATGAGCTGGAAAGATAAAAAAGATAGGTTAATACGATTTAAGATTATGCTAAGGAGGTGGCTAGGAGATTTCCTCTACGATAAAATGAAACAATTAGGGAATAAGAATTATGAATGAGAAAGTTGATTTTACTTCACCAATGAAAATACTAGTTAGTGGTATTGTTATATTAGATTATTTAACTAACACAGGGCTGATACCCACAACTCTTTACTCCACTCTAATGGCGACTAGTATTATTTCATTTTATCTCTTCTTTTCAAAAAAAAGAGAAGGTTTTTCAATCTATGAGATCATTACTTTATTGTTATCTTCTTCTTTTGTGGTTTTAAATAGGGATGTAAGTAATTTTAGCTTGGGTTTAATGTGGATTTTTTATTTTATTTTTATGAAAAGCAAAATAGATGGTCGAATACTTTTAAAATATTACGCAATTACCGCTAGTTTTTGTTTTTCTCTAAGTATATTACTTTACTATTTGATAGGATTCAATAAATCGTCGGATATGTTAATGTGGCGTAATGGGGAAGGTGTAACTAGACTAAGTTTAGGGTTTATTCAACCCAACCTCACAATGATGAGCTTTCTAGGCTTAATTATCACATTTTTATATTTGAGTAATCAAAAAAGAAGTCAAATACTGCTAATGATTTTAGCAACGATAATAGTGTTTGATCTTACAAAGTCAAGAACATCAGGTTATATTTTATTTTTACTCCTGGGAGTTTGTTTTTTAGTTGGTAAAAGAATAGTATCTAAAGCTGGTAGAATGTTGAAGTGGATTGTTATTTCATTACCATTATTACTTTTAGCCATTTCAATTTTTATGCTAAAATATCCTATAAATGAATCGATAAATTCATTACTTTCCGGTAGAATTTTACTCTATCAGTCAATTTATTATGATTTTGGAATTCATCTAATTGGAAATAGTGCCGTTAAATTCACAATGTTAGACACGGGATATTTACAAGCACTGATAGCAAAAGGAATATTATTTTCAATATTTCTCGGTATAAGTTTTTATTATATTTTTTTTAAGGGTAGAAAAAGTAAAAGCAAATTAGATTATATAGTACTTGCTATTTATTTTTTAATTGCTTTTACTGAAACATCATTTTTTAGATTTATTGTTTTACTACCCATCTTAATTATTTCAATTATTGGCGTAGACAATAAAAGTCAAACCAGTATGTAAATTTTTTGTTTTCAAGTAGATCAGTGTGAATTTATATTCTGTAAGTACCTTTTAATAATGGAATTCAGTTATAGATCATAGAAAAGCGGAATATTGTTTTAAAAAATCAAAGTAATTCTAGTAAAATACGGGCAGGAAATTATTTACTGGCAACGTTTAAAAATATGAGGGTAATAAAAATGGACAGTGTAATTATTAAAATTTACTCAAGAGAACAACATATATCGCAGATTTTAACTGGATTTATAATCCTAAAACAAGAGGGGAAAATAAATAATTTAATAATTGAAAAACACTATAATGCTGTATGCAATATGCCCAATGAACATATAGTTGAAGTAGTTTTGAATAGGGAAATCATCATAGCTTATGACGTACATGATGGATATTATTTCTATAAAAAGGAAGAAAAAGCAAAGTATGATAATTATATTGAAAAAGTAGATTTTTATTTTCAAAGAAGTTACAATGAGAGCGAAAACAAACTATTAAATGAACCAGATAAAATATTTCCTTTAGGATTAAACTATTTTGTAAGTTGTAATAATAACCCCTTAACAAAGATAGATTTTCAATCAAAAAATATTCATGATTTTTTAGCATCAATCCAGCGAAGAATAGCGGGAAGAAACTTGTATGTGGAAAACTTCGAAAAAGATCCTAGTAAAACAAAAAATATTCCGAAAATTATTTTTATTACTAGAACCTGGGGTGATAGAAAATTAGATGATTTTAGAGCAGATTGTATCAGAAAGTTAAAAAAAGAATATGGTTCGAGCTGTGTCGCTGGTTTTAAAGCTACTAAAGATACTTTAGTTAATTATCCAGATTGTGTATTACCAAAGAAGATAACAAAGAAAAGTAATTATTTAAAGTTGATGAGGGAATCAGACATTTGTATAACTACGACTGGTTTACATAGATCTATTGGTTGGAAATTTGCTGAATATATTGCAGCGAGTAAGGCTATAGTGACTGAAAAATTAAATTACTCACCTGGAGCAAGTTTAAAGGTAAATGAAAATTTTCTTGAATTTGAGACGAGTGAAGAGTTGATTAAACAAGTTAAAAAGTTAGTTAATAATAAAAAACTACTTAACAATATGAAAGTTTTAAATAGCATATACTACAAAGGCTACCTCAAACCAGAAATTATAATCTGGAACTCTTTTAAAAAAGTTTTGGAAAAGTTTTAGAAATGATGTATCCAAGTAAACGTTTTATTTCTAAAAAACATAGATTCAATTTAGAATTTATATTACATTAGTGATGCAGTAATAAAAAACAATTCCCTAAAATGCTTCAATCTGTTAACTATGAAGAAAGCGAGGTTTATCATGAAACCACTTATAAGTATTGTTGTCCCCGTTTACAATGTTGAAAAATATATTCATGAATGTCTTGAATCAATTCTTAATCAATCTTATAAAAATATTGAAGTAATTATTGTGAATGACGGCACGCTTGATAATTCGATTGCGAAGATAGAAGATCTATTAAAAGATAAACGTACAAGGCTAATTTCGCAAGTTAATCAAGGTCTATCTGCAGCTCGAAATACAGGGATAAAAGCAGCATTGGGTGAGTACATTAGCTTTATAGATTCTGATGATAAAGTGAAATCAAGTTTTATTGAGACACTTTATGATAAAGCTAATGAAACAAATGCTGATATAGTTCGTGGATCTTTTCGGAATTTTGATGGGAATATCCCAGAAGGATGGATTACAGATTTCAATATTTCACCTTCAAGAGGTACTGAAGCTTTAAGATATTTTTTGAATAACAATGTTTCATTTGTTGTTTGGTCTAGCCTTTATCGAACCACTTTTTTAAGAGAAAATAGACTTGAATTTACTGAAGGAATTCTACTTGAAGATGGTGATTTTACAACGCGTTCGTATATTAATGCTAGTGTGGTAGCGACTTCAGATGCACCTAACTATTACTATCGTGTTAGACCTGGATCTATTTTAACATCAAATAATGCGCAGCGAATGTCTCAATCAGAGTCTAAAGTTATTCAGAATTTTATAAACTGGTATGAAAGTATTACAAACCATGAGATTAAATTATTGATTGAACAATCTATTTATGCATTTATGAGAGATTGGACAAGAGTTTTAGTTAAAAATAAAGTAAAATTCAGTGCTCATAACAGTTGTTATGTGGCTGCAAAAAAGATTACTAAGGATGTACTTAAAAATCGGACTCTGTTTGAACGTTTAAAATTCAATGCCAAACTTTTTATTATCGAGTGTAAGTACCATTAATATAATCATTTTTATTATTCTATTTAAAAGTATTTGGTGCCTCCCTACTTTTACATCGGTCGTAGTACGAAAAGAACTGTTAAATATAATGTATTCTAAAAAGCTGAAAAAGATATTGAAGAGGATAAGGTATGAAAATAATATTTAGTAAGTTAATAGCAATTCCTAAATCGTTTTTAATATGTTGGAAACTATTTGGAATAAAAAAAGCATTTCAACTTCCAATGATAGTAGCAGTTGGGTTTGCTGTTAAAGCAAAAAAAGGTCAGGTAACGATTGATCCGAAAAGCAAAATTCTGTTAGGCTTTGAAAGCTGGAAGGCTCCTAGTAGAAACAGTGAAAGTAGCCTTCAAATTGATGATGGATTTATAAAATTTCAAGGAGTTGCAAGAATTAGTAGCGGTTCTTGCATTAAAGTTGAGCCTGGTGGGGAACTAATTGTTGGTAATAATTTTGAGTCAGCTCGCAATGTATTTATTTGCGTAAGTAAAAATATCATTCTTGGCGATGATGTTTTAGTAGGTTATAATTCTTCAATTAGAGATGATGATGGACATGGGCTTATGTCGGATAGTGTTAATAGAAAGAAAATTCCGGTAATCATAGGTAATAATTGTTGGATTGGCTCTCATTGTCATTTATTGAAGGGAGCCGTGCTTAGAGAAGGTGATGTTGTAGCAACAGGTAGTATCGTAACATCATCAACTAAATCTCAGGCTAATAGTGTAATCGGTGGAACTCCCGCCAGAGTCATCAAAAACAATATATTTTGGAGTAAGTAATTGAGAATATTTAAAAATTTATTGCTGAATGGTAGCTATCAATTACTTTTGATTTTAATTCCCTTAATTACTACCCCCTATGTTTCACGTATTTTAGGAGTTGAAGGAATAGGATTAAATACTTTAACGGCAACAATTGTTCAGTATTTTACAATTTTAGCTGTTCTTGGAACTAATACATATGGGGCTAGAGAAATAGCTTATTATCAAAACCAAAAGAGAGAACGAAGTAACGCATTTTGGGGTATCACTTTTATTAGTTTCATAACGACGCTAATTTCTGGTATTTTATTCTTATTCTTTGTTCTATTCTTTAAAAAATATGAAGTTATTTTTTTGTGGCAAGGTGTTGCACTTTTGTCAGTATTTTTTGATATTTCATGGTATTTTAGAGGAATAGAAAATTTTAAAATTATTGTATCTTGGAATGTTTTAATAAAAGTTATCACAATATTATTAATTTTCCTTTTTGTACGCAGTTCTGATGACTTAATTCCTTACATTATTATCCTATCACTGGGGACATTATTTAGTAATATAATACTCTGGCTTTATCTAAAAAATGAAATATATCCTCCACAGCTACGAAACCTCAACATGAGAAGGCACTTTTATGGGTCATTTGCTTTATTTGTACCAACGATTGCAGTTCAAGTATATACAGTCGTTAATAAGAATATGATAGGGGTACTAGATTCTATTGGTAGTCTAGGGGTTTTTAATCAATCAAACATAATAATTCAAACTGCATTAGCTGTTGTTAGTACTTTGAATGTTGTAATGCTTCCGAGAACATCACTTTTATTTTCAAAAGGAGATGTGGCTGGGGTGCATAGAAATATTGTCAAGACATTTAATATAGCTAGTAGTATAGCAATACCTACGACCTTTGGGCTAGCAGCGATATCGCTTAAATTTGCTCCCTTTTTTTTAGGGCCACAGTTCAGAATGGTTGGAATAATTATGTTAATTCAATCTCCTGTCATTATTTTTATAACAGGAGCTAATATTGTTGGTGGGCAATATTTAGTGGCAACAAATAAAACGTATATATTTACCTTATCTGCATTAATTGGTGCATTTAGTAATGTCATTATGAACTTAGCTTTTATTCCAACGTTTGGCGTTGCTGGAGCTGCAGTGGCACTTGTGATTTCTGAATTATTGGTAGTTTCGTATCAAATTTTTCGTATAAAGGAGGCGATACCTCTGTCAGTTCTTTTTCATGGTATATGGAAGTATATACTAGCGGGAGGAATTATGTTTATGTTTGTTTTTAGTCTAAATTATTTATCAAAAATGACTTTACAATCGTTGCTCATACAGATATTGATGGGAGCATCTATCTATTTGGTATTGAACAAATTGTTTAATACCTTTCTATGGACAGAAGGAGTTCTTATTTGGAAAAAAATGAGAACTAAAAAAAGCAATTAGAGTTCACAAGATATGTCATTGTTAAAATGATTGTAATTGTTTCAAATCGTTATGCTGAAGAACTTGAAGATGTTAGAATCAAGATTTACACAAGAGATTTATTTGGTCGTGACTAAACGATTATTTGGAGGTTAAATTGGAACGTCAAAAAAAGAAGAAAATGAATATCTGGGCAATTATTGTTCCTATCTTAGTTTTTATTGCCCTTTTAGGGGTGGCGGCTTATGCCTTGCGAGGATTATTTACTCCTGCTGATAAAACAACGACGAGTAGTTCTGATCAACCGATGAAAACATCAGCGTCGAACGGTTATGTTGAACAAAAAGGGGAAGAAGCAGCCACTGGCAGTATGGCACTTGAAGATGATGCTAGTACATCAGAATGGGTTAAAGTTCCCTCAACGGTGAATTTAGATAAATTTACTGATTTATCTACGAATGGTATCACCATTTATCGGATTAATAATCCAGAAGTCTTAAAAACCTCAACCAATCTTACAGATCAACGGATGAAAATGGCCGATGTCATAGCTAAATATCCTAATGCGCTAATTATGAATGCTTCTGCCTTTAATATGCAGACAGGTCAAGTGACCGGTTTTCAAATTAATAATGGAAAATTAATTCAAGACTGGAGTCCAGGTACAACGGTTCAATATGCCTTTGTTATTAACAAAGATGGTTCATGCAAAATTTATGATTCAAGTACACCAGCTGCAACTGTTATTCAAAATGGAGGGCAGCAGTCCTATGATTTTGGTGCTGCAATTATTCGTGATGGCAAAATTCAACCGAGTGATGGTTCAGTAGACTGGAAGATTCATATTTTTATTGCGAATGATAAGAAAAATAATCTTTATGCCATTTTAAGTGATACAAACGCAGGCTACGACAATATTATGAAGGCAGTGTCGAATTTGAACCTCGAAAACATGTTAATGCTTGATAGTGGTGGCTCAAGTCAACTCTCAGTCAGCGGGAAAATAATTGTTGCTAGCCAAGATGATCGGGCAGTACCAGATTATATTGTGATGAAATAAGAGAGAAAAAAAGAACCCTAGGGTCCTTTTTTATTTTAGAGTTTTTTCAAAAAGTGCTTTAACTGAATCTAATTCTGTTTGAGAAACCATCTTAGCTCCATTTTCATCTGTAGTATGGAGATTGAGCTTACTAGTATTATTTAAAGCTTTATTGTAATTCATCCCAATGGTTTTTGCATCATCAAAATTCACATTGGTTCTAACTGTGTTTGAAAAAGCATAGAGAATATCACGATAGTAATTAAAACTTTGAATTTTCTTTGTGTGCGCAATTTTTTGAATATTTCCGTATAGTTCCATCGACACATTTTGGATTCGAGTGATTGATGCTTCAAGATCGGAATCATCGATTTGTGTCATATAAGCTTGGGCTTGTTCAGAAGTTTGCAAATTGAGATTCCCTTGTTTAAACGAATAGCCATTTGCATTGAATGTTTTTGGATTTTGCATGGTGATTCCACCCGTAGCTTGAACAAGTGATCCCATTTTATTAACGTCAATTTGAATAACTTTGTTAACCGATATGTTGAGTAACTCCTTAACTAGTTGAAGAACCCCATTATTTCCACTAGTATTATAGACGTCCGTGATTGTTTTTTGGTTTGGCATTACGGCAAAGACTGGAAAGTTCATGAAAGTAGTCTGATTTGTAGTTGCATTTGTTGAAGCTAAAACGGAGGCGTAAGCTATATTTTTAGAATTATTTTTACCAGTTGCAATAATTAGTGTCGTAAAGGGTTTAGATTTTTTTAGGTCTACATGAGTTGTTTTTGGGAAATTCATGTATGACATTGAAAATGTTGATTCAATATTTCTATAAGTTGCATATGTGATGGAAGCAATAGCGATAATGATTAGAAAAAATATAATAGAAAAAATTTTTAAGAGAGTATGTTTTTTCTTGCGACGAGAATGTCTTTTATTTTTTAAGGAATGCTTCTTCTTTTTCATAATGTCTCCGTGTATTCATCAAATATTATAAATTATATCATATTTTACAAGAAAAAGAGAATAAAGATTCGGAAAAATTAGATATTAAATGAATATCAGTTTGATCAATTATCATTAGGCTTAGAATAGAGGTTCATCTATTTATAAATATTATAAATAGTTGTAAGAAATGCTATGCCATATTACTGAGAGAGCTGAATAGCTATTGGGCAATGACATATAATTACTCTGATTCTCAAGGGAAGTATCAGTAAGAGTTTTTCAAATAGTTGAGACCCTTGTAATTACTACCTTTAAAGCGTATAAGGGGTATATAAGAGGACAGAAACGTGTTATAATTGTCCTATGATTACAAACTATAAACTAGAAAAAAATATGCTGGTTCAGTCGTCTGACACGATTGATTTGAAGCTAGTGATCAAGCCGACGAAAGAAGAGATTGGGCATCTCGTGACTACTTATGACTTTCCATTTGACTATATTGCGGGGATTCTGGATGATGATGAGAATGCCAGGTTTGAGCTGGATGATCACCATAATCTTTTATTTTTACTGCAGTATCCTTGTATTGAGGATGACGCTGCGGATGTTTACCCTTTTTCTTTAATCGTTAATACAGAGAAAAATATCGTGATTCTATCCTTGAACCGCGATTATGATTTGACGTCTATTTTTGCGCATCAGTATGATACGGCACACTACCAACATGATCTAATTTTTCAGATCATGTCAACACTTGGGCGCTCTTTTAATAATTATCTGGCTCAGTATAAGAAGCGGATGAAAGTCATTGAGAAAGAACTGGCACTTTCTCAGGAAAATGCACAAATTATGGAAATTATTCGAGCTCAAAAAAGTTTAATTTACTTTGAGGCCGCGCTTGAGGATAATATTGAAGTCTATCAAAAACTGATGGCATATTTACGAGAACGTGGAGATAATGGTTTCTCGGATCGGATCTTTGATATCTATGTTGAGGCGGATCAGGCTTTGACGACGACTGAGATACAGTTGAAATTGCTAGAGAATTTGAGCGAACTCTTTTCGAATATTGTTTCCAATAACTTGAATATCATTATGAAGATTATGACAAGTGCAACATTTATCATGACAATTCCTGCAATTATTGCGGGTTTATATGGTATGAATGTTAAACTACCTTTTCAGAATATCTCCTATGCTTTTTGGTTGATTGTGGTGGGAGCGACATTGATTTCGTGGCTTGTTTTCCGAATCATGTGGCGAAAACGGATGTTTTAACATCACTTTGTGAACTAATACACTTATTGTCTTAAAGTGGTACAGATTTAATAATTTATTAATCTGTTACATAAGAGAAAGTTATAAAACCTTCATTTTTAACTTGTGTAACCGTTTTCTGTATGATAGAATAGTAGTGTAGTATAAAACAGGTAACAAGGGAATGTTGCCTTTCTCGTCAAATAACAGGAGATAATAAAACATGAAAACAGAAGTGACTGAAAACGTTTTTGAAGAAGCATGGGCAGGATTTAAGGGAACGGACTGGAAAGAGAAAGTTAGTATTTCTCGTTTCGTAAAAGCTAACCACAAAAATTATGATGGAGATGAATCTTTCCTTGCAGGGCCAACAGAGCGTTCTTTAAAAATCAAAGAGATTATCGAGTCAACAAAAGACCGTTATGAAGCGTCTCAGTTCCCTATGGATACTGATCGTGTAGCATCAATTGCTGATATCCCTGCGGGTTACATTGATCAAGAAAATGAACTAATCTATGGGCTTCAAAATTCTGAGCTTTTCCGCTTGTCATTCATGCCTAAAGGTGGTGTTCGGATGGCTGAAACTGCACTCAAAGAGCATGGTTACACGCCTGATCCGCTCATGCATGAGATTTATACTAAGCATGTCACGACTGTTAATGACGGAATTTTCCGTGCGTATACGTCTAATATTCGTCGTGCGCGCCATGCTCACACGGTAACTGGCTTGCCCGATGCTTACTCACGTGGTCGTATTATTGGAGTTTATACGCGTCTAGCGGTTTATGGTGCGGATTTCTTGATGAAAGAAAAATTCGCTGACTGGAATGCGATTAAAGAGATCAATGAAGAAACAATCCGCCTCCGTGAAGAAATCAATATGCAATATCAAGCGCTTGGTGAAGTGGCGAAACTTGGTGATTTGTACGGGGTAGATGTTCGCAAACCTGCTAAAAACGTTAAAGAAGCAATTCAATGGACTAACATTGCTTTCATGGCAGCTTGTCGTGTGATTAATGGTGCAGCAACATCTCTTGGTCGTGTGCCAATCGTTTTGGATATCTTTGCTGAACGTGACTTGGCTCGTGGGACATTTACTGAGTCAGAAATCCAAGAATTTGTGGATGATTTCGTTTTGAAATTGCGTACGGTTAAGTTTGCACGGACGAAAGAATACGATGCGCTTTACTCAGGTGACCCAACTTTCATCACAACGTCAATGGCTGGTGTGGGTAACGATGGCCAACACCGTGTGACAAAAATGGATTACCGTTTCTTGAACACTTTAGATAACGTTGGTAACTCTCCTGAACCAAACTTGACTGTACTTTGGGCTAAAGAATTGCCATATGCGTTCAAACGCTACTGTATGAGTATGAGTCACAAACATTCTTCAATCCAATATGAAGGTGTTAAAACAATGGCTGAAGATGGTTATGGCGAAATGTCATGTATCTCTTGTTGTGTGTCACCACTTGATCCTGAAAATGAAGAAGGGCGTCACAACATCCAGTACTTTGGTGCACGCGTTAACGTACTGAAAGCTCTCTTGACGGGTATTAATGGTGGTTATGATGATGTGCATCGAGACTACAAGGTATTCGACATTGACCCAATCAAATCTGATGTTTTAAAATTTGATGAAGTTAAGGCTAACTTTGAAAAATCATTGGACTGGTTGACAGACACGTATGTGGATGCTTTGAATATCATTCACTACATGACTGACAAATATAACTATGAAGCAGTTCAAATGGCATTCTTGCCAAGTCACCAACGTGCTAACATGGGATTTGGTATTTGTGGTTTCGCTAATACGGTTGATACTTTGTCAGCTATCAAGTACGCAACTGTTAAACCAATCCGCGACGAAAATGGTTATATCTACGATTACGAAACAATCGGTGATTTCCCACGTTATGGTGAAGATGATGACCGTGCTGATGACATTGCAAAATGGTTGATGGCAGAATACCATAATCGTTTGGCTAGCCATCAATTGCACAAAGATGCAGAAGCTACTGTGTCATTGTTGACCATCACATCTAACGTGGCTTATTCTAAACAAACTGGTAACTCACCAGTTCACCGTGGTGTTTTCTTGAACGAAGATGGCACATCAAACACAAGCAAAGTTGAATTCTTCTCTCCAGGTGCTAACCCTTCTAACAAAGCTAAGGGTGGTTGGTTGCAAAACCTTCGTACACTTGAAAAACTTGAGTTCAAACATGCCAATGATGGTATCTCTTTGACAACACAGGTTTCACCAAAAGCACTTGGTAAAACACGTGATGAACAAGTGGCTAACTTGGTCGATGTCCTTGACGGCTACTTTGAAGATGGTGGTCAACATGTTAACTTGAATGTTATGGATCTGGCTGACGTTAAAGATAAAATCCTTAACGGTGAAGATGTTATCGTTCGTATCTCTGGCTACTGCGTTAACACTAAATACCTGACAAAAGAACAAAAACATGAATTAACACACCGTGTCTTCCACGAAGTTTTGTCAATGGACGTTTAACTTACAATATGAAAAATCTTGCCATGAATTTGGCAAGATTTTTTTGTTGATGAGGTAAAGTTATATTTTTCAATTTATTGATGCTGAACAAAAAATGATGAAAATGTTTAATATCAGACGAAGTTTATAACAATGTTTTTTAGTAAAAAAAGAAATGAAAATCTCTTTCATTTTTTGCCGGTGCTGTCAACAGGTGCGATATTGAGATAGAAGAGATAAGAATTCTGCAATAGATAAATCGCAAAAATTGGCTAAAAGGTTGAATTAGCAGACGTTTAAGATAGAAAAATAAAACTATCTCTGGCGTTCAAAAACAGCGTGTTGCTATTTCGAGAAGTCTTATTTTAGAGCCACTTATTATTCCAGCTGATGAACCAACAATCAACCTAGATCTAGAAAATTTTGAATTTGTTCTGGCAGTTTTCCATAAGCTAAGAAAAGAAGATAAAATTTTAATTATTGCTAGTCACGATGAACGTTTAAAGAGCATAGCAGATAAAATTTACAGAATTGAAAATTATAAATTAATCAGTAAATGACGGAAAATCTTGATAGATGCGAGTTTTTTTACATATGTTAGAAAATTTGTACCATTTCTGTTATAATCATAAGTATATTAAGTACTGGTTATAAAATACCGATATAGAGTTAAAATTAAACAAAGTTATAGGATTGGAGCATAGGATGAAAATCGGTTTTGCTGTTGCGAGTTCTTTATCCGACAAACGTGAAATGTTATTTAATATCATTCAAGATGTTGCAATTGCACATGATCACACTGCTATTGCGTTGACAATGACAGAGCAAACAGTAGATTATATTGATGTTGCTATAAGATGTGGTTATGCTTTAAATGAAAAAGAAGTTGATTTTATTTTAACGGGTTGCAGCTCAGGTTTAGGTATGCAACTTGCTTGTAACTATGTGCCTAATCTCATTTGTGGCTATGGCACAAGTGAAATAGAGGCTAACTTATTTGCAAGTATTAATCAAGGCAATGCTTTTTCTTACCCTTTTTCTCTAAACTGGGGTTGGGCATCAGAGGAAAAATATCGCTTTGTACTACATGCGCTTTTTAAGGGATTGAATGATTTGCCCTATCCAAAAGTACCAAAAGAAGAAGTACAAAGAAAAATCGCAGCAACTGAAAAACTAAAAAATTTGAAAAAAACAGCACAAATTGATTTTGAAGCGTTTGCTGAAGTCTATCGAAATATAAGAAATTGAGGTAAGGTATGTTATACGGAAAAAAAGATCAAACCAAAAACTCTACTTATTTGCAACCGATTTTCGGATCAACCGCATCAGATCGTGATGTTCCTAAGTACAAATTAGGCACACACCCGATTGAACCACGAATTGCTTATCAATTGGTTAAAGATGAGCTTTTAGATGAAGGCGCAGCACGACAAAATTTAGCGACTTTTTGTCAAACTTATATGGAACCTGAAGCGACCAAGCTCATGGGTGAGACCTTGGAGAAAAATGCCATTGATAAAAGCGAATACCCCCGAACAGCAGAACTTGAAAACCGTTGCGTCAACATGATTGCAGACCTCTGGCACGCGCCTGAGCAAGAAACTTATATGGGCACCTCAACCATAGGTAGCTCGGAAGCATGTATGCTAGGTGGCATGGCCATGAAGTTTCGCTGGAGAGCACGCGCTAAAGCAGCAGGTATTGATATCTTAGGTAAACGACCTAACCTGGTCATTTCTTCTGGTTATCAAGTTTGCTGGGAAAAGTTTGCCGTTTATTTCGATGTTGAGCTGCGTGAAGTACCGATGACAGCTGACAACATGAGCCTCGACATTTCTAATATTACTAGCTACTTTGATGATTATACAATTGGCGTCGTAGGTATTCTTGGCATCACCTATACTGGTTGCTATGACGACATCGCAGGCCTAGATGCTATAATAAACGACTACAATAGAAACGTAAAAATCAGCATCCCGATTCATGTCGATGCCGCATCTGGTGGCATGTATACCCCTTTCATGTCACCAGAGCTCAAGTGGGATTTCCAGCTCGATAATGTCGTTTCGATTAATACGTCTGGTCATAAGTATGGGCTAGTCTATCCAGGCATCGGTTGGGTAGTTTGGCGCGATAAAACATATTTACCTGAGGAATTGATTTTCAGCGTGTCCTACTTGGGAGGTGATATGCCGACCATGGCAATTAATTTTTCTCGGAGTGCCAGTCCAATCATCGGACAATTCTATAATTTCATGCGCTTTGGTTTCAACGGATATCAAGCCATTCATCAACGTACGCATGATGTTGCCCGTTTCTTAGCAAAGACTGTCGCATCTACCGGTCGGTTCACTCTTTACAATTCAGGCGAGCAGCTACCGATTGTTTGCTACAAGTTAAAAGATGAATCTGAGCAAGAATGGACCTTATACGAATTAGCGGATATGTTACAGATGAGAGGGTGGCAAGTCCCAGCTTATCCGCTGCCAGAGCATTTAACTGATATAGTGGTTCAACGCTACGTTGTGCGTGCGGATTTAAGCATGAATATAGCAGAAGAATTTGCAGAAGATTTCAAATGGGCCATTGCTAAATTAGATCACTCACGATTTTTGCGACAAAAAGACAAGGATAAGGGCGTTCAAGGGTTTATACACTAAAATAAAAAGACAATAGATTTTAAGCCAAATAAAAAACTGCTAACTCATCAGCAGTTTTTTATTTTGTGATAATCGGATAGGAAATTTCTAGCAGTCGTGGCTCATCAATGATTGAAATCTGATCATGGTCAATAATCGATTGGTCCAACCGTTTTTTGAGGAAAAACTTTTGAATATCTTCACGTTCATCAGGTCGAATTGCACGGTGTTTATTCGTTACGATGAGTTCATAATGCTTAGCAGCTCTTGTAAAGATAACAGTCGTGTTGCCAGCAGAGTAAACCTCAACCGTCAAAGCATCGGTGTTTCTAAGTTGCTCTCGGACAAGATCAGGGTAGTTGTTAGTGACATTGATGATTTTCATAGCTTTCCTCCATATTGTTCTTCAATTACATTATAGCACTTTTAGTTTGAAAATTAAAAATATAGGAATAGAAAATGTTATAATAGTAACATGAAAAAATAAAACTTGTAAACCCTTTATTTATAAGGGTTGTAGCTGTTTTTATTTCACTTAACTAGCCTTTTAACAATCCCTTGCATTTTTTTTACAATGCTTTCAAGATATTGCTGAATTTTTCGGCGGTATCTTTTTTCTTATCTTTGGCAAGATGGCTATAAGTGTTCATAGTAATAGAGTAATCGGCATGCCCTAGTCTTAACTGTATCTCTTTAGGGTTTACGTCGGCATTCATAAGCAAACTGGCATGAGTATGCCTAAAACCGTGAAAGCCTATGTTAGGTACTTTGGCATTTCTAAAATGACTTTGTAATATAGTCAATTCTTTGGTATAAGTGAATGAATGCCCCTTTTTTGAAAATATGAGACTATCCTTTATTGATACTACTTTTTTATTCTGAATATTTTTCCATAACTTCAAAAGCGTTATAGTCTCACGGTCAAGGCTTACAACTCTATTACTTTCTTTAGTCTTTGCGCTTGATTGAATGCGTTCGGTTTTGTTTGCTGTCTGTACAATAGTTTTATAGACTGATACCGTCTCATTATTAAAATCAATATCAGACCAAGAAAGAGCTAAGCACTCGCCAACACGTAAACCAGTAGCAAGTAGAAAACGATACATAGTGACATGTAACTGATTGTCTATGGTATCATCTAAGCTATCAAGGTATGATAAGAATTTTTTTAACTCATCATTATCAAAATACTTTATTTTTTTAGTAGTCCGATTTTTTAGCTTAGGCGGTATGACATTTATAGCTGGATTGCTTTCAATCGCTCCCAGTTGCATAGCATAGTCTAAAATACGCTTGATATAGTTAAGCAGTAATTTATAGCTCCGACATTTACCCTTTTCACGTCTACCGTTCTTTATTGGGCTTGTATTGGCATTCTTAGCCCATTGATTGACAATACCTTGTAAAAGTACCGAGTTTATCTTTTCAACCTTATATGAGCCAAGAGCAGGCAAGATATAGACCTTTAAATAATTATCCGCCACTCTTATTGTGTTGAGCTTAACAGTCAGCTTATAACTATCGAACCAACTCATAGCCAACTCATTAAAATCAGTAAAGACAACTTTTTCCCTTGCAACAGTTGAGCCGTTTTTGATAAAATTGGATATAGCTTGATTGGCTTTAATCTCGCACATTTTGCGCGTGGTAGCGGTAGCGGTAGTCTGTACTTTTTTACCCGTCAGACTATCAATACCAAGATAAACATTAGTGCGGTACTTAATTGTACCGTCTTTTTTTGTGATTTTTTTTATATTCATTTTCTTTTGCTCCGTTCTATTGTCAGGCAAGACACAAATTGAGAGGTAAGAAATGAATATTTTTTTATTTGTCACAAGCTAAGAAAATTTTAGTGATTTATTTTCTTTAAAGTGGGTACGATAATAATACAAAAGTGAACGAATACAGACATTTTTAACTTACAGTTGTTTGCTATAAGTCTTATTTCATATAGCTTTATAAGTGTTTTTACGTTTTTTAAGCGTGCGGTGTTATTCTGAGGTACGAAAATGGTACAAAAACTAACATATACAGACATTTTTGTCTGTCTCTAAACTAGGTGTAAGCGTTGGTGTAAATGATTTTATGGTATGTTCTCAATTTTGAGAGTGTACTTTTTTATTAAGACATCACGCGCGTGACATTGTTTCAATCATCACACAAGCACGATAAACGATTATAAGCGTATTTACTACCACGTTCAAGGCTATTTAAGCCCATTTTTAGCGCTTGTAATTTCTCGCTTATAAATAGTCATTTACCTCCCCAAAACCTCCCTAGGTGGACGATATAGGCTAGTACAGCATTGTAATTATAAATTGACTTGGTCAGCCATTTCTTTGATTGGTGTAAAGCTAAGAAATGCTTGAGGTTAAAAACTTTATAGCCCAATATGTTCATACTTCTTCATACCTATAAGTTGGTACTCCGCTATATAATTTAAAACTCGCATATACCACACTCGTGATCCCACTTAACAATACTAAAGAATTGACTATACGTAAAACGTGATGTAAGCCCTATTCCAGCACGTCGCAGAGGTTGGGTACAATAACACCTTTAGCGCTTTAAAATCTCATTAGGTGTATGTGTGGTAGAGTGTTTAAAGTTGTGTGATGATCTGTGTAATGTCGTGATTTAAAATGACATTTTTAGTTAGGTGGATTGAACTTATTCTCATCTTTCTCATACAACATATTAGCATACTCATAAATTTTCATGGTTGCTTCATAGCTAAAGATATATGGAATAGTCTTGAATCTACTTGCTAAATCACTCTGGGATTGTCCGTTCTTTTCAAAATCGGGGTTGATCCTATCTTGTATTAAAAATCTTGTCCCATCTAATAGCTCCTGATACATTTCAGCAGATTCCCTCGCATTTTTATAGAAATCTTCGTACATTTCAATTTTTATAGCGATTTCAATTAAAGTCTTTTCGTAGTATTCGTTGATTGTATCAATATGATTTAGTGGATTATCAATAATTTCGGTATCATATCCTGATATGAATTTAAGGAGTACAGAATTGTCAAGTGTTTTAAAAGCAGTTTTAGAAAAATGTTCTTGCTCTTGCTTTAAATTAGTGTATATATCTTTGTATTTTTTAATTTTATCCGCGTATTTTCTAGTGTCCGATATAGCTGAAGATAATTTATCAGTATGTTGTTGTGTTTGCTCAAACTTATTATTACTGTAACCAAGTAGATAACTTTTAGTAACTCCAAAATAATCGGCCATTTTTTGAACTTGCCCCATTCGAGGATTTGTTTTTTCATTTTCCCAACGTGAAATAGTTGCTTCAGTAACACCTATTGCCGTAGCTAACTCTTTCATACTCATGTTTTTTTCTTTACGTAAAGAATTGATATTATTCATAGTCTACATCCTTTCAGGGTTATTATAGCATAAAATTAAATAATATTGCATTTAATGCAAGAATTATTTAAAAACTACTTGACATTACATAAAACGTAAGATAAACTAAATGTATCTTACGTTTTATGTAAGTTCAATAGAAAGGGGATTTATTATGGTTACGATTACACAAGAACAAGCCAAAGCAATTAGGCGTAAACAGGCAGATTTAAGCCTTAATATAGAACAAACTGCCAAAGCCATTGGTATCACTTACATTACCTATAAGCGTATTATCAAAGGCGATTATAGTACCAAACAATCGGTATATGACAAGGTAATGAAATGGTTCATGGCTGATTACTAACAGCAAATGACCGCAACGTCTCAAAACTAAGTAGAAAGAGGATATATGAAAGATTTAGCATTCTTAACCAGTCCTGACATGAGCAAGACAGAGGTGGCAACTACCCACATTGTTATTGCTGAATATGCTGGACTTGATAAAATTTCAGTCCGTAAGTTGATTGATAATAATATTGCCGATCTAGAACAGCTTGGTAGGTTGTCATTTCAAATGACAGCCTTAGAAGATAGTAGAGGTCAAAAAGTTAAGGTCTATCAACTTAATCGTAATCAAGCTATGTTAGTTATCAGTTGGCTAGATAATACAGAACCAGTCAAGGCTTTCAAGTTAGCTTTAGTCAAGCGGTTTGATGAGCTTGAAAAGACTATCCAAAATTGGATAAAAGAAAGAGCAGCCGAAAAGGCTACTACAAGAAGTTTGACAGACGCGGTTAAAAGTTGGGTACATACGAACCCTCACGCGCAAAGTAACTTTAGAAAGTTATTAACCAAGTGTGCCACTGGTTTACCGTACACCCACGTACAAGCTAGAGGTAAAAAGGGTGTTCCTATGGTTGATTTACTAACTGCTGATGAACTGAAAATATATAAACGTTTAAAAGCGCTTGTTATACCATTGTTAGATTTTGGTGAGACATACGAGGAAATCAAAGAAACACTAGAAAAATTTGCAACAAAAAAAGTCCCAACTTCCCCAAGTAAAGACTTTTAACTTTAAGTAAGGCAAGCCCTCGCAGGCATTTGCTTTACTCTATTATATCAGAAATAGAGGACACACACAAATGAATAATATAATTGACGTTTCATACCCAACACACGGCTTACAGGCAGGCGCACAGGTACATTATAACCCAAGTTGCCATACATGGACGGTATATCTTGCTAACGGCTTAGAACGCACTTTATACAGCATTAAGAGCTATGCAATTTTTATGAGTGGAGGTGTGGCATGATAACGATCGAAAACAACAGAACGAACCCACTCACAGGGCTAGGCATTTTAAAAGACCTTGAAAGTTTTAATATAAATGATATTGATGAGGCTATCCAAGAGTTAGAGCAAAATATCGGCAAGTCATATTTTGGCAACGGCTGGAACGAAAAATTACAAGTTTTGTACTCCCTTAAAAAGTTTGCCGAGAAGAAACGACTTGCGAAAGAAATTTCTAGGCTAAAAGAGCAGTTAGTAGAACGCTTGACGGTATTACACGGTAAACATAAAGCGTGGGCAACCGTTGCGAACCTAGTGAATGACTTGCAAGCAGAGGGCAAAGGCAGGGAGTTTGTACGTGACGGTTTAACTGCTGAAATAAAAAGGCTAGACAATAGTTTGACAGCCTTTGACTTGATAAGTGCTGATGATATTCACGCGCTTTCTAGCGAGGTTGGCATAGACCCAGACACTTTATATCGTGGAGTTGCTGAGATTATAGCTAAACGACAAATTTTATCAGTTGACGAGGGGTTAAAAAAATGAAATTTAAACGTATTAAAAAAGTCTGTATGGTCAGTGTTCTATCGTTAGAACCAATAGCAATATTTCATAAAACCGATAGAATAGCGTTCATCAATCGACACAATAATAATATCAAATATAAACTTGTCATAAAGAGAGGTCATTATCAATGAGTGAATTTGACCCGTTAACTACCCTCACAAGCCGTTTAATTACTGAGGACGTAATTAGGCGTATGAATGAGTATGACAAACTACAAGCCAAGATGAGAGCCACTGAGAGGGTACTACCTTATATCTCTAAGCAAAAGGTTATGAATGACCTAGATATTTCAGACAATACTATGAGCAAGTTTGAAAGTAATGGACTACAGCGCTATAAGCCAGATTACAACTCATCACTTATCTACTATCTGATTGATGATGTTTGTAAATTTATTGTACTGGCTGATTGAGGAGGTATAACATGGATAAATTTAAACAGGCTAGGTTAAACAAAAAGGCAAGAAATGGAAAAGCCCCCGTTATCTTTGATAACAAGTTAGTTAGTAAAGTAGTTGAAAAAGTTGTATATGAACGAGTATATAAAAGTACTTACGAACAGATACGAGAATTTTTAAATAATGGCAGTCCTAACGAAGAATTTGGAACACTCCAAAATTTAATTAGAGATGAGCTTGAAAAACAAAGTAAAAATTTTAAGAACAACATAGAAAATGAATTTTATGAATTAGATTGTGGTTGTGTTGCGCTTGTAAATGTATGGCTTTATCAAGATAAGTTACAATATAACCCGCCATTAGACCCGATAAACTACAAAACTTTTAACGATTATCTCGGTGCCTTGGTGGATATGTTAGCGCTAGAAGATACAATTATCAGGATAGGGGCTAGATATGAATAAATTTAGGCAAGTACGAAAACATAAAAATGCTGATGACAAACAAGCTGAAATGTTCGCCGACACTATGGACATGATAGCGCGTGAAAGAGCAGTGTTAAAACTCTATGACGGCAAGCAGTCTATGCAAGTCCACAATTTAAGTCATGCCGTAAATATCATAAACCAACAACTTGAACATGAATACGACAACATGATGATGAACACATCAACTGAAGAAATGATAATTTTGCATGACGGTATAAAAACATTAATTCATGGCTGGCAACACTCAAACGAAATTGATACAGAGTTGGCCAAAGAATTACAAAACCCGCAAAACTTTTCAGACTATCAAGATTATATCAAGTACCTTGTTAGACTTTCAAAACTCGAAACAACTATCAAGGTATTAGGTAACTTTAAAAAATAAACATATTTTTGTCAGGCAAGGCACGAATTGAGAGGTAAGAAATGAAATTCAAAGATTTACAGCAATTAGACCAAGACATTATCATGGCATTATCTAGCCATAAAGGAATTGACAGAGCTATTCACGGTAAAATACTAGCGCAGTCTCTAAAAATTGATTTACGCACTCTACAAAGTCGGATAGAGTACCTACAGCGTAACCATTGTGCTATTGGTTCGGTAGATAATCAAGGCTATTTTATCCCGCTTAACGAGGAAGAACGCAGAGCTGGAATAATTAAAAAGCAACGTTCGGGAATTGCCATAAATAATGCAGTGAACGGCTATACTTTGGCCAATCTTAGTTGGCTTGATGAATTGATTGGTGGATAATGCTATGACACCAAAAGAACAAGCCTTATTCTGTATCAATCACGGCATTCATGTTGTAGCGGGTTACCCAGTCGGTAAAAGTGAGAGGGCAATTATTAAGGGTACCGCTGAGGGAACTTTGAGCAATAGTCTTGTATGCGCGTGGTTTGATGAAATACCAAACAGAAACATACTTATAAACCTAAAAAATAGCGGTTTAATTTGTATCGATTTAGACCAACACAAGGACGGTCAAAATGGCGTAAATGTATTTAATGCTTTATGGAAAACTCACAATAAAGATAAGCCGTTAAACACCTATGTAGAAAAGACACCGACAGGCGCGGGGGTTCATATCTTCTTTAAAGTACCTGCTGAGGTTTTCGATAAGCCGATTGTGAGCGAACTGGCGGACGGTGTGGAGATTAAAACACACTTTACACCTATCTACCCAAGTAAGCGCACAGACGGCTTATATCAACCGTTTAACGAAACGGACACACTCGCAGACGTTGCGGACTGCCCCGACTGGCTTATTAAACTGATACATGAGCCAAGAAAGACATCACGCGCACAGTATAACAATGCTAGAGGTGGCGCAATCAATCGAACTTATGGCGCTGATATATGGGAGCTATTCAATAATGGCGCAACTGAGGGCAACCGAAACAACGACACAAACAGGGTATTGCATTATTGGCGCAAGATTGGCATAGAGCCAAGCACTTGCATGGACTTATTGCAGACTTTTAACAGCCGAACAAGTCCGCCATTAGATGATGATGAACTGGCGACAATATGGAAAAGCGTTTTTAAAATGAACTAGAAAGGACTACATGACATCACAACAATTAAATGAACTTGTCGCACAGACACCCAAAGAGCCGACAAGAGCGCCTAAACCTAAACTAGAGGACTTCACAGAATACTCAGAGGAGGGGGCGAAAACAGTCCATACAAACGATTTTAAACAGGCATTATCAGACTGGACAGAGCAAGAACATGAATATATTAGTGACCCTCAATATATTTCTGAAAAGTCTAGCACGCTAAAAGGTATCAAGTCACTATTTTATGAATACCGTGAATTATATTTGAATGAGCAAAAGGCAAAAGGCGGAGACGCTCCAAAGTCTATCCCACCACTTGAAACAGCCAAAATCATGTACGGTTTACTAATGATTATCAAGTTAGACAATGTGGAAGGCTTACTAGGTGTGTACAACCCAGAAAGTGGGATATATGAAACGAGTGAAAAGTTTTTCCACCGTCTTATTTACTGGATAGAGCCAACTTATAGTCAAGCGCGTTCTAAAGAAGTACTGTTCAAACTTGAAACCTTATCAGAGGTTAAAGCGCAAACCACAAAGCCGTATCTTATCCCAGTAGCTAATGGCATTTTTAACAAGAAAACACAGAAATTAGAGCCATTCAATTCTAAGCACATATTTACATCTACAATAGCGACTAAGTACAACCCACAAGCAAAACCGCCCGACATTAAGGGGTGGAACGTTGACAAGTGGTTTAGCGAGCTGATGAGTAATGATGATGAGTTGGTACAGCTATTGTGGGAAATTATTTCCGCAAGTACTAACGGGAACTATTCATATCGTAAAGGTGTGTGGTTTGTTGGTAAAGGTAATGACGGCAAGGGAACAGTGCAGAGCCTTATCATGAATTTAATCGGACGGGAAAACGTGGCAAGCGTTAAAGCCGAACAATTTTCAGAACGTTTTGCCTTGTCTCAGGTAGTCGGGAAAACTTGCATAATCGGAGACGATAGCCAAGTAAATTATTTAGATAATGCAGGTAATTATTTCAGTGTCATAACCGGCGACCCAGTACCGATTGAGGCTAAGGGAAAGACCCCAACGCTTGCAGTATTTAACAAGTTAATCATTCAATCGGCTAATTTCTTGCCTAAGTTTCGGAATAAGTCAAATGGTACTTATAGACGTATGTTAATTGTGCCATTCAACAAGTCTTATACAGCCGAGACAGACAACTGGAAAATCAAGGACGATTATATCAAGCGCCCCGAAGTGCTGGAGTATGTACTAAAAAAAGCTTTGTCATTAAACTTTGACAGGTTTATCAATCCAAAAGCCACCCAAGAACTGTTAGAAGAATTTAAAATCTCAAATGATACGGTTCTCGCGTTCGTATCTACCGACTTTCAAGAATTTGTTAGTGAATTTTTGCCAACTACCTTTATAACAGCATACTATCAAGCATGGTGTGAAGTTGAGGGAGTAAAGCCATTTAGTAAACGTGAATTTGAGTTGAAACTACCCGACCATATCAAAGAGGAGTGGGAAAAGACTACAAAGAGACCACACACAGCGGGCTTTAATAGGGCGGTAGATTTACACCGTGCCGAGGAATTGCCAAAGTTCAGAACTTTATTTTATTGGACTGACGAAAAACACGAAAAACCAACAAAAGGCTATCTCAGAGCAAAGAAAAAAACAAAAAAATAAAAAAGTTGTAACCGTACTACCTATTTTGTAACCGCAAAAACACTGTAATTTTTGACATCGGTAACAGCCTTAAAGCCATATAATAAAAGGGCTTGTGGTATGTTGTTACGGTTGTTACGGAAAAAAGCGCCCAACTCCGTGAGAAAATGCCAGAGAGTAAGCGAGGGGGGATATAGTAAAATTATTCTAGTATATAAAAAAGTATAGTAACAATAGTAACAAAGTAGTATAAAGCTATATATTATAAGGGTTTGAGTTGTTACCTTAGCCAAAAAGAACGGTAATAGAACGGTATCAACGGTAACAAACCAGAATATGGAAAGGTGGAATAAAATGAGCAACGGCGCGCGTGAGCCGACTTTATACTAACTAACAAAACCTAACAAAAAAATAAAGGAGAATTTAAAAATGACTAACTCTAAACTTGAAACAATGAATGTAGAAGAGGAAGAACGCAAGAATAAAGTTGTGGCTATTGACGAGGAAGAACAAAACGACCCTAAAAGCGTTGTGACGGTAGCTGATGAACTCGAAGAACTTTACTCACTCAATGATAGCATGTTTACTGGCGACCCTAACCATGTACCAAAATTCACAGACGGTACTGTTATCACACCGCAAGACTTGGCAGACATGAATATGAACGGCTTGCAACATATTGCTGAATTGATTGGCATTGAGTTAGGCGATTGATATAAAATAGCTTAGTCTTTTATGGCTAGGCTTATTTTGTAGTTATAGGGTACGATAAGTGACAAAAGTTACACCCTAAAAAGAAGTACGTATCCAGCACTTTCGGCACCCCTAAAAAGGTGCGATATTGCTATTTCTGCCGTCCATAAAAAGGGGTACGAAAACCTGACAAAACTTAACTTATTTTCCCCATATAGCAAGGCGCAATGATAAAGGAGATATAACCATGAGTAAGGCAAAGGTAACTGATAAAGAGTATAGACGGTTTAAGGAGATATTTTATAGGGTATGGCATTACCGTACGTTTGGTCATGATAAGCACGTCAAGCTGACGAGCAAAGACTTAGAGCGCGTGACTAATGCCTTGCAGGAACTCAAACAGACACGACAGCGTGAGCATGATATTATTGTCCGCCACTATATCCGACACGACTATTACACAACGATAGCAAGAGAACAGGGAGTGTCTGAGGGCTACATCAGAAAGCTGGCAAAGAATGGCGCTTATTATTTCTTACTGATATATGATAAGCAATAGGGGCATACTAACCCCACGCGCACCATACAATGGCATTCAGCAGTCACTACACATTTTTTCACACGCGAGTTTTAACACAGCAAAGACTAGGCTATTCATCATGGCTTATTCTTTTTTTGTCTAACAGCCCCCACCTTTATATCAAAATAATAAAATCGTTTTAGGGAACGAGTAGGGTAGCCTTTTCCAAATGTACGAGAATTTCAAGATATTTTTTTCGTGAATAGAATAGCTATATAATAGGGTTTATAGGTGTTATATACGCTAATATGTGCGTACAAAAAGCCTTGTTTTTCGTAACCAGTTTAAAAATAAAAAATACATGGCCATGTAAGGCATAGACACCCCCACCCGAAAAACTTTTACCTCAAATTATTGAATAGGGAACCGGTGGGAGGGGTCAACTCCTCAAATGTATCACGCGCACAATAAAAATCATCAAAATAGGCACGTTTTAACAATCCCTTGTGCTGAAAAATGTTGACATAAAAAAAGCCGTGTAACGTTGGTACACAGCCACTTGCCTGACAATAATTTAACAAATTTTAACTAGCCTTTTAACTAGCCCTTGAATGAAATTGAATGAGTTTTATTGAGGTAGTAAAATTTAAGAATGCTTATATATCAACATTGTTGAGGTCTATTGACTTGTAATGATATATAATAGTAGAATAGTAACATGAAAAAAGTAATCGGGATAACAGGTGGCATAGCTACCGGCAAGTCGGTTGTTACCTCATATTTGCGGGCACATGGTTATGAGGTGATTGATGCGGATGCTGTTGTAAGAGAGTTACAAGAAGTAGGCGGAGCCTTATATATTGCCATTCGTGACACGTTTGGAGAGGCTTATTTTTTGGAAAATGGTGATTTGGATCGTGCCAAGTTTGGCGCTTTGATATTCTCTGATTCACAAGCGCGTGCCAAATTATCAACTGTACAGGATGAGATTATTCGTACAGAACTTTTCAAACGTTGTGCGAGCAGTCAGTCTGATCTCGTTTTTATGGATATTCCACTGTTATTTGAAAAAGCATATACAGGATTTGATGAGATTTGGCTTGTCTATGCACCCCAAAATGTCCAACTTAAACGCCTCATGGAACGGAATGATTTGTCTGAATCAGAGGCTCTGTTACGCATCAAAGCACAAATGCCTATTGATGAGAAACGTAGTTTAGCGACCCGAGTTATCGAAAATTATGATACAATAGAGGTACTGGAAAATCAATTAGCAAGTTTAATAAGCGAGATCTAGCGGGTACTGTCAACTGACGGTGTTCGTTTTTTGCAGCGCTTTGAACTTGGAAAAATTATCACTTTTGAGATAATCATATCATAATATATTTGAGTTGATGCATCAATTTCAATTAACATCAACTTTAGAAGGAAGTAAAGATTATAAAAATCAATTGGAAACGAAATTTATTTATTGCATGGTTAGGAACGTTTTTCACGGCGGCGAGTATTTCACTCGTCATGCCGTTTATGCCTCTATATGTAGAAAAATTAGGCGCAAGAGGCAGTGATGTTGCCATATTTGCAGGACTTTCGGTAGCAGTAAGTGCCTTGGCGAGTGGACTTGTTGCCCCAATATGGGGACGACTGGCTGATCAACGCGGTCGACGCGTGATGATGGTGCGAGCATCTGTTGTGATGACCTTCACCATGGGTGCCTTGGCTTTTGTACCAAACGTTTGGTGGCTCTTAGTCATGCGATTGTTGAATGGTTTATTTGCAGGGTACATCCCAAATTCGACAGCCTTGATTGCCAGCCAAGTACCCAGAGAAAAAAGCGGCTATGCCCTAGGTACCTTGTCCACGGGTATGGTTGCGGGTGTCCTAATCGGTCCTTCTATCGGTGGCTTTTTAGCCCAAGCAGTAGGCATGGAAAATGTTTTCTTGATCACAGGTGCTGTCTTATTACTTGTCACCTTGTTGACTATCTTTTTAGTAAAGGAAGATTTTATACCCGTTGAAAAACATGATTTGTTACCGACAAAAGAAGTTTTTGCCCGTGTAAGCAATCGCCAAATTTTACTTGGCTTATTCATCACCAGTTTTATCTTACAACTGACGGTGCAATCTGTTGCACCTATCCTAACACTATATATTCGAGAGCTTAATGGTCACTCTGGTAATGTGATGATGATTTCAGGATTCATCGTGTCTTCAGTTGGCTTATCAGCCATGATGTCATCTGGATTCTTGGGTAGAATCGGTGATAGAATTGGTAGCCATCGTTTGATCATCATTGGCTTGATTTATAGCTTTTTGATTTATCTGCCAATGGCATTTGTTAAGACACCATTGCAACTCGGTATTTTACGTTTCATGCTAGGATTTGGCTCAGGTGCTTTGATGCCATCAGTTAATTCCTTACTTTCGAAAATTACACCACCAGAAGGTATCTCAAGAATTTTTAGTTTTAACCAAATGTTTACAAACTTTGGTCAAGTAGCTGGTCCGCTTTTAGGAAGTGCTGTTGCAGGCTATATCAGTTACCGCGCTGTTTTCTTGACGACGAGCTGTTTTGTTTTATTTAACCTGATCTGGTCGCTATTCAATTTTAGAAAATTACTAGGGGTAAGAGACATTGCGAGTTAAAATCAACCTCAAATGTACGAAATGTGGTCAGCAAAATTATATTTCATCCAAAAATAAAGCGACACATCCAGATAAAGTTCAGGTATTAAAATATTGTCCAAAAGATCGTAAAGTGATCATGCATATCGAAACCTGAACTATATGACAAAATAAGTTTAAAAATCAGTTCGTGAAGAGATATAAACCGAACATTAATAGAAAGTTGTTAGAAAATTTCAACTACTTTCTTTTTTTTATTTAAAAAAATGATATAATGTATCTTAATCACTGTAAATAATAGTCAACTGACAATGAAGTCATCTCATCTTGAAGATGATTTACTTTCATGTTTTGGTTAGTAGCTATTACTAAGCACTGCCTAGTAGTTATTCAAGATGACTGCTAGACTCTGCCTAATTAAAGGATAACAGTTGAGTGAATAACTCAATAATATGACTATGAAAGAACTCAAAAAAAGACACTTTTTAAATTACTCAATACTTATCCCCTATTTGATTTTATCGGTGCTAGGCCTGATTATGGTTTTCTCAGCTACTGTTCCTCATCAAATAGAGCTTGGTTTGCCACCTTATCAGCTCTTTCGAAATCAGACCATTTTCTTTGCCTTTTCATTAATCATGATTGTGGTCATTTACCGCATCAAGGTTGATAAATTGAGAAGTCGTAATTGGTTTGGGATTTTAATTCCTGTCATGCTTGTCTTGCTATTTATTGCTAGATTTTTGGTGCCAACAGTAAATGGCGCACATGGTTGGATTATTATCCCTGGTATCGGGAGTATCCAGCCGGCAGAATACTTAAAATTTGTATCTGTCTGGTTTCTATCTGCTACCTTTGCTAGTAAACAAGAAAAAATTCAGACCTATGACATCAATGCCCTTTTTGATAGAAATCAATTCTGGGTTAACTTCCTCAGTGGTTGGCGATTTTGGCTGTTGGTAATGATTGGTGCTGTTGTCATTATGCCAGATATGGGGAATGCCTTACTTATTATGATTCCGTCAGCTGCGGTTATTATGGCTAGCGGTATTTCATATCGTTGGGGGACTGGTTTTCTGAAGATTTTTGGTTCCTTGACCCTTGCTATTTTAGCTCTACTCAAAATTACGGGTGGTAATATCATTCCAAGTTTCTTTGGCTCAATTGCCTATGTGAACAAGCGATTCATCGCCTTTGCCAATCCATTTCAGGATACAGGCGATTCAGGACACCAACTCATTAACGGTTATTATGCGATTTCAAATGGTGGTTGGTTCGGTCGTGGCTTAGGTAATTCAATTGAGAAGAAAGGGTATTTGCCAGAGGCGCATACTGACTTCATCTTTGCGATTGTGATTGAGGAGTTAGGTTTGATTGGTGGGATTATTATCCTAGGGATCATTTTCTTCTTGATCATGCGTATTTTTATTGTCGGTATTCGAGCTAAGAACCCATTTAATAGTATGCTATCAATTGGTGTAGGAACCATTCTCTTTTCACAGGTTTTGGTTAATATCGGCGGCATTTCAGGTTTGATTCCCTCTACTGGGGTGACCTTCCCTTTCCTGAGTCAGGGTGGGAATTCGCTGCTAACCCTATCCGTTGGAATAGGCTTTATACTCAATATTTCCGCAGATGAAAAACGGCGAGAGCTAGCGGAAATGACTGCTAAATACGATTTTTCTGAGCTCTCGCCAAACGCTTTGCGTGATAATTAATCATGCAAGTGCCCATTCCAGGTATTCTTGAATTTTAATGCGACAACTTTTCTAGACCGTGAACACACAGTCTTTAAAGATAACTTTTGTTTCTGTAAAAAATTGAAAGGTTTTATATATGAAAAAACTACTAGTTGCTAACCGTGGCGAAATTGCTATCCGTGTCTTCCGTGCTTGTAACGAGTTGGGTATCTCAACCGTAGCGATTTATGCAAAAGAAGATGAGTATTCTGTTCACCGTTTTAAAGCCGATGAAGCTTACCAAGTAGGTACTGGCAAGAAACCGATTGATGCTTACCTTGATATTGATGATATCGTGCGTATTGCACTTGAATCCGGTGCTGAGGCTGTCCACCCAGGCTATGGTCTGTTATCAGAAAACATTGACTTCGCGCGTAAGGTTGAAGCAGCTGGTTTGATTTTTGTTGGACCAACTTTGCATCATCTAGATATTTTTGGTGATAAAATCAAGGCCAAAGAGGCTTCTATTGCAGCTGGTGTTGGCTCTATTCCAGGAACTGAAGGTCCAGTAGACTTAGAAGGTGCTCTCGAATTTGGTCGCACTTTTGGCTATCCAGTCATGATTAAAGCTGCCCTTGGTGGTGGCGGTCGTGGGATGCGTGTTGCGCATAATGAATCTGAGGCGCGTGACGGTTATGCACGTGCTGCATCAGAAGCTAAATCAGCTTTTGGTTCTGATGAAATTTATGTCGAAAAATATATTACTAATCCGAAACATATCGAAGTTCAAATCCTTGGTGATGCTCATGGTAATGTGGTGCATTTATATGAACGTGACTGTTCTGTTCAACGTCGGAATCAAAAGGTAATTGAAGTTGCACCGAGCGTTGGTATGGCTGATGACTTGCGTCAACGTATTTGTGATGCAGCAGTTAAACTCTGTCAACATGTGGGGTATGTCAATGCCGGAACTGTTGAATTTTTGGTGAAGGACAACGAATTTTATTTCATCGAAGTAAATCCACGTGTTCAGGTTGAGCACACGATTACAGAGGTTGTCACAGGTATTGACATCGTACAAGCTCAGATTTTAATCTCTGAAGGTGCTGACCTTCATAAAGACGTGAAGATTCCTGAACAAGATAAAATACCATTAATAGGTTCTGCTATTCAATGTCGGATTACGACGGAAGATCCTGAAAATAATTTCCTACCTGATACAGGTAAAATTGATACGTATCGCTCACCAGGTGGTTTTGGTGTCCGTCTTGATGTCGGAAATGCCTATTCTGGTTATGAAGTAACACCATACTTTGATAGCTTACTTGTTAAAGTGATTACGAATGCGACTGATTTCAAGGAAGCAGTTCGTAAGATGGACCGCTGTCTACGAGAATTCCGAATCCGTGGTGTTAAAACGAATATCCCATTCTTGAGAAATGTCCTGAATCACCCAGAATTTATTTCGGGAGATGCCAAGACGACCTTTATTGATAGTACACCGGAACTCTTTAATTTACCACGTTTGAGAGACCGTGGTAACAAGACGATGAAATACATCGCTAATATCACAGTCAATGGTTTCCCTGGGATTGATCAGAAGGTTAAGCCATATTTCGATGAAACACGCTATCCAAAAGTGAAGAAAATCGATACGTTGACGACTAAGAATATCCTAGATACGCAAGGTGCTGGTGCCGTTGTTGATTTTGTCAAATCTCGTAAGGAAGTGCTGTTGACGGATACAACTTTCCGGGATGCCCATCAAAGTCTTTTGGCAACTCGTGTGCGCTTACAAGATATGAAACAAGTCGCATCAGCAGTGGATCAAGGCTTACCAAATCTATTTTCTGCTGAGATGTGGGGTGGGGCAACCTTTGATGTGGCTTATCGTTTTCTGAATGAAAGTCCATGGTATCGTCTGCGTCAACTTCGCAAATTAATGCCAAATACCATGTTCCAAATGCTCTTTCGTGGGTCAAATGCGGTCGGTTACCAAAATTATCCGGATAATGTTATTCAGGAGTTTATTAGGATTGCGGCGCAAGAAGGAATTGATGTTTTTCGTGTCTTTGATTCGCTTAACTGGTTACCTCAGATGGAAAAATCAATTCAGGCTGTTCGTGATACGGGTAAAATTGTTGAAGCGACTATGTGTTATACGGGTGACATTTTAGACAATAATCGTCAAAAATATAACATCAAATACTACAAAGATTTAGCTAAAGAGCTTGAGGCGACGGGTGCGCATATTTTAGCTATTAAAGATATGGCGGGGATTCTTAAACCGCAAGCGGCTTATCGTTTGATTTCAGAATTGAAAGAAACGGTTGATATTCCGTTGCATTTGCATACGCATGATACTTCCGGTAATGGGATTATTACTTGTTCTGCAGCGGTAACGGCAGGTGTTGATATTGTTGATGTGGCGACTGCAGCCATGTCATCAGGAACGAGCCAACCAAGTATGTCATCGCTTTATTATGCTTTGGAAAATGGTAAACGGGCACCTGAATTGGATATTGATAATGCGACACAAATCAACCATTATTGGGAAGATGTTCGTAAATTCTATGCGCCATTTGAAAAAGGCTTAACAAGTCCGCAAACAGAAGTTTACTCGCATGAAATGCCTGGTGGTCAATATACTAACCTCCAATCACAAGCAACGGCTGTTGGTTTGGGCTTACGCTTCGACGAAGTGAAGGCGATGTATCATACGGTTAATATGATGTTTGGTGATATTATCAAGGTGACACCTTCTTCTAAAGTTGTTGGCGATATGGCACTCTTTATGGTGCAAAATGACCTCACTGAGGAAGATATCTACGAAAAAGGTGACACGCTCAGTTTCCCTGAGTCGGTGATCAGTTTCTTCGCAGGTGATTTAGGTCAACCTGTTGGTGGTTTCCCAGAAAAATTACAGAAAATTATTCTAAAGGATAAACCTTTTATCACAGATCGTCCTGGTTTGCACGCAGCACCGGTTAATTTTGATGATGTGGTTCCTGAGTTGACTGAGAAGTTAGGCTATGAACCTGGTCAACATGAAGTCTTGAGTTATATTCTTTATCCGCAAGTCTTTCTTGATTACCAAAAAATGCAAAATGAATTTGGTAGTGTGACGTTACTTGATACACCGACCTTCTTTAACGGGATGCGTGTAGGTGAAAAGATTTCAGTTGAAATCGAAAAAGGTAAGGTTTTACTGATTCATTTGGATAGCATTTCTGAGCCTGATAGTGAAGGTAACAGAACGCTCTTCTTTAACCTCAATGGTCAACGCCGTGAGGTAATTGTCAAGGATACGTCGATTAAATCAACAGCGATTGTCAAAGAGAAAGCAGAGCCGTCTAATCCGCACCATATCGGTGCGACGATGCCTGGTTCAGTTGTGACAGTCCTTGTCAAACCAGATGAGAAAGTTGTTAAAGGACAGCCGCTCATGGTAACAGAAGCGATGAAGATGGAAACAACTATCGAGGCGCCATTCGATGGTGAAATTAAGAGAATTAATGTGAAGGCAGCAGAAGCAATTGCTACACAAGATTTATTAATCGAAATGAAATAAAATAAAGACAATAAAACTTACGATGCCAGATAGTTAATGGGATGCGTAAGTTTTTTTGCTAGAGTAAAAATGTTGTAAATTTATCTGTAATTTTCAGTAAATAAGTGGTAAAAATTGAATAAAATAAAATAAATCCACTAAAAACTAGAATAATCCTTCACAAAGTGGTATAATTAACACGTTAAATAAATTTTGGAGGAACTTAAGAAATGGCAATCGTTTCAGCAGAAAAATTCGTTGCAGCAGCTCGTGAAAATGGCTACGCAATCGGTGGATTCAATACAAACAACTTGGAGTGGACACAAGCTATCTTGCGTGCAGCTCAAGCTAAACAAGCTCCAGTACTTATCCAAACGTCTATGGGCGCTGGTAAATACATGGGTGGTTACAAAACAGCTAAATACATCATTGAAAACCTTGTGGAATCAATGAACATCACTGTACCAGTTGCAATTCACCTTGACCACGGTCATTATGAAGACGCTAAAGAAGTTATTGAAGTTGGTTACACATCATTGATGTTTGACGGTTCACACCTTCCAATCGCTGAAAACCTTGAAAAAACTAAAGAAATCGTTGAGCTTGCTCATGCTAAAGGTATCTCAGTCGAAGCTGAAGTTGGGACTATCGGTGGTGAAGAAGATGGTATCATCGGTTCTGGTGAATTAGCACCAATCGAAGATGCAGTTGAAATGGTTAAAACAGGTATTGACTTCCTTGCAGCTGGTATCGGTAACATCCACGGTCCTTACCCAGCTAACTGGACTGGTCTTGACTTGGATCACCTTAAAAAATTGACTGAAGCTGTTCCTGGTTTCCCAATCGTTCTTCATGGTGGTTCTGGTATCCCTGATGACCAAATTCGCGAAGCAATCAAAATGGGTGTTGCTAAAGTTAACGTTAACACTGAATCACAACAAGCTTTTGCAGCAGCAACTCGTCAATTTGCACGTGACTATGATGCTAACGAAGCTGACTACGAAGCTAAAAAATTGTTTGACCCACGTAAATTCCTTAAACCAGGTATTGACGCAGTTCAAGCAGCAGTTGAAGAACGTATCGACGTTTTCGGTTCAGCAAACAAAGCTTAAGCCTTATTCTGCGAAACAATCTTTGATTGTGCCCAGAACAATTTCAAAGAAATTGTTTGAAACAAAGCTTAATCAAATCGGTAAATATAAAAGAAAGGCCTACCATATTGGTAGGTCTTTTCTTAATGAATTTAATCAGCTATCAAAGTATCAAAAAAGCTTACTGTGAAAATATCAAAGCAAACTCTTATCGTTAATAGGTGACACTTTTAAAGTTCAGTTTTAAACATCCTGACGTAAAACATCTGAATATTCTGGTTTGGCTTTAAATTCCTTTTGGGCAAAGGGGCAGATTGGGAAGATTTTTTTATCTTCATGCCGAGCTTTTTCAACAACTTTAGCGACAAGTTGTTCGGCCAATCCGTTGCCCCGAAATTCAGGATTAACACCAGTATGTACGATGATAAGGGTATCTTCCGCTTCCATAAAGGCAATTTCGCCTGCTTGTTGCTGCGTGTCCGCGTTGATCAAAACAATTTGATCCCCTTGATCCTCAAATGTAAAGTTTGGCATGGCAATTTCCTTCTTGATTAAGTCATCTTGACTGTGGTAGAGCCATTTTAAAGCACCACTTGGACAAGAGTTAATGACAGTGATACATTGTTCAACAGAAGCAGCATTGCTTGTGATAATCCAAGGTCTACGGCCTACCTCAAAGACATTGGAGTCTCCGCGAACACAATTACCCACATGAGCACAAATAGCTTTATTGTAGAAAATATCTAGGTCGTCAGAATAATACTTCCGATAGCCGAGCGCTAATAATTCTGACTCAGTGACTGTCTTTCCGTTGATTTTATTACCTTCCATAATCGCCTCTTTTTCTAGTATTATCTAAATACACTCTGATATTAAAGTCTGCATTAAAATGAATTGATGTTCGCGCTTTTTAATTTTAGGAGAGATTTTGATAAACTTATTATATCATTTATCTCTTAACTAAGTGCTTGAAAAACATCGCATTTTGCGGTAGAATTTGTGTATGGCTTATAAAAAACAACAAAAAACAACTTTTCAAAAAGTTGTCATGCTCATTGTCTGGTTGATGCTAATTTTAACTGTATTTGCAGCAGTTGCAGCAGCAATTTCAGTCTTCATCTAATCTCATCTTTGGATGAGTTTTTTTATTTGGTATCAATCATCTTAGAAAATTAGATATGATACAGAGGACTCGCTTCAACGTGACTCGTATCTAAAACTTGTACATCGTTTTTGGCATCGATGTCATGCTGTATCAAAGTATTCTCCATCGTCATATGAGCCAGTTCTTTCAGATTATTTTCCTGACTACGGTGACCCAACAAAATTTTCTTAGTTTGCGTCCCGATGACAGAGAGCGCTGTACTTGCCCCATCTTCATTTGACAAATGGCCGTGATCTGAAAGAATCCGTTGTTTTAACCGCCAAGGGTAGTTACCCATCCGCAGAATTTCGACATCGTGATTAGATTCCATCAGGTAAGCATCTGCATTCTCGATTGTTCCCCGCATCCGATCACTCACATAGCCAGTGTCTGTTAACATGACAAAGCTTTTACCATCTTTCATAAATTTGTAAAATTGAGGCGCAGCAGCATCATGACTAACCCCAAAACTTTCGATATCAATATCACCAAATGTTAGCATTTTGCCCATTTCAAAAATATGTTTTTGAGTCGTATCAATCTTGCCACAGGCATCCCCAATGGCTTGCCAAGTTAGCTCATTAGCATAGAGATTCATTTTATACTTGCGGGCAAGCACACCTAGCCCTGCCACGTGATCCTTATGTTCATGTGTTACAAGTAGGCTATCGACATCCCTTAAACTTCTGCCGATTTCATTCATGAGACCTTCAATTTTTTTGCCGGAAAGTCCAGCATCAACTAAAATTTTACGCTCTGGCGTTTCGATATAAGTAACATTACCAGTTGAACCGCTGGCTAATATACTGTATTTAAATCCATTTTCTTTTGTCAATTTCGTATCCTTGCTAAAAGTAGACTACCATGATTCACGTGTTTCTAAGAATCATGGTAGTTTTTTTGTTTGTTTTGTATAGGACAGACTAGCCTGTCAATCCAGTCCAATCGTCTACCTCTGAATCAGTCTCATCCTCAAGTGGTGCATAAGGGAGAACGACAGTGAAAGTTGTACCGGTTTCGCCGTCGGACTTTGCCCAAACGAAACCATTGTGCATCTTCACGATGTCACGAACGATTGCAAGACCAAGTCCAGTACCGCCTTGTTCGCGGCTACGTGCTTTATCGACACGATAGAAACGGTCGAAAATTTTAGGGAGATCTTTTTTAGGTATGCCAAGCCCTTCATCAGAAATGCGCAAGAGAACTTGCGTATTAGTCTGCTCCAAACTGACAGTAATCTGACCACCAGCAGGGCTATATTTGATAGCATTATTCATCAGATTATCAATGACTTGCCCCATTTTATCGGTATCAATTTCCATCCAAATTGGTTGTAGTGGGATTTGACGGACAATCTTAAACTGCTTTTCATTTTCATCACTATTGCCGACAATTTGGTCAAAACGATTGAGTTGATAATGAAGAAAGGCGATGAAATTTATCACTTCTTTTTCAAGGGCAATCGTATCAGAGTCCATACGAGATAAGGTCACTAAATCTTGAATCATACGAATCATTCGATCCGTTTCCTTTAGTGATACTTTGATAAAGCCTGGAGCAATGTCTGGGTCATTGATAGCACCTTCATCAAGCGCTTCCAGATAAGATTTAACAGAGGTTAGAGGTGTCCGCAACTCATGTGACACGTTAGAAACAAACAAACGTCTTTCTCGCTCATTTTTTTCTTGTTCAGTGACGTCGTGTAAAACAGCAACGACCCCAGAAATGAACCCTGATTCCCGGCGGAAAAGAGCAAATTTAATGCGTAGTGTCGTAAATTCACCCATGGCGTTTTCGGAGTCGATAATAATCTCAGGCTCACTCTCAAGCAAATCTCGGAAGGTATAGTTAGAGGCAATATCAAGCGCATCAATGATTTTGCGAGAAAGAAGATTTTTTTCTGAGACATTAAGATATTCTAGGGCTGCTGTGTTAGCGAGGACGATTTTACCGCGGCGATCTGTGGCGATGACGCCGTCCGTCATGTAAGTCAGGATACCGTTCAGTCGGGTACTAGAAGACTCTAGTCTTTCTTGCGCATGCTCAGTTTTCTCGCCGAGATTAACGACTTTATCATAGAGCTGATTGATTTCGGTATGACCGGGAATTTGTTTCCTGACAGTATATTTTTGCTCGGTGAAGTCATCAATTTGATCAGAAATCTGATTTAAACCAATGGAAATTCGTGTTGCAAACCAGACCAATAGCAGAAGTGAGCTGAGGTAAAAAACACTAAACCGCACAAAAGATGCTTCACGTGTCAGAAAACCATGCGCATTCCAAACAAATAAAGCTGAAAAAAGCAGTAAATGTGAGATTACCGCTTTAAATAAAATAGTGCTTGTAAAAGGGAGTTTATTTTTCATTAGGATTACTCAAATAATAACCGACACCGCGGCGTGTCGCAACGTACTCAGGTCGGCTTGGTGTATCTTCAACTTTTTCACGTAACCGACGAATTGTTACATCAACTGTGCGAACATCGCCGAAATAATCATAACCCCAAACCGTCTCAAGCAAGTGCTCGCGCGTCATGACTTCACCGACATGTTGGGCCAAATAGTGCAAAAGTTCAAACTCGCGGTGTGTCAAGTCAATATGTTTATCATTTTTGTAAGCCGCATATTTCTCTGGCGCAATGGTAATGTTACCAATCCGGATTTCTTTTTTATCAGCATTAGCTGATGTCGTCTCAGCCGCTACATTGGAACGGCGTAAATTAGCTTTGACGCGAGCTAAAAGTTCGCGGTTTGAAAAAGGCTTGGTGACATAGTCGTCCGCACCTAACTCTAAACCAATCACTTTATCAAATTCACTGTCTTTGGCAGAAACCATGATAATCGGTACTTCTGAAGATTTTCGAATTTCGCGTGCCACTTCAAGACCGTCTTTTTGGGGTAACATTAAATCAAGTAAAATGAGGTCGGGCTGTTCAGCAGCGAAAATTTCAAGTGCCTCCTCACCATCAAAAGCAGTCAAGACCTCGTAGCCCTCTTTCGTCAGATTGAATTTGACAATATCTGAAATTGGCTTTTCGTCATCAACAACAAGAATTTTTTTCATATATAATTTCTCCATTATTACTTTTATTATAACGTTTTTTAATCATTTCAGCAATCAAAAGAGGCTATAGTGCGATTGCTTTTGAGGAATTTATGAATAGAATTGTTTGACAATTCAGAAATTAAGTGGTAAAATAGTCACATGTTATAAGTTGTGACATGTTATCTCATTGCCGATTTTATAAAATCACAGAGTATAGCAAAAAACAACTAAAATATAGATAGATGAGGAGTCTCAAATGCCGCTTATAGCGTTTAAAAATGTCCAGAAATATTACGGCGATTATCATGCTCTGAAAGATATCAATTTAGAGATTGAAGAAGGACAAGTCGTGGTGTTATTAGGCCCTTCTGGTTCTGGGAAATCGACCTTGATTCGAACAATCAATGCTTTAGAAGGGATTGAATCTGGGGAATTGATCGTGAATGGTCACCATGTTGATCATGCGACAAAAAAAGATCTCGTTGAACTTCGAAAAGAAGTTGGCATGGTTTTCCAGCATTTTAATCTTTATCCTCACAAAACCGTGCTAGAAAATGTTACATTAGCACCAACAAAAGTTCTCAAACGCGAATTGCGTGATGCGACTGTCACCGCTGAAAAATACTTGAAGTTCGTGAATATGTGGGATAAAAAAGATGCCTTTCCAGGTCAATTGTCAGGTGGTCAAAAGCAACGAGTTGCGATTGCACGTGGTTTAGCTATGAATCCTAAGCTCTTATTATTTGATGAGCCAACGTCAGCACTCGATCCAGAAACAATTGGTGATGTTTTATCTGTTATGCAAGGTCTTGCTAAAGAAGGCATGAACATGATTGTCGTCACACATGAAATGGGCTTTGCACGTTCTGTTGCTGACCGTATTATTTTCATGGATGCAGGTGAAGTGTTAGAAGATACGACAGATGTTGCTGGTTTCTTTGACAATCCACAAGAACCACGCGCCAAACAGTTCCTGAGTAAAATTATTAACCATTAGACTTGAGATTTGTTCTTTTAAAAGGTCATACAAGACAAGTCACTTAATCCAATAAAAAAGGGATAAAAGGGAGAATTATAATGAAAAAATCAATTAAACTATTAGCAATGCTCGCAACCGTTTTTGCTGCTGTCACATTGGCAGCATGTGGTGCATCAAAAGATGACAGTTCTAAATCTGCGACAGATAACATTAAATCAAAGGGCAAGATTGTGATCGGTGTCAAACAAGATGTGCCTAACTTTGGTTATAAAGATCCTAAGACAAATAAATTTACAGGTGTTGAAATTGATTTAGCTAAAAAAATTGCTAAAGATCTTGGTGTGACCGCTGAATTTGTACCAGTTACTGCTCAAACACGTGGCCCTTTGCTTGATAATAAACAAGTTGATGCTGTTATTGCTACGTTCACGATTACGCCTGAACGTCAAAAGTCATATAACTTTACAAAACCTTACTTTACAGATGAGATTGGCTTCTTAGTGAATAAAGCCTCAGGCTTTAAGTCAGTTAATGATTTAGATGGTAAAACAATTGGTGTAGCACAGTCTGCCTCTACTAAGACTGAACTTGAAAAATTGGGTAAAGAAAAAGGTCTCTCTTTCAAATATTCTGAGTTGTCTGATTATCCAACTTTGAAAACTGCTTTAACATCAGGTCGTATTGATGCTTTCTCAGTTGATAAATCAATTTTGTCAGGCTACGTTGATAGTGAGACTGAAATTATGGGAGATGGCTTTGCCAGTCAAGAATACGGGATTGCAACTAAAAAATCAAACACTGAATTAGCAGACTATCTTGATAAAGAAATTAAGACACTAAAAGCAAACGGTGAGCTTAAAAAAATGACTGATAAATATGATTTGAAAGATGCAACCGCTAAATAAGTGATGTTTGAAGTGTGATAGTATTATGGGTTAGAACATTAAAAAGCATGCTTAATGCTTTTTTATTAAAGAAAGGTGTAATATGAGTCCTTTTGCTTTAGAACGTTGGCAGGCATTCTTTGCTGATTTTGGTCAATTTGCAAATGGTTTTCTCTATACGTTGGAGATTTCTATTGGTGCTTTACTACTCGCCATGATATTAGGTGTGGTATTCGGCTCGCTATCTGCCACACGAAATAAGATTTTACGTGGCATCAGTCGAGTGTATGTTGAGGTGTATCAAAATACGCCTTTATTGATTCAATTTGTTGTGGTCTATTATGGTTTTCCACTTCTAAATAAAGATTTAGTTATTTCCGCATTTTGGACAGCCATTATTTGTGTCGGTCTATATCATGGTGCCTATATCGCAGAGGTTATCCGCTCTGGTATTGAAGGAGTTCCTAAAGGTCAGACTGAGGCTGCAGAATCACAAGGTTTCACATACGGTGGGACCATGCGCTTGATTATTTTGCCCCAAGCTATTCGGATGATTTATCCGCCATTGACGAATCAGGTGGTCAACTTGATTAAAAATACGTCGACAGTTGCGATTATCTCAGGGGCTGACCTTATGTTTACGGCTAAATCGTGGTCGTCAATGAATGTTAACTATATTCCAGCCTTTGTTGGAGTTGGTGTGCTTTATTTTGCTCTATGTTTCCCGCTTGCAACTCTGGCGCGTCGCATGGAAGAAAAAAATAAAAATGCCTATAGTGTCGGCTAGAAAGAGAGGATATGACATATGAGTTTAGCACAAGAAGCGGCGCAGGTTTTCACGGCGACCAATATTCGATTTCTCTTTCAAGGTTTAAGCTTGACACTTTTTATCGCCTTTATTTCTATCTTTCTTTCAACGATTCTTGGGACATTATTAGCAGTTATGCGTAATGGTAAAAATCCATTTTTCAAATTGATTGCGAGTGTCTATATTGAGGTGGTTAGAAATGTCCCCAATCTGTTATGGATTTTTGTAGTTTTCTTGATTTTCCAAGTCAAGTCAGTGCCAGCGGGTATTATTTCCTTTACGGTCTTTACGACAGCTGCCCTTGCGGAGATTATCCGTGGTGGTTTGAATGGTGTGCCAGAAGGTCAAACTGAAGCTGGTAAGTCACAAGGATTTTCAGATGCTCAGATTTTGACTTATATCGTGTTGCCTCAAGCTGTTCGTAAAATGTTGCCCGCCATTATTTCACAGTTTGTGACGGTCATTAAGGATACCTCGTTTTTATACTCAGTTATTGCTTTACAAGAGTTATTCGGTAATTCACAGATTCTCATGGGGCAGTATTTCCAAGTTGGCCAAGTTTTCATGATTTATGGCTTTGTGGCTTTAATTTATTTCGTTATCAATTTTGCGATTTCACAATTATCACGCAAGCTCCAGAAATCTTGGGCGAATTCACTTGAATAATGTTAAAATGGAACCGAGAGGTTCTTTTTTATATGACAGAAAAACAAATGCCGTCGGAACTAGAGTCGACACCTAACACATTGAATGAACAATTTATAGCAATTTATAAAAAAATAGAGGCTTTTGCCAACAAAAAATTCAATAAAACAGGTAAATATATGCCGATGTCCCAGCTAACAGATGCCATCATGGCCTATATGCCCGGAGCGCGTGAGTATGCAATGGACTTTGAATTGTTTAATAATTTACGTAACATGATGCAACATAAGCTATCGAACAACTATTTTGTCATTCAACCAGAAGTCGTGACACTGATTCAACACGTTTATGAGGTCCTGACTAAACCGATAACAGTTGGCCAGCTCTTTGCATCAGAGGTAATCTTTGTGCCAGAATTTGCTGATTTTGATACCGTGATGGATTTGATTAAGCGCCACCATCATACACAGTTTCCAGTCATTCGAAATGGTAAATTTGTCATGCGTAAAATCATCACGGCAAATGCCTTAGTCCATGCATTAACGTTATCAAAAAAACCGTCAGTGTCAGATATGTTAGCTCAATCGCAAGCAATTGTGAGGTTTATCCCAGCGTCAGCCTCAATTTTTGAAGCGGAAAAAATACTGCTTGACGAAATGAAACTCGGGCAAAAATCTGTCGTATTACTGATTACCAAGGTAACGGACTATAATAAAGTGCGCCCAGTAGATGTGATTGGGTTAATCAATATCACGGATTTGCCCCAAATTTTGGCAAAAAAATGATATAATTTAAACCATGAGCAAAGGAATTTTAATCACGTTGGAGGGGCCTGAGGGCGCTGGAAAAACAACGATATTACATCAAATTTTACCGATACTGACACAAATGGGCGTTGATATTTTAACGACGCGTGAACCAGGTGGTATTCGGATTGCAGAGAGTATTCGCGAAATTATACTGGCACCTGAAAACACTGCGATTGATGGTAAGACAGAGTTGCTCTTATTTGCTGCTGCACGTAGACAACATCTGAATGAAAAAGTACGCCCCGCCTTAGCTGAAGGCAAAATCGTTATCATTGATCGGTTCATTGATTCATCAGTGGCCTATCAAGGCTATGCGCGTGGGATTGACGTAGCGGATGTTGAAACAATTAACAATTTTGCAACGGATGGTCTCTTGCCAGACTTGACCCTGTATTTTGATGTTGATACAGAGATTGGCCTTTCACGTGTTATGTCAGGTGATCGTGAAGTTAACCGTCTTGATTTAGAAGCGCAAGAGATGCATCAAAAAGTACGTGCTGGTTATCAAGCCATTGCTAAAGCTAATCCTAAACGTATTGTGACGATAGATGCCTCACAAGCGATTGATCAAGTTGTGGCAGCGACATTATCCACTTTACAAATAAGGTTCCCGGAGATTTTTGATGGTCATTTCTGAATTACAACCTGAACTTTTTGCTCGTTTTTCTCAAGTATTAAAGCACAACAAGTTACATCATGCTTTCTTGTTTTCAGGTGGCTTTGGTGCTATGGAAATGGCAATCTGGTTAGCTCAGTCTCGCTTTTGTGGTGACCTGAAAGATGGGCTACCTTGTGGTCAGTGTCGAGAATGTCGGCTTGTTGCGGCTAACGACTTTACGGATTTACATCTTGTAAGTCCTGATGGGCAAACGATTAAAACGCAACAAATCCGAGAGTTATTACTTACTTTTTCACAGTCTGGTTTTGAAACGAATCGCCAAGTTGTGATTATAGATGGGGCTGAAAAACTTCATGTAAATGCCGCTAATGCTTTACTCAAGTCTATCGAGGAGCCAGAGTCTGAAATGTACATCTTTCTTTTAACAGCATCTGAGAACATGGTGCTTGAAACCATTAAGTCGCGTGCCCAAATCATTACTTTTCCAAGTCAATCTCAGTTGATTCAAAACTATTTGGAGCAAAAAGGGACACTCAAGACAGATGCTAGTATCATTTCAGAGGTTGTGACATCTTTGCCTGAGGCTGAAGCGTTGGCAGCGGATAAGGTTTTTTTAGAGAGTGTCAAGCAATTAGATAAATTCACTAAGACCTTGGCTAGTGATGCTGATGAAGCTTTGCTGCAAATCATGCAGCTAGCGCCTTTGTTTAAAGATAAAAGATTGCAAGGCTTGGCATTCAATATCCTTGCCATCTTTTTTGTCAAAAGACGCCAACCTAAATGGGCGCAAAATGTGTTTACGGCGCAAAAATACTGGCGTGCAAATGTGAATTTTCAAGCCAGTCTTGAAAAAATTATTTTAGGATAAGGTGAACGACTAGGTAGTTGTTTCTTATTTTATGATTTAACAATGCTTTGGGGCATTAAGAAAGAAAATTATGAATTACGAAATCAAATTGACACATGGTGAGGACAATCTTTTTGTCTCAAGTAATAGTCATTATGAGATTGCTGACACTGTAGTGATTAAAACTGAAAAATATAAGGTGATGGGACGTATTGTACGTAAGGTTTCGCCTGAGCTATTAAGTGATGGCTATATCGTTTCTCAAGCTAATGCTCTAGACTTTGAATTAGCTGAAAAGGTTGCCCAGGATTCTGATGCTGCTAAGATAACAGTGAAGCGTTTGGTGCAAGATCACAGTCTTGATATGAAAGTCATAGAAGTCAAGTATACGCTTGACTACAAACGATTATATATCAGCTTTACGGCTGAACATCGGGTGGATTTTAGAGCGCTTTTAAAAGATTTAGCCAGTAGTTTTAAAACTCGGATTGAATTGCGTCAAATTGGCTCACGAGATGTTGCCAAAACATTTGGCGGCATTGGTCCTTGCGGACGTCCTCTTTGCTGTTCAGAATTTATGGGTGAATTTCCCAACGTCAGTATTAAGATGGCTAAGAATCAGGTTTTATCGCTCAATCAGAGCAAGTTAAATGGTCTATGTGGCCGTTTAATGTGTTGCTTGAGTTATGAAGATGATTTTTACCGTCAGGCACGGAAAAAATTCCCGGATTTTGGAGATACAATCAAGACGGTTGATGGTCAAGCACGGGTAATCGGTCTGAATATCTTATCTAATACAGTCAAGGCACGGTTGGATAATCAGATTCAGGATTATGACGTTTCAGAAATTGAGGTGGTTTGATGACAGATAAAATGTCTTTCTTTGAGCATCTATCTGAACTTGAAGAAGGTTTGGTAGCAACACTCACGCAAGTTAGCGATATTAAAACCAACTATCAAAAATTATTAACAGAGAATACAAGCCTACGCCTGGAAAATGCGCGATTGCGTGACCGTTTGACTGAATTTTCAGAGCCACATAGTCCAGAAAACAAGAATGAAAAATTGACCAAAAAAGTACCTATGTCAAATTTGCAAGAAATTTACGAAGATGGTTTTCATGTTTGTCGGGATTTTTATGGTCAGCGTTTGGAACCAGGGGAGACGTGTCTGTATTGCGCGGAGATTTTATATAGATGATGAATTTTCAGCAAAGTTTTAAGGGTGCAAAATCAGCTGGGACGCTGTATCTCGTGCCGACACCAATCGGTAATTTGGACGACATGACTTTTCGAGCGGTCGAAATTTTGAAAACAGTTGATTTGATTGCCTCGGAAGATACGCGAAATACACAAAAATTGCTCAATCATTTTGAGATTGAGACACCGCAAGAGAGTTTTCATGAGCATAATAGTGGTTTGAAGCTTTCGAAAATGGTGCAATTTTTAGCATCTGGTAAAGCTATTGCTCAGGTTTCTGATGCAGGTTTACCCTCGATTTCTGACCCAGGACATGACTTGGTTTTAGCCTGTATCTCTGAAGCTATTGATGTTGTTGCCTTACCGGGTGCAAGTGCAGGAATTACAGCCTTGATTGCCTCTGGTATTGCGCCGCAACCCCATATTTTTTACGGGTTTTTACCACGTAAAAAGTCTGAACAAGTCGCTTTTTTAACTGAAAAAGTGGCTTATCCAGAAAGTCAGATTTTTTATGAGTCACCTCACCGAGTGGCTGCAACGCTGACTAATATGTTGGCTGTTTACGGTGACCGTGAGGTGGCTTTTGTGCGAGAATTGACCAAGCTTTTTGAAGAATATCGACGTGGTCGTATTTCTGAAGTTTTGGCATCGTTAGAGACGCATCCAATTAAGGGTGAATGCTTGATTATTGTGAGTGGGTCTGATGCTATCAAACAGGATGAAACATCTGATTTAACAGATTTAGAGGCTGTTGAGGCCTTGATTCAAGCAGGTGAAAAACCTAATGCAGCTATTAAAAAGGTTGCAAAAATACGTGGTTTGGTTCGTCAGGAACTCTATCAAAGCTATCATGATTTATAAAGGAAATGATCAAAATTGGTCATTTCTTTTTTAAAAGTCGTCATACAGTTTTTAAAAGCAGTCCTTTATGATTTTTATGGTAAAATGAGGTTTATCAATTTGAAAAGGGGATTTTTGATTATGAGATTTAAAAAAGTAGCAGCGCTTGCTGCTGTCGGCTTACTAAGTGTTGCATTTTTGGCAGCGTGTGGTAAGTCAAATAAGGATGCGGCGGATATATCTAAAAAAGCGACAACAATTACAGTGGCGCAAACAGCAGACTCTAAGCCTTATGCTTATAAAGATGGCAATACCTTGACAGGTTTTGATATTGAGGTGTTGAAAGCCATTGATAAAAAATTGCCTGATTACAAATTCAACTATAAAATTGTATCCGATGAAGCAATTTTAACGGATTTAGATGCAGGCCGTAGTCAAATTGGTGCCAATAACTTTGGCAAAACACCTGAACGGGAAAAGAAATATTTATTTACTTATCCGATTTCTGAAAATGTCAATGCTATCTTTTCAAGCACGAAAAATAATTACACATCAATTAAAGATCTAATTGGTAAGAAAACAGAGATTCCTGCAGGAACTAACTATGGTGCTATTTTTGAAGCCTGGAATAAGAAATATCCAGATAAAAAAATCGAAGTGACTTATTCAGAACGCTCGCTAGCTGACCGCTTGGCTGCGGTTGAGTCTGGTCAAATTGACTTTCTATTTGCCTCAAAATCAGCAGCTGAAAACTTAGCTAAGACACATGGAGTCACAGTTGCTAGCAACATTCCTGATTTAAAGGAATACCCGACATTTAAAACCTATGAATACTACATCTTGGATGACACACAAGAAAAACTTAAAGGTGAGATGGATAAAGCCATTAAAACCTTATCAGAAGATGGCACTTTAAAAGAACTGTCTGATAAATTTTACGGTGGCGATTATACACCGTCAGCAGAGGCTTTGAAATAAATTAAATATTACTTGAGTTAACTATCAAAAGGTCGTGATTAGGATTTCCTATCACGAGCTTTTATTATTTTTAAGGCTAAGTCATTGATTCAGCGTTAAAATGGTAAGAGAAATATGGTAAAAATATGATGCTGTTTAAGGAGGGAATATGGCTAGTCAAATGATGTCCGAAGCTTTGCCGCAGTATATACATGCAATGGGCGTCACGTTAAAACTTGCAAGCATTGGTATTGCACTTGCTTTAATTATTGGTTTAATTTCGAGTTTTGTCATCTATTTTAAATTACCAATTTTTCGGCAAATTGCCAGTGCCTATACAGAAATATCACGTAATACGCCTTTATTGATTCAACTCTTTTTCCTATATTATGGCTTGCCACGTATTGGCATCCAACTAGAAAAAGAAACAGTTGGCATTATCGGGTTAGCCTTTCTAGGTGGTGGTTATATGAGTGAAGCTTTTCGAGGAGGGCTTGAATCAGTTGCAAGGATTCAAGTGGAAAGTGGTCGTGCGCTTGGTCTGACAAGAGTGCAATTGGCACGTTTCATTATTTTTCCGCAAGGATTTGCCAATAGTGTCCCAGCTGTTGGTGCGAATACGCTCTTCTTGCTGAAAGAAACGTCGGTATTTTCAGCTATTGCGATTATGGATTTGACCAATGTGACACGGGATTTGATTGGTATGTATTACTTGACTCGAGAATACTTACTGATGTTGGTTATTTCTTATGCGGTCATTTTAATGCCTTTGTCACTCATTATCAGTTATATCGAAAGGAGAGTTCGCCATGGCATCTTCGGGTCTTAATATCTTTTTTGATGGTAACAACTTGTCCCGAATTTTGGGTGGTATGTGGTTAGCTGCTAAAATCTCAGTTGTTTCTCTGGTTATTGGTCTACTACTAGGTGTGCTATTTGGCATACTCAGAACCTCAAATTCAAGAGTGATTAAATTGATTTTCAAGATATATTTGGAAATTTTTCGGATGATGCCCTTACTGGTTTTACTGTTTGTTTTTTACTACATCCTACCAGAAGCTTTAAATTCGGATATCAGCCAGTTCACAGTTTCTGTACTCGTCTTCGTCCTTTGGATTTCCTCCGAAATGAGTGATATCGTTAGGTCAGCTTTGATTAGCATTCCGAAAGCACAAATCGATGCAGGACGTGCGCTTGGTTTGTCTAAAAGACAACAGTACCGCTATATTTATTTCCCTCAAGGTTTACCACTTGTAATTCCTGCAACCCTGAATCTTGTAACACGCGTCATTAAAACGACCTCTATTCTTTTGATAATTGGCGTCCCAGAAATGATTAAAGTAGGCCAACAAGTCATAGAAAATTACACGATTAAAATTCCGACAGCCTCGCTGTGGGTCTATGGTTTCATTTTTTTCCTGTACTTTATCCTCTGTTGGCCCTTATCAGTACTAGCTAAACGCCTAGAAAGGAAGGCACGCACATGAGTGTTTTAGAAGCTCAGAATATTCATAAAAAATTCGGCAAAAACGACATACTAAAAGGCGTATCGCTAACCATTGACAAGGGAGAAGTACTCGTTTTACTAGGTCCCTCCGGCAGTGGCAAATCCACGCTACTTCGTACGCTCAATGGTTTAGAGACAATTGACAGTGGAGAAATTAGTTTCAACGATAGAACTTTAGAACTTAATGAGCTAGCTTGGCAGAAAATTAGACCAGAGATTGGGATGGTGTTTCAGTCCTATGACCTCTTTCCAAATTTAACCGTGCTAGATAATATTTTATTAGGCCCCCTAAAAGTTCAGAAACGTGAAAAAACAGCAGTCACATCAGAAGCCATTGCCCTTTTGGAACGGATTGGACTAGCTGATAAGGCTGAAAGCTATCCCCGTGAATTATCCGGAGGTCAAAAACAACGAGTAGCCATTGTCAGGAGCCTTATCATGCAACCACAAGTTTTACTTTTTGATGAAGTGACAGCCTCCCTTGACCCAGAAATGGTGAGAGAAGTCCTAAGCGTGATTCAAGGGCTAGCTTCAGAAGGCATGACCATGCTAATTGTCACACATGAGATGAATTTCGCCAGACAAGTCGCTGACCGTATTATCTTTATGGACACAGGTCAAATTCTCGTAGAGACGAATGCAGAAGCTTTCTTTACAACAGAAGATAACCCTCGTGTTAAACAATTTTTATCTAGTTTAGCCTATTAATAAAAATATATAAATTGAGTTTCGGCTCCTTGAGCCTCAACATCTTAAATGGAGAATCAGATTATGAAAATTTGGAAAAAAGCAGTCGGTATTTTAGCAGTTGCAGGGGTATCTCTTTCGCTTGCTGCGTGTGGTACATCTGGAGACAAAAAAGACAATGCTACGAAGGATAAGAATCCCTCAAGTGTCGATGCTATTAAAAAACGTGGTGAAATTAAAATCGCAGTATTTGGCGACTTATCACCTTATGGGTATTTGGATGCTGACGGTAAGAATCAGGGCTATGATGTCTATCTCGGCAATCAAATTGCAAAAGATTTAGGCGTTAAGGTGAAATATGTCATTGTCAATGCGGAAGAACGTGTGGATGCCCTCAAGTCTAATAAAGTTGACTTAGTCCTTGCTAATTTTACTAAAACACCTGAACGTGAAAAAGTGATTGATTTTGCTAGTCCCTACATGAAAGTCGCAATCGGAGTGGCAAGTCTTAAAGAAAAGCCTATTACAGAAGTCTCACAGCTTAAAGGTAAAAAAGTCATTGTTAATAAAGGGACTACAGCAGAAGCCTATTTTACAAGCAAACAACCAGATGTGATACTTGAAAAGTACGAATCTAAAACACAACAATTTCAAGCTCTGAAAGATGGTCGTGCGGATGCAATTGCAGATGATAATAGTTACTTGTATGCTTGGGTTAAAGAAAATCCAGAGTTCAAAGTTGGTATTAAAGAACTAGGTGACGTCTCAACGATTAACCCGGGAATCAAAAAAGGGAATCAATCCTTGCTTGACTGGACAAATCAGGAACTTGAAAAACTTGGGGAAGATAGCTTTTTTGCCAAAGATTATGCTGCAACCTTGAAAGATTTCTTTGGCAGTGATATTACAGCTCAGGACATAGTCCTTGAAGGCAAGGAACAGTAAAATAGCAGCCTAAAATCGTTTAAAAATGCAAGATGAAATGTCTTTCTCTTATGTTATTTTAACAGTCTTAATAAGCAAAAATTTTCAATCTAAATATTGGCGCTATCTTATGTTTTGAGGTAGAATGAAGGTATAACATAACTCATCAATCAGAGAATTAAAGAAAGAGGTACCAACATGGCACACACACTTCCAGAACTACCTTACGCATACGATGCACTTGAACCATTTTTCGATGAAGCAACGATGAAATTGCACCATGACAAACACCATGCAACTTACGTTGCTAACTTGAACGCTGCAATTGATAAACATCCTGAATTGGCTGATAAATCAGCATTTGAACTTGTGAAAGATTTGGCTTCAGTTCCTGATGATATCCGTACTGCTGTTCAAAACAACGGTGGTGGTCATGTCAACCATAGTTTCTTCTGGGAAATCTTGGCTCCAAATGCTGGTGGTGCACCAACTGGTGCTATCGGAGAAGCTATTGTCGCTAAATTTGGTGACTTTGATGCCTTCAAAGAAACTTTCAAAACAGCTGCAACAGGTCGTTTCGGTAGCGGCTGGGCATGGTTGGTAGTAGATGCTAATGGTGAACTTAAAGTGATATCAACAGCAAACCAAGACAATCCGATTACAGATGGTGAAACACCTGTACTTGGTTTGGATGTTTGGGAACACGCTTACTACCTCAAATACCACAATGTTCGCCCTGACTACATCGCAGCATTCTTTGAACTTGTTAACTGGGATAAAGTCAACGAGCTTTACGCAGCAGCTAAGTAAAGCACTAATCATTAATAAAAAAGCACACTTTCAGATAAATGAGAGTGTGCTTTTTTAGGTGTTTCTATTATATTTATTTAAAAATTATGCAAATTATGTTAAAATAATAATATAAAGCAATTGTATATAATCGTTAAATGATAAAAATATGATTGATTAAAAATAAGATGGTAAAAACTTGACAGAGAAGGAGGGCAAACCTATGCTTAAGAGCAGAGCAGAGCAGAGCAGAGCAGAGCAGAGCAGAGCAGAGCAGAGCAGAGCAGAGCAGAGCAGAGCAGAGCAGAGCAGAGCAG